>OEIV010000009.1_pt1 | contig 137754 bp, 124 predicted proteins | sample 1539231 | NCBI WGS metagenome assembly OEIV01 (sample SAMN03794762, study PRJEB22550) | activated sludge metagenome | feature: wastewater treatment plant; material: activated sludge; isolation source: Wastewater treatment plant of a petroleum refinery complex | place: Argentina: Buenos Aires ...
CTGCGCCCCAGCTCACCCGTGAGCAGGGCACCGCCGCCGTCAAGCTGCTCGAGTCGTCCGTCGGCTCGGTCATCCGCGGCAAACTCCCGCAGGTCCGGTTGGCGATCTCGTGCCTGCTGGCCGAAGGCCATCTGCTCATCGAGGACAAGCCGGGCACCGGCAAGACCTCGCTCGCCAAGGCGATGGCGGCGTCGATCGGTGGCACCGTGCGCCGCGTGCAGTTCACCCCCGACCTGCTGCCGTCCGACATCACCGGCGTGTCCGTGTTCAACCCGGTGCGCGGCGAGTTCAGCTTCCGCGAGGGCCCGGCGTTCACCAACATCCTGATCGCCGACGAGATCAACCGTGCATCCCCGAAGACGCAGGCAGCGCTGCTCGAGGTGATGGAGGAACGCCAGGTCACCTATGACGGCGTGTCGCGGCCGGTGCCGTCGCCGTTCATGGTGGTGGCCACCCAGAACCCGCTCGACTTCCAGGGCACCTACCCGCTCCCCGAGGTGCAGCTCGACCGCTTCGCGATGCGCCTGCACATCGGGTACGCCGACGCGGAGGCCGAGTTCAAGATCTTGACCGCCCGCGACGCCTCCGACCCGGTAGCGGCGCTCGACTCCGTGGTGCCTGCCGATCGGCTGAGCAAGATGATCGGCGCGATCCAGCAGATGCAGCTCAAGCCCGAGCTCATCAGGTATGTGGTCGACATCGCCGCCGCGTCGCGTTCCCACGATGACCTGCGGCTCGGGGTCAGCACCCGCGCCACCCTCACGCTGCTCGCCGTGCTGCGGGCGCACGCCGTGGGACAGGGCCGCAGCTGGGTGGACCCCGACGACGTGAAGTACCTCGCCGAGCCCGTGCTTGCGCACCGCATGCTGGTGACGCCGGCGGCGGAGCTCGACGGCGTCACGTCGGCCGACGTCCTCGCCGAAATCCTCGACAAGGTCGCGGTGCCTCGGTGAAACGCTGGCGGCTGACCCCCGCCGGCGTCGCGTTGAGCATGGGTGCGGTGCTGCTCATCGCCGCAGGGATCCCAACGTCGTACCGGGAGTTCATCGTCCTCGGCGCCGTCGCGCTCGGCGCCGTGGTGCTGGCGCTCGTGCTGCCGCGCGGCGCATCGCAGCTGACCCTGCACCGGGTGCTCTCGCGACCGATGGTGCAGCGAGGCGACCAGCTCTCGCTCCGCCTGCGCATCACCCCCGCGCATCCGCTTCCACCCACGCGGTTCATCGACCGGGTCGGCGAACACGACGTGGTCATCGAGGCACCGTCGATCGCACCCGCGGAGACACGTGCGATCAACTACCGGGTCACGATGACCTCGCGCGGGGTGTTCCGCGTCGGTCCACTCGTCGAGGAGGGCCACGACCCGTTCGATCTCGCAGCGAGGGTCGTCGACCACGACCTGCTCGACGAGGTGGTGGTGCACCCGGTCATCCACGATCTCGGGATGGGCGACGGGTTCGCCGCGATCCGCCAGCGCCAGACCACGCTCAACTCCATCAGCGACGACCCGCTGTCGGAGTTTCGCACGCTGCGTGAATATCAACCGGGCGACGACACGCGGCTCATCCACTGGCCGAGCTCCGCCCGCACCGACACGCTCGTCGTGCGCGACTTCCTCGACCTGCGCCGCATGGCGCGTGTCGTGCTGCTCGAGACCTCCGACCAGGTCACCACGGCCGTGGAGTTCGAGGAGTCGGTCGAGATCGCGGCAAGCCTGTGTGTGCAATCGCTCGAGCACGGGCTCGTCACCGTGCTGCGCACCGACGACCCCGAGCTCCCCGGGCCGCGCCGCCCCATTGACTCGGTCGACGCCGTCCTCGACCTGACGGCCCGGTCGCGCCGCATCCCCGCGTCGCATGCCCTGGCGACGACGGCGACCTTGTCGGGCGGCCTGCCGGAGGGTGTCGTGTTCCTGGTGACGGGTGAACGCTCGCGGCTCCTGCGACACCTCTCGCTCCATTCGAGCGCAGACGTGGTGGTCGTCCGGGTCTCGCGGCGGCCGCATCTCCTCGAACGCCTGGCCGTGCCGACGATCGACGTGCAGTCGGCGGCCGAGTTCGCACGGCGCTGGCGGATCGGCGCTGCGTGACGGCGCGGGCACGGACCACAGCGATCGTCGCGGTCGCGTTCTGCGCCTTGACCGCAGCGTCGTTGACGCGAGCCTTCCTCGATCGCGGCCCCGGCCTCGCGGCGGGCGCGGCGACGATCGTGGCCGGGGTGACGACGATCCTCGGGTGGCGGCGGACCCGCGTCGGGGTGACCGTCGGTGCCCTCACCGTCGCCGTCGTCACGGTCGCGGCGGTCGTGCTGGCCGACGGTGCCTTCCCGGGCGACGTCGTGCGAACCGTGACGAACGGAGCCGGAGACCTGCTCACCACGCGCTGGCCTGCGGCTGCGACCCCGACCGCCGTCGGTCTGGTGGTGCTGTTGGGAGCGGCGGCGGGCTGGCTGACCGCCGTCGCCGCGGCGCGGCGCACGATCGGCCCGACCATCCTGCTCCCAGGTGTCGCGCTACTTGCCGTGGGTGCATTGCTCGCCGCTCCCGCCGGGCCGCCGGGCTCGCCCATGCTCGCGGCCATGACGGCAGCGGCGCTTGCGACGCTGCGACTCGCAGCGATCGCACGGCATCCAGACGAAGGTCCGGCCACCACCGGCGACCTGCGCACCGCCCTCTCCGCCCAGCGGTTCGCCGCGCTCGGGGCGCTCGCGCTCGTCGTCGCTCCGCTCGCGGCGGCGCCGTACACCGCGGGCGGCGAGCGCTTCGACCCACGCGACTCACGCGACGACCCGACCAACCGGTTCGACGACCTGAGCCCCCTGACCGTGGTGGAGGAGCTCCGCAAGATCGATCCGCCGGTGCCGGTGATCCAGGTCGACGGCAACGACGTCGGATCGTGGCGGATCGCGGCGATGAACCGGTACGACGGTCGGGCGTGGATGGCGCCCGAGGTATTCAAGCCCACGACCCTCCGGAGGGAGGACCATCGGCCGGACCGGACCGTGCGGGTGACCCTTCGCCGGCCCATCGGGCGGTGGCTGCCAGTCCCGGACGGCCACGTGCTTGCGGTCGACCGATCGGTCCGAACCGAAGCCACCAACGCCGGCCTGCTCTCGGAAAGCGCCGTGAAATCCCGCGAGCGGTACACCGTGTCGCTCGACGATCCGGCGGCGCCGACCCGCCCTGCCGCGGTCGACCCGAACCCGAAGCTGCGGCCGACCCTCAGCGGGTACGAGCCGCCCCTGCGGGTGCGCCAGCTCGCGTCGCAGGTGATCGCTCAGGCCGGGACCGATGAGCAGCGCGCCGAGGCGATCGCTCAGTTCCTTCGTCGCGAGTATCGGCTCGACGAGGAGTCGCCCGCCGGCCACTCCGCCCTGCTCATCGAGTCGTTCCTGTTCGACACCAAGCGCGGCCGGGCCGAGCAGTTCATCGGGGCATACGGGCTGCTCGCCACCGCGGCCGGCCTGCCCGTACGACTCGCCGCCGGGTTCGACGTCGACCCCGGCACTCGAACCATCAGCTCCGACGATGCGGTCGCGTGGGCGGAGGTGGCGTTCCGCGGCGGCGCGTGGGTCCGGTTCAACCCCGTTCCCGATTCGGAGGCGCCACCCGCCGGCTCGACCGATGTCGCCGCGGCGCAACCCGCCGTGACCGCCGCCCCCCCTCCGGTGCCCACGACCGAGCCGCGCAACGATCCCAAGCTGGACACCCGCAAACAGAAGCGGGCGACCGATGAGCGATCGGTGCCGTGGTGGCTCGTCCTTGCCGTCGCGCTGCCCACCGCAGCCGTGGCGAGCTACGTGTATGCCGTCGTGGCGCTCAAGCGTCGACGCCGCGCCGAGCACCTCGACGTTCCGACCGATGAACGACGAGTCGTCGGGGCATTCCGGGTGTGCACCGACCGGCTCACCGACCTCGGCATCCGCCTCCAACCGTCCTCGACCGATCGCGAGCTGGTCGCCGCGGCGGCCGCACGCGTCGAGGCAGCCGGCGATCTTCACGGGCTGGCGGGCCTTGCCTCGGCCGCGACCTACGCCGACGGCGCCATCGAGCCCGCCGATGTGGAGGCCGCGCTCGCCACCATGTCCGCCTTCGAGATCGCAACGCGTCCGACGCGCTGGTGGCGCCGTCTCCGCCTGCGGCTCAGCCTCCGCTCGCTGCGGTCCGGGCTACCGCCGACGCGCGACGCCGCTTCGCCGTCATGAACCACGCGATCCAGCGGTAGGAGCCGGCGGTCTTCAGCCGATACTCGATCGGCCAGTCGTCGGCGTCGACGGTCACCCGGCCGAGTAGCTCGCGTGCGCCGTCACCGCTCGGACCGCTCGCCACGGGCTTCGGCTCGACGGTCCAGAGATGGTTGTACCCCGCGGCGACCGCCGCGGCGGCGACCTCCGGCGACCAGTCGCCGTAGGGGAAGGCGAGGTGCATCGCCGGTCCGGCGCCCAGGTTGCGGATGTCGGACAACGACCCGGCGAGCTCGGTGGCGAGCTCGCCACCGCCGAGCGTCGACAACCGAACGTGGGTGCGCGTGTGCGAACCGATCGCGATGCTCTCCGGGAGCGCGCCGAGCCGCTCGGCGCTCATCACCGCATCGGCCGATCCGTCGGCTCCCGCCCAACGCGGGGGCGCAGCGAGCGCACCGGTGGGGACGAACACCGTGGCGGTGAGTCCGCGCCGCTGCAGTTCCGCCAGAGCGACGTCGGCCAACGTGTCGAGCGCGTCGTCGAAGGTGATGGCGAACCGGGGCGCCGCGCCGGGCGCCGTCAGCAGCTCGTCGAGCGAGACGACCTCGCCGAGCGCCACAAGCGCATCGAGCTGTCGTCCGAAGCGTTCCCGGTCGCGCTCGGGGATCGAGTGATACAACAGCACCACCCCGCGACCGTGCACCGAGGCCAGGCCGGGGATCCGCGACCGCACCCGGTCCGTCGCCCACAACAGCGATGACAGCGCCACCTTGACGGCGCGCTTCGCGTTCGAGTCAGGCATCGCGATCGCCCGCCGCGAGCAGCGCAACGAGCATTGCGGCGCGCCGGTCCCAGCCCGAATCGGCGACGGCGGCGCGGCGCCGGGCAGCCGCAGCGGCGCGAGCCGAGGGCCCGTCGGCCAGCGACGCGACCTCGGCGCGAAGTCGCACCACGAAGTCCTCGGCGTCGGCGGCGATCGACACCAGATCGCCGTAGCGATGCGCCTCCTCACACGGCGTCGACACCACCGGCAACCCGAGCGCCAGGTACTCCTTGAGCTTGATCGGGTTCGCACCGGCGATCCAGGTCGAGGTCGGCATCGGCATGATCGCGATGTCGAAGGCCCGCGCCGCGCTCGGGAGATCCTCGTACGTGACGGGTCCGGTCATCGTGACGTTCGGTCGGGCCGCCAGACCGTGCGCGTCGACCGGCGCCGGGCCGATCAGCACGAACGAGGCCTCGGGGATCGCGTCCGCGCATCGTTCGATCAGGGGCAGGTCGACGCTCTGATGATCGATGTGGCCGAAGAAGCCGATCCGCGGATGCGGTCGGGCTGCGATCGCGGCCGGGATCGCGTCGTCATCGGAGCGATCGCGGCGGGGTCGAAAGTGCTCGAGGTCGACGCCATGATCGAAGAACACCGCGATGGCACCGGAGCGGCCCGATTCGCGTTCCATCAGCGACCTCGACGAATACAGCACTGTCGCCGCTCGCGCCATCAGGGCGTCCTCGAGCACCGTCACACCCGCCCGGTCGACTCCGGGGTTCGCGGCGTGATCGTCCGCCCGGTAGTAGACGACCCGGCGCCACCCGAGGTGCTCGGTGACCTCCTGCGACGTCGGCAACGCCGAGACGACCCACGGGTCGCGGATGCCGAGCCGTCGCGCCGCCCGGCTCACCTGAGCGGCGATCACCCGCGTGGAGAGCCGATCGATCGAGCGGATGCCGACGGGCGGAAGACCCAGCGGTGTGAGCAGCACGAGCCCCGGCACCGACGGCAGGGGGCGCGTGACCGGATGCCGCATCGAGCGCAGCTTGCGAACGATCCGCTCGACCGGACGATCGGCGTTGCGCGGCGTGGGCAGCCGGAGGCCGGTGCTGTTGATCACCAGCACCGGCCGCGCCCGCGCCAACTGGGACATGACCTGGAAGTCGCAGTGTGCGCGCCCGTGGATCGACCAGTCCTGACCGGCGAAACACACGACCGGCGGGACCACGAGATCGTCGGGGAACCCGTCCGCGGTTCCCTCCGCGGTTCCCTCCGCAGTTCCGAGCGACGCCCGTGCGCGATCGACCGCCGTGTGCACCGCTCGCTCGATCGCTTCCGGCGTGTACCGCTCCTCGGACAGATCCGACGCGTTGGCGGCGAGTTCGGCGGCGCGCGCCGGGTCGCGCAGCAGCTCGATGCACGCCGCCGCGAACGGCTCCGGGCCGTCGCCGATGCGAAGGTGTTGCCCATCCGTGGCGCCGAGTCCCTCGGCCCCGACCGTGGTCGACACCACCGGGAGGCCGTACGCGAACGCCTCGAGAATCTTGATCCGCGTGCCGCCGCCGCTGAGCAGGGGCACAACACAGACGCTGGCATCGAGCAGTTCGGGCGCCATGTCGTCGACCGACCCCACCACGTCGACGCCCTCGATCTCGCCGAGCGAGGCGATCGCCTCCCCCTCGTTGCCGACGAGACGAACCCGCACGTCGGGCACCGCCGCCCGCACGAGGGGCAGCACGCGGCCCACGAGGAACTCGGCCGCCTCGGAGTTGGGCCGATACCCCATCGATCCCACGAAGAGCAGCGTCGGCCGACGGTCCGGGCGCACGGCCCACCGTTGCTCGGTGGAGGGACGCCGGTAGCCGTTGGGGACCACCGACACCGACGGCCGACCCAGCAGCGCCCGGTCGTCCTCGCTGCACACCGTGACGCCCGCCGCCCGATCGAGAATTCGCCGCTGCAACCGCGCCCAGCGGCGCTGATCGACGACATCGATCGCGGCGAAGAACCGGTCGCGACCACCGAGCGAGCCGTACTCGCGGCGAGCGGCCCTGCGCAGCGCGATCTTGCGATCCTGCAAGTCGTCGAAGTCGACGAGAACGGGGACTGCGACCGCATCGGGGAGCAGGTCCCACGCCGCGGTGTCGATCGCGACCACCGCGTCGAAGCGTTGTTCGTCGAGCAGCCGCTGCACGAGCGGGCGCTGGCCGCGCCAGTCGACCTTGATCCATGTCCAGGGTCGATGGTCCCGAGCCCACACCGCGAGCGCCGCCGGCACCGAGCGCCGGCGTGCGTGCACGACGTGCGCGGCGGCGAGTCGGACGTGGGGCGGAACCGCGGGTTCGGTCTGGTCGTCGCCGAGCACGACCACCGCGGTCACCTCGGCGAAGGCGGCGAGCGATTCCAGCAGCAGGTTGGCACGCGACTTGAAGCCGGGATACGGCGGCCAGCACGCCCGATCGCTCACGAACAGAATCCGTGGCCGAGCGTTGATCGGCGGCGAATCCACGGGCGGCATCAGCAGCCGAGTATACGAGAGCGGCCCCGCGTCACTTCCCGGCGGCCGCCACGATCGACGCTGCGATCGTCGGGGCGACCCCGGCGTGGAACAGCTCGTTGGGGTGGCCGGGAAAGCCCGGGGGGTCGAACGACACGGCGTTGAACCACGCAACCCCGCTCGGTCGGCAGATGTCGTGGCCGGTGGTCGCCGCGTCGAGGCTCACGTACGTGACGTCGTGCGCCGCCGCGACCTCGGCGATCGCTTGGTCGAACTCCGCGAGCCGAGCCCGTATGTAGTGCACATCGACGGCGAGCATCGGTGCAGTCGGCCAGCAGCCGTCACCGCTGCCCCCCAGGGGGGAGCCGTAGCCGGTGGCGAACACCCGGGCGTTGGGCGCTCGCCGGTGGATCTCGTCGAACGCGGCCGCCAGGCGTGGCCGGGTCGCGGCGATCTTCGCCGCGATGCGGTCGACGCCTCCCTCGGTGAAACCCTCCACGCACGGACGGCCGAACGGGGGTGGCCCGAGCGGCACCGGCAAGAGGTTCACGCAGTCGATCGCCGAGCCGTTGAGGTCGGCGTCGTTGCCGCCGATGCCGATCGTCACGAGCGTCGTGTCGGGGCGGAGCAAGTCGAACTGCGGCGGAGCGATTCCCCCGAGGTTCGCCTCGAACGGCTCGGTGAGCGCGTCGATATCGGCGCCACCGCAGCTCGCATCGGTGAAGCTCGCCACGTCGAGCGCCTTGGCGACGAGCGTCGGCCAGTTCCGGTCCGATCGGCCGCAGTCGATCGGCGTGCCCACCTGGTTGTGGATCAGCGGCCCAGATACCCAGCTGTCGCCGAGCGCCACGTACCGGTGATGCCCGGTCGCCGTCGCGGACGGAACCCATCCCTGACTGCACCCGGCGACCGCTGCAGCCGATGCCGCGAGCGCCGCGAGCGCGGCAGTCACCCGCCGCGTTCCACCGCCACCGATCATGGTCTTCACCCCCGTTTCCACCCCGATCCACGGGGTAGGGGCCGAGTGTACCGAGCGGCGCGTCACTGTCCCGCGGGCCGCGTCGTGGTCGTAGCGGGCCTCGACTCGGCGAGCTCCCGCCCGAGCCGCGTCGAGAGGTCCTCGGCCACCAATCGCACGATCAGGTCGTCGAGGCTGAGCTCCTCGTAGTCGGTCCTGGCGATGTCGCTCGAACCCCCGAGTGCCGCGCCGCCCGCGCCGTAGCTGAGGAACACGAAGCGTCCACCGGTGAACTGGGCGAGCTGACGGAACACCACCTCGGCAGCGTCGTCCGCGTTCGACGAGGCGATCGGCAACACGCGGATCCCGCGTGTTGCGGCCGTGCGCATCGAGTCGGTGTAGGGCACTGCGACCGTCCGGTCGGCGTGCCCCGCGGCATCGCCGACGAGCACCACGAGCTGCGCTGCATCGCCCGCGGGCCGCCATCCGGGCGCGTCCAACGCTGCCGCGAGCGCCTCGTCGACCGCCTCGGGCGTATCCCCGCCGCCATCGGCGGTCACCTCGTCAAGCGCCGACGAGAAGGCTGCGACGTCGGAGGTGAACGCGTTCGTCGCCGTGACGAACGTGTCGCCCTCGTCGCGAAACACGACCATCCCGAGGCGCAGGTCGACATCACTGTCGAGCGCGTTGATGCGCTTGGCCATCGACTGCATCCCCGCCCGCAGGCGGTCGATCTCGTCGCCCATCGAGCCCGTCGCATCGATCACGAACATCAGGTCGATGGCGGCCGCCGCTGAATCCTGGCGATCGAGATCGATCGTCGCGCTCGCGCCCGGCGCGGCCGTGGCCGACCGGCCGTCCACCTCGAAGCGGTACTCGGCCGCCTCGGCGCCGTACGCGCGGGGATGGAAGCGCACCGTGCCGTCGGAGGTGGTGCGCAGGGTGACGACCTTGGCCGAGCCGTCGAAGACGCTCACCTCCGCCCCGGGCACTGGGCGCTGTCCGGCCGCCCTCACGGTGATCACGATGCGGCCGGTCGGATCGAGGCGCCGGAACGGGACACCCCCCGTGCCGATCCGCTCCAGGTAGGTGAGGAAGCCCTCGAAGTCGGTGTTGTCGTCGACGCTGCCGGCGCGGAGCGCGCCCCCGTCGGGCGGGACGGCCGCGTCGTCGGCCGACGCCTCGGCGGACAGGGAGCGCTCCGAGGCTGCGGCGCCCGGAGCGCCCGCGACCGGCGCCGCCTTCGTCGCGTCGCCGCGACTGCCGTCGAAGTCGGGCGCCCTGTTCACCCAGCCCCCGTCCGCCGGGTCGGCGCGTTCGTCACCGCTCCCGCCGCTGCCGCCACCGCACGCAGCGAGCAGCACCGCAGCCGACAGGCCAAGCGCTGCCCCGTGCCGAATCCGGTGCCCGAGTCGTCGGCGTGGTCGAGCGCTCATGATGGTCCTCCACAGGTCGTCATGCACATGTGACGACGTCGACGGCGGATCGGTTCCCGCCGCGATCGCGGCGGTAGGGTTCCGCGATGCACACCAGTTCGGACACCATGGCCGGCGCCGGGGGCGTGCGGCTCGCCGTCACCCGCTGGACCCCGGAGGTCCCGGCCGTCGCAGCGGTGCTGCTCGTTCACGGGTACGGCGAACACAGCGGGCGGTACGAACCGGTGGCGCAGCGACTCACCGCCGCCGGCTACGCGGTGACCACGTTCGACCTGCGCGGACACGGCCGGTCGACAGGTGTCGCCCGCGGCACGGTCGACGACTTCGACCTGCTGGTCGACGACGTCGCCACGGTCGCCCGCTCCGTCGAGGGCGGCGGCGACCTCCCCCTGTTCGTGTACGGGCACTCCATGGGCGGGCTGGCGGTCGTCCGGCTCGCCGAGAAGGCGGCCGCGGGCACGGTGGACGTGCCGCCGATCGCCGGGCTCGTCGTGGCCAGCGCCGCGCTCGTCGCCGCCGAGTCGATCCCGGCGCCGCTCGTTGCGGTGGCGAACGTGATCGGCAAGCTGGCGCCGAAGCTGCCGACGATACGCCTCGACGGCGAAGCGATCTCGCGCGACCCGGCGGTGCGCTCCGACTACGACGCGGACCCGCTCAACTACCGCGGCAAGCTGAGCGCTGGGACGGGCCGACAGATGAACCTGGCCATGGCGGCGGCGATGGACCGGGCGCGCACGATCACGTGCCCGGTGCTGGTGATCCACGGCGACGCCGACCGGCTGACGGCGGTCGTCGGGTCACGGCGCTTGGCGGCGACGCTCGGTTCGGACGACGTCACGCTGCGGGAGTGGCCCGGCGCCTATCACGAGCTCCACCATGAGCCCGAACGCGACGAGGTGCTCGACACGATCGTGAGCTGGATCGGCGAGCGCGTCGGCCGTGCCGACTGATCACCCCTCGCCGAGTGCAACCAGGATCGCCGGGTCGGCCGCGGCGATCGAGGTGATGCCGGTGAGGGACATGGCGACCTCGAGTTCGCTGCGCAGAATCCGCAATACGTGCTCGACGCCCGTTCGACCCCGCGCGGCAACCGCCCACGCCCAGGCGCGGCCGATGAGCACTCCGTCGGCGCCGAGCGCCAGCATCTTGAGGACGTCCAACCCCGAACGGACGCCACCGTCGACCATGATGTCGGTGCGCGTGCCGACCGCCTCGACGATCCGGCCGAGCGCCGCCGCCGTCGAGGGCACATCGTCGAGCTGACGGCCGCCGTGGTTCGACACCACCAGGCCGTCGACCCCGTGATCGAGCGCGATGCGCGCATCCTCCGCGTCGAGCACCCCCTTGATCACCACCCGTCCGTTCCACGACTCCCGGACCCACGCCAGGTCGTCCCAGGTGACCGAGTTGTCGAACTGGGCGTCAACCCACGACTTGAACTCCTGCGGCGTGCGGGCGCCGGGCACGGCGGCCTCGAGGTTGCCGAAGGTCAGGGGCTTCCCGCCGATCGCGACGTCACGGATCCACAGCGGATGCGTGGCCAGATCGAGCCCGCGACGGATCGACGCCGTCGTCGGGATCGTCCCGACCATGCCGTTGCGGGTGTCTCGGTAGCGCTCGCCGACCACCGGCAGATCGACCGTCAGCAGGAGCGTGTCGCAGCCCACGGCGTTCGCCCGCGCCATCAACGACTCGGCGTAGGTGCGATCGCGCATGACATAGAGCTGGAACCACGGTGGGACCGTGACGGCCGCCGCGACCTCCTCGATCCCGCAGATCGAGACCGTCGACTCGGTGAAGGGCACGCCGGCCGACTGTGCCGCCGTCGCGGCGGCGACCTCGGCGCGGGTGGCGAACATCCCGGCCAGACCGACCGGAGCCAGCGCGATCGGCAGGGTGCTCGAACGCCCGAACAGGGTGCACGACAGGTCGAGGCCGGACACGTCGCGCAGCACGCGTTGACGCAGACGGATCGACTGCAGGTCGTCGGTGTTGGCCCGCATCGTGGACTCCTCGTACGCGCCCCCGTCGATGTAGTCGAACATCTGCCGAGGCAGGCGACGGCGGGCGAGATCTCGGTAATCGCGCACCGAGGCCGGTGCGAGTCCGAGCGGGCGATCGACGCGGCGGAGCACAGGGCGAGCGTAACCGGCACGCCGCTCGGCAGGGCGGCCCGCCGAGCGGCCGAAGCGTCGCTGAGAAATGTTCAGCCGAAATCGCGACGCGACCTGTACCCTGTGTTCCGACGCCGCTCACGGCGTCGTCCGACCAAGATCGAAGGGGAGTACCCCACAAGCCCGTCGTCGTCATCACGGGCCCCGCTCCAACCGGAAGCGAGGCCCCGGCGGCAGGCACCACGTGATGGCGATGGCAGCCCTGGGGCCGCCAGACGGTACGGCGTGGTGGGGAAGACCTTCGGTTTCGTTCACACGAAGCCGAAGGAGCAACCCATGACCCCTCGATTCCCGCGGCCCCTCAGCCGCTTCGGCCGGATCCCTGGTACACCTCCACGGGCCCAGCGCGCACACTCCAGCGGACGCGCAGGCCGTGGCAGGTGTCTCCGGACGGCGGGGACACGGCGATGACCGCAACGCCCTGGGTGCAACCGGTCGCGGATGTCGTGCGCGACCACGCGGCCGATCCGACGGCCGGGCTCTCCGCCGAGGAGGCGGCACGACGCCTCGCGTCGGTGGGCCCGAATCGGCTCGCCGACGCACCCCGAACGCCGATGTGGCGACGCTTCATCGACCAGTTCCGCTCGGTGCTCGTCGGGGTGCTGGCCGCCGGCGCCGCGCTCGCCGGTCTGGTCGGCGACCTGAAGGACACGATCGTGATCGGCACGGTGCTGGTGATCAACGCCGTGTTGGGCATGGTGCAGGAGTTCCGCGCCGAGCGCTCGCTCGACGCACTGCGCGCCATGCTGGCCCCGACCGCCCGCGTGCGCCGCAACGGCCAGCTCATCGAGATCGGTGCCGACGAGCTCGTGCCGGGCGACATCGTCCTCCTCGAAGCCGGTGACCGCGTCCCCGCCGACGCCCGGATCGCGCTCGCGGCCGACGCGAACACCGACGAGTCCGCGCTCACCGGCGAGTCGCTCCCGGTCGACAAGAGCGCACAACCCGTGGCCGATGCGCATGCCCCACTCGGCGATCGCACCTCGATGGTGTGGATGAACACCACCGTGACGCGCGGCCGGATCGAGGCCGTGGTCACGGCGACCGCGATGTCGACCGAGATGGGGCGTCTCGCCGCACTGCTCCATTCGGCCACCGAGACCGACACGCCGCTGCAGCAGCAACTCGAAGGGCTCGGCAAGCGACTCGCCCTCATCGCCGGTGGGGCCATGGTCGTGTACGCGACTCTGGGCATGGCGCGCGGTGACACCCTCGGCGGTATCGCCTCCTCGGCGATCGCTCTCGCGGTCGCGGCGGTACCCGAGGGGCTTCCCGCCGTGGTCACCGTCACGCTCGCGCTGGGCGTCGGGTCGCTCGCCCGACACGGCGCGATCGTGAAGCGGCTCGGCAGCGTCGAGACGCTCGGCTCCACCTCCGTGATCTGCTCCGACAAGACCGGCACCCTCACGATGAACGCGATGTCGGCACGCGACATCACGCTGGGAGGAGACCGGTACGAGATCGAGTCGCACGGGCCGCTCCCGCTCGATGACTCCCGCCTGACCGGCCCGCTCTTCGAGGCCCTCGTGCTGGCGTCCGACGCTGCGGTCGACGGGGACGACGCCGTCGGCGACCCGACCGAGGTCGGCCTCGTGCGCCTCGCAGCGCGCTCCGGGATCGACCTCGCCGACCTGCGCGCCGCCCGACCCCGGCGCGCCGAGCTCCCGTTCGACTCGACCCGCAAGTTCATGGCCGTCGTCGTCGACGGCGCAACCGATGGCGCGCCCGGAACCCTGCTGCTCGCCAAGGGCGCCGCCGATGTCCTGATCGAACGCTGCGACGCCATGGCGACCGCGGAGGGCCCGCTCCCGCTCGACCCGCTCGCCGCCGATCGCATCGCATCGATGGTCGAGGCGTCCGGGCGGCTCGGGCGCCGGGTGCTCGCCGTCGCGTCGCGTCGCGTCGAACCGTCCGCTCTCGTCGACGCCGACCCGGCACAGATCGCCACGGCCTGCACGACCATGACGCTGCTCGGGTTGGTCGGCCTGGCCGATCCGCCCCGCCCCGAAGCCGCCGAGGCCATCGCGACGGCGCGCTCAGCCGGGGTCGACGTGAAGATGATCACCGGCGACCACCCCGTGACCGCGACGGCGATCGCGGCGGAACTCGGCATCGTCGGACGATCTGTCCGCGGGGCCGACCTCGACGCGATGTCGGACGCCGAGCTCGTCGACTCGGTCGAGGAGATCGGCGTGTTCGCCCGCGTCTCCCCCGAGCACAAGCTCCGCATCGTGCGCGCGCTCCAGGCGCGCGGCCGCATCACCGCCATGACCGGCGACGGCGTGAACGACGCCCCGTCGCTCAAGCAGGCCGACGTCGGCGTCGCGATGGGCATCACCGGCACCGAGGTCACGAAGGAATCCGCCGACGTGGTGCTGGCGGACGACCAGCTCGGCACGATCGTGCGGGCGATCGAACGCGGCCGGGCGATCTACGACAACATCGTCACGTTCGTCCGGTTTCAGGTCGCGACGAACACGGGCGCGATCTTCACGCTCGTCGGCTCGCAGCTGGCCGGGCTCCCCAAGCCCATGTCGGCGATCCAGTTGCTGTGGGTCAACATCATCATGGACGGGCCGCCCGCCATGGCCCTGGGCGTCGACCCGCCTCGCACCGGGGTGATGGATCGGCCGCCGCGATCTCCACGTCGGCCGATTCTGGACGGACCGACGCTGCGCACGCTGGCCGTGCACGGTGCCACGATGGCCACGGTCGCACTGTCGATCCTTGCGTGGGCCGAGCCGCGCCACGGCCGAGGCGTCGCGACGACCATGGCGTTCACGACGTTCGTGCTGATGCAGGTGGTCAACGCTCTCAACGTGCGCTCGACCCGGACCGTGTTCACCCGCGACACCCTGCGCAATGCCCGCCTGTGGTTGGCGCTCGGTGTCGTGGTGGCGCTGCAGGTCCTGGCGGTGGAGTGGTCGTCGCTGCGAACGCTCTTCGAGACGGCCGACCTCGACCTCGCGCAATGGGGGATCGTGGTCGCGGGGGCCGCTGTGCTCGGCGTCGTCGACGAGGCGCGGCGACGGATTCAGCGCCCGTTGGGAACCGCTCGCTCGGCGACGCCGAGCAACCGCTGAAAATCGGACCTGGCGTGAAGCGGGCGGAACTCGGGTGACATGGCCAACCGGCGCGGATCGGGTCCGCGCTCGACCGCGCTCGTGAGCCACACCATCGCGTCGTCGAGCAGACCCCGATGGGCAAGCCCCTCGGCGACCACGTAGAACGCGTCGGGACGCCACCCGGCCTGGTACGACGCCATGGCCGCGGCGATCAGGTCGTCGACCGTTCCGTGGACGACGCGGGCGGCGACCGCCCGCGGTGCGAGGCCGGCCGTTGGACCCACGAACGCGAGCAGCTGTCCGACTTCGGGCCGATCGAGCCGGTCGATCTCCCAGGAATCGTCACGTCCCGCGAGTCCGTCGAGAATCGCCGACATTCGCGACGCATCAGCGCCGCTCCGCCCCGCGAGGTGCGCCTGCAGCCACGGCGAGGGGCCCGCTCCACGGGGGAACGCTCCGGGCACGCCGGTCTCCCATCCCTGCCGCTCGGCGGCGCGGATCGCGAGCGCCCGATCCAGTGTGCGCGACGCCTGCGCGTCCTGCGGGGTCGGCGCCGCGATGCCTCCGCCGATCCGTGCCACTTGCAGGGCACGCCAGCTCTCCAGGCCCGTGAACACGGCGATGAACAGCGCCGACATCGCGAGCGCCGGCGCCGCGAGGACGTAGTGCCACACGGCCCCGAGCAAAGGGGCGGTTAGGGCCTCTGACTGCTGGCGGCTGCTGAAGCTGCGTAGCGAGCCCTCCCCGCCCGAGAACGACAGCGCAACGATCACGCCGCTCACGACCACCGAGAACTGGAGGAACGCGATCCGCCCCGACGGCCCGGCGATGCGTTCGACCAGCGAGCTCATCAGATGACCGCCGTCCAGGGGCCAGATCGGCATGAGGTTGAGCACGGCGAGCATGACGCCCGCCCAGCCGATGGCGCCGTGGAGGTCGATGTAGCGCTCGGCCGCCGCCATCGATGTCGAGGGGTCCACGAAGGCCCGAACCACCGCCAGTCCGACCACCCCCAGCACCAGTTCGGTGCCGGGCCCGGCGAACGAGATCACGTTGCGCTGCCACCGGCTCAACGTGGTGCCGGGAAACGAGGTCCACCCGCCGAGGAACGACAGCCGCACCTCGGACGGCACGCCGAACGCCTTTGCCGCGAACGCGTGACCGAACTCGTGGAAGACCACGAACACGGCGATGGCGACCACGGTGTACAGCCCCCGCTGGCCACCGCCGGACAGGCTGTAGAAGATGAACAGGCCGAACGCGAACCAGAGGTCGAATCGGACCGGAATGCCGAACACGGTGAAGGCGGGGCGTGGCTGAGGCACGGCGCCACGCTACCGGCGCGGTCGCGAGCTACCAGCGCGAGCGCGACTCCTCGGCGAATCCGACCAGCCCGTCGAACGCGTGCTCACGGCCGTCGTCGGACACGTAGCGGCCAGCCCATCGCCCGAACACCTGATGCACCTCGGTTCCGAGCACGCCGAGCTCGGTTCGCGAATGGCGGTCGAACGTGGGCGTCAGCACCAGGTCGAGGCGGCCGTCGGGGCTGGTCACCCGCCATGGGCGCATCGGCGCATCCCACCGGTAATCCCACAGGAGCTCCTCGCCGATCTTGTCGAGCCGTCCGTCGACCAGCACGCCGTTCTCGGTGAACCCGGTGCCGACCGTCCACGTGCCGCCGAGCTGCAGCCCGATCGTCGCGCCGCCGCGTGAAGCCCCGGCGCCACCGCCCCAGTTCCAGCGGGTCCGATAGGGCCAGCGACCGCGGCCCACGTCGAGAACGCCCCATGCCGGCGACGACGAACCGAGCGCGATCGTCTCGGCGCCCACAAGCAGCGTTGCCCGAGCCGGCCGCGCCTGATGCTTGGAGGTGAACTGGAAGGTCGAGGGCGACCAGGGGATCACCACGTTGAGCGACTCGTGGCCCTCCGGCCGATCGATGACCGCCTCGATCGATGCCGAGGCGCCGTCGGCCTCGCGCCACCGAGCGCGGATCTCGGTCGCCGCCGCCTTCGACAGATCACCCGCGGCGCCGGGCGGCACGTCGCGGATCTCGATGGAGAGCTGCTCGCTGTCGAAGACGAGCGGCGCCGACCCGCTTTCCTCGGGCAGGGCGACACCGCGGGCGCCCGGCACCACGAGCGACCGGCCGCCGATGCGACCGGTCGCCAGCTCGCACCACCAGACGTCGACGATCCCGAGGTAGTCGACGTCGGCATACGTCACCGAAACCGCATGGTCGTCGGACAGGATCGCCCAGTAGTCCCAGCGCTTGGTCCGGCCCCACCGCCCCGTCAGATTCGCCCGATGCAGCGGCGCACGCGACCAGCCCCGTGCGTCATCGGCGAGCCATCCGCGCTCGTCGCACAGATCGACCGCACTCGTCAGCTCGCGTTCGTGAGTCGTCACGCATCCTCCACCCCTCGGCACCGGGCACTCATGCTGCTGCGAGCGTGGGTTGCCCGTCGACTTCGCCTGCCCGGGCGAGCGCGTTCCACAGCTCGCGCCGCACCGGTTCCGCTTCGAGGGCGGCCAACCCGTTCACGACGGTGAGGCCGTCGATCAGGTCGGCCTGCACCGCGGCGAAGGGGCGGCCGACCACCCGCACCGCGACGACCGGCTCACCGCGGGGGCGGGAGACGGCGCGATCGCGGCCGGGTGTATGCGGCGGGCTCCGGAACGCGGGAACGCGCAGCCCCAACCCATGCGCGGTCGCCGAGAGCACCCGAACCGTCTCGGCGAATCGCAAGGAGGAAGAACCCATGCGGCAACTCTCGCACGGGCCACCGACACCGAGGCGTGGCGCGTCCCTACGCCTCGATGTTGGTCATGACGTGCTTGATGCGCGTGTAGTCCTCGATCGCGTACGCGGACAGATCCTTGCCGTAGCCCGAGTGCTTGAACCCGCCGTGAGGCATCTCCGCGACCAGCGGGATGTGGGTGTTGATCCACACGCAGCCGAAGTCGAGGCGCTTGGCCATCCGCATCGCCCGGCCGTGGTTCGAGGTCCACACCGACGAGGCCAGCGCGTACGGCACGCCGTTGGCCCAGGCGACCGCCTCGTCCTCGTCGCTGAAGCGCTGCACCGTGATGACCGGCCCGAAGATCTCGTTCTGGATCATCTCGTCGTCCTGGTGGAGGCCGGACACGACCGTCGGTGTGTAGAAGTAGCCGCTGTCGCCCTGCCGGGCGCCGCCGGCCTGCACCGTCGCATGGCTCGGCGCCCGATCGACGAACCCGGCGACACGCTCGAGTTGCGACGCGTTGTTGAGCGGGCCGAACAGCACGTCCTCGTCGTCGGGCAGGCCGGTGCGGGTGCCGGCGGCCTGCGCGGCGAGCGCCGCGACGAACTCGTCGTGCACGCCGGGCGACACCATCACGCGCGTCGCCGCGGTGCAGTCCTGACCGGCGTTGAAGTACCCGGCGATCGCGATCGCCTCCGCTGCGGCCTCGATATCGGCGTCGTCGAAGACCACCACGGGCGCCTTCCCGCCCAGTTCGAGGTGGCAGCGCTTGAGCGAACGGGCGGCGGCCTGGGCGACCTCCATGCCGGCGCGGACCGACCCGGTCACCGACACGAGCTGCGGCACCTCGTGCTCCACGAGCGACCGGCCCGTGTCGCGGTCGCCACAGACCACGTTGATGACCCCGGCGGGGAGGAACTCGCCCATCAGCTCGGCCATCATCACTGCGGTCACCGGCGTGGTGTCGGAGGGCTTGAGCACGACGGCGTTCCCCGCGGCGATGGCCGGCGCCCACTTCCACACCGCCATCATCATCGGGTAGTTCCACGGCGCGACCTGCGCGCACACACCGAGCGGCTCACGCCGGATCATCGACGTGTGACCCGCCATGTACTCGCCGGCCGAGCGGCCTTCGAGCATGCGGGCGGCGCCGGCGAAGAACCGGATCTGGTCGATCATCGGCGGCACCTCCTCCGACGCGGTCAGCCCGAGCGGCTTGCCGGTGTTGCGGGATTCGGCCGCAACGAACTCATCGGCACGCGCCTCGATCGCATCGGCGATCTTCAACAGGGCGGCCTGTCGCTCGCCCGGGGTGGTGTTGCGCCACGTCTCGAACGCGTCGGCCGCGGCGCGACACGCTCGGTCGACGTCGGCGGCTCCCGATCGCGCTGCGGACGCGAACACGCTGCCGGTGCACGGGTCGATCAGCTCGGTGGTCGCGCCGTCGGCCGCGTCGACCAGCTCACCGTTGATGTAGTTGCGAACGTTCGTGTCGGTCATGGCTGGGAGCATTGCCGACGAACGTCGGACGCGCAACGGGTCCGAACCGGCGACCGCTACGAGGCCAGGTCGTCGAAGCGATAGCTCAGCGCGATGTGTTCGGCCTCGCCGACGCCGGCGAAGGTGTGCAGGCGCTCCCGGGTCGCGGCGGTCGGAAACACCAACTCGTTGGCGGCGAGCGCCTCGCCCTCGGGCCCCCGTGAGGCGACCGCGTCCTGCACCCCCGACACCGGCGAGATGTACTGCACGTACTCCGTGATCGTCGCCGCGGTCTCGACGTCGTACACGGAGTCCATGAAGGAGGCTGCGGCGCGCACGTGCGGCGACCCCTTCGGGATCATCATCGTGTCGAACCACAACATCGCACCCTCCTCGGGCACGACGAACCGCAGGTTCGGATGCTCGCGTGCGACCTGTGCGAGGTCACCCGACCATCCCATCGAGGCGATGAACTCGCCCGATATCAGCCGGTCGAGGTACTCGTTCGCCGTGAACGCGCGGATCTGCCCGTCGCGCGTCGCCGTCGCGAGATGATCGAGCGCGGCGTTCGCGCCGTCGATGTCGAGCACCGATGGGTCGCGTCCCTGCATGAGCATCGTCAGCCCGACGGTGTCCTCCATCTCGCTGAGCAGTCCCACCCGGCCGGCGAACTCGGGATCGAAGAGGTCCGCGAAGCTGCCGAGCTCGCGTCCCGTCGCCTCGATGTCATACGCGATCCCCGTGATGCCCGCCTGCCACGGGAGGTGATGGGTCGCGCCCTCGTCCCACGGCAGGCCGAGGTACGCCGGGTCGAGGTTGGCGCGGTTGGGAATGCGGGAGGAGGGGATCTTCTCGACCCAGCCGCGGTCGACGAGGCGTGCCGCCATCCAGAACGTCGGCATCACGATGTCGGCGTCGATGGTTCGTCCCCGACCGAGGTTCGGTTCGAACACACGCACCCAGTGCTCGGCGTTGCCGTTGTAGTCGGTACGCCAGTCGACATCGAGCCCTGTCGTGTGTTGGAAGCGAGTGAGCGTCGTGTCCTTGCCGAACGGGTCGTCGTGGTCGTCGGTATCGATGTAGGCGACCCAGGTCGAGATGCGCAGATCGGCACCGTTTCGAGACGAGCCGTCGGCGCCGGCCGAGCGATCCGAGGCGCACGACGACAGCACGCCCGCCGCCATGGCGGCGCCGCCGCCGAGAAATGACCGACGCGACATCGCGCCACGGCCGCGCCCGCGCTCGCTGGGCGAGGTCGCGACGCGCGACGAACCGGCCGCTGACAGGGGCACAGGGCGAGAGCGAGCGTTCACACGGGGGTTGTCGGCACGCGTCACGGCCATGCTTGAGAATCCGCCGCGACCCACCGCGAGGAATCCACCGTCACCGCCCCGGCGACGACGCCGCCACCGGATTCGCACCCACCAAGCCAATGGAACAACGAAATCCAGAGCAGCTAGCCTGTATGACAACGGATCAGCATCCCTCTCCGCCTCGCGTGGCTCGGTGATCAACGACGCCCACCGCCATCAACCGCCGGCCGGACCAACTTCCGAGGAGCACCATGAGCGAGCCGATCACCGAACGGGCCAAGGCCATCGCGGCCACCGAGATGGAGCGCCTGCTCCAGCGCACCACCGCGTCGAAGGCGCTGTACGAGCGAGCCGTGCAGTCGATGCCCGGCGGCGTTGCATCGAGCTTTCAGCTCGGCGACCCCTACCCCATCTACCTCGAGCGCGGCGTCGGCGCCGAGGTGTGGGACGTCGACGGCAACGAGTACTTCGACTTCCACAACGGCTTCGGCTCGATCGCGGTGGGCCACGCGAACCCGATCGTCGCGGAGGCCGTCGAGAAGGCCGCCCGCAGCGGCATGCACTTCGCCGTCACCGTCGAGTCGACCGTCGCGCTCGCCGAGGAACTCTGCCGACGCTTCGACGTCGACCAGGTGCGCTTCACGAACTCGGGCACCGAGTCGAACATGACGGCCATCCGCGTGGCCCGCGCCGCCACCGGACGCGACGTGATCGCCAAGATCGAGGGTTCGTACCACGGCCACGTCGACTTCTTGATGTACTCGTGCACGCCCGGCGCCGAACAGATGGGCGGGCGCGACACACCGGCAGCAACGCCGAAGTCGAAGGGCATGCCCGCCGGGCTCGAGCAGTGGATTCGCGTGGTGCCCTTCAACGACGCCGACGCGTTCGAGCGGCTGCTCCAGGCAGAGGGCGACCAGATCGCAGCGCTCATCATGGAGCCGGTCATGATGAACGTGGGCATCGTGCTCCCGCAACCCGGCTACCTGGAGCGCATCCGCGAGCTCTGCACGCAGTACGGCGTCGTGCTCATCTTCGACGAGGTCAAGTGCGGGTGCACCATCGCCGCAGGCGGCGCACGTGAGCGCTTCGGCGTGAAGCCCGACCTGGCGTCGTGGGCCAAGTCGATCGGCGGCGGCGCCGCGATCGGTGCCTTCGGCGGACGAGCCGACATCATGGACGAGATCAATCACGGCGCCGCGCACCAGGGCACCTACAACGGCAACCCACTCAGCGTCGCAGCCTCGCTGGCGACGCTCACCAAGGTGCTCACCCCCGACGCGTACGCCCACTTCGACTACCTCGGCAAGCGGCTCGCATCGGGCATGCAGCGCTCGATCGACGAGCACGGCATCCCGGCGAGCATCGTCGATCTCGGGTGCAAGGGCTGCGTCACCTACCGCTCTGAGCCGCTGACCAACTACCGCGACTTCCTCGAGACCAACACCGAGCTGTACCTGGCTTCGTACCCGTTCATGATCAACCGCGACGTGTTCATGACCCCCGGCGACGAGGAGCAGTGGACGCTGTCGGTGCAGCACGGCGACCGCGAGATCGACCGCTACGTCGATGCATTCGCCGAGCTCTGCCAGGCACTCGCCGGGTAGCCACGCCGGGGTAGCTGCTCCGTGGTAGCTACCCCGGGTCGATACCTCGGGTCGGCCGCCGCCGCTACTTGGCGCGGCGGCTCGACACGATCGAGCTCCCGACGAGCAGTGCTGCGCTCACGATCAGGATCATCGACGCCAGCACGTTCACCTGCGGCCGGAACTCGACCTTGAACGAGTCCCAGATGTGGATCGGCATCGTGTTGGTCTGGCCCTTGTTGAAGCTCGTGATGATGTAGTCGTCGATCGACAAGGCGAAGCTCAGCAGCGCCGCCGCGAAGATGCCGGGCAGGATCAGCGGGAACGTGACCCGGCTGAACGTGCGCCACGGGCCGGCGCCGAGGTCGGCCGCGGCCTCCTCGAGACGCCAGTCGAATCCTCGGATCCGCGCCTTCACCGTGAGCGCCACGAAGCTCAGGCAGAACAGCGTGTGGGCGATGATGATCGTGAACATGCCGCGATCCCAGAACGACTCCGTCGGGATGCCGGCGTCGTTGAAGTCGATGAACATCGTCAGCAGCGACGCCCCGAGCACGATCTCCGGCGTCGTCAGCGGCAGGACGAGGAAGATGTCGACGCCGGAGTTGCCGCGGAACCGGTACTTCGACAGGGCGAGCGCCATCATCGAGCCCATCACCGTCGCGAGCGTCACCGAGACCGCCGCGACCTGCAGGCTGCGCACGAACGCACTGGTCAGGTCGGCGTCGGCGAAGGGGTGCAGCCAGTTGTCGAGCGTGAAGCCCTTCCACTGGAGGTTGTACTTGCCCGTCGGCTTGTTGAACGAGAAGGCGACGATCCAGATGATCGGGGCGAACAGGTACAGGAACACCAGGGCCGTGACGACCTGGAGTACCCGCTTTCCCTTGTTCGAAACCGGCTTGCTGCTCGCTGCGCTCATGCGGCCAGACCTTCCGTGCCGAACAGCTTGGAGTACACGAGCACCGCCACCGTGATGATGCCCATCAGGATGAGCGACAGCGCCGCGGCCGACGGGTAGTCGAGCTGCACGAGGAACTGGTCCTGCACGACCGAACCGATCATGGTGGTGTCGGGGGAGCCCAGGAACCGGGCGTTGATGAAGTCGCCCGCGGCCGGGATGAACACCAGCAGGGAGCCGGCGAACACCCCGGGCAGCGACAGCGGGAAGATCACCCGCCAGAACCCGGCAACCGGCGTGGCGTAGAGGTCGCCGGCCGCCTCGGTCAGGCGAAAGTCGATCTTCTCCAACGCCACGTAGATCGGCAGGATCATGAACGGCAGGAAGTTGTAGGTCAGCCCGCCGACCACACCCCACGATCGCCCGGTGAACGTGAACCCGTCGCCCAGCACCCCGCGGGCGATCTTCGTCACGAACGACCGCTCCCCCAAGATCGAGGTCCACGCGATGGTCCGGATGAGGAACGAGGTGAAGAACGGGATCACGACGAGCCCGATCAACAGGTCCTTCCATCGGCCGCCGTACGCCGCGACGCAGTACGCCAAGGGGTACCCGATCGCGAAGGCGAGCACCGTCGCGAGCCCGGCGTACACAAACGACCGCCCGAACTGGGCGCCGTAGTCGCTGAGCGCCGTTCCGAAGTTGCCGAAGTCCCAGCTGAACTCGGGATCCTGAAACCGCACGGGTGTCGAGAGCGCGATCTTGACCAACGCCAGGACCGGCACAAGAAAGAACAGCGCGAGCCACAGCCCGCCCGGACTGAGCAATGCCCACGGAACGAGCCGTGCGGGTTTGCGGTCTTCACCTGCCATCGCCGTCCCCTCTCGCGCGGTCGAGCCCCGTGGCTCGGCTCAGTTCCCCTGGACCTTCGAGAACGCCGCGTCGAGCGCCTCCTCGTCGGCCTCGGAGAGCGGTCCGAACGACGAGAGGTTCTTGGATGAGGCCTCGGTCGGGAAGAGCAGCTCGTTGTCGGCGAGCGCTGCCGAATCCCCACCGAGCTTGCGCAGCTCGTCCTGTACCCCCTCGACCGGCGACACGTACTGCACGTAGGCCGCGATGCGGGCGGCGTTCACCGGGTCGTACACGTAGTCCATGAACTCGGCCGCGGCCGTCACCCCGTCGGACCCCTGGGGGATGACCATCGTGTCGGACCAGAGGGTCCCGCCCGACTCGGGGATCACGAACTTGAGCTCGGGGCTGTCCTTCGACAGCTGCGCGATGTCGCCCGACCAGCCGATGCAGGCGGCGAAGTTCCCCTGCGTCAGGTCGTCCATGTAGTCGTTGCCCGTGAACTGCTTGATCTGGCCCGAATCGACCTGCTCCTGCAGCGCATCGATCGCCTTCTGCAGCGATTTGGCCGTGGGCTTCGAAATGTCCACGCCCTCGGACAGCCCGATCAGCCCTAGCGTGTCGCGCATCTCGGACAGCACGCCGATCTTGCCCTTGAACGCCGGATCCCACAGGTCGTCGATCGAGGTCAGTGCCCGGCCCGTGACCTGCTCGTTGTAGGCGATGCCCGCGAATCCGGACTGCCACGGCAGGGAGTACTCGCCGGTCGGATCCCAGGTGGGCTTCTGCAGGGACGACCGCAGGTTCTTCGCGTTCGGGATCTTGTCCAGCGGGAGCTTGTCGACCCATCCGAGCGAGATCAGGCGGCCCGCCATCCAGAATGTCGGCGCGAGCATGTCGGGATCGATCGAGCGGCCCTTCGACAGCAGGGGCTGGATCTTCGCGAAGTACTCGTTGTTGTCGTTGTACTCCTCGGTGTACTTGAACGAGATGCCGGAGGCCTTCTCGAAGAGATCGACGGTCTCCTCGTCGATGTAGGCCGGCCAGTTCGCGAAGTACAGGTTCTTGGTGTCCTGCTTGGCCGCGCCACCGTCACCCGACGCCGAGTCCGAGTCCGAGTCGCTTCCGCAGGCGGCGAGCAGCGGGGCGAGGCCGGCGGCCCCGGCCGCGAGGCCCGACGTCCGGAGGAACCGGCGCCGGGTGAGCGCACGGGAGGTCTCGACGGCTTGGCGGAAAAGCAGTTCGTCACGCATGTGGTTCGCTCCTATCAGCGGTGTTGCCGCAGGCTGTCGCGGCCAAAGGGTCTAGGGGTGGATGGTCTCGTCATCGGTGGAGGACGTCACGCCGGCCATGTCGGCCGAGATGGGTTCATCGACGAGGAAGGCGCCGTCGGAGCGCCAGGACAGGGTGACGTTCTGGCCGACGGAGACCTGCGGCATGTCGTCGACATGCACGTGAGCCACCACGTCGGCGCCGGTCGCGGTCCGCGCCTCGCAGCGCAGGACGGGCCCCTGGAACACGACGCTGGTGAGGAGCGCCGGGATGGCGCCGCCGATGCCCACCGGCGGCTCGCCGGCCGAGATGTCGAGCCGTTCGGGCCGCACCATCAGGGTCGCCGAGTTGCCGGCGGTGTAGGTGCGCCCGGCGGTGGGAACGTGGAACTGGCTTCCCAGAGCGGAGTCGACCGTCACGATGTCGCCCGACGACGAGCGGACCGTGACCGGGAGCAGATTCGCCGTGCCGATGAAGCCGGCCACGAACACGGTCGCCGGGTGGTAGTAGATGTCGGTGGGGGTCCCGATCTGGTCGGTCCGACCCTGGGTCATGACCGCGATGCGGTCCGACATGGTGAGCGCCTCTTCCTGATCGTGGGTCACGAACACGAAGGTGATGCCGAGGTCCTGTTGGATCCGCTTGAGTTCGAGTTGCATCGACTGGCGGAGCTTCAGGTCGAGCGCGCCGAGGGGCTCGTCGAGCAGCAGCGCCTTCGGCTTGTTCACCAGCGCTCGAGCGAGCGCGACGCGCTGTTGCTGACCGCCGGAAAGCTGCGATGGCTTGCGGTCGCCGAACTCCGACAGCCGGACGACGTCGAGCATCTCCTGGGCACGGCGGCGGGCCTCCGGCTTGGGAACCTTCTTCGAACGCAGACCGAACGCGACATTGTCGAGAATGGACATGTGCGGAAAGAGGCCGTACTGCTGGAACACGGTGTTGACGTCGCGCTTGTACGGCGGGACGTTCGACACGTCGTTGCCGGCCAGACGGATCGATCCCGACGTCGGCAGCTCGAACCCGGCGATCATGCGCAGCGTGGTGGTCTTCCCGCACCCCGACGGCCCGAGCATGGAGAAGAACTCCCCCTCGATGATGTCGAAGTGCGCCTCCTCGACGGCGACGTACGAACCGAAGTGCTTCGTGACCCGATCGAGGCTGATGATGGCGTTCGCCTGCTCTACGCTCCAGTCAGACACGACGATCTCCGTGCCGCGGCGTTTCGTCGACCGTCGAAAACATCTCGCGTCCCCTTTCCAGCAACGAAATCCGTCGCCCCTGCCCCCGAGGTGAGCCATGTCTAGCCGACGCGACCAGCCGTTCCAAGTGTCTCGCCATGTCTCACTGTGGCACGCGACCGCACCAGAGCGCGGCCCGGATGCCCCCCTGTCGCACGACCGTCGGGCCGACGTCGTGATCGTCGGAGCGGGGTTCACGGGCCTGTGGACCGCACGGAGCCTGCTCGCCGCCGAGCCCGATCTCGACGTGGCCGTCATCGACGCGGCCGAGGTCGGCTTCGGGGCCTCGGGACGCAACGGTGGCTGGTGTTCTGCCCTGTTCCCGCTCGGGCACGATGCGCTGGCGCGAGCCCACGGGCACGCGGCCGCGTCCGCCATGGCCGACGCCATGCGCGGCGCGATCGACGACGTCGAATCCGCCGCTCGGGCCGACGGCATCGATTGCGACTTCGCGCGGGGCGGCACCCTCGCACTTGCCACCCACCCGGCACACGTCGAGCGAATCCGCCACGGGGTAGACGCCGCGGTCGATGAGCGCTGGCTCGACGAACAACGGCTCGCCGAGCGTGTCCGCGCCCACGGAGCGCTCGGCGCCGCGTTCACGCCGCACTGCGCGGCGATCCACCCGCTCAAGCTCGCTCGGGGACTCGCCGACAGCGTCTCGGCGCGCGGAGCCTCCATCTACGGCCGAACTCGCGCCACGGCGATCGCACCCGGGATGGTGATCACCGATCGCGGCACGCTCCGAGCCCGGCACATCCTGCGCTGCACCGAGGGTTACGCCGGCACGATCCGTGGGCTCCGGCGGCGGGTCGCTCCCGTGTACTCGCTCATGATCGCGACCGAGCCGCTCCCCGATTCGGCGTGGGACGAGATCGGCCTGGCGTCGCGCGAGACCTTCACGGACGGCCGCCACCTCATCATCTACGGCCAACGCACCGCCGACGGCCGCTTCGCCTTCGGCGGACGCGGCGCGCCGTATCGCTTCGGTTCGCGCATCTCGCCCGGCCAGGACAGCGATCGGTCGACCTTCGACGAGCTCGAGTCGGTGCTGCGCGGGCTGTTCCCCCAGATCGGAGCGGCACGCATCACCCACCGGTGGGGAGGGCCGCTCGGCGTGCCCCGCGACTGGATGGCCTCGGTCGGGCTCGATCGACGCTCCGGGATCGGATGGGCGGGCGGCTACGTGGGGGACGGGGTTTCCACCACCAATCTCGCAGGGCGGACCCTCGCCGCGCTCTGCCTCGGTTCGGACGATCCGATCACCCGCCTGCCGTGGGTCGGTCACCGATCGCGCTCGTGGGAACCCGAGCCGCTGCGGTGGGCCGGGATCACCGCCGGTCAGCGGCTCGCCGCCGCAGCCGACCGGACCGAACTCGCGACCGGTCGGCCGTCGCGGGTGGCCGGCGGAGTGCTCTCGAGGTTGACCGGCGGGCACTGACCCCAACCCGCCCTGCAGCGAACTGGGCCGATCTACCGACCCGTGGGGTCGGTAGATCGGCCCAGTTCGGTGGGGGTGGAGCGCGACGGTGGGGAATTCGTCGCGATTCAGGCGCTTGGGAACGAAATCCTTGTGCATGGAGCCGATAAGACGACAGGATGCACGGATGCCGCAACACACGGTCGACGCCGTCGACGAGGTGATCATTCGCGAACTCCAGGCCGACGGCCGCCGCCCGTACACGCATCTGGCCAAGACCGTCGGGCTCTCCGAAGCGGCGATTCGCCAACGGGTCCAGCGCCTCATCGACCAGGAGGTCATGCAGGTCGTCGCCGTGACCGATCCGGTGTCGCTCGGATTCCAGCGCGCCGCGATGGTTGCGATCACCGTCGACGGCGACATGCGCCGGGTCGCACGCGCCCTCGCGGAACTCGACGAGGTCGTGTACGTCGTGCTGGCGGCCGGATCGATCGACGTGCTCGCCGAGGTGGTCGTGGCCGACGACGAAGCGCTGCTGACCCTGCTGAACGACCGCATCCGAATGATCCCCGGCGTGCGCACCACCGAGACGTCGATTTACCTCAGCATCGAGAAGCAGACCTACCAATGGGGGACGCGATGAGCGGAACCGACCAGACCGACCACACCGAGCGCCTCCGCGCCCTCGGCGAACGGCATCTCTGGATGCACTTCACGCGCATGGGCGGTTTGGCGGCCGAGCCGATGAACGTGATCGAGCGCGGCGAGGGCTGCTGGGTCGTCGATTCCGCCGGCAAGCGATACCTCGACGGGCTCGCCGGGCTCTTCGTGGTGCAGGCCGGCCACGGTCGCACCGAACTGGCGGCGGCAGCGGCCCGACAGGCCGAGCAACTCGCGTACTTCCCCATCTGGGGCAACGCACACGAGCCGGCGATCGAGCTGGCGGCCCGCCTGGCAGCGCTCGCCCCCGGCGACCTGAATCGCGTCTTCTTCACCGTGTCTGGCAGCGAGGCCGTCGAGACCGCATGGAAGCTGGCGCGCCAGTACTTCCGCGCGATCGGCCAACCGGGACGAACCAAGGTGATCGCTCGCGACATCGCCTACCACGGCACCACCATGGGGGCGCTCGCGATCACCGGCATCCCGAGCCTGCGAGCGCCCTTCGAGCCGCTGACGCCCGGCGTCACCCATGTGCCGAACACCAACACCTACCGGCCGTGGATCGAGGGGCTCGACGACGAGGCCTTCGTCGAGGCGACGGCCGATGCGATCGAGCGGGCGATCGAGATGGAAGGTCCCGAGACGGTCGCCGCGGTCGTCATCGAACCGCTGCAGAACGCCGGCGGCTGCCTCGTGCCGCCGCCGGGCTATCTCCAGCGGGTCCGCGAGATCTGCGATCGCCACGGCGTGCTCCTCGTGAGCGACGAGGTCATCTGCGCGTACGGGCGCCTCGGGCACATGTTCGGCTGTGAGCGCTACGGCTATCAGCCCGACATCATCACCAGCGCCAAGGGGCTCACGTCGGGGTACGCGCCGCTCGGCGCCGCCATCGTCTCCGATCGGCTGATGGAGCCGTTCCTCGAGGACCGGGCGATGTTCTCGCACGGCATCACGTTCGGCGGCCACCCCGTGAGCTGCGCCGTCGCGCTCGCCAACCTCGACATCTTCGAAGCCGAGGACCTCTGCGGACACGTCCGCGCCAACGAGGGTCGCTTCCACGACACCCTCACCGCGCTCGCCGACATCCCGATCGTCGGCGACATTCGCGGGGAGGGCTACTTCTGGGCGATCGAGCTGGTGAAGGACCGCGAGACGAAGGCCACCTTCGACGACGACGAGGCCGAACGACTGCTGCGGGGCTACCTCTCTCCCGCGCTGTTCGACGCCGGACTCATCTGCCGCGCCGACGACCGGGGCGAGCCGGTGCTCCAGTTCTCGCCGCCGCTCATCGCCGGACCGGCCGAGTTCGAGTTCCTGGGCACCGTCTTGCACGACGTGCTGACCGAGGCGTCGCGCCGGGCCCGCGGCTGAGCGACCGCTCTTGCTCTCCGGGCTGAGCCGACTTTCGAGCCGGGCATCGGTCCCGCGGGGCACAATGCGGCCATGACCGGTGCCTTCCTCTCCGATGCCGACGCGTTCACGGTGCTCATGGAGCAGGACCCCCTCCTGCGATCGACGATCACCGCGGTCATCACCTTCGACCGGACGCCCGACTGGGAGGCACTGCGAGGCCGCATCGACCGGGCGACCCGCCTCGCCCCCTCGTTCCGCCGCTGTCTCGACCCGGGGCGCCCGCCGCTGATCCCGCCGCGCTGGGTGGACGACCCCCATTTCGACCTCGACTGGCACCTTCGTCGCATCGCGGCGCCGTCGCCGCACACCCTCGACACCGTGCTGGACCTCGCCGAGATCGCTGCGGTCACGGCGTTCGACCCGGTTCGTCCCCGATGGGACGTCACCCTGGTGGAGGGGCTCGACGAGGGCGCCGCGGCGCTCGTGCTGCGCATCCATCACTCGCTGACCGACGGCGTCGGCGGAATCGAGCTCGCCGCGCACATCGTCGACTTCGAACGCAATCCGGCCGCGCAGCCGCCGATGCCCGACGTTCCCGCGCCACTCGACAGGCCCGCACTCGGCGCCGGCGGCGAACGCGCCTGGTCGGGCGTGCAACAGGTCGGCGGCCTGATGGCCGCCGCCGCGCACGCAGCGCCCAAGCTGATGGTCGCCGCCGCCCGTCGCCCGCTCAGCATCTGGGGTGACGCTGCGAGTCTCGTCGCCTCGATCTCGCGGATGGTGGAGCCCGCCACCACCACGTGGTCGCCCGTCATGACCGACCGCCGCCTGGCGTGGCGGTTCCACGCGTTCGAGACGCCGCTCGCCACGCTGCGCGAGGTGTCGCACATGGCGGGAGGCAGCCTGAACGCGGCGTTCCTCGCCGGCATCGCGGGCGGGATGGCGCACTACCACGCCCTGCACGACTCCTCCGTCGAGCAGGTCCGAGTCACGATGCCGATCAACCTGCGCCATGGCGACGAAGGCGTCGCCGGCAACCACATCTCGCTCGTCCGCGTTGCCGTGCCGGTCGGCGACCTCGACCCGATGTCGCGGATGCTCGAGATCGACCACACCTCGCGGACCTGGCGCGAGGAGCCGGCGCTGGCCTATTCCGATGCGATCGCCGGCGCGCTCAACCTGCTCCCGTCCTCGGTCACCGGCGGCATGCTCAAGCACGTCGATCTGGTCGCCTCGAACGTGCCCGGCCTCGACGTCGACGCGTTCGTGGGCGGGGCGCGGGTCGACGGGTTCTACGCGTTCGGCCCACCGATCGGCGCCGCGGCGAACGTCACGCTCATGTCGTACCGCGACCGCTGCTGCATCGGCCTCACCACCGACCTCGGCGCGGTGCCCGACCACGACGTCTTCGAAGCGTGCATGCGGGTGGGCTTCGACGAGGTCTTGGCATTGGCCGCATCGCCGGCGGCGACGACACACGTGGGAGGACGGCGGGCATGACCGATGTGATGCCCGAGGGTTCGTTCGCGGCGCCGCACGGACTGAGCCCCGCGCAGCAGGACGTGCTCGACCGTCTGGGCGCGCCCGTGCACGAGCGCCCCCGCTTCGATCCGATGCTTCGCCACGAGGTTCGCGAACTCCTCGAGCACGGGCTCGCGCCGCTGCGCGAACACATCGCAGAGGGCGAGCGGCTCTTCATCTCGAAACACCGGCTCGAGAAGGTGCACGGCTGCGAGGTCAAATCGCTCGCCGACGATGCGGTGCCGTTCGAATGGAGCCCCGCCGCGGCCCGCGGCTCCGTGGCTCACAAGGCCGTGGAGCTCACCGTGACCGCACGCGGCAACCGGCCACCGCTCGACGTGGTCGACGACGCGATCGCCACGCTGCAACAGGACGGGCGCGGCGTCGGCGACTGGCTCGCTCGCGCCACCGAGGCCGAGGTGGCCGACGTGCGGGCGCAGGCGAACGCACACCTGACCGCCTTCCTCGACTGCTGGCCGCCGCTCGAACGCCGCTGGCGACCCGTCACCGAGATGAGCCTGCGGGTCGAACTGCTCGACGGGCTCGTCGTCGCGAGCGGCCGTCCCGACCTCACCCTGGGCACGGCGCAGGGCGACATCGCGGGCAAGGTCATCGTCGACTTCAAGACCGGCGCCTTCCACCTCGCTCACCGTCACGACCTGCACTTCTACGCACTCCTCGAACTCCTGCGGGTCGGCACGCCGCCGCGGCTGCTCGTGTCGTCCTACCTCGAACAGGGGCGCATCGAGTGCGAGGAGGTGACCGACGGGCTCTTCGAATCGACCGTTCGCCGCGTCGTCGCGGGCGCGACCCGAATCGTCGAACTGCAGCAGGGCGACGAACCGGTGCGGCGTCCGGGAACACCATGTCGGTGGTGCCCGGTGCTCGACGACTGTGACGTCGGGCGCCGGTTCCTCGACGACGCCGATGACCTCACTCCGTGAACGCTCGCGCCGCCGATGCGTCGGCCCGCGCCATCGCCTTCAACCGGCCGCTGAGGTGGAAGCCGACGACGACGAGGGCGAGCAACGCCCCCGCCGTGACCGTGACGGGACGGATCGCCCACCGGTCGGCGGCCCACCCCCACACGAGCAGCCCGATCGGCAACGCTCCCGTGAGGCACATCACGTAGACCGCGTACGTGCGGCCGCGCATCTCCTCGAGCGCGACCAGCTGGATCGTCGTGTTCATCGCCGTCGCCATGACGAGATACGAGCCGCCGTAGAGCATCAGGCCGAACGCAGCGACCCACCAACGCGGTGCGAGGCCAACCACCGCCGTGCCTGCGGCGTGCGACAGCATGGCGCCGAGCAGCAGCCGGTCGCGCGGGATGCGGGCACCGATGGTCAAGAGCGCCGGCGACACGGCGACCGCGCCGATTCCGCCCGCCGCCCACAACAGCCCCCGCTGCCAGCCGCCGATCACGAACACCCGATCGGCATAGGTCGCCGTGACGAAGCTGAACAGGGGCGACGCGAGCCCGGCGATCGCGATGATCGCGATGCAGCAGCTGACGATCGCCGGCACGGACCGGACGTAGCGAACCCCGTCGAGCAGGTCGCGCACCGCCCCCCGGCTGGCGCGCGCCGACGGTCGACCGCGACCGGGGATGAGCGCGAGCGCTGCCAACACGCATCCGAACGACACGGCGTTCACGGCGAACACCACCGACGGCCCGCTCACGGCGATGATCAGGCCGGCGGCGAACGTGCCGAGCGCCCTCGCCGCGTTGAACTGCGCCGAGTTGAGCGTCACGGCGTTGAGCAGTGCCTCGCGCGGCACCAATTGGCCGACGAACGCCTGCCACACGGGAATGTTCAACCCGCCGGCGAGGCCGCTCGCGAAGGCGAGGGCCGAGAGCCGACCTGCGGTCGCGGTGCCCGAGGCCACGAGCGCCCAGAGGGCCACCGCGAACGTGGCCTGGGCAACCTGGGTGAGGATCAGCACCCGTCGACGGTCGAACCGATCGGCGATGGAACCCCCCGCCGCGCCCATCAGCATCACCGGCAGGTACTGCCAGAACCCGGTCGCTCCCACCCCGCCGTATCGGCCGGTGAGCGCGAACGCGACGTAGGGCAGCGCGGCGTTCTGCATCCACGAACCGGTGTTGGACGCCAGGGCGGCCAGCCAGAACACGCGGAAGTCGCGGTGGGCGAACGCGGCGAGCGCGGGACGGGAACGCGGCGCTGCCATCGCCTCGCATCCAACCACACGCACCCGACCGCGATTCCATCCGCGCGATCGACTCCTGGGATCGGCGGGGTTCGCGCTTCCGCTCGGTACCCTCGCCAGGGTGATCCTCGCCCGCGTTGCCGCACCAATGCTCCTCGCCGCCCTCCTTACCGGGTGCGGTGGAACCGACGACGCCACCGGGGCCGACGGGACATCCACGACATCGGCCGCCTCCGGTGGAACCACCGGCGAGCGCGGTGACGGCGGCGGCACCACCAGCACCGCACCCGACGCGGCCTCCTCCTCGCCCAGCACGACCGCCGCACACGGCACCGACGACGGCACCGACATCGCGGCGTGCGTCGTGAACACCTGGACCCAACTCGCCGACCAGGTTGAACACCTGTTCACCTCGACCCCCATGAGCGCGTTGCCCGGGTTCGAGGTGTCGGTCACCGGCGAAGGCACTGTCGAGATCGCCGCCGACGGCACGTACCGGTACGAGCCGCACTTCTCGATCACCGAGTCGGTCAACGGCGTGACCGGCAGCGGCGAGTGGGGCGGGACCCTTACCGGGACCTGGTCGGTCGAGGGCGATCAGTTGACGATGAGGCAGGTCGACAACGGCATCACCGGATCGATCACGATCATGGGGCAGACCGTCGCGATGCCGACGAATCGCACCTTCGACGGCACTGCGACCGTCACCGATTGCCAGCCGATGACCATCACGACACGCATCGCGACGCCGACCGGCGACTTCGAGCAGACCCTCGTCAGCGCCTGAACCGGGCGCAGCCGCTCGATCGACACCGACGGCGCGTAGACTCCCGGCGATGCCCGGCGACGCCCGTCCAGCTCGTTCCTCCAAGCGAAGCGGGACCCGACCTGCGGCCACCGCCGCCCGGCCGCCGACAAAGACCCGAACTCGTGCAACCCAACGCGCCGTCATCGAGGCCGAGCCGCGCAGCCGATCGGCCGAGTTGGTGCACCTTCCGAACGCCATCGACTTCGACGACGACCGCCCGGTCGACCCGCCGCCGCGCCGAGGCGACGTCGACGAGTGGGGCCGGTCGGAGCACATGCGCGAGATCGCCCGCCGCGTCTATGACCCGGTGTACCGGCACTGGTTCCGGGCCGAATGGGAGGGCCTCGAAAAGATCCCCGCCGAGGGCGGCGCGTTGCTCGTGTCGAACCACGCGGCGGCGATCCCCTCCGATGCACCGGTCATCATGCACGGCATCGAGACCGAACTGAACCGGCCGGTCTACGGGCTCGCCGACTACTTCTTCCGCCACGTCCCCGTGGTCGGCACCATGTGGTCCCGCCTCGGCGGCCTGCCCGCCCATCCCGACAACGCATACCGGCTGCTGCGCGAGCAGGGTCAGCTCGTGCTGGTGTTCCCGGAGGGAACGAAGGGCACGTCGAAGCTGGTCACCGAGCGATATCGCCTGCGCCGGTTCGGGCGCGGCGGCTTCGTCGAGATCGCGATGCGCGCCGGGGTGCCGGTCATCCCGATCGCCGTCGTCGGCGCCGAGGAGTCCATGCCGATCGTCGCCCGCCTCCCCACCATCGCCCGTTCGATCGGCGTGCCCTACCTGCCGATCACCGCGAACATGCTCGCGTTCGGCCCGCTCGGCGCCGGCATCTACTTCCCCGCCAAGTTCAAGCTGCGCGTCCTCGACCCCGTGCACTTCGAGGTGCCCGCCGATCAGGAGCGCTACTCCAAGAGCCGAGTCATGGACGAGTCCGAGCGCATTCGTTCGATGATCCAGGACGCGCTGTTCGACATGGTGCGCCGTCGCCGATCGGTCTGGTTCGGATGAGTCCGCACAACGTCCGCCGCGTCCTCGTGACCGGCCTGGGGTCGTTCTGGGGTGGCCGCGTCGCGCAGGCGCTCGAACGCGACCCGAACGTCGAGGTGATCGTCGGCCTCGACACCGAGGAACCCCACGTCGAACTCGAACGCACCGAGTACGTGCGCGTCGACGCGAACTACTCGATCCTCGCCAAGATCGTGCGTGCCACGCGAGTCGACACGATCGTGCACACCTTCCTGATCGTCGACCCGACGCAGATGTCGCAGCGAGCGATGCACGAGACCAACGTGATCGGCACGATGAACCTGTTCGCCGCCGCGTCGGCACCCGACTCGACCGTGCGCAACGTCGTGGTGAAATCGGCAACCGCCGTGTACGGCTGCACGCCCGAGGACCCGACGTGGTTCACCGAAGACACGCCGCCCTCGCGCCCGCTGCGCCGCCCCGTCGAGCGGAGCCTCGACCAGGTCGAGTCGTACGTGCGCGACTTCGCCGAGGACAACCCACACGTCGTCGTGTCGCTGCTGCGGTTCTCCAACGTGATCGGCACCGAGATCATCACACCGCTCACCCGAGCGCTCGAGCTGCCCGTCGTGCCCTCGGTGTGGGGCTTCGACCCGCGGTTTCAGTTCGTGCACGAAGACGACGTCGTTCGGTCGATCCTCTACGTGCTGCGCAACAACCTCAGCGGCGTCTACAACGTGGCCGGCGACGGGCTGCTGCCGTGGACCGAGGTCGCGACGCTGTGCGGCAAGCTCACGTTCCCGCTCCCGCCGCTCGGCACGAGCGAGTTGCTCTGGCCCTTCAAGCGAGCCGGCGTGGTCGACCTGCCCGAGGAGTACCTCAACCTGTTGCGCTTCGGCCGGGGGGTCGACAACCGCAAGCTCAAGTCGGCCGGGTTCGGGTTCAGGTACACCTCAGCGGGGGCCGTGCAGGCATTCGTCGAGGCGACGCGGCTCCGTCGAACCCTCGGCGATCACGAGCCCGCGTACCGCTACGAGCGCGATGTCGAGCAGTTCTTCCGGCACTCCCCGGCGGTCGTCCGCGATCCCGGGTAGCGCCCGCGCCTATCGGGCAAGGTCGGTGACGAGCTCGCCGATTCCGGCCTCGATCGTCGACCACCGGTATCGCTTCTCGAACCGCTCCGCAGCAGCCGCTGCGAGCCGGTCGGCCAACGCGGCATCGGCGAAGATTCGCTCGCACGCGGCGGCGAAGTCGGCGGCACGATCGGCGATGAGCAGATGCTCGCCGTTGCGCAGATCGATGCCCTCGCACCCCAGCGTCGTCGACACCATCGGCACACGGTTGGCCATTGCCTCGACGACCTTCAGCCTGGTGCCGCCACCGAAGCGGATCGGGACCACCGCCAGCGCCGCGGCCCGAAGCTCGTCCGCCACGTCGTCGACCTCGCCCACGACCTGGACGCCCGGACAGTCCGCGAGCTCGGCGACCGCGTCGGCGTTTCGGCCCACGAGGCGCAGGACCGCGTCGGGCCGGCCAGCTCGCACCTTTGGCCACACCTCTCGCGCGACCCACACCGCCGCGTCGCGGTTCGGCTCGTAGCTCATCAGCCCCACGAACACCGCCACGCCCGGCAGCGGCGACCGATCGCTCGTCGCCCGCCCGGCGAGCTCGTAGCCGTTCGGGACCACGGCCATCCGCCGGTGGTGCAGGCGACGCCGATCGTCCTCGCTGCACACCACCACCGCATCGGCCGCCGCGAACGCGGCGTCGTACACGCCGTCCCAACGCCGAGCGTCGACCGCGTTCGCGACCTGCGCGGTGCCCCATCGCGCCCAGACCGCCGCCCGATCACGCACGCCGGTATCGGTGCCCACGGCGGGGCGGGCGCGGCGGGCGGCCCGCAGCAGCTCGCGCTGGTCGTCGTCGAGGTCGAGCACGACGCGGCGGCCCAACCCGTCGGGCGCCGCGGCGGCGACGTAGGCGCTCGAGAGCCACACCACGTCGTAGCCGCCGATGTCCAGCCCCGACCCCGCAAGCGACGCGAACCCGGCCCGGACCTCCGGCGTCTCGAACGGGAGCAGCCGGCGCGGTCGTCCGCTCCGCGCCCAGCGGGCAACCGGCGTCGCGGCGCGCGACGGCGGCACCGGAACCTGGAAGAACCGCTCGACACCGTGCGCGAGAGCCGCCGATTCCTCGTCCGTCGCGGACACCCCGGCCACCCCGAGGCTCACCATGTGCAGGTCGGCGACCCGCGACAGCGCCCGAGCGACCGCCGCATTGCGTAGACGGGTGCCATCGGTCGACGGCCAGGGGGCGCTCTGTACGATGTGCACGGCTCGCATGGCCCAGCGAAGGTAGCAGCCCGATCGAACGGAGTCCGGCGTGGCATTCATCGAGACCACCACCGTCGGCCGTGTCGCCGTCGTGTCGCTCAACGATCCGAGCCGACGAAACGCGTTGAGCCTGGAGCTGTGCGGCGAACTCGCGGCGGCATTCGACCGGATCGAGGCATCGGCCGAGGTCGGCGCCGTCGTCGTGACCGGCGCCGGTTCGTCGTTCTGCGCTGGCGCCGACCTGAGCGAACTGGGCGACTCCCAGCGCGAGGGCCTCCAGGCGATCTACGCCGGCTTTCTCCGCGTCGCCGAGTCGCCCTTGCCCACGGTGGCGGCCGTGAACGGCCACGCCGTGGGCGCCGGGATGAACCTGGCGCTCGCGTGCGACGTGCGGCTCGCGGCACGGTCGGCTCGCTTCGACACCCGATTCCTCGATCTCGGCATTCACCCCGGCGGCGGTCACACCTGGATGATGCGACGCATCGTCGGCCCGCAGGCCACCGCAGCGATGGTGCTCTTCGGCGAGGCGGCCGACGGGGCGGAGGCCGAGCGCATCGGCCTGGCGTGGCGCTGCGTCGACGACGCCGAGCTCCTCGATCGAGCGATCGCTCTGGCGCAGCGCGCCGCGGAGGGCCCGCCGGAACTGGTGGCCACCGTCAAGGCCACCATCGCCACGATGGCGACCGTCGACGATCACCGGCTCGCGGTGGAGACCGAGCTCACGCCGCAGGTCCACTCGATCAACCAACCGCACTTCGCCGAGCGCCTGGCCCGGCTCGCCGCGCGGGTCAGTACGCCCAAGCGGTGAGCAGCTCGTCGCGGCGCACCGTCCACTCCTCGGCGGTGATCGCGTAGCGCACGTGGTCCTCCCACGCGCCGTTGATCTCGAGGTAGCGCTCGGCCGTCCCCTCGTTGCGCAGCCCGAGCTTCTCGGCCACGCGGCGGCTCGCGGTGTTCCGCGGGATGATCGCCACCTGCACCCGATGCAGCAGCAGATCCTCGAACGCGTATCGGGCCACCAGCACCAGCGACTCGGGCACGTACCCGCGGCCGGCGCGTCGCTCGTCGATCCAGTACCCCACGTAGGCGTTCTGGAACGGGCCGCGCTGGATCGCGTTCACGTTGATCTCGCCCGCGAAGTAGCCGTCGACGAAGATGCCGAACCCGTGGCCGATCCCCAGCTGGGTCTCGCGGGCCCGCGCAGCGCACCGGGCCACGAAGGCCTGCCGATCCTCGACCGCGTCGGGTGACCCAGGCACGCGACTCGGCTCCCATTTGGTCAGCCAATCGACGTTGTGGCGGCGCACCTCGCGCCACGCCGCGAAGTCGCTGGATGTCAGCGCGCGCAGCACCACCCGACGGCCGATCAGTGTGGCGCCCCGCTCGAGCGCGCCGCCGCGAACCGGAGCGCGACGCGACCACATCACGACACCCCCGGCAGCTGCGACCGCACGAGTCCGTCGAGAATGTCGGATTCCGACACCAGACACGACTCGAGACCGAACCGACGCATCATCGACACGAGCACGCAACACCCGCCGACGATCACGTCCGCACGCTCCGGGTCGAGCCCCGGGTTGTGTCGGCGATCGGCGAGCGACTCGGTCGCGAGCGTGCGGAACACGTCCTCCGCGGCGTCCTTCGACAGGCGGAAGTGGTGGGTCGCGCTTCGGTCGTACGCCGCGAGTCCCAGCTCGACGGCCGCCACGGTCACGACGGTGCCGGCCAGCCCGACGAAGGTCGACGCGGCGCCGATCATCGGCATCGCCGCGCGCACGTCGTCCCAATACAGGTCGAGCACCGAGAGGCAGGACGCGAGCTCATCGGCGCGGGGCGGATCGTGTTCCAGGAACCGTTCGGTCATTCGGACGCAGCCGACGTCGATCGAGATCGATGCCTCGACTCGCGTGGTGCCGAACGCGATCTCGGTGGATCCGCCGCCGATGTCGACCACCACGAACGGGCCGTCACCCGGGTCGAGCTCGGCGGTCGCTCCGAGGAAGCTGAGCGCCGCCTCGTCATGGCCGGTGATCAGTTCGGGCCGCACCCCGATGATCGCCTCCGCCGGGTCGAAGAAGTCGTCCCGGTTGACCGCATCGCGCGCCGCCGACGTGGCGGTCATCCGGACCGAGCTCACGTCGTACCGGTCGAGCACGGAACGGAACTCGGCCAGCACCTCCAGGCTTCGCTCGACCGCGCCGGCATCGAGGCGGCCGGTGGCGTCGACGCCTCGGCCGAGCCGTGTGATGCGCATCAGGCGCTCGTCCGACGTCGTGGCGTCGCCGATGAGCAGCCGCAGCGAGTTGGTCCCGCAGTCGATCGCCGCGACGCGACTCATCGCAGTTCCCCTGCGACCGCGGGCGCCGGCTCGGCGGGCGCTGGCTCGGCGGGCGCGGCCGTCGCGGCCGTCGCGGCCAGGCGATCGAGCACCCAGCGTCCGACCGGGTCGTCGCCACCCGCGAGCAGATGGGCGACGTGCGCGTGCAGGCACTTCACGCCGACCCGCGTCCCGCCGACGCCGCCGAACGGGCGCGGCCCCGGATGCGACGGATCGATCGACGCGTCGCGCTCGTCGGCATAGGCGCGGTGCAGCGCTTCCAGGCGATCCAACCCAAGGTCGGCCTCCGCCGCGTCGACTCCGCCTGCCGCCTCGAGCGTGCCGATCCGGCGGCTGAGGTCGGGATCGATCAACCAATAGCGCGTCGGCATGGGTGTGCCGTCGTCGAGCAGCGGCTCGTTGCGGATCACCGACGGTCGGCCGCTCGCATCACGCGCCACGACCGCGTACCGACTGCGTGGCTCGCGTCCCAGACAGCGCCGAACCCACTCGGCGTCGTCGGTCACGCGTCGGCGCCGCACCTGCGGCGACGCAGCACGAGGCCGACGATCAGCCCCACGAGCGCGAGCCCCACGGCGGGCGCAATGCGGTGCAGAAGCGGTCGTCCTGCGGTCTCCAACACGTCGGCGGTCACAGCCTGCGTGGCGTCGTTCAGCTCCATCGTGCGAGGTCCTCTTGCGTGTCGATGTCGTCGGGGTTGCCCACGATGGGGACCTCGACGACGAGTTCGGGATGGGCCGTCATCACGGCCCGGGCACCCTCGTCGCCGGTGCTCGGAAGCAGCGGCCACGTGGATGCCGACAACCGTACCGGCGGACGCCGACCCTCGGGGTACCGCGCCACCGCAATCGGCGCGTCGGCGGCGGCGACGGCGCACCAGGCGTCGGTTCCCACGCCGGGTTGATCGCCGAGCCCGACGACGGCCGCCGAGGCGCCGCGCCGCCGCGCCGCGTCGAGGCCCGCCCGAAGCGAGGTCGCCATGCCGGCAGCCCACACCGGGTTGGGGACGAGCAGCACGCCCGGCGGAACCACGTCGGTGAGATCGACCGCGCCACCCACGACGATCACGTCCGTCACGGCGCCACGCTCGGCTGCGCCGAGCGGTCCGAGCAGCGCCCACTCGATCAGGCGACGACCACGGGCGGAGGCCAGCAGCTTGTGGGTGTCTCCACCGAAGCGCCGGGCTCCGCCCGCGGCCAGCACGATCGCCGCGGGCCGCATGGTCAGACCGTGCCGATCACGGTCAGAACGAGAGCTTCGGCTCGTACCCCTGGGGCAGATTGATCGTCTTCGCCTCGAGGTAGGCGCCCAGGCCCTCCGGCCCGAGCTCGCGGCCGACACCCGAGTTCTTGAATCCACCGAAGGGAGCGCTCCACTCCATCGCAAACCCGTTGACCGTGTACGTACCCGTTCGCACCCGGCGCGCCACGTCGATGCCCGCCTCGACGTCGGAGGTCCACACCGAACCCGACAGGCCGTAGTCGCTGTCGTTGGCGATGCGAACGGCCTCGTCGGCGTCCGCGTATGCGATGACCGAGACGACCGGCCCGAAGATCTCCTCGCGGGCGATTGTCATCGAGTTGTCGACCCCGGCGAACACGGTCGGATCGACGAAGAACCCCGGAAGGTCGGGGCGGCCGCCGCCGGTCGTGACGGTCGCTCCCTCGTCACGGCCCTTGGCGATGTAGCCCTCGACTCGCTCGCGCTGACGCTCCGCAACGAGCGGGCCCACGTCGGTCGACATGTCGGTGGGGTCGCCCACGTTCATCGACGCGACGGCCGCGGTGATCGCCTCGACCGCCTCGTCGTAGCGCGAGGCCGGCGCGAGGATGCGGGTCTGAGCCACGCAGGCCTGCCCGTTGTTCATCACCGAATTGGGCAGCAGCCCCGGCAGCGCCTCGTCGAGGTTCACGTCCGGCAGCAGGATCGCAGCGGATTTACCGCCGAGTTCGAGGGTGCAGCGCCGCAGCCGCTCGCCGCAGAGGGCGCCGATCCGACGCCCGGCGAGGGTCGAGCCCGTGAAGCTCACCTTGTCGACGCCCGGCGCCGTCACCAGATGCTCGCCGACCTCGCGGCCGGCGGGAACGACGTTGAGAACGCCGGGCGGGAGCCCGGCCGACGCGGCGATCTCGGCGAGGATGAACGCATCGATCGGCGTCTCGGGCGCCGGCTTCAGCACCAGCGTCGAGCCCGACGCGAGGGCCGGCGCGAGTTTGAGCATGGTGATGAACAGCGGCACGTTCCAGGGGATGATGCCGGCGCAGACGCCGACCGGCTCGCGCCGCACGAGCGCCGGGCCGAGGAACCCGGGGCGCACCTCTTCGAACGGGTAGGTGCGCGTGAGGCCGACGAAGTAGTCGAGCACCATCGCGGATGCACCGACCTGGGCGAAGTGGCTGAACAGGATCGGGCTGCCCATCTCGGCGGTGATGACCTGCGCGAGCTCGTCCGCCCGGGCATAGATGCCATCGAGGAGTCGCTGCATCACCTCGGCGCGCTCCGCCGCGGGCGTCGACGGCCACGGGCCCTCGTCGAAGGCCCGGCGGGCCGCGGCGACGGCCGCATCGACGTCGGCCTCCACCGCCTCGGGCGTCGACCCGACCACCTCGAGCGTCGCCGGGTTCACGACCTCGAAACGGCGATCGCTCGCGGGCGTGACCCAGTCACCGCCGATGAAAAGCTTGTCGTAGCTGGGCACGTCGACCACGTTTGCAACCTCCGAGAACGATCCCGTCGGCTCTGACGGGTCGTCAGATCATTCCACGTTCGGCGACCACGCTCACGCCGGTGCCCACCCGAGCGGCGAGGGAGTCGCCGTCAGCGGTCCGACGGCGTCGCGGCGGTCGGCGCCGCCGCCTTCGCGAGCGCGTCCTGGACCCGGTTGAAGGGCCACACCTTCGGCAGGTTCACGATCGGCGCGGGCGGGGTCGTGAGCGTGTAGAGCTCGTCTCGCGGGTACACGAGGCCGAGCTCCTCGCGCGCCTCACGCTCGATCGCCGCGTTCGAATTGAGCTGGTCGACGCGCTTGTCGAGCGCGTCGTTGCTCCGGTCCAACGCGCTGAGCTGCGCCTCGGCCCGCGACAACTCGGCACGTTGACCGAACCAGAGGCGGCCGGGCAGCACGAGCACGCCGACGACCAGCGCTACCGCGGCAACCAGCCCGACGCGCAACAGGCGAGCGCGCCGGCTCACGGCCGGCCGGCACCCCGAGCGAGGGCACCCAGGCCGAGGAACGCGGCGTCCTCGCCGAGCAGTTCCTCGATGCGGAGGAGCTGGTTGTACTTGGCGACCCGATCCGACCGCGCCGGGGCACCGGTCTTGATCTGCCCGCAGTTCGTCGCAACGGCCAGGTCGGCGATGGTGGTGTCCTCGGTCTCGCCGGAGCGGTGCGACATCACGGCGGTGTAGCCGGCGCGGTGCGCCATGTCGACCGAGGCGAGCGTCTCGGTGAGCGAGCCGATCTGGTTGACCTTCACGAGGATCGAGTTGGCCACGCCGGCCTCGATGCCGCGGCTGAGGCGCTCGACGTTGGTGACGAACAGATCGTCGCCCACGAGTTGCACCCGCGAGCCGACCAGGTCGGTCAGTGCCTTCCAGCCGTCCCAATCTTCCTCGGCCATGCCGTCCTCGATCGACACGATCGGGTACTTCGCGCACAGGTCACCGAGGTACCCCGCGAAGTCGGTCGGGCTGAGGCTTCGGCCCTCGCCGGCCAAGACGTATGCGCCGTCGGTGAAGAACTCGGAGCTCGCCGCGTCGAGCGCGATCGCGATCTGCTCGCCCGGCGTGTACCCGGCCTGCTCGATCGCCGAGCAGAGGAGCTGCACGGCCTCCTCGTTCGAGCCGAGGTTCGGAGCGAAGCCACCCTCGTCGCCGATCGCCGTGGACAGGCCCTTGTCGTGGAGCACCTTCTTGAGCACGTGATAGGTCTCGATACCCCAGCGCATCGCCTCGCTGAACGAGGCGGCGCCGACCGGCATGATCATGAACTCCTGCAGGTCGACGTTGTTGTCGGCGTGCTCGCCGCCGTTCAACACGTTCATCATCGGCACGGGCAGCACGTGAGCGTTGGCCCCCCCGACGTAGCGGAACAGCGGCAGGCCGACCTCTTCGGCAGCGGCACGCGCGAGCGCGAGCGACACGCCGAGGATGGCGTTGGCGCCGAGACGACCCTTGTTGTCGGTGCCGTCGAGGTCGATGAGAATGCGGTCGATCTGGCGCTGATCGAGGGCGTCGAGGCCCACGATCGCCTCGGCGATGTCGTCGTTCACGTGGGCGACGGCCTCGGTCACCCCCTTGCCGAGGAATCGCGAGCCACCGTCGCGCAGCTCGACGGCCTCGAACTGGCCGGTCGATGCGCCGGAAGGCACCGCCGCCCGCCCGGCCGCGCCGGTGGTGAGTACCACCTCGACCTCGACGGTGGGGTTGCCGCGCGAGTCGATGATCTCGCGGCCGTGGATGTGTTCGATGATGCTCATGGGCTCCGCTCCCGACGTGTGGCGGCTTCGACGATAGTCCTGGGCCCATGCGATCACAGGTACCCCCGACGGGCGAAATCGGGTCCGGTAGGGTCGGGCGATGCGACGAGGCGACAAGGCGGACCTGATCGGCACGATCCTCGACGAGCGGTACCCGGACCCGCCGATCCCGCTCGACCATCGCGACCCGTACACGCTGCTGGTTGCGGTCGCGTTGTCGGCGCAGACCACCGACAAGAAGGTCAATCAGGTCACGCCTGCGCTGTTCGAGCGGGCCGACACGCCCGAGACGATGCTCGCGCTCGGCCCCGACGAGATTCTCGGCCTGATCCGCGAGGTCGGGCTCGCGCCGACGAAGGCGAAGAACCTGTGGCTCGCCGCGGAACGCATCGTCGAGTCCGGCGGCGAGGTCCTCCCCGACTGGGAGTTCCTCGAGTCGCTGCCGGGCGTCGGCCACAAGACGGCCAGCGTGGTGATGTCGCAGGCGTTCGGCCACCCAGCCTTCGCCGTCGACACCCACATCCACCGCCTTGCCGCCCGCTGGGGCCTCTCGAACGGCACGACCGTCGAGCGCACCGAACGCGATCTCAAGGCCGTCTTCCCGGTCGAGACATGGAATCGCCGGCACCTGCAGATCATCTACTTCGGCCGCGAGTTCTGCCCGGCCCAGCGCCACGACCTGCTCTCGTGCCCCATCTGTTCGTGGGCCGCGACCAAGAAGCGGATCCGCGCCGAGACCGGCGGCTGACCCGCACGCCGACCGACCGCCGACGCGAGACTGTCGCGATGAGCGACCACGACCCGCACCGACCGACCGGCGACATCAGCGACGCCCAGGCTTTCGACATGCCGTGGGCCGGGCAGCTGAGCTTCGGCCGGGCGCAGACCCATCGGCGCGTCGACGAGATCGACCTGGCGATCGTCGGCGTGCCCTACGACATCGCCACGACCAATCGTCCCGGTGCCCGTTCCGGGCCGCGGGCCGTCCGCGAGCAGTCCAGCCTGAGCGCCGAGTTCTCGCAGGGGTTGTGGCCCTGGGACCACTCGCTGTTCGACCGACATCGCGTGGTCGACTACTTCGATGTGGGGTACGCGCCGGGCGATACCCAGGCGATGCTCACGAACGTCATCGACCACGTGGGCCGCCTCGTCAAGGCGGGGGCGAACGTGCTCACCCTCGGCGGCGACCACCTCATCGCCTACCCGGTGCTCACCGCCACGGCCGCCGTTCACGGTCCGTTGTCGCTCATCCACTTCGACGCGCACTCCGACACGTGGGACGCGGGCGCGGAGCTGAACCACGGAACGATGTTCCTGCGCGCCGCACGCGACGGGATCATCGTGCCCGAACGGTCGGTGCAGATCGGCATGCGCACCCCGAACGTCACCCATGGGTTCAACGTGATCCACGCCGACCGGTTCTTCGCGATCGGCATCGAGGAGACGCTGGCCGAGATCCACCGCATCGTCGGCGATCACCGCTGCTACGTCACCTTCGACATCGACTTCCTCGATCCGGCGTACGCGCCCGGAACGGGCACACCCGTCATCGGCGGCCCGACCACATGGCAGGCGCGGCAACTGCTCTGGGGCCTCGCCGACCTCGACGTGGTCGGTGCCGACCTGGTGGAGGTCGCACCCGCGTACGACGCGGTGACCCAGATCACCGCGCTCGCCGGCGCGACGCTCGCGCACGACGAGCTGTACCTGCTCGGCCTCGCCCGCGAGCGCCGACAGGCCGCGTCGCGCTGAGGTTCGGCGGATCAGGCCAATCGATCGCCAGCGTCGCGCAGGGCGGTCTCGGCGTCGAGTTGCTGCGACCGGGCGGCGAGCACGACGCCGAGCAGAAGCGACCCGAGCGAGTCGGCGTCGGGAGCGGCGGCGAAGGACTCCCACGCGCTCGGGACCGACGGGACGGCCGAATCGACGTCGACGCCCGCGGCGTGCAGCCGCTTCAGGATCTTCGAGGCCCGGAGCAGCGCCGGGAGCGCCGCTGGGATGCCCTCGGACGCGGCGGCCGGGCTCTCCCCGCGTTCTGCGGCCTCCTGCGCCTTGATGCCCTCCCACTCGGCCGAGAACTCCTCGGGTGAGTCGAACCGGGCGTCGCCGAACACGTGCGGGTGGCGGCGGTGGAGCTTGTCGTGTACCGAGCGGGCCACGTCGGCGAGCGTGAACCATCCCGACTCGGCCGCGATCGTCGAGTGGAGGTACACCTGGAACAGCACGTCACCGAGCTCCTCCATGAAGTGCTCGATCGCGCGATCGCCGTCGTCGTACTCGCCGTCCCCGTCCGACCCGTCCGGGCCCTCCGGCGCCAACGCGGCGATCGCCTCGTCGAGCTCGAAGCACTCCTCGATCAGGTAACGGCGAAGCGACCCGTGCGTCTGCTCCCGGTCCCACGGGCATCCGACGCGCAGCTGATGGACCAGCTCGTCGAATCTGACCAGTTCGGCGCCGATCGGAGCGGTCAGCCTCGGAATGTAGAGCGAGGTCAGGTGGTCGGCCTCGCCGATGCGGTCCAGGTCGGCCCACTCGACCTGGCGAATCGATTCGTCGGGTAGCCCCAGGTGATGCACGACGGTCACCGGTTCGCACGGCCAGTCCTCGACCGCCAGCTTGATGTCGCCGAGCACGAGCGTGGAGTCGCACTGGGCCACCAGGAACGGCCCGCGCTCGCCGGCTGCCGCGGCGGCGAACTCGTGACCGTCGACCAGGCGCACCGACGCGTCGACGGGGTCGACGCCGAGGCGCGGCCAGGTGAGATCGAGGAACGACATCGCCGGCACGATCTCGACCTCCACGCCGTCGAGCGCACCGAGCAGCTGCACGGTGCGCTCGGCCACGAGGGGCGAACCGGGCACGGCGTACAGCACCTCGCCGTGCTCGCGGGCGGCCTGCGTGATCCGGTCGACGATCGCCGGGTACACGTCCCCGATGCGGGCGGCGCCCTCGTAGACGTCGTCGAGGAACGTGGGGGCCGGGCCCCCGATCGTGTCGAACACCGTGACGGCGGGATGGCGGCGCGTGCGGACGAACCGAACGGGACAGGCGGCGATCGCGTCGAACGTCGCCCTCGTGATCATGGCCTCGTCGGCCGGCCCGAGGCCGACCACCACGATGCGCGGGTTCATCGCCGGACCGGCTCAGCCGCCGGCGACGGGTGCGTCGGAAGCGGCCGCCGTTTTCTTCGAGCGGGCTTTGGCCGATTCGACGGGTGCGATCGGCACCACAAGCGTTTCGGCCGTGGGATCGAACGCCCCGTACCGGGGGTCGACGTGCGCCTCCAGGCGCGCTGCGGCTGCCTGCTGGATCCGGTTGAACTCGGTGGTCCGGAGATCCGACAGATCCTGGCTCACCGCGCTCGCGACGGTGGTGCGAACCCACTCGTTGTCGAGCCCGAGCGCGCCCCGGTCGGTGACCCGAATGATGCCGGGGAAGGTCTCGCCGGTCGATGCCGGAACATCCACCTCCGACAGCGCGTCGAGCGCTCCCGACCGGAGGACGGCACCGACCGCGTCCTCCTGCGGCGGAAGCGCCGAGCCGTCCAAGCACGGCTGATCGGTCAGCGGACCGGCGACGCCTTCGCCCGTCGTGTCGGCCGCGTTCAGTTCCTGCATCACGTCCTCGAACGATGACCCGGCCTCGAGCTTGGTCCGCGCCTCGGCTCGGATCTCGGGCGTGCGGGTGATGATGCCTTCGAAGCAGATCACGTCGGCGAACTGCGCCCGGTTCTGCTCGTAATAGTCGGAGAGCTGCGCCGCGCTCGGCTCGCTCGTTTCGCCGATCGCCCGCCGCACCGCCGCGATCGCCGCGAAGTAGTTCACGAGCACCTCCTCGGCCGCCGGCGACCCGACCGTGCCCTGCGACGCGATCTGCTCCTTCGCCGTGGAACGATCGACGGTGGTGACGCTGTCGCCCAACTCACGCAGCACCGAATCGGACAGGTACGTCCTCACGAAGATGGCGATGATCGAGCGAGGGGATACCGCCGGCACAGACCCCGGAAGTTCCTCGGTCGAGCCGGCCTGCTTCGCCAGAGCCTCCTTGACGAACGGCGAGGCCAGAAGCTCGTCGAGCTCACCACTGGTCAGGCTGTGGGACCCGACCCGGGCGACGACGTGATCGTCGGCGGATTGGCAACCCGACAACACGATGGCGGCGACCGTCAGGGCAGCGAAAAGGCGCTTCACGAATCGGGGAGGCTACCGGCCGGTCCGGGTGGTTCCAAAGGCGCGAGCTGCTCGAGCGCGTCGCGGATCCGGTCGGCCATGTCGGCTCCGCCGCGCACGGGGAGCTGGAGCTGCGCGGCATCGGCCTTGTAGACCGCCCCCTTGAAGAGCCGGGCGAGGCGCACCTGCTTGGACGCCGCCAGCGTGATCGGCGAGATCCGCGCCACGAGTGGCGGCCCGCCGAACCCGGTGGAGCGCCCCACCGACACCTCGGTGATCGACCGTTGCGCACACGCGGCACGCAGGCGGCCGACAGCGAGCAGCGCGGCGGCGGGCGCGGGCACGGGGCCGAAACGATCGAGCCATTCGGCCTCGATGTCGTCGACGTCGCTCGGCGAGCGCACCTCGGCGAGCCGGCGATAGGCGTCGAGACGCACGTCGTCGCGCGCCACGTACTCGATCGGCAGATTCGCGTCGATCGGCACCTCGATCTTGATCTCGGCGGGCACCGGTGCGGTCTCGCCGTTGAGCTCGTTGATCGCCTCGTTCACCATGGAGCAATACAGGTCGTACCCGACGGCCGCGATGTGGCCGGACTGACCGGTGCCCAGCAGGTTGCCGGCGCCGCGGATCTCCAGGTCGCGCATGGCGATGCGGAACCCCGACCCGAGCTCGGTCGATTCGCCGATCGTGCGGAGCCGCTCGTAGGCCTCCTCGGTCAGCTCGCGGTCGGGCGGGAAGAACAGGTAGGCGTAGGCGCGCATGCCGGCCCGGCCGACGCGGCCGCGCAGCTGATGGAGCTGGCCGAGACCGAGCAGGTCGGCCCGCTCGACCACCAGCGTGTTCACGGTGGGCATGTCGATGCCGGACTCGATGATCGTGGTGCACACCAGCACGTCGAAGCGGCCGTCCCAGAAGTCGACCACGACCTGCTCCAGCGAGCTCTCGTCCATCTGCCCGTGAGCGACGGCGACTCGCGCCTCGGGAACGAGGTCGCGGAGGCGTTCGGCGGCCTGTTCGATATCGGCCACCCGGTTGTGAACGAAGAAGACCTGCCCCTCGCGCAGCAGCTCGCGGCGGATGGCCTCGCCGACCGCACGCTCGTCGTATTCGCCGACGTAGGTGAGGATCGGCTGGCGCTCGGCCGGTGGTGTCTGCAGGGTCGAGAGGTCGCGGATGCCGGTGAGCGACATCTCCATGGTCCGCGGGATCGGGGTGGCGGTCAGCGTCAGCACGTCCACATCGTGACGCAGGTGCTTGATCGCCTCCTTGTGACTGACGCCGAAGCGCTGCTCCTCGTCGATCACGAGCAGCCCGAGGTTCTTGAACGCGATCCCTTCGCCGAGGAGGCGGTGCGTGCCGATCACCACGTCGACGTCGCCGTTCGCGAGGCCCTCGGCCACCTGCCTGGCGGCCTTGGCGGTGAGGAACCGGCTCAGCACCTCGACGCGCACCGGGTACGGGGCGAACCGCTCCGCGAACGTGGCGTAGTGCTGTTGGGCGAGCAGCGTGGTGGGCACGAGCACGGCCACCTGACGGCCGTCCTGCATCGCCTTGAACGCCGCGCGGATCGCGACCTCGGTCTTGCCGAACCCGACGTCGCCGATCACGAGCCGGTCCATCGGCACCGTTCGCTCCATGTCGGCCTTCACGTCGGCGATCGCACGGAGCTGGTCGGGGGTCTCCTCGAAGGGGAAGGCCGATTCCATCTCGGCCTGCCAGGGCGAGTCCTCCGCGAAGGCGTGGCCGGTCGTGTGCACCCGCTTCTGGTAGAGGACCACCAACTCCTGGGCGATCTCGGCCACCTCGGCGCGCACCTTGGCCTTGGCCTTCGCGAAGTCCGACCCGCCCATCTTGGACAGGCTCGGGGTGTCGCCGCCCGTGTAGTGACGCACCGCGTCGATCTGATCCGACGGCACGTACAGGCGGTCTTCGCCCCGGTATTCGAGCAGCAGGTAGTCGCGCTCGGCGCCGCCGATGTTGCGTCGAACCATGCCGCCGAAGCGGGCGACGCCGTGATGGTGGTGCACCACGTAGCTGCCCACGGTCAGGTCGTCGAAGAAGGTCTGGGCCTGGCGGCGGCTCGTTCTGGTCGGGCGGTGCGTCCGGCGGCGACCGGTCAGGTCGGGCTCGGCCAGGATGGCGAGCTTCACCGACGGCAGGATCACCCCTCGGCTCAGCGCTGCGACGCACACGTGGCCGCCGGGCTCGGCCAGCGGATCCCCACCGTCGGGGCGCACCGCGTAGCTCACCCCGTACTCCCGCAACAGCCGATCGGCCCGCTCGGCCGACGCCGCGGTGTCGGCCGCAACCACGATCCGGTACCCGGTCGAGCTCAGGTCCCGGAGTTGCCCGACGAGCCGAGCGCCGTCGCCGCCCACCTGGAACCAGGCCGAGGCGGCCACCGTTTCGATGCCCGGCCCTTCGGGCGCCACGGTCATGGTCCACACCGGCGCCTCGCAGTTCGCGAGCAACCGTTCGAAGTTGAGGTGCAGGCGGGGCATCGGTTCGCCCTCGCCCACCCCCCACGTCGTTGCGAGGGTGGCCGCGAGATCGGCCTCTTCGGCCAGGATGCCGGCCGCGCGGTCGCGCAGGCGCCGCGGCTCCACCAGCACGACCTGCGCGTCGGGGCCCACCATGTCGAACAGCACGTGGCGGCCCTCGCCGTCCGGCGCGAGCCATGGCAGCCACGACTCCATGCCGTCGAACGTCTCGCCGTCGGCGAGCCGCTGCCACTGTTGGCGGCCCCAGGGCGCCTCGTCGACCAAGGCCCCGGCTCGGGACCGGATGGTCTCGGTGGGCATCAGCTCGCGACACGGGAAGATCTCCACCCGCGCCACGTCGCCGTCGGAGCGCTGATCGCCCACGGCGAAGGTGGTGAGCCGCTCCACCTCGTCGCCCCACAGATCGATGCGTACCGGCCCGTCCGCCGTCGACGGGAAGATGTCGACGATCGACCCGCGCACCGCCAGCTCGCCGCGGTGCTCCACCTGATACTCCCGGCGGTACCCGAACTCGACGAGCCGCTCCACGAGGGCGTGCTGGTCGATGATGCTCCCGGGCTCGACCGCGATCGGCTCGATGTCCTCCACGTGAGGGCTGAGCCGTTGCACCAGCGCACGCGCCGGGGCGACGACGACGCGCGGGCAGCGCTCGGGGTCGCGCAGGTGCCACATGGTGCGGAGGCGCCGACCCATCGTCTCGACCGATGGGCTGACGCGTTCGAACGGCAACGTCTCCCACGCGGGGAACACGTCGACCTCGTGCGCACCGAGGAAGGGCGCCAGGTCGGCGGCCAATCGCTCGGCGTCGGCGGATGTGGGGACCGCGACGATCAACGGGCGCCGCTTGGACAGCGTGGCGATCGCCGCGATCGTGATCGCCCGCGCCGGGTCCGGGACGGCGAACGTGGCCGACCGCAATCCCAGCGTGCCCAGCAGCGCCGGCTCGTCACGCAGCAGCGGCAACAGACTCGCGAGCGGGGGCCTGGCCGACGGAGCGGACGCGTGCGAGAGCGGGTCGGACGTCGCGGTCATCGCTGGTTGTACCGCGCCATCGCCGCCTCGATGCCCTCCGAGGCGATCAGCTCGACCGAGTCGGCGGCCTCCTGCACGCACACGGCGATCAGCTCGCGGTCGCGCGTGTTCGCCGCCGAGAGCACGTGATCGGCGCCCTTGGTGGCGCCGCCGGGCGGCTTGCCCACCCCGACCCGCACGCGCGTGAAGCCGGTGTCGTGCAGGTGGTCGCGCAGCGACCGCAACCCGTTGTGGCCGGCGAGTCCTCCGCCGACCTTCAGCTTCAGCCGGCCCGGCTCCAGGTCGAGCTCGTCGTGGATCACCACCAGGTCGCGCAGATCCTCGACGGGGTAGTGCCGCAGGAGCGGCGCGACGGCGCGGCCCGAATCGTTCATGTAGGTCTGGGGGAACGCCAGCGCCACCCGCTTGGCTCCGAGACGGATCTCGGCGACGAGGGCCGAGGCCTTGGAGGCCCGAAACGATCCGTCATGGCGCCGCGCCAACTCTTCGATCACGTCGACGCCGACGTTGTGGAGCGTGTTGCGATACCGAGAACCCGGGTTCCCGAGGCCGACGACGACGAGGTCCCACGGCGTGGAGGTGAACTCCTTCGGCGCCGATCGCGCCGAGCGACGGACCCGCACCGAGGCCGACTACTTCGCGCCGGGGGCGGGTTCCTCCCCGCGAGCGGCCTGGCGCTGAGCGACCATGGCGGCGCGGGTCAATCGGGCGATCGCAACCGGCGTCGCCTCGTCGACCTCGCTGGACACGCCGTCGGGAAGGCTCATATCACCGACGGTGATCATGTCGTCGACCACCATCTCCGACTGGTCGACGACGATGTGGGTCGGGATCGAGTCGGGGCGAACCGACACCTTGAGCTGACGCAGCTTGAGCTCGATCACGCCACCGGCGGAGGTGACCTTCTTCGAGTCGCCGATCAGCTCGATCGGAACGGTCAGCAGCATCGGCTTGGCCGGATCGATGCGCTGCAGGTCGAGGTGGATCACGTCGCGGCGCACCGGGTGACGCTGAATCTCCTTGACCAACGCGTGGTCGGACTCGCCGTCGATGTCGAGGCGGATGAGCGCATTCACGCCCGCCTCGGTGGTCATCGCACGACGCAGGTCGGCACGCTCGATGGTGACCGACACCGGCTCGCGGCCCATGCCGTACACCGTGGCGGGGATCCGACCCTCCGCCCGCATCCGGCGGGACCGTGCCGAACCGGTCTCACGTCCGGTAGTGGCGGTGAGGGTGACCTCGCTCATGACAGCTTCTCCTGCGACCTCGTGTGGAACGGCGCGCCGACGACGGCACAGACCGGGTGAGCACGTTACCAGCCATCGCTCCGCGCGCCCCAAACAGCGCGCATCGCCGGGCCGCCCGAGTCGTCCGACAACCAGAACGGTCGTCCGACGGCCAGAACGTCAGTGCTGGTTCTGGCCGTCGAAGATCTCCGAAACCGACGTGTCCTCGAACACCGCATCGATCGCGTCGGCGATGATGCCGGCGGCCGACAGCACCTCGATCTTGGGGCTCTGCTTCTCGATCGGGAGCGGCAGCGTGTTGGTGATGACCACCTTCTCGAGCACCGACGCGTTGATCCGCTCGATCGCGGGCCCGCTGAGCACCCCGTGGGTCGCCGCCGCATACACCGCCCGCGCTCCCCGCTCGGCGAGCTGCTCGGCGGCCGCGACGAGCGTTCCGCCCGTGTCGATCATGTCGTCGATCAGCACGCACACGCGGCCCTCGACCTCGCCGACGACGTCCTTGGCCTCGACAGCGTTCTTCACACCCCGGACGCGCCGCTTGTGCACGATCGCAAGATCGGCGTGGAGCTGGTTGGCGTAGCGCTCCGCCACCTTCACACGACCGGCGTCGGGCGACACGACGACGAGATCGCCGCCGAGTGTGCCCATCCACTCGACCAGCACCGGCATGGCGGTGAGGTGATCGACCGGTCCGTCGAAGAAGCCCTGGATCTGACCCGAGTGCAGGTCGACCGACACGAGCCGCTTGGCGCCGGCCGTCTTGAACATGTTGGCGACGAGCTTGGCAGTGATCGGCTCGCGCCCCTCGGCCTTGCGGTCCTGGCGCCCATACCCGTAGAAGGGCGCCACCACCGTGATGCGCTTCGCCGATGCCCGTCGAGCTGCGTCGACCATGATCAGCTGCTCCATGAGCGCGTCGTTGATCGACATCTCCGAGGTGGAGCTGTGCCCCTGGAAGATGAACACGTCGGCACCGCGGATGGACTCGCCGTAGCGGCAATGGAGTTCACCGTTCGCGAACGCCGCGAGAGCAACGTGGCCGAGCTGCTCGCCCAGTCGTGCCGCAACCTCCTCCGCGAGCTCGCGATTGTTCCGGCCGGCCACGATGTGCAGGCGTTTCTTGGTGATCAGCTCCATGTCGGTTCTCCGTCAGCGATCAGCGGCGACCGAAGTGTAGAACGGTCCCGTGACCTGGCCGTCAGGCACCTCGGTACCCGGCGCCAGGTGGGCGTAGGGACCCACGTCCGCGTCGCTGCCGACCTGGGCTCGGCGCCCGGTCGACGCGACCACCCGCGTGCGCTCGCCGATGGCGCAGTCGACAAGCTGGGTGTTCGGGCCGATCTCGCACCCGTCACCGATCACGGTGTCGCCCTGCAGGATCGTTCCGGGAAACAGCGTCACGTCGCGGCCCACGATCACGGTCGTGTCCACGTAGGTGTTCGCCGGGTCGAGCATCGTGACACCCGACCGCAGCAGCGACTCGTTGGTGCGCGCCCGCAGTTCGGCCTCGGCCACCGCGAGCTGCAGTCGGTCGTTGACGCCCGCCGCTTCGACTGCGGTCGGAGCGACGACGCTGTCGACGGGATGGCCCGACCTGGCGAGCACCGCGACCACGTCGGTCAGGTAGTACTCACCCTGTGCGTTGTTGGGGCTGAGCCGACGCAGGGCCGGCGCGAGCAGCGAGCGTTTCACCACGTAGATCGAGGTGTTGATCTCGTGGATCTCCAGCTCCTCGGGCGTCGCGTCTCGCTGCTCGACGATGCGCGTGACCCGGCCATCGCGCCCGCGCACGATCCGGCCGTAGCCAGTGGGGTCGTCGACCACCGCGGTGAGGACGGTCGCGGCGACCCCGGTGCTCCGGTGGCCCTCGACCAGTGCCGCGATCGTGTCGGAACGCAGCAGCGGTGCGTCGCCCGGCAGGATGATCACGTCGCCGTCCTCGGGCTCATCGCCCAGCCCGGTCAGACCGATCATCGCCGCATCGCCGGTGCCGCGCTGCACGCGCTGCTCCACGAAACTCACCGGAACGGGAGGCGATTGCTCGCCGATCGACTTGGTGACCCAATCGCCCTTGTGACCGACCACCACAACCGCGTGGTCCGCACCGCACAGCGCGAGCGAGTCGAGCACGTACATCAGCATCGGCTTGCCGCACAGCCGGTGCAGCGGCTTCGGCCGCTCCGACTTCATGCGTGATCCTTCGCCCGCGGCCAGCACCACGGCGGCGAGTGATTCGGCACGGGGCGCGCCCGCCCGCTCGGCGACGACGACCATCGTTCCTCCTACTCCACCGTCGCGACGAGGCCGCGGCGTGCTCGCGGGGCAGGGCTCGAACCTGCAACCCCCGGATTCAAAGTCCGGTGTTCTGCCAATTGAACTACCCGCGACGGTAGGCCGCCCACGGTAGCGAATGCGGCGATCACGACGCGACCGGGTTCAGCCACGACGCCGCCCGCCCTCGGGGCGGGCGCCGACCAGCAGGGCCTCCCACATGCCGATGCCGTGACCGAGGTGCATCGCCATGAACGCGAGCGGCAGCCAGCGACGCGACTCGGCCGAGTCGAGCGTGGGCGCAACGGTCGCCGTCGCCGCGGCGATCACGCCGGCGTACGGCGCGACGATCGCTGCGGCCCATCGTGGGCGAACGCAGGCGATCACCGACGCCGCGACCAGGGTCGCGACGAGCCCCGTCGGGATGAGGTGGCGGATCGCCGCCGACTCGGGATGCTTGCGCAATGTCAGGTACTTCGCTCGTCCGTAGCGGCGGTACTGCTGGAAGAACGCCTTCACCGTCTCTCGCGTCTCCCAGAAGATCACGAGTCGCGGGTCGAACAACAGCTCCTTGCCCGACTGACGAACGCGATAATCGAACTCGTAGTCCTCGTTGGTCGGGGTGTTCTCGTCCCACCCCCCGAGCTCGCGGACCACCGCCATCGGGTAGGCGCCGAACGGGATGTGATCGACCGTCTGCACCTCGGTGCCGTGGTGGTACACCGAGTTCCCGACCCCGAAGGGCGAACCGAGCGCGGCCGCGACCGCCCGGCCCTGCGCCGAGTGGGCCACGCCGTCCTTTCGGCCGCCGACGCCACCCCAGTTGCCGGTCGACAGGTGCGTCATGACCGATGCGACGTAGGTCGGTGGAACCGTGGAGTGGGCGTCGATGCGCACGATCCAGTCAGCGTCGGTGTGGGCGACGGCCGAGTTCAGCGCCGCCGGTTGGGTGCGCCGAGGGTTGTCGACGATCCGAACGCGGCCGTCGCGCCCGCCGTACTCGTCCACGATCGCGCGGGTTGCATCGGTCGAACCGCCGTCGGCCACGATCACGTCGAGGTCGGTCCAGGTTTGTGCCAACACGGCGTCGAGGCACGCGGAGATCGAGCGTTCCTCGTTGAGGGCGGGGATGACGATCGCCACGGTCGAGCGATCGGAGGCGGTCCGGCTCACCGGCGCTTCCCCAGCAGCGTCGGAATCGTGCGGAGACCGATCACGATGTCGCGCCACAGCGACCAGTTCTCGATGTACCGGTTGTCGAGACGCACCCGGGTTTCGATCGACGAATCACCCCAGAACCCGTTCACCTGCGCCCAACCGGTGATCCCCGCCGGCACACGATGACGGTACCGATATCCCTCGACCTCGGTCGTGTGCTGGTCGACCCAGTAGGGCCGCTCCGGGCGTGGGCCGACGATCGACATGTCGCCGCGGAGCACGTTCAACAACTGTGGCAGCTCGTCGAGGTGGCTGTTGCGCAGAAACTTCCCGACCGGCGTGATGCGGTCGTCGTCGAGGTTCACGGCCTGCGCCCGGCGATCGAGCCGGGCCTGCTCCTCGGGGTCGGCGACGTAGCGCATCGTGCGGAACTTCAAGATGTCGAACGGCACGTCGCCGACCGAGACGCGCTCCTGGCGAAAGAAGATCGGTCCCCGGCTCGTGGCCTTCACCGCTGCGGCGCACATGAGGAACAGCGGCGCCGACACCAACAGCAGGAACGACGACACCGAAATGTCGAACGCCCGCTTGAGCGGCCACATCCGGTGGTGGCGGCCGGGTCGACCGAGCGGCGTCAGCGCCAGGCCGTCGACCTCGAAGCCCCGCGGCGACGTGGCGACTCCGAGCTCGAAGAACCGGGGAACGGCATAGAACTGCACCGGCAGATGCGAGGCCTGCCGAACGATGCCGACCACCTCCGACTCCGACGCCGCACCGAAGGCGAGGATGACCTCGCTGATCCCCGTCTCCTCGAGGATCTCGACGAGGTCGTCGGGTCGTCCGAGGATCGGGTGGTCGAGCCGCTCGTCGAAGCGATCCAAGAACCCGACCGTTGCGAGGCCGCATTCGGGATTCTGATCGATCGCCTCGGCGATGGCGCAGCCGACCGGACCGGCGCCCACGATGAGCACCTCCTCCAGGTCGAACCCACGCGAACGGACCATGTGGATCACCTTGAACATGACCACCCGGCCGAGCATCACGCCGGCGAACGATCCGACCCACACGGTCATGGGAACACCGAGGTTTGCGAGGCGCTGGAGCGACTCTTTGGGCAGCTCCAACAGGTCGATCGGCTGGATCACCAGGAACTGATAGACGACAACGACGGCCAGCGCGAGCCGCGACGCGACGGTTCCCATGAGCTCGCTCGGGCGCAAGATCGTGCGACCGCGGCGATGCGTCGGCAGCAGCAGCAGCGCGGAGAGCACCGCGACCGCGGTCACGGCGGTGGTGTACTGGCCGTTTCCGGCACCGAAGAGCCACCGCGCAAGCACCCCGGTCGTCACGGCGACGATCAGCGGATCGAGCAGGACGCCCACCAGCGCGAGCATGCCTCCGACTCGGGCGCTGACGTCTCGCGGTACCGACTCGGCGGGCCCGGGCACCACCACGAATGGCGGGCGTGGCTGCTCGTCGACCTCAAGACCCGGCGCCGGGACGCTGGACGCGACAGCGCTACTACCGCTCATCGCGCCACCGCTCCTTCCGTTCGCATCGCATCTCGTTGGCTCACCTTCGGATCGACCGCACCCGACGCCTGGACCCCAGCCATTACAGCAATCAGGACGCCGCTACTACCCGCCAGCCTCGCGCCGCGATCGGCGTTCGGACAGGGGCAATTTTCACCACTCTCGCCGGTCCATTCTCGACTCGCTCGTGAACTCCCCCACAGATTGCGTTCGAGCGTGCGCCTACCGCTGAACGAGGACCGCTCCCACGGATTCACCGGCCAACGCGCGCATCGCGTCCCCGGTATAGCGCGCATCGCGAATCGACGTTTCCCCCTCGGTCACCACCACCAGCGTTGCGTCGGCCAGCGAGAGCAGCTGTGCGCTCGGCACCGGTCCCGGCACGTCGGGCCCGTCGATCACCACGACGTAGCGACCCGACAGATCTGACAGCACCTCGGTGAGACTCGAACGCATCCGCACCAGGCCGGCGTCGCGATCCACGCCGGCGGGGAGCAGGCTGAGCGATCCAGCGGCGGGTCGAAGCCCACGCAGCGGGTCGGGCAGCGAACCCGTGATGTCGACCATCGCTGCCTGCGCCTCGACGTCGCCGTTCAGGCATTCCGCCAGGCCGCGTTCGCCGTCCTTGCCGACCAAACGGGACAAGCCACCCGATGCAAGGTTCGCATCGACGAGCGCAACGGGCTGGTCGAAATCGCGGGCGATGGCGCACCCCAGGGCGAGCACCAGCCGCGACCGCTCCTCGTCCTCGGACGGGCCGACGACGACAAGGCGGTGAATCGGACCGTCGGCGCCGAGGCGTTCGATCGCCGACAGCATCCCGAGCACGGCGTCAGACGGGCTGCCGTCGGGGTCGACACCGACGGCACGCACCCGTGCCAGCACCGGCACGTCGAGCGCATCGCTCAGGTCCCGGGCCGAGGTGATCACCGGGCGGCGGAACTGACGGAACGCCGCGACCGCCAAGGCCACCAGGAAGGCCAGGAGCCCGCCGGTGAACACGCCCGTCCACCACGGCACGAACACCTGCTCACGAACCGGATCGGCGGACATCTCGGTGACGATGGGGCCCGAGATGCGCGCCTCGACCGGCAAGGACCTCTGCCCGTTCTCGAAGATGTCCTGGAGCGTCGGAGAGATCTGCTCGGACACGGCCGTTGCGGTGGCGAGGCTCGCATCCGTGGCGCTGACCTCGATCACCGCCGACAGCACCGGACGATTCGTGCTGATCATTCCGCTGATTTCGTCGACCGTGAGATCGAGGCCCGACCGCTCCTTGAGCGTCGTGGCGAAGTGCTTTGCGCCGATGATCGACTCGAGGCTGCGAATCAGGGTGTCGTTGTCGTTCGGGTTGTTGCCCGACATCACGAGCACGCTGCGGGTGACCTGATACTTCTCGGGCATCGCCGCTGCGAGCGCACCGCCGACCACAGCGGCGATGACGGTGACGAGCCCGATCACGATCCAGGTGGAACGCGGCAACCGAAACCGGATCGCCGGAGAATCGTCGAAAACCGTCGGGTGCGACGCCTTGACCAGTGTTCCAGCTTCACTCATCGGCTCATCCAATCACCATCCAGGCGTGTCGCCGCACCCTCCCGCAGCGTCTGTGGAGCTTGTCGCACCGCCCCCGAAGGCGCGATGGGCAGTTGCCCCAGCAGGGGCAGGCTACCGGTCCGATCCCCCCGACAAAAGCCACCGGTCGACCCGGCGCCATCGCCGCTCGACCCCGGGTCCGCCGATCGGCGGTTCGCACCCGAGCACCGCGCGTCGCTACAGTTCCCGACGCCATGGGTTCACTGATCAAGAAACGCCGGAAGCGCATGCGGAAAAAGAAGCACCGCAAGCTGCTTCGTCGCACACGTCACCAGCGCCGCGCCCGCGGCAAATAGCAGCGGCTCTGTCGAGCCGTCAGTGCCCGGTCACCGGGCCGACGGTTCGCACCACGCGACAGGCTTCGTGCTCGAAGGCGCCCTCGACGAACCACGTCGAGCCGCTGCCGGCGAGACGCGGCTCGAGTCCCGACAGTTCGCCGAGCACGTCGCGCCACCGGACCAGTTCCGGAGCGACGTCGAGCGCGGCGGCTGTCAGGTCGTTGCCGTCGTCGCGAGGGTCGACCGGCCCACCGAGTTCGTCCCACCGCCGATAGACCGCGGGTGTCGAACAGTGGATCGGCGGCGTGAGCAGGGTCACCGTTCGTTCCACGGCCGGTAGCGCGTCGACGCGCTCGCCGATCCCTCCGACGAGCGCGCGCCCACCGACCAAACAGAACGCCACGTCGGCGCCGAGCGCGGCCGCTGCCTGCAGGTCGTCGAAGCCGGCCCAGCGCAGAATCGCCGCTGCGTCGCTGCTTCCCCCGCCGAGCCCAGCGCCCGCGGGGACCTCCTTGTGCACCTCCACGCGGGCGGAACGGCGGGCCAGGCGCAGTGCCGCGCTCACCAGATCGTCACCGTCGCTCTCGCCGGCCAGCCGCCCCGCAGCGGGACCGCCGAACACGACGCCGTGCTCCCCCGGCGTGACCCTCAGACGGTCGAACAGGTCGACCGAGACCATCTCGGCCTCGATCAGGTGGTACCCGTCGTCGCGCACCCCCACGACGCGGAGCGACAGGGTGAGCTTGGCCGGCGCCAGGAGTTCGACAACGCTGTTTTCGATCACGCCGAGACGGTACCCCCGGGCGCCGACGGCGCCGCGACGCAGGTGGCAAGGCGACACCACGTCTCGACATCGAGCATCTCCGGCCGTTCGTCGCCGCTCAAGCCGACGGCTCCGAACCCGTCGGCGTCCACCCGCCCCGCCAATGAACGTCGCAGCATCTTGCGACGCTGCTGGAACGCGGCGCGCACCAGATCGCCGAACGCCTTCGGCGAGGCGGTCTCGACCGGACGATCGCGACGGATGAGCTCGACGAGGACCGAGTCGACCCGCGGCTTGGGGTGGAACACCTCGGGCGACACCCCGCCGGCGAGCCGCGCCGCCATGTGGCGGGCGAGCAGCACCGACGGAATGCCGTACACCTTCGAGCCCGGCGTCGCGACCCAGCGCTCGCCGACCTCCCGCTGCACCATCACCAGCAGCCGCTGAACGACCGGTACCTCCTCGGCCAGCCGGATCACGACCGCTGTCGCGACGTTGTACGGCAGGTTCGCCACGCCGACCCAACCGGGCTCCGTACCGAGCACCTCCGACCAGTCGACAGCGAGTGCGTCCCCCTGCACCACCTCGGCTGCGTCGCCGAGGGTGGCGCGCAGGATCGGCACCAGCTGTGCGTCGATCTCGACGACCACGGGCCGGGTGCCGGCAGCGATCAAGCCGCGAGTCAGCGAGCCCAGCCCCGGGCCGATCTCGAAGACGCGATCGCCCGGACGGACACCCGAACGCTCGACGATGCGCCGGATCGTGTTGGGATCGACGACGAAGTTCTGGCCCAGCGTTCGCCGGGGTTCGAGCCCCGAGGCCTCCATCACCGACAGCAGCATCGATCGGGTCAGCAGCGCCTCGGGCGGGATCGGCGGAATCGGCGAAATCGGCGGAATCGGCGACGACCCGGGCGCGAGTTCACTCACCGGCGGCGGCTTCCGGCGCGCTCGTCGCCGGCGTCGCCGTCGGAGGCGCCGCCGTCGTGGGAGCCGCCGTCGGCGGTGTCGTCGCCGGGGGCGCCGTGGCGGGCGCCGACTTCCGCACCGTCGTCGTCGTGCGCGCCACAACCGTCGTCGTTCCGCCGGCCTTGCCCTTCACCGTCGTCGTGGGCTTGGCGTCATCCTCGGGCGGCGGCGCGGTCGTCGTGGTCTGCGGCCCGAGGATCGCTGCGAGCTTCCGGAGACGGGCGGACGTCTGCTCGTCGCTCTCGGAGTAGCGGCTCGACCCTCGCGGCAGCCATTCGGGGTCGAGCGCCACCGTGACCGGGGGCGCGTCGGTTGAGGATCCCTCCGGCGCGGCCGCGTCGGCGGCCGTGGTCGACGTCGCGTTCGCCGCCGTTGTCGAGGTGGAGCCCGCCGGCGCCGCGGTGGATGTGACGGTCGCGCGCGAGGTCGACGGGCCCGACGCCGAGTCGTCGTCGCGGCCGTCGAGCAGCACGACCGGCACGATCACCAGCGTCGCGACCACCGCGATCACCAGCGGCAACCGGGAGCGCCGGGGCGGCGGAGTCGTCAGCACGAGGCGACCGCGGGATCGAGCCCGTAGAACGCGATCGCGTTGGCCGTTGTCGCCGCGGCGACCTCCGCCTCGGGCCGAGCGAGCACCGCCGCGACCGCCGCGCCGACGACGCTCACGAGCGCGGGATGGTTGCGACGACCTCGATGCGGCACCGGCGCAAGATAGGGCGAATCGGTCTCCACCAGGAGCCGATCCAACGGGCAGATGCTCGCGGCGGCGCGCAGGTCGTCGGATGACGGGAACGTGACGATCCCGCTGAAGGAGAGCCGGGCGCCGAGGTCGAGGCATCGGCGGGCCATCGCCGCGTTACCGGTGAAGCAGTGGAACACCGTGCGCTCCGGCACGCCTACCTCGTCGAGGATCCCGAACGTGTCGTCCCACGCCTCGCGCGTGTGGATCACCAGGGGGAGGTCGCGTCGAAGGGCCAGCGAGATCTGCGCAGCGAACACCTCACGCTGGGCCTCGATCGGCGAGTGCATGTAGTGGTAGTCGAGCCCGCATTCGCCCACCGCCACGACCCGCGGTGCGTCGAGCAGCGCTTCGAGGCCGTCGATGCCGTCCTTCGCGTCGTGCGGGTGCACGCCCGCGGTCGCCCAGACCGTGTCGAATCGTGCAGCGGACTCCGCCGCTCGGCGCGATCCCTCGATGTCACACCCGACGTTGACCAGCGCGACGACGCCGGCCTCGGTGGCCTCGGAGACGATGTCGGCTGCGGTCGAGTCGGCCGGCAGGTGGCAGTGATGGTCGATCCACACCGCTACAGCCTGTCTCAGGAACCGTCCCCCGCCGCAACCCACCCCGTCACCATCCCAACCGCCACCCGCTCGCACCGAAGCCGATCACCCGGTGCGGCCGGCGACGATAGGGTGCGCCGATGTCGAAGTCGGACCCCGACAACGCGTGGCTCGCGACGCCGAAGGTGCTGCTCCACGACCACCTCGATGGCGGACTCCGAGTCGCGACGATCATCGAGCTCGCCGCGGAGATCGGATACCGCGATCTCCCGACCACCGACCCCGACGACCTGGCCCGGTGGTTCCATCGCGGCGCTGCCCGGCGCAGCCTCGAGCTCTATCTCGAGACCTTCGCCCACACCGTCGCCGTCATGTCGACGCCCGAGGCGATCGAGCGAGTCGCGTTCGAATGCGGCGTCGATCTGGCAGCCGACGGCGTGGTGTACGCCGAGCCACGGGTCGCGCCCGAGTTGATGGCCTCGCCCACGATGTCGATCGATGAGGTGATCGCCGCGATCGGCCGCGGCCTGCGCGCTGCCGAGGCCGCCACCGACATCACGCTGCGACTCATCGTGTGCTCCATGCGCGACCGAGACATCAGCGAGGCCGCTGCGAGCGCTGCGGTCCGCGCCTGCGAGCACGGCGTCGTGGGATTCGACATCGCCGGAGCGGAGGCCGGGTTCCCCGCCGGTCGCCATCACCGGGCCTTCGAGATCGCCCGCGCCGGCGGGCTCGGCATCACCATCCATGCGGGCGAGGCCTTCGGCCTTGCGTCTATCGAGGAGGCGCTCCGCTGCGGCGCGACGCGCCTTGGTCACGGGGTGCGCATCATCGACGACGTCGACGGCCACGGCACGCTCGGACGGCTCGCCCGTCGGGTTCGAGACGAGGCGGTGTGTCTGGAGGTCTGCCCGACCTCGAACGTGCACACGGCCGCAGCGGGGGTGACCACGTTCGGCGAGCACCCGATCGATCGCCTGGCGGACCTGGGCTTCGCCGTCACCGTCAACACCGACAACCGCTTGATGAGCGACGTGACCGTCAGCAGCGAGTACCGAGCGCTCGCCGATCACTTCGGCTGGGACGACGAGGCGTTCGCTCGCGCCAACCGCCACGCCGTCGAGGCGGCCTTCTGCGACGACGACACCCGGCGTGCGGTCAGGGCGCGGTTGAGCCCGGCGCCGGCCTGACGGCGGGCCTCACACCCGCGCCGGGTGCCACACGGTCTTGAGGTCGAGGAACTCGCCCGCCGTCTGCGGCCGACGCAACCCGCTGGTTGCCGCGCACCGCTTGAGGTTGCCCGCGGACCGCTCGACCAGATCGCACCGCAGCCCGTCGGGCGCGCCCGACACGTCGATCGCGTCGACGTCGGCGTGGTCGGCCAGCCACGGCGCCAACTCGCCGACGTCACCCCACAGCAGGTTGGCGACGCCGCCGGGCACGTCGGAGGTGGCCAGCACCTCAGCGAAGCTGAGTGCCGCCAACGGGTGTGCCGCGCTGGCGAGCACCACCGCCGTGTTGCCGCCGCAGAGCACCGGGGCGAGCACGCCCGCCAGGTCGGCGAGCGGTCGGTCCGCGGCAACCACGCCGACGACGCCGACGGGCTCGGGCGTCGAGACGTTCAGGAACGGACCCGCGACCGGGTTGACCGAGCCGAGCACCTGCGTGAGCTTGTCGGCCCAACCGGCCCACCACACCCAGGTGTCGATCGCCGCGTCCACCTCGACGGCCGCGTCACCCTTCGACCAGCCGGAACGGACCAGTTCGTCGGCGGCGGAGGTGCGGCGGCCGTCGAGCATCTCCGCGACGCGATACAGGATCTGGCCGCGCAGGTAGGGGGTCGCCGACGCCCAGGCGGGCTGCGCGCCGCGCGCCGCGACGACCGCGTCGCGGAGGTCCTTGCGCGACGCGGTGGCGACCCGCGCCAGCACCTCGCCGTCGTCGCTCGTCACGCTCGTCACGCTCGTGACCCGACCCGACTCGGAGCGGACGAACGCGCCACCGACATAGAGCTTGTAGGTCTTCATCTCGTTCACGACGCGGCCTCCAGGTTCACGTAGGCGTCGAGCCCCTGCCGGCCGCCCTCGCGTCCGAAGCCCGAGGCGCGCATGCCGCCGAACGGGCTTGCGGGATCGAACTGGTTGTAGGTGTTGGCCCACACCACGCCCGCCCGGAGCCGCTCCGCGGTCCACAGAATGCGGGCTCCGTCCGAGGTCCACACGCCCGCAGCGAGGCCGTACGGGGTCGAGTTCGCCTTGGCGATCGCCTCCTGCGGCGTACGGAACGTCATCACCGCGAGCACCGGACCGAAGACCTCCTCGACGGCGATGCGGTGCGACGTGTCCACCCCGGTGAAGATCGTCGGCGGGAAGAACCAACCGCGGTCGGGCAGCGCTGCGGTTGCCTGCACGCGGCGGGCGCCCTCCGACTCGGCGATCTCGCAGAGCTCGGTGATCCGGGCGAGTTGCGCCCCGGAGTTGATGGCTCCGATGTCGGTGTTCTTGTCGAGCGGGTCGCCCACGCGCAGGCGCTGCATGCGGGCGACGAGCCGTTCGGTGAAGGCATCGGCGATGCTCTCCTGCACCAGCAGGCGGCTGCCGGCGCAGCACACGTGGCCCTGGTTGAACCAGATGCCCTGCACCGCGCCCTCGACCGCCTGGTCGAGCGGCGCGTCGTCGTAGATCACGTGCGCCGACTTCCCGCCGAGTTCGAGCGTGAGCCGGGCCCCGGTCGCGGCGGTCGCACGGCGGATCGAACGTCCGACCTCGGTCGATCCGGTGAACGCGATCTTGTCGACTCCCGGGTGCGCGGCCAGCGCCGCGCCCGCGTCGCCGCCGCCGGTGACGATGTTGACCACGCCGGCCGGCAGGCCCGCCTCGCGGAGCACCTCCACGAGCAGCAGCGCCGTCAGCGACGTGGTCTCGGCGGGCTTGAGGACGACCGTGTTGCCGGCGGCCAACGCGGGGGCCAGCTTCCATGCGGCCATGAGGAGCGGGAAGTTCCACGGGATGATCTGGCCGACCACGCCCACCGGTCGGGCATGCACGCCGCCCCCGAAGGCCCAGTCGAGCTTGTCGGCCCAGCCGGCGTGGTAGAAGAAGTGCGCGGCGGCGAGGGGGACATCGACGTCTCGGGATTCGCGGATCGGCTTTCCGCCGTCGAGCGATTCGAGCACCGCGAACTCGCGGGCCCGCTCCTGCAGCAGCCGTGCGATGCGGAACAGGATGCGCGATCGCTGCGACGGCGAGGTGGCCGCCCACGGCCCATCGAACGCGGCACGGGCCGCGGCGACCGCTGCGTCGATGTCGGGCGCCGACCCTTCCGCGATTTCGGCGATCGGCTCGCCCGATGCCGGGTTCACCGTCGGGAACCATCGGCCCTCCGACGGAGGGCGCCACTCGCCACCGATCCACAGGTCGTAGCGGTCGGCAAGGGTCACGATGGAGGTCGATTCGGGAGCCGGGGCGTACCTGGCGAAGGTCTGCGCCGCGGCGAGCGGTTCGGGTTCGGCACTGCGATCGTTCATGTCAATCCACCGGCAGGTCGGAGAAGCGGGTGTAGCGGCCCGTCGCCCGGAAGCGTCGCTGGGCGATCACGTCGTTGAGGAGCCCGGACGCCCCGAACCGGAACCGGTCGGGATGGAGCCACGACGTGCCGAGCGTCTCGTTGACGATCACGAGGTAGTGGCTGGCCTGCTTCGCCGTGCGGATGCCACCGGCCAGCTTGAGGCCGACCGATGCGCCGGTCAGGTCGCCGTACTCGCGGATCGCCTCGGCCATGCAGAGCGCGATCGGCGGGGTCGCGGCCGCGCCGATCTTGCCGGTCGAGGTCTTGATGACGTCGGAGCCCGCAGCCATCGCGAGCATCGATGCCCACCGGATCGCCTCGTACGACCCGAGCTCGCCGACCTCGAGGATCGTCTTGAGGTGGGCGGCGCCGCATGCCGCCTTCGCGGCCGCGATCTCCGCCACGACCGTGTCGGTGTCGCCGGCGAGGAACGCACCCCGGTTCATGACGATGTCGATCTCGTGGGCCCCGTCGGCGACCGCGGCGCGGATGTCGCCGAGTCGGAGTTCGAGCGAGCTCTGGCCCGACGGGAACGCACCGGCGACCGACGCGACCTTGACGGTCGAACCGGCGAGCGCCTCGACCGCGGTCGACACGAGCGACGGGTAGACGCACACCGCTGCCACCGGCGGGCACTCCGGGTCCTCGGGATCGGGGAGCCGGGCGCGGGTACACAGGCCGCGCACACGCCCCGCGGTGTCGGACCCCTCGAGGGTCGTGAGGTCCATGCAGCGGATCGTCAGCTCGTGGGCCGCCGCCTGTGACGCCGCCTTGATGGACCGCGTCGCGAGCTCCTTGGCCCGAGCTTCGAGCGCCACGGCGTCGACGGGCCGGCGGGGAAGGTCGCGCCATGCCGGCGCGTCGATCGTCATGGCGCGCTGATCAACGCGCCGATCAGCGCGACGATCCGGTCGGTCGAACCGCGGGCCACGTCGAGCACCTCGCCGTGGCTCAGCACCCCCGCCATCCCCGCGGCCAGATTGGTCACGAGGCCAATCCCGGCGACCTCGGCTCCGAGGTGGCGCGCCGCAATCGCTTCGAGCACCGTCGACATGCCGACAAGATCGGCACCCAGAGTGCGCAACATGGAGATTTCGGCGGGCGTTTCGTAGGCGCCCCCGAGCAAGCCGGCGTACACGCCCTCGCGCAGCGACGGGTCGGCGGCGAGCGCCGCGGCGCGCAGGCGAGGCGAATAGAGGTCGGTCAGGTCGCAGAACCGGCCGGGAAACCCGGGCGGTGGTTCCGGTCCCGACATGGGGCTGCGGCCCGTGAGGTTGAGCTGATCGCTGATGAGCACCGGCGTGCCCGGGCCGTTCTCGCGCACGAGCGAGCCGCACGCGTTCGTGAGCACCACGGTGCGGCAACCGGCCGCGATCACGGTGCGCACCGTGTGTACGACCGTGTCGACGGGGTGCCCCTCGTACAGGTGGTTGCGGCCGCCGAGTACGAGCACCGATCTCGAGCCCGTCTCCACACGGAGCAGGCGACCGGAATGCCCGGCGACCGTCGGCGCCGGAACGCCCGGCAGGTCGGCGAGCGGCACGTCGGCGACGATCTCGCCGAGGCCACCGGCCGCGCCGGCCCAGCCCGAGCCGAGGACGACGGCGACGTCGGACCCGGTTCCCACCCGATTGTTCAGCACCTTCGCTGCGGTCGCAGCGCGGTCAAAAGGGGAGTCCATGCGGGCAGTAGAGCACACGAGGGTGAGCACCGCTGGCAGACTCGACGGCCATGACGATCGACTGGGTTGGCCTCGACGCGGACGACACGCTGTGGCACAACGAGAGCTACTTCATCACGTCCTACGAGCTGTTCGCCGAGATCGTTGCGCCGTACCTCGCACCCACCGACGATCCGTACCAGGCGGCCCACGACCTGTTGATCGCCACCGAGATCCGCAACATCCCGCAGTTCGGCTACGGCATCAAGGGCGCCACGCTGTCGATGATCGAGTGCGCGTTGGAGATCTCGCACCGCACGATCCCGGCCGAGGACGTGTGGCGACTCGTCGAGCGGGCGAAGGAGATGATGGCGCACCCGGTCGAACTCCTGGACGGAGCGCTCGACGCGCTCGATGCCCTCGCGTGCCACCGGCTCATGCTCGTCACCAAGGGTGACGTGATGGACCAGCGACGCAAGATCGAGCACTCGGGTATCGCCGAGCGCTTCGACGCGATCGAGATCGTCCACGAGAAGGACCCGCAGACCTACGCCGCAGCGCTCGACCGCCACGGGGTCGATCCGCGGCGATTCGTGATGGTCGGGAACTCGTTGCGCTCCGACATCCACCCGGTGCTCGCGCTCGGCGGCTGGGGCATCCACGTGCCGTACGAGACGACCTGGGCGATAGAGCACGCCGAGGCGCCCGAGGATCACCCTCGATTCCGCGTCGCACGCTCGATCACCGAGGCGGCCGAGCTCATCGCCGGGAGCGGTTCGATCGCCGCGGCCGCAGGCTGATTCGCTCGATGCCGCTGCCCTCGGGCGAAGGCGGCGTTCCCGAAGGGATGCTCGAATCAGCTCAGAGCACTTCGACGCGGCAGTTGATGCCGGGGGCGCTGGCGAGGCGGGCGTCGGTGGTGAGCAGTGAGGTGGCGCCGATCATTTCGGTGAGGGCGACGTAGGTGGCGTCGTAGGCGCTGAGGTTGTGGCGAAGTGCCCACATTCGTGGGCGGAGCCAGTCGGCGGGGAACCGGGTGATCGTCAGTCGCGTGAAACCGGTGAGCGCGACGGTGCCTTGCTTGTCGGTGAGGGCGTTCCGGGCGACGAGGCGGCGAAGGACGTTGGTCACCTCGCTGTCGATCAGGTGGGGTGCGGCGAGTTCCTCGTCACCGAGCTCGTCAGGGTCGAGATCGTTGGCGAGGAGTTCGATGACCACGCCGGCGTCGATGACTTTCAATCGCCGCGGCCTTCGCGGAGGGTAGCGAGGATCGTGCTGCGATCGACCCGACCTCGAACCTCGGCCTGAGCGTGGCGGATTGTTGCGGCGTTCTCGCGGACGACTTGGGAGCGTTTGGCGAGGAGTTCGAGTTCGCGCAGCATGTAGCGGGTGAGGGAGAGTCCCTGGGCCTCCGCCGCGCTGGCGAGGGCGTCGTGCACGTCATCGGGGACGTCTCGGACCTGGATCACTCTCGACATGACCGTCAAGGTAGTACCTGGTGGGTGCAAGATGCACCCACCAGGTAGTCGGGTTCGCAGTAGCCCAATAGCCAGCACCCGAAGAATGCCCACGCGCGAACCCGGAACAGAGTGAGCGTCACACGCACCCCAACGACCAGCCCACACCAAGCATCTACCAGGTGTCCCGCAGCTCACCCACCCACATCAGGGCCAGGAAGGGATGCTCGGCTCAGAGCACTTCGACGCGCAGTTGATGCCGGGGGCGCTGGCGAGGCGGGCGTCGGTGGTGAGCAGCGAGGTGGCGCCGATCATTTCGGTGAGGGCGACGTAGGTGGCGTCGTAACGCGCTGAGGTTGTGGCGAAGTGCCCACATTCGTGGGCGGAGCCAGTCGGCGGGGAACCGGGTGATCGTCAGTCGCGTGAAACCGGCGAACGCGTCGCCGCCTAGATGGTTAGTTCCAAGGGGTCAGTGGTCGTAGGCGGTGAGTGAGCGGGCTGGGCCGTCACGGCCGGTGGTTTCGTTGTGCCAGATGGCAGCGGTGAGAGCGAGGATGCGTTGCAGGATCCTCGCTCCCACGCCGGGCTTTGTGCGGCCGCCGTGGCGTTCCAGATCGAGCTGTGCTTTCAGGGTCTGGTTCACCGACTCGATGATCTGGCGGAACGCTTTGAGGTAGCGGCCGCCGGGCCGCTGCTTTTCGGATTTCAGGTTGGGTCGGATCAGTGTGATGCCGGCCTGGTTGAGTTGATGTTCGAAGCTGGCGCGCCGGTAGCCCTTGTCCGCGATGAGGGTGATGCCGGTGCTGTCGAGATCGCCGAAGGCGATCATGTCGAGGGCGGTGTCGCGTTCGTCTGCCTTGGCCCCAGCGAGCGCGTACGCGACTGGGAGGCCTGAGGGTGTGCAGATGAGGTGGAGGCGGAGGCCCCAGAACCAGCGGGAGTGTGACGCGCAGTAGCCGTAGGTCGCCCACCCGGCGAGGTCGGATCGTTTCACCGTTTCGCGGGACCGTCCGCATTCGACGGGTGTGGAGTCGACGAGCCATACGTCGTCGGTCCATGACGGGCATTGGCGTGCGAGGTGGGCGATGACGTGTTGGAAGAGTTGACCGGAGTGGCGGAGGCGTTTGTTGTAGCCGGGCCGTTCGGGTAGGTACGGGAACCAGGGGCGGAGATGGGTGTGGGCGTGGCGGAGGAACCGGGCTTCGGAGGTGAACCCGAGCAGGGCTTGGATGACAGCGAGGGTGAGGAGTTCCGCGTCGCTGAGTTTCGGGGCGATCCCGATTACGGGCCGTTCCGGCAACCACTCTGGGTGGTCGATGAGGAGGTCATCGATTGTGACGTAGAGTCGGGTTGCGGGGGTGTCCAGGTCAGGGTTCATGCGCTGTGTCCTTCGGGATCAGGGTTTGTTGAGCCCCCTGATCCTGGACACCCCCGTAACTCAGGGGGTGGATGATCGCGCGGACCGCGCGAATCCCTTGGAACTACTCATCTAGCTTGTCGGTGAGGGCGTTCCGGGCGACGAGGCGGCGAAAGACGTTGGTCACCTCGCTGTCGATCAGGTGGGGTGCGGCGAGTTCCTGGTCACCGAGCTCGTCAGGGTCGAGATCGCTGGCGAGCTGAGACCTGGAGAAGCTTCACGCCTGGCAGCATGGCCAGGGTATTGCGGCTTGCATCACCGCTGTAGACGTCGCTGCGGAATGACCCCACAGTTCGCGACGCCGGCTGGAGGGGCACGGGAGCAGCCACGGGACGGATGGCGGTCGCCGAGGCGCAGTGGCTCGGAGCTGGCCGAGCCGGCCAATCGGCGGGCGCGACATCGGCTGCGGACGAGACGAGTCTGCCGGACGTTGCTGCCCACCGCCGCAGCCGGAGCGCGATGAGGCGACGCCCGGCGCGATCGCACGAAGGCGGACCGGGGGTTGTTCGTGCGCCACTCGAGCAGGTCACGTCGTTACGACGTGAGTGCCGGCAGCGTCTGCGCAGTTCGTTCGATGATGTCGTCCCGCACGCCGTTGGCTGACGCGAGCGCCGACCACGTTCCGACAGCGTCCAGGGCGGCATCGATCATGTCGGAGACTTCAGCCGCCGCCATGCCGGCTGGCTGGTGGAGGCCGATCAAGTCGGCGCGGAGGATGTCGGTACCTTTCCCTGCGACATCGAGGTAATGCTCGCCCGGACGGTTCGCTGCGAACACGGGTCGTGGCCCCATCGAGTGGGTCAGGTCATAGGCGGGCGCGAGGTGCCATCCGTCGCCCGGCGTCCACAGGTACGAGGTGTTGCGTGCGTGGTCGTCGCGGTTGTGGGCAACCACGTTGAACACGGCGCGCCGCACGAGCTCGGCGGTGTCTTGCTGGTCGCCGGTCACGTACCGCGTCAGGCGGATGATGTCGTCGTAGCTGACGTGCTGGCCGCGCTCGGGGTACGCCTCGAGCAGGCCAGCGGCCGTGGCCATGTGAATTCGATGCGGTTGGGCGTTGGGTACTGCGCGGCGGTCGAAGCGGCGAACGGCCAGGTACCGAGTGCCCGACGGTGCATCGAGCAGTCGGTGCTCGCATGTCGTGATGCCCGCACTTCGTGCCATCTGAAGGTACGTGGCCTCGATCGCGGAGAGGTACGCGCTGTCGTCGGGGCTATGGAACTTCACCAGCCACGGCACAGCACCTGCCGGAAGGTTGCCGCTGTCGACGACCAGCTCACCGTCGACGCTGAACGCTGCGGTGATCTTCGGGCGGGCGCCACCTGCGCTCGCCCCCGCAGCCCGCGCCACCTGCGCTGCGGCGAGGTCGTGGCCGCCATCGCCACTCAGGAGCCGGAGGGCCTCGCCTTGCATTCGGTCGAGGTCCACCAAGGTGGCGGCGGGGACCTCGGGGCCTTCCACCGGTCGGAAGGTGAGCGCACCCATCGTGCGTCGTCCGAGCCAGGCGAGCATCGCAAGAGGGCCGGGGCGTTCGACCCCGTTCAGGCGCATGTCACGGCGCAGCACGCTGCGCCCCCACGAGTCGGGTCCGGCGTCGGCCAGTAGCCCGGGCAGATGATCGGGGTTGGTGCCGCTGAAGCGGCGGGACCGTTCGGTGAGGGGGTGGCGCAGGGGGGCAAGGTCGGCGCCGGAGGCGAGGTGTTCGTCGGTGTATTCGACGAACACCTCGCTGCCTCGCTGCGCGACTCGACCAACGACCCAGACGCCGACGTCACCTTCGTAGACAATCTCGATAGTGCTCATCGGCTACCGCGCTGGCGTACCGGCTCGGAGGTGGCGATGAACTGGTCGAGGGTCTCGGCAGGGGGCGTCTCGATCAGCTTCTCGAGATCGCCGGAGCGCCGGAGCGCTGACAGGACCGCCAAGAAGTTGGTCAAGTTGGTGTTGTCGCCGGACTCCATGCGAGTCACGGTCAGGCGCCCCACACCGGCCCGACGACCCAAGGTGGCTTGGGACAGGTTCTGGCGCAGGCGTTCGCGGCGGATCCGAACTCCCAACTCCGCTGCCTGCTCCTGTGGACTCATCAATCTCATATCCACACCCAACCTCCATCTCGGTATCACTAATGATACCGTATGGGGCATCGCATCAGCATACTGTATCATTACTGGTACAGTATCGGGTTCGGAATCTTCGCCAAGACGTGCAGCGGTCCAGCCGGCGACACGTGATCCACGTGGGGTTGCATCGGCGGCGCAGATGCCGCAAACACCGGGTTTTCGGGCCGAAAACCCCGGCGAAAAGTCCGCTGGGCCTGTTCAACCCGATCGGGCTGCGCCCGCCGCAAGCCGCTGAACGTAGCGAGCCCGGCCACTCGAATCGCTCGTCGTGCACGCCGGCGACGAGCCGGCGTTCTGGTACAGCGACAGCGTCGCCGACCGAACCACACGGTTCGCGCCGAGCGCGCCAGCAGGAAGATCGAACCCAATCAGGCCCTTCTCCTGCACGATCCCACCGAGGCTGAACGAACCAGAGTTGATATACGAATACGACCCGCCCGTACCGGTCGGCACCGCAGACGACACATACGAATCGCCCGAAACCGTCCCAACCGCGGCGATCGGCGGATCAACAGTCACCGGGAACACAACGTCGGAGCGATCCAACCATGCCGTATCAACACCGACACGCAACACCACGGCGTTGCCCGCCTGGGACACCAACTCGACGCTCACCGCTCCCGTCGCGTACTGCGAACCACGAGCATCGAACGCTCGACCGCCACCGAACCGGTACGACTCGCGACGGTCCTTCGCGACAAACACCACGCCATCGGACCCGTCCTGAACCGCCGACGTACCGTCCGGAACCTCGACCCGCTGCACCCACGATCCGTCCCCTGCGGAAGCCCGCGAACCGAAGCGCACCGACAGCTCAGCGCCCGACGTCATCGGGCTCACAACCAACTCGTTACCGCCGGCTCGGCCGAGCGCCACACCGTTCCCACCGGCCATCCACGAACCACGCTCAACCCGCGGCACCGCATCCGGCGAGCCCGATGCCGCCGAAACCACATCCGGGACATCGAACACGATCCCATCAACGTCAAGCGCGACACCGTCGCCCGTCGCCAAACCAACCGACCGGTCCGCCGACGCCGGAACGAAGCCGCCACGCGGCCCCGCCACCAACGTCATGTCGTAGTCAACCCACACACCCCGACTGTTCTTGAACCTCACCGGCCCCGACGCGACTTCAGCGGTTCGCGACCCATCCGGGTTCTTGAACTCCCTGTACGAACCAGTCACCGAACCCTCATCAACCACCGACCGACCGGCGACGAATCCGTCCGGCATCGCCCGTTCCTTGCCGGCCTTCGACCCGTCACGCTCGGAGCGCACCGACTCCGCAGCCACCTCGTTCGCCCCGATCATCGGCGCGCCCGCCGACGAGCCAACCACATCGAGCGAATGATCCACACCCGGACGATGCGAACCATCAGCGGACTCCAACGGCGCCACATCGGTCGGTGAACCACGCTCGACCCGCAAGACATCGGCCTGACCCGAACCGCGAAACGCCGACTCAGGCGGCGGCGCCACCTCAGCATTCGCCGCCCGCGCACCGACGGCCTCCGCTCCCGACGCGAACAACGCAAAGGCCGCCACAACCGGGACCCAACGACCCACCGTCAAACCGCGTCGAACTCGCATCGCAACACCTCGTCCCTCACACCACCCCCTCACGGGTGGAACGGCGTCGGTCTACACCCCTTACCTTCCTTGTAGGCCGTGAGCAAGATTCTCGGCTTGGGTTGCTCGACAGCACGGGCAGGGCTTTGTGCCCCTGTCACGCAGATGGCCTGGGGGGTGTTGCCACCCGTGCTGTTGGGCGCGGTTGACCTCTGACAGGGACATGCCCCCCTCGGGCTGATTCGTAAGGTGGTTGACGGCGACCTCGCCCGCGAGCTCCCTGCGAACCAACCAGCTCCAGGAGGTGACATGGCCCCAGCAGTGACCGGGATCGACGTGTTCGTCGGGATCGATATGGCCAAGCAAGACCACTACGCCAAGCGATCAGTCGCGACGGCGCCGAACTGTTCAAACGCCCGGTCCTCAACGACGAGGCCACGATCGCCCGGCTCATCAACGACGCTCGCGCCCACGGCACCCAGGTCGCGTTCGTGGTGGACCAGCCGGCGTCGGGAGCCCAACTGCTGTTGAGCCTCGCCGCCACGAACGGCATCCCGGTCGCGTATGTGACCGGCCTGCAGATGGGCCGAGCTGCGGACCTCTACGCCGGGTCCGCCAAGACCGACCCCCTCGACGCGTGGGTCCTCGCAGACTTCGCTCGCCGCAACGCCGACCGGTTGACGTGGCTCCAGGTGACTGACGACCTGTTGGTCGAGCTGCGGATCCTCAACGGCCGCGACGTGGACCTGGCGACCGACGCGACACGCACGATCAACCGTTGCCGCGACGCCCTCACCGCCATCTCCCCGGCGTTGGAGCGGGCGGTTGGCTCGATGCTCGGTCACGCCGGAATCCGTGACACTCTCGCCAAGTGGCCAACGCCGACGGCGTTGCGTGGCGCTAGGAAAGCCCGGATCCGCAACAGGGTCGCGAAGCGATCCCCGAGACTCGCGGCCAAGGCCACCGAAGAGATCTGGGAGGCACTCGACGCCCAAAGTCTCACGCTGCCTGGTGAAGAGGCATGGGGCCGTGTGATCGCTGATCTGTCCTCGGACCTCGACCGGGTCATCGCCCATCGAGAACAGCTCGCTACCGAGATCGAGACGGTGTTCATGACACACCCTCTCGGCATGGTCCTGGTGACCCTGTGCGGGTTCGGGCCCAGGACCGGAGCACGAACCCTCGCCGAGATCGGTGACCCGCAACGCTTCACAGATGGTGGCCGCCTCGCCGCCTACGCCGGCCTCGCGCCCGTCGACCGACGATCGGGACGCTCCATCAACTCGTCGTCGCAATCCCGTGCCGGAAACCACCGACTCAAGAACGCCGTGTTCCTCGCAGCGTTCGTCGCCGCCCAACACGACCCGACCGCCAAGGCGTACTACCAACGCAAACGCGCCGAGGGGAAGAAGCACAACGCTGCGGTCATCTGCCTCGCCCGCAAACGCTGCGACATCATCCTCGCCATGCTCAAGAACGCCACGCCCTACCAGCAACCGGCCCACGAAAACCTCCCCCAAGCCGCTTGACAACAAGACAGGGACACCCCCCGGACCACAGGCAAGCGATGATCACACCAGCATCCGCGAGTCGTGGTCATTGATCCAACAACCACAGACGCACACCGTTGAGCAAGGGGGCGAATGAACCCCGCGTCAGCGGGTGCCGTACAGCCGATCGCCGGCGTCGCCGATGCCCGGAAGGATGTAGCCCGCATCGTTGAGACCATCGTCGAGCACCGCCAGGGTGATCGGAACCTCGGGATGACGCTCGTGCACGGCGGCCACCCCCTCGGGCGCGGCGAACAACGACAGCAGCCGGATGTGGCGGGCTCCCCGCTCCTTGAGCACGTCGATCGCGTGCACCACCGAACCCCCGGTCGCGAGCATCGGATCGACGACGAGCACCTCACGCCGCTCGATCTCGGTCGGCAGCTTCACCAGGTACTCGACTGGCCGAAGCGTGTCGTGGTCGCGGTACAGACCGATGTGACCCACCATCGCCTCGGGCAACAACGCCAGCACGGCCTCGATCATCGACAACCCGGCGCGCAACACGCCGACGATCGCAGGAGCCGGATCGAGCAGCACCTGCGCATCGGCGACCGCAAGGGGCGTCGCGACCTTGGTCGGGACGGTCGGCAGGTCGCGCAGGGCCTCGTAGGCAGCGAGCAGCGAGAGCTCGTGGATCAACCGGCGGAACGCGTCCGGGGCAGTCGATGCGTCGCGGATCCGTGCGACCTTGTCGGCGACCAGCGGATGATCCACCACCGTGAGGCGGCCCGCGGTCATCGGGCGGCCTCCATCGACGCCGGGATGAGGTCGGCGAGCACCGCCTCCGGTCGGGCGCCCACGTGCGAGATGATCTCGGCAGCGGCGATCGAGCCGAGCCGGCCGCAATCCGCAAGGTCGAGTCCTCGCGCCAGGCCGTACAGGAACCCCGCCGCGTACAGGTCGCCCGCGCCCGTGGTGTCGACCACGTGCGCAACGGGTTCTGCGGCAACCCGCACGGTCCGGTCCGGCGTCACGATGATCGAGCCGTCCACCCCGCACGTGACCGCGACCACATCAGCGACACCACGCACCTTGTCGATGGCGAGGTCCACGTCGTCGACCTCGTAGAGCGCCAGCAGCTCGCCGGTGTTGGCGAACAGCACGTCGACATGTGCGTCGAGCAACGCCTGGAACGACGGCCGATGCCGCTCGACACAGAACGAGTCGCTGAGGGTCAGCGCCACCTTGCGACCCGCATCGTGGGCCACCGATGCGGCGTATTCGAACGCCGCCTTCGCCTCGTCCCGGTCGAACAGGTACCCCTCCAGGTAGAGGATGCGGCCCGCCGCCACGGCGTCGGCATCGACATCGCCGGGCCCGAACAGCTCGGCCGCGCCGAGGTAGGTGTTCATGGTGCGCTCGCCGTCGGGGGTCACCAGAATCAGCGAACAGCCGGTTGCCGGGCCAGCGGGCGCCAACGCGTTGGTGAACCCGACGCCGACGGAACGGATGTCGTGCGCGAACACGGCACCCAGCTGATCGTCGCGAACCCGTCCGAGGTAATGCGACGAGCCGCCGAACGACGCGACCCCGACGGTGGAGTTCGCGACCGACCCTCCGGAGATCTCCACGCCGGGCCCGGTCGCGGCGTACAGCGTGCGGCGACGGTCCTCGTCGATCAGGTTCATCGACCCAGGCACGATGCCCTGGGAGTCGACGAACTCGGTGGATGCGTGGCTGAGAACATCGACCAGCGCGTTGCCGATACCGACAACATCGACGGCGGGAGGTGAGGAGGCGTCACTCATGTGCGGAACCCTACGCGGCGCAACTGCTTGCGCCGCGCTGACCGTGGCACAAGAGTGGGCGCATCACTACATCGATCGGGACATTCCCGGCAGGAGGCACCACGTGACACCGACCAAGCGATTCCTCTCGGCGATCGCCATCGTCTCGACCTTTGGCTTGGTAGCCGGAGCGTGCGGGGACGATTCGTCGAGCAAGTCCGACGGCGACACCGGCGGCTCGACCGACAAGGACACCCAGCTCGTCGGCCTGGCCTTCGACACCGGCGGCGAGGGCGACAAGTCGTTCAACGACTCCGCCGTCACCGGCGTGAAGAAGGCCGAGAAGGACCTCGGCATCACCTACAAGTCGCTCGAGCCCAAGACGGCCGAGGATCGAAGCAAGAACCTCAGCCTGCTCGTCGAGGCCGGCGGCAACCCTGTGGTCGCCGTGGGCTTCGCGTTTGCCGAGGACCTTGCAAAGATCGCCCCCGAGAACCCCGACACGACCTTCGCGGTCGTCGACGGCGTGGTCGAAGAAGACAACGTCAAGAGCCTGACCTTCGCCGAGGAGCAGGGTTCGTTCCTCGTCGGGGCGGCCGCCGGCCTCAAGTCGAAGACCGGCAAGGTCGGCTTCATCGGCGGCGTCGACATGGAGCTCATCCACAAGTTCGAGGCCGGGTTCACCGCCGGCGTCAAGCAGACCAACCCCACCGCAACCGTCGAGATCAAGTACATCTCGGCCGCCGGTGACTTCAGCGGCTTCGGCGACCCCGCCAAGGCGAAGGAAATCGCCAAGGCGATGTACGACGGTGGCGCCGATGTGATCTTCCACGCCGCAGGCGGCTCGGGCAACGGCCTCTTCGAGGCTGCGACCGAGGCCGGCGACGGCAAGTGGGCGATCGGCGTCGACTCCGACCAGTACCTGTCGGCCGCGCCCGATCAGCAGAAGCACATCCTCACCTCAATGCTCAAGCGCGTCGATGTCGCCGTGTACGGCGCCATCGAGGAGTTCACCAAGGGTGACACCAAGGGCGGCGTCAAGGTGTTCGACCTGGCCAAGGACGGCGTTGGCTACTCGACGTCCGGCGGCTACGTCGACGACATCAAGAGCCAGCTCGAGGATCTGAAGCAGCAGATCATCGACGGCACGATCACGGTTCCGACCGCGCCGACCGCCGGCTGACCGGCACCACGGCATGATCGACGGGTCCGGGGCTACGGTTCCGGACCCGTCGGCGTTTTCGGCCGATTCTCCAACCTCCGAACCCGTGATTGCCGAAGGGGGCACGTGAGCGACACCACGCCGGAGCACGGCACGACCCCGCCCGCAGTAGAACTCCGCGGCATCTGGAAGCGATTCCCCGGCGTGATCGCCAATCACGACGTGAACCTGACGGTCCGACCGGGCACCATCCACGCGATCGTCGGCGAGAACGGCGCCGGCAAGTCGACGCTGATGAACACGCTCTACGGCATGCACCGGCCCGACGAGGGCACGATCACGATCGACGGACGCCAGGTGACCTTCCGCTCGCCGACCGACGCGATCGCCGCGGGGATCGGCATGGTCCACCAGCACTTCATGCTCGCCGACAACCTGACGGTGCTCGAGAACATCGTGCTGGGCGCCGAACCGACGCACGGCGGACGGATCGACTTCGCAGCCGCGAAACGGCGGATCGACGAGCTAAAGGACACCTACGGCATCGAGATCGAGGTCGATCAGCTCACCGAGCACCTCGGCGTGGGCGAACGACAGCGCGTCGAGATCCTCAAGGTGCTCTACCGCGGCGCACGCATCCTCATCCTCGACGAACCGACCGCCGTGCTGGTACCGCAAGAGGTCACCGAACTGTTCGAGAACGTCCGGCGCCTCGTCGACGAGGGCGTCACGGTGATCTTCATCGATCACAAGCTCGACGAGGTGCTCGATGTCAGCGACGACATCACGGTGATCCGTGCCGGCACCACGGTCGCCACCGTCACCCCCGACGAGGTCGACGCGCGGCGCCTCGGCGAGCTGATGGTCGGGTCGGAACTCCCCACACCGGAGACGACGACGTCGACGGTGACCGATGTCGTGGAGCTCTCGGTCTCGGGCGTCACTGCACGACACGCCGCCGCGGCACGACACGGCGCCGCTGGCGGCACCGGCGGCACCGCCGGCAGCGGAGGCCGGCCGCTCCTCGACGACGTGTCCTTCGAGGTGCGCCGCGGCGAGATCGTCGGCATCGCCGGGGTCGAGGGCAACGGTCAACTCGAACTGGTCGAGGCCATCCTCGGGCTCCAACGCATCGACGCCGGGTCGATCCACCTCGCCGGCGACGACATCACGTCGCTCTCGGTGCGCAAGCGCCGCCACGCCGGAATCGGCTACATCCCCTTCGATCGCCAACGCGAAGGGCTCCTGCTCACATCGCCGCTGTGGGAGAACATGATCCTCGGCTACGACGACGCCGAGCGATACGTGCGAGGCCCGTGGATCGCAGCCGGCAAGGCCAAGACCGTGGCCGACGCCGCGATCGCCCGGTTCGGGGTCAAGACCCCGTCCAACGCGGTGCCCGCGTTCGCGCTGTCGGGCGGCAACCAGCAGAAGCTCATCGTCGCCCGCGAAATGACGGCGAACCCGTCGCTGCTGATCGCAGCGCACCCGACCCGCGGGGTGGACGTGGGCGCACAGGCGGCGATCTGGGACGAGCTCCGCGCCGCTCGGGCCGCGGGGCTCGCCGTCCTGTTGATCTCAGCCGATCTCGACGAGCTCATCGGCCTCTCCGATTCGCTGCTCGTGATGTTCCGCGGGGCGGTGACGGCGCGGCTCGACCCGGCGACCGCGACGCCGACGCAGCTCGGCATGTACATGGCCGGCGAGGTGCAATCGCAGGAGGAGGTCGCCTGATGGCGAACATCCGCGTTCCCGACCCGCGCCGCGTCGCCGCGGCGATCGCCGCGCCGCTGATCGCCGTCGCCATCGCCGGCGGGGTCTCCGCGGTGCTGTTGGTGCTGACGGGACACGACCCAGCGGTCGTGCTCAACACGCTCGGCAACCGCCTCGGCGAGACGAACACCCTGATGGACGCTGCGAACCGAGCGATTCCGCTGTACCTGTCGGGGATCGCGGTCGCGGTCGGCTTCAAGATGAACCTGTTCAACATCGGCGTGGAGGGCCAGTACAAGGTCGGCGCGCTCACGGCCGCCGTCCTCGGCGCCGCGGTCACGCTGCCCGGCCCCCTCCACGTGGTGTTCTGCCTGCTCGCCGGGCTCATCGGCGGCGCGCTGTGGGCGACGGTCCCAGCTGTGCTGAAGGTGAAGCGGGGGATCAACGAGGTCGTCTCGACGATCATGTTGAACTTCATCGCGATCAGCCTGGTGGCCTGGCTGTACACCGGTGTGTTCAAGGGTTCGGCCGCCGGCGAGCTGAACACCCGCACGAAGTACCTGCCCGAGTCGGCGTGGATGCCCGACCTGGTGTCCAACGGCTCGCATCGGGTCAACTCGTTCGCGATCGTCGCCGTGCTCGTCGGGGTCGCCTACTACCTGCTCGTCTGGAAGTCCCGGTTCGGGTTCCAGCTCCGGGCCTCGGGAGCGAACCCGTTCGCGGCCCGCACCTCCGGCGTCGACCCCACCAAGATGGTCTTTCGGGCGATGCTCATCTCGGGAGCGGCGGCCGGGCTCGTCGGGCTCCCCGAGCTCCTCGGAGACAAGCACGCCTACACCGACACGTTCAGCGTGGGGCTCGGGTTCGACGGCATCGCCGTCGCACTGCTCGGCCGCAAGCATCCGATCGGAATCGCGATCGGTGCGCTCGTGTGGGGGTTCCTCGATGCCGCCGGCCGATTCCTCGACCTCGACGGCATCCCGAGGGAGATCGTCACGATCCTGCAGGGCGTGATCGTGCTCGCCGTCGTGATCACCTACCAGGTCGCCGAACAGTTCGCGCAGCGCCGCATCACCGCCGAGACCGCCGCCAAGGCCGAGCGCCTCGACCTGGAGGTGGCGGGATGAACGTGTCCGAACGGCTCGGCTCGCTCAGCACCGCCCAGCGCACCGTGGCGACCGGCTGCTCGCTGCTGCTGCTGATCTCGATCACCCGGGTCTGGTCGGGCGCCGACGACCTGACCTCGGCGGGCACCGTGGGCGCATCGCTGCGCCTCGCCGTCCCGATCGCGATGGCGGGGCTCGGGGGCATCTACGCCGAGCGCTCCGGCGTGGTCAACATCGCGCTCGAAGGCATGCTCGTGCTCGGCACGTGGTTCGGCGCCTACGCGGCGCTCGAATGGGGCGGTTGGGCCGGCATCGCGTTCGGCATCGTCGGCGGCATGCTCGGGGCGCTGATCCATGCCGTCGCGACCATCACGTTCAAGGTCGACCACATCATCAGCGGCGTCGCGATCAACATCATGGCGCCGGGGGTCACCCGCTTCCTCACGGCGACGGTCTACGACCGACCGACCGAGACGCCAACCATCCCCACCGCCAACCGCACCGGCACGTTCACGGTGCCGCTGGTGTCGTCGGGATTGGAGTCGATCGAGCACAGGCACTGGTTCCTCGTGAGCGACGTCGCCGGGGTCGTGCGAGGCCTGACCACCGAGGTGAGCTGGGTCGCCCTCCTGGCCGTCGTGGTGCTCGTCGGGTCGTGGTTCGTGCTCTGGCGGACCCGATTCGGCCTCCGGTTGCGCTCCATCGGCGAGAACCCGTACGCCGCCGAGTCGCTCGGGGTGTCCGTGGTGCGCATGCAGTACTACGGCGTGCTCATCTCGGGCGCCTGCGCCGGTCTCGGTGGGGCGTTCCTCGCGACGGTCCAGAATTCTCAGTACAAGGAAGCGCAGACGGGCGGTCGCGGCTTCATCGGCCTCGCCACCATGATCTTCGGCAACTGGCGACCGGGCGGCCTCGCCGCGGGCGCCGGGCTGTTCGGCTTCAGCCAGGCGCTCCCGCTCCGCCAGGGCGACCTCGTCGGTCCTCTGCTGCTGCTGGTGGCGATGCTGTTGGCCGTGATCGCGATCCGTCAGGGAGCGGCCGCTCGCTGGCGACAGGCGATCGCCGCCGCCGTCGGGTCCGCGGTGTCGGCCATCGTGTATGTCCAGGTCGACGAGTTGCCCAAGCAGTTCATCCAGGCAACCCCGTACGTGGTCACGCTCGTGGTCCTCGCCACGGCGTCGCAGAAGCTCCGCCCGCCCGCTGCCGCCGGCCAGATCTACCGCCGAGGGGGCGCACACTGATGGCCTCGATCGACTGGGATGACCTGCGGGCGAGGGCGCGGGCCATGACGCAGCGGTCGTACGCGCCGTACTCGAAGGTGCTCGTCGGGGCCGCAGCGCTGTGCGACGACGGCCGAATCGTGGAGGGATGCAACGTCGAGAACGCGTCCTTCGGGCTGACCTTGTGCGCCGAGTGCTCCATCGCGTCGGCGCTCGCCGGCTCGGGAGGAGGGCGCCTCGTGGCCCTGGCCGTCGTCGCCGGGGACGGCTCGCCGCTCGCACCGTGCGGTCGCTGCCGACAGGTGCTTTTCGAGTTCGGAGGTTCGGCCTTGCAGATCGACGGACCGGACGGGGTCATCGCCCTGGGCGACCTGCTGCCCTGGGCGTTCGGCCCCGACGACATCGCGCACCGGCACGGGTCGGGCGGCTGATCGGCCATGGCCATCGTGACCATCCTCGACGTGATCCGCACCAAGCGCGACGGCGCAGCGCTGTCCGACGAGCAGATTCGCTGGTTCATCGAGCAGTTCACCGCTCGCACCATCGCGGATGAGCAGGCGGCGTCGCTGCTCATGGCGATCGTGTGGCGCGGGCTGGACGCCCGCGAGCTCGCCACGTGGACCGCGGCGATGATCGAATCGGGCGATCGGCTCGACCTCTCCGCGGTCGGCCGACCGACGGTGGACAAGCACTCCACCGGCGGCGTCGGCGACAAGGTGTCGCTCCCGCTGTGCCCACTCGTCGCCGCGTGCGGAGTAGCCGTTCCACAACTGTCGGGCCGCGGGCTCGGCCACACCGGCGGCACGCTCGACAAGCTCGAGTCGATCACCGGCTGGCACGGTGACATGTCCAACGACGCGTTCATCGCGCAGCTGCGCGACGTCGGCACGACCATCGCGGCGGCGGGCCCTCGCCTCGCGCCGGCGGATCGCCGGATGTACGCCCTGCGAGACGTGACGGGCACCGTCGAGGCGATCCCGCTGATCGCGAGCTCGATCATGAGCAAGAAGATCGCCGAGGGCGCCGACGGGCTGGTGCTCGACGTGAAGATCGGATCGGGCGCGTTCCTGCCCGGAATCGACCGGGCGCGGGAACTGGCCCGCACCATGGTGGGCCTCGGCGAGGCGCACGGCGTGTCGACGGTCGCGGTGCTGACCGACATGGACCAGCCGCTCGGCCGAGCGGTCGGCAATGCACTCGAGGTCGAGGAGTCGATCGAGATCCTGGCCGGCGGAGGACCGCCCGACGTGGTCGAGGTAACCCTCGCTCTGGCGCGGGAGATGGTGGCGCTCGCCGGCGTCGACATCGACCCGGCGGAACGCCTCGCGGATGGCTCGGCGATGGACCACTGGCGGCGGATGATCGCGGCGCAGGGCGGCGACCCCGACGCTGCGCTGCCGCGCTCGACCGAGATCCACACCGTGCGGGCCGCGGCGCCGGGGTACGTCGCCCGCATCGATGCCCGCAAGGTCGGCGAGGCCGCGTGGCGGCTGGGCGCCGGCCGGGCGCGCAAGGAAGATCCCGTGTCGCCGATCGCGGGAGCGGTGCTGCGCGCCGTCGCCGGCGACCGGGTGGCCGCCGGCGACCCGGTGATCGACCTCCACCTCGACGACCCCACGCGTCTTCCCGCGGCGCTCGAAGCGCTCGCCGAGGCCGTCACGATCACCGACGAGGCGCCGGCGCCGCGACGCATGGTGCACGAGCGGATCACACGCGACGACCTCGGCGGCGGACCCGCCTGAGCCGGCGGACCGCGACGCTGACCGCTGGAACTGAGCCACCCCGAAGGAGTACGAGATGGGCAAGGTGGATGCTGGCGGGAAGACCCTGCGGGGTCGGACCACTCCCCTGTCGGCGGGCGAGTCGAACCGGGCGCGACGGTTCATGCGCCGCGGCTCGGCTTGGAACGTGGCGCTCTACCGCCGGACGAAGGGTCGCCTCGGCGGCAGGTGGCGAGTCGGGAGGACGTTTCTGCGTGGCGTTCCCGTGTGCCTCGTGACCACCACCGGCCGACGAAGCGGGCTGCCGCGCACGGTTCCGCTGCTCCGCCTCCGCGACGGCGACGACGTCGTGATCGTCGCGTCGCAGGGCGGCATGCCGCGCCACCCCGACTGGTACTTCAACATCGTCGCCAACCCGGCGGTGAACATCGAGGACTTCGGCGACGACTTCGATGCGGTCGCGACCGTCGCCGACGCCGACACCCGGGCGCGCCTGTGGCCCCGCCTCGTCGATATGTATCCGGGGTTCGCGATGTACCAAGCTCGGGCCGACCGGGAGATTCCCGTGGTCGTCTGTCGCCGACAGGAGGCATCGTGAGCACGAGCCTTCGCTCCCGGTTCGAACGTGACGGTTTCGTCGTGCTCGACGCGTTCGTCGACCCGGCCGCGTGCGTGGAGCTGCGCGAGCACGCGATGGATCTCGTGGGGGCGTTCGAGCCCGACGACACGTGCCGTTCGGTGTTCTCGACCGACGAGCAGACCCGTACATCCGATGCGTACTTCCTGGGCTCGGGCGATCAGGTCCGCTACTTCTTCGAGCCGGAGGCCTTCGACGCGCAGGGTCACCTCCGCGCACCGATCACCGACTCGATCAACAAGATCGGACACGCGCAGCACGACCTCGACCCGACCTTCGGCCGATTCTCCCGGACCGAGGACCTCGCGTCGGTCGCCGAGGCGCTCGGGGTGGGTGGCCACGTGCTCGTGCAGTCGATGTACATCTTCAAGTCGGCCAGGATCGGCGGCGAGGTCAACTGCCACGACGACCACACCTTCCTGTTCACCGACCCGGCGACATGCGTCGGCTTCTGGTTCGCGATCGACGACGCGACCGTCGACAACGGCTGCCTGTGGGCCGAGCCGGGCGGTCATCGCCATCCACCCCGCAAGCGGTTCCGCCGCTCGGCGGACGGCGGGACGGCCTTCGACGTGCTCGACCCTGACCCGTATCCCAGCGACGGGCTCGTGCCGCTGGAGGCGCCGCGCGGCACGCTCGTGGTGCTCGACGGCCTCCTGCCGCATCGATCCGGACCGAACCGCAGCGACCTGCCGCGGCACGCCTACACGCTGCACGCGATCGATCCGCGGGCGAGCTACCCGGAGGACAACTGGCTGCAGCGTCCCGACCTCCCGTTGCGCGGGTTCCGCGGATGACCGACGATGCCACCGCGCCGGAGGAGCTGGAGGGGCTCGTCGATGCCGCTCGTCGGTGGCGCGACGCCGACCCGGACCCCGAGACCCGCGACCGCACCGACGCCGCGATCGAGCGAGGAGATCCGGCTGAGCTCACGGCGCTGTTCCGCGGCCGGATCGCGTTCGGCACCGCGGGGCTGCGCGGGCCGATCGGGCCGGGCCCCAACGGGCTGAACCGCCTGGTCGCCCGGCAGACCGCCGCCGGGTTGTCCGAGGTGATCCGCCGCCACCACGGCGACGCCACGTCCGGCGCGCCCGGCGCGGTGATCGTGGGACACGACGCGCGTCACGGCTCGGCGACGTTCGCCCGCGACATCGTGGACGTCCTCACCGGGGCGGGCATTGCGGCCACGCTGGTGGACCAGCCGACCCCCACGCCCGTCGTCGCGTGGGCGATCCGCCGACTCGGCGGGGTGGCCGGCGTGGTGGTGACGGCAAGCCACAACCCACCAGCGGACAACGGCATCAAGGTGTATTGGGGCGACGGCGCGCAGATCGTGCCGCCCATCGACGGTGAGATCGCTGCCGCCATCGGTCGCGCCGCCGAGCACGGCAACCCGCCGGGGGCCGGGGACCCGAGCCGAGTCGTTCGCTTCGACCCGGCGCTGCTCGACGAGTACGTCCGTCGCTGCGCCCGCCCGCCGTTCGCGCCCGACGACGCAGCGATCGGAGCGATGCGTGTCGTCACCACCTCGATGCACGGCGTGGGCCACGAACTGTTGCACCGTGCGCTGCGCGCGGCCGGGTGTGCCGGCGTCACCGCCGTCGCGGCTCAGGCGGCGCCCGACCCCGACTTCCCGACCGTGGCGTTTCCCAATCCCGAGGAGCCCGGCGCCACCGATCTGCTCCTCGATCTGGCCCGCAGGGAGGGCGCCGATGTTGCGCTCGCCAACGACCCCGACGCCGATCGCCTCGCCGTCGGCCTGCCGGGCCGCGACGGAGCGTGGCGCATGCTTCGCGGCGACGAGGTTGGCGCCCTGTTCGCCGCCGGGCTACTCGAAGCCGACGTCGAGGCCGGGCACGACCCCTCCACGGCGCTCCTCGCGTCGACCGTCGTGTCGTCACAGCTCACCGCGCGCGTCGCCGCCGCGGCGGGCGCCCGGTTCGCCGAGACGCTCACCGGATTCAAGTGGCTGTGCCGCCCGGCCTTCGAGCATCCCGAGTGGCGCCAGCTCGTGGCATACGAGGAGGCGCTCGGGTACGCCGTCGGGCCCGACACCTTCGACAAGGACGGCATCTCCGCTGCCGTCGCGTTCGTCGCGCTGCTCGCGCGCTGGGCGCACCGGGGTCGCACGGCCTGGGACGTGCTCGACCGGCTCGCCCGCGACTTCGGAGCGCACGAGCAGCGGAACTTCTCGCTGCGAATCGAGGGGTCAGACTGGGCGGAGCGCCTGAGCGCCACCGCTGCGAGCGTGGTCGCCGACCCGCCGACGGCGCTCGGCGGCGCGGCCGTCGAGCGCGTCGACCAGCCCGCCCACGACGTGATCCGCCTGTTCCTGGTCGGCGGAGGCCGAGTGGTGATCCGGCCGTCGGGGACCGAGCCGAAGCTGAAGTGCTACTGCGAGGCGGTCGAGCCCGTCGCCCCTGACGAGTCGGTCGACGCCGCCCGCGGGCGCGCCACGGCCCGACTCGATCGGACACGCGACGAACTGGTCGGCATCCTCACCGCTCCACCGAGCTGACGGCCGCCGACGGCCCGGTCCGCCGCGGTCCGCCGGGTCAGCCGACCCGGAGTGTCCCCATGATCTGCTCCCACAGCGCCGCATCGTCGTCGGCGGGGAGGGCCGTGAAGGTAACCGTGACCAGATGATCCGACCGGACCTGCACGAGTTGATGCCCGGCCATCGTGGAACCCTGCATCGGGAGGTCGTAGCTCGTGACCAGCGATCGGAAGCCGGCGACATCGCGGATATCGCTCGATTGCAGCGTGGCGTCCATGAGGTCGTACTGCGCCTGAAGCGCCGACTCCACCGATGCCACGTCCGCGATCGGTGATTCGACCACGACGATGCTGAGGTTCGTCGCGAACGAAACGTCGCTGCTGCGCAGGTCGATCGCCACGACCTCGACCTGGTCCAGCATCGACTCCGAGAGCTGGGCGAACATGTCGTCGAATTGCCGTCCGACCTCTGCGATGACCTCCTCGCGCACCTTGGGATCGCGCAGCATCGCCTTGGCATCCATCCAACCCTCGGGCAGGGCGACCGATGCGGCGTCGGTGCCGATGCGTGTCCAGCCGTCGGGAAGCGCCTCGTCGTCGGCGACAGGGGCCGGATCGCCGACAGCGGGGTCGGTGACCGGCGGCGCGTCCGGCGCTGTCACCGCGCCGGGCACGTCCGCCGGCACCGTCGACGCCGCGGGGATCGCGACGATCGCGCCCGGGTCGTCGACACAGCCCGCGGCGAACGCCGCGAGCAGCGCGGCGCCGGCGAACCGGGCAGCGCCACGGCGCCGCATCATCGCTTCGGGGCGAAGGCGGCCGCCAGGGTCGCCGAGTCGTAGGACGGCACGGGCAGCGCCACCGCGTATCGGTAGAGCGCCGTCTGGTAGACGCCGCTCAGGGCGGCCATCACGATCGTCACGGCGAGCATGCCGACGACGGCGACACCGATCATGGCGACGCCGAGCACGGCCGAAGTCTGGAACAACAGCACCCCGGACACCCCCAGCAGGAGCGCGGGGATCGCCGCCACCACACCGACCAGGCCGATTCCGCCCTGGCCGATCACGTTCTCGCCCCACGTGCTGCGCACCGCGTCTTTCGAGCGACGCAGCGCCTCGCCGACGCCGACCCCTTCGACCACGATCATCGGCAGCACCAGGAAGGTGACGGCCGACCAGGCGAAGCCGATCACGCCGCCGACGATGCGTCCGAGCAGCCCACCACGCTCTTGGATCTGGCGGATCACCATCGAGACGGTGGCGGATACCAACGACCACTGGACGATGAGCCCGATCCGCGATGCCGCCGCACCGAGTGCGCTCCCGAGGGTCGGGTCCTCGCCGTCGAAGCGCTGGTTGGCGCCGGCGACCAGCGCGGCGTTGAAGAAGATCACCAGGAACGCCGAGACGAAGTAGAACAGCGCACCCAGCACGTAGGTGAGCGCCGTCGGGTTCATCTGCGTGGTCGTGTTCCCGAACGCATCGACGGTCGACGTTTCATCGATGGTGAACCAGGCGGGCACCAGGAACGTGGCGGCGACCACGGCCCAGGTGATCGCCGACACGATCGGGAGCACGAGGAGTTCGCGGTCGGCCCGCAGCACTCCCCACGACGCCTTGGTGAGCATCCACGAACCTTGAAAGCGACTCATGCGCAAACGCTACCCGCCGGATGTCCAGATTTCGACGGTTCGCTCGTAGAGGTCGCTGCGGCGCACCCCGAGTTCGCCGGCAACCCGGCGTGCGGCGTCCCGCCGAGAGAGTCCCTCGGCGAGCGCACGCCGCAGCGCCGTGTCGACATCGTCGGCATCCGGCGGGGCGGCCGGCGGCGCGCCGGCGAGCACCACGACCACCTCGCCGCGGACGCCACCCTCCGCCCACTCGACGAGCTCCGCGAGCGGGGCGCGCCGAACCTCCTGATGCAGCTTGGTGAGCTCGCGGCACACCGCCGCCGCCCGATCGGGCCCGCACCGAACCGCGAGGTCGGCGAGGGTTCGGGCGACGCGATGCGGAGCCTCGTACAGCACGGTGGTACGAGGCTCGGCGGCGATCTCGTCGAGGCGCTCGGCCCGGGCGCGCCCCTTGCGGGGCACGAACCCCTCGAAGACGAACCGGTCGGTCGGAAGCCCGCTCACGACGAGCGCGACGATGGCCGCGGAGGCGCCGGGCAGCACGTCGATCTCGCCGCCGACGTCGATGACCGCGCGAGCGACGCGCCAGCCGGGGTCGGACACGGCCGGCGTGCCCGCGTCGGAGACGAGCACCACCCGCTCGCCGGCGTCGATCGCGGCGCACACCGCGGCGATCGCGTCGCGTTCGGTGTGGTCGTTCACCACCACGAGCCGGGGGGCGACGATGCCGAGGTGGTGCAGCAGCCGCCGGGTCACGCGGGTGTCCTCGCAAGCGATAACGGACGCGTCGGCGAGGGCCCTCCGGGAACGCTCGGTGATGTCGCCGAGATTGCCGATGGGCGTCGGCACGACCGTGAGCGCGGCGGTCATCGGACCTCGATCCGATCGCCCGCGCCAACGCCCCATGCGGCGAACGCGCCGGCGGCCGCCTCGATGGTGCTCGCTGCCCGCCACACCACCCGGCTCACGCGGCCCGGGGGCAGCGTCACGATGCGCAGCACCTCACCGTTGCGCGCCACGAACGCCGCGTCGATCGCGAACCGCATACCGAACGTGTGGACCGACCGCACGCCGGGCAACGCCAGCGCCCCGTCGAGGCCGTCGCGGCCGAGCAACCCCCGCCGCCGGGCCGACCGTTCCCGGGCGACCTCGCACTCGCACACCACCCGGTCGCGGTGCACGAGCACCGGCGACGGCTCAGACGTTGAAGCGGAACTCCATGACGTCACCATCGCAGACCTCGTAGTCCTTCCCCTCGACCCGAAGCTTGCCGACCTCGCGGGCCTTGGCCCATGAACCCAGTTCGAGGAGTTCGTCCCACTGGATGCACTCGGCCCGGATGAACCCGCGCTCGAAGTCGGTGTGGATCACCCCTGCCGCCTGCGGGGCCTTCGCTCCGGCGCGGAACGTCCACGCCCGGGTCTCCTTCTCGCCGGTCGTGAAATAGGTGCGCAGCCCGAGCATGTGGAAGGCGCTGCGCACGAAGCGGGGCAGCGCACCCTCGCCAAGCCCCAGGGCGTCGAGCATTTCGGCACGTTCATCCTCGGGCAGCAGCACGGCTTCGGCCTCGAGCTGGACGCACGCGGCGACCACGTCGGAGTCGGGCCCGAGCGCCGCGGCGACGGGTGCCGCGGCGGCGTCGAGGGCGTCGAGCGAATCCTCGTCGACGTTGACCACCGCCATGGCGGGCTTGTTGGTGAGCAGGAAGAACGGGCGGAGCGCGGCACGGTGCTCGTCGCTCAACGTGCTGCGATACAGCGCAGTGCCGGCCTGGAGTTCGCCAATTGCGGCATCGATGGCGTCGACCTCGGCCTGCAGCGACTTGTCGGCCCGGGCCGCCTTGCGGCGCTTCTCGACCTGCTTCTCCAGCGCCTCGAGGTCGGCGTACACGAGCTCGACTTCGAGCGTCGACAGCTGGTCTAGCGGGTCGTCAGAGCCGGGCACGTCGGGGTCGGAGAACGCCCGCAGCACGAACACGACGGCGTCGACTTCGCGGATGTGGGCAAGGAAGCGGTTGCCCAGCCCCTCGCCCTGCGCTGCGCCCTTGACGAGTCCGGCGATGTCGACGAACTGCACCGCGGCGTGCACGAGCGTGCGGGTCTTGGCCATCTCGCCGAGCAGGTCAACCCGCCGATCGGGCACCTTGGCGACGCCAACATTGGGGTCGACGGTGGCGAACGCGTACGGCGCCGCGAGCGCCCCGCCCCCGGCGAGTGCGTTGTACAGCGACGACTTCCCGGCATTCGGTAGCCCGACGAACCCAAAACGTTCCATGGTGCGAATAACCTAGTGGCTCGACAACGACAGCCCTCCGGGGCGGGCACCCCACCCAACGTGGCGCGCCGCCGGATCGACCTGTACGAACGATGAGCCGAAGGACCGACTGCACACCATGACGAAATCGGTGATCTGGATCATCGTGATGGCGGCGCTGGTCGCCGGCGTGGGAGGGATCGCGTTGATCGCGAGCAGCTTCAGCGCCGCTGGCCGAGCGTTCGTCACCCGGGCCGTCGGCGGCGGCTCGCGCTGGCTCGTGTTCGCCTGCGCGACCGGGATGACGGCCGGAAGCCTGTATTTCTCCGAGGTCGCGCACTTCAACCCGTGTCGGCTCTGCTGGTTCCAGCGGATCTTCGCCTACCCGATCGTGATCGTGATGTTCTTCGCCGCCCGGCGCCGCGACGACAGCGGCTGGGCGCCCGCCATGACGCTCGCCGGGATCGGCTCGCTCGTGAGCGTGTACCACATCGCCATCGAGAACGGCGTGCTGGCCGAGGGCGGCTCGTGCGATCCGACCAACCCGTGCACCGTCAACTGGCTCGACACGCCCGGCGTGCCCGAGCCGATCACGATTCCGGTGCTCGCACTGTGTTGCTTCGTGTTCATCCTCGGCGTCGGGTTGCACGACCTCCACCGCCGGCGGGTGGATTCCGCCCCACACATCTCCACCGACCCCCAACCGACCGCGGCCTGAGCGCCGAGTCGACCGATCACACCAAGGCAGGACCGATGTCGAACCGTCCCAAGCGGAAGCAGCCGTCGTACGGCTACGCAGTACCGAGCGCCGATGCCGAGTCGAGCGCCAAGCCGATCGGCCTGTGGATCGGCCTCGTCGTCGTCGCGCTGGTCATCGTCGGCGGCATCGTCGCGGCGGCCATGAACGACAACTCCAGCTCGGACAACGCGAACAGCGGTGAGGCCACCCAGGACGTGACGGTCACCGGCGAGCAACTGCCGCAAATGCCCCAGGACCAGTCGAACGCCATCCCGGCCGACGACGACGCCGTGGGCCAAACGATCCCGACGATCGAAGGCAAGGACTTCGACGGCAATCCCGTCACCATCGAGCCGGGCGATCCGCAGCTCCTGGTGTTCGTCGCCCACTGGTGCCCCCACTGCCAGAAGGAAGTGCCGTTGCTCGTGCAGTGGCGCAATTCGGGCGTGATCCCCAAGGACATCAAGATGACCGCCGTCTCCACCGGCGTCGACAAGCCGCGGGGCAACTACCCGCCGAAGTCGTGGCTGATGACGGAGTCCTGGGACGACCCGGTCGTCGCCGACAACGCAGACAGCAAGGCCGCCCAGTTCTTCGGTCTGGTCTCGTACCCGTACATCGTCGCGGTCGACAAGAGCGGCAAGGTGACGGCGCGCGGCTCGGGCGAGCTCGACGAGGTCCAGCTGACCCAGCTCGTCGAATCGACCGGCGTGAAGACGAAGAGCGGTTCGTCGTCCACCACCTCGACCACCTTGGTGATCGACACCGATGCCACGGGTTCGACCGGATCGACGGGCTCGACCGGTTCGACCGGCGGCTGACGGGTGCCCACCGGCGGGAGCGGCCACGATCCGGTCGGCGAAGCGCTCGATCGGGTCGTGTACCTGCTCGACCGATCGCTGGCGCCACGGCAGAAGGTCCGAGCCTTCCGGCGGGCGATCGACATCGTGGCCGAGACCGGCCTCGACGAGATCGCCCGCCGCGCCCGCGACGGCACGCTGACCGACCTGGACGGCATCGGCCCGTCGACCGCGTCGGTCATCGCCGATGCCGCGCTCGACGGTCCGGGCGAGTACCTGGCCCAGCTCGAGCGCACCACCCGCCTCGACGTCGGCATGGGCGGCGAGCTTCGCTCGCTCCTGCGCGGGGATTGCCACAGCCACACCACGTGGTCCGACGGCGGCGCCGACATCGCGACCATGGCCCGCACCGCCATGGCGCTCGGCCACGAGTACCTGGTGATCACCGACCACAGCCCGCGGCTCACGATCGCGCACGGGCTCACGCCCGAACGACTCGCCGAGCAGCTCGCCGGGATCGCCGTGCTCAACATGGAATTCGCGCCGTTCCGCATCCTGACGGGCATGGAGGTCGACATCCTCGAGGACGGCAGCCTCGATCTGCCGGAGTCGATGCTCGCTCAGCTCGACGTGGTGGTCGCGTCGGTGCACTCCAAGCTGGCCATGCCCACGGCCGAGATGACCAAGCGGATGGTGATGGCCGTCGCCAGTCCGCACGTCGACATCCTCGGGCACTGCACCGGCCGGCAGATCCTCGGCACGCCACGGGCGCCGTCCACCTTCGATGCCGAGGTCGTGTTCGCTGCGTGCGCCCGCTTCGACACCGCGGTCGAGATCAACTGCCGGCCCGAGCGACAGGACCCGCCCGACGACCTGTTGGACCTGGCGATCGAGTGGGGATGCAAGTTCGCGATCGACACCGACGCGCACGCGCCGGGCCAGCTCGAATGGCAGGTGTCGGGCACCGACAAGGCGGCGCGGCACGGCGTCGCACCCACCTCGATCGTGAACACGTGGGCGGCGGATCAGCTCATCGAGTGGGCGGCGGCGCACCCGCGGAGTTGACCGATGCCGACGCGGACAGGTCGATGATGTGATCGACCCCGGCGTCGACGGCGCGGCGTGCGATCGCCCGGGCAACCTCGATGTCGGCGTCGGTGGGATCGTCCACGACCAGTGCCCGGGGCCACAGGCGGCGCGACGCGACGACGGATACCTCGGCGGCGTACACCAACACCTGCGCCTGCAGGTAGATGAACGACAGCAGCCCGATCACCACCGCGAACGTGCCGTAGGTCTTGTCGGCGTTGTCGACCAGCCGGCGCGTGTACCAGGTGCCGACCGAGGCCAACACGGTCCAGCCGATGCCCCCGAAGAGCGCCCCGGGCGCCACGTCGCGCCACGTGAGCGGCTGCTCGACCATGAGCTTGAACAGCAGCGCGATCACGATCGCGTTCACCAGGCCGGCGCCGACATATCCGCCGATTCGAGCCGCTGGGCCGAGCGCCGAGACGACGGAGCTGACCGCGGTGCCGGCAACGATGCCGCCGCCCAGCACGCCCAGCATCATGAGGCCGCGCAGCCGCTTCACGATGAAGTTCGGCAGGGTGCGTCGCGGCACGTTCCACACCGTGTTGAGCGCGTCCTGGGTGACCTGGGTGGCGCCCAGCCCCGACCACAGCGCCAGGACCACGCCGACTGCCAGGGCCAGCCCGCTCCCGCCGATCGACTTCGGGTCGATCCCGAGGGGGAATCGCTCGGCGAGCGTCTGCGAGATGTCGGCGCGTAGCTCGGGCTTCCCGTCGAGGACGAAGCCGAGGATCGTGAACGCCACGAGCAGCAACGGGAACATCGAGAAGAACCCGTAGTACGTGATCAGCGCCGACAGGTTCGCCCCCTTGTCGTCGCCGTACTTCTTCACGACCCCGTAGATGAACCCGAGCACCGGCTGATCGCGCTGGATCCGGTCGGCGCGAAGCTTGAGGGGAGAAGGAGGCTTCGCCATGCGGCCAGAGGGTAGTCAGCCGACGGTGACCGAGGCCGTGCCGTTCGTCGCGACCGACGCGCACCGCCTCCACGACCCGACGATCGAGGTCGCCTGGGGTGCCCCGATCGCCATGTACGAATGCGTGGAACGCGGCGACCGAATCGAGGCGGCGGTGCGATCGGCGCCGGGCTTCGAGCAACGACCGACGGCGGAACGTGACGACGCCGAGGTGGACCGAGCGATCGACGCGGTGCACGACCCCGACCTGCGCGAGTTCCTGGCGAACGGCTGGAGCCGCTTCCAACGCGAGGCGGAGCCGCGGCGCGAAGTGTTCCCCGACGTGATGCTGCACCCTGCGGTCCTGCACGGGATGGACGCGCCCCGGCGCCCCCACGACATCGCCGGCGAACTCGGGTGGTGGTGCTGGGAGACCAACACGCCGATCGTCGAGGGGACGTTCGACGCCGCACGAGCGGCCGTTGACGTCGCGCTCTCGACCATCGAACTCGTCGTCGACGGCCACCGCCTGGCATACGGGCTCTGCCGGCCGCCGGGGCACCACGCGCCGCGGGCCGCGTACGGCGGCTACTGCTACTTCAACAACGCTGCGATCGCGGCCCAGCGCGCGGTCGAGGCGGGCGTGGGCAGGGTCGCGATCATCGACGTCGACTACCACCACGGGAACGGCTCGCAGCAGATCTTCTGGGACCGCGACGACGTGACCTACGCATCGCTGCACGGCGACCCGCGGCGCGCGTACCCCTACTTCTGTGGGCACCGCGACGAGATCGGTGGACCGCAAGCGCGCGGCGCGACCATCAACCGTCCGCTCCCTGCAGGCACCGACGATGCCGCCTACGCGGCCGCGCTCGCCGAGGTGCTGGAGCGAGTCGACGACCGCAACATCGACCTGATCGTGGTGTCGCTCGGGGTGGACACCACAGCAACCGATCCGCTCGGCGACTTCCGCCTCACCCCGGCCGGCCTGCACGCCTGTGGCCGAGAGATCGCACGCCTCGGCCGTCCGATGGTCGTGCTGCAGGAGGGCGGCTACGACCTCGAGACGGTCGGCGACGACGTGGTCTCGTGGCTGGACGGAGCCAGCGGCGCGGCCCGCGTCTTTCCCGACGCGCACCCCGACCGGTAGCATGGCGCCCCTATGTCGAAGCGGAGCATGAAGAAGAAGACGAACGCCCGTCGCAAGAAGGCGAACCACGGCCGCAAGCCGAACCTCGGCCGTAACAGCTGACGCCACCGGCCATCAGGCCAGCGTCGAGTCCACCTCGGGCACTGCGTAGATCATCGGCCACGCCAGGAACGAGGCGAGTCCCTTCACCACGACGTTGGCGACGATGATCTGCGTGACCGTCGACGAGGGGAAGACGCCGGCGAACGCGATCACCGTGAACAGCACGGAATCGAGTGGGATCGACACGGCGTTCGAGGCAAGCACGCGTCCGAACTGGCGTCTCGTGCCGAATCGGACCACGTACCGGTGATACACCTCGGTGTCGGCGAGTTCCGCCAGCAACTGGGCGACGATCGACGCCGCGACGATGCGCCATGTCGACCCAAGCACCGACCCGAACTCGCGTTGCGGCCCGACCCCGGGGTCGGCGGGCAGACGAGCGGCGACCCAGATCGACCCAGCGAGCAGCAGATTCGCGGCGAGAGCGACGACGATCACGACGCGCGCCATCCGGCGACCGCCCGTCTTGTGGACGAGATCGCGCAGGGTGAAGGTCAGGGGGTAGGTGAGCGTGCCCGCGTCGACGGCGAGCCCGAGCTTCACCGCCCGCACCGACAGCACATTCGCGATGAGCGAGGTTGCGACGTACAGGGTGGCGGCCACCACCAGCCATTCCATCCGGCGTTCGACCGGTTCAGCGTGCTCCGACACGGCGGCCACGGTACCCGGCCCGCCCAAGAGAGGGAGCAGGAGGAAGCGTGTCCGCCGATGACCCGACGGTGACCGCGCCGCTGCTGACCCGCATCGACCTGCCCGACCAGGCGTCGGCGTGGGAGTCGCTCGGATTCGCCGACGACGCCGGCCTCATCGAGGTCGGCACGGTCGCGCTCACCCTCGGCGCCCCGACGACCCGCCTGCGATGGAGGGGAGGAATCGAACCGCCGACGCACCTGTGCGGCATCGAATGTGCACGGGACGATCGCCCCGAGGACGAGGCCCCACGAGCCGTCGCGCCGCGTCACCCCAACGGCGTCACGTCGATCGACCACGTCGTGATCGCCGCGAACGACGCGCTGGCGACCCAGGACGACCTGGACCGCTGGGGCATGACCGTTCGCCGCCGCCGCACCGCAACCGCTGGGGGTCGAAGCGTGGAGCAGTGGTTCGTGCGCTCCGGCCCGACGGTCCTGGAGTTCGTGATCGGCAACCTGCCCGCCGGGCTGTGGGGGCTCGCGTTCGAGGCCGACGACCTCGACGCGCTGTCCACTCGTCTCGGCCATCTGGTCGGCGCCCCCAGACCGGCGGTGCAGCCGGATCGACGCATCGCGACGGCGCGCACCCGCGATCTCGCAATCTCGGTGACCGTGGCCTTCATGGGCGCCGACGTGTGAGCAATTTGACCTGCCGGTGCCCCCTGTCACACGGGGGTCATCGAGGACTAACGTGCGAATCACTGGAAACGCCTGGCATACGGGCCGGGCACACCGACCACGGTCGGAAGCACAGGGAGGGTTTCACACCATGAAGGCTCTACGCACGACCGTGCTCGGGGCAGTCGTCGCGTCGGCGGCGGTGCTTGCCACCGCTTGTCCGCCGACGCCGACGCCGCCGCCGACGCAGAACTTCACGTTCAAGGCCGACTCCGTGACGGTCAACTCGTCCAACGACAAGGGGCCGTGCCTCTTCGGCGTGTGCGTCCCGCCCGCCAAGGACGAGCCGTACGTCGTGAACATCGCGTTCAAGGTCACCATCGGCGAGGCGAACTCGGCGTCCACCACCATCGTCACCGGCGACAACCACTGGCCCGGCGCGCTCGACCAGGGGCCGGGTGAGGGCAGCAGCCACACGTTCGCCGGTGGCGAGCAGGCTGCGACCACGCTGAGCACCACGATGCTCGACGTCGCCGACCTCGCAACCAACAAGCTGCAGATCGCCGGCGTGTGGAGCTGGGGCATGGAGGCCGACCTCTACAGCCCCGGCGGCATCGAGGCCGCTGCCAACACGCTGAAGACGGCGCTCAACACGGCGCTCGGCGGGGGCACCTTGCCCAGCGACACCGGCGCGATCGTGTCGATGATCCTGAACGCCATCGGTGGCGTGAACGGCGTGTTCAGCTTCCTGGGCGCGAACCTCGGCAGCATCTTCTTCGGTGACGACGCCATCGGCTCCAAGCTGTACATCGGCGTCGGCGCTCGCGGCGCGCTGAGCAGCATCATTCAGTCGACCGCCGGAGGCGCGGCCTTCCCGAGCATCGACCTGCCGCTCGTGACGGTCCCACCGGACATCCGCGGCGGAGCGATCTTCTCGCTCGGCGCAGGTGACCGCGTGCTGTCGGGTCAGTCGATGACGAACGGCGGCGTTGCCGGCCAGCACACCTACCAGTTCTCGCTGACGGGCGCCTGACGCCTTCCAGCCTCTGAACACCGAGACGGCCCGGGTCGCACGACCCGGGCCGTCTCGCGTCGCGGTACGCCTTGCCTCGAAGCGGTTACCCGTCGGTAACATCGGGGCATGTCTGCGTATCGTGCACCGGTCAAAGATGCCCTCTTCACCCTCCGCCACATCGGCGAACTCGACCGACTCGCCGCGACGGAGCGGTATGGCGCCGCCGATGCCGCGACGGTCGCCGACGTGCTCGGCGAGCACGGCCGCTTCATGCAGGAGGTGTTCGCTCCGCTGAACCGCTCCGGCGATGTCGAGGGCCTTCGGCTCGCCGACGGCGTCGTCACCACCCCGAGCGGGTTCCGCGAGGCGTACGCCAAGTTCGTCGAGGCCGGATGGCAGGGACTCAACGCCGAGGAGGAGTACGGCGGAGCCGGGTTCCCCGAGGCGGTGTTCACCGCGGCGCTCGAGTTCATGACGGCCGCGAACGGCGCGCTCACGATGTGCCCCGGCCTCACCACCGGCGCGATCGAGTGCCTCCAGGCGTGGGGTACCGAGGAGCAGAAGGAGACCTACCTTCGGCGCATGGTGACCGGCGAGTGGACCGGCACGATGAACCTCACCGAGCCGCAGGCCGGTTCCGACGTCGGCCTGTGCACCACCAAGGCGGAGCCGCAGGGCGACGGCACATACACGATCACCGGCACGAAGATCTTCATCAGCTTCGGCGAACACGACATGGCCGACAACATCGTGCACCTCGTGCTCGCCCGTCTGCCCGGGGCGCCCGCCGGCACACGTGGCATCTCGCTCTTCCTCGTGCCGAAGTTCATGGTGAACGAGGACGGCTCCCTCGGCGAGCGCAACGACGTCACCTGCGTGTCGATCGAACACAAGATGGGCATCCACGCGTCGCCGACCTGCGTGCTCAGCTACGGCGACAACGGCGGGGCGATCGGATTCCTCGTGGGCGAGGAGCACCAGGGCCTCCGGGCGATGTTCACGATGATGAACAGCGCACGCATCGCCGTGGGCGTGCAGGGCGTGGCGATCAGCGACGCCGCCTATCAGAAGGCGCTCGACTACGCGCAGGAGCGCCGCCAGGGACGCGAGATCGGCGGCGCCAGCCACGAGCCGGCGCCGATCATCGTCCATCCCGACGTGCGCCGGATGCTGCTGTCGATGCGCTCCCAGATCGAGGCGATGCGGGCCCTCGCGCTCTACAACGCCGCAGCGATCGACCTGTCGCGGGCGCTGGAGGGCGACGAGGCCGAGCAGTGGCGCGAGACCGCCGAGTTGCTAACCCCGATCACCAAGGGGTGGTGCACCGACGTCGGCGTCGAGATCACCTCGACCGCGGTGCAGGTGTTCGGCGGCATGGGCTTCATCGAGGAGTCCGGGGTCGCGCAGCACTTCCGCGACATGCGCATCGCTCCGATCTACGAAGGCACCAACGGCATCCAGGCGATGGACCTCGTCGGCCGCAAGCTGCCGATGCGCATGGGCGGCGTGATGGGCGACCACCTCGCCAAGATCAAGGCGACCGTCGACGAGCTCAACGCCGTCGGCGGCGAACTCGGAGCCGTTGCCGCATCGCTCGCCGACGGAGTCGCCGCGGTCGAGACCGCGAACGCCTGGATCTTCGAGCACGGCCTGGCCGACCCCAAGCAGGCGATCGCCGGCGCGACCCCGTACCTGGGGCTGCTCGGCACCGTCACGGGCGGCTGGTTCTCGGCCCGGCTCGCGCTCGCGGCGCACGCCGAGCTCGCGGCCGGGTCCGACGACGTGGAGTACCTGCGGGCCAAGATCGTGAACGCACGGTTCTATGCGACCCACCTGTTGCCGCGGGCCGCCGGCTATCTCCCGGGCGTGACGGCGGGCTCGGCGCTGCTCGACGAGGCGACCGTCGAAGGACTCGCGAGCGTCTGAACGACTGCCGGTAGCCTGGCGGCCTCATGCTGGACCACGTCTTCACCGACGCCATCGGCGCGTTGCGCGACGCGCTCGAACGGGCGCTCCTCGAACGGCAAGCGTTCGAGGAGCGGTTCCAGGCCGACGTGCTGCTCGGCGACCTCACGTGGGAGACCTCGTACTCGCTGCCGGGCGAGGGCGTTCCGCCGCGCATCCGCTGCGACGTGACCCTCGAATGGCCCACGTGGTCGCAAACCGCGTACCGCTCGTGGTACATCGACGAGGAGTTCGTCGACCCCCCGCACATCGACATCGACGTCGTGCTGCGCATCCAGCGGCTCGCCACTCCGGCGGAACCCAAGTCGGTGGTCGAGGTGCTTCCGCTCGAGAGCCCGCCGATCGGTCGCGAGCGGCTGCACCGGAGCGGGCCGACGCTCGAGGCGACGCACGGCGACGAACTCGACGACGTGGAGTACGCCATCGAGGTCTCGTACGAGGGCTCCTACGAGCTCGACGAAGCGACCCTCGCCGATGGAACGATCCTCGACGACCACTTCTCGGCGATGGGCGGCTGGATCAGCTCGACGCTGGTCCGCCTGGGTGACCTCTCGATGACGTTCCTACCGCCGCTCGACAAGGAGTAGGCGTCAGGGCTGCGTGGTGAGTTCGATCAGCGTGATCGACGCGCCCGGGAACGACCGCACGTACGACGCCTGCCCGCCGATGTCGGTGGTGGTACCCGGAGCGTCGGAGAGGTCGTCGGCCGGCACGACCTTGCCGTTGAAGGTCGGCAGCGTGTCGTGGATGGAGGAACCGGCGAAGGTGTCGGCGTGCTCGCTCAGGATCGTCGCTCCGTCCACGCTGATCGAGGCCGACCGCGCCTTGTCGGTCTTGTTGAAGACCATGAGCATCGTCTTGCCGTCCTTCTCGCCGGCGTAGACCGACAGCGACGCCGCCTTGTCGAAGCTGCTCGTGACGTTCTTGATGCTCGGACCGAACCGCTTCCACAGCGCCATGGCGTAGTAGGTCGGATACCGGTAGGCGTCGGAGTAGTTCTCGTCCTTGAACCCCATCATGCCGAACTCGTTGCCGAACCACTGGTCGTAGCTCATGGTGAACTGGTTCGATCCGATGTACCGCTCGTTCACGGCCATCTGGCCGACCGAGTCACCCGTCAGCAGCGCGTTCATCATCTGGCTGATCCGCTTCCCCTCGCGCTCCTCCCATCCCGACGGGGTCAGCCCGTATTCCGACACGAGCACGGGGATCCGGCGCGACATGCCGGCCGCGAGCTCCATGCCGCGCAGCCACGAGTCGAGCGCGGTCAGCTTGGTCTGCGGGAACGCGAGGATCGTTGCGTTGCCCTCCGCGGTGTTGGGCGGCGGTTCGTACGAGTAGTACTCGTGCACGACCATGAAGTCGATCTGGTCGCCCGCATACGTGATGAGCGGCTGCATCCACGGGTTGAACAGGTTGAGCTCGAGGCTGCTACCGGGCATCCCGACGCGAACCGTCGGGTCGATCGACTTGAGCTTCGCCGTCGTCTCGGCGTAGCCGTTGTGACGCTCGGCGCCCGAACCGAGTCCGTCGTAGAACTCGACCGGGTTGCAGGTCCACGCCGTCTCCCACGCGTAGTCGAGGCAGGCCGCTGGGCCCTTACCGCCGATGGTCTCGTTGCCGAACTCCCACAGCGTCACGTCCATCGGCTCGGTCACGCCCGCATCGACGCGCTTCTGCGCCCAGAACCCGACGGTCTGCCAGTCGACGCCGTGCTGGTCGACGCCGATGACCGTGGTGTCGGACGGACTGCCGTTGGTGAAGGCAACGAGGGCTGCGTTCTCGTTCATTGTCGCGTTCGCGTTGAGCGTGATGACCAGCCGCTGCGGACCCATCTGCTTCACCCAGCGGAAGAACTCGGAGACCTTGAGCAGCGGGTCGCTCGACAGGTCGCGCAGCTCGGCCGGGTAGCAGGGCGTGCCGTACGTGACCTCACCCGGGGTCGACGACAGCTCGCACGACGCCCAGCCCCAGTCCTGCGCGGCGATCCCGCCGGGGAACCGCATGAAGCCGGTGGCCTGGCTGCCACGCGAGGCGAGCTGCTCGTTGAGAAAGCTCGGGTGCAGGAAGAACGAGGCGTTGGTTCCCCACTTCTCGGGACCGAAGTCGAGGAGCGGGCGCGAGTCGACCCGAATCGTGCCGACGGTGGGCTGCGTCTCCCCCGGCGTGCACGCGGCCGCAACGACCAAGATCGCCGTGGCGACGCCCGCGACAATACGTCGTGCGCGCATGGCACCCTCCAGTGCTTGCAGGTGCCGCCCCAGCGCGGCACACGCGGTGAACCTACTCCCGCTCTGAGCGGCTCGGGTGCTGCGCGGATGGGTAATTGGCTATCGGGCCCTCAGGGTCGTTTGCCCAGATCCTCGAACGAGGGGGTGCGCCGCTCGGCCTTCGCAGCGAACTCCTCCATCATGTCGCCCGGCTGGAACATGCCGCTCTGCCATGCAGCCATGTAGCGCAGGCTGTCGCCGACGGTGTGGTCCCGGGCGAAATTGACCACTTCCTTCGTTCCCCACACAGCCAGCGGCGAATGCGCTGCGATCCGCGCCGCGATGTCGAGCACGCCCTCGATCAGTGCGTCGTGGTCGGCGAAGACCTCGTTGACGAGCCCGACGTCTTTGGCCCGCGCCGCCGGCATCCGGTCGCCGGTGTAGGCGAGCTCGCGGGCCACGCCCTCGGGGATCAGCTTCGGCAGCCGCTGCAGCGTGCCGACATCGGCGGTCATGCCAATGTTGATCTCCTGCACGCAGAAGAACGAGTCGGCCGTGGCGTAGCGCATGTCGGCGGCACACACGAGGTCGACCGCCCCGCCGATGCAGCCGCCCTGCACCGCGGCGAGCACGGGCTGACGGATCGCCTCGAGCTTGGTGAACACGTCCTGCAGCTTGAGCACGGTCTGGAACAGGTGCGCCCGGCGTCGCCCCGCCTCGCTCACCCCCGGCTCGGTCAGCAGGTCGGACCCACCGGTGAACACGGCCAGGTCCATGCCCGCCGAGAAGTGGCGGCCCGTCGAGCTGAGCACCACGACCCGCGCCGAGGCGTTCCGATCGATCTCGTCGAGCAACTCGGGCAGTTCACGCCAGAAGTCCGGCGTCATCGTGTTGAGCGCATCCGGCCGGTTCAGGCGCAGATGCGCCACCCCATCGGTGACCTCGACGTCGAAACACTCGGGCATGGTCGGCCTCCTCGCGACGAACGCCGGGAGCGTACCGGACGGCGCCGTGGATCAGGGCTGCGTGGATCAGGGCCGCGTGGATCAGGGCTGCGTGGTGAGCTCGATCAGCGTGATCGACGCGCCCGGGAAGCTGCGGACATACGAGGACGCGGCCCCGATGTCGGTGGTGGTGCCCGGCGCGTCCGACAGATCGTCGGCCGGCACGACCTTGCCGTTGAAGGTCGGCAGCGTGTCGTGAATCGTCGAGCCGACGAACGTGTCGGCGCGCTCGCTCACGATCGTCGCTCCATCCACGCTGATCGTGGCCGACTGCGGGCTGTTCGTCTTGTTGATGACCATCAGGGTCGTCCTGCCGTTCTTCTGGCCGGCATAGACCGACAGCGTCGACGACCGGTCGAACGTGGTCGACACGTCCTTGATGCTGGTGCCGAATCGCTTCCACAGCGCCATGGCGTAGTAGGTGGGGTACCGGTAGGCGTCGGAGTAGTTGTTGTCCTTGAACCCCATGAGGCCGAACTCGTTCCCGAACGAGTAGTCGTAGTACATCGTGAACTGGTTCGAGCCGATGAAGCGTTCGTTGACGCCCATCTGGCCGATGGAGTCGCTGACCATCAGCGCGTTGATCTGCTGGCTGATCCGCTGCCCTTCGCGCTCCTCCCATCCCGACGACGTGAGGCCGTACTCCGACATGAGCACCGGAATGCGCCGCGAAACGCCGGCGGCGTTTTCGGCGTTGCGCAGGTGGGTTTCGAGCGCGCTGAGCTTCGTCTGCGGGAAGGCCAGGATCGTGGCGTTGCCGTCCGGCGTGTCGGCAGGCGGCGCGTACTGGTAGTAGACGTGCATGACCAGGAAGTCGATGCTCGCGCCGGCGTGGTCGATGAGCGGCTGCGTCCACGGGTTCGAGGGGTTGAGCTCGCCGTCGCTCGCCGGGATGCCCAGCTGAATGCTCGAGTCGATCGACTTGAGCAGGGACTTGGTCTCGGCGTAGCCGTTGTGGCGGGCCGCGCCGGCGCCGACGCCGTCGTAGAACTCGACCGAATTGCACGTCCAAGCAGTCTCCCAACCGTACGGCACGCAGCCCGTGCCGCCCTTGCCGCCGAAGGTCTCGTTCCCGAACTCCCACAGCGTCACGTCCATCGGCTCGGCGACGCCCGCATCGACGCGCTTCTGCGCCCAGAACCCGACCGTGTGCCAGTCGACGCCGTGCTGATCGACACCGATGACCCTCGTGTCGGACGGACTGCCGTTGGTGAACGCAACGAGCGCCGCGTTCTCCTGCATGGTCGCATTCGCGTTCAGGGTCACAACGAGACGCTGCGGCCCCATCGTGTTGACCCACTTGAAGAACTCGGAGGTCTTGAGCAGCGGGTCGGTCGCGAGGTTGCGCTTGTCGGCCGGGTAGCACGGGGTGCCGTACGTGACCGCCCCCGGCGAGGCCGACAGCTCGCACGATGCCCAGCCCCAGTCCTGCGCCGCGATGCCGCCGGGGAAGCGCATGAACCCGGTCGCCTCACTGCCGCGGGCGGCGAGTTGGGCGTTGAGGTAGCTCGGGTGCAGGAAGAACGACGCGTTCGTTCCCCACTTCTCGGGACCGAAGCCCAGGTACGCGCGGGAATCGACGCGGATCGTGCCGTCTGTCGCAACCGGCGGCGCGGCCGCGGTCGCGGTCGCCGCCTTGCACCCGAGCAGCGGATTCGTGGTGCCCTCGCCCTCGTTGATGGCGTAGACGCACACCTCGTGCGAGCCGGGCGCGACCGACACGGTCAGGCCGTAGCCGCGAGTCTCGCCGGAGCCGGGGTAGAGCGCCCCGACATCGGGCCGGGCCACGGTCGTGACGCCCGACAGCCGGTAAGCGCCGTCGACGTACACGTGCAGCGTGGTCGGCGCCTCGCCGCGATCCTGGTCCCAGGCCCAGCCGGCGACCGTGACCGACTCGACGCCGCCGACTGCCCAGTCGACGCTGCCGATCGGGTCGACCTCGCCGCAGGCCGTGGTGAGCGTCGCCGCCAATGCCGCAACCGCACCGACCGCAAGACTCCGTCGCCGCATCCTTGATCCTCCGCCTTCGCTCGTGCCGCCCCAACGCCGACACGAAGCTCGAACGTACCAATGGTTCGCACCACGCGAGAAGCCCTGGGGAGTAGGTGATTTCCCCGCCGATTTCCGGCCGCCTCACCCACCGTGGCGCGGCCACCCCACTCGACGGAGGTCTCCTATGCTGACCGTCCCCGGTGCCCAGGGAGCCACGATGTCCAGCCGCCCAGATCGTCTTCCCGACGACGTTGTTCCGTCCGCCTACCGAATCGCGCTCGAGTGCGACGTCGAGGCGGGAACGTTCGGCGGGACGGTGACCATCGAGGTCGACGTGGCCGTCGCGGCCGAGACCATCGCGATGAACTCGCTCGGGCTCGACATCGGCCGGGCCGAGGTGCGCTCGGGCGGCGCGGTCGTTCCCGCGACCGCCCTGATCGACGACGAACGCGAACAGGTTGTGCTCCACCTCGCGACCGCCATCGGGCCGGGGCCCGCAACGATCGACATCGCGTTCACCGGTCGAGTGGCGGACGACCTGCTGGGCTTCTACCGCAGCCGCACCGAGATCGACGGCGAGCCCCACTGGATCGGCGTCACCCAGTTCGAGGCAACCCACGCTCGCCGAGCCTTCCCGTGTTTCGACGAGCCGGCGTTCAAGGCGACCTTCGAGCTGACGGTCACGACAGACGCGGCGCAGCGCGTGCTCTCGAACGAGGCGGAGATCGCCGGCGAGTCGCTCGCGGATGGGCGGATCCGCCACCGCTTCGCGACCACGATGATCATGTCGACCTACCTCGTCGCGTGGGTCATCGGCCCGTTCGAGGTGACCGAACCCGCGATCGCCGGGTCGACCGCGGTTCGTGTCGCCCACCTTCCGGGCAAGGGCGACATGAGCGCGTTCGCCCAGCGGTGCGGCGTTCACGCGGTCGAGTTCTTCGAGGACTACTACGGGATTGCATATCCCGGATCGAAGCTCGACCTCGTCGCCGTCCCCGACTTCGCGTTCGGTGCGATGGAGAACCTGGGCTGCGTCACGTTCCGCGAGACGTTGCTGCTGATCGACACCGAACGCACGAGCCGGCCCGAACAGGAGCGCGCCGCCATCACCATCGCCCACGAGATCGCCCACATGTGGTTCGGCGACCTCGTGACGATGTCGTGGTGGAACGGCATCTGGCTCAACGAGGCGTTCGCCTCGATCATGGAGCTGATCTGTGCCGACGACGACCGGCCCGACTGGGATGTGTGGACATCGTTCGGCACGGCGGCCGCCGAGGCGTTCGAGACCGACGCGCTCGGCGCCACCCGCGCCATCGAGTTCGAGGTGGCGACCCCCGAAGACGCCGAAGCGATGTTCGACGTGCTCACGTACCAGAAGGGCTGCAGCGTCCTGCGGATGTTCGAGCAGTGGGCAGGAGCTACGCGCTTTCGAGACGGGGTCCGGTCGTACCTGCGCGAGTTCTCGTACCGCAACACCGAGACCGAGGATCTGTGGCGCCACCTCGGCACCGCCACCGACGTCGAGGTCGCACCCATGCTGAACAGCTGGATCCTGCAGGGCGGCCACCCGCTGATCGAGGTGCACCCCACCGGGAGCGGCGTGCGGTTGACCCAGCAGCGCATGACGTTCGTCGGCGGCGACGCCGCGCCCGACCAACAGTGGATCGTGCCGGTGCGCCTGGCCGCGGAGGTGAACGGCACCTCGATCGAGATCGACCTGGCGTTGGCCGAAGCGAGCACCGACATCTCGCTGGGGGCGACACCCACGTGGGTGCACGCGAACGTGGGCGCGAGCGGGTTCTACCGCGTGATCGGCGCAGGCGGATTCGATCCGTTCTGCGGGCTTCTTGACCGGGTTTCGCAGCTCGATCCGATCGAGCGGTTCGCGATCGTCGACGGCGCTCAGAGCTTGCTGCTCGCCGGGCGCATCACCCTGGCCGACGCGGTGCGCGCCGTGCGGGCGATCGCGTCGGTCGAGACCGACGCGTCGGTGTGGCGACGACTCGCGTCGATCGTGTCGAGTTGGGTCGCGCTCGCGCCCGACGCCGACGCTGTCGACGCGCTCCGACGCCTCGCCGTCGAGATCGCGGCGGTCGACCGGCCGATCGAGGCGCTGGCCGACGCGCTCGGCCCCGACCTCGCGGCGGCCCGACTTCGACTCGCCGGGGCGATCGGCGATCAACCCGAGGTGATCGCGGCAGCGACCGAGATGGTGCTCGCCGACCACGACCGGTCGCTGGGTGGCGATCTGTCGGCGGCGCTCACCGAGATCGCCGCCTGCAGCGGCGACGCCGCGCTCTTCGACCGACTCGACGAGCGGCGGCGTCACGCCGAGACGCCCCAGGAAGAGGTGCGGCTGCTCGTGGCGTTGTCCATGTTCGACGACCCGGTGCTGGTCGAGCGGTTCTGCACGCTGTGCGCGACCGAGGTTCGGGTGCAGACCGCGCCCCTCGCGCTCGCGGCCGGTATGACGCGACGTGGCACCGGCGCGGTCGTGTGGCGATTCGTTCGCGACCGCTGGGACGACCTCGGCGATCGATTCCCGTCACCCTTGGTGACGCGCATGCTCGGCGGGATCCGGGCCTTCACCGACGACGACACCGTCGCCGACATCGCCCGGTTCTTCGAGAACCACGAGCTCCCGCAGGCGCCGCTCGCGCTCGCGCAACACCTGGAGCGAACACGGGTGAACGCCGCGACGCGCCGACGGCTCACACCGGGGTTCGCCGAAGCGCTCCGATGAGCCTCGGCGAGGTCTTCGCCGTCGACACCACCAGCGTGCAGCTCACATGGAGCCGCCTGCCGCGCGGGCGATACCGCGCCGAGGCGAGCGATGGATCGACGAGCCGCTCGGTCGACATGGAGGGGGCGGATGGTCCGGCAGCACTCACACTCGATGGGTGGGAGCCCGGCTCCGAAGTGACGATCCGGATCGTCGGTTCGGGCGGATCGCACCGCGTCCACCGCATCGCCACGCTCGCACCCCCCGGGCCCGAACTGGTGCGCATCGCGACGCTGAGCGACCTCCACCTCGGCTCGGTCAGCTTCGGCCGACCCGTGGCGCTGCGCGAGCCCGGCGTGAGCGTGCACCACCCACTGCGATGCGCGCGCCGCGCCCTCGCCGACCTGGTCGACTGGGGTGCGGCGCACCTGTTCATCAAGGGCGATCTGGTCGACTCCTCGACCCCGCTCGCCTGGGAACAGGCCGCCACCCTGATCGAGGAATCGCCGATCCCGGTCACGATCGTGTGCGGGAACCACGAGAAGAACCGGCTGAGCACCGTCGACGCGTTCAGCGAGGCGGCGCGGCACGGCATCGAGTTGTGCCGCGACGTGACCGCCGTCGACCTCGACGGGCTCCGCGTGGTGTTGATCGACTCGGCTCGGCCTCATTCCGATGTCGGGCGATGGGCGCCGCTGCTCGACGCGACCCAACGGGCCGTCGATGTTGCGACGCCGGCGCTCGTGCTCAGCCACCACCAGCCGCAGCGCACGCCGATTCCCACGTACTACCCGCCGGGTGTGCCGTCGCCGATCGCGCGCACCTTCGTGCGAGCGGTGCGCGAGGCGAACCCCGCGGTGTTCGGATCGTCGGGCCACACCCATCGCCACCGGCGCCACCGCATCGACGGCATGCCGTGGACCGAGACCGGCTCGCCCAAGGACTACCCCGGAACCTGGACCGGCTACACCGTCCACGCCCACGGGATCGTCCAGTCGGTGCATCGGGTCAGCGGCGACGACTGCCTGCCGTGGCTTGAACGCAGCGGTGCCGCGGCGCTCGGAACCTGGCGGCGATGGTCACCGGGCCGGCTCGCCGACCGGTGCTTCGGCCACACCTGGCCGATCAGCGAGCTACCGCGAGCGACAGCACCAGCAGCACTTGCGCAAGGTGATAGGTGACCATGATCACCAGCCGGTGATTGGGCACCGGGCCCACGAAGCGCGACCACCCGATCACCGCATCGGACGTCACGAACAGCACCGCCCCGGCAGCGGCGACCGCCGGGCCCGCTCCGATCGCAGCGACTGCCATCGCTCCGATGACCGACACGTACAACGAGACCGCCGGCCCGAGCTTCGCGTCGACCGACCGCGCGCCGCGGACGATGCGCGGACCGATCGTCGACAGCGCAGCGGCCGCGAGGACCGCTCCGAGGAGCGCTCGTCCGGTGGTCTGCCCGCCCACAACGAACCCGGCGATGTACGCGAGGTGACCGACGAGGAACGACCCGAGACCGGCGATGAACAGTCGCTCATCGGGATGGTCGTCGTCGATCAGCATCAGGAACACGTCGCCGGCGAGCGACAGGACCAGCGCGACCAGGAACCACACTCGCATGGCGGAATCGACCGGGTCGATCGCCCATGCGGCGGCAAGCAGCGGCACCATCGTCGCCGGCTTCGCGAGGTACTCGAGCGGCCGATTCGCCGACGCGACGGCCCACCAGTCGATGGCTGCGATGCCGAGCGTGAGCCCGATAAGCGCCCAGGCGACAGCGTTCATGCGCCCACCACGTGATCCCACGCGAGCGACTGGGCCATGCGCGTGCGTGACACCACCGCGAGCCGTGGCCGGTTGCACGCGAGCACACCGGTGCAGCGGTCTCCGCGTCGAAACGCGACCGCGAACCGCTCCGCGCCGAGCTCGCCGTCGATGACGACGGCCTCGTCGTTCCCCGACGGCCGCCCGGCCATCTGGAGCTTGCGGTCGTACTGGTCGGACCAGAACCACGGCACCGACGCGAACGGCTGCGGTGCGTCGCCGCCGGCCTCGGCCAGCAGCCGCAGGGCAGCAGCGCGACCCGACTCGATCGCGTGGTCCCACTGCTCCACTCGCATCCGCTCCCCGAACGTGGGGTTGAACCAGTTGGCCACGTCGCCCGCGGCGGTCACGCCGGGCGCCGCGAGCAACGTCTCGTCGCACACGACCCCGTTGTCGAGGGACAGGCCCGAGCCGGACAGCCACTCGATCGAGGGGTCGGCACCGAGCCCCGCGACCACGACCGACGCCGGAACCACCGAACCGTCGCTCAGCGTGACCGACCCGACCCGGCCGCCCGGGCCCGCGTCGATCGAGGCGAACCCGACGCCCACGCGAACGTCGACCCCGTGGTCGCGGTGGAGCTTCGCGACCGCCGCTCCGACCTCGGAGGGGAGCACACGCGCCAGCGGCTGCGGCGCCGCCTCGATCATGGTGACGTCGTGCCCCGCCGTTCGTGCGGTGGCGGCCACCTCCGCGCCGATGAACCCGGCGCCGAGCACCACCAGCGGACCGGCGGCGGTGTCGAGCTCGGCCTTCAGCGCGAGCGAATCCTCGAGCGTTCGAACCACGTGCACACCCGCCGGGAGCTCGTCGCGCGGGGCGGGCCATCGAGCGTTCGCCCCGGTCGCAACGATCACACCGTCGGCGGTGAGCTCATGATCGTTGAAGAACTTGATCCGGTGATCGTCAGCGCCGAAGCCCTCGACCCGATGACCGAGGCGAAGGTCGATGTCGAGTTCGTCGATCCGGTCGGCCAGCGGCTGACGCGCCGCAGCCGGGTCCATCGTGCCGGCGAGCACCTGCTTCGACAACGGCGGCCGGTCGGCGGGGAGCTCCGACGCGGAGTCGACCACGACGAGGTGCCCGTCCCAACCCTGTTCCCGCAGCGAGGCTGCGGCCGTCAGGCCCGCGAGCGATGCGCCGACGACGACGACGCGTTCGAGGTCCACCCTCGACGCTCAGTCCTGGATGAGGATCGCCTGCTTCGGGCAGCGCCGCGCGGCCTCCTCGACCTTGGGCCGCAGATCGTCGCCCGGGCTCTCGTCGAGCAGGTACAGCAGGTCGTCGTCGCGGACGTCGAAGACCTCGGGCGCGATCCCCATACACACGGCGTTCGACTCACACAGGTCGTAGTCGATGACGATCTTCATGATGACCCCTCTCGCTGTTGGTCCGGGCCGATCGTAGTGCGGTGAGTCGCTAGGGTCGTCGCTCGCAGAGACCGGATCGGGGGGCCGAGTGGGGATCGACGAACAGGCGATAGAGGCGCTGGAACGCCGCGTGCGCCGGGAGGTCGACGACGGCCTGGTGCCGTCGTGCCAGGCGGCGGTCGCGTACGGCGGCGAGGTGGTCGCCGAGTTCGCTGCCGGCGACGCGACCACAGGCAGCCGCTACGCGCTCTTCTCGTGCACGAAGGCACTCATCGCTGCGGTGATGTGGCAGTTGATCGGCGAGGGCCGCGTGTTCCCGACCGACACGGTGGTGACCCACTTCGAGGAGTTCGGCGCGAACGACAAGGCGGCGATCACGATCGAGCAGGTCATGACCCACACGGCCGGGTTCCCGCGGGCGCCGATGGGCCCGCCACGATGGTCGGACCGGGCCTGGCGCATCCAACGCATGGCGGACTGGCGACTCAACTGGGAGCCCGGAAGCCGGTTCGAATACCACCCGACGAGCGCCCATTGGGTGCTGGCGGAGGTGATCGCTCGCCTCGACGGCCGGGACCATCGCGACGCCGTGCGGGAGCGCGTGCTCGAACCCCTGGGGCTGTCGCGGCTCGCCCTCGGCGTGGCCCCGGCCGACCAGCACGACATCGCGGAGCTCGTCGTCGTCGGCGAGAACCCGACGCCCGCCGAGGTCGAGGCCGTGTTCGGCGCGGCGGAGATCGACCGCGGCGAGGTCACGCCCGAAGTGCTGCTCGCGTTCAACGATGTCGACGTCCGCGCCGTCGGAGTCCCCGGCGGCGGTGCCGTGTCGAACGCCGCCGACCTGGCGCTGCTGTACCAGGCGCTGCTGCACAACCCGGGGCGGCTCTGGGATCCAGCGGTGCTCGAGGACGGCCGAGGCACGGTGCGCTGTCGCCTGCCCGATCCGGTGACCGGCATTCCGGCCAACCGAACCCTCGGACTCGTTGCCGCGGGCGATGACGGGCGGGCCGCACTGCGCGGTATGGGCCACACGGTGTCGCCGCGGGCGTTCGGGCACAACGGCGCCGCCGGGCAGATCGCTTGGGCCGACCCTGACAGCGGGCTGTCGTTCGTGTATCTCACGAACGGCATCGACCGGCACTTCCTCCGCGAGGCACGGCGGACCGTGTCGATCGCCAGCCGCGCCGGGTTGGTCGCTGCGGCCGACCGCTAGCGCGTCCGGCGGTCGCAACGGCCACGAGAACGTGTTCTAGTTTGTCGCCATGGGCATGCCGACCGACATTGGTGTCATCGATCTGATGCTGGGGATCCCCGATCCCGGCAACAAGGAGCGCTGGTACGACTTCCTGAAGCCGAACCTGCGCGACGCCGAAAGCGCGACCTTCAAGTTTCCGGCGCAGTACATGTTCAAGGAGGTGCCGGAGGAGCCGAGCGAGGGCGACATGATCGCCTACACGCTCGACCAGATGGACGGCCACGGCATCGACAAGGCGCTGATCGGCGTCGGCCTCCAAGGTGGCATCCAGGACGCGGCCGCGCTCGAACACCCCGATCGCTTCCTCGCGTCGGTCTCGGTCGACCCCAACGAGGGAATGAAGGCGATCCACCGCATCGTCGAGGCGTCGCAGCGGTACGACCTGAAGGCGATCACGCTCTTTCCGGCGGGCTGCAATCCGGGCGTCCCGATCAACGACAAGCGCATGTACCCGGTGTATGCGAAGGCGTGCGAACTCGACATCCCCGTGCTGTGTTGCGTCGGCGTGCCCGGGCCGCGGGTGCCCATGGGACCACAGAAGGTCGAGCTCATCGACGAGGTGTGCTGGTTCTTCCCCGAGCTCAAGTTCGTGATGCGGCACGGGGCCGAGCCGTGGACCGAGCTCGCGGTGAAACTCATGCTGAAGTGGCCGAACCTCTACTACTCCACCTCGGCCTTCTCGCCCCGCTACTACCCCGACGAGATCGTGCGGTTCGCCAACACGCGGGGCGCCAACAAGGTGATGTACGCGGGCTACTTCCCGATGGGGCTGAGCCTCGACCGCATCTTCGGCGAACTCCCGAGCGTCGGCTTCAACGACGACGTGTGGCCCAAGTTCCTCCGCGACAACGCCGTTCGCGTCTTCGGTCTCTGAGCTTCGGGACGCTCAGGCTGCCGGGTCCGCCTGTCGGCTCAGCCCATCGTGTCGCGCCCGCCCAGGGCGACGACGCGTTGGGCGAAGGCAGCGGGCAGGCGTGAGATCGCGTCGAACACCCGGGCGTCGGGGCCGATCAGCACGCGCCGTTTGTCGCGCTCGATCCCGTCGAGGATCACGCGGGCGGCCTTGTCGGGCTTGGTCGCCGTGACCCGATCGAACTCGCGCACCAGGTCGCGGCCGCGCACGTCCTTCGACCGTGGATCGATTCGGGCGTTGCGCACGATGTTGGTGCGGATCCCGCCCGGGTGAACCGTGGTCGCCGACACTCCCGCACGCTCCAGGTCGAGCTCGATGCGGAGGCAGTCGGTGAACCCGCGGACCGCGAACTTCGAGGCGTTGTACGCCGACTGCGACGGGATGGCCGTGAGCCCGAACACGCTCGAGATGTTGACGACGTGACCCTCGCCGGCCGCCTTCAGGTGCGGCAGGAAGGCCATCGTCCCGTGCACGACGCCCCAGAAGTTGATGTCCATGAGCCACTGCAGGTCGTCGTAGGACATCCGAGCGATCGGTGCGACCAGCGCCACGCCCGCGTTGTTGATGATGCCGTTGACCCGACCGTGATCGACGACGACGGCGGACGCCCACCCCTCGACGGCCTCGCGATCCGCGACGTCGAGCGTGCTCGCCGTGACGGCTCGGCCGGGGGCGCGCCGTCGGCACCGCTCGACGGTGTCGGCCAGCCCTGCCTCGTCGACGTCGCTGATCGCCACGTCGGCGCCCCGGCCGACCAGCTCGATTGCGAGCTCACGCCCGATGCCCGATGCGGCGCCCGTGACCGCCACGACTCTTCCGTGGAGTTCCATCTCGATCCTCAGCTGTAGGTGAGGACGCCGTCCTCGACGTCACTGCGTTTGAGCGCCCGGTAGTCGCGCACGTAGCTCTGATACACCTGCCACGGGTAGCGAGTCCCCTGGCGGGGCAACTCGCGTGCCGCCCGTGTGATGTAGCCCGAGGTCAGGCCCATCATGTCGCCCGCCGGCTCGGCACCATCGGTGTTGTGCGCCACCACCGACCGAAGCCCTCGGTGGTGCAGGTGGTTGAGGATCCGAGCGGTGAATCCGCAGGTCAGGTCGGACTTCAACGTCCACGAGGCGTTCGTGTAGCCGATCGCCACGGCAAGGTTCGGGACGTCCTCGAGCATCATCCCCTTGTAGGTCAGCCGGGTGGCCGGGTCGACCTTCGAACCGTCGACGACGAGGTCCATCCCACCGAGGAACAGCACTTCGAGCCCGGTGGCGGTGATCACGACATCGGCGTCGAGACGGTCGCCCGACCGGAGCCGGATGCCGGTCTCGTCGAACGAGTCGATGTGGTCGGTGACCACATCGACGCTGCCAGCGGCGATCGCGGCGAACAGGTCGCCATCGGTCACCACGCAGAGCCGCTGATCCCACGGGTCGTAGTGCGGCGTGAAGTGGGTGTCGATGTCGAAGCCGGCGGGCAGGTCGCGTTCGAGCCCCCGCCGGAGCACCCTCTTCATGAACGCGGGTCGACGGCGACTGAGCTGGTATGAGCCCTGGGTGCCGAGCGCGTGGGCCCAGCGGAGCGCGGCGCCGGCGACGCGGTCGGGCAGCACTCGCCGCAGCGCCTTGTCCACCGGGTTCACCCGTGGGAGCGACACCACGTAGGTGGGTGAGCGCTGCAGCATCACCACTCGATCGGCGACCTTGGCCAGTTCGGGGACGAGCGTGATCGCCGTGGCGCCACTGCCGATCACCACGACGCGCCGACCCGCCAGGTCGAGATCCTCGGGCCAGAACTGCGGGTGGACGAGCGTGCCACCGAAGCGGTCCATTCCCTCCCACTCGGGGAGGTAGCCGCGGTCGTAGCGGTAGTAGCCGGTGCACGACATGACGAACGAGCACGTGAGCTCGACGGGCTCGACCTCGCCCGATTCCAGCGTTCGTTCGGCCGACACGTTCCAGCGATGGTCGTCGCTCGACCAGTCGAGGCGCGTCACGCGGTGACCGAACCGGATCGTGTCGAATGTGCCGTCTTCGTGGGCGGTGTCCTCGATGTAGTCCCGGATGTCGCCCCCGGAGCCGATGCCCTCGTCGGAGTTCCACGGCCGCCACGGGTACGAGAACGTGTACATGTCGGAGTCGGAACGGATGCCGGGGTACCGGAACAGGTCCCACGTGCCGCCGACCCGCTCGCGGCCCTCCAGGATCGCGAACGAGGCCCACGGGCACTCGGTCACGAGATGGTGCGCCGCGTCGACGCCGGAGAGCCCGGCACCGATCACGATCACGTCGAGATGCTCAACCGCCGCGGCCATCACGCTGCCCCGATCAGGCGCTCGTTCAGCGCTCCGTCGGCGCCGAACATGTGGGAGCGCCAGTACGCGATCAGTTCGGAATGGTCCCGGTCGTCGGGGTGGAACCCCGGTCGGTCGTACTCGCACAGCACGTCCCACACCTCGCGGCGGAGTACGGGGCCCGAGCGGAACCGACGCCAACTGCGCCGCAGTTCACCGCGCCGGTAGGTGCGCCGGTCGCCGAGCAGCGAGGTCACCACGTGCAGGCTCGTCACCACGGCGAACCCGATTCGGGCTCCCTTCATGGTCATGATGCGCAGCCGCTCGCCGCCGCCGACCGCCCGATAGACGTCGAACGCGACGGCCTTGTGCTCGGATTCCTCCAGCGCATGCCAGGCAAAGAGATCGCGCACCACCGAGTCGCCCGGCAGATCGAACGCCGCCGGATCGGTGAGCGCCTGCTCGGCCAGCGTTGCCGTGAAGTGCTCGAGCGCGGCGGTGAGCGCCAGGTTCGAGATCGGGCGGGCGATGCGACTACGGATCCGAAGGTTGGTGCGCACCATGCGGGAGATGCGCCGCGTCGGGTAGCCGAGCTCGGCCAGACGCTCGTTGAGCGCACGGTGCTCCCGGCCGTGCATCGATTCCTGCCCAATGAAGCCCGCCACGTCGCGCCGGAGGGCCGGATCGTCGATGCGGTCGCGGTAGTGGCGCACCGATCGGACGAAGAAGTCCTCACCGTCGGGGAACAGCGCCGACATCGCGGCCAGGAAGTGGCTGGTGACGAGGTCGTCGTTGGCGAAGTGCTGCGGCAGGTCGCCGAGCCCGTCGCGGAACGAGATCCGTCGAGTGGGCACATCCGGCGCCGTCGCGCCGGTGGTCGCAGTCGTGGTAGCCGTCGTGGGGGACATGAGCGCATACTACGAGGAATTGAGTGATTCCCTCAAGTGCTCATTTTTGATAGGCTGTGTGACGTGAGCCACACAACTCTCACAGCCAAGGGCGCCCGCACCCGCGACGCGATCCTCGCCGCGGCGATCGAACGGTTCGGCCGCGACGGCTACCGGGCCACCTCGGTCGCCGACATCGCCCGCGACGCGCAGGTCGGCGGAAGCGTCGCGTACGCGTACTTCCCGAACAAGGAGTCCCTGTTCCTCGCGGCGCTCGACGAGGACGCCGCGCAGGCGATCCGCGAGGGCGTATCGCATCTCCTCGTCGAGGGCGGGCACGAACGCTGGCACGCGTCGCTCATCCCCACGCTCGTCGAGGCCCTCAACCGCCATCCCCTCGCCCGCCGCGTGGTCACCGGGCTCGAGCCAACGGTGACCGACCGGGTGAGCGAGATACCGGCGATGGGCGAGCTGCGCCAGGCGGTCGGGGCGCGACTGCGCGCCGACCAAGCGTTGGGGCGCGTGCGTCGAGACATCGACCCGACACCCATCGGGAACGGCATCGTCACCATCACCATCGCCCTCCTCATGGGAGCGCTCCAGGTGGGCGTCGGAGCGCTCGGGGATCTCGGCGACGACGTGTGGGCGGTGTTCTCCGCCGCCCTCGAGCCGCCGGCACAGTGACGCTTCACGTGACCCCGATTGCTCAAGTGACCCCGGCGGCACCGCCGATGCACTCGCCATGCGATCCCATCGAATCGTCCGACGCCTTGCCCTTGCCGTCCTACCGCTCGCGCTCCTCGCCACCTCGGCGTGCGACGAGTCGGTCCCGTCCGCCAAGGGCGCGCTGCTCGTCCCGGCGGGTCCGCTGAAGGGTCTGCCCTACCACGTGGTCGCCTCCGGCGACACGCTGCCGAAGATCGCCGCGGAGTACGGCATCAGCGAGTCGGCGATCCAGCGGTACAACGGCATGACCACGACCGCCGTCTACAAGACCGCACGCCTGCTGCTCGCAAATCCGAACCCCGGGGTGTCGCCGCTCGGCACGGCCGGAGCGGCAGGACCGACCACCGCCGCGAAGACCTACACCGTCGTCGCCGGCGACTCCTTCTCGAAGATCGCGGCGAAGACCGGGGTCGCCATGAGCTCCATCCTCTCGGCGAACGGCAAGACGGCCACGAGCATGATCCACCCGGGCGACAAGCTCACGATCCCCGGCGGGTCGGCGCCCGCCGCAGCGCCGGCGAGCATCCGCTGTCCGGTTCCGAGCGCCAAGTTCAGCTACGACTGGGGCTTCCCGCGCGGGGGCGGCACCCGGTTCCACGAAGGCAACGACCTGATGGCCCCCACGGGAACGCCGATCGTCGCCCCCGCCTCCGGCTCGATCAAGTTCGGCAACGGCACCACGTCGGGCCTGAGCTTCACGCTCACCGGCGACAACGGCTGGACCTTCTACGGCGCCCATCTCTCGGCGTACGGTCCTCGGACCGGGCGGGTCGCCGCAGGCGAGGTCATCGGGTATGTCGGCGACACCGGCAACGCCAAGGGCGGTCCGGCGCACCTGCACTTCGAGACCAAGCCCACGGGCGGCAAGCCGATGAACCCGTACCCCGCGGTGCTCGCCGCCTGCAAGCGCTGAGCCCCGGCACACACGGCCATCCGGCGCAGGCGCAACCCTGGGCGGCACCCGTTCCGCACCCGCGGCCTTGCCTGGAGCCCTTCCGACGAGCCCTTCCGGTGGCGATCTTCGGGCAGCAGGTCGATTCCGAGCGGTCAGCGACCAAACGGACCACCGATCCGCGTGCGCCTAAGCTAGAACGCGTTCTCGTTTCCGGAGGCTCCTCGATGACCCGTTCGCCCTTTCCCGTTCCGTTCGGTTGGTTCCAGGTCGGCTGGCCGGGCGATGTCGCGCCCGGCGAGGCCAAGCCACTCCGCTTCTTCGGCGGACACCAGGTGCTGTGGCGCGACGAGGACGGCGTGGCGCACGTGCAGGATGCGTTCTGCCCGCATCTCGGTGCGCACCTCGCGCACGGCGGCAAGGTCGTGAAGTGCGAGATCGCGTGCCCGTTCCACGGCTGGCGCTTCGACGGCGAGGGCACCAACACGCTCATCCCCTATTCGGGCCGCACCAACGCAAAGGGGCGTCTGCGCACCTTCCCCACGATCGAGCGCAACGGCTTGATCATGGCCTGGTACCACCCCTTCGGCGACGCACCGAAGTGGGAGGTCCCCGAGGTCGCCGAGTTCAACGATCCCGAGCACTTCACCGCGGTCCAAACCCGCCACTACACGATCGAAGCGCCGTGGCAGGACCTCGCCGAGAACGGCGTGGACTCGGCGCACTTCCGGTTCGTGCACAACACCGAGCAGGTGCCCGAGCTGCGCGGCTACGACGTGGACGGCCCGCGCACCTCGATGCGGTCGCTGCAGAAGTTCCCCACGCCGCGAGGCGTCGTCGACGGCACCATCGACGCCGATAGCTGGGGGCCCGGGTTCTCCGTCATCCACTTCGGCGGCATCGTCGACACGGTGCTGATGGGTTGCAACACGCCCGTGAGCGCGAACTCGTGCGAGATGCGCTTCACTTTCACCGTCCGCAAGCTCGGTGACGATGCGCTCGACTCGACCGTGGGCGACGCATTCGTGAACGAGGTCCACAACCAGGTGATCCAGGACACCCCGATCTGGGAGAACAAGGCCTACCTCGCCCGTCCGGCACTGGCCGACACCGATGGCCCCTTCACCAAGTTCCGCAAGTGGGCGTCGCAGTTCTACGCGGAGGGAATCGACACCTCCGCCGAAATCTACGAGCCCGACGGGTCGTACCCAGCAGGCGAGGTCGGGCCGACGGCGAGCCAGAAGTACGGGTCGGCTCCGATCGCCTGAGTCGGATCGGTCAGCGCGCAGGCGCACCGGTTCCGCCACGGTTCCGCCACCTGGAGTGAGCAATAGTTCCCGGAGCGAGGCGCCGGGGCTGCCGGGTGACCAATGATGGCGGTGACCCGACCGGATCGAGTCCGGTCTCACGCCCTGGAGGTTTTCCATGATCCGTCGTCTCGTTCTTGGCGCGCTCATCGCCGCTGTGCCGCTCGCATCGTCATGTCAGGTTCCCGTCACCATGTGGGAGCCGTGCGCGCCCGCCGAGAACGGTGACATCACCGGCACCGACGGAACCTGGGTGCTGGTGTGCCAGGACGGCACCTGGGCCCCGATCATGACTGCCAGCGAGTACGTCGCGATCGCCAACGGACAGCAAGTCACCGAGTTCACCCCGCTGCCGACCCGTCCGACCACCACCACGACGTCGACCACTTCGACATCGACCACTTCGACGTCGACCACCACGACCACCGCGGTCGCGAACAAGTGCGCCGCCGAGCCGGCGTCGGGCATCGACTTCAGCACCTGCGACTTCTCGGGTCAGGACATGTCGGGCCTCGACCTGAGCTACGCGAACCTGGCCGGCGCCACCTTCGACAGCGCCAACCTTCGGGGCACGTCGTTGGCGCACGCCAACCTCACCGACGCGAGCTTCGTCGGCGCCGACATGGGGTGCGTCGACTTGACCGAGGCGATCATCGTCAATACGGATCTCACCGACGCAAGCTTCGTGTGCGAACCGGTCTGAGGCCGGGCCGCAGCATCGTTCTCCCTTGAACGCGAGACGGGGGCGGGCCGCAAGGTCCGCCCCCTTCTCGCGTCAGTCGACGTGTCGAGATTCGGTTGAGGTTGTCGACCTGTCGACGACTCGCCGTCAGGGCTTGTCGGCGCCGACCACCCACATGGCGTAGTACTGCGCCGCACCGCCGTAGGCGTGTCCGAGCGCTCGGCGTACCCCGTCGATCTGATGGTCGCCGCACTGACCACGGACCTGCATGGCAGCCTCGCCGAAGCGGAGCATGCCCGACGCGCCGATCGGGTTGGTCGAGAGCACCCCGCCCGAGCAGTTGACCGGCAGATCACCGTCGAGCTGGGTTGCTCCCTGCTCGGTCATCTTCCAGCCCTCGCCCTCAGCAGCGAAGCCCAGATTCTCGAGCCACATCGGCTCGTACCAGCTGAACGGCACGTACATCTCGACCATGTCGATCTGGGCCCGCGGATCGGTCACGCCGGCCTGCGCGAACACGTCGGCGGCGCAGTCCTTTCCGGCCTGCGGCGACACCTGGTCGCGGCCCGACGCCATGGACGGCTCCGAGCGCATCGACATGCCGTGCACCCACGCCGGACGCACGCCGGTGGCCGCCGCGGTCGCCTCGGCAACCGACTCGGACCCGAGCACCATGGCGATCGCGCCGTCGCTCGACGGACACGTCTCGCTGTAGCGGATCGGCTCCCACAGCATGAACGACTCCTTCACCGAGTCGTAGGTGATGTCGGGTTCGTGCAGATGCGCGTAGGGGTTCTTCAGCGCGTTCAAGCGGTCCTTGAGGGCCACGAGAACACCGATGTCGTCCGGCGCGTTCGAGCGACGGATGTACTCGCGAATGAACGGAGCGAAGTAGCCGCCGGCGCCCGCCACGAGCTGCTGCTGGAACGGAATCGGGAACGACAGCGCCCACATCGCCTCGGAGCAGGACTGCATCTCCCAACCGATCGTGAGCACGCGCTCGGCGACCCCGGCCTCGATGTGGGAGGCGGCCACGATCGCCGTCGAGCCCCCGACCGAGCCCGCGGTGTGCACCCGGAAGAACGGCTTGCCGACGGCGCCGAGGGCCTCGGCCAGATACCCCTCGGGCATCATGATGCCCTCGAAGAAATCGGGGGCTTTGCCGATGACGATCGCGTCGATGTCGGCCATCGTCATCTGCGCGTCGTCGAGTGCGCGGTACACGGCCTCACGGATCAGACCGGGCAGCGACACGTCGCCGCGCACGGCGGCGTGCTGGGTTTGGCCGACTCCGATGACGGCAACTCGGTTCCCCATGTCAGTTCCCTTCCAGCACGGCGACGAGGTTCTGTTGCAGCAGGTGCCCGCTCGTGGCGTGCGCGACACCGCGGTTGGCCGAGCCGTCGAGAATGCGCTGGGCAACCTCGCCGAGGCGGATCAGCCCCGCGGCCATCATCGGGTTGGCCGCGAGCGGTCCGCCCGACGGGTTCACGTTCGCGTCGTCGGCGAGGCCCAGCTCGCGGCGCACGATCACCTCTTGGTGGGTGAAGGGTGCGTGCACCTCGGCCACGTCGATCGGACCGTTCGCGACCCCGGCGTTCGCCGCGGCGAGGCCGATCGACGGCGCCGCGGTGAGGTCGCGGGCGCCAAGGTTGTGGCTGTCGATGCGATGATCGATGCCGCGAATCCACGCCGGGCGATCGGCCCACTGGGCCGCCCGGTCGCCGGCGGCGAGCACGATTGCGACTCCGCCGTCGGTGATCGGGGCGCAGTCGTGGCGGCGGAGCGGATCGCTCAGGTGCGGGGCCGCCAGCAGATCGTCGACCGACGCCGAACCCCGGAGCTGGGCGTACGGGTTCGACCGTGCGGCCTCGCGGCTGCGGTGAGCGATGGCGGCCATCTCGGCTTCGGTCGTGATGCCGGCGTCGAGCATCGCCCGCGCCTGCAACCCGGCGAGCGCGATCGAGTCGGGCCACAGCGGTTGGTAGTAGTAGGGGTCGAGCTGGCGGCTCAGCACGCGGGGCAGGTCGCCCGGCGAGCTCTTGCCGTAGCTGAACACCAGCGCCGTGTCGGCGTGACCGGTCTGGATCTTCACCCAGGCCTCGTACAGCGCCCAGGCGCCGTCCATCTCGACGTGCGATTCCGAGATCGGCGGCCACGGCCCGACCGCGTCGATGGTCATCACGAAGCTGAACGCCTGGCCGGCGAGGTAGTCGGAGCTTCCCGAGCAGGTGAAGTCGATCTCGCCCTTGCGGACACCGGCCTTCTGCAGCGCTTCGAGGATGACCGGCTGGATCATCTCGACCTCGTTGAGTTCGGTCGCTGCACGGCGGTGCACGGTTTGGGCGACGCTGACGATTGCGACGTCGCGCATCACATGTGTCCCTTCAACGATTCGGCGTCGACGTCGGGTTCGTCGATGGGTCGCCACCACTTGATGTTCTCGAAGCTGGTCGTGAGTGCGTCGTCGTCGGCCCACACCGGCTCGACGCGCATGCCGATGCGCACCTGGTCGTACGGGACTTCCTGGACGGGGCCGTAGACCGACACCGCCGCGCCGTCGAGCAATACGAGCGCGCTGCAGAACGGGGTGGGCGGCGCGTTCACGCCGAAGCCGATGTGCACCACGCAGAACGAGGCGACCGTTCCCTTGTGCGGGAGTTCGACCTGCTCGACCGTGGGCAGCCCGTCGATGGGCGACACGCCACGGGGCGGCACGTACACGTCGCCGGTGGTCTGGCAGCGCTCGCCGAGGATCTTCTTCTCGGCAAGGCCGCGCAAGAACCGGGTGGGTGCGAGGCCCGGGATGTAGTTGTACGAGATCGATGCCGGAATGCGAACGCGCTTGATCGTCTCGGCGTCGGTGAGGCCGTCGATCGCTGAGGTGTCGATCGCCGGTTGGGTCCAGAGTTCGCTCATGCGTCGGCTCCGATCAGTTCGAACGCGGCGATGTCGGTGATCGATCCGCTGCGCTCCTCGGCCCAACGGATGCGAACCCGGGCGCCGGTGCGCACGGCGTCGGCCGACGGGGCGTCGACCACGTGCAGCATGGCGGTGTCGGCGCCGTCGAGGCGCACGAGCGCCAGCGCGTGCGGATGATCGAGGATCTGGCCGTCGCGGACGGCGCCGACCCACGACCACGACACGATCTCGCCCTCGCTGCCGACCGGCACCATGGTGGTGAGCGGCGCGCCCGAGGTCGGGTCGTACTCGACCGGCGGGCAGATGATGCGGCCGTCCTCGCCGGTGATGCCCGTGACGATGCCGTCGCGCAACCCCGTGAGGAAGGCGCCGATCACCGGTCCGGTCGTCCGGTTGAACGGGTACTCGATGACCAGCGGTGCCGACAGCAAGCCGTCACCGGGGCCGGAGGGTTCCCCCATGGTCCAATCCTTCGTGCTCGGCCACCGGGTGGTGGCGGTCCGCGGAATAGTAGAACAGATTCTAGTTTCGCAGTTCGGCGGCCAACGGGCCGAGGCGCCGCTCGCGCACGACACCGCGCCACACGCCCACGCTGTAGGCCACGTCATCCGCCACCGACAGCACCGACCATGTGACGGGGTCGAGCGGGCGGGTTCCGGGTGCGGCGCCGGGCGTGGCTCGGCCCGTCGCGCTGCCGGTGGCGCGACGGGCGGCGCGGCGCCACGAGACAAGCCGCTGGACGGCGATCGCCACGGCGAGTCGGCGCAGGCCGGCGCTGGCGCAGGGCGGTGAGCCGGCCCGGCCGCGTGAGCCCGCCCGGCCGCGTGAGCCGGCGCGACCGGCTGAGCCCGCCCGGCCGCGTGAGCCAGCGAGCCGCATCGCGATGCAGAGCGCGACCGTGAGCGGCCACCACGGCCGGATGAGCGCGCGTATCGCGGCGTCGATCTGAGCGACGTGCGCGCCGATCGCCCGGCGGGCCGCGCTCGCGCGCGGCAGGCCCGCTGCGCGCAGGCGGCGGGCCGAGTCGGCGATGGCGAGCGCGGTCACGACGGCCCCCAACGGTGGCGACGCGACGAGGGCACCGGCCGACGCCGCGGTGCGCGTCGTGAGCCGCACCGCAGGGACCGAGCGCTGATGGCGCCGATCGAGCGCGGCCGCAGAGCCGCCGTATCCGACACGCTGGCGCCACGCCTCGCGTGCGGTCGGGCGGACGCGGTGGTGCACGATCACGGCGGGTTCGTAGCGCAGCCGCCAGCCCGCATCGGCGAGGCGCCACCACAGGTCGACGTCTTCACCGAAACGCAGCGACACGTCGAAGGCTCCGACCGACCGGAGCGCGTCCGCGCGGGCGACCAACGCGGCGGCAGGGACATACGCGACGCGGGTACCCGGCGCGATCGGCGCGGCAACCAGGCCGAGGTCGAGCGGCGACGACATCGCCTCGTACCGCTCGCCCCAGGTGCCCCGCTCCGCGGCGGCCGCGACGCGCGGCGCCGCGACGGCGACGCGGTCGAGACGGCACAACGCCACCAGCGGCCGCCACCAACCGGGCGACGCGACGACGTCGGAATCGAGGAACGCGATCAAGGGCGTGTCGACGTGCGCAAGCCCGGCGTTGCGCGCCGCTGCGGGGCCGCCGTTGGTCGCCAGGCGGACCACCGCGGCACCGTGCGCAGCGGCGACCGAGGCGACCGCATCGGGATCGTCCGACGCATCGTCGACGATCACGATGCGCGGCGCCTCGCGGTCAAGGGCGAGAGCTGCGAGGGCAGCATCGAGCTCATCCGCCCGGTCGCGCACCGGGATCACGACCGTCAGGTCTTCGGCCCTCCCCCATCCTTCGGTCCCACCCGACCCTTCGATCCGCCCCGACGCGTCGGGCCCCACCGGCCGGAGGGGCTCCGCGGGTTCCACCATCACGTCCGCCTCGGCGGGGACGGCATCGATGACAGGCACGGCGATGCCGGCGTCGATCATCCGCCACGCCAGGCGATCGACCGCACCGGGCGTGACGGATCGGATGCCTGTGCCGTCGCCCACCCACCGTGCCCCGGCCTCGGTCAAGCGCATCATCCGCAGCGGCGATCCGCCGAGCAGCAGCGTTCGACCGTCGCGGCCGGTCACGACCTCGACGCCCGCGGCGAAGCGAATCGCTCCCGGGCTGCCCGCGTTGCTCATCGCCCTGCTGTTCGCGGGACGGTTCACCGGGTCATGCCACCGTCGACCGGGAGCACCGCTCCGGTGATCCCCCCGCGGGCCGGGTCGCAGAGCCACAGGATCGCGGCGGCCACCTCGGTCGGGTCGATCAGGCGACCGATCGGATGATGACCGGCGAACTCGTCGGGGTCGTCGAGGCCGTACAGCGCCGCGCTCGCATCGAGCAGCCCGGTCCGCGTCGAACCGGGGGCCACCACGTTGGCCGTCACACCCAGCGGCGCGATCTCCAAGGCCAGCGCCTGGGTGAGCGCGACCACGCCGGCCTTCGCCGCGCCGTACCCGCCGATGCCAGCGAGCGCCCGCAGCGCCGCGGCCGACGCGACCGTGACGATCCGTCCAGAGCGCGGCTCGGCACGGGCGATCAGCGCCGACACCGCGGCGCGCACCGTGTTCCACACGCCGGTCAGGTTCACGTCGAGCCCCGCCTGCCATTCGTTCGGGTCGAGCTGCCATGTGGGCGCGCCGCCGGTGATGACCCCGGCCGCGGCGACGACGGCGTCGAGGCCCCCGAAGCGCTCGACGATCATCTCGACCGTCGAGGCAAGCGCCTCGGGTGAGCGCACGTCGGCCACCGCTTCGACGATCGCCGCGCCCGCGGCGCCCGCCGCAGCCGCCGACGCTGCAGCGGCCGAAGCCGCGAGATCGTCCCGCGTGGCGACCGGGTGGGAGATGCCCTCGATCGGCGCGCAGATGTCCGACAGCACCACGGACCAACCCGCCGCGGCGAACCCAGAGGCGGTCGCGGCGCCGATCCCCCTCGCCGCTCCCGTAATCCAGACGACCCGTTCCGACACGCCACCACGTTGCCACGTCGCGCCCATCCCACCGTTGCTCGCGCCGGGCAGGAACCGGCGCCGGTGAACCGCCTCGGGGTCGGCCGAGCCAACAGAATGGGGATCGTGGACGATCCCGCGCTGCACACCCTCGCCCAACGGATTGCGATCGCTCGCGATGAACGCGACGGCGGCGGCCCCTCCACCGGCCCAGCCGGATCCACCGGCCGGAGTGGCACAACCGACTCGACCGGCGCGAGGTCACCGATCCTGGTCGGCATCACGGGCAGCGTCGCCGTGGGCAAGAGCACGCTCGCGGCCGGGGTCGCAAGCGCGCTGCGCGACGACGGTCGGGTGGTGGAGGTCGTGTCGACCGACGGGTTCCTCTGGCCCAACGAAGAGCTGAACCGCCTGGGCCTCGCGATGCGAAAGGGCTTTCCCGAGTCGTACGACCGCGACGGGCTCGCGTCGCTGCTGCGAGCGATCGCGGCGCGTGGTTGTGGGGGCATGGTGATCCCGATCTACGACCACTTCCGTTACGACGTCTCGCCGACCGAGCGGCACGTGTTGACCCGCGCCGATGTGGTCGTGATCGAGGGGCTCTGCCTGCTCGGCCCCGGAGCGGAATGCGCCAGCGGCCCGATAGCCGAGCCGCTCGACCTCACGATCTACGTGGATGCCGACGCGGCCGACATCGAGGCGTGGCACCGCGCCCGCTTCGTCGCCAACGCCCGCCGCGCCGCCGCCGAGCCCGGCGGTTTCTGGGACCTGTTCTCAGGGTTCGACGACGCGTCGCTCGACACCGCCGCGGCCTACACGTGGGACGAGATCAACGCCGAGAACCTCCGCAGCCACGTCCTTCCCGGACGAGGCGACGCCGACATCGTGGTCACCAAGGCGGCGGACCATTCGATCGTCGGCATCCACCCCAATCCCGAGCACTGAGCCGCGCCGGGCCGCGCCGGGCCGCGCCGCGCCGCGCTCTGCGGCCCCCACGAACCGGACCCGCGCACCGTGGGCTCGGCCCACATCCCACCCGCGCTCTCCACAGATCAACCGTGGAGAGGATTGGTCAGCCGAGCACCAGGTATCTCCACAGATCAACCGTGGAGACGGGCGGCGGGAGCGACGGGAGCGACGGGAGCGACCGGGTCCACGGGATCGACCGGGTCCACGGGATCGACGAGGGCGTTGAGGGCAGCGAGGGCGGTGGCCAGCGAGCGGGCGACGAGGTCGTCGAGAAGGCTGCGGCCCTCGGCAGCGGTCGCGCCGGTGGGGTCGCCGAGCACGCCGTTGGGCGACACCGATGCCACGCCGCCAGCGAGCACGCGATCGCGCAGCTCGGGCCACCCCTCGACTGCACCGGGCTCCGCCAGATCGATCCGCACCAGGTCGGGGGCCAGCGCCAGCATCACCGACGTCTCGGTGCGACCCGCGTGCGCGTCGCCACGAGCGAACGAGCACGGAATCACCACGGGTCGCCGCCCCTCGGCCGCCAGGCGTTCGCCGGCCGCGGCGAGCGCGGCCGTGTTCCCGCCGTGGCCGTTCACGATCACGACCGCGGCGAAGTGGTCGGCCGAGCGGACCAACTCGACCACCATCTCCTCCATCACGGCCGAGCCGAACGACAGGGTGCCGGGGAACCCGGCGTGTTCCCCCGACGCGCCGATCGAGATGATCGGAGCGAGCACCGCCGGTCGGTCGGCCGCCTCGAGCCCCGCGACCAGACGCTCGGCGACCGCGGCAGCGATCACCGAGTCGGTGCCGAGCGGCAGGTGCGGTCCATGCTGCTCGCAGCTCCCGACCGCCACCACCAGCACCGGATGCGCCACGGCGACCTCGGGCCAGGTGGCGCACTCGAGTCGGCCCGCCGGCAGACCCGGAAGCGGACCCGGAGGTGGATCCGGCGGCGGGTTCACCACGTGAGTGCCCGCGCTATCGACCTCGGCGTGCGTTCGCCGGTCGCCGTTCGCCGTTCGACGGTCGGCGGGAAGCTCCGGCGGGTTCACGATGGGTCGAGGTAACCCCACGCCGCGAGCTGCTCGATGATCGCGTCGGCCGCGGCGTCGGCATCATCGGCGGCGTCCACCCGCCGCGGCGGCGTGCGGGCGACGAGCGCGCCCGTGAGTTCGACGACCCGATCGAAGGCGGCGCTCCCGTTCGGGCCCGGCAGCGCACGGGCGCGAGGCCGCACCGGCTCGGTGCGGTCGAGCCGCACCGACGCGACCGCGAGCCCGACAGGGTCGATCACCTCGACCGTGGGCGCGTGCCCGGCGCGCAGCGAGCGAAGCGGCGCCCGCCGGAGCGTCGCGACCGATCCCTCGACCGACAGCACCGCGGGGGTGCGCACGCGCAGGTGCTCGCGCCGCCCACCGTCGAGGCGGCGCACCACGCGCACCACGCCCGGCGACTCGGGCGTCACCGAGATGAGGCCGAGCGCCTGCGCGGCGCCGCGCCGATGCGCGATCGACGCGGGAACCGAGCCCGACCCGACGTCGAGGCTGTAGTCACCGCACACCACCACATCGGCATCGGCCGTCGCCGCAGCGAGCGACGCCGCGACCTGCTTGGACGACGCGCCCGACGGCAGGTCGACCCGGATCGCCCGGCTCGCACCCGCCGCGGCGAGCGAGCGGATGGCACCCTCGGCCGATGCCGGCGCAGCGACCACCACGTCGACCTCGGCACCCCATTCGCTGCCGAGGCGCAACGCAACCTCCAGCGCGGCCGCGTCGGCGGCGGAGAAGCCGAAGCGCCGCTCGTCGGTCGAGACCCGCCCGGTGAGAGCGTCGACGCCGGGCCGCAAATCGACCCACTTGGCACACGCGGCGATGCGCAGGCCGGAACCGCGTGCGCCGGAACCGCGAGCACCGGAACGGCTCGCCGCTGAACCCTCGGCCGCCGTCACGACAGTGCGAACACGACGCCGTGTCCGCCCTCGGGATAGGTCCACGTGATGGCGCCCTCGGTATTGCACACCAGGTAGCACGTGCCGCATTCGAAACACTGCTCGTAGTTGAAGAGGATCCCACCGTCGGACGTGGGCACGAACAGGTTGGCGGGGCACGCGACCACGCACCCCTGCGTGGTGCAGCCGCGGCAGGCGTCGCCGTCGACGGTGATGTGCGCCCGTTCCGACACGCGGAAGTCGACGAGCGCCATCCGCTGCTCGAATCCGATCTCCTGGTACTCGCTCATCCGAAGCTCCGCAGTCCTCGCAGGGCATCGCGGCCGAGGTCGGCCACCTTCACCCCGGCCGCCTTCAGCTCCGAGCGCACGATCGCGTTCAAGCCGGTCTTGGGCCGGGGGTTCTCGACGGTGAAGAGCCGCTCGGCCGTGTTGCACGCAACCTGCGGGTAGGCCCGTTGCATGCGCGGCGACATCATCAGCTCGGGGGCACCGGCGAGCTTGCGGTGATCGGCCAGCACGAACGTGGTCTCGAGGCGTCGGCGGTACCCGCTGAGCCCGGCGGCCGAGGTGTCGCCGCGGCGCAGCGCGTCGGCGGTTGCGAGCCCCGCTGCGTGGCCCGAGGCGATGGCGAAGTTCACGCCCTCCAGCCAGATGCCGGCGGCCAGACACATCGCCGCGGCGTCGCCAGCGACGAGCAGCCCGTCGCCGACGAGTTCGGGCATCATCGCGAGTCCGCCTTCGGGGATGACGTGTGCGCTGTACTCGCCGATCTCGCCACCCTCGAGGAACGGGGCGATCGCCGGGTGCGACTTGAGCCCGGCGAGAATCTGTTCGGGCCGCCGATCCTGTTTGGCGAGCGAGGGCAGTTCGAGGACCACGCCCACCGCAACCGTGTCGAGGTTCGTGTAGAGGAACCCGCCTCCGGGGATGCCGTTGGTGCAGCCGACGATCTCGAAGTCGGCCCCGTCGAGCCCGCGGAGACCGAAACGCTGATCGATCACGTCGCGGCCGAGGCGGATCGTCTCCTTCACCCCGACGGTGTAGTGGTGCGCCTCGACCTCGCCGTACAGGCCGGCCTCCTTGGCGACGAACGAGTTGACGCCGTCGCAGGCGATGACGGTGCGCGCCGTGAGCTCGCCGTCGGGGCGATCGGTGCGCACGCCGACGACGCGGTTGCCGTCGCGCAGGACGCCGGTGACGGTGGTGGAACAGATGAGCTCGGCGCCCGCAGCGGTCGCGTGGGTGGCGAGCCACTGGTCGAAGTCGGGGCGGTAGGCCGTGGCGCCGTTGTACGGAGGCGCACCCCAGGCGGCGGTGCGGAAGTCGACCGTCAGCGCCTGCGTGTCGGTCATCATCATGGTGGCGCGGCGGGTGACCCAACGCTGGATCGGCGCCTCCTCCCACCAGTTGGGCACGATGCCGTCGAGGATCCGGCCGTAGACCACGCCGCCGTACATGTTCTTCGAACCGGGGAACGGCCCGCGTTCGATAAGCGCGACCGAGCGGCCGGATCGGGCGAGCGCGATGGCTGCCGCGGAGCCGGCTGGGCCCGCGCCGACGACGATCGCGTCGTAGTCGACGCTCATGGTTGGCCCTCCGGATCATCGGGTCGAGCGGTTGCACCCGAAGGTATGGGCGCGTGCGGGTGTTGGGCGTCGTCTCGTTCGGCGCGGTCCCGTGCGGCGCGATCGCTCAACCGTCGTGCGAGCGCGGCGAGCGTTGCGGGGGCGTCGGCCACCACGGCCAGGTCGGCCATGGACATCATCGGGCAGTGCGGATCGGTGTTCACCGAGATCACATGGCGCGGGTCGCCCAAGCCGGCCGTGTGTTGCACCGCTCCCGAGATGCCGAACGCGACGTACAACTCGGGGTTCACCACCACGCCGGTCGTGCCGATCTGCCGGGCGTGACTCACCGGGCCGGCGTCGGTGACCACACGGGTGGCGCCCATCGCCGCGCCGATCGAAGCGCCCACCTCAGTGAGGGCGGCGAACGTGCCATCGGGATCGTCGGTGCGCAGCAGGCCGGCGCCGCCGCCGACGATGCGCGATGCCTCGGCCAGATCGATCGTGGTCGCGTCGGCCGCCTCGATCTCGATGAGTTCGGCGTCGGCGGCCGATGCGGTGTGCGCGGCGATCGCGAGATCGAGCGTCTCGACCACGACCGCGTCGCCCATGGAACCCTCGACGCCGCGCACGCCCGGCTGGAGCGTCGCGACGAACGGGCCGTCAGGCCGGACAACCGACTGCACCAGACCGCCGTGATGCACGACCACCACGCGGTCGGCGGCGACGGTCATAGCGTTCGACAGCAGCGGCCAGTTGAGCTCTGCTGCGAGACGGGCGCCGAGATCGCGTCCGTCGGGCGAAGCCGGCAGCACCAGCGCCGTGGCGTCGGCGACCAGAGGAGCGAGCGCTGCGGCCCATGCCGCCGGGCGGAAGTCGCCGACCTCGGCCAACGAGACGGTGCGCACCAGCCCGGCGAGTGCACCGGCCGCGGTTCCGAGCACCGAGCCGATGAGGATCGTGCGCGGCTCGGTGCGCGCATCGGTGCCCGGCCCGGCCGACGTTGTTTTCGCGATCGCGGCCACCTCGGCGGCAACTTCGTGACCGCCCGCCGCAAGGACGCCGTCGCGCACTGGGATGATCGCCACTGGACCCGCTGTCATCGCCGCTCAGGTTAGAGCGTGGGCCGGCAGCGCCCGATCCGCCGCGCCCGTGGACACAGCGTCGATGCCGGGACGAAGCGGGTGGTCCAGCGCTGCGTTCTCAACTCAGGGCTTGGGCGGCGGCACACAGATCGATCGCAAGCGCCTGCGGCGACCGCCGGTCGACCGGGCCCCGGTACCGCCGAAGGAGGTCATCGCGCGCAGCTACCGGCTCGGACCGCGACCGCGCCTTCGTGCGGTCCGTCCAGACGAACAACCCGATCACCAGGACCCCCCGCCGCTCCGCGGGACTCATACCCGCCGAGCGGCCGCGTCGATGACTGTCCGGAGGTGAGCTCGCTCGACTGGCACCGGCCGACCTGATGACGGAACCGGTCAACGTGCTCCTGTTGGACGAGCCGACGAACGACCTCGCTCTGTCGAGATGCAACGTTCTGGACGACGCCTTCGGGCGTGCCCGGCACCGTGCTGATCATCAGTCACGATCGGCACCTGTTGCGCAACATATGCACCAAGGTGGTCAAGGTGCGGGACTGTCGGGCCGTGCACCACATCATTGGGGCCGAGGAGTTCCCGCACCTTCCGCCCGCCCAGGGATCGTCTCGGCGGCCCAGGTTGTGCCGAGACCGAGCGTCAACGAGGCCGGTTCGGCGCCAGCACGACCGGCCAAGGCTCAACGTCGGCCGATGGCAGCGGCCGAACGCCGGGCTCAGCGGGCCGAGCTCAACCCGATGTTCAGGACAAGCGGCTGTCAGAAAGGGCTCAGATGGCCGAACGAGAACCGGGCGTTTCGAGGCTCAATCGGCGGAGCTCACGCGCCACTTGGCGAATCGCTCAAGTCTGGGTTGTGGTTGCCGACCGTAAGGCATGGATCACCGTTGGTTGCGTGGGGTTGGGTCGGCACGGGCGTTGGGCGGGGCGGCGTTGGTGTGCCTGACGGCGTTGCCGGTCGCGGGTTCTGGTCGGGCTGGTGCGGGGCCGGTGGTCGATCCGGTCACGGTGCGGGTGTTTCGTGATCTGAACTGGAACTCGGTTCGTGATGTTGCAACCAGTGCGGGGTGGGGTGAACCCGGCCAGGCGGGTGTGCAGATTCGGGTGACCGACCGCACGGGTGTGTCAGCGAACGCAACAACTGACACGAACGGTGCCGCGGTGTTCAGTCCGGCCGTGCTCGCCGGTCTGGATGGACCGAGGCTTCGGGTGGAGGTGGTCGAATCGTCGGTGCCCGCGCATCTGAAACCGGCCCCGGCGGGTGTTGGCGCGTCGGCACGACCGTGGGTATCCACGATCGAGGTCGCTTCCGGTCCGACCACGATCGATGTCGGCATGGTCGACCCGTCTCGCTATGTGGCACCTGATGCGGCACTCGTGAATCCGCGTCAATGGGGTGGGCCGTATGAGCAGTTCAGCAATATTGGTTTGGATCTACCAGCGTTGATCGCGATTGATCGCGACGCCGGGGTGGATTCGTCGGTTGTTCCCCCCGACTTCCTCGCGCATGAGGCTCCTGCGGCAGTTCCGATGCTGCGGAACTCGGACCAGGCGGAGTTGACGCGCGTTGACGCGATTGGCTCCGTGAACGGGGTGGCCTCCGCCGCATACCCAGATCGGACATTGCTGTTCGCTGGGGCGTTTGGTCGGATGGCAGCGCCGTGGGGTCCGGGTGGTCCTGGGGCAATCTATGTGCTGAACGAAACGGGCGGAGTGCTGTCGACGTTGCAGGTCCCAGGAGCCGCGCCTGCGGTGCCAACCCGGCGTGGTATCGATCCGATCCCTGCGATGGAAAGCCCGACACGATCAGACGCTCAGTCGTCAGCTATCTGCAACGATCCAGGCGTCTCCGACGATCAGTATTTCGTGCGCGACGCGTGCTTCTTCGGGCAGGTTGGCAAGGAGGGTGTCGGCGGTGTCACAGTTCATGATGGGCACCTGTACGCGATCGGATTGCATACCCGTCACGTCTACCGGTTCGATATCTCGAACCCGGACGCCATCGGCGCAGCTCAGGACTTGGGTGCCGTGCCCGACCCAGGGTGTCCGGCTGGCTCCGCTGACTGGCGACCGTTCCCGATCTCGTTCTTCGATAGTGCGATGTATGTCGGCGGCACGTGCACGGGCGAGACCCGCAACACCCATCCGAACACGGTGCGTGACAGTGACGGTGTGACATTGTGGCGCAACGACCCGGCATCGGTCGCGAACTACAACTCCGGTGATGTCGCGATCGCGGTGGTGCGTGCCGATAGTTCCGCCGCATTGGCATCCGCACAGCCCGTGATGCTGCAGCCTCTCGACTGGCAACAGGGTTTCCGCCGTGAAGGTAAATACCCCCGGGCAACCACTGGCAATGGGATCACCAACGGCCGTTCCGTCTGGAACCCGTGGCTCGACGAAGCGGATGGGCAAATGATTGGCATGTATCGTGGTTCGGTCACGCTCTATCCGCAGCCCTGGTTGACGAGTTTCGATTTCGATGCTGATGGATCACTGATCTTGGGGGTCGCTGACCGCACCGGCAGTCAGATCCCGAAGACGTGGGCAGGGCAAGGGTTTTCCGACTCGAACCAGTTCGACCCCGCCTGGGGATACTTGACTCAGCAGGCGGTTGATGGTGGCATCACTACGTCGCGGTACGGCGTGAGCGATGGTGACGCATCGGGCGACATGTACCGGGCGTGTCGCGTGAACGATCCGGCGGGCGTAGATCTGTTCGGGGCCCAGTCTTCATGGGTGTTCGAAGGCGACCCGGGCTGCGCGACGAACGCACCAGACCCGCTCGACGCTTCATACAAATACCCGGTTGGCGATGTGCAAGAAGCCCACGAGTATTACGTCGGCGACTGGGACTATCGGCCACTCACCGGCACACCTCGCAATACGGCAGAAGGAACCCATGGAGCAGTTGTATTCGATCCGGAGACTCGACAGGTCGCGGTGTCGTCGTTGATCAACGACTGGTCCACCGGCGTGAAGTGGTTGAACAACATCACCGGTGTACAGGAGCGTTACCACTGGAGCATTGCCGGGCTGTTGCATCAGACCGCTGGCCCTGCCTATAGCCAGCTTCGCTCGACCGAGAGCTGGGCGTGCCCGCAGCAGTATGTGCGCAGAGACTCTCTTGGGCTGCCTCGAGGACCGCTCACCGCGCCGTTGAGCTACCGAATGCTGTTCCACGACGCGACAGTGGGGTTGCCGTGGCTTCCTCAGAACGCTGACCCTTTGGCGCCGTTCTATGACGCGAACGCCGTCGCTCATGGGGCGTGCAACCATGTGTCGCTATCCAAGACCGGCCCGACCGGGCAATTGGCATTTGTGGCATCGCTAGGGCCGGTTGAGATCGGCGATTTCGTGTGGCTCGACGCGGATGGTGATGGAATCCAAGATCCCGACGAGACTCCGTTGGTTGGTGCCACTGTCGAGGTTGTTGATAGTGCCGGGACGGTGGCTTGGACGGGGACCACTAACACCGATGGCCGCTGGACGGCCGCGGTCGCGCCGAACGCTGACTACACGGTTCGGGTCAACCCGGCGACGTCAACGACGGTGTTGCCGGGAATGAGAACGCTTGGGGAGTTGATCCCTACCAGCGAAGGGGTGGGTGCTGGGGGAACCGATTCTTCGGGCCCGAACACAGCACCACGACCAACACCGGGAGCGGCCGTGTCGTTCCCGGCGACAGCAGTTCGAGCTGGTGCCGCGAACCATACGTTCGACACCGGGTTCACGTTGCCGGTATCGCTCGGTGATCATGTGTGGCTTGATCGGAACCGAAACGGAGGCCAGGATCCTGGTGAGCCTCCATTCGCGAATGTGACGGTGACGTTGTTCGCCGCGGATGGCACGACAGTTGTTGGCACCACGACGACCGACAGCAACGGGTTCTATTCGTTTACCGACCTGATTCCAAACACCAACTATGTGGTGGGGTTCACTAGGCCCGATGATTATCGGTTCACCCGTCACAACGCGGGCAGTGACGGTGGGGATTCCGATGCTGATCCGGCCACAGGCTTTGTTGGAGTGAGAAGTCCCGGGAGCGGAACGAACTCGTCGACGAATCCCGATAATCCGACGATTGATGCCGGGCTTGTCGCAATAGACCTGTCGGTTGCGAAGCGGTTGATCACCGACGGACCGTACGCTGTTGGTGATGTGGTCGAATTCGAGCTTGTGCCATCGAATGATGGTCCAGCCGACGCGGTTGGTGGCTGGTCGGTGACCGATGTGCTCCCGAAGGGGTATGCGGCCGTTTCGATCGCCGGGAAGGGTGGAGCCAGTTCGGGCTATTCGTGCACGCTGGTCGCGCTGTCGTGCATGTCGTCGCAACCGTTGGCTGCGCGGGGGACCGGAGTTGGGGTGGTGGTGACCGCCAAGATCGTTGGTGGTGCACCCGAGGATCTGGTGAACCGGGCCTTCATTTCTCCCGCGTCGGATGATGTTGAGGAATCGAATCCGTTGAGTGTTCCCGATGGTGGGACTGATACGGACGAGTCGGGAACGAACAACGATTCGATGGTTGTGTTGCATCTTTCCGAGGAACGCGACCCATCCACGCCGGCGGTGCCTACCGAGACGCCGAAACGTCTGGCGTTCACCGGTTCGCAACAGGCTGCTGTTGTGGTTGTCGGCGGGCTGTTGCTGGTGGCGGGAGCGTGCCTTGTCCGCTTGCGCCGGCGTCGGCCTGCTGCCTTGTAGGTTTGGCCGCCGCTATACACACCGAGCGGATCGGCCTCGGCCCCCGAGGTGACGCCGTAAAGGGAGGCTTCATGCGATCGCTTGTGCGCGGC
>OEIV010000010.1_pt1 | contig 135123 bp, 126 predicted proteins | sample 1539231 | NCBI WGS metagenome assembly OEIV01 (sample SAMN03794762, study PRJEB22550) | activated sludge metagenome | feature: wastewater treatment plant; material: activated sludge; isolation source: Wastewater treatment plant of a petroleum refinery complex | place: Argentina: Buenos Aires ...
TCTTGGCCAGCTCGGTCTTGCCCACGCCCGAGGGGCCCAGGAAGATGAACGAGCCCGACGGACGCTTCGGGTCCTTGAGGCCGGCTCGGGTACGGCGAATGGCCTGGCTGACGGCCTTGATCGCCTCGTGCTGGCCGATGACGCGCTTGTGCAGCTCGTCCTCCATGCGCAGAAGCTTGGCCGTCTCCTCCTCGGTCAGCTTGTACACCGGGATCCCGGTCCACAGCGACAGCACCTCGGCGATGGACTCCTCGTCGACCTCGTCGAAAAGGTCGACGCCGGCGGCCTTCATCTCCAGGTCGCGCGCTTCCTTGGCGGCGAGCAGCTCCTTCTCACGGTCGCGCAGGCGACCGGCCTCTTCGAAGTCCTGCTTCTCGACCGCTTCCTTCTTCTTGCGGGTGACCTCGGCGATCTCGTTCTCGAGCTCGCGATAGTCGGGCGGTGTCTGCATGCGACGGATACGCAGGCGCGAGCCAGCCTCGTCGATCAGGTCGATCGCCTTGTCGGGAAGGTGACGGTCGGAGATGTAGCGATCGGCCAGGTTCGCCGCGGCGACGAGCGCCTGATCGGTGATCGTCACGCGGTGGTGGTTCTCGTAGCGCTCGCGCAGGCCCTTGAGGATCTCGATCGTGTGAGCCACGGACGGCTCTTCCACGACGACCTTCTGGAACCGGCGCTCGAGCGCTGCGTCCTTCTCGAGGTGCTTGCGGTACTCGTCGAGCGTGGTCGCACCGATGGTCTGCAGCTCGCCGCGGGCGAGCATCGGCTTCAGGATCGACGCGGCATCGATAGCGCCCTCGGCCGCGCCGGCACCGACGAGCGTGTGGATCTCGTCGATGAACAGGATGATGTCGCCGCGGGTCTTGATCTCCTTGAGCACCTTCTTCAGGCGCTCCTCGAAGTCGCCGCGGTATCGCGAGCCGGCGACGAGTGCGCCGAGGTCGAGGGTGTAGAGCTGCTTGTTGAGCAGCGTCTCGGGCACGTTGCCCGCGGCGATCGCCTGGGCGAGGCCTTCCACGATCGCTGTCTTGCCGACGCCGGGTTCGCCGACGAGCACCGGGTTGTTCTTGGTGCGGCGGCTGAGGATCTGCATCATCCGCTCGGTCTCGCGCTCGCGTCCGATCACCGGGTCGAGCTTCTTCTCGCGGGCGAGCTGGGTGAAGTTGCGGCCGAACTGGTCGAGCACGAGCGAGCCGGACGCGGCATCGCCCGAACCGCCACCGGTCGCGGCCTTCTCACCCTGACCGGGCTGCTGCGGCGTGTTGCCGCCGGAGCTCGTGGGGCCGGGGTAGCCGGACAGGAGCTGGATGACCTGCTGACGCACTCGCGAGAGATCGGCGCCGAGCTTCACGAGCACCTGCGCCGCGACACCTTCGCCCTCACGGATGAGACCGAGCAGGATGTGTTCGGTGCCGATGTAGTTGTGGCCCAACTGCAGCGCCTCGCGCAGCGACAGCTCGAGCACCTTCTTGGCCCGGGGCGTGAACGGGATGTGGCCCGACGGCGACGAGCCGCCTTGGCCGATGATCTCCTCGACCTGCTGGCGCACGGCTTCGAGGGAAATGCCGAGCGACTCCAACGCCTTCGCGGCAACGCCTTCGCCCTCGTGAATCAGACCCAGCAGGATGTGCTCGGTACCGATGTAGTTGTGGTTGAGGAGACGCGCTTCCTCTTGGGCCAACACCACAACTCGGCGAGCTCGGTCTGTGAAACGTTCGAACACTGAGTGCCTCCTCGGGGACTCGTGGAGCCAGTGTAACCGTGCCCCTTCGCGATCTGTGCAGCAGGGCAACGCCGGTTCCGGGTAGCTGCAACGCCGATCGCGGGCCGAACCTTCCCGGGGCGCGCCCGGCTCGATGCGGGAGGCTCGCAGCCCCCGAAGTAACCTCCGGCCGTGGCCTCCGCCAACCCCCTGAGCGTCATGCCCACCCTCGTCGACGACCTCGATCGACTGGAGTCGGAGCTGCTGAAGTCGGCCATGTCCGACGATCCGTATCTCACCGAGATCGCCGCGCACCTGATCAAGGCGGGCGGGAAACGCGTCCGGCCCGGGTTCTGCCTGGCTGCCGCCGCGACCGCCCCCGACGGCGGTGGCGCAGCGACGCCGGAGTCGATCCTCGCCGGCGTATCGATCGAACTGGTCCACCTCGGCTCGCTCTACCACGACGACGTGATGGACGACGCGACGACGCGCCGCACCGTCGCCAGCGTCAACGCGAAGTGGGGCAACCTCAAGGCGATCCTCGCCGGCGACTTCCTGCTCGCCCGGGCATCCGAGATCGCCGCCGGGCTCGGGGTCGAGGTCGCCGGGCTCCTCGCCGCAACGATCGCCCGCCTGTGCGAAGGCCAGGTTCTCGAACTGCAGTACACGTACGACGCGGCCCGCACGGAACAGCAATACCTGCGCTCGATCGGCGGCAAGACCGCCGCACTGCTCGCCGCCGCCTGTCGCATCGGCGGCATCGTCGGAGGCGTCGACGCGGCCCACCGCGATGCCCTCACCACGTTCGGATACTCCTACGGCATGGCCTTCCAAGTGGTCGACGACGTGCTCGACCTCGTCTCGACCGAGGCGGAGCTCGGCAAGCCGACGGGTCACGACCTGGAGGAGGGCGTGTACACGCTGCCCGTCATCGCCGCGTTGCTCGGCCCCGACGGCGACCGCCTGCGGCCGCTGCTCACCGACGCGATGACGCCCGAACAGCGCGACGAGGCCGTGGCGATCATCCGCGGCGGCGGTTGGATCGACGGCTCCATCGAGCGGGCGCGCACGTTTGCCGCCGATGCGTCGAACGCGTTGGCCGGCCTGCCCGACAGCATCGGCATCGACGGCCTGAGCGCCGCCGCGAAGCACCTGGTCGACTCCGTCGAGGCCGCGGCCGCCACCGCGGCCTGAGCACCGGACGGGGCGAAGGCACCGGGCGGAACCTCGTATGCGGCGCAGCGCGGATGTCGTGGTGGTCGGAGCCGGAACGGCCGGCCTCTATGCCGCGACGTGCCTGGCGGAGTCGGGCCGACGGGTCGTCGTGCTCGAACGCCGGCCCGAGGGCCACAGCGGAGCCCGCTGGTGCAACGGCATCGTCGCGTGGCAATTCGAGCGAGCCGGACTCGCGCCGCCCGTGGCCCCCGAACTGCGCGCCCGCGGTGGGGTCACGCACCTGCTGAGCCCGTCGGGCACCACGCGGGTGAGCATCACCTCCAGCCCGGTGCTCGACGCCGACATGCGAGCGCTCGTGCAGCGGCTGCTCGACCGGGCACACGGCGCCGGGGTCGAGGTGCTGTGGGACGTCACCGATGTTCGCCCCCGACTCGACGACGCAGTGGAAGCCGTCCCGACGGACCGGCGCGTTCGCGGGGTGCACGCCACATGGCACGGCGAGGTCATCGACATCGCCGCCGATCTGGTTGTCGACGCCTCGGGCCGCGCCGGTGTCGTGCGCGACGCCGTGCCCGCGCTCGCTGCGGCGGCGCCTCCCGTGGAGGGCGCCGATCTGTGCTCGGCGCAACAGTTGGTGCTCGACGTCGACGATCCCGACGGCGCTCGTGCCTTCCTCGCCGAACACGGTGCCCGACCCGGCGACATCGTGAGCTGGATGGCGCCCGACGGTGGCTTCTCGATCCAGAGCATCCACGTCGCCGGCGACCTTGACGAGGCCTCGCTGCTCACGGGCTCGATCGCCGATGGCCGCCACCGCAGCGGAAGCGAGTTGATGGCCGACCTGCGCCGGCGCCACCCGTGGCTCGGCGCCCAACGATTCGGCGGCGGCGGGACGATCCCGTTGCGCCGCACACCGGCGCGGTTCGCTGCACCCGGCGTCGCGCTGGTGGGCGACGCCGCGTGCCACGTCATGGCGGCGCACGGCAGCGGCATCGGGTTCGGCCTCATCGCAGGCCGCGTGCTCGCCGACGCCCTTGCCGCGCACCACGACCCGGGTTCCGCCGAGGCCACGTGGCGATATCAGCGATCGTTCCTGCGCGAGTTCGGCCCGACAATCGGCAGCTTCGACGTGTTCCGCCGGATGAGCGTCGAGCTGGGCACGGCCGGCATCGAGCAGCTCATGGCCTCCGGCCTGTTCGACGAGGAGATGGCCGCGTCCGGGCTCGAACAGCGCCTCGTCGACCCGCCGATCTCGCATCTCGTCGGCAAGGTCGCCCAGCTCGCGCGTCATCGAGCGATCACGCGGCGGCTCGCTCCAGCGCTGGTGCGCGGCACCGCGGCGCGAGCGATCTACCGCGTCTACCCGAGACGTCCGAACGAGGCGGCGCTGCGCCGTTGGGCCCGAGCCGAACGCGTCCTGCTCGGCGCCTGAGGACCGAGGCGGAACCGCGGATCAGGGCAAATACTGGGGCTCGATCGAGGTGACGGTGCCCGACACGACCGAGATCCAGAACGGCGGCGGCGAGTCGCCGTAGTCGGCGACGTACTGCTGCAGCCCCGCAAGATCCGACGACACCGGCTCGGGCGACCCCGGCGGGTCGAGCACGGAGATCGCGGCGCTCACCGGGACCGCCACGGTGCGCAGCTTCGGGTTCACGTTGCTGATGTAGTAGTCGTTCGGCACGCAGTTGCAGGACTCGTCCAGGTCGCCCGCCGCCTTCGCCTTCGCGATCGCCGCGTCGCCGGTCAGGAACTCTGCGAGGTCGACGGTGACCGTGCGGCCGACCAGGTCGACCGCACGCACGAACACGACGTTGCGGCCCGCAGGCAGCGCGTCGCCGGCGGCGCCGGACTCCGGCACCGTGGTCGACGTGGCACCCGATTGCGCCACGGTGGTCGTACTCGCCTCGGTCGAGGTGGTCGAGGTCGACGCGGCGGTGGTCGAGGTCGATGCCGAATCATCCGACCCGCACCCAAGGAGCACCAGCGGGGCGAGGACCGACCCCACGATGAACGATCGACGATGACGCACTGCGCACCTCCCACGAGTTGTGCTCGTCACGCTACGTGGTTCGCGTCCGCTCGGCCGAGTCCGTCGGATGCGCGGCGGTCGGGACGATCCAGGCCGGACCGGCGTCGCACGCGACGACGACCTCGTCGCCCGGCCGCCGCGGCTGCACACCGAGCTCGCGCACCGACACCAGCAGTTCGACGGGAGCAGCCGTCGAGCCCGCCGCCGCTATGCCCGCCGCCGCGGCGCTCACCGACGCGGCACTCACGTCGACGACGCTCACCGTCGTCGAGCCGTAGAGCTCGACCTCGCGCACCCGCCCGGCAACGGTCGGCCCAAGCGAGTCCGACCCTGCAGCGGTGGCCGGATCGACGCACCAAAGCGCCTCGGGGCGCACGACCCAGACGCCCCCCTCCGCCGCTCCGGGGCCCGCCGCGGCGCGGCGACCCCAGGGCGTGTGCACCTCGGGCCCTCGCGCTCCCGACACCGGGATCAGGTTCGCCTCGCCCACGAACAACGCGACGTCAGCGTCGATCGGCGACGCGTACACGTCGTGCGGTGAGCCGATCTGGACGACCCGACCCCCGCGCATCACGGCGACGCGGTCGGCCACGGCGAAGGCCTCGTCGCGGTCGTGGGTGACGAACACCGTCGTCGTCCCGGCGGCCCGAATCACTCGTCGCACGTCTCGCCGCAAGCGGTGCCGCAACACGGCATCGAGATTCGAGAACGGCTCGTCGAGCAACAGCACCGCCGGGCCGGGTGCCAGGGCGCGAGCCAGGGCGACCCGCTGCGCCTGACCGCCCGAGAGCGTGGTCGGCTCGCGTTCACCGAACCCCTCCAATCCCACCAGGTCGAGCACCTCGTCGACGCGCTCGCCACCGCGGCGGCTGCCGCGTTCCAGCCCGAACCCGACGTTTCGGGTGACATCGAGGTGCGGGAACAGCGCTCCGTGCTGGAACACCATGCCCACCCGCCGACGCTCCGGTGGCACCACACGGCTCGACGAGCTCATCTCGACACCCGCGATCGCCACCGTCCCGCGGTCGGGCGACTCCAGCCCCGCCACGATGCGCAGCGCCGTCGTCTTTCCGCAGCCCGACGGGCCCAGCAGCGCCAACACCTCGCCCGGCGCCACGTCGAGGCACACGTCGCGCAGCACCGCCGCGCCGTCGAATGCCTTGTCGATCCCGCGCAGCGACAGCGCCGCCGGATCGCGGGTCGACATCGACCCTGCTGTCACTCCGTCACTCCGTCGCCTTGACCACGAGTCCGATGTGCCTGCCGGCCGACAGGTTGTCGATCGCGCCGTTGACGCTCGCCACTCCAATCGCGTCGTCGGCATTGAGCGCGGCCCGTCGCTTCCACAGCGCGCGCAAGGTCGCCATCTCGGCGGGAGAGAACGGGTTCGTGAACGCGACGACCTCGGCTGTCCCCTCCGCGTACACGTGTTCCGCGAGCTCGTCTGTCGATACGTTCAGCGTGACTCGGGCCGGGCGCAACCGAGCGGGTATCACCATATTTCGGTAGCGATCCTGGAGGTTCAGAGAGAACCCGTCGCGGTCGGCCATCAGCGCCAGGTTCGTGACCAACTCCATGGACGGGAACGACGTATCCGACTCCATCCGGACCGGGTCCGGGGATCGTGCGAGCCACTCCCGTAGCGCCGGACGCAGCGCGGCTGCGGTGGTGAGCCCGGCCGCGGGAAGTCGCTGCTGGGCCACGCCGACGGACGATCCGACCGCTCCGATGATCGCCATGACGACCGCCGCGATGCCTGTTGCGGCGGTCCATCTGCGCGACTTCCGCAGCATGGTCCCATCGGTGAGACCGTGCCCGGCAACGGCGAACGCCAGCAGTGTCACCGCTATCGCGGCCGACGGGTCCCAAGCGATCAGATAGGGCCACGGTGCCCCACGGATCTCCGCTATGGACGCAACTTGGCATGCGACCAACGAGATGACCATCCCCGAGGCGAACAGCACGCGCCGCCGCGGCGCGCCCGGCCCGACCCGAATCGCGGCGAGGAGGAGGCAGGCGACCACGGCAACGAGAACCACGGGAACTGTCCAACGCGTCGAGGTGAGCGCCCACGGGTCGCTCACGTTCAACCACCACGGCCGCAGCGAATACGTGTCGCTCACCGCGGCGGCTGCCGCATCCATACCGAACAGCGGCTCCGTGCTCTCGCGACTCAGGCGCCATATTGAGGACAGGTTGCCACCCGTCCCGAACTGATCGATCAGCGGTGGCAGCCAGAGGACGCACGCGATCGCCGCCCCGCCGAGCCTCCAGCGATCGCCTGTACGAACCTTCCGACGCTCCGATCGATCACGTTCGAGATGACTCAACACCCACGCGCCCAACCACCACAGCAGCGCCAGGAGCGAGAAGGGAAGGGCGCCGAGGTGGCTCTGTGCCACGACCGCAGCGATCGGGGGGACGGCCAGACACGCCAGCCGCTCATCGTCGACGGAGATCCATGCAAGCGCCACCAGCGCGCCGCCAGCGATGGTTCCGACGAACGGGTTCCATGGCAGGGCGATCGGTGCCAGCCCCACCGATCCGGTGATGTACAGGCTGCCGATCGCGGCCCACCATGCCGAGCGCGGGCGCCTGGTCGCGGCGAAGCCGTGCACCACGAGCGCTATGAGCAGCGCGTTCCCCAGGAGCATGCCCGTCGCCAACGCGCGACCGTCCTGCCCAAGCAGGCGATACGGGATCCACAACAGATAGAACATCGCAGGACCCGGGTGTGCGTAGCCGAAGCGCGAGTACGGCCCGACGAGCGCCGGATCGCGACCCAAATCCCGGATTCGGAGCTCGATAGCGGCCACATCGCTAGCCGAGTCATACCGAGTCGCCCAAACCCTCACGACCGCAGCCAGCAGCGGAACGACGGCGACTGCAAACGGGACGAGCCAAGACCGGGCCGGTATGCGCCTCTCACGTTGAGGCCGCTCAACGGAAGTGGCCGCCACGTCAGCTCACTCCGTCACTTCGGGCCGGAGTGTCGGGAACAGGACCACGTCGCGGATGGTGGTGGTGTCGGTGAGCAACATGACCAGCCGGTCGATGCCGATACCGAGTCCCACGGTGGGCGGAAGCCCGTAGTCGAGCGCTCGCAGGTAATCCTCGTCGACCGCCATCGCCTCGTCGTCGCCGCCGGCCTTCTGCGCGGCCTGATCCTCGAACCGCGCCCGCTGCTCGTCCGGGTCGCACAGCTCGCTGAACCCGTTGCAGAGCTCGCGGCCCGCAACGATGCCCTCGAAGCGCTCCGTGAGCAACGGATCGTCGCGGTGATCCCGCGACAGCGGCGACACCTCTTTGGGATAGTCGGTCACGAAGATCGGCTCCCACAGCGTGTGCTCGGTCGTCTTCTCGTACAGCTCCAGCAGCAACTTGCCCGTGCCGTACGACTCCTTGATCGGCACGCCGTGCTCCTCGCAGAGCGTCCGCAACTCGTCGATCGGCGAGTGCACCGAGACCTCGCGACCGATCGTCTCGCTCACCAGCTGGGCGAGCGGCACGCGCCGCCACGGCGCCGAGAGGTTGAGCTCGCGTCCGTCGTAGGTGATCTGCGTCGTGCCGCAGATCTCGCGTGCGAGCGACTCGACGAGCTGCTCGGTGAGCGCCATGTGGACCTCGTAGTCGCCGTAGGCCTCGTAGCACTCCAGCATCGTGAACTCGGGGTTGTGGCGCGGCGAGAGGCCCTCGTTGCGGAACACTCGGCCCAGCTCGAACACCCGCGGGAACCCGCCGACGACCAGCCGCTTCAGGTACAACTCGGGTGCGATCCGAAGGTAGAGATCCAGGTCGAGCGCGTTGTGATGGGTCACGAACGGCCGTGCCAGGGCGCCGCCGGGGATCGGATGGAAGATCGGCGTCTCCACCTCCATGTAGTCCCGCGACTCCATGAAGCGGCGGATCAGCGAGACGATGCGCGACCGCGCGGCCAGCGCGGCTCGCGAGTTCTCGGTCACCCACAGGTCGACATAGCGCTGGCGGAACCGGGTGTCGGGATCGGTGATCCCGTGCCACTTGTCGGGGAAGCTGCGGCGGGTCGCCGCCAGCATCTGCCAGGCGTCGACCCGCACCGACAGTTCGCCGCGGCGGGTCGTCATGACCTCGCCGCTCACCGAGATCCAGTCGCCCAGGTTCAAGGCGCAGAACGCGTCGAACTCCGGAGTCGACGCCGACGGAGCGAACAGCTGCAGTCGGCCGGTGTGGTCGGCGAGCGTGCCGAACGCGAGCTTGCCTTGCACCCGCCGGAGCATGAGCCGCCCGGCGACGGCGACGACCGACCCCGTCTCGGCACCCGGTTCCAGGTTCGGGAAGCGGTCGGCGATCGCGGCGGTGGTATCGGTGACCTCGACGGAGTAGGGCAGTTCGTCCATGCGGGGCCACACGCTACCGGCCGAGCCACGGCCCTCCCGGCGCAGTTCCCCGGCGGAGTTGCCCACGCAGTTGCCGCCGGTGTCGCCTTCGGGGTCAGGCGCGGTTCTTCTCCCAGATCAGGCGCAGGCCGTGCAGCGTCAACCACGGCTCGTTGTGCTGAATCGAGGAGGCGAACGGTGCGATCAGGTCGGCGAGTCCGCCCGTCGCGATCACGGTGGGCGTGCCGACGACAGCCTCGATCCGGTGGCACATCCCGTCGATCATCGACGAATAGCCGTAGATCACGCCCGACTGGATCGACTCGACCGTCGTCTTGCCGATCACGCTTCGGGGTTCCACGAGCTCGACCCGGCGCAGCGCGGCAGCGCGGCCGAACAGTGCGTCGAGGCTGATCTCGATGCCCGGGATGATCGATCCGCCGAGGTATTCCCCCGCCGCGGAGATGACATCGAAGGTCGTTGCGGTTCCGAAATCGACGACGATCGTCGGGCCGCCGTACAGGTCGAAGGCGCCCACGGCGTTGGCGATCCGGTCTGCGCCGACCTCCTTGGGGTTGTCGTACAACACCGGCATGCCGGTCTTCACACCCGTTCCCAACACGACCGGGTCGATGTCGAGGTACCGCTCGCACATGCGCCGGAGCTCGAAGGTCACCATCGGCACACCCGAGCTCACGGCAACGCCGTCGACGTCCTCGCGCCAGTCGTACCCGGCCGACGCGAGGAACTCCGACAGCACCAGGGCCAGCTCGTCGGAGGTGCGCTGCGCGACCGTCGCGACGCGCCAGTGGTCGATCAGCCCGTCACCGGCCGAACCCCCGTACAGACCGATCACCGTTTGCGTGTTCCCGACGTCGATGGCCAACAGCACCGCGCACACTCCTTCGAGGACGATCTCGGCCGCAATCATGGCAGGTCCGCCATGATCTCCCGCTCCGATGAACGGCGAGGAGCGGTCCCGTGGCGTTGGTCAGATGCTCGGGTCGGCGCCGATGTCGAGGCCGATGTCGAGCGTGGGCGCCGACTTGGTCATCCGCCCGATCGAGATGTGATCGACCCCGGTCGCCGAGTACGCCGCGATCGTCTCCAGCGTCACGTTGCCCGACACCTCGAGCAACGCACGTCGTCCCTCCTCGGACTCGAGGCGGCGCGCCGCGGCGACGCACTCGACGATCTCCGGCGGGTCCATGTTGTCGAGCAGCACCGCCGTCGCTCCGGCGCGGATCGCCTCGACCATCTGCTCGATCCGATCGCATTCGACGTGCACGGTACGGCCGGGCCACAGGTCGAGGCAGCGACGCACGGCGTCGCTGATCCCGAGGCCCGTGAGGTGGTTGTCCTTGATCATCGCCCAGTCGCTCAGGTTGCCGCGATGGTTGCGGCCGCCACCCGCGCGCACCGCCGCCTTTTCGAGCGTGCGCAATCCGGGCGTGGTCTTGCGCGTGTCCCACACCTGGGCGGACCCGCCCGACGCCGCGGCCTCGACGTAGGTCGCAGTCAGGCTGGCGACACCCGAGAGGTGGCCGAGGAAGTTGAGCGCCGTCCGCTCCGCGGTCAGGATCGGGGCGAGCCGCCCGCGCACCCAGCCGATGGTGTCGCCCTGCTCGACGACATCGCCATCTCGGAGGACCCACGACACCTCGATCCGAGGATCGATCTGAGCGAACGCCTCCTCGGCGCACAGCGTTCCGGCCAGGCGACCGGCCTCGCGGGCGTCGAAGCGCGCGGCGGTGGTCGTCTCGGGGTCAAGCAGCGAGGCCGCGAGGTCACCGAGCGGTGCGAGATCCTCCGCCAGTGCTCTCGACACTGCCTCGCGCACCGCGAACCGCGGCGGGTCGAAGTAGGTCGTCATGGGCGGCGAGGCTACCCGCCACCTGCGTTCACGAATGGCCTGTGGCCCACTCGCGTTCGGGATCGGCGACGGAACCGCCCGCGTCGAACCGCGTCCACCACGCGAGCGACATCGAACGACCGGCGACGGTGTCGACGCCGCGAACGAGCGCGCCGTGCCATCCCCGGGAATCGCTCGCGACGCGACCGATCGCCGCCGCGACCGCAGACGGGTCGAGTGCGTCGGCCGGTACTCCCTCCACGCTCACGCCGATCAACGAGCCCGTCTCGGACAGCTCGTCGAGCAGCGCAGACAACGCCGTCTCGTCGGCATCGGAGGCCGCCACCCACGCGGTCCACGCCACACCCGATTCGCCTTCCGCGTCGAGCCCGGCGGCGATCGCCGCCTCGAACTCGGCGGGCACCAGCCGCTCGGGGTCGGCACCGACCGGAATGGAGAACAGGTCAACTCGAAGCGCCATCGGCACCACCTTCGGGAGAGGACAGGGACGCCGGGTCGGCGTCGCCCGGCATGATTCGCAGCGCCGTCCAGGCGCCCACGTACACCACGGACTGATCGGTGAGATCAAAAGGCTTCGACGGTTCGACCGGCGCCGCGTCGGCGACCGGCGCGCCGTGTCGACCCACTGAGGTGCCGTTGGTCGAACCGAGGTCGACCACACGCCAGGCGCCTGCGGCGTCGCGCAGCAACTGGGCGTGGCGGCGCGACACGCCGGGATCGTCGTCGAGAACCACCTGCGGGCCGCCACCGCCGCGGTGACTCGTCCGACCGAGCAGCACCGTCTCGCCGAGGGCACCCACCCGGCGCGACGTCGCCGCGGGACAGGGGACCCCGGAGTCGGCCCCGTGCGCCGAGTACCACTCGGGGTCGACCGATACCTCGATCACCCACGGCGCGCCGTCGGGCGACGCTTCCGCCGACACGGGTTCGGGCTCCTCCCCCGGTGCCGCGCCCGGAGTCGACGGAGTCGAGACCGGCGGCGACGGCGGGGCCACCGGCGGTGGAAGCTGGCCCGTCGTGAAGTCGTAGCCGCAGCCCTCGCAGAACAGGGCGTTGGCGCGATTCGAGGTGTCGCAGTTCGGACACGGAACCGAGCCCGGCATAGCCGCTCCCGTCGCCGGTGCAACCGGCGAGCCCGCCGGCGGCGTCGGCGTGACCGACGTGGCCAATGCGCCGAGTTTGGCGCCGCAGCGGTCGCACCAGTCGGGGTCGGCCGAGTCGTGGCCGTTGGGGCACAGCGCCATCAGGGCTCCTTGTGAACGCGGATCGTCTTGGTGCTGCGGGTATCGAGGGCCATCTCGTCGGCCGCCGCAACCTGGCGTTTCAACCGAACCGTGCCCGCATCCGGATCGTCGATGTCGACGACCTTCTGCAACAGGCGGATCGTCGCGTCGTTCCCGCTCTCGTGCGCGAGCTGCGCGGCCCGGCCGAGCTTGAGCGTCGCCGTGCGCTCGTCGCCGTCGCGACGAGCCGCGAGGCCGTCCTGGATGGCCGACGCCAACTCGGCCTGGCCGGTGTAGTGCGCGACGCTCGGATTGATCCGCGTCGTCAGGTCGGTGTTCTCGCTCCAGACAGCCCGGACCAGCCCCTTGGCCTGCACCTGATCGTCCACCACCAGCTCGACTCGGGCGGCGAGCCGCTCCGAACCGATCGGTGCGATCGGCACGGCGACCGCCACGTGATAGTCACGCGACTCGTCGGCCCACGCGCCGGTGGGGAACTCGCGAATCAGCGGAGACACGGCGATGCCGCGGCCGGTCAGATCGTCGAGCTGCGGTGCAACCTGACGGACGAACCGGACCTGGGAACCCTCGGGGGCCCACACGCGCAACCGCACGTCGGCCACGCCGCGGGCCATCGAGTTCCGCATGATCTCACCGAAGTCGGCGGCAAGGTTCGCCGGGTCCGCGACGATGTCGACCGTGCCGAGCAGAGCGGTCGAAATGCGCCGCAGCTGCTCGACCACCCAGCCCTCCCCGATCCCCCGGCAATCGCACTGGAACACGCCGTCCGCGGCCGACAGCGCCTGGTCGAGCGCGGCGGGCGGCTCGCCCTCCTGCTTCCCATCGGTGAGCAGCACCGCATGGCACTGCCGCGCGCCCGAGGTCAGGAACATCGAGCGTGCGACGTCGAGCCAGGCGCCAAGCGTCGTAGCGCCGCCCGGTCGGATCGTGTCGATCCACTGCTTGGCCTCGGCACGCGTCCGCGCATCCATGGGGACCAGGCCGGGCTCGCGTGGATACACCACCTGGGCGCCGGTGTTGCCGGCGAGCACCGCGAACAACGCGCCGTCGACGATCTCGTCGATCGCGGCCTGGGCGGCGCGGCGGGCGGCAACCATCTTGGTGCCGGGCATGTCCATCGAACCCGACGAGTCGATGATGATCATCTCCGCGACCGATGCCGGCCCGCTGGCGACCACGCCGCCGGTGCCGCTGCTCGTGACGGTGACGACCGCGTTCACCTCGGTCGCCCCCTCGGGCAGGTACTCGTTCTGGAACACCTCGGCGGTGAAGGTCGCCATCATGGCCTCCCTGGTTGGCCGGACGCCGTGGCGTCCGCTGTCGTCGACGGTTGGTATCGCGCGAGCGCGACGGTGATGTTGTCGTGTCCGCCGCAGCCGTTCGCCCACGCGACGAGCGCCTCCGCCAGGGCTCCGGGGTCGAACGAGCCGACCTCGGCCCGCGCTGCGGCCAGGCGCCCGGCGAGCGCCGTCGCGTCCGGGGCGTAGTTCCACAGTCCGTCGGAGCACACGAGCAACCATCCCGGCCCCACGGGGCCGAGGGTGACCACCTCCGCGTGCGGGTCGACCGAGTCGGCGCCGAGCCATCGGGTGATCGTGTGGAACCCAGGCTGGCGCGCCGCCTCGTCGGGATCCATCCCCTCGGCGATCATCGCCGCGCCGAGCGAATGATCGACCGACACCACAGCGTTGCCGTCGTCGGGGAGCCAGTAGACCCGCGAGTCGCCGCACCACGCGAACGCGACGAGGCCGTCGGGATCGACAACCCCGGCCGCGAACGTGCACGACGGCGGCTCGGGCGGATCGCCGAGGGTTCGAGCAACGCCGATCGCCACCTCGTTGGCCGAGCGGCACGCCTCACCGAGCAGGGCGGTCCAGCGTTCGATGCGCGCCGCGAAGGAGCCCTGCGCGGCGGGCGCCGCGTCGAGCAACAGCGCGGCAGCAGCGCGGGCCGCGGCGAGGCTCGCCCGATCGCTCTGGGGCGCGGTGGTGACGCCGTCGCACACAACGGCAACGCTCGCCCCGGTGCCGGCGACGCCGAGCGCCATGCCGTCCTCGTTGCGGGCGTGGCGAATCCCCTTGTCGCACACGCCGGCGAGTTGTGGGGCCGGCGCTTCGAGCCAGTGGTCGCGGGGCAATCGACCCCGTTCACCGCAGGTGCCGCAGAACCCGTCGTCGAGGACCGCTCCACCACAGGCTCGGCAGTTCGGTGCGCCCGGTGCGGGCATGGACATCGATGCGGGGTTCGACACCGACTCGGGCGTCGGCGGAGCGGCGGCAGACGGATCGGCGGGTGAGCCGACAGGTGAGTCGGGAGGTGAGCCCGTCGTCCCGCCCGACGCGGCTGCACCGCAGTTCTCGCAGAAGGCATCGCCCGATCGCAGCGCTGCACCGCACGCGCCACACGCTGCATCACCGCCGGAGGATGCCGGCGCCGCGGCGACACCGCCGGCCGACGAGTTGGCACTCGTGTCGAGGCCGTTCACGGCGGTCGCGTCCTTGCTCGTCTCGCCCACCGCGTCGGTCACAGCGTCGTGAGGGGACGGATGTCGTTGGCCCGGTCGACGCACTCGATGCGATCGCGTCGACGCTCGGCATACCGCGCGGCGTCACGCCACGCCGCCTCGATGCCGAGCCGGAGCCGCAGCTGGGTCGCCTCGACACCGCCGACCGTGCGGCCGGGGGCGTCGGCCGATGCCAGCACGGCGTCGAGCGCGGAGGACAGGATCGATGCACGACGAACGGCGTCCTGATACGGCCCCATCGAGACGAGCGCTGCCTCGTCGGCCGCCACGGCCAGATCGTCGAGCGACCGAGACAGCGTCGCCCGTTCGACCAGCAGATCGGCCCGCACGAGATGCGCCTCGTTCCACGCTCGGCTCGACGACGGCACGCCGGCGAGGGCCGCGAGGGCCGCGTCGACGTCGCCTGCAGCACGCGAGATCCGCGCCTGGCCGAACCGGCCCCACGACACGAAGGCGGCGTCGGTGCGGGCGCAGGTCTCGTAGAGGCGCCAGGCGAGCGCATGGTCTCCGGTGCCTTCACACGCCAACGCGAGCGCCACCTTGGGCGCGAGTTCGCCCGGCAGTTCGCCGTACACGGCGTTGAACGCGGCGACCGCTGCGGCGGCGTCGCCTCGGGCAAGGGCCGCGAGTCCGTCGATCCACATTGCCCGCCAGTTCCAGGGGTCGGTGTCCAACACCGCGGCGGTCTCGGCAGCGGCACGGGCCGGGTCCCCGGCGGCGAGCGCCGCCTCCGCAATCGCCAGCCGCACGGCCGGCGTCGTCTCGGGGGCCGACGCGAGTGCGGCGACGCGGGCGGCGGGGTCGCGCACCGTCACCGTCGCCAACCACCCGGCCAGCGGGTCGTCGGGATCGACCTTCGGGGTCGGAAGGTCCGACCACGCGACCTGCATCGAGGTCGCGGGCGGATGGTCGAACACGGTCGACGGCAACGAGCGCGTGACGTCGCCGGTCGCCGAGGCCACCACCTCGCGCAGCACGCCGAGCAGCTGTTCCCGCATCTCGTCCGCCGACTGAAAGCGGTCGTGGGCGGCCGGGGCCGTCGCCTTCAGCAGCAGGCGGTACAACGAGTCGTAGCGCTCGAACAGCGGCACCTGTTCGGGCGACGGCAGCGTCGACACGTACGTGCTCTGGTAGCCCTGGAACTCGAACAGCATCACGGCGAGCGTGCGGGCGATCGTGAAGGTGTCGGACGCGACCGTGGGCCCTTCCGACGCCACCTCGGGAGCCTGGAACCCGACGGTGCCGTAGATCGCAGAGGTGTCATCGTCGAGGCGTCGCACGCCGCCCAGGTCGATGAGCTTCACGGCGTCACCGACCTGGATCAGGTTGGCCGGCTTGAAGTCGCAGTAGATCAACCCGAGTGCGTGGAGGTAGGAGAAGGCCGGCAGCACCTCGAGGATGTACGCGATGGCCTGATCCACCGGAATCGGATCGAACGAGCCGCCATTGGCCGCGAGGCGTGCCTTGAGGATCTGGCTGAGGCTGCGACCGCCGACGTACTCCATCACGATGTACGACGTGGCGTCGATGTGGTTGACGAAGTTGTAGATCTCGACGATCAGCGGGTGTTCAACCTCGGCAAGGAACCGCTTTTCGGCCACCGCCGCGGCGAGTGCGTCGGGATCGCTCGCGTTGAGCAGCCCCTTCAGCACCACCCACCGGTCGTTCACGTTGCGATCGCGCGCCAGGTAGATCCAGCCCATCCCACCGTGAGCGAGGCAGCCGACCACCTCGTACTGCCCACCGAGCACATCGCCGGGGTTCAGCTTGGGATCGAAATCGAAACGCGAACCGCACGCCGAGCAGAAGCCCTGGGTGCGACCCGGCTGCCCATCGCGCGAGCGTCCGACCGCCGCGTTGCATGACGAGCAGTACCGCTTGTCCTCGGCCACCTCTGCCGGCGACATCACCGAGGCGAGGGGATCGAGCAGCGGCGCCGTCGGCACCGTTGTGAGCCCCATGCCGAGGCGCTGCGTGACGCGGGACCGGCCCAAGCGGCGAGTCGGCCGCGACGCGGGGTCCAGGCGCGACGACCCGAATCGGGCAGAGCCGAGCCGGGCCGACGCGAGCCGAGCCGATCCAGTCGACGGGGAGACGCCCGCTGACGCGGGCGAGTTCACCGCCGACGCGGCCGATGCGGTTGCGGCACCGGGCGTCGCCGGAGCCGGCGGTACCGTCGCCGCGGGCGCAAGGCCACACACATCGCAATACCCGTCGACGATCGTTCCGGTGCATCCCGGCTGGTCACACGATTGGCTCACCGGGCATCTCCCTCAGCGATCGACGGGGCGAGGCGGGCATTGACCTCCGCGAGGTAGCGATCCACCGCTGCCTGCCCCCGGGTCAGGTCGGTCGGAGCGGTCCACAGCACGTCGTGGGCACTCCGGTATGAGGCCTCGATCGCCGGGTCCTCGGCGAATCCGCGGGCGGCCGCCTTGTCGCGCACGGCCTGGAGCAGCCCACGGAGCTCGGTTCGGCGCGCCAGCGGGTCGCCGAACGCCCCCTCGAGGTGATCGAACGCCGCGTTCACTCGTCCGAGCCGATCGAGAAAGGCGCCGACGCCGTCGCGCACCTGCGCCCACGGCGCGCCCGGGGCCGTCGCCGGCGGGTCACCCAGGGCGTCGACCGACGGGACGGCGAGCCGCGGCGCCTCGCCGATGGCATCGCGGCACCGCGCGGCAAGCTCCTCGATCGTGCGCTGGCGGTCTCGCGCGGCCGCGATCAGCCCCGGGATCTCCGGGATACGAGCGAGGACGCTGTCGCGGTCACGACGGGCCGCGTCCAACGCGGCCCTGAGCGATGAGGCGCTGGCCGCGAGTTCGGTGAGCGAGCGATCGACCTCGGCGGCGGCGATGGGCGACGACCGGTCGGCCGCCCGGAGCGACTCCAGGCGCGCCGACAACTCCGCCACCGTCCGTACCCGATCGCCGAGTTGCTCGGCCACCTCGCCGGCGGCGGTCAGGTCGGCACGAATCGCGGAGGTCGTCTGCACCCACCGGGTCTCCTCGCGAGCCCGCGACTCCTGCGTCGCTCCGAGTCGAGCGATCATCGCGTCGACGAGGGCTCGGGCCTCGGCGAGGTTGGCTGCGAGCGCCGATCCGTCGTTGTCGTTGATCGAGGCATCAAGCCGGCCCATCGCCGCGGTTCGCGCCGTCACGTTGCGGGCATCGGCGAGGGCGATCTCGCCGATGCGTTCGCCGGCCGACTTCCACAGCACCATGGTCAGCGCCAGGTCGTCTCGTTCCGTCGGCGCCGCGCCGACGAGCTGATCGTCGAGGTCGACGAGCGTCGCTCCGGTTGCCCGGCGCCACCGGTCGAGATCCTCGACCATGGCGGCAAAGGCGCGCTCGTCGGGAACGGTCGCGGCCCCTGCGGTGGCGGCGGAGCGCGTCACGGCACCGGCCGGTCGTACACCCGGGTCGGCACGGTGGCCGCGCCGAGCGTGGGGGCGAGGTTCTGGTCGTAGATCAGCTGCCAGGTACCGTCCGCGAACGCCTGCTCGATCACCGCGTTGACGTGGCGCACAAGGTCGACCGAGCCGGCCTTGGCGCCGATCCCGTACGGCTCGCGCGACAGCCGCGGACCGACGACGCGGGCGCCGGGGTCCTGTGCGGCGAACCCGGCGAGGACGGTGTCGTCGCTTCGGATGGCCGAGACCTCCCCCCGCTGGAACTTCACCAGGCAGTCGGTGATGTCCGGGACGGTCACCACCTTCACGGCGAGCCCCGACGAGTTGTCCGAGCTGGTCGAACCGGCGGTTACGCACAGGCGATCGTTCGTCCCGAGCCCCTCCAGCGCGTCCACGTTGGAGTCGGCTCGCACGAGCAGCCGCTGGCCCGCGTCGAGGTAGGTCGCACTGAAGCCGATCCGCGCCCAGCGAGTGCAATTGATCGTCATCGTGTGCGCCACCAGGTCCACTCGACCCTCCTCAAGGGCCGGGAGCCGATCGGAGTACGCCATGACGACGAATCGCAGCCGCTCATCCCCGGTCGCCGCGCCGAAGATCGACTTGGAGACGAGACGCAACAGCTCGATGTCGAAGCCCTCCAGGCGGTCGGTGGCCGGGTCGCGATATCCGAATAGCAGCGTGTCGTCGGACACGCCGACGCGCAGCACGCCGGCCTGGCGGATCGCAGCAACCGTCCCGCCGTCCGTGAGCTTCGGCGAATACGACGCCGTATCCGCGAGGTCCTCGACGTCGTCGCAGCCGGCGGGGAGCGAGCTCGGTGCCGCCGTGGTCGGCGGCGCGGTCGTGGTGGTGGTGGCAACCGCGACGTCGGGTGTGGCGGTCGCACATCCGCCGGCGAGCACCGCCGTGCAGATCAACGCCGTGCCGATCGACACCGTGCGGATCAACGCCGCGACAACCTGATGACGGCTGCGTGTCACCGGTACTCCCTCAACCGTTGTGCGATCCCCAGCGTCGCTGCGCCGATCGCGGCGATGATCGCCACGAGCATCGCCCAGCGCGACCAGCCGAGCCCACCGCGCAGTCCGTCGAGCGCGGAGCGGGTCGCGCTGTCGGCCCGATTGAGCTCCTGCAGGCTCTGCGTGTCGAACTCGCCGAAGGCGGTCGCAGACCGCGCGTCGGACGGCGACTCGGGGACCGCCTCACCGAGCGACGCGGCGATGGCCACCGATCGCTGACCGTCGGCCGCAAGCTGCTCCACGGCGTTCGCGCGCACCGAATAGTCGTCGAGCTGTTCCTTCAACGGCGCGCCGACCGCTCCCGAATCGGCGAGTGCCGACGAGGCGTCCTCGATGCGTGCGTTGAACCGTTCAAGGGCGGTCGCCGCGCTCGACCGAAAGGCCAGGGCCGAGGCCTCCGCCGACCGAGCGTCGAAGGCGGCGGCGCGTGCATCCACAAGCAGCCGAGCGGTGCGGAACGATCCCTCGAACGTCGAGCTCGCCGTGTTCGACACCGAAACCAGCTGGGTGATGCCGATCAGTGACCCCACCACCGCGACCGCGGCCGCTCCGGCCAGCCCGATATTGATCCGACGTCGCATGCGGCGCCGGATCCACCGGTTGGCGTACCACGCCGCCGCCAGGCAGATCACCACGCCCGCCACGACCCACAGCAGAGCTCGGCCGTCGGAGGTGAGCAACGACTCGGCCCGGCTCCGCAACCGCGAGTCGGCGGTCGCGAGCGCCGGCAGGATGTCGTCACGCAGCAACGAGCCGGCCGCGCGTTGATAGGCCGCACCGACGGGGAACCCCTGACGGTTGTTCGCCCGGGCCGATTCCACCAGACCGCGGTAGTCGCCAACGTTGGCCGACACCCTGCCGAGCAGCGTCGCGTCCGACCCCTCGACGCGCCGCGAGGCGGTGGTGAGCTCGAGCGCCGCCTGGTCGAGCGCGTCCACATACGCTGCTCGACGGGTCGGGTCGTCGAGACCCGCTTCGAGGAATCCTGCGGTCGCGAGCGAGTCGGCACGCACGAGCGCGTCACGAACCGATTGCAGCTGGCGGACACCCTCGGCGGCCTCGCGTCCGGAGTCGATGCGGTCGAGGCGGACGGCCATGGAATCGAGCCACACCAGGGCGACCACCGCGAGCGCGACGCCGATCGCAACGTTGAGGATCCTGAGCCTCGCCGGGGTCGCGAGGTCAGCGAGACCGGCGAGACGGACGCCAGGCCGCGGCGAAGTGGTCGACACCGAGGTCACGGGCAGCTCACGTCGGCGCGCATGGTCTCGCCATGATACGAGGATTAGCCGTGCGCGGGCGGCCCGCCGATGACGAGGCGCAGACGGAACGCCTCGTGGGCGCCGGGGAAGTCGGTTCGGGCGTGCGCACCGCGGCTCTCCTCGCGGGCATCGGCCGCCGCGAGGAGCGCCGCGCCCACCTCCACCAGGTTGGCGAGCTCGCACACCGCCGGGTCCACCGTGCCCGCCGGAATCTCGGCGTCGACAGCCAGCAGTGCGTCGGTCGCCGACCGGATCGACGCTGCGGTGCGCAGCACCCCGGCGTGGGTGGTGAGGGCGCGCTGCAACTGGTGGCGGAGCTCCACCACCCGCTGCCGGTCGATGGTCGTCGCCGTCGACCTCGCTCGCTCCGGCAGCGCCAGACGCTGTCCGCCGATCACCGTTCCCGACGTCGGCCGGCCGCCCACCGTGCGCATCGCGCCGGTGGCCTCGGCGGCAACGACCCCCGCGGCGATCGCCTCGACCACTCGGGCGCCGAACACCATGCCTTCGAGCAACGAGTTCGACGCCAGCCGGTTCGCGCCGTGCACGCCCGAACACGAGGTCTCGCCCGCGGCCCACAGTCCGGGCATCGACGTGGCGCCGTTCAGATCGGTGATGATGCCGCCGCACTGGTGATGCGCTGCGGGCGCCACGGGCAGCCATTCGGTCGCCGGATCGAGTCCGGCGGCATCGAGGTCGGCGGCGATCGTCGGGAACCGGATGTCGAAGTGGTCGAGCACCGTCGCATCGAGCCACACGCGGTCGACACCCTGCTCGAGCATGCGGGCGGTGATGGCCCGCGACACCACATCTCGCGGCAGCAGCTCGTCGACGAAACGCTCGCCGCGTGCGTCGCGCAAGAGCGCGCCATGACCGCGCAGTGCTTCCGACAGCAGCGGACGCGGCATGGAGGGATGGTCGAGCGCCGTCGGGTGGAACTGGAAGAACTCCAGGTCGGCGACGGCCACCCCGGCGCGCAACGCCATGGCCACGCCGTCTCCGGTTGCCTCCGGGGGGTTGGTCGTCACCGCGAAGAGCTGCCCGGCGCCGCCGGTGGCGAGCAGGGTGTGGCGCGCCCGAACCTCGATGCGCCGGCCGTCCGCGTCGAGGGCGTGCACGCCGACGCACCGGCCGTCCTCCACGATCAGGTCGAGCGCGAAGCACCGCTCGTGGATCACGTCGACCCGCTCGCGCACCTCGGCCACGAGCGCACGCTCGATCTCGGCGCCCGTCGCGGCGCCGCCGGCGTGGACCACGCGGGGCACGCTGTGTCCGCCCTCGCGGGCCAGCTCCAACCGTCCCTCCGCATCGCGATCGAACAGCGCGCCGAGGGCGATCAGGTCGTGCACGCGGCCGGGTCCCTCGTCGACCAGCACCCGGACCGCTTCGATGTCGCAGAGCCCCACGCCGGCGGCCAGCGTGTCGGACAGGTGCAGGTCGGTCTCCTCCGGGTCACCCGACAGCGCTGCCGCCACGCCGCCCTGCGCCCAGCGGGTCGTGGCCTGGTGCAACTCCGCCTTCGTCACGACGCCGACCCGCAGTCCGGCGGTCTCGGCCGCCCGTACCGCTGCCGACAGCCCCGCGACTCCGCTGCCAAGAACGAGGAGGTCGAGCTCAACCATGGGACGGTCCTTCCGAGCGAGATGCGGAAGGCGACGGTACTCCCACGTTGTCGATCAGCCGCGCGCGGCGGAACCGAAGCGCCCCGAACAGCCGGCTGTCTGGGCCGCAGACCGTCTGCGGCTCGAGGGTGTCCGCATCCGCGATCTCCACGTAGTCGAGCTCGCCGAGCGGGGTGTCCCGGATGATCGAGGCCATCAGTTCGCGCACCGCGCCGGCGTCGGTTGCCCCGTGGGCGATGGCGGCCGCTCCCCGCTCCAACGCCCGGTGCAGCACCGGCGCGACGACCCGCTCGTCGGGATCGAGGTTCACGTTCCGGCTGGAGAGCGCGAGGCCGTCGGGCTCACGCACGGTCGGGCAGCCGATCACTTCGACGGGCACCGAGAGGTCCCCGGTCATGCGACGGATCACGGCGAGCTGCTGGAAGTCCTTCTCGCCGAAGTAGGCGGTGCACGGACCAACGATGTTGAACAGCTTCGCGACCACGGTCGCGACGCCGTCGAAGTGGGTCGGCCGCGATGCTCCCTCCATCGAGGCCGAGACGCCCGACACCGACACCGACGTGCGCACCTGATCCGGGTACATCTCGGCGACGCTCGGGGCGAAGAGCACGTCGACGCCGGCGGCGGCGGCGAGCGCGGCGTCGCCATCGAGATCGCGCGGGTACGCGGCGAGATCCTCGGTCGGAGCGAACTGGAGGGGGTTCACGAAGATCGTCGCGACCACCACGTCGTGGCGACGTGCCGCGGTCACCAGCGAGAGGTGGCCCGCGTGCAACGCACCCATGGTCGGCACGAGCCCGACCGACGCACCTTCGTGGCGCGCCGAGCCGAGGCGGTTCCGGACCTCGTCGACGGTGTGCAGGATCTCCACGTCAGCGCTCCTCGGGATGTGGGGTCGATCGATCGGCGGCACGGGTGGGCGCCGAGCCGTCGGTGGCACTTGAGCCGTCGGTGGCACTTGAGCCGTCGGCGGCACTTGAACCGTCGGCGGCACTTGAATCGTCGGCGTCTTCGCGACCTGCGAGGCGGCGCGCCTCGGCGGCGAGCGCCCGGTACCCGGCGCGTTCCAACGGATCGAGCGCCGCGAGGTGCCGCGCGATCGTGGCCTCGTCGCCGCGTGCGGCGGGGCCGGTCAGGGCGCGCGCCGGTCCGAGCGTCAACGCGTTGTCGACCGAGCCGCGGATCAGGTCGGCGTACATCTCGAACGGCACGCCAGCGTGCGCGGCGATGCGTTCCGCCTGGCCCAGCAGCGCGACCAGGTGGTTCGAGGCGACGCACGCCGCCGCGTGGTAGAGCGCTCTGGATGCATCGGGAACGGGCACGAACCGGCCCCCGAGCGACTCGACGACTCGCTTCGCCATCGCATCACCGGCGACAGCGAAGGCGGCGGCGTCGAGGAGCCGCAGCGCGCCGGTCTCGGGGTCGGGCAGCGACACGAGCGGATGCACCGATGCGGTGCGCGGATGCGAGGCCAACACGTCGAGCCCGAGGGAGCCTGCGACGTGGGCGATCACCGTCGTCGGTGAGGGCTCGATGGAGGCTCCGACCGACGCGACCTGCGCATCGGGCACGCAGATCAACACCAACTCGACGCCGGCGGCGGCGTCGCGCACGACGTCACCACGCCCGATGGGCCCGTCGACCGCCCACCCGCGTGCGGCGAGCGCGCGCGCGAACGAGCCGCCGGCCCGACCACCGCCCACGATGCGAACTGTCGGCACAGCGGGGTCGGCCGGGCGCTGGTCTGGCGCTGTCACCAGCCCTCGACGCGCCACACGCGGCCCTCGGCGCGCTCGACGTCGGTGTCGCTCACCAGGTCGGGAGCCAGGTCGCGCAGGGGCGCAAGTACGAAGCGACGATCGCGCCAGCGTGGATGCGGGATCGTGAGCTGCGGGTCGTCGAGTTCCACGCCGTCGATCCAGATGATGTCGAGGTCGAGCGTGCGGGGGCCCCACCGTTCGGCCCGCACACGGTGCGCGGCGGATTCGATGCGGTGACAGATCCGCAGGAGCTCGCGGGGCGCGATCTCGGTGTCGAGCTCGACGACCAAGTTGAGGAAGGCGCCCTGGTCGGGTCCGCCGACGGGATCGCTCTCGTAGATTGGCGACACGGCGACCACGTCGGGCAACGACTCGACGGCGTCGCGCAGAAACGCGAGTCGATCGCCGAGGTTCGACCCGAGGCCGAGCAGCGCCCTCACGAGTGGTTGGTCCGATGGATCCGCACGCCCGCTGTCGCCAGATCCTGCGGGACCGGTGGCCGGAGCTTGCGCACGGTCACCGCAACGGCATCGACCGCTTCGGTGGCAAGCACGGCGTCGGCCACGAGCTGTGCGAGGTGCTCCATGAGCGCGACCCGCGCGCCGAGCGCGGTCGCAGCGATGGTGCCGCACAACGCGCCGTAGTCGACGGTGTCGTCGAGTCGATCCGACCCGCCGGCGCGCGCCAGGTCGGTCCAGACGTCGACGTCGAACTCGAACGGCTGGGCGCGTACCTGTTCTTCGGGCAAGGCGCCGCAGTACGACACCACCCGAAGGCCGCGTAGCTCGATGACGTCGGCGGACGTCACGACGTGGCGCCTCCGCCGGCCGCGTCGTGGCGCAGTCGCTCGGCGACCGCAACGATCGCTCGGCCCTCCGGTCCGAGCTGACGTGAGGTCATGTGTTCGAGCACGAAGATCGCGCGTGGCAGCTCGGCGATGAGGCCTGCCCAGACGACGTAGCCGGCCATGAGCCCGACCACGCGATCGCCGAGCTCCTCGGCGTGTACGAGCACGTTCGATCCGCGGTCCTGCAACGCCTTCAGCTCGGGGTACAGCTCACCGAGGTAGTGCGGATGGTCTTCGGCCGAGGGGAACGGGCGATGACGCCACGTCACGCCCATCTCGTCGTAGTTGTGGAGGTTGTGCGTCGCCGAGATGAGGCTGATCACCGGCGCGAACCCCTGTTCGCGAATCCAGATGATCTCCTCTTGGCGGCGGACCTTGCGGTGATTCGGCCCGTATCCGCCGGGTCGCTCGCAGATCGCGAGACGGTCCTGGATTACCCAGCTGAAGTGCCGCGGGCGGATGCCCTGAGCCCATTTGCCTTTCACTGCCATGACGGATCCTGAGGTTTGGCTGCGCCGGGCAGCGTCGGAAGAGGGGCGGGTCTTGCGGTGACGCGGTCGTCGGAGATCTGGCCGGCGACGACCTTGCACGCATCGACATGCGGGCGCACATCGTGAGCACGAATCATCGAGACGCCGGCGATCATCGCCCATGTGGCGATCGCGAGCGAAACGTCGAGGCGATCGGTCGTGGGGGTCGGGCCGTCAGGAGCGCCCGTGGCCGACGCGTCGGTCGAGGCGTCGGCGCGGGCGCTCAGCAGGCCGGTGGAGTGCTTGCGGCTGATGCCGAGGGCGACGGGAATCCCGGTCGCCACGAACCGGTCCGCCGCCGCGAGCAGGGCCACGTTGTGGGCGAAGGACTTCCCGAATCCGAGCCCGGGATCGATCCACATCTCGGTGACACCCGCCGAGGCGGCCTGTCGGGCTCGGTCGAGCAGATACGAGAGCACCTCGTCGACAACGTCGTCATAGTGCGGTTCGGCCTGCATCGTGGCGGGACTCCCGGCCATGTGCATCGCGACCCATCCGACGCCGAGGTCGGCTGCGACCGCCCACAGTGAGGCGGAGATGTCATTGATGATGCTGGCACCCGCCGCGACCGCGGCTCTGGCGACCTGTTCGTGGCGGGTGTCGACCGAGACCCGCACGCCGAGACCCGCGACTGCCTCGATGACCGGCAGCACTCGTGCCGCCTCGACTGCGGGATCGACGGGCCGCGCTCCCGGACGGGACGACTCACCACCGATGTCGATGACCTGGGCACCTGCGGCGATCATCGCGGCCGCCGCCTCGACCGCCGCGGGCACGTCGGGATGAGCGTTCGCGACGAACCGGCCGCCGTCGCTGAACGAGTCGGGCGTCACGTTGAGGATGCCCATGACCGTCACCACGTCAGGTGATGGTAGGCGAGTCCGGGACCACCGCCGATCCGACCTGCCGGGCCGCTGTCGCAACCGCTGGCATCGATCGCGATCTCGAGTGGCGGAACACGCCGGCTCGATCGAAGCTCAGTGGCGAGCCCCGACGAGCCGCATGGCCTCGGCCCGCGCAGCGACATCGTTGCGGAAGATGCCGCGAACCGCAGATGTGACCGTCGATGACCCGGGCTTGCGCACACCGCGCATGCCCATGCACAGATGTTCCGCCTCGAGCAGCACGAGTGTTCCTCGAGGTCGCAGCACCGTCTCCATGGCGTCGGCAACCTGGGTGGTGAGCCGCTCCTGCACCTGCGGGCGCTTCGCGTATCCGTCCACCAGGCGGGCGAGCTTGGACAGCCCCGTGATGCGACCGTCGACATTGGGGATGTACGCCACGTGGGCGTGTCCGAAGAACGGCACCAGGTGGTGCTCGCACATCGAATAGAAGGGGATGTCGCGCACGAGGATCATCTCGTCGTGGTCGGCGTCGAACGCGACCTTGAGGTGCAGCGACGGATCCTCGTGCAGCCCGGCGCAGGTCTCGGCGTACATGCGAGCCACCCGGGCCGGCGTGTCCTGCAAGCCATCCCGGTCCGGGTCCTCGCCGATCGCGGCGAGGATCTCGCGCACGGCCGCGGCGATCCGATCGACATCGATGGCGCCGCCGCCGTTCGACGAGGCCGGGAGCGGGTCGATCCGATGGAGGTCGTGCTCGGGGGACATGTGGTTATCGGTCAACTTCGGATCACTCCCATCGGGGCGAAGACAGCGTTGAGTTCGTGCTCTTCCAGCGTTTCACGCTCGATCAGGGCCGCGGCGAGCGCGTCGAGCACCGGGCGGTGCGCGACGAGCACCGCCCGAGCAGCGGCCTCGGCTTCGTCGAGCAGCCGTTTGACCTCGCGATCCACCGACGCCGCGACCGCTTCGGACACCTCGTGGCGCTGCACGTGGTCGCGACCCAAGAAGGGATCGTCGTCGCGGCCCGACAGGCGCTGCGGCCCGACCACCTCGCTCATGCCGAACTCGGTCACCATCGCCCGGGCGAGCCGCGTGGCGCGTTCGATGTCGTCGTGCGCTCCGGTCGTCACCTCGTCGAACACCTCGATTTCGGCGGCACGGCCTCCCAGCAGCATCGCGAGGCGATCGACGAGTTCACCCCTGGAGTGCGTGTGGCGATCCTCGGTGGGCAGGCTCAAGGTCCAACCGAGCGCCCGGCCTCGCGCCACGATCGACACCTTGTGGATCGGGTCGCAGTTGGGCATGGCGTGGCCCACCACCGAGTGGCCCGCCTCGTGGAACGCGGTGATGGAGCGTTCTCGCTCCGACATCGCACGGCTGGTGCGTTCCGGCCCCGCGATCACGCGGTCGATCGATGCGCCGACGTCGGCCATCGTGATCTGCTCACCCCGCCGACGTCCGCACAGCAGCGCCGCCTCGTTCACCACGTTGGCCAGGTCGGCGCCCGTGAACCCCGGCGTGCGGCGGGCCACCACCGACAGGTCAACATCGTCGGCCATCGGCTTGTTGCGCGCATGCACCGCGAGGATCGCCTCGCGGCCGCGCAGGTCGGGGGCGTCGACCACGATCTGGCGATCGAACCGGCCGGGACGCAGGAGCGCCGGGTCGAGCACATCGGGGCGGTTGGTGGCCGCCATGAGAATCACGCCGGTCACGCCGTCGAACCCGTCCATCTCCACCAGGAGCTGGTTCAAGGTCTGCTCGCGCTCGTCGTGGCCGCCGCCAACCCCGGCACCGCGGTGACGGCCCACGGCATCGATCTCGTCGACGAACACGATCGCAGGCGCCGCGGCCTTCGCCTGTTTGAACAGATCGCGCACCCGCGCCGCGCCGACGCCGACGAACATCTCCACGAAGTCGGAGCCCGAGATCGTGAAGAACGGAACCTCCGCCTCGCCCGCCACCGCACGGGCCAGCAGCGTCTTGCCTGTCCCCGGCGGGCCGACCAGCAGCACGCCGCGCGGAATCTTCGCGCCGAGGCTCGCGAACCGATCGGGGTCCGACAGGAAGTCACGGATCTCACCGAGTTCGGCGACGGCCTCGTCGACCCCCGCCACATCGGCGAAACGCACGTCGGGCGCGCCACGCGCGCGCCGGGCCGACGAGCGCGAGAACCGGCTCGCGCGTCCGCCGCCCTGCAACTGCATCGCGAACCAGAGGAACACGCCCACGATCAACAGGGTCGGCAGATAGTCGACGAGGAAGGTGTCGAGGGCCGAGTCGTCCTCGTTGTCGGAGTCGACACGCACGCCGTTGTCGAGCAGGAAGGTCGTCAACTCGTCGCCGTACATCGGCGGCACACCGGCGCTGAACCGGCGGCCGTCACGCAGCGTGCCGGTAACGACGTTCGTGCGATGCGTGAGCGTCGCTGTTCGCACCTGGCCATCGGCGGCATAGTCGCGCAACCGGGTGAGGGTGATCTCGCTCACCCGGTCGGGGTCGCGCAACACCACCAGCACGACCGCGACCGCCATGAAGCCGATCACGATCAGTGCCGGGATACTCGTGACGACGCGCACGAACTTGCTCTTGGAGGGCTCCCGATTCACGACCGGGTCAGGCTATCGGGGCCCCACCGACAGTCAGCGCCAGCGTCCCTCTCGCCAGGCCCATCGCCAACCGGGCCCAGAACCAACTGGGCCGATCCACCAACCCCCAGCGTCACCAATCCGGCCCAGAACCAACTGGGCCGATCCACCAACCCCCAGCGTCACCAACCGGGCCCAGAACCAACTGGGCCGATCCACCAACCCCCAGCGTCACCAATCCGGCCCAGAACCAACTGGGCCGATCCACCAACCCCCAGCGTCACCAACCGGGCCCAGAACCAACTGGGCCGATCCACCAACCCCCAGCGTCACCAATCCGGCCCAGAACCAACTGGGCCGATCCAACTGGGCCGATCCACCGACTGGGCCGATCCACCGGGGCCGACGGTCAGGAAGGCTCCGGCGGCACGAACTTCGCCAGGTACGGGAGGTTCCGGTAACGCTGGCCGACGTCGAGGCCGTAGCCGACCAGCCAGTCCTCGTCGGGGATCGTGAAGCCGACGTAGCGCACCGCGAGCGATTCGAGGTCGGCCGACCGGCGGGCGATGAGCGCACACACCTCCATCGAGGCGGGATGACGTGCTTCCAGGCTGCGACGCAGGTAGCGCAGCGTCAGGCCGGAATCGACGATGTCCTCGATGAGAATCACGTCGCGCCCAGCGATGTCGCTATCGAGGTCCTTGACCAGGCGCACCACGCCCGACGTCCGGGTCGAACTGCCGTAGGACGACACGGCGATGAAGTCCATCTCGACCGGCAGGTCGATCGTGCGGCACAGGTCGGTCACAAACACGTATGCACCCTTGAGCACGCACACCAGCAGCGGTGATCGGCCGGCGTAGTCGCGGGTGAGTTGGGCGCCCAGTTCGGAGATCCGGGCGAGGATCTGCTCCTCGCTCAGCAGCACCTCGCCGACATGGGGATCGTCGCGAACAAAGTCCATCGCCGCGCACCCTACCGTCGGCTCGACGCCGCGCAGGATTCGAGGCCGCCCGGCCGCCGCGATGTCGCGACGCTCAGGGCGCTTCGAGCCGCAGCACGCCGTGTGTGCGAGCCACCCGCCAGCCCGACACCACCTCGGCACGCACGCACCGCCCGGCGGCCACGTCGAGCATTCGATCGATCGCCGCGGCCGGCGGTGCGTAGGCGGACCCGCTCTCGGCGCGCCACCAACGGCGAAGCGCAGCCGCAGCGACCGCACGGGGCGCTGCGGTGAGCGCCGCTCCGTCGGTGGGATCGAGCGCGACCGACACCTCGTCGAGCGCGGTCAACAGGTCGCCCTGCAGGGCGGCCGTGCGGCACAGCAGCGGAACGATGTCGCGACCCGCGATGTCGTTCAGCAGGGGGACGGCCTCGTGACGAAGGCGGCTGCGCACGAAACGAGGGTCGTCGTTCATCGGGTCGATCACGGGATCGATACCGAGCGCATCGCACAGCGCGCGAGTGTCGCTTCGCCGAAGTCGGCAGAGCGGTCGCCGAGTCACGTCGAAGCCGGCGAGGCCGTCCGGACCGGTCCCGCGAAGGAGGAACATGAGGACGGTCTCGGCGAGGTCGTCCGCCGTGTGGCCGGTCAGCGCGTCGGGTCCGAGCGCGGCGAGCCGCGCGTCTCGCGCCCGCGCCTCCACGTTCGAGGTTCCCGAGATCGGAGCGACCACGCATCGGAAGGCGGCGCCGAACCGCTCGGCCAACTCGCGCACGCGCACCGCGTCGAGGGCGCTGTCGGGGCGCAGGCGATGGTCCACGTAGACCGCGGTCACCGAGCACCCCGCACGGGTCGCGAGCGCAAGCAACGCGGACGAGTCGGGTCCACCGGAGACCGCGCAGGTCACGGCGGTGCCGGCGGGGGCGAAGCTGCACCGTTCGGCGAGGGCCGCTACGACCGATTCGGGGGTCATCGTCGCGGGCGTGCCGCCCCCGCGGTCGGAGCCACGCGACCGAGCCACGCTTCGGGATCGCGGATCTCGGCCAACGTCGGGAGATCGTCGGGGCCGGCGAACGCGCGGTCGAGCATCGTTGGTCCGCCGGCGGCCTCGATCGCGGCGATGAAGCGCTCGCCCTGGTCGTACTGCGCGAGCTTCGCGTCGAGGCCCATCAACTTCTGGACGAGCGCAGCGGCACCGGAGCGCTCGGCTCGGCGCTGGCGTAGCACCCGCCCGAAGCGTTCCGCCGAGGGGATCTCCGAGCCGCCGGCGCGGTCCATGGTCACGTCGCCGTGGCCTTCGAGGAGGCTCATCAGCCCGCCCACCCGGTCCATCGTCGCGCGCTGCTCGGTCGAGGCGAACAGCGCCATGAGCCCCCCGTCGTCGAGCGGGTTCTTCCCGGTGCGCAGGCCCTCGGCGACGCGACCGATCGCGTCGAACAACCGGCGCGGGTCCGGCTCGGCCATCTGCATGAGCCCTTGCACCTGGTCCAGGAAGAACGTGCGGAGCCACGGTTTCGCGGTGAATTGGGTTCGGTGGGTCACCTCGTGGAGCGCAACCCACAGGCGGAACTCCTGCGGCGGGAACGTGAAGCGCTTCTCGAGCGCCAGGATGTTGGGACCGACGTAATAGACGATGTCCTGATCGTCGGTGTCCTCGTCTTCGAGAACGAGCAGGTCGTACTGCCCCAGCACGCGGGTCGACATCCAGCCGAGCATCGCACCGAGCTGGGCGCCGGCGACCGCAGCACCCATCGCCGTGACGGGTCCGGGAACCATCCGGTCCTCCATGCGATCGGTCAACGGGCGGAGCAGCCGACGAAACGACGCCAGGTTGGCGCGAATCCAGTCCGCCCGGTCGACCACGCGAGCGCGGGCGTCGCCCGACAGCGAGTTCCACCCGGTGTGCGCCTCCACCAGGCCCTGGGCCGTTGCCGTCAGCTCGGTGAAATCGTCAGCGAGCGACCGGTAGTGGAACGACGACGCGATCGGCTCGCGGCGCGCCAGCCGCACGGCGACCGCCTCGGCGGCTCGCCAGTCGACGGCGGAAGGCATGCGGCAGGGTCAGCGCGGGTAGCGCTGGCGGGTGACCTTGAACAGGTACATCGCGAGGACACCCACAACCATCAAGATGGTGACCGGCGCAAGCAACGCAGCGAGCCAGAAGTGCCACACGTGGGTACCTTCGGCAGCGAGGAGAGCGGCAAGTGCGAACATCGTTCGTCAGCTTAGGGCCCCAACCGTCGCGCGCCGCCAGTCCGCGATGACGGGCGAGGTGATCGGCGCAGTGGACCGGCCGGCGAACCCGCAGCACTCCGGAATCGAGACCGGCGAGGTCGCGGCGATCACGGCCGCACGCCCACGCGTGGATCGGCCCACCGACCGACTTCGTGCTGAACAGCGATGGTCGATCCAGTAGTGCTACATATACGTCGATGGATGTAGCTCATGATGCAGGCTCAACGCGGCGGCGGGCCCGCTCGCTCGGCGTCGTCGCCGGCTGGCTGATGACCGCCGCCCTGGTCGGCATCGGGTCGATCGCGTGGGGACGATCGCCGAGCGAGGCCATCCGGGTGCCGTCGGCCCCTTCGCAGCAGCTCCTCGACACCCTTGAACGCGAGTTCCCCGACCAGGCCGGAGGACGGGTGACCGCCGTGTTCTCCAACCCGAACGGCGCCCTCAGCGATCCGACGGCCAGGCAGGCGGTGCACGAGGCGGTGCGCGCGATCGCGGCGCTGCCCGGGGTTCGATCGGTGCTCGATCCCACCGGACCCGCAGCAGCGCTCTTCACCTCGAGCGACGGCACGACCGCCTGGGCGCCCGTCGTGTACCGCCAGGGGGCCTTCGAGATTCCGAGGACGTCGCTCGACGACCTCGTTCGGACCGGCCGGATCGCCGAACGCGCCGGGCTGCAGGTCGGGTTCGGGGGCCAGCCGATCGAGCGGCCCGACCCAACCGCCACCCACACGGGCGAGATCATCGGCCTCGTCGTCGCCCTCGTCGTGCTCTGGGCGGCGTTGCGCACGCTCGGCGCCGCACTGCTCCCGCTCGTGGTGGCCGGCACCACCGTCGGCTTCGGATTCGCGATCACGCGCCTGGTCGGATCGATCACCGACGTCAACGTCGCGACGCAGTCGCTGTGCTCGATGGTGGGCCTCGCGGTCGGCATCGACTACTCGATGTTGATCGTCTCGCGCTTCCAGGCCGGACTGGCGGCCGGACTCGACCCGCACACGGCGCTTCGGGTCACGCGCCGCACGGCCGGACGAGCCACCGCGTTCGCCGGCGCAACGGTCGTGGTGTCGCTGCTCGGCCTGGTCATCATCGCCATCCCGGCGATGGCCGTGCTGGCCGGGACGGTGTCGCTCACGGTGCTCATTGCCGTCGCCGCGTCGGTCACGCTCCTCCCGGCGCTCCTGGTGCTCGCCGGCCCGGTCCTCGACGCCGCGCCCTTCCCCGGTCGCCGCCGCCGCAGCGTGGCGCGTTCGGCGTCGGGTTCCCCGCGAGCGCCGAGCACGCGTTGGGCGGCAGCGGTGTGCCGCCATCCGGTCGTCGCCACCGGTGCGGGCATCGTGACGCTCGCTCTGCTCGCCGTGCCGACGGCATCCCTGCACACCGCGTTCCCCGACGCACACCACCGCCCGGTCGGCGACACGGCGCGCACGGCGTTCGATCTGATGACCGATGCGTTCGGGGTCGGGGCGAACGCACCGCTGATCGTCGCCATCCCCAGCGCCGACCCGACGCGGGTAGCCGACGCCCAGCGATGGTTGGCGCGACTCGATGGCGTGATCGCCGTGTCCCCTGCGCTCACCAATCGCTCGGGCGACCTGCATCTCGTGCAGGTACAGCCGGTCGGCGGTCCCGAGGCGATCGGCACCGCCGACCTCGTGCGGCGCATCAGGAGCGAGTCGACGCGCGGCGTCGGCACGCCGCTCGAGGTCACGGGAGCGACCGCCTTCTACGTTGATCTCGACGAGGCGCTGCGGGGTCGGCTGGGCTGGTTCATCGCCACGGTCCTCGTGTTGAGCCTGGTCGTGCTCACGGCCGTGTTCCGCGCCCCGCTCGTCGCCGTCAAGGCGGCACTGCTCAACGCCGCCGGGATTGCCGCGTCGTACGGTGTCGTCGTTGCCGTGTTCCAGTGGGGATGGCTGCGCCAACTCGTCGGCATCGAGGCTCCGCTCCCCGTCGCGTCACCGTTGCCCGTGATGCTGTTCGCCGTGTTGTTCGGGCTGTCGATGGACTACGAGGTGTTCATTCTCTCGCGAGTGCGCGAAGCCTGGGACCGCACGCACGACAACACACGCGCCGTCATCGATGGGCTCGCCGGGAGCGCCCGGGTCGTGACCGCAGCGGCAACGATCATGTTCGGCGTGTTCGCAGGCTTCACGACAGCGGACGTGATCGAGATCAAGATGGTGGGGTTCGGCCTGGCCGTCGCCGTGCTGCTCGACGCCACCGTGATCCGCCAGGTGCTCGTCCCCGCGACGATGACCCTGCTCGGCCGGCGCAACTGGTGGATCCCACGTTGGCTCGACCGCGCGCTCCCGCACCTCGACATCGACGGGTCGGATGGGCCGCCGCCACCGAGCGATGTCGGGGCGCTGGACGCGTCGGCCAACCCGGCGCGAGATTTGGCGGATGCCACGGTCGTCTGAGGCGTCGCACACCAGGATCGTCGCCGTCGCCGGGTCGATGTTCGCCGAACACGGCATCGGCCGCGTCTCTCTCGACGAGATCGCCGGAGAGGCGCAGGTGCATCGCACCACCTTGCACCGGCACTTTCCCGGTGGGCGCGACGAACTCGTCGTCGCGGTCTTGGCGCACGAAGTCGAGTCGTACTCGCGCCACCTCGGCCAGGTGGTGACCATCGCCACCACCGCTTCGGAGGCGCTGGTCGACACGCTGGTCGAAGCCGTGACGGAGGGGCGGCGCAACCGCGTGATCTCGGCGCTGCTCGCCGACCCCGACTCCCGGCGCGTCGCCTACCGGTCCGCCGCCGGCACGCTCCGTTCGCACGGCGTGACGCTCTGGCGGGCCATCCTGGATCTGCCCGGCAGTGACGCGGCACGACGAGCCGGTGCTCCCGAGGACAACCAGGTGGTCGACTTCCTGTTCCGAACCGTCATGAGCCTCGTGGAGGAACCCGGACTCGCACAGTCCGAAGCGGCGCTCCGCGACTTTGCGAACCACTTCGTCGCCCGCGCGCTGCTCTGACCGCCGGCGCCGCGAGGCGGTACGGGCGACCTGGCCGCTCAGTCGGACGGTTGGAGCAATCCGCGAATTCGCTCGCGCAGCTCCTCGGGCACACGGTCGCGGCAGCGGCTCGACACGATGCGTCGAAGGTCGGCCTCGAAGTCGAACGCCTCGAGACACGGCGAGCACTCTCGGAGATGCGCCTCGATCCGGGCTCGCGCCGCGTCGTCGAGTTCTCCATCGAGGAACTCGTAGAGCTGGGCAATCGCGTCATCGCACTTGTCCGGCATGCTCATCGCCCGGGATCGTCCGTGGCCGCACCGGCGGCCGACGGGGTGGGTAGCAATCGCCGCTCGGCGGCGAAATCCCACAACGCCTTCTGCAGCGCCTTTCTTCCCCGATGCAGCCGACTCATCACCGTGCCGATCGGGACATCGAGAATCTCGGCGATCTCCTTGTACGCGAATCCTTCGATGTCGGCCAGCAGCACCGGCATGCGGAACCGCTCGGGAAGCGCCTCGACGGCAGCCTTCACCTCGCCGTCGGTCACCAGGTCCATCAGCTCGTCCTCGGCCGACCGGCCGCGCTGGGACGACTCGAGCCCGCCGAGTCGACGGTAGAGGTACAGGTCCTCAACATCGGCCAGATCCGACTCGTCGGGTCGGCGCTGCTTGGACCGATACGAGTTGATGAACGTATTGGTCAGGATCCGGTACAGCCAGGCACGGAGGTTCGTACCCTCCTCGAACCGGCCGTAGCCGCGGAACGCGCGCAAGTACGTCTCCTGCACCAGATCCTCGGCGTCGGCCGAGTTCCGGGTCATGCGCAGCGCCGCCGTGTACAGCGCGTCCATGAAGGGCATCGCGTCGTCGGCGAAGGTCGAGGGATCGGCCATTCGTGCCAGCGTAGGACACGCCTGTGCGGCCGAGTTCATCGTGGACCCGTCCCGTCGCCTGCACACCCACCCGCGGGTCGGGCACACTGATGCCATGACGGGCGCCACCCCGAACGGCTCGTACTCCGATCCCGCATCGAGCACACGCATCCGCCGAATCGTCGGGGTCTACGCCGCGGATGGCACCCTGCGAGGCGAGCTCACCTACTGGCTCGGCGCCCGCCTGGGCCGTGCCCACTGTTCGCTGTGCGATGTCACCCACGGACTCGTGCGCGAACGAGCGGAGTGGCGCACCTGCCGCGACGAGTTCCCCGTCCCCTTCGACACCTACCACCGCGACGATCAGCCCGAGTCGATCCGCGCCGAGGCGGAGGGCCGAACGCCGATCGTCGTCGCCGAGACCGACGTCGCCATCGTCACGCTCCTCGCACCCGACGAGATCGAGCGGTGCGCCGGCTCTCCCGACGCGTTGGCCGCCGCGATCACCGCCGCGATCGCACAGCGCGGCCTGTCGTGGTGACCGCAGCGAGGAATAGCGTGGCAGGACTGTGTCCGACCCCTATCTCCTTCCACCGACCGCTGCGGCGAGCATCGCCGACCACCAAGCGTGGATCGGTGGCGACGCCGTCCGGCTCGCACGCACGCTCACTCCCCGGGCACTGATCGAACGGATCGACGCGTCGGGTCTGCGGCGCCGCGACAGCGGCGGGACGCGGGTGGCCTCGCGGTGGGCGAGCTTCGCCGCGAACGACGACCAGACCGGGCCCCGCCACCTGGTGGTGGACGCGACCGACATCGAGCCGGGGAGTTTCGCCGATCGAGCGCTGCTCCGCACCAACGCACTCGGTGTGATGGAGGGACTGGCGATCGCCGCGCGTGCGCTCGGCGCCTCCTCGGCGCATCTGGCGCTCCGGTCGACCTTCGACGTGGAGCACGCCATCGTGCACGAGGCCATGGCCGACGCCGAGTCGGCCGGCTGGCTCGACGACGTGAAGATCACGATCCACCGAACCTCCGACCACTACGTGCTGAGCGACGAGCGCGCGCTGCTCGAGGCGCTCGAAGGCCGCGAGCCGCTGCCGGTACGCCTCGCGCCAGAACTCGACGGGTTGTTCAGCCGGCCCGGGCGCCGCGACGTCGGTCCACCCACCCTCCCCGACCCGGCAAACCCGACGATCGTCGAGGGCCTCGAGACCCTGGCGTCGCTCGGCCCGATCCTGATGCGTGGCACGCAGTGGTTCCGCTCGATGGGCACCGTGCTCTCGCCGGGCCACATCCTGTGCACCGTGACCGGTGATGTCGCCGCACACGCCGTGGGCGAGGCCGAACTCGGGCGCCGGCTGATGGACGTGATCGACACGATCGGCGGCGGGTTCCTGCCCCGGACGCCGCCCAAGGCCGTGCTCAACGGGCTGAGCTCGCCCGTGCTGACGCGTTCGCGCCTCGGCGCGCCGCTCGCGTGGGAGGGGCTCGGCGGCGTCGGCGCAGCTGTGGCCAAGGCCGCGTTCATCGTCTGCGGCGAGCACTGCGACATGGCCGCCGTGGCGACGGCGGTCGCCCGCTACCTCTACGTCGAGTCGTGCGGGCTGTGCCCGGCGTGCAAGTTCGGAGGCGGCGAGGTCGCCGCCTACCTCGACAAGCTCGGCGCCGGAGCGGGCACCGCCGCCGACATCGACGCGCTGATCGCCCGCCTCGTGTCGTTGACCGAGACGCGACGGTGCGACATTGCGGCCCGCCACCGCGACGTCGTGTCGTCGATCCTTCGCGCCTACCCAGGCGACGTGAGCGCCGCGCTCGCGGGCGCGGAGCCACGCGAGCCGTGGACCCTCCCACTCATCGCCGATCTCCGCGACGGTCGGGCGGTGATCGCCGTCGAGCCGATGCATCGGCGTCCCGATTGGGTGCTCGACGATCAGCCGATTCAGCTCAACCGCTGGTCCGGCCGGCGTTGAATCCGCGCTCGGATCCCGACGTCGAGCCTGAGCGGGTTGCCCCCAGCCCGTAGGGTCCGCGCCGCAGCTGGCGATGGCACACGTGGCACCGATCCGAGCTACCTGCGCAGAGTCCGGAACAGTGAGGGCACGCCGTTGTGTCGCCCACGTTCACCTCCTCATGTCACCGTGCCACCACCCCAGGTGGCTCCCCTTCGATTCAAGGGCAAAATTGCGGCGACAACAACCGGGCAGATCTGCCCGGTTGTTGTCCGCGTGTGCCCCGTCCACCTCCGACGTGACAGTCTGAGAGGGTCGATTGCCGGTCACGGCACGAGACGCAGGGCGATCCCGCGGGCCCTCGGAGCGGACATGACGGGTCGGACGAGCTCCACGAATCAGCCGGACACGCTGGCATTGCCGGTCGTGTTCGAGGCGACCGACCCGCTGCCGATCTCGGCGGGCCCGGTGCTCGCCGCGCAAGCCCCGCCGTCGTGGATTTCCGGTACGGCTGGCTTCGTGCGCCGACACGGCCGGGTCACGATGTTCGGACCGAACGGCGACCGCGTCGCCCGGCACCGCGTGGGACGCCGCCGAACGAACTGGAAGCCGGAAACCCCGAGCCGGATCAGCGGCCTTCGGGAACCGACCCGACGGGCGACCGGCGGGCCGATCTTCGACGATCGGGTCGGTGGCGGCCTGCTCATGGTCTACCGCGGCGAGCAGCCACTCGCGCAGGATCCGCACCGGGCGCACGCGATCCTCGGCACCGCCTACTCCGACGACGGAGGCGACACGTTCCGGGACCTGGGTCGCATCATCACGCCCGAGGTCTGCCCCGACAGCTCGCTCGGCTCGATCGAACTCGGGTCGGGTGCCTTCGTGCAGCGCGACGACTACTTCTACGTGTATTTCACCGACCAGCGCGAGTTCGGGGCCGTCGGCAACAACCTGTGCGTCGCCCGGGCACCGGTCGAGGAGGTCCTGATCGCGGCTCGGCGCGGCGACGCCGTGCGCTGGCGGAAGTTCCATGACGGGCAGTTCGCGAGCGCCGGACTCGGTGGGCCGTGCAGCGATCTCCTCCCCGGCGAGCCGCGCGTCTGCTGGCTCGATGCCACGTTCCACGAGCCGACCCGCCTCTACCTGGCGGTGTGCTCGGTCATCACCGAGTGGAGACACGACGGCGATCATCGCTGGAACCACCTGATCATCGGCTCCCGCGATGGGCTCCGCTGGAGCCCGCCGCAGCCCCTCTTCGGCGAGGAGCGACACCAGAGCCAGCTGTTCGTGACGATTCGGGCGGATCGCTCCTGGTCGAGGGCCGTGACGAGCGACGAGTTCGATGTCATCACCACCGTCGGTGGAGGCCCGTCGCCCTTCGAGCTCACCGACGCGACCGTGCAGACCTACACCGTGCGCTGGCGGCCACTCGACGACCGGTCCGGCGAAGCGACCCGATCAGCACAAGAATCGGGACGATGACCGCGCAGCCGACATCACCGAACACCGAGAACCGCAACGTGCTGGGCCAACCGCTCGAGCCGTGCGGCACCGACCCGGTCACGGGCTTCTACCGCGACGGGTGCTGTTCATGGGGCGTCGAGGACAGCGGGCTGCACACGATCTGTGCCGTCATGTCCGTCGAGTTCCTCGAGCACCAACGGCGGATCGGCAACGACCTGTCGACGCCCGTCCCCCAGTTCCGCTTTCCGGGGTTGCGACCGGGCGACCGCTGGTGCGTCACGGCGCGCAACTGGCTGATCGCCGCCCAAGACGGCGTCGCGGCGCCGGTGGTGCTCGCCAGCACCCATGCGCGGACGCTCGCGGTGGTCCCGATCGAGTTGCTCCGGGCGCACGCCGTGGACGTGCCCGAGGATCCGAGCGCCCTCGAGGACCTGTAACCGTCGAGCTCGGGCGGCTGCCGGCGACGGCATCGGCGGACGACCCGAACGCGGAAGAACCCCCGCTCGGTGGCGGGGGTTCTCGACGAGCCCGGGAGGAGAATCGAACTCCTGACCTATTCATTACGAGTGAATTGCTCTGCCGTCTGAGCTACCCGGGCAGGGCCGACAATCTACCAGCCCAGGCACCCGGTTCACACGCCTTTGGGCCGACCCATTCGCCGCCACCGGCGACACCGGGACCGGGGCACCGACCGACCTCGATCAGCAGAGGCTGACGAACTGGTAGCCCTGGTCCTTGAGCCATTGAATGACCCATGGCAATGCAGCGATCGTCGCGGTTCGATCGCCACCGCCGTCGTGCATCAGCACGACCGATCGGTCACGAACCGAGCTCTGTACCCGCTGGATGATCGTTGCGAACGGCGGCTTCTGCCAGTCCCGCGTGTCGACCGACCACTTCGCGATCGCCAGACCGTTCTCGGCGACCACCTGCTGGGTGACGGCATCGGCCTCGCCGTAGGGCGGGCGGAAGCACGAGACGGTGCCCGGCCCGGCGACCGAGTTGATCACCTGCGTCGAGCCGCCGATCTGATCGCGCTGGCCCCACACATCGACGCCGGGAAGGTGCGGGTGGTTGCGGGAGTGCGAGCCGATCTGCATGCCGGCGGCCGTCATCTCGCGCACCAAGTCGGCATTGGCCTGAACCTGGTCGGACAACATGAAGAACGTTGCCGGTACGCCGGCGTTCTTCAGGATCTCGAAGATCGGCCGCGTGTACTGGGTCGGCCCGTCGTCGAAGGTGAGCGCCACGTGCTTGACCGCGGGGTCGAGCGACCCATCGGCAGCGAGGTTCTCGAACGCCGATCCGGGCGCCGGCAACCCGGCCGACACCCACGCCGGACCCGGCGGTGGCGGAGGCGGAGGAGGCGGAGCCGGGATCGTCGTCGTCGTGGTTGTTGTGGTTGTTGTCGTCGTGGTCGTGGTCGTGGATGTCGTCGACGTGGTCGTCGAACTCGGCCGAATCCTCCCGCCGTCCGCCGATGCAAGGCTGCATGCCGACAGTGAGGACGCCACGATGAGCGCAACGGCGCGTGCAACTCGCCGCGATCGACCAAGACCCATCGCCTCATCGTAGGGTCGGTCTGCGCGAACGCGGTGGAGGGTTATCCGAGCCGTGGAAGCGACAGGAACAGCGCCTGCATGGCGAGCTCCTCGCCGACGTTGTGGACGAGTCGTTCGGTCAGCGTCGACACCGCGTCGGCGGCGTCGACGTAGGCCGCCGGCACCGCCGATGCCGATGCCCGGTACCGGTCCATGATCGCCACGAGCCCCGCACCGATCTCGTCGTTGTGCACGCGTCGCCGCTCCCGCTTGTGCCGCTCGTCGACCTCCTTGAGAAGGCTGCGACGAACGCCGAACTGCTCGATCTCCTGCTCGACCGCAGCACGCTCGCCCTCCTGGCGTCGGCTCAACGGCTCGGCCACTTCCTCGATCCGCAGCAGCGCTTCGGTCACCAGCGCTGCCGCCGTCGCTCCCGTGCCATCGAGCCGCTCCGGGACGCGCATCCAGAAGTCGCGACGCTCGACAACCGCCGTGTCGGTCGACAGCAGGCGCGCACGTTCGAGGTCGCCTCCCGCGCTGCGCGCCGCAGCCGTCGCGACATCGACGTCCACGCCATCGGCGACGAGGCGATCGCGCACGAGATCGGTCGGCAGGAGCGGGAACTCGAAGCGCGCGCACCGCGAGGCGATCGTGACCAACTCGGGGGTGATCTCGTCGGCCAGCACGATGAACACGGTGCCGGGCGTCGGCTCCTCGATCGACTTCAACAGGGTCGGTGCGGCACCCGCGACCAGATGGAAGTCGACGAGGACGAACACCTGCACCGGGCCTTCGGGCGGAGCCATCGCGGCGCGGCGCACGACGTCGCGCGCCTGGTCGACCGTGATGGAGGCCCCGGTTCGCTCGACGAAGGCCAGGGCCGGGTGGCGCTCGCGGCGGGCGAGGCGACGGTGGCGATCGGCGTCGGCGCCCACCGCCCCGGAGTCCGCCACCAGGATCTCGGCCGCGAACGCGCGGGCCGCGGCGCGGGTACCCACCCCCGCATGGCCGAGGAAGAGATAGGCGTGCGTGTGGTCGCGTGCGGCGGCGCGGAGCTGCGAGATCAACTCGGGAGCGGCGACCACCTCGTCCCAGGGATCGCCGGGATCGATCGCGTCGGATGCGGCCGTGGCGGCGGGCGTCATCGCTGCAACCCCTCGAGCGCGGCATCGACGTGCGACGCGATCTCGTCGGCCAGGTCGTCTGCACTCCGAGCCGCGTCGAGCACCAACCATCGCGACGGCTCCTGCACCGCCATCGCCAGGAAGCCCTCCCGAACTCGGCGATGGAAGGCCGCGTCCGCCGACTCGAACCGGTCCGGCGTGCCCGACAGCCGCTGCGCCGCGATCTCCGGGTCGAGATCGAGCAGGATCACGAGGTCGGGCCACTGCTCCTCGGTCGCCCACGCCGACATCTCGCGCACCTCGTCGCAGTCCAGCCCACGCCCGTACCCCTGGTAGGCGACCGACGAGTACGTGTAGCGGTCACACACCACATGGCGACCGGCGGCGAGCGAGGGCTCGATGAGCTCCACGCGGTGCTGCGCCCGGTCGGCCGCCATGAGCAACGCCTCGGCCCGAACCGACAGGGCCTGGGTCGACGGGTCGAGCAACAGCCGTCGCAGCCCCGCGCCGATCGCGGTGCCGCCTGGCTGACGCGTGAGCACGGCACCGAGGCGATCCGCAAGGCGCGCGGCCTGCGTCGACTTGCCGACCCCCTCACCGCCCTCGAACACGATGAACCGACCTCGACTCATGGATTCTCCTTACCGTGAACCCGAGCAACGAACTGGGCCGGGGTGAGCATCTCGCGAATGCGAACCTTGATCGACCGAGCCGCAAGCACCGCCGCAACGAGGATCACGAGCGCCGCCAGCCACAGCACCACGCGCACACCGGGCAGGGCGTACTCGACACCGAACCATCGAACCACAGGCACCCGACAGACAACCTCCGGGGTGTCGACCGCGCAGTTCGCCCGCTCGTGAATCGAGGACCGCAGGATCGGATCGACGATCGTCGCCAGCGCGGGACCGAGCACCATCGCGCCCAGCACGCACAGCCGCACCGACGTGAGAAAGGTGGTGAAGGTGCGGCCGCGGAGCTCGTCCTCGGTGTGCTCCTGGATCAGCGTGTAGCCGAGCACATACACCGCACCGGCCATGAGGCCGAGCACGCCCACGCCCGCGGCCGACCACCAGAACGTGGGCATCGACACACCCGCGCCGAATCCGAGTCCGGCGATGAACAGGCAGACGACGAACGCCTCCGCCTTCGGGAGTCGTGCCTGCAACGCCGTCACCCCCGCCACACCGACCGCCACACCGAACCCGAGGGCTGCGATGTACAGGTTGAAGCGGCTGGCATCGCCGTTCACGTACTTCGCGAACGACGGCCCGAGCGGCACGACCATCGCGCCGCCCAGCAGACCCGCCGCTAGCCCGATGTTCACCGCCCGAACCACCGGGTTCGCCGCGATGAATCGCCAGCCTTCACGCACCGCGGCCAGCGCTGCGGCGGGTCCGAGCCGGGGCTCGGGCTCGTCGGTCGAGCGGACCGGCCGCGCGGCCACGCGAATGAAGATGGTCACGATCGCAGCCGTCGCGGCGAAGGTCATGGCATCGAAATAGAAGGCCAACGCCTGGGCCTCACCGAGGTTGCGCCGAAACCCCAGGGGTGCGAGCCAGTCGACCCGCGCGAGCGCATCGTTGCCGCGAGCGAGGCCGATGCCGATGAGCGCCGCGAACGGAATGGTTCCGTATGCGGCAAGCACACCGAGCGAGTTGGCTCGCGCCAGTTGCTCTCGACCGACCAGGATCGGCACCATCGCCTCCTTGGCGGGCGACCACAACAGCGTCAGCACCTCGAGCAGTAGCGACGCCACGATCAGTCCGGCGACGCTGTCGACGAACGGGAGCGCCATGAAGACCAGCGCCCGCGACAAGTCCGCGATGCGCATGAGCGTTCGTCGGTCGTAGCGGTCGACGAGCACGCCCATCAACGGGCCGAGCACGAAGCTCGGGGCGACGCGGGCGGTCAACACCAGGGCGATCGCCGCCTCCTTCGCCTCACTGATCTCGGCAGCGAGCGCCGTGATCGCGAAGAGGCCGATCCAGTCGCCCAGCGCCGAGATCACCTGCGCGATCCACAGCCAGGCATACTCCCGCGACCCGAAGGGTCGAACCCATCGTGGTTCCGTCGCAGTCGTCATCGGTCGACCGCACGGCGCCGGGGTCGGCTCAGAACGGTTCCTCGCCGCCGGACCCGATGAAGTCGTCGGCAACCTTCGGGTCGATCGCCGCGGCCTTCTTGGCCGGAGCCTTCTTCGCCGCGGCCTTCTTGGCGGGCGCCTTCTTGGCCGCGGCCTTCTTCGCTGGCGCCTTCTTCGCCGCGGCCTTCTTGGCCGGAGCCTTCTTCGCGGGCGCCTTGGCACGACGGTCCGCGAGCAGCTCGAGCGCCCGCTCGGTGGTGAGCTCCTCGACCAGATCGCCCTTGCGCAGCGAGGCGTTGGTCTCGCCGTCGGTGACATACGGGCCGAACCGGCCGTCCTTCACCACGATCGGGCGGCCCGAATCGGGATCAGGCCCGAGCTCGCGCAGCGGGCCCTTGGCGGTCTGACCGCGGCGACGCTTCGGCTCGGCGAAGATGCGCAGGCACTCGTCGAGGGTGATCGCAAACAGCTGTTCCTCGTTCTCGATCGAACGCGAATCGGTGCCCTTCTTGATGTACGGACCGAATCGGCCGTTCTGCGAGGTGATCTCCTCGCCGTCGGCGGGATCGATGCCCACGACGCGCGGCAGCGACAGCAACTGCACCGCGTCGTCGAGGGTCACACGCTCCACCGTCATCGTCTGGAACAGCGACGCCATCTTGGGCTTGAACCCGGTCTCGTCGTCATGCTCACCGAGCTGCACGTACGGGCCGAAGCGTCCGTTGCGCACGAAGATCGGGAGTCCCTCGGTGGGATGCAGGCCGAGTTGACGTTCCTTCGGCGTGTTCAGCAGTTCGACGCACTTGGCGGGCGTGAGCTCGTCGGGCGCGATGTCATCCGGCACGTTCGCGGTGTCGTCGCCGCGTTGCAGGTACGCGCCGTAGCGGCCGACGCGAGCGACGATCGGCACGCCGTCGGGGTCGGCGCCGAGCGGGATCGAGTTCACGTCCCGCGCATCGATGTCGCCGATGTCGGACACCATGGCCTTCAGCCCGCTTCGCTCGCCGTTGGCCGACTCGCCGAAGTAGAAGCGAGACAGCCAGGGCTCGGCGTCGGCCTCGCCGCGGGCGATCAGGTCGAGGTCGTCTTCCATGCGCGCCGTGAGCGCGTAGTCCACGAGGTCGGAGAAGTGCCGCTCGAGCAGCGTCACGACCGCGAACGCCGTGAAACTCGGCACGAGCGCCGAGCCCTTCTTGCGCACATACCCGCGATCTTGCACGGTCGAGATCGTCGACGCGTAGGTCGACGGCCGGCCCACGCCGAGCTCCTCGAGCCGCTTCACCAGCGAAGCCTCGGTGAAGCGAGCCGGCGGCTGCGTCTCGTGCCCGCGGGACTCCAGATCGTGGACCGACAGGCGATCGCCCTCGGTCATGTCCGGCAGCACGCGCTCCTGGTCCTCCAGCTCGGCGTCGGGGTCGTCCGCCCCCTCCACGTACGCACGGAGGAACCCGGGGAACAGGATCGTCTTGCCGCTCGCAGCGAACACGGCGTCGCGGCCGTCAGCGGCGGTCATCCCGAGGCGGACCGATACCGACTCACCGCGGGCGTCGGTCATCTGCGACGCGATGGTGCGCTGCCAGATCAACTCGTAGAGCCGGAACTCCTGGGTTCCGAGCGCCTCGCGAACCTCCTCGGGACCGCGGAACCGTTCGCCTGCCGGGCGGATGGCCTCATGCGCCTCCTGTGCGTTCTTCACCTTCTTGGCGTAGGTACGCGGCTGATCGGGCAGGTAGGCGGCGCCGTAGCGCTCCGAGATCAACGAGCGAGCTGCGGCGATGGCCGTGTCCGACAACGTCGTCGAGTCGGTTCGCATGTACGTGATGAACCCGTTCTCGTACAGACGCTGCGCGAGCGACATGGTCTGCGACGACGAGAACCGGAGCTTGCGTCCGGCCTCCTGCTGCAGCGTCGAGGTCATGAACGGTGGATACGGCCGACGCGTGTACGGCTTGCGTTCGACGCTGCGCACCGCGACCGGTCGATCGACCAGCGCGTCTCGCAGCACCACGCTGGCGGCCTCGTCGAGCAGCACGACACCGTCGCGGGTGATCTGACCGGACGAGTCGAAGTCGCGACCGGTGACGACCTTGCGGCCGTCGACCTCCAGCAGCGTTGCGCCGAACGCGGTCTGGTCGGCCTCGGGCGCGGCGTGACGGAACCGGCCCTCGAGGTCCCAGTACGAGCCGGACACGAAGCGCATCCGCTCGCGCTCCCGCTCGACGATGATGCGGATCGACACCGACTGCACGCGACCGGCCGACAGGCCGCGCATGATCTTCTTCCAGAGCACCGGGCTGACCTCGTAGCCGTACAGCCGGTCGAAGATGCGCCGCGCCTCCTGGGCGTCGACAAGGCGACGGTCGAGATCGCGCGGGTTCTCGATCGCATGGCGGATCGCCTGTGGCGTGATCTCGTGGAAGACCATCCGCCGGACGGGCACCTTCGGGTTCAACACCTCCAGGAGGTGCCACGCGATCGCCTCGCCCTCGCGATCCTCATCGGTCGCGAGATAGAGCTCGTCGGCCTCCTTCAGCAGCGCCTTCAGATGGCGGACCTGGTCCTTCTTGTTGGGGGAGACGATGTACAGCGGCTTGAAGTGGTTGTCGACGTCGACGCCGAGGTTGGCCCACTTCTCCTTCTTGTACGCCTCGGGGATCTCCGCCGCCTTCGACGGCAGGTCGCGAATGTGACCGACCGACGACTCGACCATGTACTCGTCGCCGAGAAATCGCGCGATCGTGCGCGCCTTTGCCGGCGACTCCACAATGACCAAGGGGGCACCCATCGCCTGGACACTACAGAGGGATGCCCCCGGAGCTGTCAAACACCCGCGTTGAAGCGCCGGGCACCGAACGGCCGGGCGCGGCCGAGCGGCGATACGGTGACGGCTTCAACCCGTGACCCCTGAGGCAACCACCATGGACTTCGCCCTGAGCACAGTCGCCACCGATCTCGTCGCCCGCCTGGAGGCCTTCATGGACGAGTGCGTCTACCCGGCCGAGGCCGTGTACGAGGCGCAGATGGACGACCTCGGCGACCCGCACGCACACCCCCAGATCGTCGAAGACCTCAAGTCCGAGGCCCGCGAGCGTGGCCTGTGGAACCTGTTCCTTCCCCACAAGACGGCGTGGACCGACGGGTTGTCGAACCTCGACTACGCCCCGCTCGCCGAGATCACCGGACGATCGATCCACCTTGCCCCCGAAGCGTTGAACTGCGCCGCACCCGACACCGGGAACATGGAAGTGCTGACGATGTTCGGCACCGACGAGCAAAAGGAGCGGTGGCTGCAGCCGCTGCTCGAAGGAACCATCCGGTCGGCGTTCGCCATGACCGAACCCGACGTCGCGAGCTCCGACGCCACCAACATCCAGCTGTCGATCGAGCGCGACGGCGACGAGTACGTGCTCAACGGGCGAAAGTGGTGGATCTCGGGTGCCGCATCACCGCGGTGCGAGATCTTCATCGTGATGGGCAAGACCGACCCGAACGCGCCCCGCCACCTCCAGCAGTCGATGATTCTCGTCCCCCGCGACACGCCGGGCCTCACGGTCGTGCGCGACCTGCCGGTCTTCGGCTACCAGGATCGCGAGGGGCACTGCGAGCTCCTCTTCGACAACTGCCGAGTGCCCGCCGAGAACCTGATCGCGCAGGAGGGCATGGGATTCGCGATCGCGCAGGCGCGACTCGGGCCGGGCCGCATCCACCACTGCATGCGCTGCCTCGGCGTCGCCGAACGAGCGCTCGATCTGATGTGTCGTCGTGTCACCGAACGGGTCGCGTTCGGTCGGCCCCTCGCCGAGCAGGGCGTCATTCGTGAGTGGATCGCCGACTCGCGCATGGAGATCGAGCAGGCACGGCTGCTGACGCTGAAAGCGGCGTGGCTCATGGACACCGTCGGCAACAAGGGCGCGGCCATCGAGATCTCGTCGATCAAGGTGATCGCGCCGAACGTCGCGCTGCGCGTCGTCGACCGAGCGATCCAGGCCCATGGTGGTGGCGGGGTGTCCGACGACTTCCCGCTCGCACGCATGTGGGCCGGGCTGCGCACGCTGCGCTTCGCCGACGGGCCCGACGAGGTGCACCGCCGCCAGGTTGCCCGCACCGAACTCGCGCGCCACCGGTGACCGCAGCCATCCCCACCGGGCTCAGCTCGGCCGAGGTCGACGAGCGGGTTCGCCAGGGTCGGGTCAACACCGTTCCGCCCGTACCGTCGCGCACGATCGGTGAGATCCTCCGGGCGAACCTGTTCACGCGCTTCAACGCCCTGATGGCGACCCTTGTCGGCATCGTGGTCGCCGCGGGTGCCTATCGCGACGCACTGTTCGGCGGCGTCATCATCGCCAACGCGGCCATCGGCATCTTGCAGGAGATCCGGGCGAAGCGAACCCTCGAGCAACTCGCGGTGCTCTCCGCGCCGATCGCGCACGTGCGTCGTGACGGGCACACCATCGAGATCCCCGTCGATCAGGTCGTGCTCGACGACGTGCTGGTCCTGCGCGGCGGCAACCAGATCGTCGCCGATGCCGAGGTGCTCGACGAGGACGGGCTCGAGATCGACGAATCGCTGCTCACCGGCGAGGCCGACGCGATCCACAAGCGGCCCGGCGACGAGCTGTTCTCGGGGTCGTTTGCCGTCACCGGGAGCGGCCACGCGAGGGTCACCGCCGTGGGCGCCGAGGCCTACGCCGCGGAACTGGCAGCCGCGGCCCGCAAGTTCACGCTGGCGAACAGCGAGCTTCGCGCCTCGATCGACCGCATCGTCAGCTGGGTGTCATGGGCGCTCATCCCCGCGGGGATCGTGCTGGTGTGGTCCCAGACCCGCCGCCACGCCGACATCCGCGAGGCGCTCGTCGCCGCGGTGGCCGGCATGGTGGGCATGGTTCCCGAGGGCCTCGTGCTCCTCACGAGCGTCGCGTTCGCGGTCGGCGTGGTCCGCCTGGCCCGGCAGCGCACGCTGGTGCAGGAGTTGCCCGCCGTCGAGACGCTCGCTCGCGTCGACGTGGTGTGCCTCGACAAGACCGGCACCATCACGGCGGGAACGATGAGCGTGCACAGCGTCGTTCCCCTCATCACCCCCTTGGTGGCCGCCGGTTCGCCGGCATCCGGACCCGATCCCGAGGTGGTGCTCGCCGCACTGGCGGCCGCCGACCCGAACCCAAATCCCACCCAGGCGGCGATCGCCGAGCGGTATCCCGACGATCCGGGTTGGACCGGTACCGCGACCGTCCCGTTCTCATCCGCGCGCAAGTGGAGCGCGGCGTCGTTCGACGGACGCGGCTGGTGGGTGCTCGGCGCTCCCGAACTGGTGCTCGGACGCGAAGCGTTCGCCGCGATCGCCACCGATGTCGACACTGCAGCCGCGTCGGGCTTTCGCGTCCTGCTCCTCGCGCACACCGACGAGGCAGTGCGCGACGAGACGCTTCCCGCGACGGTCTCCGCGACCGCCCTCGTGCTGCTGACCGACACGATCCGGCCCGACGCCCCCGCCACGCTCGACTACTTCGCACGCCAGAATGTGACGCTCAAGGTCATCTCGGGCGACAACCCGACGACGGTCGCCGCCGTCGCTCGCCGCGCCGGCCTCGCGGAGGCAACGCGCTCGATCGACGCACGGGACCTGCCCACCGAGGCGGGCGCACTTGCCGACGCGATGGAGCACACCACCGTGTTCGGCCGGGTGACCCCGCAACAGAAGCGGGACATGGTGCGGGCGCTCCAGGAGCGCGGCCACACCGTGGCGATGACCGGCGACGGCGTCAACGACGTGCTCGCCTTGAAGGACTCCGACTGTGGCATCGCCATGGCGTCCGGGTCGGAGGCAACGCGAGCCGTCGCCCAGATCGTCCTGCTCGACAACTCGTTCGCGTCGCTGCCATCGGTCGTCGCCGAGGGGCGGCGGGTCATCAACAACCTGCAGCGGGTCGCCACGCTATTCCTCACCAAGACCACCTGGGCGGTGTTGCTCGCCTTCGCCACCGGCATCACGGCGGCGAACTTCCCGTTCAAACCGCGACACCTCACGCTGATCTCGACCCTGTGCATCGGGGTGCCGTCGTTCTTCCTCGCGCTCGCGCCGAACCACGAACTCGTGCGTGGCAATTTCCTGCGCCGGGTGGCGCGCGACTCGGTGCCGTTCGGCGCGATCAGCGCGGCGGCCGTGCTGGTGGTGTTCGGCTGGGCGCGATCCACCGGCCACCTCCCGCTCCCCGCGGCGCGCAGCGCCGCGGTGCTCGTGCTCGCCGTGTGTTCCTTCGTGGTGCTGCTGCGCAATGCCCTGCCGCTCGCGCCATGGAAGATCGGACTGGTCGGCGTGATGTCGGGCGCAGTCGCGCTCGCCTTCCTCGCTCCGCCGCTCCAGCGGTTCTTCGAGCTCAGGTCGCCCGGGCCGACCACGTTCGCCGTGGTCGCAGCGACCTCGGGGGCGGCGATCCTCGCCATGGGCGTCGCCCACACGTGGGCGGAACGACCCGTCCGGCGCGAGCGTCAGGCCGAGCGGGTGGGGGCCGAAGCCCGGTCGCGGTAGACGACGACGCGCACCTCCGCGCCGTCGGCCGCCGAGACCACATGGATCTCGTCGGTCAGCGCCGAGATCAACGGCAGGCCGAACCCGCCCTCACGGTCGATGTGCGCGTCGGGCAGGCGCAAAGCCGAGGTGTCCACCTCGAACCCGCCGCCGTGATCGACCACCGTCAGTTCGAAGCGGTCATCGAAGCCTGCTGCCCGAATCGCAATGGTCGCGCTGTCGTCGACGCGGCGCTGAGCCCGCACCGCGTTGGTCACCAACTCGGACGCGACCAGCCGCACGTCGTCGACCATCGCCGGCGTCACCCACGCGAGGTCCGCCAGGATCTGCGAGACGAATCGTCGTGCGATCGCGATCGAATGGCTGTCGGACGGTACCGAGATCTGCGCCACCCGACTCCCGCTCATCGCGCCGGTGACTCCTGCACCCCCGGCGCCTGCAGCGCCGGCTCAGCGGGAGCGAGCGAGGCGAACGCGTCCGACGACGACGCAACGTCGAGCACCGCATCGACGCGACAGATGTCGAGCATGCGGCGCACCAGACCGCCCCGTGGTGCGACCACCACCATCCGGCCACCGGCGTCGCGCACGCGGCGAGCCCCGCCGATGAGCAGCCCGATACCCACCGAGTCGATCAAGGAGCAGTCGCTCAGGTCCACCGCAACCGACGCGTCGGCCGGCAGTGCCCTCAGCGCGGCTCGCATCGAGGGCGCGCTCGCGAGGTCGACCTCACCGATCACGCGCACCACCGACCATCCCGCAACCTCGCGCCGTTGGGTGTGAAACAGCACGCGCCCAATCGTATCGCCGCACGCCGGTGCAGCAACCGACCATTACTCCACCATGACCACCACCCGCTCCTCGAGCACCAGACCATCGACGAGTCGGCCGACCAGCGGAAGTGCGCCCGCCTCTCGGTAGCGCACTCGGACCGTCACCAGCGACCCCGGCGAGGCGTCGCCCTCCAGGCTCACCGACACTCGATCGCTCCGCAGGCCCGTCGAACCGACCGCGGCCCGCCGAACCGCAGCCGCGTCGGGCTCGACGACCGCCACCCGCGCCGCAGCCCGCGCCGCCGTCGTCACGGCGACGTGATCCCGCAGCACCAGCCCCACCTGCACCAGCGCCAGGAGCACCACCACGATCACCGGGAGCACGACGACCGCCTCGACCGTGGCCTGCCCACGGTCGAGGCGGTCGTCACCGCGCCGGTCAACCACCGTTCACCAATGACCGAACCCTCGAGAACACCGCACCGAACAGGTCGGTGATCGCGCCTCCGCCCGGACCGGTCAGATACGCGATCACCACCCCCACCATGGCCGTGACGGCCACCAGGATCAGCGCGTACTCGGCGGTGCTCTGTGCACGGTCATCGCGGCGGGCGGTCGATGCGCGGCGGGCGCGAACAAGCAGGAGTTGGGTCGCGACGCGAGTCCACAACGTGGTCATGAGATCTCCCCGAGGAGCTGTCGATTGCACGAGCGGCGGCGCCGCGATCAGGGTCCGGTCCGGACCGAGCCGAGCGCCGACACGACGACGGGCACGACGGTGAGCAACACGAACGCGGGGAGCACGCAGGCGACGAGCGGCAGGAGCATCGCGACCGGGGCGCGACGGGCCGCCTCGAGGGCCTCCAGATGCCGGGCCCGGCGGCGGTCGTCGCCCAGCCGCCGCAGAGCCACGGCGAGCGGGGTACCGCGGCGCTCGGACTCGACGATCACGGCCACGACCTCGTCCGCCGCACCCCCGATGGACCGCGACCATGCGTGCAGCACCTCGGCGAGCGACTCGGGGCGGTCGAGTCGCGCGAGCGAGGATCGCAACGAACACGCCGCCTCACCATCGTCCGAGTCCGCCGAGGCGCACTCGGCCACGACCTGCACCGCCTGGCGAATATGCAGCCCCGCTGCCAGGCCCAGACCGATGGCCACCACCAGGTCGTCGACCTCGGATTCGAGCCGGGCGAGGCGCCGACGCCAACGCCGGCGAGCGACGATCCGAGCCGCGAGCCACACGAACACGAGCGCGACGCACCACCGAGGGTCGGTCGCGAGCACCAGGCACACCGCCGCCCCTGCGATCACCCGCAGCACCGTCACCCCTGGCAGCACCGTCACCCCTGGCAGGGTCGCCACGCCGGCTTCCGCACTCCGATTTCGCCCCCAACGTCGTGCGGACCGCCCTGCCCACGATCGACTCGTCGGAGCGGTCGGCACGCGAACCGTCGCGGACCCATCGAACAGCGCCGCGATGCGAGCGGGCCGCAGCCGAGCGCGCGGCCGACAGGCCACCAACACCCACAGCGCCCACGCGAGCGCGAGTGCCGTCGCGGTCACGGTCGACCCACCGAGAGCCGGCGAAGCCACATCCACCCGACCGCATCGAGCGCCGCAGCCACGGCCGCCACGGTCCATCCCAGCGGCGAGTCCACCAGCACCGCGCCCACGCGCGGATCGATCGCCGCGAGCGCGGCAGCGGCGAACGGAGGCAGCACCGTCATCAACACCGCCGACGCGCGCGCCTGCGCACCGAGCGAGTGGCGTTCCGATCGGGAGGAGGCGTCGTCTCGCAAGACGGACGCGCACGAGTCGAACCCGTCGGCCGCGCCCGCTCCGGCGACGGCGGCGACGGCGACCACCAACGACAGACGCCGGATCGCCCGGTCCGCGGCCGGTGTCGTGCCGCGCCAGGCGCTGATGGCCTCACCGAGTGGCCGCCATCGCCGGCCTTGGGTTCGAAGCGGTTCGAACAGCGGAGTGGCCGGCGCCTCGTCGACCGCGGCCCACCAGGCGTCGGCCAAGGCCACGCCGACGCGCACGTGCCGAGCGACCGCTTCGGCAAACCGAGCCAGCGCGAGCTCGTCGCGATCGCGTTGGCCGGTCAGCGACCCGCGCGCCCGCGACCACACGAGCGCGACCCGTTCGACCCACGGCCCGGGGATCCGGGCCACGATGCCGTCGGTCGATCGTGACGGGTGCGCAGCCGATCGTGGCGGGTGCACAGCCGATCCAGACGGGTGTACCGCTGCTCCCGGCGTGATCTCGCCCAACGCAGCGAGCCGACGCGCCATGAGCCCGCGTTCGTGGGCGCGCCAACCGGCAGCCGCAGCCAAACCGGCGGTCATGGCGACGAGCGCCGCCGATCCCACGGAGGAGGAGGCCGCGATCACGACGCGAACCCCTCGCCGCGGTGCTCAGGGGTCGGCCAGCAGGCCACGATGCCGGTGGGGTGGTCGGGCGAGGATGACACCAGGGACACATCGACGACGCGCCGTGTTCCGTCACCGCACCGCTCGACGCCGATCAGGGCGTCGACGGCTCGCCGAACCTGTTGCCGCGCCGCCGTCAACGGCAGGTCCACACCGCTCATGAGCACGAACGTCTCGAGGCGGGCCAACGCGTCGAGCGGACCGCGCGCATGGCAGGTCGAGAGCGAGCCGCGGTGCCCGGTGCTCAACGCCCAGATCATGTCGAGCGCCTCGGCGCCCCGGACTTCACCCACGATCAGGCGGTCCGGCCGAAGCCGCAGCGCGGCGCGCACCAGTTCGCGCAGCTCCACCGCACCGGCGCCCTCGCCGTTCGCGACACGGGTCTCCAGCCGAACCAGGTGGGGCAACGACAACACCACCTCGGCTGCATCCTCGATCACGACCACCCGCTCGGCGGGGTCGATGATCCGAGCGAGCGCCCCGACCAGCGTCGTCTTGCCCGACCCCGTCGAGCCGTACACCACAATGTTGGCGCGACGCTCGACCAGGGACCGCAGCACGACCGCAAGGTGATCGGGTCCGAATGCGTCGATGGGCAGGGGATCGCGACCGAACCGACGCACGGCTACGACGGGGCCGTGCAGGCACAGCGGAGGCAGGACCACACTGACCCGCGAGCCGTCGGGCAGACGCCCATCCGCGATCGGGTGAGCCCGGTCGACGGAGATGCCGAGGGGGCCGAAGGCTCGCTCGATGAGCGCGGTGATCTGCTCGCCGAGCACCCGATGCGCCGTCGCTTCCAGGACGCCGTTGCGCTCGACCCAGATCGGGCCGGGCCCGTTGATCAGCACGTCGGTCACGGTGGGGTCGCGGAGCACCAGCTCGACCGGGCCGAGCCCGACCAGATCGGCATGCAGCCGGTCGACGATCTCGGTGACCGCGGCCGATCCGAGCAGCGGGAACTCGTCGGCGACCAACCGCCCCAGCGCCGCTCGCGCGCCGTCGGGCAATCCGTCGTGCTCGTTGACGAAGCGACGCCGCACCGCGCCGAGCCGCTCGTCGGTCGCCACGTCGGCCAGCTCGTCGACACCCGGCGTCGTCATCGAAGGGCTCCGCGTACCTGGCGCACGAAGCTGCGCGGCGGCCGGGTCAGCAGCCGGCCGCGATCGAGCGATCGTGCGACCGCCGGGTCGTGATCGATCTGGGCGACCACGGGCGCGCCCAGGATCGACGCACACTCGTGGGCGTCGATCGATCTGCCCTGCTCCCGCACCAACACGATCGCCTGGGGCCGGTCAGGCAGCTCCAACGCACGGCGGAGCCCCAGGTAGCACGCGCGACTCACCATCAACGCGCTCGGGAGCGCGGCGAATCGCGACCGGAGCCGCGCCATCGCGTCGAGCGATCGGGGACTCACGAGGCCGACGTCGACCACGACGGCGCGAGGGTCGCGCTCGAGTGCGCCGATCAGGAGCTGATCGCGGGACTCCGGCCACGATGTCGCGGCGCCACGGCCCAGCAGCGAAACGCCGCTCGAGAGCCCGGCCTCGAGACGTACCAACGCGTCGACCGACGAGTCCGACGCCAGCCAGTCGGTGAGGCCCGCTGGCGGTTCCGCCGCGCCGACCGCAACGCCCAGGTCGCCGCCCAGATCGACGACGAGCACCCCGCCCACCTCGTGACGGCGCAACGTGGCAGCGACGCCCACGGCGAGCGCGGTGCACCCGACGCCCGACTTGGCCGTCCACAACGACCACATGGATCCTCCAACAGGAACGGGACTCGCACGAACGACGTGCGGTCAACCAGTGGAGGGGAAGTCACCGGCGGAGGCCGGGAACCAACCTAGAAGGCAGCCGGCCGCCCGTCAACGGGTGGCTCGCCGATCAGCAGTCCGCCCCGGGTGGCGAGCGAACGTCCGTCGGTCGGCGCTGCAGCGTCGGAGCCTGCTTCGAGTGCGATCGCATCGACATCGAGGCGGTCCTGTTGCAGATCGGCGAGGCAGGCGGCGAGGGTTCGCGCGACCTCATGATCGGCCGGGCCGGTGCTCCGGCGCAGGTGCGCCCGGTAGCCGAGGGCAAGGCGCGGCACCACGACATGCGCGTACGCCCGCAGGGAGACGTCGCCGAAACGAGCCAAGTCGTCGAACACCCGCAACCACGCGCGGGGTGCGCCGATCACGACATCGGCGGCGAAGGGACCCTCGCGGGGCAGCCGCTCACGGAGCTGTCCCGCACGCCAGGCGTGATGGCGGGCGACTGTGGAGGCGGCGATCCGCAGGTCGGCGGCCTCGATGTCGAGTGTCCAACGCCCAACGATCTCGAAACATATTCGCTCGATCCCCACGAGCGCACCGAGATGTCGCATGGACTGCTCGATCGTGAGCGGAGCGGCGACCGGGGCGGTCGACAACGTCGGATCTGCGGTAGGAACGACCACGGCGGGCAGCGTATCCATCGCACCGGGTGCGGCGCCGCGACGACGCGCGATCTCGGGTGATTTCATCCCGCAGGTCCCGAAGATCGGCCATTCGGCCCAGGTGCGATCCACACAACACCCTCTGTCTGCGACGACAACGAACCGATAGGGTCAGGTGCCATGCAGGAACTTGGGGATCTCTGGCTGAACAACGTCGAGTCCGGTGCCTGGCGGGCGTTTCTGAGCGTTCACAGCCGTCTCATGACGGCGCTGAACGACGAACTCATCGAGCGGACCGGCCTGAGCCTGGCTGAATATGAAGTCTTGGTGCACCTGTCCGAGGCCGAGCAGCGGTCGATGCGAATGAACGAGCTCGCCGCGAAGTGCTCACTTACGCCGAGCGGGCTCACGCGACGCTTCGACACGATGATCCGCACCGGATACGTGACCCGCGAGCGTTGCGGCGACGATCGCCGCGGCGTCAACGCCGTGCTCACCGCCTACGGCATGGAGCGACTCGAGGCCGCTGCGCCGATCCACGTTGCCGCCGTCCGCGACCATTTCGTCACGCCGCTCGGCGTGGACGGCGTCGAAGCGCTGTCGCACGCACTGGCCCGCATCAGCGCGGTGAGCGAGGACGAGATGGATCGCTCGGCGTCGACGAGCACTGCCCCGCCGAACGCGGTGAGGTCCGCGAGCTGAGCTCGCGGACCTCACAAGAACGTACCGAGCCCGGGCCGGGCCGCCGAACGGACGGCCTCGGCCGGGCCGTCACGCCATCGCGGCGCAGCAGGTCTCGGTGATCAAGCGCGTCACGACGTACGGGTCGATGTTCGCGTTCGGCCGACGATCCTCGATGTAGCCCTTCTGCTCCTGAGCGACCTGCCACGGAATACGCACCGAGGCGCCGCGGTCGGACACGCCGTAGCGGTACTCGCTGAAGTGCGCCGTCTCGTGAAGACCGGTCAGCCGCTCCTCGTAGCCGTGGCCGTAGCCCTCGAGGTGCCGCTCGGGAACGCCCTCTCCGCCCAGCGCCTCGCACGCGGCGATGATCGCGTCGTAGTTCTCGCGCATCTTGTTCGTGGAGAAGTTGGTGTGGCAGCCGGCGCCGTTCCAGTCACCCTTGATCGGCTTGGCCGAGATCGACGCGTCGACACCGTGGTCCTCGGCGATGCGGTACAGCAGGTACCGCGCCGTCCACAGATGGTCGGCGACCTCGACCGTGCCGAGCGGGCCGACCTGGAATTCCCACTGGCCCAACATGACCTCGGCGTTGGTGCCCGAGATGCCCAGGCCCGCCTGCATGCAGGCGGTCGTGTGGGCCTCGACGATGTCGCGGCCCGAGATCTCGGTCGCGCCGATACCGCAGTAGTAGGGGCCCTGCGGCGCCGGGTAGTAGACGCCCGAGTCGGGCCAGCCGAGCGGCCGGCCGTGCTTGAAGAAGGTGTATTCCTGCTCGAGACCGAAGAGCGGCTCTTGGTCGGCGTAGGCCTCGGCGGCCGCAACGCACGCGGCGCGGTGGTTGGTGACGTGCGGCTCGAGCGTTCCGGGAAGGAGCACCTCGCACAGCACCAGGATGTCGTCGCCACCTCGGATCGGGTCCGGGCACTGGAACACCGGATTCAGCACGCAATCCGAGTTGGACCCCGGCGCCTGGTTGGTCGACGAGCCGTCGAACCCCCAGATCCCCGGCGATTCACCGACGGCGAGGATCTTGGTCTTCGAGCGCATCTGCGCTGTTGGCTCCGTGCCATCGATCCAGATGTATTCAGCCCTGTACGGCATGGACATCACCCTCTGTTGTGAGCGACGGCCATCGGCCGACGCGATGGTTGTGGTTGGTGCTCGGAACCGCCCGGAACACGCCACAAGGAGCACGCCGGAGCGGAGCCGTCGCCAACGCTGAAGCTACGGCATTTCTGAGCCGTTGCCCCAATGTGAACGCTCTGTGAACTGGCGGGTGCGAGTTCGCGCGAACGGCGACACATCCGCCAAGGTAGGGACATGGATTCGCGCCAGTCGTACGTGCTCCGCACCGTCGAGGAACGCAAGGTCCGACTCGCTCGGCTCTGGTTCTGCGATGTGCTCGGTCACCTCAAGTCCGTCGCGATCTCTCCGGTCGAGCTCGACACCGCGTTCGACGAGGGCGTGCAGTTCGACGGGTCCGCCATCGACGGGTTCAGCCGCGTCCAGGAGAGCGACGTGCTCGCCGTTCCCGACGCATCGAGCTTCCAGCTGATGCGCTGGGACGAGGGCGGTGAGATGAGCGCCCGCATGTTCTGCGATCTCGTGAACCTCGACGGCTCGCCGTTCGAGGGCGATCCGCGCCAGGTGTTGAGGCGCAACCTCAACCGAGCGCGCGACGCGGGGTTCGAGCTGATGTGCGCGCCCGAGGTCGAGTTCTTCTACTTCCGCTCCGATGACCCGCGTTCAGGTCCGACCCCGCTCGACCAGGCGTCGTACTTCGATCTCACGACCTTCGACGCCAGCTCCGACATCCGGCGCGAGACGATCCAGCGGCTCGAGGCGACAGGGATACCGGTCGAGTACTCCTTCCACGAGGACGCGCCGTCGCAGCACGAGATCGATCTCCGCTACACCGACGCGTTGACCATGGCCGACAACCTCATGACGTTGCGCCTCATCGTGCGCGAGGTGGCCCTGGCGCACGGGGTGCACGCGACGTTCATGCCCAAGCCGATGGCCGGGGTGCAGGGGTCGGGCATGCACACCCACCTGTCGCTCTTTGCCGGCGAGACGAACGCCTTCTACGACCCCGAGCACCCCTCGGGGCTGTCCACGACGGCGCAGCAGTTCGTGGCCGGCCTGCTGCATCATTCGCCCGAGATCACCGCCGTGACCAACCAGCTCGTCAACAGCTACAAGCGACTCGTGTCGGGGTTCGAGGCCCCCGTGCACGTTTCGTGGGCGCGCAACAATCGCTCGGCGCTCGTGCGCGTGCCGATCGCGAAGCGGGGCAAGGAGCCGGTCGCCACCCGGATCGAATACCGGGCGATCGACCCGGCCTGCAACCCGTACCTGGCGTTCTCGGTCATCCTCGCTGCGGGCCTCGCGGGCATCGAGGGCGGCTACGAGCTGCCGCCCGAGGCCACCACCAACCTGTTCGACCCGGCTGTATCCGCAACGATCGACAACACCGAGTTGCTGCCCGCGTCGCTTGCCGAGGCACTCGATCGGATGGAGCAGTCGACCCTGGTGCGCGAGGCCCTCGGCGAGCACATCTTCGAATGGTTCCTGCGCAACAAGCGCGCCGAGTGGGCCGAGTACAAGGCGCACGTCAGTCAGTTCGAACTCGATCGCTACCTGTCGCGTTGGTGAGCCGTGGAACCGCTGTTGTGTTGGCCTGACGCTCCCCCGGACGACGTCGTTCGCGGGATCGAGCTTGCGGGGTATTCGTGGTCGGCCGCGGGCGATGAGTCGACCGCCACCGCCGGCACCTGGAGCGGTGCGGTCGTCGATGCCTCCGGCGACTTCAGCGCCGCCGCCTCGTTCCTGCGGTTGCTCCGACGCGCCGACCTGGCGGTCGCACCCGTGCTGCTCGTCGTCCGCGGATCGCAGCTCACCGACCTCGCCGGCCACCACGAACTGTTCGACGACTTCTGCGTCGCGCCGTTCCACCCGGTGGAATTCGAGGCCCGGCTCGCGCACCTGCTGTCGCGCCAGGGGCTCGTGCTCGATGACAGCGACACGATCGTGTACGACGCGCTCATCCTCAACGTGGAGACCTATCAGGCGTCGATCGAAGGTCGCCCCCTCGACCTGACCTACATGGAGTACGAGCTCCTCAAGTTCCTCGCCCAGAGCCCCGGCCGCGTGTTCACGCGCGAGACGCTGCTCAGCCGGGTGTGGGGCTACGAGTACTACGGCGGCGCCCGGACGGTCGACGTTCACATTCGACGCCTGCGAGCCAAGCTCGGCGAGGAGCACGCCGCGCTGATCTCGACCGTGCGGTCGGTCGGCTACCGGTTCGGCGAGAGCCGCTGGGGCTGAAGCACGCCGATCGAGACGGCGGCGAGCCGAGACGGCGGCGAGCCGTTCGGGCCCGATCAGCCGTTGAGGTTGATCAGCTCGGATCCCTCGTGGGTCGTGTCGACGTCGACGCGCAGGAAGTGGGCGATGACACCGGCGAGCACACCGCCGCTCATGATCACCCCAACGGGGATGACGACGAGCAGGGCAATAACGACGAGGATCGGGCCGATCATGGCCACCATCCTGCCCGCCGTGCGGGCGTCGCGGCAACCTCCCGGCGCCCGCGATTCGCGGCGGGAGGGCCGGTCACGCCGGCGCGTGCACCACGGCCTCGATCTCGACCCGCGCTCCGAGCGGAAGCGCTGCGACCGCAACGGCGGAACGGGCGGGCCGGTGATCGCCGAAACCCTCGCAGTAGACCTCGTTCATGACGGCGTAGTCGTCCATGTCGACGAGGAACACCGTGGTCTTGACCACCTGATCGAGGTGCAGGCCGTGAGCGTCGAGCAGGGTGGCGAGGTTCGAGATGGCCGTCTGCAACTGGGCGGCGGTGCCGTCGACGAGGCCGGCCGGGGTCAGGCCGAGCTGACCCGACACGAACACGAGGTCGCCGGCGCGAACGACCGGCGTGTAGGGACCCACAGGTGCGCTCATACGTCGGAGTGTAGGGGTCGACCCGTCGGCCAGGTCGGCGGAAGGCCCTGAGCGATCCAGACCGCAGCGGCGACCGCAGCGAAGACCGCGTCCGACCCGCGGACCGGGTCGCGGTCGTCATCGGCGATCTGCACCGCGACGGCCGGCATGTCGGCCGGACGCACGATCCCGAAGGAGCGGATCGTCAGGTCGCCGACCGTCCCGTCCGCGGCGACGGCCAACCCCTCCGAGGTCACCCACCCGACCGCTTGATGGGCCGCTCCGATGCAGTAGCTGCGCAGCACCGTCGGGTCGAGCGGTCGGCCGCACGCGACGCGCACCTCGATAGCTACAGCGCCCGATCCGGGGTTCGTCACGGTCGCCGTCGCGGTGGCGCCGTTGGGCGCGGCGATCGTGACCGGCGCGCGCGGTGGGGTCGACAGGGCGGCGCGAGCGATCGCCAGCTCCGCCCAGCCGGCGCCGCGGAGGTCCGCCGAGGTCGGGGGTCCGGCGAGGTCGACCTCGTCGATCACCACGTCGTCGGCCACCCGACGAAGTGCCGCCGCGATGCCGGCGGTGCGCGCCACCCGCACGACACCCGTGCCGTCGGAGCGCAGCGCGATCGCCATCGGTGGCCGTTTCGGACCGTGTCGCACGACGTGTTCCCGGCTCCACCGGACCCGCACCGCACGGCCGTGTTCATCGGCCAGGCGACGCGCGTCGTCGCCGACAGGGCTCCGCGTCTTCCCTCCGAACGCCCCTGCATTCGCAAGCGGGTCCGACGGCGCGCCCCCCGGCGCGCACCAGGCCGAATCAGTTTCGAGGTACGCGGGTTCCACCCAGCCGGTCTGCAAGACGACCGCCCAGTCGCCGTCGGGGCACTCGATCGGCGCCGACGGCGCGACCGTGGTGTTGCGGCCCTGCACGAGCCCGGCGGCGCGGCGAGCGGCGTCGAGCGATTCGGCCACGTGGTAGTCGCCGAGCGCATCGGGTACGGCGACGAGCGCGTCGGACGGCGCGTCGTCATCGCCGTACACCACGCCTCCGAGCACGACCGCCGCGTCGACCCGTTGCGGGCCGCCCTCGATCGTCGCCCGGGTCGCGGCCGCGTCAAGGTCGCGGCCGCCCCCGGTCGCTGCGCACGACGTCCCGCTCGCGACGCACTCGGCGGCCTCGACAATGCCGAGCCATCCGGTGCACCGACACACGTGTGCCGCCAACGCCCGCTCGATCGCCGGGGTGTCCATCGGCTTGCCACTCCGCCGAAGGCCTTCGAGGCGCATGACGATCCCGGGGGTGCAGAAGCCGCACTGGCTGGCGCCGCACCCCACCATCGCATCGGCCCACACGTCGGCGGTCTCGGTGTCGAGTCCGTCGACGGTCGCCACGCTGCGGCCGGCGACACGCCGCACGGGCGTCACGCAGCTCACCCGCGGCGCGCCGTCGACGAGAACGGTGCAGCAACCGCACTGCCCCTGCGGAGCGCACCCGTCCTTGACCGATCGAACCCCGAGTTCCTCTCGGAGTGCATCGAGCAACGAGCCCGAGCCCTCGACCTCAACGTCGGTGCCGTTCAACTCGAATCGCACGCCGCTCATCCACGCTCCAGGTTCGCCGGTTGATGCCGTTTCGGGCAGGGCGACACGATAGGCTCCCGAGCATGAGCCAGATCAGTCGCCGAACCCTGCTGGCTGGCGGTGCGGCCGCCGGACTGGCCGCCCTGACCTCCTGCGGTGACGAGACGTCGTCCACCGGCACCGTCACGACCACCACCCCGACGGCGACGAGCCTGATCGCCGTGTTCCCTCAGGGGGAGCAGTACCTCGCCGCCGGGCGGCCGCAGCGAATGCCGTTCATCCTTGCCGACGCCGACGGCGCGCCGCTCGACTCGATCGCCGGCTCGGCCACGTTCACCGTGTCGCGCAAGGGCACACCGGTCAGCGAGCCGATCACGGTGCCCGGGCGGTCCGAGGGGCTGATGCGCGGCTACCTCGCCCTGCCGTTCGAGACCGATCAGGACGGGGTCTACGACATCGTCGCGACCTACGAGGGTCGTCAGCTCGACGCGTCGGTGCAGTTCTGGCCCGCCGACAAGGTGAAGTACCCCCAGATCGGCGATCCGCTCCCGTCGATCGCGACCCCCACCGTGGACGACCACCGCGGGGTCGATCCCATCTGCACCGCCGACCCGCCGTGCCCGTTGCACACCAAGAACCTGGCCGAGGTGCTGGGCATGGGGAGCCCGGTCGCCGTGCTCGTCTCGACCCCCGCCTATTGCCAGACGGCGATCTGTGGCCCGGTGCTCGGGCTGGTGCAGGCAGCGGCGCCGAAGTTCCCGGGCATCACGTTCATTCACGCCGAGGTCTACGCGAACCCGGCCAAGGTCGCGTCGATCGACGAGGCGACCCCCGCGCCCATCGTGGACGCGTTCTCCATGCCGTTCGAGCCGGCGCTGTTCATCGCGGATGGAACCGGCGCCCTGCTCGCGCGATTCGACTCGATCTTCGACGCCAACGAGTTGGCGGACACGCTCAAGAAGGTCGGCGCCTGACCGTCGTCGGTCTGGCCGATCACCAATCGGCTGGACCGGATCGGTTGAGGCCGTTCAGCTGAAGCTCTGACCGCACCCGCAGGTCTTCTGGGCGTTCGGGTTGGTGATCTCGAAACCCGACTTCTCGAGCCCGTCCTTGTAGTCGAGCTCGGCACCCGAGAGCAGCTGTGCGCTCGCCGGATCGACGACCACCTTCACACCGTCGAATTCCGACGCCACGTCGTCGGACGAGATGTCGGTATCGAAGAACATCTCGTACGCGAACCCGGAACAACCGCCGGGGCGCACTGCGACGCGCAAGGCCAGGTTCTCCTCGCCTTCCTGGTCGATCAGTTGACGAACCTTCGTCGCAGCCGACTCGGTAAGGGTGATCATGATTCGAACCTCCTCGACGCCCGCCGCAACGGGTCACTCCGGCCTGGCGAGTGTACCGGCCGATTGCCGGGGCACCAGGTCGGGTATTGCCAACGGTTCGGCGCTCCTTCGCATTCCCGCGGCGCGCGACCGGCGGTACGGGGAGGGCCCATAGCATTGGGCCGGTGACGAGCGATCCCCATGCCTCCCCAGCCCCGCCGGCGCCCGCCGACATCGAGGGCCTCCTGCGCGGCGTGATCGACCCGGAGTTGGGTTCCGACATCGTCGAGCTCGGCATGGTCAAGAAGGTCGACGTGGCACCGGACGGAGTCGTCTCGGTACGGATCGCCCTCACCACCGCCGGCTGCCCGTTGCGGGCGCAGATCCAACGCGACGTGCGCGCTCGCGTCGCCTCGGTGCCCGGGGTCACGGCGGTGCGCCTCGACTGGACCGAGCTCGACGCCGAGGGCAAGGCGGCCGCGATGGCGATCGCACGCCGCAACGTCGCCGAGCGAGCGCCCGAGACCGCTCTGCCCGCCAGCGCCAAGGTGCTCATGATCGCGTCGGGCAAGGGTGGCGTCGGCAAATCGTCGGTCACGGTCAACCTCGCGGCCGCGCTCGCCGCGCGGGGCCTGAGCATCGGCCTGATCGATGCGGACATCTGGGGGTTCTCGGTACCGCGGATGCTCGGCGTCGAGGGACGCCTGGAGGGCAACGAGGCGGCGGGGAAGATCCGACCCAACCGCGTGGCGGTCGGCGACGGGTCGATCGAGGTCGTGTCGATGGGATTCCTCGTCGACGCCGAGGAGACCGCGCTCATGTGGCGCGGGCTCATCTTGCAGCGCGCCGTCCGGCACTTCCTCGAAGACGTCGAGTGGTCGGCCGGGCTCGACTACGTGCTCATCGACATGCCGCCCGGCACGGGCGACGTGCAAATGGGGCTCGCGCATCTGCTCCCCCGCGCCGAGATGCTCGTGGTGACCACGCCGTCGCTCAGCGCGCAGAAGGTCGCTGTGCGGGCGGTCAACATGGGACGCCAGAACTATCTTCGTGTTGCGGGTGTGATCGAGAACATGAGCGCGTACGTCGCACCCGATGGTTCACGCCACGAGATCTTCGGCGCCGGTGGTGGTGCCCGGCTCGCGGCCGAGGTCGGAGCGCCGCTGATCGCGACGATCCCGATCGAACCCGCGGTCGCCGACGGTGGCGACCACGGGCGCCCGGTTGCGCTGGGCGAGGGACCGGCGGCCGCCGCGTTCGCCGATCTCGCAGCGCTGATCGTCACCGAGGTGAGCCCGCCGGCCGATCTCGCCGGGTGTTCGGCCCGTCTGCTCGGCGCCGTGACCGCCGCGCTCGACGCGCACGACGCCGCTCAGGCGTCGGCCGGTTCCCCCGGCAGCGGAAGCAGCAGGCCGTAGGGGCTCGAACGGTGCATCGCCACGGGGCCCGGCGCGGATGCCGCCGCATGCACCCGGGCGAACCGCATCACCTCCGCGGTGGTCGCGAAGCGGTCGAGGAACTCGATGAGTCGCCGCGTCGGCAGGATCAACTCGATCTCACCGGCGTCGTCCGCGGCGACGGCGTCGCGCGGGCGGAGCCACTCGCAGCTCACCAGCTCGCGGTCGTCGTGCGACGCAACCTGCCCCTCGGGTGCGACCGCCACGAAGAACCGCGTGTCGTAGCGACGCGGCAGCCCGGCGGGGGTGATCCAGTGGGCGACGTACGCGAGGTCGCGCAGCGTCAGCACCAGCCCGTTGCGCCGACACCAGTCGGCGAGGCCGATGTCGCCGTGCTCGATCGAGAGGCGCAGCCGCGCGAGGTCGCGTTCCGCCGGGTGGTGCGGCCCATTCGCCGCTCGATCGACGGGGCGCACGTACAGCAGGCCGGCTTCCTCGAGGCATTCGCGCACGGCAGCGACCCAATACGAAAGCCCGCCCGACTCCAGCCCGAGCTGTTGCGAGGCACCGACGTCGTCGAGCCCGTCGGCCAGCTCGACGAGCGCTGGATCGTGGTCGCCCGGGTCGACCACACCCCCCGGGAAGACGTGGGCACCGGCCACGAAACCGGCGAGCGCGTGACGCCGCATCAGGAGCGTTTCGAGCCCTGGCTCAGCGTCGCGGATGACGATGAGGGTCGCGGAGGGGACGGCGGGAACGTCGCTTCCGCCGCCGTCCAACGCAGCGGTCACGCGCGACCGTCACCGCGGGGCAACTCGGCGCGGGGGTCGTCGGGGAAGACCTCCTCGGCGTCGAGGTCGAGCACGTCCTCGCGACGCTCGGGGTCGGGTCCGCCGCGAGCGGGGCGCACCACGAACGACCAGGCCCCGGCCGACGCGGCAGCGTCGTCGCGCTGCGAACGGCGGGCGAAGCCAGCGAACCCCGAATCGCCGGGCGCCGAGGCCATGGCGCTCGCCACCGGGTAGCGCCGCACGAGCGCCGCTTCGGCGCGTTTGGCCACGACGCGACGCACCGGCGGGATCAGCAGCACCAGCCCGACCGCGTCCGACAGGAACCCCGGGATCAGCAGGGCGAGACCGGCGGCGAACACCAGGGCGTTGTCGAGCAGCTCGGGACCGGGAGCCCGGCCGGCGCGCATCGCATCGGACACTCGGCGGGCGCCGGCAACCCCCTCTCGCTTCGCGATCCAGGCGCCGACCGCGCCGACGAGCACGATCGTGACGAACGCGTCGAGCAGCCCAATGGCGGACGCGAGCCGGGAAAACAGCAGCAGCTCGGTGATCGCCCCGAGAACCAGCGCCAGCACGATGATCACGGGTCGATCGTACCCAGCCGCGCCGCGGACGATCGGGCGCGCCGCTGCGAGCGCGCTCGGTATGTGCCGGGACTCAGCCGGCGAGCATCCCGCGGTGCTCGAGCATCACCCGGCGCTCGCCCTCGTTGAGCCCGCCCCAGATGCCGTGCGGCTCGCGGATCTCGAGCGCGTAGTCGAGGCAATCGGTCACAACCGGGCACTCTGCGCAGATTGCCTTCGCACGCCGCTCACGCTCGGCGCGATCGTGTTTGCGCTCGAAGTGCGACGGCGGAAAGAACACCTCCACGTGATGCGGCGCCCGGCAGGCCCCCATCTTCTGCCAGGTATCGAACGAAGCTTGTGCGCTCACGGCTAACCCCCTTGCTCGCGTGGGGAACATACCGGCGACCGGAATGGCCGACAAGGGATGAATTTGTGAACGTTTCGCTAGTCGTCGCGAGCACTCGCACCGCGAGCGCGACGCTGCTCTCGGTAGTCGACGGCGCCGCCTTCGAGCGGTTCGACCTCCAACACCATGCCGTCGATCCCGACCACCCGCAGCTCGTCGCCCACGTCGATCGGCGTCGCACGGTTGGTGATCCCGCGCCACTCGCCACCATCGACGGTGACGACCCCTTCGGGAGCGAGCGCTGTCACCGCCCTCCCGACCTTGCCCATCATCCAGGTGCGTCCCAGCGTCGGCGTGCCGAACCGAGATCGAACCATCGACGGCATGCCCGACACCATGGTCACGGCCATACCGCCGACGCCGGTGACGAGCGCCAGCCATCCGGGTCGAAACCCGTCGAACAGGAACAGCGAACCGACGGTCCACGACACGAGCCCGATGATGGTCCAGGCGCGCGGAATGGCCGTCTGCACGTCAATGGCGAACCCGAAGGCCGCGAACAGACACAGCACGAGCGCCCACGGTCGCAGGGGCAGCGCGCCCAGCCCCGCCGCAGCGAGCAGGCCACACACGGCTCCGACGACCCCGGCAATGCCCACGCCGGCGGTGAAGAACTCGAAGAGCAGCAGTCCGACGGCCACCGCGAACAACAGGTAGGCCACCGACGGCGAGGCGGCGGTGTGGAACAGCTGCACGCCGAGCGACGGCTTGACGTTGAGGCCGAGAGCGACCATCTCGCGCTTGGGGCGCCCGGCAGAGTCGCGAACCGTCTTCGACGGGACGCCGTCGATGGCGAGCACGTGGTCGCCGAGCAACGGGTCGACACGCTCGACCACGTGCGTCTTCTTCGCCGCCGTCGCCGACAGCATCGAGACCCGAGCCGCAGGATGCGCATCGAGTTGCCGCTCGACCGCCGGGTCGCCCAACACGCCGGTGCCGACGTCGCCGATGCTCGCGCCCGGCGCCATCGAGAACGACGGGGCCGCCAGCGCCAGTTCAGCGGCGCCGCCACGCGCACTCGCGCCCGACGGGCCGATCCAGACGCTCACGGGCACGCTCGACGATCGCATGGTCTCGACCAGCGAGGCGAGCGTCGTCTGATCGACCACCGAACCCTCGCTGTCGAGCACCACGACCACGGCGAGGTAGCCCTCGGTGTGCTGCGCGTCGCGGATCGCGTCGACCATGAAATCGGTGAGGATGGGGTCGATCAACCCCGTCACGCCGAGCGCGAGCACGCACCCGTCCTCGTCCGAACACGGCTGGAATCCGCCGCTCTGCGCGCCGGCGGGCTCGGCGACGAACCACGCGCCGAACAACGCCACGAACACGAGGACGAGACGACGGGCGCGGAATGTGGGACTCGCTAACCTGCCCAACCAGGCCTCCGAAAGGGACAGAGTGGATCCTGCGCAGTTCCTCACTGCACCACGGGTGACCATCGTTGCCGGGAAGGGCGGCGTCGGCAAGACGACGACCACCGCGACCCTCGCGATGGCCGCCGCGCGGGAGGGACTTCGGGCGCTCATCATCGAGGTCGACGGCAAGTCGGGGCTCGGTGCGTTGTTCGGCGCCGGGGAGCTCGGATACGAGGAATCCGAGCTGTGGAGCGGCACGAACGGCGGCTCGATCAGGGCGCGCACACTCACCCCCGACGAGGCCCTGCTCGAGTACCTGCGCGACCACGGGCTGAACCGGGTGTCGAAGCGACTGTCGGAGAGCGGGGCCCTCGACCTGGTCGCCACCGCGACCCCGGGCATCAAGGACGTCTTGATCCTGGGGAAGGTCAAACAGCTCGAGCGCGCCGGCGCCGCCGATGTGGTGCTCGTCGACGCGCCCGCTGCCGGCCACGCGATCACCTTTCTGCGGAGCGCGACGGGCCTGCTCGATGCCGTGACCGTCGGGCCGATCCGCCAGCAGGCACACGAGGTGGCAGAACTCCTGCAGGACGCGTCGCGGTGCCAGGTGCTCCTGGTGACGCTGCCCGAGGAGACACCCGTCAACGAGCTGACCGAGACCGCGTACAGCCTGGAGGATCAGGTCGGCGTGAAACTCAGTCCGATCGTCGTCAACGGCATCCTGCCCAGGCTCGACGGACTCGACGTACCCGTGGACGAGGCCGCCGAGGCCGCCGGGGTGCAGCTCGGCGCCGAGGACGCGGCCGAACTGCAAGCCGCAGTCGACTTCCGGCGCGAGCGCAGCGCACTGCAGGCGGTCCAGTTGGATCGGCTCGGGCGCGAACTGCCCCTTGAGCAGCTGCACCTTCCGTTCCTATTCACCTCCGAGTTGGGGCGCCGGCACCTCGAGGGGTTGGCGGACGCACTGCTCGACCAGATCCGCACCCTCGACTCGGGCATCGGAGGAGACCGGTGAGCGAGACGCCCGTCGGGACGCTCGACGATCTCGTGCGCGACGCCTCGGTGGTGGTGTGCTGCGGGTCCGGCGGCGTGGGCAAGACCACGACGGCCGCCGCCATCGCGCTCGAAGGGGCTCGCCGCGGGCGCCGCGCCGTGGTGGTCACGATCGACCCGGCGCGCCGGTTGGCGGACGCGCTCGGCATCGACCAGATCGGCAACGACCCCGCGCTCGTCACCGGGCCCTGGCCCGGCACCCTGTCTGCGCTGATGCTCGACACCGAGGGCACCTTCGACGACCTCGTGTCGCGCTACGCGGGGTCGCCCGATCAGGCCGAGAAGATCCTGTCGAACCGCTTCTACCGCAACATCGCAGGCGCGCTCTCGGGCACGCAGGAGTACATGGCGAGTGAGAAGTTGTACGAGTTGGCCACATCGGACGACTACGACCTCATCGTGGTCGACACGCCGCCCACCCGGAACGCTCTCGACTTCCTGGATGCTCCCGGACGCCTCGCCCGCTTCCTCGACCACCGCCTGTACCGGGTGTTGACGGCGCCGACCCGCGGGCTCGTGCGGGCGGTCAACATGGCCGCGCAAACCTTCCTCCGCAGCGTCGGCAAGGTGGTGGGCGGCGAGGTCATCGCCGATGCGATCGCGTTCTTCGCGGCGTTCGAGGGGATGGACGAGGGGTTCAAGTCGCGGGCCCGGCTGGTGGAGCGCCTGCTCGTGGCCGACTCGACCGCGTTCGTCCTCGTCGCGTCGCCGCGCCGCGACACGGTCACCGAGGCGGCGTACTTCGCCGGGCGGCTCGCGGAGAACGACATCGACGTGCGGGCGCTCGTGGTGAACCGCATCCACCCGACGGTCGGTGCGCACTCGCCGGCCGAGGCCGAGGAAGCCGCCGAGCGGTACGCCGGTACCGCGTTGGGCAGCCAGTACCGGGCGCTCGCCGACCTCGTCACGATTGCGTCGGCCGAGCGTGCGTACCTGGAGCCCCTCCACCGCCGAATCACCGGTGCGACGCTGTGCGAGGTGCCGTTTCTTCCCGTCGAGGTCCACGACCTGGAAACGCTCGAACTGCTCGGAAGCCACCTCTTCACCGACATCGCCTGACCAGCCAGTGAGCCGCTCCGTGCGCCGGGCACGCGCCGGTCAGGCGTACGGCCCCGCCGCCGGTGCGCTCACAGGACGGGCCGGGATACTCCCCACGGCGCCGATCGGTACGACCGAGCGACCGAACGGCCAGAGACCGAGCACGCCGATCTTCACGCACTGCACGGCGAAGGGAATGCCGATGATCGTGAGACACAGCACGAACGCCGACACCATCGCGCCCACGAACAGCCCCCATCCGACGGTGAACAGCCAGACGACGTTGAAGACGGTCTCGATCAGGGCGTGCCCGGACGCGTTGGTGACCGTCGTGCGCCCAAACGGCCACATCACGTAGCCCGCGAGCTTGAAGGCCTGCATCCCGAACGGAATCCCGACGATGGTCAGGCAGCACAGCACACCGGCGAAGGCGTACCCGAACGCCTGCCAGATGCCGGCCACCACGAACCACACGATGTTGCCGATCGTTCGCATGCCCCGAGTCTGGTGCACGCCGGCGCCGTCCGGGCGGACACCGACCGGTCTGCTCCGGGCGCCGCTACGTGGCTGCCGGCGGGTCGCGGTCGTCGAGCAGCGACGCGTATCGCGCTCGACCGGCGTGGTCGAAACAGACGAACACCACGTCGTCGATCGAGTCGGGGTGATCGGCCACCCACCCGCGCACCGCGGCGACCGCAACCCCGGCCGCCCGATCCGGCGGAAACCCGAACACACCGGTGCTGATCGACGGGAACGCGACGGACGCGAGGCCGGCACTCGCGGCGAGGTCCAACGACTCGCGGTAGCACGAGGCGAGCCGGCGGTCGTCACCGGCCGCGTCGCGACCCGACCACACCGGGCCGACCGCATGGACCACGTGGCGGGCCGTCAGGCGCCCACCGCCGGTCATCGCGGCATGTCCCACATCGACCGGGCCGGACGCCGCGACGATTCGGGCGCACTCGTCGAAGATCGCGTCGCCCCCTGCCCGGTAGATCGCACCACACACGCCGGAGCCCGCGGCGAGATGCGAATTCGCGGCGTTCACGACCGCGTCGACCTCGAAGGTGGTGATGTCACCGAGCTGACCGGACAAGCGCGTCATCACGGCGAGCGTACGACGACCACGACCGAGCCGCGGCGCCGGAGGCCGGCGTCAGGCGGTCGGCGCCTCGGCAAGCGCGAGGTGTGCCTCGGCGACGCCGGCGACGACGGTGACCATGCGGTCGAATCTGGTCGTGTGCAACAGGCGCAACACCGCCGCGCGGTCGCACACCACCACGACTTCCCCGGCGGCCTCCCGGATCTTGCGGATGCCGCCGATCAGCGCGCCGAGGCCCGCCGAGTCCATGAACGGCACCAACGACAGGTCGATGATCACGGCTGCAATACCAGCGAGATCGGCGAGCTGCTGCCGGAACGCGGCAACCGTGAAGGCGTCGAGTTCGCCGTCGGGCCGGCAGATCGTTGTCGTACCGTCTTGGACCACTTCTACGTCCACCACCGAGTACTCCCCTCGTCGCAGCGTCGTCGGCGTTCCGGGCCACATCGTACCGAGGATGGCCGGCCGATCAACCGCGATCACTCCCTCACCTTCGGTGCCGTCGGACACCTCGGCTACCCTGCGAGTCGTGCCTACCGTCATCGTGGCGACCGACGCCGATCGCCTCTTCGAAGAGATCGCTGCGGCCCTCGACGCCGCAGATACCTCGCTCATTCGCGTTCGCTCCGGCCGCGAGGTCCGCCAGGCCGTCAAGGAGCACGACCCGTCGATCGTGCTGCTCGACCTGCAGATCGGCAGCATGGGTGGCGTGGCGGCGTGCCTCGACCTCCGCCTCGAAGCCGATGCCGGGCGGCTGCCCGACCAGCGCGTGGTGCTGTTGCTCGACCGTGACGCCGACGTGTTCATCGCCGGCGAGGCCCAGGCCGACGGCTGGCTCGTGAAACCGCTCGACGCACGACGGCTCAACCGCGCCGTGCGAACGGTGCTGTCCGGCGACTTCTTCACCGAGGGACCCGAGGCCACCACGGGCTGACTTGCGGAACGTGTTGTCGCCGCCTCGGTCGGAGGCGGTAGCATCGACCACCCAACGGGTTGTGGCTCAGCTTGGTAGAGCGCTGCGTTCGGGACGCAGAGGCCGGGAGTTCAAATCTCCCCAACCCGACCACGACGAGGTCATCGGAACTCCGACTCCCGACGAGGGGTCGGAGTTCTGCGCGTTACGGCCCGCGTCGTCAGCGTGCCTGTCAGCGTGGCGACCGGCCACGCCGCGAACGGGTCTCGCTGCCGACCACGACAACGGCACCGGCGACGCCGAGCGCGCCCGCCGCAAGCAACGCCACCCACCCGGCAGGCCCGAGCAGACGTCGCGCAAGCAGGCCGGGGACATCGCCCGATCGGTCCTCGCGCAAGCGGAAGATCGGGCCGGCGATCTGCTGCTGCGCCGCCTCGGCGACGCCGTCGTCGCGGGTGTCGCCCGTGCGCGACGGCGACTCCTCGACCGGCTCGGTCGAGGCCGCGGCCTCGTCGTCGCCGCGAATGACCGTCAGGCTCCGTGTCGAGTTCGCGTCGCCGACGGCCTTGCTCGGCGCGTCGTCGACCGGATCGGCCGCACCAGCTGCATCGGCGGCCGGTCCGCCGACCGACGCGACCGACCCCGAGAGCACCACCGGAACCTCGGGCGAACCGTCGACGGCGATCCGCGAGAACCGCACCTTCACGCCGTCGATCGCAACGGGAGCGAACGACACCTCGGCACCCACCTTCTCCGATGCCGGCTCGGCGACCCACACGGGAACCTCACCCATCGTCAGACGGTTCTCGTTGCGATCGAGGATCTCCACGCGAATCATGTCGCTGTTCGCGAACGTCGTCTTTTCCACCTTGAACAGGATCTTGTTCGCGACGCCACCACCCTTGAGTACCGGTGTGGTGAACGGATCACCGCGGTCGAGCGAGAACGGAATCGACGTCGCAGCACGTCCGAATTCCCACCGCGACACACCCTGCCGCTCGGCGAGCACGACGTTCGCACCCAACCCCAGAACCAGTCCTGCGACGCCCACCGCGAGGAGCCTCCGCCTGGTTCTCGGCGCCACGTCGAAGGGAGTCCCGCGCAACAGCGCCACCGATATACCCACGGCGACCAGCACGAAGACCGACGAGATCACGCCCCCGACGGTGTTGACCGCCGGCACGTTCTGGCTCACCCACTGGAACGGCTGTCCGGTGACGGCGCGTGCCCAATCCAGACCACGAGTCACCAGGTTCGCGAGCCACGAGTACGACAACAGATGCCACAACACCATCAGCCCGCTGCTCGCCGAGAACACCGCGCCGAGCGTCGGACGCCAAACGGCCAGCAGCAGAAGCGGCGCCGAAGCCCAGAACAGCAGGTGCGGAATGATGTTCGACAGCGCCGCCACGCTGAGGATCACCGCAACGGTCCAGGGCACCACCGCACCGCGCGGCTCGCGCCGCGTGAACAGCCACAGCGTCACGGCAACCCCGGCCAGCAGCGAGAACTGCGCGTCGGGCATCGCGTGCAGTGTCGGAATGCCCGGCTTCGAGTTCAACATGTTCAACTCGAAGCGATCGAGCACGTTGACCCAAACGGCACGGCTGAGCACATACGGCGCCGCACCGATGGCGGTCCCCGCCAGACCGGCCGCGACGATCATCCGCCGCCGTTTTCCGAGTTCGTCGTCGCGAGCCACAAGCACCGCCAACGGCACCAGCGTCACGATGGGCATCATCTTCGTGCCGAACGAGCCGATCGGGATGAGCGCGGCGCACGCCGAATACAGCCGCACCCGCGAGCGCGCATCGCCGTCGGCCAACAACACCATCGCCACGACGGCCCACAGGATCACCGCCACCGTCCACGTATCGGGCATCCCCTGACCCCAGGTGAACAGGACGAGCGGATTCGCCGCCCACGCGAGCAACACCCAACGCTCCGTGCCACGCCGCGACTCGGGATCGGCGTCGCGGCGAAGCCGCCGATTCGCCACCACCAAGGCAGCGATGATCAGCGACTCCGGCACGAGGAACGACAGCTTGTAGGCGACGAGTTCGCCGAGCCGGAACGCCGTGCCGTCGGGCTCCGAGGCGTAGTGAATCAGCCCGACCGAGCGCGCGACCCCCATGGTCACCGCACCCGCGGCCACACCGATGGGCCCCTGCGCGAGCGACACCGCCGAGATCTGCTCCACCGGGATCGGATCGTGCTTCGGGTTCTCGATCACCTCCTGATACGGATTCGCGTGGCCGCTCGCGAGCAGCGACGAACCCCACGCGAGCGTGAGGCCATCGGGGTTCGCCGTGGTCAACGCCACCCCGAGGCGACACGCGAGGCCGAGGAACAGGATCAACGCGACGCGCCGGCGATGTGCGACGTGCCGGGGGGTCGGCGAGTCCTCGGCGACCGCCGTGTCGACTTCGGACGGCCCGTCCACCGTCGGCGAATCGTCGATCGACCTGCCGCGATTCGACGGGCCGCGACCCGTCCGCGACGGCCGTCGGGTTCGATCCACGCGGGCAGCTGCCACTCCGGAAGGCATCCGTCGGAGGCTAACGGCGTCCCCGCGAATTCCCTCCGGTGGACCCGTCCGGCCGCGGCGACGAATCACCGCGGCCGGACCAGGCGGTCACGCCCTGCGTCGCCGACGCCTCGACTCGGCCAACACCATCGCACCCGCGGCCGAGATCACCAGCCCGCCACCGAGGATCCCGAGCAGACCCGACCCGGTGTAGGCCAACAGCCCCGGTGTCGACGGCTCGGAAGGCCGCCCGTCCGTCCGCTGCAAGACCTCGATCACGGCATCGTCGAGCGGACGACGACCTGATCTGGAGATGTCGGCCGTGTCGACCGGCGGGGTCGATGCGTCACGTTCGCCGGCGGCGACCAGATAGACGCTCTCGACCACGGCCTCGTTGCGAACCGATCCACCGGGGGAGGTCGCCGTCGACACATACGTGATCTCGATGTCCTCGCCGGGGCGCACCTCGCCGTGGACCTCCAACCGAACGTCGGGATCGCTCGCCGAGTAGTCGTCGACGATCCGGAAGCTCCGGTTCACGCCCGCCACCGTCACGGCGAATGACGAGGTGTCGGGCGTGACCCCGGCCGCTGCGGTGTCGGAGATGACGGGGTCGAAGATCGAGCGCGGGTTGGTATTCCCGACCACGATTCGGTACGACACCTTCGTTCCCGACGCCACCGAGCAGGTGGCCGAACCCGACCCACATGACACCGACTTGTCCACATCGAGTTCGAGTTGCTCGGGCAGCACCGACACGATGTCGCCCTCCGGGAGCGTCACCGCGAGCTGCCCGGGCTCCCGACGGGCGGGAGGCTCGGGGAACGACTCGGTGATCTGCGCCGGCACGTCGAGCCAGGCTCCGAGCGGGGCGTCATCCGCCACCCGGCCGACCCACTCGAGCGTCCAGGTCTCGCCCGGATCGAGCGCGTCCTCGAGCACGAGGACGATCTCGCGGCTGGTCGTCGACCAGGCGCTCTCCACGCGGGCACCGCCTGCGCTGACGAGTTGCACCGAGCCGATCTCCACCGGGATCGGGATGTGCAGCTCGGTCCCATAGGCGGGCCAGGTGCCTCCGTTGGCGATTCGAACCGTGCCCCGGGTGATCGCACCGGGGGCGACCACGCAGCGGTCGACGCCGTCGCCGGGCTCGGCCTGGGAATCGCAGGTCAGGTCATGATCCAGGGTGAGGGTCGGCATGACCGGGACCACATCGTCGGTGACCGGCGGGGGCTGCGGTCCACTCGGCGTACCGGGCAGCCGATCCGCGCTCGGCACGGCGAAGTACTCGACGATCTCGGCGACGATGTCGAGCGGCTGCCCGAGCGGTGCGGTCTGGTCGACCACCCCGCGGAACCGAAGCACGAGCTCACCGTCGACCACGATCGGGTCGAGGGCGACGACCACATCGGGATCGCCCACGGCCCAGCCGTCGGTGACAACCCCCGGCACGACACCCACCGGCACCACACCCGACAACCCTGCCGGCACGAGCACCCGAAGGAGCGCATCATGCGCGTCGGCGTCACCGCTGTTCGGAACGCGCACCTCGAACTCGACGGTCGATCCGGGTACCCGCGGGCACGGGTCGGCCGCATCGGGGCACACCAACTGCACCGCCACGCCCAGCAGCGGGCTCTCGGTCACGAGCGTGACCGAATCACCGGGGCCGATCTCGGCGGCCGGCATGGCCGATGTGCGCTCACCCTCGGGGGCCACGAAGGCCTCGACGATCTCGGCGTCGGTCGACAACTCGACGGAACCGGTGATCGCCGGGTCGATCGTCGCGCTGTAGACAAGGGTGATCTCCTCCCCGGGATCGATCCGCGGCACGCTGAAGCGCACATCGGGATCGGCCAGGGTCCAGCCATCGGTGACCGAGCCGGGGTTCCCGGCCGCCATGGTCACGTCGACCAGGCCGGCCGGCACGAGGTCGCTGACGACCACGTCGAACGCCGGCCCGTCGCCCGTGTTGCGCACACGGATGGTGTAGGTCACCCGGTCTCCGGCGGTGACCGCGCAGCGATCCACACCGTCGCCCGGCTCGGCCGCGGCGTCACAGCTCACGTCCTGGTCGAGCACGAGCGCCGGCAGGTTCGGGTCGAGGTCGACCTGATCGTGCGCCGGCACCGGCTCCGATGGGAAACCGACCGGCCGATCGGCCTCGGCGACCGCGAAGAACTCGTCGATCGACCCGATGTCGTGCAGGGTCACGTCGGTCGGCGTGGCACCGTTCACGAGACCTCGATAGACGAACGTGACCGATTCGCCGGCGGCAAGGGACGGAACGCCCCATGCCATCGTCGGGGCCGCAGACGACCACGGCACCAGGAGCGAGCCCGGGTTCGCGGCATCGGGCACCACATCGATCAACCACTGGTCGACCGCCACCCCTGCGACGACGTCGTACGCCGTCTCGTCGGAGGTGTTGGTGATCGTGAACCGCATCGTGACCGGCTGGCCCGGAACCACGTCGCAGTGATCCACGCCATCTCCGGGCTCGGCGGCCGGGTCGCAGTCGACATCGAGATCCAGCGCCATCGTCGGCGCGACGATCTGCAACGTCGTCACGTCGGGCGACGGATTGTCCCCCGCCAACATGTCGGGGGTCCGATCGGCCGCCGGGGCGGCGAAGAACTCGGCCACCGACGCCGTCGAGGTGATCACGTCGGTCGCGGTGTTCGACGCCACGGTGCCGGTGAAGCGGAGCGCCACCGTCTCACCGACGGGAAGCGTCGCGAGACTCCACCCGAGGTTCGGGGTCGAGCCGTCGCTCACCAGCGTGCCGGGGTTCGACGGATCGGGGGTCACCCCGACCAGCAGCCCAGCGGGGAGCACATCGTCGACGACCACATCGAAGGCATCGACGTCGCCGGTGTTGGTGACGTACACGACGTATTCGACTCGCTGACCGGGTCGAACGGTGCACTCGTCCACCCCGTCACCGGGTTGGGAAGACGCATCGCAGTCCACGTCGTGGTCGAGTGCGAGCACCGGCGCAACAGTGGTCAGATGCGTCACATCCGGGGTCGGTGACGGAAGGCTTGCCGCGTCGGCGGCGCGCTCGCTCGCGTCGGCCCCGAAGTACTCGGGAACCTCGGCCGGCGTGTCGATCGTGACGCCGCGTCCAACCGTCGGATCGACGGTTGCGGCATAGGTCAACTCAACCGTGGCACCCGCAGGGATCTCGTCGATGCGGAATCCGATCAGCGGATCGCCGACCAACCACCCGTCCTCGACGGTCACTCCGGCGGGGAGCGCACCGATGACCACACCGATCAACTCGGCCCCCGGGCGGGAGGTCACGAGCACATCATGGGCCGACCCGTCACCCGTGTTGGTCACGCGCAGGGTGTGGGTCACGCGCTCGCCCGCGATCACCTCGCAGGCGTCGACGCCGTCGCCGGGTTCGGCGCTCGCGTCGCACGACACGTCCTCGTCGAGCACGACCAGGGGAGCCCGCACCTCGAGCGTGACCACGTCGTCGGGCGGATTCACGCCGGCCACATGTTCGGGAGTTCTCGACGCCGCGGGCACCGCGAAGTACTCCTCCACCGAGGCGGGGGCGTCGAGCCGCACGCGAGTCGGTGCGTCGTCGGCGACGGTGACATCGATCACCAACTCGACGGTCTCACCGACGTCGATCTGCGCCACCACCCATTCCAGGTAGCTCTCCGAGGCGCTGTGCGAATGCGTCAGCGTGCCGGGATTCGCCGCCCGGGGCGAAACGTCGCGCAGCCAGTCGGGCAGGACGTCGCGAATGGTCACGTCGTACGCCGCTGCGGTGCCGTTGTTCGTGACCCGCACGGTGTAGGTCTGACGGCTTCCCGGACCCACGAGGCACTCGTCGACACCGTCGCCGGGTTCCGCCGACGCGTCGCACCCAAGATCGTGGTCGAGAACCAGCACCGGCTCGATCACGTCGACCGACGAATCGTCGGAGACGTCGAAGTGCCAGGTACACCCCGCGCACTCAAAGCTCTCCGGCGGCGTGTCGGACGGATCGTCGACGATCACCGGGATCGGGTTCGCCAACACCGTCGCCCGGTTCCGCAGGGAGCCGATGTCGGGGGTGCGCGAGCCGTCGGCGACGGTCTCGTCGACCCGAGCCGTGTACACGAAGCGGAACACCGCGTCGTCGACGCCCGTGGTCAGGTCTCCGATCCACCAACCGTGGGTCGTCGCGCCACTCGGAGTGCTCGTCGCACCGATCCGCACGGGAGTCGGGGGCGACGATCCGCATCCCGACACGCACGCGGCGCTCACGACGCCGGTGACCGACAGGCCGTCGTCGACCACGTCGCGTACCGCGATGTCGGAGAGGTCCTGACCGTGCTCGAAGGTTGCCTCCAGCGTGTAGGTCCGCTCGTCACCGATCCGCGCCTGCGGGTCATCGATCGATTTCACGATCGTCGGCGGCAGCGCCGGCCCGTAGATGCCGACGCGGGCCTGGTTCTCAACGGCGATCGGGATCTCGGCCGCGGTGAGCAACACGTGGTTGGTGAACCAATCGAGCCGCTGCACCGACGAGGGAATATGCGCCCGAAGCGTGATCGTCACGACCTCGCCGGGAAGCAGCTCGGCGAACCCGAAGGAGATCGGGGTCGTGCCGCCGGGCCCGCTCCCTGCGGCGCCCACGGCTTCGGAGCCGGGAACCCACGTCGGGTCATCGACGGTCGCGTCGACGTACGTGAATGCCCCAGGCAGCTGGTCCTCGACGACGAGATCGGTCAAGGGCGCCGACTGCGGGTTGGTCACCGTGATGTCCCACGTGACATCGCCCCCGACGCCCTCGTACTGCAGCAACTGCAGGTCGGGGGTCTTCGAGATCTCCGAACCCGCCGCAGCGAACTGCGCCCGAGCCGAATCCGCTGCCCTCGCGGCAGCGGCGGCACTTCGGCCTCCGCTCGACGTACCCAGCGTGGCGACGACCGAGTTCTCGACGGATCCCGACGATTGCCGATCGGTGGAGGTCACGAACCGAATCTCCACGGACTCGCCCGCGGGGATCTCCGCGATCGACCAGGTGAGCGTTGAGAAGCCACTGCCGTCGACCACATCGGGATCGTCGGCGACGCCCCCGACCGTGGCCGACCCGGCGACGAACTCGAAGTTGCCGGGCAGCGTGTCGACGACATCGACGTTCTGCGCCGGCGAGGTCGACGAATTGGTGACTCGAACGCACCACTCGACGTTCGCGCCGGGCAACACCGTCGCAACCTCGGAGGTGCACGATCCGATGTGCTTCGCCACCGAGAGCCCGGATCCCTCGTAGGGCACCGAGGTCTCGACCGGGTCGCCACCGGCGTAGCTGCGGGTGTTCGCGGTGCGCGGCGGGCCGTCCGCGTAGCTCAGGATGCTCGCGGCGTTGTCCAACGCCGTCGTGCCTCGCTCGACCAGGGCGGTGACGTCGTCGGTCACCGTGACGCGGTACCCGAGCTGGACCGAGCCGCCGCCGGGGACCGTCGGGACGACCCACGCCAGGTCGGGTGCAACCGCACTGTACCCCTTCGTCAGGTAACCCGCATTCGTCGTCGGGCTCACCGACGCGACCCCACCGGACGGCGTGTCGCGCACGGCCACGCGCCGGGCGGGTCCGTGCCCGAGGTTCCGAATGGTCAGCACGTAGTCGACCGTCTCGCCCGAACGGATGGGCCCCGGCGTCGACGCTGTCTTGTCGATCACGAGGTTCGGCAGGCCGACCTCGGTGATCGCCTGAGCCGGGTCCGACGACATGGCGAACGATGCCGGATCGGGCACCGAGCTCGGTGCGGCGGTCACCACGTCCTCGTCGTTCGCGTAGCCCACCACGCGATTGCTCAGCCGGTCGCCGTCGCCGACTGTTCCGCCCGACTGGTAGGCGTCGCCGACCTCGACCTCGTAGCGGAGGTGGTAGTCGCGGCCGAGACCGGAGCTGTTCACATCACCGAAGAACCAACCGATCGACGTGGTCCCATCGCCGTTCACCGATGCGCCCATCGGCGAGATGAACGTGGCATCGCACGACGTGGTTCCCTGCAGGCAGGTCGGCGTCCGATGGCCCACGAATCGAAGCCCGTCGGGCAGCGTGTCCGCGAAGGTCAGATCGAAGAAGGCTGCGTTCGGTGGCGTAGACACGGCGACATCGACCACGAACCGATCGCCGGGCCGCGCCGTCGCAGGCATCGTCTTGGTGGGCGTCGGCGGCGGGGAGGGATTGCGCACCGTGATGTCCGCTCCGTCGCGTTGATCCATCGGCATGTCCGGAGACGCCACGGCCACGGTGTTGGCGATCACGGTCCCGTCGGCCGTGTCGGTCGGGACCGGTACGGGAACGGTGATCACCGTCGATTCGCCCGGCTCGAGCCGATCGATCGTCCAGGTGACCGTGACGTCGTCGCCCGCGACCGTGACGGCAGTCTCGGCCAACGTGCCGCCTCCCGTCGCCGTCGCGGAGCCCGGCACGTACTGCCCGCCGAAGGCACCGATGCCGTCGAGCGTGTCCGTGACGGTGAGATCGTTCACCGCCTCGTCCCAGTGGTTCTTCACCTCGATCGTGAACTCGGCGACGCCGCCGTCGGCAACGATGCCGCCGTCGGGGGTCTTGTCGACGGTCACCGGTTCGACGAGCTGTGCATCGGCCGATGCCGTCTTCGTGATCTGGGTGGAAACCGAGCCACGGGTCGCCTGCACCGACAGGTTGTTGCGGAAGTTCTCCGCGACACCGGGCTCCTGGATGCAGTCGACAGCGCCCGATGTCGGCACCGCGTCGAAGACGAGGGTCAGGCGCTTCCACTCGACGGTGTCGTAGGCACCACCGTTCGCAAGGAGCACGTCGGCAACACCCGGGGCGTTGGCGTAGGCATACGGCGGATTCGGGTCGACCAACACCCGCGAGCCGTAGGCCCACAGGAGGTCGAGATCGCCGAAGCCGACCTGCGTGTAGGGCGGAGTCTGGACCGCGGACACCGCGTAGGGATTGGTGAAGACCTCATCGAAACCGTGCGTGATGTTCGGATCCATCGGTGTGTTCATCGCATACGGCGCGAACACACCCGGGTTCGTGGCGGACGTCATCCACGGCTGCGAGAACGCCTCGGAACCGCGATCGAAGGTCCACTTGATCTCCTGACCACCGGAATGGGCGGTCGGCACGTCGCACGAGGTCGACCCTCCGACGGTCGTCGGGTTCGTGGGTGCACCGGAATCGGCCAACGGAATCACCTGATAGCCGGCGACCTCGTTCGTCGCGCCGGCGGTCCGAGGAGCGTTGGCGATCAAACGAGCCGAACCGGCGACGTAGGTCCATCCCACGGGAAGGGTGTCTGCGATCGAGATCGTGTCGAGCGACTGCTCGCCCCAGTAGTCCAGGTTCAGCTCCCACGTGAACGGCTTGCCCGGCACTGCGTCTCGGAGGTTCTTTCCGTACGTGGTGCCGTCGACCGCCAGCTTCGACGGGGAGATGACCGGCCGGCTCACCAACGCCGTGAGGGTGCGCCCCGTCGTCGGGCCAGACTGCCAAGTACGAAGTGCGTCCCAGTAGGGCGCATCGGTCGAGATGGAGTTCGTCGTCGCCCTGACAACGCCGTTGCCCCATTTCGTCGGATTGGTCCAGAAGTCCAGGTGATAGCGCACCATCACCGTGACCGACTCGCCCGGCTCCAACTCATCGACATCCCATGCCGAGACGTTGTCGTTGGCCGCGCTCGGCACAGTCGCGAGTGCGACGCCCGCCGGCACCACGACATCGACGGCGTTCCACAGCGCTCCCACATCGGCGTCCGGTACGCGGGGCCGGTCGGTCACGCGCGTCCCATAGGCCACCGCCGTGGAGGTGTTTCTCGTCGTGATCTCGCAGACCACGTTCACCACCCCTGGGAGCACCTCTCGAGGCCGGAGTATGCCCGAGTTCAGATCCTGGCTCACGATCGCGGCCGTCGACCGATCGGCCGGGTCGTAGCACATCTTCGACGAATCGACGGTGGGGTGCGTGCGCGTGATCTCGGCGTTGGCCGTATCGAGGGTCTGCATCCCTCCGACCGAACCGCTCCAGCCGGCGCTCGTGTACGGGAGGTCGAAGCCGGGGCTCGTCGAGTAGAGCAGCTTCGCCTCGTCCACGATCGTCATGTCCTGGAGCCGGGTTCCGCCCTTGCCGTCGTTGAACGACACCACCTGGGCCGTCGTGAGCAGCGGGGTGTTCACCGTGAACGTCATCCTGATCACCCGGTCCTGGGAGGACGCTGCCAGATTCCGGGTCGGCGTGCCGGTGAACGGCGTCTGGAGGTACCAGCCCATCTGCGGCTGGTTCTGCTCGTACACGGTCACGGGAACGGTCGCCGGAGTGAGCGTGGTGATGTGCACGTCATCGGCGGCCGACGGAGTTGAGCCGGGCCCCGTGTTGGTACATCCCGACACGCAGTACGCATCGACGTAGTGCACGTCGGACTGGGAGTACGTGGTTGCCTTGACGCCGGCACGGTCGTAGTTGCGCCAGTTCGGCGCCTCGGTGACCAGCAACTCGTCGAACGTACGGCCCGCGGGGATCATCACGTCGACCGTGAAGGGCGCCGCATCGCCGTAGAGCACCGTGTCGGTCAACGTGGTCGACTTCACGATCCGCGGCTCGACCGGGTTGTACGGACGTACCGCTCCGGTGTCGCAGAGGGTGCCCGGTGCGCAGCCGGCAGCGATCATCGCAGAGTCCGAGAACATGTCGATCGCGTTGATCAGATCGACGCCGACGGGTGCCGTCGCCGAGATCGTGGTGGGAATGGTCAGGTCGTAGGCGACCGACGGATCGAGCTCCTCACCGAGCGTCCAGGTCAGCCGCGTCCGTCCGTCCCCCAGCGGCTCGACGGTCTCGCTCCACGCCTTCGACGGCGACAACGAAGCGCCGCCGACATAGGTCACGCCCGCAGGGAGCACGTCCTTGAGCACGACGCCTCCGAGGCTGCCGCGCGACGTGGCGATCGTGACGTGCCAGTCGTATGGCGCGCCTTGGGCGACATCGGCGGCGAGGAGCCGATCCGTCGTCGACCCGGGGCTGACGGGCTCCTTGACGAGCATCGGCGACGGGAAGCAGCCCGGGCTCCAGACCGCGTAGTACGCGTATTCGCCCAGCGGCGCGTTCGCCGAGCGCGCCAGCTCGCCACTCGCATCGTGCAGCCAGATCTCGTGAACCGTCGACGTCATCGGCGCGTTGTCCGCGGACGCCTTCAGTTGCATGTCGGCACGGAAGAAGTCCGTTCGCAGCGACGGCACGTCCGGGAGGTCGTCCCACTCGATCCGCAGCGACCCATCGGGCTGCGCAACGATCGTCGGCACGAGCGCGGAGGCCACGTTGTCGATGAACAGCTGCAGGGTGTTGGGAACCAACTCGACCCCTGCGGGGATCGTGATGCGAAGCACCGGGTCGTAGCCGATCGCGGTCGAACCCGCGAGGTCCGGGGTGCCGCTCCCGGTGTTCCCCGCCGTCGTGCGGTAGCGCCACACCTCGCCCTCCTCGGCCGTCTCGCACACGGCGGCGGCGTTGGTGATCGAAGCGCCGAGCGCTGCGATCGGCGTGTCGACGATGACCTTTGCGTCGTCGTCGGTCGTCGGCGGGGTGTACACCACGTTCCCCGCGCCGGCACCGGCGACGGTGCCGTACTGCACGACCGTCGCGGTGTTGGTGAGCACCACCGGGCTCGACGACGAACCGCTCGTCTCCGAATCGAGGTCGACCGACAGCGGCGGGAAGGCCCGATACACGAGCTCGACCGTGTCACCGGCGGGAACGGACGGGATCACGAAATGGGCGCCGGCGGCGTCGAGCGTCGGCGTGGCGGGGTTCGACGGATCGAACGTGAGGTCGCGAAGCACGCCTCCGGCCAGGTCGTCGTCGACGGCGACGTCGAAGGCGTCGGCGTTACCCACATTCTCGACTGCGATCGTCCACGTCAGCCCGGTGCCGACCTCGACGCGATCGTCGTCGACCGACTTGGTGATCTTGAGCGACGGTGTCAGCGGCTTGATGTCGGCTCGGGCGACTCGCGAACGTCCCTGCCAGATGATCGTCGGCAACGTCGCCGGCGCGGCACCGATCACGTCGGTCGCGTTGAAGAAGGCCTGGGCACGGTTGATCAGCGGATCCGACCCCGCGACGCCTGCGGCGACGTACTCGCCGGCGGCCGGACTACCGAGCCCGTCGAAGGTCACATCGACCTGCGCGGGGAACGTCAGCGTCCAGGTGCTCGCGGTCGACCCTCCGGTGACGTCACCGAAGAACCACCCGATCTTCTGTGATCCGTCGGGCATCGCGGTCAGCGGGATCTCGACCCCTGTGAACTCGACACCTGCGCCGCCACACCCCGAGTCGCAGGTCACGGCCACCGGGCCCACGTACGAGATCCCATCGGGGAGTGTGTCCACGACAAGGAGGTCGTTCATGTCGACCGCGTTCGCCGGAATCTTGACCTCCACCGAGTAGTCGAAGGTCTCGCCCGGCCGCGCCGCCGAAACGTCGGCGGTCTTGGTCACGGTTGGCGCGTCGAGGTTCGCCTGCACCGAGATCGTCCCCGTGTCGGACGAGGTCGTCATGGTCGGCGCCGTGACGGTCGCCGAGTTCACCAGCAGACGGTTCGCCGGAGGCGCTGCACCGGTGTGGTTCACGGGAACGACGATGCGCACACGATCCCCCGGTGCGATCCGGTCGATGCGGAATCGGGGATTCGTCGTCGACGGCGACACATCGGTGACCACCGAGGTGCCCGAGCCGACCGTCTGCGACGTGAACGAGCCGGCGGTGTAGCGAAGGCTGCTCGGGAGCAGGTCGTCGACGGTCAGGTTCGTCGCGGAGACGGTCGACGTGTTCGTCACGTTGAGTTCGAACGACGTGGACCCACCCACGAGGATGAACTCGCCGTCCTCCTCGTCGGGCGTCTTCGAGAGCGTCACGGTCGGCTTGATTGCGTCGACCGTCACGGTCGCCTGCCGCCGGAGTGACTCACCGCCCACGCTCGTGACCGGACCGGCGTTGGCGTTCATCGTGACGACGTTGGTTTGTGGCCCCGGCGTGACGAGCGGGGTGGCGACGGTGTTCGCCACCAGGGTGTAGTCGAGGGTGGCCGCGTAGCCGGCCGGCATGAGTCCGCTGATCATGATGGAACACGAGCTCGTCGGGCCGTAGTACGACACCGACAGGTTGGGCAGGGTCGGGAGCGGCGTCGTGGCCTCCCAACCCTGCGGCAGCGAATCACATATGAACGTGTTCACGGGGACCAGACCCGGATTCGCGAACGAGAGCCGATAGGCCAGCGAGGCGCCGGTCGTGGGCACCGCGCCCTCGGGAATCGGGGTGAGCAGCGTCTTCGCGAGCTGCGGGCTCGGCACCGCGATCGGGACACTGAGTGTGTCGGGACTCGTCGCCGGATAGTCCGTCTCCTCACCGAGGTCGGAGTAGGTCTCGATGTAGGCACTGTTCTCCGCTACCGGGAGCGCGGGAAGCGAAGACCGCAGCGTTGCCCTGTACGCAATGATCACCGATTCGCCGGGCTGGATCGGTCCTGGCAGAGTCCATCCCAACCAGGGTTCCGACGCCGTCCTCGGGTGATCGATCGGTCCGGACACCGGGTTGAACGAGGCGAAAACCTCGCCCGGTGTGTCGCGTACCTCGACGTTCGTTGCGGGCGCCGAGCCCGTGTTCGTGACGACGAGTTCGTAGCGCACGCCGTCGTTGTCCGGGATGACGCTCGCCGCGTTCTCCGACGAGTGCAGCCGCTTGTCGAGCGAAAGGACCGGTCGGCCGTATCGAACCGGGGTGAACGCCGAGTCGAACAAGTCGAAGGTCGGCGGTGCATCGGTGGACGGCGTGGCGTCGCCGAGCCGGTCGGTCGTGTTGACCCCCAGCGTCGCCGTGTTCTCGAAGACGGTGTCGAGGGGGATCGGGCTGCCGTCGGCGTAGGTCTGCGCGAGCGAGGCGTCGTAGGTGATGACGATCCGACGCGGGGCCGCCTGCCGCGGGAGGTCGCCGAGCGACCAGCCGGTGCGCGTGCCCGTCGCCGAGTCCGACGGGTCGAGGCTGCGCACCGATGGTGCGGTGCCACATCCCGTGCAGTCGGCGGAGACCGTGTCGCCGAAACGCAGGCCGTCGGGGAGATCGTCCATGACCGTCAGGTCGAAGAAGGGCCCGCTATCGGCCGGGAGCGTGATCTCGACCTGGTAGCGAACCGGGCCGCCGAGGTAGGTCGCGTCGACATCGACGGTCTTGGTGATCGATGGTCCCTCGGGCGCGGTGTCGATCGATGCCTGGGCCGAGGCCGAGCTGATCGTTTCGCCCGGCACGACACCGGGGAGGGGCGACGCCTCAACGTCGACGACGTTCTGCAACGTGACCGACGAGGGTGCACCGACATCGAGCATCGTCCGATACGTGAACGTCACCGTCTCGCCGAGGGCGACCGGGTCGGCGGCGAAGGTCAGCGTTCGTGACGCGGCGTTCCACGTGCCGCCCCCGGCGGTCGCACCGTCGGCCAGGGGATCACCGTCGTCGTCGACCGGCGTCAAACCGGCAGGGAGGGTGTCCACGGCGCTGACGTCGCGGGCCGGAAGCACCGGACCACCGGACGGCGCATCCTCGAGCGCCTCGACTTCGATCGTCCACTCGGCGATGTCGCCGGGGGACACGACGGGCAGCGACGCCGACTTCCGCACGGCGATCGCGGGTTGGCCGATCGCCAGCGTCGCCACACCCGACTGGCTCGCCCGATTGGAGGGGCCGGTGGACACTCCCGCCTCACACCGGGCGGCGTCGACCACCGCTCCGGCAGCGCTCGGTGACGTGACGGTTCCGTCGAACGCGAACCGGATCTCGGTACCGTCCGACCCGACCTGGTAGCTCGGCACGCCCGCCCCGCTGGGGTTCGACAGCTGCGTGGCCACATCGCCGGGGAAGAACACGGTCACGGACCGTTCCGCGGGATCGGACGCATCGATCTGATAGGTGAACCCGGACGCGACGGGCCCCGTCCCCGCCGTGAGCGGCACCACGGTGCCACCGATCGTGAACTCCGTCGGAGCCGGTGCCCACTCGACTCCGGACGCCAGCGGCAACCTCACCGTCAACGCGGATGCGACGTAGGTGCTCCCGTCGGGGCGCTGCAAGATGTCCTGGTAGACGGTTCCCGCGTCGAGCGTCGTGCGGTGAACCAGTGTGACACTCGATCCGACCGCCGCGAGGGGCGCACCCGCGAACCGACCGGACAGGCTCGATTCCACGTCGCACGCGAGCGACGCCAGGCGCGTCGCCGGGTTCACATCCGCCGTCGCGACCGACGGTTTCGCCAACGACGTGGCGAGGAGCGCGACCCCGAGCAGGCAACGGGCGAGCCGCGCTCGGGACGGCGAGGAGGTGGACGAGGTTCCCATTGGCACGGTGTCGACTGGATCGGAGCTCGGGTTGAGCAATCTTCCGTGCCGCAGGCCGCCGAATGTCTCTACCTCGACGAGAGCTTCAGGGCTGCAGGCGTCCCAGGAGCGGGCCCATGGCGGCGTTGATCTTCGTGACCGCCACGTCGAGCGCGAACCACTCGGCCCGGTCCACCTCGGGGAACGACCGAACGCGACCCGAACGCGGCGGCCACTCCAGGTCGAAGGTGTTGCTCACCACCCTCGCCACGTCAAGGTCGCCCTGCAACGACCATGCAATCACCCGCTTGCCGCCACGAAGGCGGACCTCGCCGAGCGGCACCAGGTCGCCGGCCGGCAGTGGCAACCCGAGTTCCTCGACGAACTCGCGGCGAGCGGCGTCGAGCGGGGCCTCGTGGTCGGCCACCTCACCCTTGGGGATCGACCACGCACCCTCGTCACGACGAGACCAGAACGGTCCACCCGGATGCACCAGCAACACCTCACGGCCGGAGGCGCCGAGACGATGGAGCAGCACCCCGGCACTCGTGACCGCCATGGCACGAGCATAGGAACTCGGTCCGCCCGCCGGACGATGACGTACGAACACCGCCCTCAGGAATGGCTCAAGGCCGAGCGCGCCGCGCGCCGACACACAGCACGTGCCCGTCGACCACCATCGCACCATCGAATCGGCCGCCCGCGACGACCGCCCCGGACGTTCCATCGCCCGCCGGCGCAGTCTGGTCGTCGTCGCGGTGCTCGCACTGCTGGCGATCTTCGCCACCTCATGCGAGTCCACCGAAGCCGACATGGCCGAAGTGCTCGCGCTCGTGAACCAGTCGCGCCGGGCGGCCGGCCTACGACCGCTCGCCCGCAACACCACGCTGAACGGCAAGGCCGACGCGTGGGCCGCGCACCTGCGCGATATCTGCGGCCTCGAGCACTCGCGTCTCGCTGACGGCGCACCACCCGAGTGGCAGAAGCTCGGCGAGAACGTGGGCCACGGCGGCACCATCGCACTCATTCACGACGCGTACATGAATTCGCCGGGGCACCGTCGCAACATCCTCGACGCGTCGTTCACGTCGATGGGCGCCGGCGCGGTCTACGGCACCTGCAACGGCGAGCGACGCGTGTTCACCGTGCAGGTGTTCATGCGATAGCCCGCCGGATCGAGGCGGCCCGCCGCCTAGCGTGCCGCGGTGGACATCAGCGCGTTCCAACAACTCATGGACGACCTCTACGGGCCGGCCGACCGCGATCGCGGCGTGCCGGCAACCGTCGCGTGGCTGTGCGAGGAGGTCGGCGAGTTGGCCCAGGCCGTGCGGAAAGGCACCGTCGACCAACAGCTCCACGAACTGGGTGACGTACTCGCGTGGCTGGCATCGCTCGCCAACCAGATCGGGCTGTCGCTCGACGACGCCGCTCAGCGATACGTCACCTCGCCGCCCTGATCGGCCCGCCGCGGGTGCCCGGCCATCGCGACCCGCCGATCGTGTCGGTCCAGGGCCAGAAGGCCACCGGGTCGAGCGGGCCGGCGACGGCGATGGTTCGCGAGGCGATCCGGTTCGCGACGAACCGGACGCGATGGGGGCCGAGCGGGGGCAGCAGGTCGGCGACCGGATCCCATGCCGAGGACGCCAGGGCCACGTCGGCCTCGATCGGCTCCTCGGCCACGGTCGTTCCTTCCATCGCGACCCGCACCACCCGGGGCTCCAGGTCGTATTCGCCCTCCGCCCCGCCGACGGCCCGCGACACCTTGATCCACCACTCGTTGTCGGCGAACTCCGAGTTCGCGGGTGCCGTCGGCGGCCCGGCCGATCGTCCCTCGACACGCAGAAACGTCACGCCCTGGTGCGTCGCCGACGCGTGCACCGAGTCGCCGAGTCGGAAGAGCCGCACCGAGCACGGGTACTTCGGTTGCCCGTTCGTGTCTCGGCTGATGAAGATCGCCGACTCCTGATCGATGCCGATGCCGAGCGTGTACCAGCCGGGGATCGATCGGTACGCCGCCGGGATCTTGATCGACACGCCGTACTCCGGTTCGCCGTGCACCGGGACGCAGTAGACGGAGATCTGCACCTCGGCGTTGCCGCGCCGCTCCAGACCCGGCGGCAGGAGCGCGGCGATCCGCTCGGGATCGGTCGGATACGTGACCACCAGCTTCGGCCATCCGGCGACCTCGCCGGGTCGGATCAGATTCGGCTCCACGGCTCCCCCTTCACGGTCGTCACGCCCGCTGCGGACGCCGGGGCCATGCCCGAGCAGGCTCGGTCCGATCGCCCGACGGAGCGGATGCGGGCGACAGTACTGTGACGCCGCGGACGGGCGCCGATGCATCGCTCACGCGCCGCGAACGCCGACAAGGGGGCCCCATGAGAACGTCCACCGCGGATGTCGACCACTCCGATGCGCCGTACGTGATCGTGTCGTCCGACACGCACGCCGGGTTGAAGCCCGAGGAGTACCGGCCGTACCTCGACCAGCGATACCGGGCGCAGTTCGATGAGTGGGTCCGGAACCGTCATCAACACCGCGTGCTCATCGAGGAGGTCAACGGCGACTACGTGGAGGCATGGGAGCGCGACAACGCGGAGGGGCTGCGCGGTGCGTCCGACCCGGCCATCCGCGACCGGTACCTCGACCTCGACGGCGTCGCGGGCGAGATCATCTTCGCCGACGGCGACTCGGTGACCGGTCAGGAGTCGCCGCCGTTCGGTGCCGGACTCGCGGCGGGCCAGATCACCGACCCCGAGCTCGCGTTCGCCGGCGCCCGAGCGCACAACCGTTGGCTTGCCGAGTTCTGCGCCACCGACCCCGTGCGTCGCGCGGGCGTCGGTCTGGTGCCCATCATCCACGGCGTCGAGGAGTCGCTGGCCGAGATCGCATGGCTTGCCGGACGGCCTGGCATTCGCGGCGTCATGGTGCCCACGATGTGGCACGACAAGCCGTCGTACGGCCACCCGATGTACGACCCGATCTGGGCTGCGTGTGCGGACGCCGGTCTGGTGGTGCACACCCATTCGGGCGAGGGCGACTGGGCGTCGTACAACGAGAACCTGGCCCAGTTCGTGCTCGAGGTGCCGTTCTGGACGCACCGCATCCTGTGGCAGCTCCTGCTGTCGGGGAAGTTCGATCGGTTCCCCGATCTCCGCTACGTCGTGGTCGAGTGCGGGTCGTATTGGCTGGGTGACCTGCTGTGGAAGGCCGACACGACGTTTGGCGCGAACCGCAAGGTGAAGAAGCTCAACAGTCGCACGAAGGGCCTGATCAAGCGACTGCCGTCGGAGTACATCGGCACCAACGTGTTCATCGGCGCCTCAACCATGAGTCGCGAGGAGATCCGTCGCCGCCACACCAATGGCATCGACGCGCTGATGTGGGGCACCGACTACCCGCACCCGGAGGGCTCGTGGCCGAACACCGGCGAGCGCCTGCGCACCGACTTCCGCGACGTCTCGATCGGCGACACGCGGCTGCTGCTCGGGTTGAACGCCGTCGAGTGCTACCGCCTCGATCGCACGGCGCTGCAGGGTGTCGCAGAGCGCATCGGGCCGCGGCCGAGCGACCTCGGCCAGGACCCCGACCTGCGCACGCCCCACGACGCCGTGCGCACCGCGCGATGGTGGTTCGACGACTACGGCATGACCTGGCCGACGGAGTCGACCTCGTGACGTCGTCGACCGATCTGGCGATGCTCGAGCCCATGCGGATCGACGGCGCGGTCGCGGTGGTGACCGGTGGCGCGAGCGGTATCGGACGGGCGCTCACTCGCGCGCTCATCGGCGGTGGCGCTCGGGTGGTCATCGCCGACATCGAATCCGAAGCGCTCGCGACGACCGTCGAGGAACTCGACCCCGGGCACGCGGGCGCGGTCATCGGCCATCGGACCGACGTGACCGACGAGGAGTCGGTCTCGGCGCTCGCCGATGCCGTGTGGGACCGGTTCGGTCGCTGCGACCTGCTGTTCCTCAATGCCGGGGTCACGTCGGGCGGCGGCGGGTGGATCTGGGACCAGGAGCCGAACGACTGGCGGTGGTGCTTCGGCGTCAACGTCTTCGGCACCGCCATCGGCGTGTCGACGTTCGTACCGCGCATGTTGGCCGACGGTCATCGCGGCCACGTCGTGGTCACCTCGTCGAAGGACGGTGGGGTCGCCCCCGTGCCGCACGCATCGGTGTACGCGGCATCCAAGGCGGCGCTCAGTTGCCTCACCGAGTCGCTGCAACACCAGTTGGTGGAGACGGGCAGCGCGGTGCGCGCGTCGGTGTTCTATCCGTCCGGCGGGCTGCTCGACACCGGTCTCTACTCGGCGGCGCGCAACCGGCCCACCCACCTCGCTCGCGTCGCGCCGGGCCGGGGGTCGATGTCGTTCACACAGCTGGTCGAGCGGGTCACCGAGGCGACGGGGGCGCCGCCGCCTATCGCCGACCTCGACGACCTCGCGGCGTTCGTGCTCGCGGGCGTGGAGCGCGGCGACTTCGTCATCGCCCGTGATCTCGACGTGAGCGCCGATGTGCTGCACGAACGCGCCGACGCGATCGGCCGTGCCGAGCTACCGCCCCGCAACCGTCTCAAGATGTAGAGGCGTTCGGCGTCCTACCGGCCGAACGCCGAACGCCGAACGCCCCATGCCCAGGGTCAGCCCTCGTAGAACTGCGCGTACCAGCGGCGGAACTCGGCGATCGCCGCGTCCGCCTTCACCAAGACCGGGCGTTCGGGCCACACCTTGTGCTCCCAGATAGGACGGTCCGCCGCGAGGCCGTAGTCGCCGATCACGGTTTCGACCAGATCGTCGGCCATCGACTGCATGGCGTTCGGGAAGTGGAAGTGCCAGCGCAGCCGGCAGTTCCCGCGGTCGATCGGCGTGGTGGCGGCGATCATCGTCATGGTGTCGGGCACGCGCAGCACCGCGATCCCCGGGCCGCACGCGTCCCGCGTGAACGTCGTCCCTCCGCCGAGCACCTCCACGACGCGCGATCGAGGACCGTCGACCCTGAACGTCGACGACAGGAGCGGGATCTTTCCCGCACGGTGCACGTAGTTGAAGTGTGCGTAGTCGACGTTGTTCTCGCCCATCTCCTGCAGAGCGGCCACCAGTTCCGACTCGTACACCACGGCATCGGTCCAGTCCGGATCGCTCACCTCGGGTACCGGGTCGACGTCCCACCCGGGAGCGGCGTCACCGGCGTGGTACCAGAACCACACAAAACCGTCCTGCTCGATCACCGGGTACGAACGCACCGCGGCCCGCTCGGGTACGCGCCCATCGTGGTAGGGGATGTGGCGACACCGCCCGTCGCCCCCGTACTCCCAGCCGTGATAGGGGCAGGCGAGCCGGTCGCCCTCAATCCACCCTCCGCCCATGTGGGCACCGGCGTGGGGGCAATGCGCATCGAGCACCCGCGCCGCGCCGTCATCGGCGCGGAAGGCCACCAGGTCGCGCCCGACCGCTCGGATCGACACCACGGTGCGGTCGCCCAGCTGGGCAGAGCCGACCAGCCCGTACCATCCGTTCGGCACCGGGAGCGGATGGTCGCGCGGGGTCAATTCGCTCCGCACCCGCAGGCGCGTCGTCGCCGCACTCTGACCCGTCGACGCGCCGCCGACCTGGCCGAACAGCGCGCGAGCCCTCGAACCGCCGGGCGGAGCGTGATCGTCCCCGGCTTCGGTGCTGTCCCCCGTCACTGGTCACCTCCAGGCTTCGCCGCACGATCGACCACGGCGCGGTCTAGCACACCGACGAACGGGCATCGAAGCCCGCGTCAACGGTGCTCAGCCGCGGGCGATCAGCGCCTCGGCGATCTGGATCGCGTTGAGCGCCGCGCCCTTGCGCAGGTTGTCGCTCGAGACGAACAACGCCAGACCGTTCTCGACGCTGGTGTCGCGCCGGATTCGGCCGACTCGCGATGGGTCGGTGCCCGCAGCTTCGAGCGGCGTCGGGACATCGGCGAGGACGACTCCGGGTGCCGCAGCCAACAACTCGCGGGCCTCATCGGCGGTGATCGGACGCTCGAACTCGGCGTTGATCGACAGCGAATGCCCCGTGAACACGGGCACCCGCACGCACGTACCGCTCACCGCCAGGTTGGGCAGGCCCAGAATCTTGCGGCTCTCGTTGCGGAGCTTCTGCTCCTCGTCGGTTTCCTCGCTGCCGTCGTCGACGATGGAGCCGGCGAGCGGCAACACGTTGAACGCGATGGTCGACGCGAACTTGGGACCCGAGGGCAGCTTCACGGCGCCGCCGTCGAAGGTCAGGTCGGTGAGCGCGTCGTCCCCCGCGCCGGCGCGGATCTGGTCGGCGAGCTCGCTCACCCCTGCCAGCCCGGCACCGGACACCGCCTGATAGGTCGAGACCACGAGGCGACGCAGGCCGGCCGCCTGATCGAGCGGCTTGAGCACCGGCATTGCCGCCATGGTCGTGCAGTTCGGGTTGGCGACGATGCCCTTCGGGATCGACCCCAGCGCATCGGCATTGACCTCGGGCACCACCAACGGCACGTCGGGATCCATGCGCCACGCGGACGAGTTGTCGATCACCGTGGCTCCGGCCGCAGCGACCTTCGGGGCGAGCGCCTTCGAGGTCGCGCCGCCGGCGGAGAACAGCGCAATGTCGATCCCCGCGAAGTCGGCGGTTGCGGCATCCTCGACCACGATCCGGCGGCCGGCCCATTCGAGGGTGGTGCCGGCGGAGCGTGCCGAGGCGAAAAAGCGCAGGTCGTCGACCGGTAGCTTCCGCTCGGCCAGCAGCGCCCGCATGACGCCACCGACCTGGCCTGTCGCACCGAAGAGTCCGAAGTTCATGTCGGAAAGGCTAGGGGTGCGCCGCGACGACCAGCGAACGAATAGCCATCTGCGCGGTAGTCGTTCAGCCGACCGTGCGGTCGAGCCCGTAGGCGTCGTGCAGGATTGCGACGGCCTCCTCGGCCTGAGGTTCCGCGACCACGCAGCTGATGCGAATGGCCGAGGTGGAGATCATGTCGATGTTGATGCCGGCGTTCGACAGGGTCTCGAACATCGATGCAGCGATGCCGGGGTTGGTCTTCATGCCGGCGCCGATCACGCTCACCCGGGCGATCGCCGTGTCGGCAGCGACACCGCCGGCCCCGAGCTCGTCCTTCAACGACTTGACCACGTCGGTCGCCGTTGCCACGTCGCTGTGCGGGACCGTGAACGAGATGTCGGTCACCCCCAAGGCCGACGCGTTCTGCACGATCATGTCGACGTTGACATTGCGATCGGCGAGCGCGCGGAACAGGCGCGCTGCAACCCCCGGACGGTCGGGCACCCCCGTCACGGTGATCTTCGCCTCGCTGAGGTCATGTGTGACCGCTCGGACGACGGCGTGTTCCATATCGGGATCCTCCTCGACGACCCACGTCCCCGGTTCCCACGTGAACGCGGAACGGACGTGCAACTTCACTCCATGACGATGCGCGTACTCCACCGATCGCATCGCAGGCTTCGGGCAGCCCGTCGCCGTCATCTCCAACAGTTCGTCGAAGCTGATGCGCGACATCTTGCGCGCAGCGGGCACCACGCGGGGATCGGTCGTGTAGACCCCCGATACGTCGGTGTACAGCTCGCAGGCATCGGCGCCGAGGGCCTTGGCAAGCGCGACGGCCGTGGTATCCGAGCCACCACGCCCCAGAAACGTCACGTCGCGGTCCGTGGAGACGCCCTGCGCACCGGCGACCACGGCAACCCGCCCGGAGGCGAGCGTCTCGGCGATCCGGTCGGCGCGAACCTCGAGGATCTTCGCGTCGGTGTGGTTCGTGTCCGTGATGAACCCGGCCTGGCTGCCGGTGTACGAATCTGCGGGGACACCGATGTCGGCCAGGGCCATGCTCACCAGCGCGATCGCCTTGCGTTCGCCGGCCGTGATCAGCATGTCCATCTCGCGTCCCGGCCGAGTCGCCGACACCTCCGCGGCGATGCGGAGCAACTCATCGGTCTCCTTGCCCATCGCCGAGACGACCAGGACGATCTCGTCGCCGCGCCTCCGGCAGCGAGCCACGTGATCGGCAACCGCGCGAATACGCTCCGGATCACCGACCGACGTGCCGCCGAACTTCTGCACCAGTCGAGCCACGGGTCGCCACGCTACCAGCGGCCCCAACACACCCACCCAGCCGGTGACGCCGACCCGCTCGCCCACCGATCTTGCCGGGCTGCGAGGACCACGCCACGCCGCTTGGTAGCGTGTCGGCCGCTATGGGAACCGACAAGCGCGCCCGCCAGAAGGAACAGAGCCGATCCCGAGCGGAGGCGGCACGAAAAGAGGCCCTCACGACGGCCCGAAAGCGACGGTTCGTCAACCTCGGACTCCTCGGGGCGGTGCTCGTCGTCGTCATCGGGGTGCTCGTGATCGTCGGTCAGGACGATGACAAGGCCGGGGACAAGTCGAGTTCCACCACGACCACCACCGCCGCCGGCGCAACGGGCGCCAGCGGGGCGACCGGGGCGACCGGCTCGACGACCACCACATCGATGCTCAGCGGAGCGACCCCGTGTCCCGAGGCCGACGGCTCGTCGCCCGAGGTCAAGAAGTTCTCCGAGGCACCGCCGACCTGCATCGACGAGGCCAAGCACTACACCGCGCAGGTGTCGACCTCGATGGGTGACTTCACGATCCAGCTCGACCCGACGAAGGCGCCGAAGACGGTCAACAACTTCGTCGTGCTCGCCCGGTACCACTACTTCGACGGCCTCGTCTTCCACCGGATCGTGCCGGACTTCGTGATCCAGGGCGGCGACCCGCTCGGCACGGGTTCGGGTGGACCGGGATACCAGATCGAGGACGAACTGCCGCAGGCATCGGACTACAAGCCGTACTCGGTCGCCATGGCCAACTCGGGGCCGAACACCAATGGCAGCCAGTTCTTCGTGGTGTTGTCGGAGGACGGCGCCAAGGGGCTGACCGCGGCGGTTGGCGGCGAAGCGAAATACTCGCTGTTCGGCACGGTCACCGAAGGCATGGACGTCGTCGACACGATCGGCAAGGTCGAGGTGTCGGGTGACACCCCGAGCACGCTGGTGACGATGACGTCGGTGACGATCACCGAGTCCTGAGCACCGACGGGTCTCGGCTCGCGCCGAGCGGCGTCGAGGTCACACCGGTGAATAGAAGCGCTCGATTGCAGCTACGGCTCGACGAGCGTCGAACGCCGCCGCTGATGCCGCTGATGCCGCGGCCAGGCTCCCGCGCAACACCGGGTCGGCGGTGACCCGCGTGAGGGCCGCCACGAGTGCCTCATCGGACTCGGCCGGGACGAGCAGACCGTCGACCCCGTCGTTCACATGGTCGACCAGTCCACCCACGGCGGTCACCACCACCGGAAGGCCCAACGCGCGCGCTTCCATGAAGGCAACCGGAAGTCCTTCCCACCGAGAGCCCAGCGCGAACACATCGAAACCCCCCATATAGGCGGTGGCATCAGCGCGGTAGCCGAGTAGCTGGAACCGATCCTCCAGCCCCATGTCGCGGGCCTGTTGTCGAATCGTCTCCAGGAGAGGCCCCTGCCCCACGCTGACGAAGCGCACCGTGGGATCGGAGTCAGTGACCCGCTGCGCCACTCGCAGCAGTCCTTCGTAGTTCTTCTCGGGTCGGAAATTGGCGACAATTCCCACCACGACCTCATCGCGTGCGATGCCCAACTCCGCACGGACACGATCGCGGTGTCGCGATTGGCCCCGGACGGCGTCCACATCAATCCCGTGGTCGATCACCGTCAGACGTGACCGCAACCGGGGCGGTACCGACTCCCAAGCGGCTCGGGACACCGCTATCTGCGCGTCGTCGAGGCGATAGGTGAGCTCGTTCGCTCGACGGGTGGGTGCACTGTACGCACCCCAACTGTTGTGTTCCGTGTACACGATCCTGGGCCGACGCCGCATCGTCCGAGCCGCCACACGCACGATCGCCGCTACCAACGGAGAATGCGTGTGGACGACGTCGTAGCGCTCCCGTCGAATGTGCGCGATGACCTGCACCGGCCATGGCACTCGGCCCTCGCCGAGCGGATGAACGCGAACGCCGAGCTCCTTGATCTCACCGACAAGGTGGTTCTTCTCTGGTGTCACATACGCGATCGCGTAGTCGAAGCGATCTCGATCCCGGTACTGGGCCTGCGCGACGAGCAGGCGCTCCATGCCGCCCGGGCCGAGCCCCCGCCCGATGAGCAGGATCCGGGTGCGCCCGTTGCCGGAAGCAACCGAATGACGACGTGTCGTGCTCACGAGATCGTCCCCCGCCGCCGTCACACCGGCGACGGCACCGCGTCGAGTTCGACTCGGTGCCCGTCGACGAACACCCCAACCGTTCCCGCCCCCTCGGTTCGCCAAGAACCGTCCTCCCAGATGAGCGCCGTGCGTTCGTCGATGCCGACCACCGTCACGTGATGCGGCGCCAGCCGCACCGTGCGATGCAGCTTGTCGCCCGACCATTGACCGAATCGCGGGATGACCGTGATCCCGTCCAGCAGGTCGAGGCCCACCGTGAAAGCCCCGCCGCGGTTGTCGACCATGTGGGTGCACAGCACCGCCGCCGCCTCGCCCGAGGCCGCGACCACACCGCCGCGGTGCCAACAGTCGACGATCGCGTCCCACAGCGGCGTGTCCTTGAGGACCGAACGCAAGTGCATGGGCGAGCCGCCCGAGATGTAGACGAACCGGGCGTCGCGCACGGGATCTGCCACACCGGGGGCCAGCGCGTCGGAACGTCGCAACGCCCACACCGCTTCGACCGACGCGCCGAGTTGGCCGAACCAGGCCGTCGCCGTCTCGACAACGGCCCGCGGCTGCTCGTACGCCGCGGCCGTCGGGATCACCACGACCCGGTCACCGCCGGAGACCCGAAGCAGCTCGGCGTCGAAGCTGCACCCCTCGGTCCACGCTGCTCCGCCCACCAGGGCCAGGGTTCCAGTCATCGAGCGCTCCGGTGGTCGGGGGTGGGTGAACCGTGTCGATGATAGGGGCGCTCAGGCGCCCACCGGCACCGTGAAACGCACCTGCAGGGGGGCGCCGTCGAGCGTTCCTACCACATCCACGGTCCACGCTCCCGGGTTGTCGAGCTGCGCGATCGCAATCAGATGGCCGCCGGTGATGGTCGTCACCTTGGCTGCGATCGGCGACGCACCCGGGTCGGGACGTACGCGAACGGTGAACCCCGCGATATCGCCCATGAGTGTGCCGGTCGAGCGTCGGGCGTACACGTGCACCTCGTTGCGGCCGACCCTCGTGGGGAAGATCTCGACCTCCACTTCCCCACCCGCGATCGACTGGCGCTGCACGAACGGCCCTGCGTAGCGGACCACGGGACCGGGGTCACCCACGGCGAGGGCCACGCCGGCAGCGAGCGCCATGCCGGCGAAGGCCGCGATCAGCGCACCGCGCCACCGCATGGCGCCCGACGGCGCGGCGCTGGCGTCGGTCGGCTCGCCGACGGCAACGTCGTGGGTGAGGGCGCGTCGGGCGCGAACCGCGGCGGCCACGCTCAACGCGATCGCGGCGAGCGACACGACTGCGCTGGCGACCGCAACGACACCCGCTGCCGACCCGGTCCACATCGTCGTGTCGAGCAGGAGTAGGCGCACGAGCGCCGCCGCCAGCCCGACGCACCCCGCCGCGACCATCGCCACGGCGGCTCCCGCGCGGCGCACTCGCGCCGACTCGGCCGACGCGCCACTCTCCACGGGCCCTGACGCGAGCTCCTGCGATGGCACCGTCCGCGCCAGCACGATGCCGGCGATCGCGACGACCAACTGCAGGGTGGCCGCGACCCAGATCACACCACGTCCAACACCGGCTCGCGCAGCTGGTCGACCAGCTCGGCGCGCGCCCTCGCGACGCGGCTCCGAATGGTGCCCAACGGGCAATGGCAGACGGTCGCCGCCTCTTCGTAGGAAAGCCCGAACTCCTGGGTCAGCACGAACGCGAGCCGCCGATCGGGATCGAGGGCCTGCACCAGACTGTCGAGTTCGATCGTCTGATCCCCGGCCGTTCCGACCTCGATCGGCCGAGCCGTCAGTCGATCCATCAGCCGGCGCTGACGCTCGCGTCGTCGAATCACGTCGATACACGTGCGACGAGTCACCGCGAGCGCCCAGGTCCGTGCGCTCGACTCACCGCGGTACGTCCGAAGCGACCCCATCGCGCGGATGAGCGAATCCTGGCACGCGTCGTCGGCCCCGGACGGACCGACGAGCCGCCGGCACAGGCGCCACACGTCGGGTTGGACACGCTCGACGAAACCGGCGAGCGCCCCTCGATCGCCGTCGCGCGCCCGCAACGCCAAGGAGGTGAGATCATCCACGACACGAGTCTGCGCCCCGAACAGCCAGCGCACCAAACCGCCGCGTTCGGTTCGCCGCGCCGCAATGGCGGCCGGTAGCTTGACGCACATGATCAAGCGCGTTGGCATCTGCGGTTCGGGAATCATGGGGTCGGGCATCGCCGAGGTGGCCGCAAAGGCAGGATTCGACGTGGTCCTTCGGTCACGCCACCAGGCGACCGCTGACGCCACCATCGCCGGGCTCGAGAAGTCCCTGCAGCGCCAGGTCGACAAGGGTCGGCTGAGCGAAGAGGACCGCGACGCCGTGCTCGGTCGGGTGAGCGGCACCGAGCGGATCGCAGACCTCGCGGACTGCGACCTCGTCATCGAGTCGGTGGTCGAGGACCTCGCCACGAAGAAGGCGCTGTTCCTCGAACTCGACCACGCCGTCAAGGCGGGCGCCATCCTTGCGACCAACACGTCGACGCTCCCCGTGATCGAGATGGCGGTCGAGACCGGCCGAGCCGATCGCTTCTGCGGCATTCACTTCTTCAACCCGGCGCCCGCCATGTCGTTGGTCGAGGTGGTTCGTCCCCTCACGGCGTCCGACGAGACGATCGCGCAGGCCAAGCAGTTCGCCGCCGACTGCGGCAAGAACCCGGTCGAAGTGGCCGACCGCGCGGGCTTCATCGTGAACGCGCTGCTGTTCCCGTATCTCAACAACGCCGTTCGGATGCTGGAGAACGGCACGGCGTCGCGTGACGACATCGACACGGCGATGAAGGGCGGCTGCAACTTCCCGATGGGCCCGCTCGCGCTGCTCGACCTCGTCGGGCTCGACACGTCGGTCGCCATCCTCGACGCCCTCTACGACGAGTTCCGCGACCCGAACTACTCGACGGTTCCGCTCCTGCGTCGCATGGTCTCGGCCGGCCACCTCGGTCGCAAGTCCGGCCGAGGCTTCTACGACTACCAGCGCTGAGCGACGTCATCGAAGCCGACGGGCTCGGCCGATTGGCCGAGCGCTGGTGTGACCGGCTGGGTGTCGGTGCATGCCCGTGGAACCTCCCTGATTCGTGGCTCCTCCACGACGCTGCCCCCGCCACCGACGGGGTCAGCGGCGGTAACGACGACGACGAACCCCGCGACCTCGTCGCCGTCGGGGCCGACCTCAAGGCCGCCACGCTCGTCACGGCCTACTGCCGCGGCATGTTCCCCATGCCGATCAACCGGCGAGGGATGGTGGGCTGGTGGTCACCGGACCCGCGGGCGGTGCTTCCACTCGACGCGCTCAGGGCGTCGCGCTCGCTGCGCCGCTCCGTTCGCCGCTACGAGATTCGCGTCGACACCGCGTTCGACGAGGTGATCCGGCGCTGCGGAGACCCACGCCGGCCACACGGTTGGATCAGTCGGCCGATCATCGCCGCCTATGGCCGGCTGCACCGGCTCGGCATCGCGCACAGCGTCGAGGCCTGGGCAGACGACCGGCTGGTCGGGGGGCTGTACGGCGTACAGATCGGCGGCCTGTTCGCCGGGGAATCGATGTTCCATTCGGAGCGCGACGCGTCGAAGGTCGCGCTCGTCGCGCTCGTGGAGCGACTGTCGACCACCCCGAACGCGATCCTCGACGTGCAGTGGTCCACTCCGCACCTCGAATCGCTGGGGGTCGTGACCGTGCCCCGCTCGGTCTACCTGGGCCGGCTCGCCCGAGCGCTCGATGCAGACGAGTTCACGTCGATTCGTCGGGACCCATCGTAATCGTCACCCCCTCGCCGCCCGTGGCGGCGGCCGCCGGTTCCGCCGGCGTTGCGGGCAGCGTGAACAGCGACGGGTCCACCTGCGTGGCGCGCACCCAACGTCGGGTATCGATGACCACGCCGCCGGACTCGATGCGTTCACTGAGGAACACGCCGGTGCGGCGGTCGAAGCACAGTTCGGCGCGCTCGCCCCATCGAATCGACGAGCGCGCACGGATCCGGCGAATGAGGTAGCACCCGCCGTCGATGGCACGAAGCCGGTAGCGCGGTCGCGGCCCGGAGAGCTCGGCGCGAATCGCCGCCATCTCGTCGGTCAGGTCGGCTCGACGAGATGCCGGGCCATCGTCACGACACCCCAACGGGTCGGCCGCACAGCCCACCGCGCGGCCGTTCACCACACCGGCGACGTCGTCACCGGTGCCGACGAGGCGTTCGGTCGACGTCTGCACGATGCGGGTCGTCGTTCGGAGCCCTCCTGAACCGGCGTCTCGATCCTCGGCGAGACGACGCAACTCGGTCTCATCGATCACGACCTCCGCTGTGCGCCAGACGCGCCAGTCGCGGAGGAACTGGTCGAGCTCGCGAGCGGGCGTGCGAGCGGGCACGTCCGCAATGCCGGTGGCCCGCTCCGCCGGCAGCCCAACCACGGCGACGGCGAGCAGCGCGCCGCACATCAGGGCGAGAGCGAGCAGCGCCGGGTGCGCAACGGCCCGGCTGTCACGACCCATGACGGGAGCGCGCTCAGCGATCGGCTGCCGAGCCGGTCGACGAGCCCGTCGACGAGCCCGTCGCAACGGCATCGCCGGGCGCGGCCACCCCGGCCGCCCCGGGTTCACCGGCCACCGACGGTCCCCGATCGTCATCAGCCGTCTCCGGGGCTTCGTCGGGCCCGAGACCCTCGGGGCGGGGTCGAAGGTGCACCGACACGGCGTAGTTCTCCGAGCCCTGCCAGCGGTCCCCCATCCAGTTCGCGTACCGCTCGTGCAGCGCAAGACCGGCGGCCGCGCAGTCGGCATCGAAGTCGTCGAGACCGTACGAGCCGTCGACCAACTGAAACCCGGTGACCAGGATGCCGCCGTGATGCAGGTGCATCGTCACCCGCTCGATCACCGAGCGTTCGCTGCCGGGAGTGACGAACAGCAACACGTTGCCCGCCATGACAGCGAGATCGAACCGTCGGCGGCGTCGCCTCGACGGCACCTCGGGCTCGACCTCGACCTCGTCCGGAACGTTCAGTGTCGCCAGATCGGCCTGATACCAGGCGACCTCCGGCTCTTTGGCACATGCCGTGCGGAGCATCTCCCAATCGATGTCGACCCCCACGACCTCGACGCCGCGTCGAGCGAGTTCGATCGCGACCCGTCCGGTGCCGCACCCTGCGTCGAGCACACTGCGCGGGCGCCAGCGCATGACGAAATTGGCTTCGCCGTGCACGTCGTGACCGGCGGCGGCGAGCCGGCGGAACCGCTCGTCGTACGCCTCGCCGCGCGCGTGATCGCCGTCGAACCACGTCGGTCCGGACGGCCTGCCGCCGTGGGCATCGCGATCATGCAAGGGACGGCGATTCGCCATGGGGGGAGTCTGGCGCGCAACACCGCGCACTTTCGGGCAGACGCTTCTTCGCCTTGATAGGTACATCTACCCGAACGGCGCTTCGAGGGTTGACCTCGCCTGCCCAGCGTGGTTTCTTCTCCTCATCACACCGCTCCTCACCACAGAGAGTGAGCGAAACCAAGATCGTCCTGGAAAGCGAGAACGGGAAGGCGGCCTGAGCAGCTGCCTTCCCGTTCGGGCATTCCGGCGAGAGCGGTCGGAGATGTCGCCTCAGTCGGGGGTTTTCGCCATGTTGGCGAACCGGGTGCAGTAGTCGAGGAAAGCCAACCGACAGACGCCCGTGGGACCGTTGCGGTGCTTCGAGACGATCACCTCAGCCGTGCCCTGATCCGGGCTCTCCTTGTTGTAGATCTCGTCGCGGTAGATGAACATGACCACGTCGGCGTCCTGTTCGATCGAGCCCGACTCACGCAGGTCGGCCAGCATCGGCCGCTTGTCGGCCCGTGCCTCGAGCGCACGCGACAGCTGCGAGAGCGCCATCACGGGGCACTCGAGTTCGCGGGCGAGGATCTTGAGGCCGCGGGAGATCTCGGAGATCTCGACCTGTCGGTTCTCGGCGTTGGACCGCCCGCTCATGAGCTGGAGGTAGTCGATCACGATGAGCCCCAGATCGCCGACCTTGCTCTTGAGCCGCCGTGCCTTCGCCCGGATCTCCATGATCGTCAGATTCGGGTTGTCGTCGATCCACAACGGCGCCTCGGCCAGACGGCCCATCGCCTTGGAGACCTTCGTCCAATCGGTCTCGTTGAGCTGGCCGTTGCGCAGCCGTGTCGCGTCGATGCGGCCTTCCGAGCCGAGGAGGCGCTGGGTCAGTTCGAGGTGACCCATTTCGAGCGAGAAGTAGAGCACCGGCTTGCCGGCCGTCATCGCCGCATTGGCGGCCGCGCCCAGAGCGAACGAGGTCTTGCCCATGGCCGGGCGGGCGCCCACCACGATCAGGGCGTTGGGCTGCAAACCCGCCGTCAGCTCGTCGAGCTCGTGGTAGCCCGACGGCGTACCGGTGATCGTCTCGCTTCGTTCGTAGAGCTGTTCGAGCCGGTCGAGGCTCGCGTCGAGCAGCTCGCGCAACTCGACCATCGAGTCCGAGACCCGACGCTGCGCAACGTCGTAGATCATCGACTCGGCGACGTCGAGCGTCTTGGCCACGTCGTCGAGCGGGCTGAACCCGAGCTCGGCGATGTCGCTTGCCGTGGAGACCAGCCGCCGCAGCAGCGCGTTCTCCTCGACGATCTTGGCGTAGTGGCCTGCGTTGGAGACGGCCGGCGTGCGCGACTGAATCGACAACAGGACGGCGGGGCCGCCGATCGCGTCGAGCAGGCCCGAACGCTTGAGCTCTTCGGCCACCGTGACCGGGTCGACCGCCTGGCCGGCGCCGTAGAGCGTCGAGATCGCATCGAAAATGTGACCGTGTGCCGGCTTGTAGAAGTCGTCGGTGCTGACGGTCTGCACCGCGTCGGCGATCGCCGTCTGCTTCAGCAGCATCGCCCCGAGCAACGACTCTTCGGCGGCCAGGTTGTGGGGCGGCACGCGACCGCCGGGTGCATTCTGCGCCCCTCCGTTGACCATGTGGTTCATCGTTGTCGCACCCGCCTGTGGGCAGCCAGGGGACAGCCCGTGGATGTCATGTGGAAATTGTGGGGGTCATCGGTGGACAACCGGTGGATGGTGGGGACAAGCGGTGGACATGGAGCACCTGCCGCCGAGCACCTGCGGCAGCACCACCGCACCTCCTGTGGCGAGACGCGGCGGTGGGCCACCCGAACCGGGTGGCCCACCGCGGTGTCATCGATGTGGCCTGATCGTCAGCCGGCGGCGACGGAGACCGTCACCGGGAACTCAACATCGCTGTGCAGACGGATCTGCACCTGATGCTCGCCGGTGGTCTTGATGTGATCGGTCACGCGCACCTTGCGCCGATCGATCTCGATGCGGGTCTGCGCCGCGATCGCGGCAACCACGTCGGCCGCCGAGACGGAGCCGAACAGCTTGCCGCCACCGCCCGCACGCGCCTTGAGCGTGATGGTGGTGGGCACGAGGACCTTTGCGATTTCCTCGGCGGATTCGCGGTCCTTCGCGTCCTTGAGCATGCGCGTGCGGCGCATCTGCTCGGCCTGCGCGAGGGCGCCCTCGCTCGCCGGGATCGCGAGGCCGCGCGGCGTCAGGTAGTTGCGGGCGTACCCGGGCGCAACCTCGACCACGTCGCCGCGCTTGCCGAGACCATCGACATTGGAACGCAGGATCAGCTTGACCGGGATCACGACGCCACCTCCTCAGCGCCTTCGGCCTGCTCGGTCGCGGTCTCGGCCTCGATCGGCTCGAACTCGATCGGACCCGGCTCCTCGCGCGGCGGACGCGGACGGCGTTCGCCATCGTCGTCGCGGTCGCGGCTGGGCCGGCCCCGCTGAGTCGTGACCCGGCTCGTGTACGGCAACAGGGCCATCTCGCGTGCGTTCTTGATGGCCCGAGCCACCTCACGCTGCTGCTGGCTGTCGTTGCCGCTCACACGCCGGGCACGGATCTTGGCGCGGTCGGACATGAACCGACGCAGCAGGTTCACATCCTTCCAGTCGACGTACTCGACCTGCTCGGTATTGAGTACCGAGACCTTCTTCTTGCCACCCCTGCGGGCGGCGTCACGTCCCTTGGACGATCGCTTCGGCTTCATCAGAAAGGCTCCTCGTCATAGTCGTATGCGGGCGGCGGAGCGCTCGGCGCAGGAGCGGACTGACCGCCACCTCCACCTGTGGCACCGTCGAACCCACCACGACGTTCGTTCTTGGTCACGCTTGCCGTTGCCCAGCGCAGGCTCGGACCGACCTCGTCGGCCACGATCTCGACCTTGGAGCGCTTGTCGCCCTCCTGGGTCTCCCAGGTGCGCTGGTCGAGCCGACCCGTCACCATCAGGCGGGTGCCCTTGGTGATGGACTCGGCCACGTTCTCCGCAAGCTGCCCCCAACACACGATGTCGAAGTACGACACCGCTTCCTCCCACTGCTGGGTCTGTCGGTTCTGCCACCGACGGTTCACTGCAAGGCCGAAGGTCGCGACCGGCTGTCCGCTGGGGGTGAAGCGCAGTTCGGGATCGCGAGTGGCGTTGCCGGTCAGTTCGACGTTGTTGCCGTTGGCCATGGGAATCGTTCCTTCGATTGTGGCTAGCCGGCCGCTGTGCCGAGCAGACCGCGCCGCTCAGCTTCGCTGTCGGGCAGCCGGATGATCTTGTGGCGAACGACGTCGTCCGCGAGGCGGAGGAAGCGATCGAGTTCGTCGAGGTTCGACGCCGGGGTGGCGATGTCGAACACCGTGTAGATGCCCTCGAGCTTGTGCTTGATCGGATAGGCGTAGCGACGACGACCCCAGGCGTCGGTCTTGACGACCTCGCCCCCATCGGCAGCAATCAGCTCGCCGATTCGTGAGTTCACCGCTTTCACCCCGGCGTCATCGACATCGGCGTCGACGATCACCATGAGTTCGTAAGCGCGCATCAGCAGCGCTCCTTCCCTGTGGACCCCGGGAGAACCGAGGGCTCCGGACGGTCCGGAGCAGGGTGCCGGAAAACCGGCTTGGTGACTGTAGTGGCGGTGGAGGGCACGACGCCATCGTCGCAGACCCCACCGACAGCGAGAGGGCCGGATCCGGTCCGGCCGCGGAGGGACTCAGCTCGTCGATCCGTAGAGCGCCATCGCCTCGGCCTGGTCGGCCGTCAGGTGGTAGCTCTCGTCGGCCGAGGGGAACGCACCCGTGCGCACGTCGGCGGCGTAGGCCGCGATCGCCTCGACCGACGCAGAACGCAGGTCGGCGTAGCGACGCACGAACTTCGGGGCGAGCCGATCCTCGATCCCCAGCAGGTCGTGCATCACCAGCACCTGGCCATCGCAGCGCGGACCGGCGCCGATTCCGATGGTCGGGACGTCGAGCGCCGCGGTAATCATGGCGCTCACCTCGTCGGGCACCCCCTCGATGACGATCGCGAAGCAGCCGGCATGCTGCAGCGCCTTGGCGTCGGCGACCAACTGGAGCGCTGCCTCGGACTCGCGGCCCTGCACCCGGAAGCCACCCATCGCGTGCATCGACTGCGGCGTCAGTCCGATGTGGCCCATCACCGGGATTTCGGCGTCGACGATCGCCTCGATCATCGGAATGCGCTTCGTTCCGCCCTCGAGCTTCACGCACTGCGCACCGGCACGAATCAGCGTGGCCGCATTGCGAACCGAGTCCGCGGCCGACACGTGGTAGCTCATCCACGGGAGATCACCGACGATCAGCGCGGCGGGCTTGGCCCGGGCGACCGCCGCGGTGTGATGGGCCATGTCGTCGATGGTCACCGACAGCGTGTCGTCGTACCCGAGCACGACCATGGCAACCGAGTCGCCCACGAGGATGAGGTCGACGCCCGCTGCGTCGGCGGCTCGGGCGCCGGGCGCGTCGTACGCGGTGACCATCACCAACGGGTCGGAGCCGGCGCGCACTTTGTGCGACCGGACTGCCGGAACCGTCACCGGGCGACGAGACGTCACGGTGGACAGCGAACTGCTCATAGGAGCACCTCCTGAGTTGCCAGGTCCGGCGCCACGCGGCTGCCGGCCGTCGCCGTCACTGTACGACGGAGCGCCCGTGGTGAAAAGGAGGGATTTCTCAGGCGCCGGGCGCGGCCGTCGTGGGGGCGGCCGTCGACGTCGGCTTGGGGCTCGCCGTCGTCGGCGTCGACTCGATCGTCGTGGTGGTGGTGCTGGGCAACGTGGAGGACGTCGTGGAGCTCGTGCTCGACGTGGTGGTGTACTTCGGGTCGGCCACACCGACGGTCTTGCCGGCGTCGGTCGGCGGGAATTCGCAGTCCGGCGCGTCCTGGTTGGCGACCTTCATGTAGTTGCGCCAGATGTCGGCCGGGAAGCTGCCGCCGGTGACCTTCTTGCCCCGTACGTTCTCCATGGTCGGCACCGACGTGCCGTCGCCCTGGTAGCCCATCCACACCGACGTGGTGACCGAGCAGGTGTAGCCGACGAACCACGCATCCTTGAAGTCCTGCGTGGTTCCGGTCTTCCCGGCGGCGGTGCGACGGAAGCCGGCACCCTTGCCGGTCCCCGACTTGATGACGCCCGTGAGCACCGAGTTCACCGTGTCGGCCACGCCCTCGTCGATCGCTCGTTCGGACGCACGGTTCGCCGCGCCGTCGTAGATGACCTCGCCCTGGGCGTTCTCGACGCGCCGAATGATCCAGGGCTGGTTGCGGACGCCTCGGTTCGCGAAGGTCGAGTAGGCCGTCGCCATCTCCAGCGGCGACACGTCGGTCGTGCCGAGCACCGATGACTGCACCTTCTTGACCGGCGCGGTGATGCCGAGCTTGGCGGCCATCTCCGCGAAGCCCGCCGGCTTGATCTGCCGCATGATCTGCGCGTAGGCGGTGTTCGACGAGTGCCAGGTGGCGTTGTCGATCGTGGTGACGCCGAGGTCTTCGTCCTCGAAGTTCTTGACCTCCCAGTCCTTGCCGTCGTTCGCCTTCGGGAACACGATCACCGGAGGGGCCGCTATCTCGGATTTCACCGAGTTGCCCTGCCGCACGTACTCGGCCAGGGCGATCGCCTTGAACGTCGAGCCCGCCCCGCGCCCGGAACCGCCGCCGGCACGACCGAGCGCCAGGTTCACCTGGGACTTCTCGAAGTCCTGGCCGCCGATCATCGCGATGATCCGGCCCTCCTTGTCGAGCGACACGACCGAGGCCGACGGATCGGTCTCGGGGTTGCTGAGCGTGGAGGTCACCGCCGCGTTCGCCTCACGCTGCAGGTTCGGGTTGATGGTCAGATAGACCTTGAGGCCCTTGCCGAAGAGCGCGTTCTCGCCCACCGAAGGCAGGCCGATGAGTTGCTTGCGAACCCACTCCATGACGTACCGGCCCCCGACCGACTCGAAGTCGGCGGTCACCTCGGTGCCGGTCGTGTTGGCGCGGCGCGGCGCCACGTGGCCTTCCCAGGGACGCCGGTCGGCCTCGTCGAACTGCGCCTTCGAGATGTACTGCTCCTCGAGCATTGCGACCAACACGGTGTGCCGGCGCCGGGTCGCCTCGTCGGGATGACGTTCGGCATCGGCCTTCTCGGGTGCGCGTAGCAACCCTGCCAGGTAGGCCGACTCGGCCACATCGAGCTGGCTCGCCTCCTTACCGAAGTAGGTCCTCGCCGCAGCGGCCACGCCGTAGGCGGAGCGACCGAAGTACACCTCGTTGAGATAGCGCTCGAGGATCTCGGCCTTCGAGAACTTGCGCTCGAGCTTGAGCGCGATCGCCGCTTCCTTCATCTTCCGGGTGATCGTCCGCTCCGACGTGAGGTACACGTTCTTCACGTACTGCTGCGTGATCGTCGAACCGCCCTGTTGCACGCCGCTGCCGCGCACGTCCTGATAGAGCGCTCGGGCGATACCCGTGGGGTCGACGCCCGCGTGGCGGAAGTACGAACGATCCTCACCTGCGACGACGGCGTCGATGAGGGTCTGCGACATCTCGGAGAGCTTGACGTTGACCCGATTCTCGCCGGAGAAGAAGCGCGCCACGCTGTTCGACTGGCCGCAGGCGCCGTCCGCCACGTCGGACAAGCACACGAGCGACGTGGTCTTGAGCGTGCGGACCGGGGCGGGGATCTCGACGGAGTTCAGCACGGCGAACCCGCCGCCGACGAGCCCGACCGACAACAGCACCACCACATACAGCCCGCGACGCAGTGCGCCCAGGAGCGCCAGCTCGGCCGACCGGCTTGCCGCTCGGCGACCGCCCCGGCCTGCGGGCTTCGTCGGTGCCTTCCCGGGCGGGCGGCCCGAGCCCCGAGACGGCTGGCGTCGCGCAGCGCCGCCGGCGGGCTTGGCGACGCGCGCCTGGCGGGGCGCAGAGGGTTTCGGGGTCGACGGCACGGGTCAGGCGCTCCGCTGCGAACGCAGCGGAAACGTGGAGAGCAAGTGGTTCCAGCGACAGTCCAGGCACACCTCGACGAGGTAGCAGTGGTACGTGCCCGACTTCTGCGCCAGCCGTTCGAGTTCGGCGGCGGAGTTGATGCACCGACCGTTCGCCGGGAGTCGTGGTCCGAACACGAAGCGAACGTGGCGCAGGGATCGCTCGTCGCACACGGGACACCGCACCGGCGCCGCTGATGAGTAGTTCTTGGCGACGCGCAGCAACTCGATCTGCGCGTCGCACACGTCCTCCCGGTCGAGCGAGCCGGCGCGAAACGCGCGCAAGAGCCGTCGGCGGTCGAGGCGGTAGTCGACCACTCCGGGGGCTCCGCCGGGGCGGCCCTCACCGCGTGTGGAGGGGAACTGCACGGAGATCAGGGTAGTGAGAACCAACCGCTCAACGTGTGCCACGCGGGGCCTCGCGAGGCGTTATATCGAATCGATGCAGTCATCCGATATATCGGCGCGCTAGCGTACGGCGGTGCTCGAAACGGCGATCCTCGGCGTCCTCAGCGACGGCAGCCTCCACGGCTACGAACTGAAGAAGCGCATCACCGACGTGATCGGCCCCTGGTCGTCGGTGTCGTTCGGTTCGCTGTATCCCGCGCTGTCTCGGCTCGAACGAGCCGGGCATGTCGTGGTCGACGACGCGGTCGCGCCGGCCGCACCGCCCATGCCCTCGCTCGGTGCGGAGGTCGCCGCCTTTCGCGCCCGGGCGCGTTCGCGCAGCGGATCGCCGTCGCCGCGCGCCCGCAAGGTGTACTCGATCACCGATGGCGGCAGCAGCCGCCTCGCGGACCTGCTCGACGATCCCGACGGCGACGATCGTTCCTTCGCCGTTCGCGTCGCCTTCTGTCGACACCTGTCGCCGGAACGACGGATCAGCCTGTTCGAAGCTCGCCTGCGCTCGCTCGATCACATGGCCGACGAGCGCCGCGGCCGCACCGCACGGCGCGGCGCCGCGCCGTGCCCGACCGACGAACTCGATCGTTATCGCCGCTCGCTCGTTGCCTTCCAGAACGAGCGGGCGCAGCGCGAACGCGCCTGGCTCGAGGAGCTGCTCAAGTCCGAGCGAGCTGCTCTGCACCCGGCACCCGATTCCCTCGACCCGGCCGTCGCAGATGTCGCGGCCTCTCCCTCCGGAGGTACCTCCACATGACCACCAATCACACCGACGGTTCACGAATCCGGCTGGCGATCGCCGGGGTCGGCAACTGCGCCAGCTCGCTGATCCAGGGGCTTGAGTACTACCGCGAAGCCGACCCGAACGACGACGTTCCCGGGCTCATGCACGTGGAGCTCGGCGGCTACCACATCCGCGACATCGACCTTGTCGCCGCGTTCGACGTCGACGCGACCAAGGTCGGTATCGACACGGCCAAGGCGATCTTCGCCGGACAGAACAACACGATCCGATTCGCGCCGGTGCCGGAGACCGGTGTGACGGTGCAGCGGGGCCCGACCCTCGACGGGTTCGGCAAGTACTACCGCCTCACCTGCGAGGAGTCGCCGGCCGAACCGATCGATGTGGCGCAGGCCCTCCGGGACGCGCAGGCCGACGTGCTCGTGAGCTACCTGCCCGTCGGCTCGGAGCAAGCGCAGAAGTACTACGCGCAGGCATGCCTCGACGCCGGGGTTGCCTTCGTCAACGCCATCCCGGTGTTCATCGCCTCCGACCCCGAGTGGGCGGCGAAGTTCACCGCGGCCGGCGTGCCGATCGTGGGCGACGACATCAAGAGCCAGGTCGGCGCAACGATCGTGCACCGGATCCTCGCTCGGCTGTTCGAAGACCGCGGCATGGTGCTCGACCGGACCTACCAGCTCAATGTGGGCGGCAACATGGACTTCAAGAACATGTTGGAGCGCGAGCGTCTCGAGTCGAAGAAGATCTCGAAAACCCAGGCCGTCACCAGTCAGCTCGACAACCCGATCGACGCCCGCGACGTACACATCGGCCCGTCCGACCACGTCGAATGGCTCGACGACCGCAAGTGGGCCTATATCCGCCTGGAGGGCCGCAACTTCGGCGACGTGCCGCTCAACGTGGAGTTGAAGCTCGAAGTCTGGGACTCGCCCAACTCGGCGGGTGTCATCATCGATGCACTGCGCTGCGCCAAGGTCGCGCTCGACCGCGGCATCGGCGGTCCGGTCGAGGGTGCGTCGGCCTACTTCATGAAGAGCCCGCCGGTGCAGCATCACGACGACATCGCACGTCAGATGGTCGAGGACTTCGCCGCCGGCACCGCGTGAGTTGGGGCGGTCGCGCTCCGCAGCGGGGCGGGTGGGCATCCGCGGGCGACGGTGCCGAATCGGACAGAGTTGATTCGTGACACCGCCGACCTTGCCTCGACCACCCGCTCCACGTCACCCCTCCGCCGGCAACCTGTCGCCCAGGCCGACGCTCGTTCACAGCCCGAGCGACACCCCCGGCATACCCTCGGTGGCGTTCCCCGTCGGATCGACGCCCGACACCGCGGCGATTCGGCTCGGACCCGACCTGGTCGACGGAACGCACGGCCGACTCGTGGCATCGGTGGAGGGCCGCCGCGTGCTCGAACTCGGCTGTGGCAACGGTGCGAACGCCGTGGCGCTGGCACGAGCGGGAGCGAAGGTCATCTCGGTCGATCCGTCGGCCGAGCGGGTCGCCGCCGCACGCCGCCTGGCCGAGGAGCACGACGTTCGCGTCGAATTCCATCAGTCCGACCTGGCCGAACTGCCCTTCGTGCGCGCCGATCAGATCGATGTCGCCCTCGCGGTGTATTCGCTCGCGGGTGTGTGGGACCTCCAGCGGGTCTTCCGTCAGGTGCACCGCGTGTTGCGGCCCGAAGCGACGATCGTCATCACGCTTCCGCACCCGCTCCATCTGATGACCGAGAGCGACGAGGACGGCCGGGTCCGCCTCGCTCGCACGGCGTTCGACGGATCGACCGTCGGCTGGTCCGTCGGCGACGCCGCCGGCGACGTGCAGCCGCACCGCGCCTCCGACGTCTTCCTTGCGCTCCAGCGCACCAACTTCCGCGTCGACACATTCCTCGAACCGGAGCCCGACCGCTCGCCCGACTCCCCCTACCGCAGCCCGCTCGACGCCTGGGTGCCCGCAACGCTGGTGCTCCGCGCCCGCAAGGAAGGCATCTGACGTCGGCGCGCTCCGCCGCTCCGCCGGTCGAGTCACGGTGGGTCAGATCGGGCGCTGTCAGGTCAGGGCGACACGCATCGAGTCGAGCCCCCGCAGCGTGAAGCTCGGGCGATAGCGGGGCGTCGGGCCGTCGAGTTCCCAGTGTTCGAAGCGCCGGAGCAACTCGGCGAACACGATCTCGCCCTCGGCGCGCGCCAGGTGCGCTCCCAAGCAGTGGTGCGCCCCGAAGCCGAAGCTGAGCGGCGGCGCCACGTCGGAGGCGACGAACCGCCCCACGTCGAAGCGATCGGGATCGGTGTAGACGGTCGCGTCGTGGTTCGCGGCTCCCTGCAACACCATCACCTGGGTGCCACGCTCGGCCGGCTCGCCGAAGCACTCGTCGTCGCCGAGCGCGGTGCGGGCATTCAGCTGCACCGGGCTGTCATACCGCAGGACCTCCCAGACCGCGGAGGGCAGCAGGGACCGGTCGGCACGCAGCCGGTCGAGCTGGTCGGGGTGACGCAGCAGCGCCCACACACCGTTGCCGATCAGGTTCGACGTGGTCTCGAACCCGGCGGCGTACAGCAGCATCGTGTTCGACACGAGTTCCTCGAGGTTGAGCCGGTCGCCCTCGGCCTCAACCTCGATGAGCGCGCTCAGCAGCCCGTCGTCGGGCGTGCGACGCTTCTCCTCGATCAGGCCCACGAAGTAGCCGGCGAGCTCCATCGCCGACGTGGTGGCGCGCTCGATTGCCTCGCCGTCGGCCGCCGCGTCGATGAACGCCGTGGTGTCACGCACGAGCGACACGAACCTTCCGGTCTCATCGTGCGGCACGCCCATCAACTCGGAGATCACCGCGACCGGGAACGGCACCGCGAGCTCGGCCATCAGCTCGATCGATCCGCGCTGCGCCGCCGCATCGAGGATCGGATCGAGCAGCGCGGCGATCCGCGGACGAAGATCGTCGACCCGGCGCGGCGTGAAGGCACGACTCACCAAACCCCGGATCCGGGTGTGGTCGGGCGGGTTGAGCAGCAGCATCGTGCGCGACGGCTGCACGACACGCACGCGTCCGGGTGGTTGGCCGAACGGAGCAGGCAGGTCCATGCCCGGTTCCGGGCGGCCCCATCGGGGATTACGCAGCGTCGCGAGCGCATCGTCGTAGCGCGACACGACGATCATGCCGTAGGTCGAGTGCCACCAGGGCGACTCGGCGTGCAGCCGACGGTAGACCGGCACCGGGTCCTGGCGACCGTCGTCGTCGAAGATGACCGACTCGAGGAGTGCATCGGCCGCGGCCGCGTTCATCGTGACCGAGGAATCGGATGCGTCGGCCTGACCGGCGGTCGTGCTCATTCGACCCCGCCGCTGATGACCGCACCCACGTCATAGCCGGCGAACCCGGCGGGCGACTCGACCTCGACGATCGGGTCGTCGCGGTCGTCCCACTCGGTCCGCAGCGCCCGGCTCATGATCGCGTGCATCACATACAGGCCCGTGATGTAGGTGAGCTCGAGGATCTCCTCGTCGCAGAGATGGGTGCGCAAGGCATCGAAGAGCCCGTCGTGCATGCGGCCGCCCTGCATCGCGAGCGCGTCGGTATACGCCAACACGGATCGCTCGCGCTGGTCGAACAGTTCCGAGCTCTGCCAGTACGCGATCGCCGCGATCTTCTCGTCGCTCATGCCGAGCAGGCGGCACGACTTGGAATGCTGCGAAAACACGAACTGGCTGCCGACAGCCCAGCCGGCCCTGGTTTGGCCGAGCTCGCGCAGCGCAGGGTCGAGGAACCGTTTCGAGCTGCGGTAGATGCCGAACCCCTGCACCGCATGCTCGAAGATGTCGGGCACGAGCGCAAACACGGTCCACCAGTCGCCTGGCGTGCCGGTCGTCGTACCCGGTTCGGCCACCGGGTCGCGGTCGCCAAACAGGAACTGGTACATCATTTCCACGATTGGCGCGCTCACTTCGGAGCGCGGGACTTCACGGAGTCGGGGCATGGGACGCTCCTTCGTGGAGGGTCACCTTCGCTGCGGGACGCGGACGCGAGGTGGCGGTCAGCAGTTCGTGCGCTGTCACCGGATCGGCTTCGATCCCGGGAGTGTCGCGACAGAACTCGATCATGATGTTGTTGGGGTCGAGGTAGTACAGCGAGTGACACCACCCGTGGTCGATGTCCATGAGCGGTTCGATTCCGGCGGCATCGAGGCGCTCTCGCACGGCGCGCTGACGCTCCTCGGTCGCGCCGAACGCGATGTGGTTGACCCACACGGGCAGGCCGGCCGCGGTCGACACGGCCGTATCGAAGTCGGCTCGTTCGCCCATGTTGTGGAGCTCGAAGAAGGCGATGCACACACCGTCGCCGGTGTCGAAGAAGAGGTGTCGCATGAACCCGTCGGGCCCACCGTCGATCTCGGTGTTCACCAGCGGGAACCCGAGCAGTTCCTCGTAGAAGCGCACCGTCGCAGCGGTGTCACGGGTCGCATAGGCGACGTGGTGGATTCCCGGAACCGCCCGAGGTGCGTTCGCCGACATCGCTCTCCCCTTCCCCTTCGCCGCCTGCCCCGACGGCCCCGCTCGACCCTACCGGCGCGGGCCGCAGGTGCGCTCCCGATCGGCGAGACTGGGCCCGTGCCATCGGGACGTTTCGCGCCGAGCCCAACCGGCGACCTGCACCTCGGCAACCTGCGCACAGCACTCGTCGCGTGGCTGTGGGCCCGCCACGACGGCGCACGCTTCACGCTGCGGATCGACGATCTCGACCGAGTCACCTCGTCGGAGGCCAATGCGGTGCGCCAACTCGACGACCTCCGCTCGCTCGGCATCGACTGGGACGGCGACGTCGAACGCTCCTCCGACCATTTCAACCGCTACGACGCTGCGATCGGCCGGCTCGAACAAGCGGGGTTGGTGTACCGGTGCTATTGCACGCGCCGCGAGATCGCCGAGGCGGCGGCAGCGCCTCATGGGGTGGTCGGCCGCTACCCCGGCGTGTGCCGCGACCTCACCGAGTCGGAGCGCGCACGACGCGAGGCCGACGGGCGTCGCCCCGCGCTCCGGCTGCGCGGCACGGGTCGGTCGGTCACCTTCGTCGACGCACTCGCCGGGCCGACCACGGGCGTGATCGACGACGTGGTGCTGCGCCGAAACGATGGGGTGCCCGCCTATCAACTCGCGGTCGTGGTCGACGATGTGGCCGACGGCGTGGAGCTGGTCGTGCGCGGCGACGACCTGTTGTCGTCGACGCCGACGCAGATCCACCTCGCCGGGCTGCTCGGGTGGCGCTCACCCGGCTACGCGCACGTGCCGCTGGTGCTCAACCACCGGGGCGACCGGCTCGCGAAGCGCGACGGCGCCGTCACCCTCGCCGACCGAGCCGCACGGGGCGAGTCGGTCGCGGCGACGCGAAGCCTGCTGGCGGCCTCGCTCGGGCTGTGCCGACGCGACCAGCACATCGACCTTGCGACATTGCGGTCGCGCTTCGATCCGACTCGGCTCCCACGCACGCCGTGGTGCTTGCACGAGCCCGGCGCGACTGGCTGACGGTGGCGTTGCGGTCCGCGCGGCGGCTCAGCAGTCGCTGAAGGGGACCGCCGACGCGGTCGCGGCACCCGACACCACCGTCGACGCGTCCATCGCCAGCCCGGCATCGTCCTCGAAGGACGAGGCGTAGATCAGGCCGACGAGTCGGCGGCGGCTGTCGATCACCGGGCTTCCCGACTGACCCGGTCGCACCGCGGTGTCGAGTTCCCAGACCTGCGCGGGGTCCGCGATGCCGCCCATGCGTCGCCGTCGGAGATTGGACGCGACCGTGACCGCGGGGCCGGCGTCGGGATAGCCGCGTGTCCAGACGGGTGCGCCCGGTGCTGCCCCGTCGTTTCGGTCGATCGGCTCGGCCCAGAGGTCGGTGCCCTCCAGCACGGCGACGTCGATCCCCGTGGCGAACCGCATGGCGCGCACCGAGTGCGCGCCGTCGCGGTCGACCACTGTGACCTCGGAGGCGCCCGCGACGACGTGGCGGTTGGTGATGATCGTCGACCCGCTCAGCACCCCAGCTCCGACGAGACGGCGGCCGCAGGCATCGGATTCGACCCGCACCACGCGGGCATCGAGCCATGCGGCGACCGTCGCGTCCGTGGGGGTTTCGACGCGTGGGATCGCTGTCGTCTCGCCGCTGCCCGGAACGGCTGCCGGCGCCGGGAGCACCACGAACGCGGCGCCGAGCGCAACCGCACCACGAATCCGCCACGCCTCCACCCGCATCCCGACGTTGTGCCAGGAACGAGGTTCAATTTCAACTCATTTCACGGTCTTTGGGTGACTTCGTCTCGAACGCTGCCAGCAGCCTGTCGGCAGCGGCGCTCGCCGCCATCGACCCCGAACGCACCGATTGCTCGATGTCTCCCAGCAGCGCCACCACGGCGTCGGCCGAGCGGAAATCGTCCATCACCCGCGACTCGATCATCGACCACATCCAGCGGACCTGCTGGGCCTGGCGCCGCGTATCGAACTCGCCGCTCGCCTGGGTGACCTCCCGGTGATGGCGGATCTGCGCCCAGATCTCGGCGAGACCGACGTCGGCCAGCGCCGAGCACGTCAGCACCGGCGGCGTCCACACCGCGCTCGTGGGCGAGAGCAGGTGGAGTGCGTGGCGATACTCGGCCGCCGCCGCCCGAGCGCGGATCTCGTTGTCGCCGTCGGCCTTGTTCACCGCCACGGCGTCTGCCAACTCGAGCACACCCTTCTTGATCCCCTGCAGTTCGTCGCCGGCGCCCGACAGCATCAGCACCAGAAAGAAGTCGACCATGTCGGCCACGATCGTCTCGGACTGCCCCACGCCCACGGTCTCGACCAGGACGACATCGAAGTTCGCTGCCTCGCACAGCAGCATCGCCTCGCGCGTCGTCCGGGTGACGCCGCCGAGGGTCGTGCCGGCCGGCGACGGGCGAACGAAGGCCGCCGGGTCGATGCTCAAGCGTTCCATGCGGGTCTTGTCGCCCAGGATCGAACCGCCCGTGCGCTGGCTCGTCGGGTCGACCGCAAGCACCGCAACGCGGCGGCCTTCCGCGGTGAGATTGGTGCCGAACTGGTCGATGAAGGTCGACTTTCCGACGCCCGGAACGCCGGTGATGCCGACCCGCTGCGCCCGTCCGGTCAACGGCATTACGGCGTCGAGCACCTCTGCCGCTCGCACGCGATGGTCGGCGCGGCGACTCTCGATGAGCGTGATCGCCCGCGCCAGCATCGTGCGATCACCCGAGCGGAGACCGTCGACATACTCGTCGGTGGGCAACACCGGGGCCATCTCAGTCGGCGTCGCCCGCGCCGCGCTCGGAGCCGTCCGAGCCGACGGGACCGGACATGCCGACAGGCGCGCCGTCGTCTCCGAGCGCCATGGGGCCGAGGCGTCGGATCACCCGCGCAGGCGCGCCGGCGACGAGGGTCCACGGCTCGATGTCTCGCGTGACCACCGAGTTCGCGCCCACGATCACGTTGTCGCCGATGGTCACGCCCGCCACGACGGTCACTTTGTCGCCCAGCCAGACATCGCACCCGATGCGCACCGGGGCGATGTCGAACTGCGACTTCGAGATGTCGAGTCGCTTGCCGCTGTCATCGACGTGGTGGTCGTGATCCAGCACCGAGACGTGACTGCCGAAGAGCACACGATCACCGATCACGACCGACCGATGTGCGATCACCCGCGAATCGGAGTTGATGAACACGTCGTCGCCGATCACGAGCTCACCGCGGCTCGACAGGAACACGCGGCTGTCGCCGACGAACCGGCGGCCGATCCGAATGGTCCCGCCGTGCGCCGTACGAACGGTGCTCGAGTGACCGAGCAGCCCGCGCCGCGGGCCGGACACCCCGGGCCGAGCGGTCGCCACCGTCCACCACGCGAGGCGGCCGACGTTGCGCACCAGTCCGCCCAGGGATCGACGCGGCCCGCTCACAGCGTGCCGTACCCCAACCGCTCGGCCAGCTCGTCGAGAAGCCGACCGGCGGCCTCGGCGATCACGGTCCCGGGTGGGAACACGTCGGTGGCGCCGGCCGCGAGCAGCTCCGGCACGTCCTGGGGTGGGATCACGCCACCCACCACGATCATGATGTCGGCGCGGCCAAGTTCGGCCAGCTCGTCTCGAAGCTCGGGCACCAGCGTGAGGTGTCCCGCTGCGAGCGACGAGGCACCGACCACGTGCACGTCGGCATCCACCGCCTGGCGCGCCGCCTCGGCGGGAGTCGAGAACAGCGGGCCGATGTCGACGACGAAGCCGAGGTCGGCGAACGCCGACGCGATCACCTTCTGGCCTCGATCGTGGCCGTCCTGGCCCATCTTCGCCAGCAGGATGCGCGGCCGACGACCATCGGCCGCCTCGAACCGCTCGACCTTGGTGCGCACCGCCTCGACGACTGCGTTGTCCGTACCCATCTCTCCCCGATACACGCCCGAGATCGAACGGATCTCGGCCTTGTGGCGGCCGTACACCTTCTCGAGCGCGTCGCTGATCTCGCCGACGGTGGCCTTGGCTCGAGCGGCCGAGATCGCCAGCTCCAACAGGTTGCCCTCGCCGGAGCCCGCGCAGTTGGTGAGCGCATCGAGAGCGGACGCGACTGCGGCGCCGTCGCGCTCGGCACGCAATCGTTCGAGCTTGGCGATCTGCCCCGCTCGCACCGCAGCGTTGTCGACTTTGAGCACGTCGATCGGGGCCTCGCTCGAGGGGCGGAACGTGTTCACGCCGATCACCGATTGGCGGCCCGAGTCGATGCGTGCCTGGGTGCGCGCCGCCGCCTCCTCGATTCGAAGCTTGGGGATGCCGGCCTCGATGGCCTTCGCCATCCCGCCGAGCGACTCGACCTCGGTGATGTGATCCCACGCGCGACGGGCCAGATCCGCGGTGAGCCGCTCGACGTAGTAGCTGCCGCCCCATGGGTCGATCACGCGGCAGGTGTTCGATTCCTGCTGCAGGAACAGCTGCGTGTTGCGGGCGATACGGGCGCTGAAGTCGGTCGGCAGCGCGAGCGCCTCGTCAAGCGCGTTCGTGTGCAGCGACTGCGTGTGACCCTGCGTCGCGGCCATCGCCTCGACGCACGTGCGAACCACGTTGTTGAACACGTCCTGGGCCGTGAGCGACCAGCCCGACGTTTGGCTGTGCGTCCGCAGCGACAGCGACTTCGTGTTCGACGGCGAGAACTGCGACACGAGCTTGGCCCAGAGCAGCCGTGCGGCTCGGAGTTTCGCGACCTCCATGAAGAAGTTCATGCCGATGGCCCAGAAGAAGCTGAGGCGCGGCGCGAACGCATCGACGTCAAGGCCCGCCTCGATGCCGGCGCGCAGGTACTCGACACCGTCGGCGAGCGTGTAGGCAAGCTCCAGATCGGCGGTCGCGCCCGCTTCCTGCATGTGGTAGCCGGAGATCGAGATCGAGTTGAACTTCGGCATGTTCCGGCTGGTGAACGAGAAGATGTCGGAGATGATCCGCATGGAGGGCGACGGCGGATAGATGTAGGTGTTGCGGACCATGAACTCTTTGAGGATGTCGTTCTGGATGGTCCCGGCGAGCAGCTCGGGGCGAACGCCCTGCTCCTCGGCCGCCACGACGTAGAGCGCCAGGATCGGCAGCACCGCCCCGTTCATCGTCATCGACACCGACATCTGGTCGAGGGGAATGCCGCCGAAGAGGACGCGCATGTCGAGAATCGAATCGATGGCCACTCCGGCCATCCCCACATCGCCGGCGACGCGCGGATGGTCGGAGTCATACCCGCGGTGCGTGGCGAGGTCGAATGCGACCGAGAGGCCCTTCTGGCCGGCCGCGAGGTTGCGCCGGTAGAACGCGTTCGAATCCTCGGCGGTGGAGAATCCCGCGTACTGCCGAATGGTCCACGGCTGGTTCACGTACATCGTCGGGTACGGGCCGCGCAGGTACGGCGCGATGCCGGGGTAGGTGTCGAGGAAGTCGAGCCCCTCCACGTCGGCCGCTCGATACAGCGGCGCCACCTCGATGCCCTCGGGCGTATCCCACCCGGCCTTCGACGGTTCCACACCGACGGCGGCCTCGAAGTCGGTCGCCCACTCCGCCGGGTCACCGGCTTGCGGTGCGGGTGCGTCGACGGTGGTGTAGTCCACCAGCTTGTCGTCGGCCGGCTGCGACGAGCCCGGTGCGTCCGTGGTTGCAGTCATGCCGACACTCCCAGGTGATCGTGGAGGGTGCGAAGCGACGCCAACACGTCGACTCCGAGGTGGATGAACGCGCCGATCCCGGCGTCGGTGTAGTCCGCTCGTCGTTCGCCGGGGTGGCCGGCAAGGAGCAGTCGGGCGGCGCCGGCCGTGCGCAGGGCTGCGGCCGCGGCGCCGGCGCGATCGGCGTACACGGCGTCGGAACTGCACAACACCGCGACGGTCGCGCCGCTCGCGACGAAGGCCTCGACCAGCAACGCGTCGTCGTCGAACCCGCCGGCGTCGACGGCCTCGATGCCGCCCGCCTCCAGGAAGTTGCGGGCGAACGTCGCCCGAGCGGTGTGCACGGCGACCGGGCCGAGGTTGGCGAGGAACACGCGTGGCCGGGCACCGGACGCCGCGAGGAACCGGTCGGAGGCGGAGCGGAGCGCCTCGAAGTCGTCGGCCAGCCCGACAACGGGAAGCGGGGTCACGACGGTCGCCGCTGCGGGCGGTGCGCCACTCGATCGTCTGCTTCGCGGCATCGGCTCGGGGAGGGACTCGCCCAGGTTCGGGAACTCGCTCACACCGGTGATCGGGTCGCGACGCGTTGCGATCCTCGCGGCCCGCTCCGCACTGGTTTGCGCCACCTGCCCGGCGAGGCTGCCGTCGAGCACCGCGGCTGCGATCCCCCCGAGCGCCTCGATCTCTTGGAAGCGACCCCACGCCACCCGGGTGAGCTCGTCGGTCAACCGTTCGAGGTAGTAGCTCCCGGCCGCCGGATCGATGACGCGGCCCAGGTTGGACTCTTCCTGCAGGATCAGTTGGGTGTTGCGGGCGACGCGGCGACCATGGTCGCTCGGTCGTCCGAGCGCATCATCGAAGGGGGTGACGATCACCGAGCTCGCGCCGGCGACGCCCGCGGCGAAGCATGCGGCGGTGGTTCGCAACATGTTCACCCACGGGTCGCGGCGAGTGATCATGCGGCCGGCCGTGCGGACCGAGAACGGCGGCGCGGCGGAGGTGGCGGAGGCCCCGGCCGCCATCACGGCGTGGGCCCAGAGTCGCCGGGCCGACCGGAGTTTGGCGATGGTGGCGAACACATCGGCGTCAGCGCTGAGCGTGAACCCGATCTGGTTGGCGGCATCGTCAACGCCGAGCCCGGAGGCGATCAGTGCCCGCAGGTAGGCGACGCCGGTCGCGACCGCGATCGCCAGTTCCTGACCTTCGCTCGCTCCCGCGTCGACCCACGGCGCGGTATCGACTTCGATGGCTCGCACGTGCGGCCACTGCACCGTCTGCGCCGCGAGTTCGGCGGCCTGAGCCAGTGCGGTGTCGAGCCCCGAATCGAGGCGACCCGACGTCACGAGGGTCCGCAACGGGTCGAGGCCCAGGTTTGCCTGACGCTGGTCGCCGGCAACCGAGCGCCGGTCCCACAGCTCGATCAGCAGCCTGGCCGCCTCCGCTTGGTCCTGACCAGCGTCGAGCACGATCGTTGCGAGGTCCAGATGCACACCGGCGAGCGTGCGGTCGAGCCCGTCCACATCGGCGATCTCAACGCCGTCGACCCCGTGCGCATTGGCGAGGGCCAGGCGGAGCCAGATCGAGGCGGCGCCCCCTTCGAGGTCCTCGAGGATTCCTGCGTTCGCGGCCGCCGGGTCGGGGTGTTCCGCGACCACTCGGATCGACCATCCGTGTTCGGGCGATCCGCCGGCGCGACGGGCACGGGTGAACGGTGCCTGGCCGGGCAACTCGTCCACCGGAGACACGTCGCCCCGCGTGTAGAGCGGCTGAATCTCGATGCCGTCGTAGGTTCGGGAAACGAGCTTGTCGAACGCGGCGCCCTTCAGCACCTTGTCGACCAACGCCCGCCAGGTCTCTGGATCGGCCGGTGGGAACTCGGCGGCGAGCGGCAGGTCGGTGTCGGTCGTCACGATGATCTCCGTGTGTCGTGGACGGATCGAGGCTACCGGAGCCCCTCCGTGACGACGCCAACGAGGACCGCCGCCACCGGCCCCCGCCGCACCCACCACCGAACTGGGCCGATCCACCAACGCCCTACGTACACGATCCGGCCCAGTTCCGAACTCGCCCCGACTCGCACCCCGAACTGGGCCGATCCAGCAACCCCATCGGTACACAATCCGGCCCAGTTCCGAAGGGGCGCCGTGCCGGGGCCGATCCAAACCCGAACTGGGCCGATCCAGCAACCCCATCGGTACACAATCCGGCCCAGTTCCGAAGGGGCGCCGGGGACTCAGCGATGGATGAGCGCTCAGCTAGGTTCATCCGGGTGCCAACCGGGTCACGACGGGTCATGCTCATACTGGTGCTCGTCGCCGCGGTGGCGCTGTCATCGTGCGGGGGCACCGACCTGACCATCGACCTGTCGACGAACGTCGACGGCAAGAAGCCGCCAGCGGCCCAGCTCGCGTCCGCGACCGCCGACGACCTCGGCGCGATCATCGCCGGGTTCCGCGGTCGACCTGTGCTGGTGAACGTGTGGGCGTCCTGGTGCGTGCCGTGCCGTGCGGAAGCGCCGATGCTGGGCCGAACGGCGAGGAACGCGGATATCGACGTGATCGGCATCCATACCGGAAGCTCGCGTGCCGAGGCGTCGGCGTTCATCGACGAGTTCGGGCTCGACTACCCCAACCTGCAGGATTCCGGCGCGTCGTCGATCCAGCACGCACTGCACGTCACCGCCATGCCGACCACGTTCGTCTTCGACGCCGACGGCGTGCTGCGGGGTCGCACCGACGGCGGCCTCACCCAGGCGCGCCTCGATGCCATGGTCGCCGAGGTGATCGATCGGTGATCGATTCTCGATTGGGCGTCTCGGTCCTGCTCGCCGTGATCGTCCCAACGCTCGTCGCCAAGCGTTGGGCCGCCGACCGGCTCCCCGAAGGCGTGTGGGCGCCCACCAGCGGTGCTGTTCTCGCCGGGGTGTTCGCGGGACGCCTGCTATGGCTTGCGGTCGATCACCCGAGCGGCCTGACCGCGCCCCTCGAGGTCCTGTCGGTGCGGTCGGGCCTTGCGTTCTGGCCTGCGGTGTTGGTCGGCATTGCGGGCTCATGGGCCATGGCGCGCCGTCGCGGCGGGCTGGCCACGTGGCTGCCGATGGCCGCCGCAGCCGTTCCGTACCTGGTGATGAGTTGGGGGCTCATGCACGCAACGTGTCTCATACGCGACGGGTGTCCCGGCCCGCGTGCGGCGATCGGTCTGGTGCCCGAGGGGTTGTCGAGCCGCGTGCTGCCGATGGGGCTCCTGTGCGGAGCGATCGTGGTGGCGGCGACGCTCTGGTGGTCGTCGCGCCCGGCGCCTCGTCGCGGCAGCGCGCGGGAGGCCGCGGGCCGATCGTTGCTCACCGGCCTCGCGCTGGTGGCCGCCGCCCGCCTGGTGATGGGTGCGGCGATCCCGGCGCCGTCGGGTCGCGCAGCGTGGTGGCCCGACCTGGCCGTGGGAATCGCGGCGGTCGCTGGACTCATCAACCTCGGCACCCGTCGAGAGGTCAAGAACCGGCCGGGACCAGGGCCGGGGATGCCCGCAGCGCAGTAGGCTCGCCCTTCCTCACGGGCTGACCGACCACGGGAAGGTGGACCGCCATGAGTGCCACGACCTTCAACACCGCACTGCTGATCCTTCGAGTCTGTCTCGGACTCACGATCGCCGCACACGGCTACGGAAAGTTCTTCCGTGGCGGCAAGATCCCGGGCACCGCGGGGTGGTTCGACTCGATGGGCATGCGGCCCGGCAAGCTCCACGCTGTGCTCGCGGCGTCGACCGAGACAGGTGCCGGGCTGATGATGGCTGTCGGCCTCCTCACCCCGCTCGCCGCCGCCGGCATCGTCGGTCTGATGGTCGTCGCCGGCTACACCGTTCACCGCGGCAAGGGGTTCTTCATCGTCGCGTCGGGGTGGGAATACAACTTCATCCTGTCGATCGTGGCCGTGGGCATCGCGATGTTGGGCCCGGGCGAATGGTCGATCGATCACGCGGCCGGCATCGTTGACGACCTCGCCGGGTGGCGTGGCCTCGCCATCTCGGCCGGCCTCGGCGTGGCGGCATCCATCGGGCAGCTGGCCGTCTTCTACCGACCGCCGGCGAGCCAGGGATAACCGTCCCAGTTCGAATCGGAACTCGGCAGCCACACGAGGCCGACCGCCGGGCCAGGGATGGCTGCCCCAGTTCGGATCGGGAGGTTTCACTCAGGCTCGATCCGCGCCCGGCCGATGCACTGGGCGATGGTTCGCCCGACGCACTCCCGCCCGACTCCCTCAGCCTCGGCTCGCGCGCACGCCGATGCGGAGGCGCGCACGATTCACGTGGCACCGCCGTCCGGCCGCGCCGGGTTGGGTTCGGTCGTGTCCGACGGTGCGCCTTCTCATGCCGGGGTTCGGGGAGAGCCCGCCGACGGATTCGGTGTTGAGTCCGCCGAGCCGCTGGTCGCGGGATTGCTCGCCCGAATCGGCGTGGAACTTGGGGCGCAGCGAGTCGAGCTGTACCTGGCGACGCCCGGCCACGTCGAACTGCAGGCGTGGTGGGCGGCCCTCGGGTACGCGGCCGCGCCGACCGGGAATCCGGCACCGACGCGGGCTCCGCTCACGTGGTTTCCGTGGTCGCTCGGCAACGTTCGTGCCGCCGAGTACGTGTTCGTGCGCAACGCCGACCCGCTCCCGGTGAACACCGACGGGGCAACCATCGGGACGCTCGGTTTCGCGTCGGCCGTGCACCTGCCCCTCCAGGGCCAGAACCGTGATCGCGGCTCGCTGTGCTGCTACTGGTCGGCCGCGCGTTCGCGCTGGCCGAGCGAGTCGGCCGGCAAGCTCACCGAGTGGGGTGAGCACGCACTCGCCACCGTCGAGTGGTGGACGTAGCCGCGCCCGCCGCACGCCGCCTTCCGCTCGCCGCCGCACGCCCAACACCCAACTGGGCCGATCCACCGACCCTCAGCGCACGTAAACCGGCCCAGTTCCGCACTCCGCCGCACGCCCAACACCGAACTGGGCCGATCCACCGACGCTATCGGTACGCAATCCGGCCCAGTTCGACGGGAGGTGGGCGTCTCGCCCACCCGCACCGCACCGCGGCGCACCCGCCCAGTTCCGCATTCCGCCGGATCACGGATCGGCAACGAGTTCGTCGCCCTCGTCGTCGAAGTCGACCACCTCGTGCCGCTCGATGTAGGACGAGACGAACGCCTGGATGATGGCCGCCGCAGGCAGCGCGAGCAGCGCTCCCACCGGTCCGATCGCGCCCGCCCCGGCGATCGCTGCGCCGAACGCCACCGCGGGGTGGATCGCCATGGTCGCGGCGGTGATGCGCGGGGCCAGCACGTAGTTCTCGAGCTGCTGATAGATCACCAGGAAACCCAGCACCCATAACGCGTTGGTCGGCTCGTCGAGCAGTGCGATCAATGCCGGGAGGGCACCACCGATGTAGGTGCCGATCACGGGCACGAACTGCGACACCACACCCAACCACAGGGCGAGGGCAAGGGGCGACGGGACACCGATCAGCGAGAACGCGACCCACGAAGCGATCGACGAGAAGGTCGCCAGCAGGAGCCGCGAGTACAGGTAGCCGCCCGTCTTCCGGATCGCCAGCTCCCAGAGCTCCATCACCATCCGCTGGCGGGTCGGCGGGAGCACCGAACAGATCGAGCGACGCAGCCGCGGCCCGTCGGCCACCAGGTAGAAGGAGAACAGGCCGATCGTGAACAGCTGGAAGACCGCTCCGACGACGGAGTTGGTGACCGACAGGACTCGTCCTCCGAGATCACCGGCCGTGGTGGCCACCTGGCCCTGGTACTCGTTGAGCTTCTCGACGATCGAGTCGGTCGTGATGTGCGCGTCGAAGCGACGGTTGAGCCAGTTGGTGGCGTTGCGGATCAGGCCCGGCGCGTCATCGAGGAGGATGCGAACCTGCTGCACCACCAGGTCGACCATGACCCAGACCAGCAGGGTGGAGGTGACGACCACGCCGAGGAAGACCAGTCCGGTTGCGCGGCCGCGACGCCATCCCCGATCCTCCAGCCAATCGACCGCCGGCTCGATCGCGAACGAGAGAAACAGCGACACGAGCAGCGTGACCAGCAAGCTCGAGAGCTTGACGAACAACGCCTGAATGGTGAGGAACGCGGCCACGGCGAGGCCGAGCTCGATCAGCGCCCGCGGGAGCCAGCGCGGCGGACGAGGCCGATCCCACCAACCGGGATCGGCGTGCGACTCACCCACCGAACATCGCCATCCATTGCTCCACCGACGAGGGGCGGAACACGTAGTTGTCGCGGCGGGTGTCGGCCATCGATGCCGAGGGCAGCGCCGAGTAGAGATGGCCGGGGTACAGCACCGCCCGATCCGGAACCTTGGCGAGGCGCTGGGTGAGGCTGAGGTAGAGCTGCTCGGGGTCGCCGCCGGGCAGGTCGGTTCGTCCGCACCCTTCCAAGAACAGGGTGTCGCCGGCGACGAGGTGTCCGTCGACCAGGAAACATTGGCTGCCCGGCGTGTGGCCCGGTGTGTGGATCAGCTCGATCTCGATGTCGCCGACCGAGAGCCGTTCACCGCTCGAGTGGGTCACGAAGTCGGTCTCCGAGCACCCGCTTGTGCGTAGGAGCCAGGGCAGCTCGTCGGCCTGGCAGTGAATGGGCACCGACTGCGTTTCGAGCAGGGTCTCGACCCCTTCGATGTGGAAGCCCATCATGTCGCCCCCGCAGTGGTCGGGGTGGTAATGGGTGACGAGCGCACCGGTGAGGGTCATGTCGTCAGCGGCGGCGATCGCTGCGAGCCCGGCGATGTCGTAGGCCGGATCCACCACCACGCACTCGCGGGTCACGGTGTCGCCGATCAGGTAGCTGAAGTTCACCATCTGCCTGGCGATCCCGTCGGTGCGGGCGAAGTCGCGTCCGGCGAGGAGTTGGCGGAAGTACAGGCGGTCGGACATCACTCCATTCTGAACCAGATCGCGAGCGATTCCCGGTAGCCGGCGTCGAAGTCCGCGTACTCGCGGCGCATCGACGCCCCGGGCCAGGTGCGTGGCAACAGCTCCCGCGGCAACAACGGGTCTGCCTGGAGGTGGCGCAACACGGCGGCCGACAGCACGAATCCGTCGGCCAGCGCCGGCTGATCGCCGGCCTCGAGACGGCCGGCGAGCGCAGCCATCGCCCGCCGAAGCCGTGTGGCCTGGGTTGCCCATTCTTCGAGATCCCACAGCGCGGCGGCCAGTTCGGCATCGTCGCCCATCGGATGGGCGTCGTACCAGTAGCACTGGTTGTCCGCGATCGCGACCGCTGCCGGGGCGCCGCTCGCCAGGTTGTCGGGGCGAGTCCACACGCCTTCGCGTTGCTCGGCGAATCGCAGCGCAGTGAGGGCGCCGCGGAGTCGCCGCCGATCGAGCGCGTCGCGGGTCGATGCGGTCACCACGCCGACGCGCCACCGCCCGTCCCAGTCGAGCGTCGACGCGTGCACGCTCGCCGACTGTCGCACCTGGCGATCGAGGAGCGCTCCGTCGAGGCGGTAGCGGCGCTGTTCGTCCACCCGAAGCTCGCCCCGCTGCACCATCCGCGTCAGCGCGGTGCGAACCGTGCCCGGGCGCAGACCGAAGATCTCGCCCGCGCGCACCAGCCGCGCCACCGGCATGCGTGGCGGGTCGGTGCCGAGCAGGGTCGAGAGCACGACCGACCTCGCGTCGAGCGGACGAAGCGGTCCGATGTCGATGGTCTGGTTGCTCACGTTCCGGTCCTCATCGACGTCGCGTCTGCGTGGGCGAGGCGGCGCGGCGCAGACGATGTATTACACCTTGAGATCGCTCGATCCAAGGTCGTAACATAGCCGCATGACGAGCGCAGATGTCGACCCTGGGGCACCGACCGGTGGGGCCGACGCCGCGCCCACCATGCGGCCCGACGCCGCCGCGCTCACCGATGTGCTCCCGACGGATCGGCTCGGGCCGTCGGGCCGTCCGACCGGTGACCTCCGCACCGAGCTCTATCGGATTCACAGCCTTCGGAACGCGGCGAACGTCGTGGCGCTCTGGGCTCAGTCGTTCGGCGTGGTGATCCTGGCACTCGCGCTCCACCACCCGGCCGCCTGGGTCGTCGCGTTCATCCTGCAGGGCCGGGCATTCGCCCTCTACGGCATCCTCACGCACGAGGCGGCGCACCGGCTGCTGTTCCGCAACCGTCGACTGAACGACGTGGTCGGCACGTGGCTGGTTGGGGCACCGGGTTTCGTTCCGTTGCAGGCCTACCGCCGCGGCCACATGGCCCACCACCGCGAGGAGTTCGGGCCGGCCGAACCTGACATGAACCTGTACGTGGGCTATCCGATCACCAAGGCGTCGTGGCATCGCAAGCTGCGCCGCGATGCCCTCGGGGTATCGGGTTGGAAGAACCTGAAGCTGCTGCTCGTGGCGCTGACCAAGGCGTCATCGCGGCCGTTTGCGACGCCGATCGCGATCGCGCAGGTCGCGATCTTCGCCGGGTTCGCACTCGCTGGCTATCCCCTCGCCTGGCCGCTGCTGTGGCTCGCACCGTGGATGACGGGGTGGCGGGTGCTCAATCGGTTGCGGGCCGTTGCGGAGCACGGCGGCGCGCAGCACTCGAGCGACCGCCGGCTCACGACCCATCACGTGCGGCAGTCCTGGCTCCCGCGTTTCTGGATGGTTCCGTACAACACGGGGTGGCACCTCGCCCACCACGTCGACATCGGCGTGCCGTTCCAGAACCTGCCGGCGCTGCACCGCGAGCTCGAGCGCGCCGGCTGGGTGGTGCCCGAACTCGAGTACCGGTCGTACCGGGCGCTGTGGCGCCGCGCCTCGTCGCGGTCGGCCGTGCCCGCGTCGCAGTAGCAGCGCGGGCGACCGATCAGGCGGTCGCGTCCAACGCGGCGCGAATGGCCGTCGTGGCGAGCGCCATCTCCTCCCGGGTCACCACCAGTGGCGGCATGAAGCGGATGACGTTGGCGTACGTGCCCGCGTTCATCAGCAACAGGTTGGACTCGTCGCGGCAGTGAGCGATCACCGCAGCGGTGCGCGCCGCGTCGGGCGCTCCGGTCACCGGGTCGCGGAACTCGACTGCCACCATCAGACCAGGGCCGCGCACATCGGCCAGCACCGGGTGATCCGCGGACGCGTCGCGCAGCGCTTGGCGCAGCTCCTCGCCGCGGGCGTTCACCGAGTCGAGGAACCCGGGTTCGGTCAGCACGTCGATCGTTGCCAGCGCCGCCGCGCACGCGACCGGGTTGCCGCCGTAGGTGCCGCCGTGCGATCCCGTGGGCCAGCGGTCCATGAGGTCGCGGGACGCTCCCACCGCCGAGATCGGCATGCCCGATGCAATGCCCTTGGCCATCACGAGAATGTCGGGCCGGATCCCCGTACCGTCCACGGCGAACATCGTGCCGGTTCGCCCGAACCCCGCCTGCACTTCGTCGGCGATGAAGAGGATGCCGTGCTCGCGACAGATCTCGGTGATGCCCTGGAGGAACCGGGCCGGCGCCGGCTCGTAGCCGCCCTCGCCGAGCACCGGTTCCAGAATCATCGCCGCGGTCTCGGCCGGCGCGGTCTGCGATAGGAGCAGGTGACGGAGCTCGTCGAGGCAGGCGTCGATGCGTTCGTCGAGTGTTCCCTGACCGATCGCCCGCGGGAACGGCGCCACGAACACGCCGGCAGGAAGGGGCGCGTGCCCGGCGCGGTAACCGGTCTTCGACGTGGTCATTGCCATCGCCAGATGGGTCCGGCCGTGGAACGATCCGGAGAACACGATCACGTGCGGCCGGCCGGTCGCCTGCTTGGCGAGCTTCACCGACGCTTCGGTGGCCTCGGCGCCGGAGTTGGTGAAGAAGAACGTGTCGATGCCGTCGGGAGTGATCCCGGCGAGCCGTTCGGCGAGTTGTTCGAGCAGCGGGTGGGTGTAGCAGTTCACCTGGGCGTGGATGAAGCTCGCCGCCTGCTCCGCGATCGCGGCGACCACCTTCGGATGGCAGTGCCCCGTGCTGGTGACGGCGATGCCCGCGGTGAAGTCGAGGTATCGCCGCCCATCGACCGTCGTCACCCACGAGCCCTCGCCGGAGGCGACCTGCAAGTCGGTGAGCTTGAACCAGACGGGGGCCAGATGAGACACGAGACATCCTTCGTTCGATGGGATCGGTGCCGCGGGCCGCGACCTCATCAGTGTGCCGCAGCCGGAGTTCCCCACGCGCGGCGAATATGCGCGGGCAGCGATCGTTTCGGCGCGACCGACGTCAGGCGCCAACGAGACGTTGACGGAGCTCGCCCACGCCGGGACCACTCAGTTCGCCGAGGGCAACGGTGCGACCGACGAGGCTCATGATGAGCGCCTCGGGGGTACCCGATACCAGGGCGCCGCCGGTGGCCTCGCTCTCCCACGAACCGTCGAGCGCACGCAGCGACAGCCCGTCGAGCAGACCCTTCTTCACGAACCCCCGGCTCTTGCCGGTGGTCAAGAAGTTGAGCACCTCCCCGACCGTCGCCGATTCGAAGTCGCGCGCGAGCCCGAGCGGACGGCGCATGTCCTGACCGTGGACCACCACGTCGGTGAGCGGCGCACGAAGGCCCGCGCCGGTCGGCGGGGTGAACGGGTGGTACCGGTTCTCCCGGAGCGTCGCGATGATGTACTCGTTCGACTGGGCCGCTGCGATCCGCTTCGCGAAGTCGGCATTCGCCCTGTCGAAGTTGCCCCGGAATCGGATCATCGCCTTGGCGAACCCGAGCATGGTGATCTCGAACCCTTGGATGAGGTGCGCCGCAACCTCGCGTACCGTCCACTCGCCGCACAGACTCGGCGTGGCCCAGCCGGTGTCGTCGAGTGATTCCAGCATGTCGGCCACAGCGACGCGTTCGGCGGCAATCATGTCGATCAGAGCCATGGCGCGAACGCTACCCCCATCGGTGATTCCACCACCGTGGCACCCCGTTCGAGCGGTGGACATGTGCTCGGTAGCCTGCGGCCCATGTCCATCGATCCCGTCGATGGTTCCGCGACCATCGGCTTTCTCGGGCCGAGCGGGACCTTCACCGAGCAGGCCCTCCGATCGCAACCCGACCTGGCGGGCGCCAAGCTTCGTCCCTGCGAGTCGTTTTCCGACGTGCTGTTCGCCGTCGCCGAGGGCGAGCTCGACCTGGGGTTCGTCGCGGTCGAGAACGCCATCGAGGGAACGGTGAACATCTCGATGGACACGCTCGCCTTCGACGTGGATCTGCGGATCCAGCGCGAGGTGATTCTCCCGGTCGAGATGAACCTTCTGGTCTCACCGGGCGTGACCCTCGACCAGGTGAGGCGGGTTGCCTCCTTCCCCCACGCGTACGCGCAGTGCCGTGGATGGCTGCGCGCCAACCTGCCGGGGGTCGAGCTAGTTGCGGCGAACTCCACGGCGGGCGCTGCTGCGATGCTGGCCGATCGCGCCGACCCGGGTCTCGCCGCGATCGCGAATCGGCGTGCGGCCGAGGTGTACGGCCTGGACGTGCTCGCGAGCGACATCGAGGATCACCCGGGGAACGCAACCCGGTTCATGCTGGTGGGCCGCGAGGGCATCCCAGGTCCGACCGGCCACGACAAGACGTCGATCGTGGTGTTCCAGCGTGCCGACGCACCGGGCTCCCTGCTTGCCATCCTGCAGGAGTTCGCGGCGCGACGGATCAACCTGTCGCTGCTGGTGTCCCGGCCGACCAAGACCGCCCTCGGCGACTACTGCTTTCTGCTCGAGCTCGACGGGCACATCGCCGACGAGGTGGTTGCCGACTGCCTTCGGTCGCTGCGCACGAAACACGACGTGAAGTTCCTCGGTTCGTACCCGGCCGCCGGTCCGGCGGGCGAAACGGCTCGCGACGAGGCCGAGGCGAACCGCATCGAGGCCGACGCGTGGGTCGAATCGCTGCGGGGCGAGATCATCGAGGCGTGAACGGGCGGCGCTGCTAGGTTCGGCGGCTCGCGGCGCACGTCGCGATGCCCGGGAGAGATGGCAGAGCGGACGATTGCGACGGTCTTGAAAACCGTTGAGGTGCAAGCCTCCGGGGGTTCGAATCCCCCTCTCTCCGCCACACGGATCCCCTGACGTACCAAGGGGTCCGAACCCGATTGGGCGGTTCGTGGTTGCTCCACCCGTACGATGGCCGTACGATGGCCGTACGCCGGGATCGGAGACGTCACGCAATGAGCACGCCCACTCGGACACGGTCCAAGCGACTGGAGATCCGCACCACTGCCGAAGAACGCGATCTCATCGACCGGGCTGCGATCGCGAGCGGCACGGATCTCACAACGTTCATCGTCACCCATATCACTGACGCCGCCCGCGAGGTTCTCGCCGATCGCGACCGATTCGTCCTGTCTCCCGAAGTCGCGTCCGAATGGGATCGCATCAACGGTCGACCGGCGCAGACCCTCGCGGGGCTTCGAGCGCTCATGAAGCGGCCATCTCCGTTCACAGCGTGACCGCTGCCTACCGTCCGCCGCGCCGCCTCGACCCCAACGACGACGTCGGTACCTTCGTTTGCCGATCATCCGAACAGACCACCTGGCTGCGCCACCACGCTCGACAATCGGCATCCACGGGCACCACCAGAGTGTTCGTCGTGACAGCCCAGGATGAGGTGCGCGTCGTTGCGTTCTACGCGTGGTGCATGGCCCAACTCGACGTCCAAGCGGCACCGACAAGGCTCCTCAAGGGCGCCGGTCGCTATCCCCAACCCGTACCGCTGCTCGCCCGACTCGGCGTCGACACCCAACACGAGGGCAACGGCCTCGGCGCCGGACTCCTCGTCGACGCGATCACACGCCTCCTCGCCCTCAGCGGGGACATTGGCTGCCGCGGTCTCATCATCCACGCCGAGAACGACGACGCCCGCGCGTTCTATCTCCACCTCGTACCCGAACTCGAAACCAGCCCCACCGACCCGCTCCACCTCGTCCTGCTCATGAAGGACGCTCGCACAACGCTTCTTCCCTGACCATCTCCCACACCGCCATCGGCTGACCGTCACCGTCGGCATCGGCGGGCCCCCCCCTCCCCCCGCCCCCGCGCCCCCGGGAGTCTCCGCCCATGAGGGGGCACCACCACACGCCCTCTCGCCCCCCCCTCCCCCCCGGCCCCAGC
>OEIV010000011.1_pt1 | contig 134042 bp, 120 predicted proteins | sample 1539231 | NCBI WGS metagenome assembly OEIV01 (sample SAMN03794762, study PRJEB22550) | activated sludge metagenome | feature: wastewater treatment plant; material: activated sludge; isolation source: Wastewater treatment plant of a petroleum refinery complex | place: Argentina: Buenos Aires ...
CGATGGCCATGCTCGGCACGTTCATCCTGCTGTTCGGCTGGTTCGGGTTCAACGCGGCGTCGACGTTCGCTGCGACCGACGTGCAGTTCGCGACGGTGGCGGCCAACACGGCCATCGCCGGTGCGTTCGGCGCCATCGCGAACATCCTGTTCATGATGTACACCCGGGACAAGAAGCCTGATCCCGGCATGATGGCCAACGGCATGCTCGCCGGCCTCGTCGCCATCACGGCTCCCTGCGCGTTCGTCGACCCGTGGGCCGCCGCCGTCATCGGCATCATCGCCGGCGTGCTGGTGGTCTTCTCGGTGGAGTTCTTCGAGAAGCGCGGCATCGACGACGTCGTCGGCGCCATCTCGGTCCACGGGGTGTGCGGCAGCTTCGGTGTGCTCGCCGTCGGCATCTTCGCCAACGGCACCTACGGCGCCGGCTGGAACGTGACGACCGAGGGCGCTGCCGCCGAGTCCAAGAAGGGCGTGATGGGAATCCTGGGCGGCGACTTCGGGCTCGGTGCCCGCCAGCTCGGGGCGCAGGCCATCGGAGTCGTGGTCCTCTGGACCGTGATCCTGGGAATCGCCTACGGCTTCTTCTTCATCCAGAACAAGCTGACCAAGGGCGGCATCCGCTCCAAGGAGGCCGACGAGCTCGAAGGCCTCGACCGTCCCGAAATGGGCGTGATGGCCTACCCCGAGTTCACCCATCAGGACGTCACCCCTTGGCTCGACGAGGAGGCGCACAAGCACCACACCGCCACCCCGGTCTGACCATCGGGTCCTCGTGACCCATCGGTGACCTTCACTGGCCGGCCGGACGCCGGGGGACGATGGTTCCCCGGCGTCCGGTTCGTCCGAATCCCGGCGTGGCGACACGCATCACCGCTCGCCGACTCCCCGCTCCCCGCTCCCCCGTTCCCTCCCCGGAAGCACCTCCCCGTGATCGCTCTCGTCGTCGCCCATCTGATCGGAGGCCTCGCTCTCGTCGCGACCGGCCGCCGCCTCGGGCGCATCGCGTTTCCGCTCGCCGCAGCGATCCCCGCGGCGACCACCGGGTGGGCGATCACGCACGCGGGCGACGTGCTCGACGGGCATCGCCCCGCCCAGGTGGTGCGCTGGGTACCAGACCTTCACCTCGATCTCGCGGTTCGACTCGACGGCTTCTCGCTCGTGATGGTGCTCGTCGTCTCCGTCGTCGCATCGCTCGTGCTGCTCTACGCGTGGAGCTACTTCGACCACGCATCGGATCGCCCGCTTGCTCGCCTCGCCGGACTCCTGCTCGTCTTCACCGGGGCGATGGTCGGCGTGGTGGTCGCATCGAACCTCCCCACACTGTTCGTCGCGTGGGAACTCACGTCGATCTCGTCCTACCTCCTGATCGGCTGGGACGACACCAACCCCACCGCCCGTGCCTCGGCCCTCCAGGCCCTGCTCACCACCGGCGCGGGCAGCCTCGCGATGCTCGGTGGCTTCGTGCTGATCGCGAACGCCGCCGGAACCTCCGACCTGTCGCGACTCGTCGACCATCCGCCGACCGGCACCGCAGCGACGGTCGGCATGGTGCTCGCGCTCATCGGCGCGTTCGCCAAGTCGGCACAGTTCCCGTTCTCCGCCTGGCTCTCGGGTGCGATGGTGGCGCCCACCCCGGTGAGCGCCCTGCTGCACTCGGCCACCATGGTGAAGGCGGGCGTCTACCTGATCGCACGACTGGCACCCGTCTTCGTCGACCAGCCGGCCTGGCGACCGATCGTGTGGGGCGTCGGGCTCGTCACGATGATCACGGGTGCGCTCAAGGCGCTGCGCGAGGTCGACCTGAAGGGCATCCTCGCCGGCGGCACGGTGAGCCAACTCGGGTTCCTCGTGGTGATCTTCGGCACGGGGACTCGCGAATCGACCGAGGCCGGCATCGTGGTGCTCGTCGCGCACGCCGCGTTCAAGGCCGCGCTGTTCCTGGTGGTCGGCATGGTCGACCACATGGCCCACACTCGCGACATCCGGGCGCTCGGACGGTACGGGCCGGGGTGGCGGCCGGCACAGGTCGTGTTCGCGGCATCGTGTGCGTCGATGGCCGGGCTCCCGTTGGTGTTCGGGTTCGTCGGGAAGGAGGCGGCGTTCGACGCGCTCGCCAACGCCCACGCTGGCGGCTCGGCCGTGGTGCTCGCTGGGCTCGTCGCCGGATCTGCCCTCACCTTCGCCTACACCGCACGCCTGCTCCTCGGCGCGTTCACCACCGTCGAGGTCGGCACGGACCGCCCGGCATCGCCGGGCCCGGCCGCGGCCGAGAGCGCCACCGGGCCAGTCGCCGCCGCGCCGCCACCCGCCACGGCATTCTGGGCCGTGTCGGTTCCGCTCGCGACCGTCACGATCGTGCTGGGACTCGCGCCCGGCTGGGCGTCGCGGCTCGTCGGCGTCGCCGCCGGCTCCATCGACGGCGTGCAGCGTCGTCATCTCCACCTCTCGCTGTGGCACGGATTCACGCTCCCGTTGCTGCTGACCGCGTGCGTGATCATCGGCGGTTCGGCCCTGGTCGTCGGCCGCGTCGGCGTCAACCGGATGCTCGTTCGGGGCGCGTCGCCGGTCACCGGGCAACGCGCCTACAGCGCGCTCCTCAAAGGCACGCTGCGCCTCGCGGATCGCGTGACCGCCGTCGTGCAACCCGGTTCGCTCCCGCTGTACCTGGGCGTCACGCTCACCGTGATCGCCATCGTCCCCGGCGTCGCCCTGCTCGGCATGCCATTCCCCGACCTGCCCCCACTCACCACCGGCCCGGGCGACTGGGCCGCCGCCGCGTTGATCGTCGCCGGAGGGATCGCCGCGACCGTGGTGCAGGAACGAATCGCCGCAGTGCTGTGCCTCAGCGCGGTGGGCTACGGCATGGGTCTCGTGTTCATCCTGCAAGGCGCCCCCGACCTCGCGCTCACACAGGTGTGCATCGACACGCTCGGCGCCGTGGTGTTCGTGTTGGTGCTGCGCAAACTGCCCAACCGCTTCAGCGACCGCTCCACCCGTGCGGGGCACTGGATGCGCGTGGCCGTGTCGGCCGCCGTGGGCATCGCCGTGTTCGTGTTCATCGTCGCCGCCGTCGGGCTGCGCACCGAGGCGCCGGTATCGGACGAGTTCATCGCCCGCTCCCTCGGCGACGGCGGCGGGCGGAACGTGGTCAACGTCGTGATCGTCGACTTCCGCGGGTTCGACACGATGGGCGAGATCACCGTGCTCTCGATCGCCGGTCTCGGCGTGTACGGGCTCGTTCGCCTGGCCCGCCGCGAGCGCCACGAGCTCCGCACGTTCGCGCCCATCCGTCCCGAACGGCTCCGACGCCGACGGAGGACCCCATGAGGCGCTCGCTCATCCTCGACGTCGTCGTGCAGATCGTGTTCCACTCGACGCTGCTGCTGGGGATCTTCCTGCTGATGACCGGGCACAACCGCCCGGGCGGCGGATTCGTCGGCGGACTCGTCGTGGGCGCCGGCATCTCGCTGCGGTACCTCTCCGGCGGCATCGACGAGGTGCGGCGCACGGTGCCGTTCCGCCCGTGGACCATCCAGGGGTCGGGTCTGATGCTGTCGGCCACCACGGTGGTCGTGCCGGTGATCGTCGGCCGCTCGGTCATGGAACACGCGAAGTTCGACCTCCACCTGCCGTTCTACGGGGCGGTGCACATCAACACCGCCCAGTTCTTCGATCTCGGTGTCGCGCTGGTGGTGATCGGCACGATCCTCATGCTGCTCGTGGCGTTCGGCGAGACGATGCCGTCGCTCAACAACCCGTATCGCCGTCAGGAGTCCGACCGATGAGCATCGTCCTCGCCGCGTCGACGGCCCTCATGTTCTCGCTCGGCACGTACCTGCTGCTGCAGCGGCGGCTCAGCCGGCTGATCATCGGCCTCGGCCTGCTCGGGCACGGGGCGAACCTGCTGCTGCTCCTCTCGGGCGGTCGGCGGGGCGTCGCCGGCATCGTCGGTTCGTCCGACGGCAAGGTGATCGCCGACCCGATGCCACCGGCGCTCGCGCTGACCGCGATCGTCATCTCGTTCGCGGTCACCGCGTTCCTGCTGGCGCTCGCCCACCGCAGCTGGCAGCTCACCGGCAACGATCTGGTCGAGGACGACCTGGAGGACCGTCGGATCGCGCTGCTCGCGGCGGCGGCAGAGCTCGACGACGAAGAACTCGAGGTCGCCGCCGCAGCCGCAGATCCCTCGATCGCGCCGGGTCCGATCGCGGAGGCGCAGGCATGAGGCTGCTCCTGCCGCTCCCCGTGCTGGCCTGCCTGTTCGGCGCAGGAGCATCGATGGCGTTCGGGCGTCAACGCAACGCCCAGCGGGCGATCGGCACCATCGCGTTGTCGACCGCCCTCGTCGCCGCGGTCGCGATCCTTCGCCACACCGACGCCCACGGCACCGCGATCGCTCACATGGGCGGCTGGGATGCTCCGATGGGCATCGCGCTCGTGGCCGATCGCCTCTCGGGCCTCATGGCGGTCGTGTCCGCCGTGGTGCTCCTCGCCGTCTTGGTGTTCGCGATGGGCCAGCCCGGCACCGAGCAGGAACAGCCGTCGTTCCACCCCGTGTATCTCGTGCTCGCCGCCGGCGTGTTCCTCTCGTTCCTCACGGGCGACCTGTTCAACCTGTTCGTCGCGTTCGAGATGATGCTGACGGCGAGCTACATCCTCATCACGCTCGGCGGGCGCCTCGACCAGGTCCGTTCCGGCATGACCTACGTGGTGATCAACCTGGTCGCCTCGACCTTCTTCGTGGTGCTGCTCGCGCTGCTGTACGCCGCGCTCGGCACGGTCAACATGGCCGACATCTCCGAGCGGATGCACACCCTGCCGCACGGGATGCGCGTTGCGTTCGCCCTGCTGATGTTCGTGGTGTTCGGCATCAAGGCCGCCGTGTTCCCGTTGTTCTTCTGGCTCCCCGACAGCTACCCCACCGCCCCGACGGCAGTCACTGCGATCTTCGCGGGCCTCCTCACCAAGGTCGGCATCTACTGCATGATCCGCACACAGACGCTGTTGATCGCGAAGGACGACCGCATCTCGCGGTTCCTGCTGGTGATCGCTGGGCTCACGATGATCATCGGCGTGCTCGGCGCGATCGCGCAGAACGACATCAAGCGCATCCTGAGCTTCCACATCGTCAGTCAGATCGGCTACATGGTGTTGGGACTCGGGCTGTTCACCGTGGCGGGAATCGCCGCCGCGATCTTCTATGCGCTGAACCAGATCGTGCTGAAGAGCACGCTGCTGCTGGTGGGCGGACTCGTCGACCACGGCGCCGGATCGTCGGGACTGACGCGAGTCGGTGGGCTCGCCCGCAGGTTCCCGATCCTCGCTTGGCTGTTCCTGCTGCCCGCGCTCAGCTTGGCGGGCATCCCGCCCTTCGCCGGATTCGTCGCCAAGCTCGGCATCATTCGCTCCGGCCTCGACGCCGGCCAGGGTCTCGTGGTCGCAGTGAGCCTCGCGGTCAGCCTGCTCACGCTGTTCTCGATGTCGAAGATCTGGAACGGCGCGTTCTGGGGCGAGGTCGAACTGGTCGTCGAGCCCGAAGACGGGCCGACCGCCCGTTGGGGTGCGACGGTACCGATGCTGGGAGCGACGGGTGTGCTGGTTGCGGTATCGGTCGCGCTCGCCGTCTTCGCCGGGCCCCTGTATTCGCTGTGCGAACGGGCCTCGACGGCGCTGCTCGACCCGCACGACTACCTGCGTACGGTGCTGCCGTGACGCGCGGCGACCGGCTCGGACGCGCCGCGCTTGCCGGATGGCTCGCCGCCATGTGGGTGCTCCTGTGGGGCGAGGTCACCGCGCAGAACGTGGCGAACGGCGTGATCCTCGGCGCGATCCTCACGATGCTCGTGCCTCCGTCGACCCTCGGGGACGATCCCGTGACCGTGCGGATCGGGCCCGCGCTGTCGTTCGCCGTGTGGTTCGCGAAGGCGCTGGTGTTGTCGAACGTGGCGGTGGCCAAGGAGGTGCTGGCGCCGTCGGAGCGGAGCGGCATCCGGCCGGCCGTGATCGCCGTGCGGCTGCGAACGCGGTCCGGTCGCCTCGCGACGGTGATCGCGAACGCCATCACCCTCACACCCGGCACGATGACCGTCGACGCCCGGGGCCGCCCACCGGTGCTGTTCATCCACGTCATGTCCTACGAGAACCGGGATTCGGTAATCGACGACGTGATCGACCTGGAGCGACGGGTCGTCGACGCGTTCGGCACGGCCGAGGAACGCGCAGCGATCTGCGGCGACACGTCGGGACCGAGCTCGGAGGTCGCCTCATGATCGTCGCCGCACTGGCACTTCTCGCCCTCGGCGGCGCGGGCTTCTGCTATCGGCTCGTCATCGGGCCGAACCTGTCGGACCGTCTCGTGTCGGCCGACGGGCTGCTGACGATCGTCGTGATCGCGATGATCGCCTGGTCGGCCTACACCGATCGCTCCACCTTCCTGATCGTCGGCGTCGTCGTCGCGCTCGTCGGGTTCCTCGGCACCTCGATCGTCGCCCGGTTCATCGAGGGCCGGCGATGACGGCCACCCTCGCCGCCCAACTCGCCGATATCGGCGGCTCGGTGCTCATCGCGGTCGGCGCCCTGTTCGTCGCGCTCGCAGGGATCGGCCAGGTGCGCTTCGCCGATCTGTTCGTGCGGATGCACATCGCGACCAAGCCGCCCACGCTCGGTCTCCTGCTCGTTGCGGTCGGCGCGGCCCTGCAACTCAGAACGCTCGGCGCGGTCGCGGCGCTCGTGTTGATCGTCGCGCTGCAGTTCCTGACCGCACCCGTGTCGGCCCACCTCGTCGGGCGCGCCGCTCACCGCAAGGGCGAATGGGAGCACGACGGAGCGGTCGAAGACGATCTGTCCGAGGTCGACGAGCTCTGAGCGGGGTCGGTCCCGCAGCGGGCGGGCACGGCCTACGGTGGGCGCCGATCGCACTGCGGGCCGTCCGCCCGCGCAACGCACGGGGGACGCCATGACCGCTCAGCGCACCGAGTTCAACCTGTCGTCGGTATTCGGAGCCATCGCCGCGGAGGTTCCCGACCGGGAAGCGGTCGTGTGGCGCGACCGCAGGCTCACGTTTGCCCAAATCGACGAGCGCATCAACCGCTTCGCCCAGGTGCTCGCCTCGGCCGGGCTGGGCCATCGGCGCGAGCGATCCGAGTTGGCGGGCCACGAGTCCGGCCAGGACCACGTGGCGATTTACCTCCGCAACGGCAACGAGTGGATCGAAACCTGGCTCGGCGCCTACCGAGCCCGAACCGTTCCGATGAACGTGAACTACCGCTACGTCGACGAGGAGCTGCTCTACCTGCTCAACGACTCGCAGGCGACCGCGCTGCTGTTCCACGCCGACTTCGCGCCGGTCGTCGAGCGTGTGCGCGCAGAGCTCCCGCGGATCGAGCTGCTCATCCAGGTCGCCGACGACTCGGGCAACGCGCTGCTCGACGGCGCGCTCGCCTACGAGGACTGTCTTGCCGCTGCGGCCCCGACCCCTCCCCCCGTCACGCCGATGCCGGACGACCTGTACGCCATCTACACGGGTGGCACGACGGGGATGCCCAAGGGTGTGCTGTGGCGCCAGCACGACATCTTCGTGCAGGCCATGGGCGGCCGGCCCTTCGGCAGCCCCGACGCGATGACGTCGTACGAGGCGGTCGCCGAGAACGCGCGCAACGGCGGCGGGCTGATCCGGCTGTTGATGATTCCGCCGTTCATGCACGGCGCCGCACAATGGGGATCGTTCCACGCCTTCACCAACGGCAGCGCCGTCGTCATCCCCGACGACGTGACGCGCTTCGACGCCGCCGACGCGCTCCGGATCGCTGAACGGGAGAAGGTGAGCGCCATCGCGCTGGTCGGCGACGCCATGGCGCGCCCGATGATCGACGAGCTCGAACGCAACCGCTACGACCTGTCGAGCCTGCTCGCGATCTCGAACGGCGGCGCGCCGATGACGCCGACGGTCAAAGCCCGTTTGCTCGACCTGCTGCCCCACGTGCTACTGCGCGACGCGGTCGGTTCGTCGGAGACGGGTATCCAGATGAACAAGCTGTCGGCCGCCGGCGGCGAGGTCACGAGCGGCACGTTCGAGCGGATCTCCGACACGGTCGTGGTCGACGCGACGATGACCCGAATCCTCGAGCCGGACGACGACGAGATCGGATGGCTCGCGCAGCGCGGCGAGGTGCCGCTCGGCTACCTCGGCGATGCGGCGAAGACGGCGCGCACGTTCCCGGTCATCGAGGGCGTCCGGCATTCCATCCCGGGCGACCGGGCGCGCCTGCTGCCCGATGGCGACGTCGAGCTGCTCGGCCGCGACGCCGTCACGATCAACTCGGGCGGCGAGAAGATCTTCGCCGAGGAGGTGGAACGCGCCGTCGCCGCACATCCGGGCGTCTCCGACGTGATCGTGGTGGGTCGACCGTCCGAGCGCTGGGGCCAGGAGGTCGTCGCGATCGTCGTGGCCGCCGAGGGTGCGATGCTCGACGACGAGTCGCTGCTCGCCGAATGCTCGAAGCACCTCGCCCGCTACAAGTTGCCGAAGGCGTTCATCGTCCGCGACCGCATCGAGCGCTCGCCGGCGGGCAAGGCCGACTATCGCTGGGCACGCGACCAGGCGGCGGCCGAACCAGCGTGACCCTCAGCCGAGGGATCGCAGCATCGCTGTCTGGGTGACCGTCGCGATGTGCTCGCCGGTCTCGCTCCACAGGTGCAGCACGCCGTTGGCGAGCCCGTTGCCCACGTTCGTGCAGGTCGAATCGATGCCGATCCAGGTGCCGCGCGCCTCGCCGAACACATGCAGCGAGATCTGGAGCGAGACGCTGCCCACGGGGCGAGTTCCGTCGCCGAGCGCAGGCACCAACGCCGAGCCCAGCGCGTCGCCGGGAATCGTGAGGATCGCCGGATCCCACGGCCCACCGGCAGGCGCCGGCGGGTCGGTGAACCGGAACCACAGCGCGATCCGCGGAGCAGAGCCGCCTGTGTCGTCGGCGCCGGCTGTGTCGGTTGCGGCGACCTGCCATTCGGTGTTGTCGAGGAACCCGAGCGGGTAGTCGAGCACCGAGTCGGGACGTTGCACCACCGGCGTGACCTCGGGCGGCGCGCCGAACACGGCGGGCCGACGAAGGGGCGACAGGCGCGGGCCGTCGAGCATCGGGTCGGTGAAGACGGCGGTGACCGCCACGTTCGACGCGTCCGGAGGCGCCGTGGCGTCGCGCAACGCACCGAACACCTGGGCACCGCGCCGCCCGTTGCGCAGCACTTCGACCCGGGTGGCCACCGGACCGCACGCGACGGGCAGGCAGAACACCGCGCTGGCGCTCGCGAGTCGCAGATCGGGGCGGTCGAGAACCGACTCCATCGCTCGCAGCGCCGCCGCCGCGACGACGCCACCCTGGGCGAAGAACAGCCCCCAGGCATCGCCGATGAACGAGTGCACGAGCGTCGGATCGTCGGCGTCGACCTGCGGCGTCGTCCCGGTCACGATGTTCGGCGGAGCGTCAACCATGGCGCCCAGCGTACTGGACACCTGTCCAGTGTCAGCGCCGGAGCGGGTCGCTCCCACGGTCGGACCAGTCGCGCACGCGCGGCGACCCCACGATCGCCACTTCGCCCTTCGCCACACCGATCCGCTGCGTGGGGTAGATGCCCCGATGCGACGAGAACACGTACGCGACCACGCACCCGATCGCGAGGGGAACGATCGCAGCGCTGCCGAACAGTTCGACCCCCATGATCGTGCACGCGAGCGGCGTGTTGGCTGCGCCGGCGAACACCGCCACGAACCCGACGGCCGCCAGCAGCGCAACCGGTAGCCCGAGCGCGGGCGCGATCGCGGCGCCAGCCGTCGACCCGATGACGAACAGCGGCGTCACCTCGCCGCCTGGAAAGCCCGACCCGAGCGCGATTGCGGTGAACACGATCTTGAGCACCGGCAGGGCCAGCGAGCCGCGCTGCCCCGCGAGCGCATGGTCGATGAGCGGCAGCGAGAGGCCCAGCTCGTCGCGGCCGAACACGGCGACCAGCGCGATGGTCGCGACGCCGCCGACGACCGGTCGCAGCGGCGGCCACGAGACGCGGGCGGCGAGGCGGCGGATCAGATCGGTCAACTCCATGAACGCGACCCCGGCGAGGCCGAACAGCAGCCCCGCCAGCGCCACCTTCGCCGCGAGCGCTACGTCGAGATCGACACCCAACTGGGGTCGTGGTGCGTGGCGGTGGCCGAGCCCCCGCACGGTCAGGTCGCCGACCAGCGAGGCGGTGAGTGCCGGCACGAGCGCGTCGTAGCGAACCCGCCCTATCGCCTGCACCTCGAGCGCGAAAACGGCGCCGGCGAGCGGAACGCCGAACACCGAACCGAACCCGGCCGCGATCGCAGCGATCAGCATGGTGCGGCGATCCCCGGGTCGAAGGCGGAGCAGCCGCGAGGCGAGGTCGGTCAGGCTGCCCGACATCTGGATGGCGGTGCCCTCGCGGCCGACCGAGGCCCCGAACAGGTGACTCGTGAGCGTGCCCACCAGCACGAGGGGGGCGAGACGCCGCGGCAGCCACGCCGTCGGCTCGTGGATCTCGTCGATGATCATCGCGTTGCCGCCGGCCGAGCGACCGCCCAGGTAGTGGTACACCGCGCCAACCGCCAGGCCCGCCGGCGGCAGCAGGTACAGCAGCCACGGCCGATCGATCCGAGCACCGGTCACCCGCTCGAGGGCTTCGAGAAACACGTACGAGGCCGACCCGGCGAGCACCCCCGACACCGCGCCCAACACGATCCAGCGGCCCAGGTGCACGATCAGGCGGCCCTGCTCGCCCAACCGGCCGAACGCTGGCGCATCGGGCGCGGGCCCGTCGGACGCGGTCCCGGCGGACGCGGTCCCGGCGGATTCAGTCGGCATGGGGGCGGGCTCGGGCCGGTCGGTGCTCATCGGTTCCCTCAAAGGAGTCGGGCCCGAACCGAGCGGATCGACGCGTTGGCGGCGCGCTCCCACTCAACCTGGTCCGGACGGATCACGTTGGTAGGAGCCATCAGCCCGTGCGGGCGGTTCACGGCGAGCCCCATCGCCGCTGTCGAGGTTACCGCCTCGCGTCCGGCGATCAGCGACCGCGGTCCTCGAAGCGGTAGCCGAGGCCCGGCTCGGTGTGGAAGTAGCGCGGCGTCGACGGCGCGGGTTCCAGCTTCGCCCGCACCTGCCCCATAAACACACGCAGATAGTTGGCCTCGGTCCCGTATTCGGGCCCCCACACCCGACGCAGCAGGTCGCGCTGGCTCACCAGCCGGCCCCGTTCCCGCACGAGCGCCTCGACCAGGCGCCATTCGGTCGGAGTGAGGTGCACGGCCACGAACGCGTCGCCCTCGCGGCGCCGCACCTCGGCCCGGGCGAGATCGACCACGAAGTCCGCTGTCTCAACCTCGGGGGCCTCGTCGGCGCCGGTTCCTGCGGCCGCCCGGCGCAGGTGCGCCCGCACCCGGGCGAGCAGCTCGTCCATCGAGAACGGCTTGGTCACGTAGTCGTCGGCGCCGGCGTCGAGCGCCCGCACCTTGTCGCGGTCATCGTGGCGCGCCGACAGGACGAGGATCGGGATCTTCGTCCAACCCCGGATCGCTGCGATCACGTCATGGCCATCCATCACCGGGAGCCCGAGACCGAGCACCACGAGCGCCGGCCGTTCCGCGGCGACGCTGTCGATCGCCGCCGCTCCGTCGGGAGCGGTGATCACGCGTAGCCCCGCGGCGGCGAGCGTCACTTCCATGGCGCGGCGAAACGCCGGCTCGTCGTCGACGACGAGGACCAGCGGAGCGGGGCCGGTCGAGGCGGTCGCGCCGTCCGCGGTGTTCGCGGTGTTCGTCGCGTTCACGCTGCCGACCTCGTTGGTGACGGCGCCGATCTCGGCAGGTGGACCGACGCGGTCGTGCCGCCGCCGGGTGCGTCATCGAGTTCCAATCGTCCCCCCATCTGCGCCAGAAAGCCGACGACCACCGCCAGGCCGAGCCCGGTTCCGGTCACGCGATCGGTGTCACCGACCCGCTGGAACGGCAGCAGTACCTCGTCGCGCCGGTCGCGCGGGATGCCGGGCCCCTGGTCGACGACGCGCACGACCACGTCCTCGGCCCCTGCGGTGGCATCGACTCGCACCGTGCCGCCCCCCGGCGACCACTTGCACGCGTTGTCCACGAGGTTCGCGAGCACGCGCTCCAACAACCCGACGTCGACGAGCACCAACGGAAGGTCGCTCGGCACCGTCACGTCGATGGTGACGCCGCGGTGATCGATGGTCGCGAGTGCGGAGGGAACCACGTCGTCGATCGATGTCGGCCGCAGTGTCAGGTTCACCGCGTCGGCCTGGATCCGGCTCATCTCGAGCAGGTTCGTCACCAGCGCGTGCAGCCGCTCGGAGTACGCCAGGATCGTGTCGAGGAACTCGCGGCGCAGGGGTTCCTGCGCCCCGACATCGGGTTGCACGAGGGTCGAGGCCGCCGCCTGGATCGCGGCGATCGGCGTGCGCAGATCGTGCGACAGCGCCGCCAGCAAGCCCGCGCGCAGGTCGTTTGCGTCGGCGAGGCGCCGCGCATCCGCGGCGATTCGGTGGAGGCGGCGCCGCTCGATGCCATCGGCGAGCTGGACGCAGAACGCGTCGAGGATGTCGGGGTCCACCTCGCCCGCGTCGGCGCCGCGCACGATCAGACGGCCGACCTCGCCGATCGGCAATTCCCACCCACGCCCAGCGACCGGCGCGTCGCGCTCCGCGCCGTCGGAGTCGTGGTCGGGGTCACCCTCACCCTGAACCTCACCCTGAACCTCACGCTCCGAAGTGGAGGCTGCCTCGACGTCCCAGCCGTCGCCGGTGCGGACCTCGACCGCGACCTCGCCGGCGTCGAGCACCTCTCGGAGCAGCCCGAGAATCGCGTCGAGCGGATCCTCCGACGCCGATGCCGTGCCGGACAGGGCGGCGAGGGTGGCCGCATCGCCGCGCATGCGGCTGGCCTCGGTCGTGCGACGCGCGGCCGATGCCACGAACGAGCCGATCACCCAGGCGTTCGCGAGGAAGACGAAGAGCGCAACGAGGTTCTCCGGGTCGCCGATCGTCCACGTGTGGAGTGGTGGCGTGAAATACCAGTTGACCGCGAGGAACGAGACGACGGCCGCCAGGGCCGCCGGTTGGAACCCACCGATGACCGCGACGGTCGCGACCACGAGGGTGAAGACGAGAAGGTCCGTCGGCAGGCCCACGTCGGCTCGCACCTGCGCCAGAGTGGCCGTGACTACCGCCGGGGCCACGACGGCGCCGACCCATCCCCAGATCCGGCGGCGGCGCGGCAGCCCGGCGGCGGCGCGGCGGGGCGCAATCCGGCGGTTCGCGGGCGGATCCGACTGCGGTCGTGGGGCGGTGGCGTCGCTCTGGTTCGGCGTGATCACGTGCACATCGATGTCGCCCGCCCGCCGGACGACGTCGTTGATCACCGATCCGCGCAGGAGTTCCTGCGCGCGACTGCGCGCCGAGGCGCCCATCACGATCTGGGTCGCATTGTGACGGCGGGCGAAGCGAACCAGCGCCTCCGCGACATCGCCGGCACCGACCTCGCGGTAGGTCCCGCCGACGGCGAGGAGGATCTCACGGTTGGCCGCAAGCGACGCTCCCGGCGCGCCACCGAGCCCGTCGGCGCCGCGGATGTGCACCCCGAACAGCTCGCCCCGGCTGCGCGCCGCCATCCGGGCCGCCCGGCGGATCACGTGCTCGTTGCCGGGCGCGCCCGTGATCGCAACCACCACCCGCTCGCGGGTCTCCCAGCGACCTTCAATGCCGTGTTCCTCGCGGTAGCGCTGGAGCCCCTCGTCCACCCGGTCCGCCACCCACATGAGCGCCAGCTCGCGCAGCGCGGCCAGGTTGCCGAGCCGGAAGTAGTGATCGAGCGCCGCGTCCACCCGGTCGGCGGGGTACACGTTGCCGTGGGCGAGCCGCCGCCGCAGCGCCTCGGGAGTCTGGTCGACCAGGTGCACCTGATCGGCGGCGCGCACGATCTCATCGGGGATGATCTCCTGCTGCTCGATCCCCGTCACCTGCTCCACGACGTCGTTGAGCGACTCCAGATGCTGGATGTTGACGGTCGAGATGACGTCGATGCCGGCGTCGAGGAGTTCCTCGACGTCTTGCCAACGCTTCTCGTGGCGAGAACCCGGCGCGTTCGTGTGCGCCAACTCGTCGACCAGCACCACGGCCGGGGCTCGCCGCAGCACCCCGTCGACGTCGAGTTCGGTCAGCGTCGCCCCGCGGTACAGGACTTCGCGCCGCGGAAGGATCTCGAGGTCGCCGATCTGCGCCGCGGTGTACGCACGACCGTGGGTTTCGACGATGCCGACCACCACGTCGGTGCCGCGGGATTGGCGACGAGCGCCCTCCTGCAACATGGCATAGGTCTTGCCGACGCCCGGCGCCGCTCCGAGGTAGATACGCAACGAACCACGAGCCATCGTCGAACAGTCTCGCTCAGCCGGCGGCATCCAACGCGAGATTGAGCTGCAACACGTTGACCCCTGGCTCGCCGAGCAGGCCGAGCGCTCGACCGTCGGTGTTCTCGGCGATCAGCGACCGAACGGCTGCGACGTCGAGCCCGCGCTCCTCCGCCACCCGTTCGGCCTGCAGCCGAGCGTTCGCTATCGAGATGTGCGGGTCGAGCCCCGACCCCGAGGCGGTCACCGCGTCGGCGGGCACCAACGCGTCGGCGGCAAGCCCGTTGGCCGACCGGTACGCAGCGGCACGCGTGCGGACCTGCTTCGCGAGCTCCGGGTTGCTCGGCCCGAGATTCGACGCGCCGGATGCGGCGCCGTCGTACCCGTCGCCCGCCGCCGAGGGCCGCGGCCAGAAGTAGCCGGGCTCGCTGAAGGGCTGGCCGAGGAGCGTCGAGCCGACCGCCTGCCCGTCGCGTTCGGCGATCGAGCCGTTGGCGGCGCCGGAGAAGCCGATCTGGGCGAGCCCGGTGATGGCGAGCGGATAGATCAGACCGCACAGCACGGTGAAGGCCAGCATCATCGCGACCGCGGGTACGAATTGGCGCCTCATCACTTGACTCCCATCGCAGAGATCAACAGGTCGATCAGCTTGATGCCGAGGAACGGCGTGATCAGCCCGCCGCCTCCGTAGATCAGCAGGTTCCGGCGCAGCAGCGCACCGGCGCTCGACGGCCGGAACTTCACGCCTCGCAGGGCGAGCGGGATCAGGGCCACGATGATCAGCGCGTTGAAGATCACCGCGCTCAGGATCGCCGAGCGGGGACTCGCGAGCCCCATGATGTTCAGCCGGTCGAGCGCCGGCAGCACGCCGCCGAACATCGCCGGGATGATCGCGAAGTACTTGGCCACGTCGTTCGCGATCGAGAACGTCGTGAGTGAACCCCGGGTGATCAGGAGCTGCTTGCCGATCTCGACGATCTCGATCAGCTTGGTCGGGTCGGAGTCGAGATCGACCATGTTCCCGGCTTCCTTGGCCGCCTGGGTTCCCGTGTTCATGGCCACGCCCACGTCGGCTTGAGCGAGCGCCGGCGCGTCGTTGGTGCCGTCGCCGGTCATCGCGACGAGCCGTCCGCCCTCCTGCTCCTTGCGGATCAGCGCCATCTTGTCCTCGGGCGTCGCCTCGGCCAGGAAGTCGTCGACCCCCGCCTCGCCGGCGATCACGCTGGCCGTCACCGGGTTGTCGCCGGTGATCATCACGGTGCGGATGCCCATCGCGCGCAGCTGGTCGAACCGCTCGGCCATGCCGGGCTTCACGACGTCCTTCAGGTAGATGACGCCCAACACCCGAGCGCTCCGACCGGCGTGCTCGGCGACAACCAGCGGCGTGCCGCCCTTCGACGACACACCCTGAACGAGGGTGTCGAGCTCGGCGGGGACCACACCGCCGGAGCCCGACACCCAGCGCTGAACCGAGTCCGCGGCGCCCTTTCGGACGCTTCGGTCGGCCAGATCCACACCCGACATGCGGGTCTGCGCCGTGAAGGGCACCAGTTCGCCCGCCGGCACGGTCGCCGGGTCGAGGTTGTAGTTGCGTGCAGCAAGCTCGACGATCGAGCGCCCTTCGGGAGTCTCGTCCGCGAGGCTCGCCGCCAACGCCGACGCGGCGACATCCGCGTCGGTCACGCCGTTGACCGGCAGGAACTCGGCCGCTTGGCGATTGCCGTACGTGATCGTTCCGGTCTTGTCGAGCAGCAGCGTCGCACAGTCGCCCGCAGCCTCGACCGCTCGGCCCGACATCGCCAACACGTTGCGGCGCACCAGCCGGTCCATGCCCGCGATGCCGATCGCCGACAGCAGCCCGCCGATGGTGGTGGGGATGAGGCACACCAGCAGCGCCACCAACACCACAACCGACTGGTCGGCGTGGGAGTAGTGGGCGAAGAACTGCAACGTGACCGTCGCCAGCAAGAAGATGATGGTCAGCCCGGCGAGCAGGATGTTCAGCGCCACCTCGTTCGGCGTCTTCTGGCGTTCCGAGCCCTCGACCAGCGCAATCATTCGGTCGACGAAGGTCTCCCCCGGTCGAGCGGTGATCCGCACGACGATCTGGTCCGACAGCACGCGGGTGCCGCCGGTGACCGCGGAACGGTCGCCGCCCGACTCACGCACGACGGGCGCCGACTCACCGGTGATGGCCGACTCGTCGACCGTGGCGATCCCCTCGACGATGTCGCCGTCGGACGGGATCAGCTCGCCAGCGTCGACGACGACCTCGTCGCCGAGCTGAAGGTCGGCGCTCGAGACGTCTTCCACGCCTCCGTCCGCGAGCCGACGATGCGCCACCGTCTCGCTGCGGGTCTTGCGCAGCGTGTCGGCCTGCGCCTTGCCACGCCCCTCGGCGACGGCTTCGGCCAGGTTCGCGAACAACACCGTGAACCAGAGGAACGCGGCGGTGATACCGGCGAACACGTTCTCGGCACGCGAGGACGAGTTCAGGTCGACCACGAACAGCACCGTCGTGAGCACGCTCCCGACGAGCACGACGAGCATCACGGGGTTGCGGGCCTGGACCCGCGGCGACAACTTGCGAACGGCGTCGATCGACGCGCTGCGCAGCATCGCAACATCAAGCACCTGTGCGGTGCCGGAGGACTCGGTCACGTCAGCTCCTTCAGAGTCCGAGATGCTCGACCAGCGGGCCAAGCGCGAGAACGGGGAAATAGGTCAAACCCACGACGATCACGACGACGCCCACCAGCAGCCCGGCGAACAGCGGCGTTCCCGTGGGGAACGTCCCGGCGGATGCGGGCACCTTCTGTTTGCGACCGAGCGAACCGGCGATCGCCAGCACGGGCACCATGAGCGTGAATCGGCCGATCAGCATCGACAGGCCGAGCGTGGTCTCGTACCAGGTGTTGGTCACCGTGAGACCGCCGAACGCCGAGCCGTTTTTGTTGCCCGCCGAGGCGAAGGCGTACACCATCTCGCTCAACCCGTGCGGTCCCTGGTTGAGCAGCCCCTCGAGCCCGAATCGGCTGACGATCGAGATCGCCGAGAACACGAGCACGGCGAAGGGCACGAACAGGATGTAGAGCACGACGAGTTTCACCTCGGCCGCCTGGATCCGCTTGCCCAGATACTCCGGGGTTCGCCCCACCATCAGCCCGGCGATGAACACCGCGAGCAGCACGAACACGAGCATCCCGTAGAGGCCGGAGCCGACGCCGCCCGGCGAGACTTCGCCGAGCAGGATGCTGAAGAGCGCCGCGCCACCGCCGGCGGGCGACATCGAATCGTGGGCGCAGTCGACGGCGCCGGTCGAGGTGCCCGTGGTGATCGGCGCGTACAGCGCACAGCCGGCAGTGCCGAAGCGGACCTCCTTGCCCTCCATCGAGCCTGCGCTCTGGTCGGATGTACCCACCTGGTCGGCCCCGGCAGCCGTGAGCTGCGGGTTCGGGGAGGTCTCGGCCCACGTGGTGATCCCGATGCCCACAGCGAGCAGGGTTGCCATCGCCGCGGCGACCACCCACCCCTGCCGCCGATCGCCCGCGAGGCGGCCGAACGCGAACGCCAGGGCGAACGGGATCGCCAGGATGAGCACCAGGTGCAAGAAGTTGGTGAACGTGGTGGGGTTCTCGAACGGATGCGCCGAGTTGGCGTTGAGGAAGCCGCCGCCGTTGGTGCCGAGTTGCTTGATCGCCACCTGGCTGGCGATCGGTCCGCCCGGGATCGATTGCGTCGCACCCTCGACCGTGGTCACGATTCGCTGGCCCGACAGGTTCTGCACCACGCCGGAGGCACCGAGCACGATCGCCGCCAGCGCCGCTATCGGCAGCAGCACCCGCGTGACCGTGCGGGTCAGATCGACCCAGAAGTTGCCGATCGTGTTCGACCGCGAACGCACAAGCCCACGCACGAGCGCCACGGCGACAGCGATGCCGGCCGCGGCCGACACGAAGTTCTGTACGGCGAGCCCCGCCATCTGCGTCAGATGGCTCATGGTCGACTCGCCCGCGTACGACTGCCAGTTCGTGTTGGTCACGAAGCTCACGGCCGTGTTCCATGCCGTTGCGGCGCCGACGGCGCTCTGGTCATCGGGATTCAGCGGCAGGAGGCCTTGCAGCCGTTGCAGCCCGTAGAGCGCCACGATCGCTGTGGCCGAGAAGGCCAGCACCGACGCGGCATACGCCTTCCAGTGCTGTTCGGCGTCGGGATCGACCCGGCACCACCGAAGCACCCGCCGCTCGATCCGTCCGAGCCAGCGGTCTCCCGGGGCCGGGCCGTCGCCGAACACCGCTGCCAGGTACCGGCCGAGCAGCGGGCAGATGACGGCCAGCGTGATCACGAGCAGCCCGAGCTGCCCCCAGTTCGCGGCGCTCATCAGAAGCGCTCCGGAAACACCAGCGCGACCACGAGGTACGCGGCGAGCGCCAGCGCCAACACCAGACCCACCACCTCCTCGGCGCTCACGAGGCACTCCGTGGCGCGTCGTCGGAATCGCCGAGCACGCGCTCACAGCCGAGCACCAACAACCACGCCACAGCGAAGAACGCCGCGGTCAGAAGCAGGAACAACACATCGCTCATGGGGCGATCCTGTGCCCCGCACGGCGACCTTTCCAGATGCCCTGATGCGATCCTGATGCGGCCTGACGGCATCCTTGCGCCGTCGACCCGCGCGAAACTCGGCCGATGGATCGACCATTCGCCGAGCACACCGCCGAACTGCAACGTGACGGCTACACGATCGTGCACGGGGTCTTCGACCGTGGACGGGCCGCCGCGCTCGTCGACGAACTCGGCGACCTCGCCGCGCGCCTGGGCATCGGTCACGGCACCAACGGCTTCGAGGGCTACTCGACGGTTCGCATCTACAACCTGCTCGCCCACAGCGCCGCGTTCCGGTCGATCCCGACCGAACCGGCCGTGCTGGGCCTCGTCCATCATGTGCTCGACGCGGAGTGCCTCATCTCGTCGCTCAGCTCCATTGCGATCGGCCCGGGTGAAGTGGCGCAGCCGATTCACGCCGACGATCAGGTGATGCCGCTCCCGAAGCCGCACGTGGCAACGGTGTGCAACTCGATGTGGGCGCTCACCGACTTCACCGAGGCGAACGGCGCGACCCGCGTCGTGCCCGGCAGCCACACAGCCGACCGCGACCCCGAATACCGTGCCGACCACGACAGCGTCCCGGCCGAGATGCCCGCCGGGTCGGTGCTGGTGTGGCACGGGAGCCTCTGGCACGGTGGTGGCGCCAACCACACGACCACCACCCGCGTGGGGATAGCGATGAACTACTGCGCCGGCTGGGTTCGCCAGCAGGAGAACCAGCAACTCGGCATCCCGCTCGACATCGTCAGGACGTTCGACCGAAGGTTGCAGAAGCTCTGCGGCTTCGGGGTGTACCGCGGCCTCATCGGTCACATCGACCAGCAGACTCCGGCGCAGCGGCTGTTCGGCGACTCATCGTCGCGGATGCTGTGGGACCTCGACCGGCAGGACTGATGCGCCCGTCGCAACGGTGAGCGTCGGCGAGCAGCCCACGGCGCCCTCTGCGTAGGCTCCCGGCCGTGCCCGACGACCCCGCCCCAGGCGCCCTCCCCCGCCCCGACCCGCACCCCCAGCCCGGCGACGTGATTCGTATCGCCGACCTGCGCGAGCCTCGGCGCGACGAGACCGAGCAGCGCATCCACGCGATGGCCCTCGAGATGGTCGTCGACCTGACCCCCGCCCGACTGGTTGCCGCGGCGCAGCGCCGCACCCGGTTGGACCGGGCGATCGACGGCTCGCTCCTCGACCGACTGCACCACATGATCGCGGCCGTCGACGCCGACTCCGACCTATCGGGCCTCGGCCGCTACCTCGTGCGCCAACGACTCGTCGGGCTGCTCGCAGCTCGGCTTCGCTTCGACGACTTCGTCGACCGGCACCCCGAGGCACTCGACGTCGAACTCCAGCCCCCGATCATCGTGGTCGGGCTCCCGCGATCGGGAACAACGCACCTGGTGAACCTGCTCGCCACCGACGTGCGACTGCGGTCGCTGCCATGGTGGGAGGCGCAGGAGCCGATCCCGTGGATGGGCAGCGGGCCGGGCCGCGACGGCGTCGATCCACGCTTCCAGCGCTGCCAGCGCGACTACGAGGCGGCGAATCTGGCGTCGCCACTCACGCGGCTCATGCACGACCGACCTCCCTCATCGATCGAGGAGGAGTGCGAGCTGATGGACCTCGACCTCTGCTCGTACGTGATCGAGTGGATGGCACGGCTCCCTGCGTGGCGCGACTTCGCCGAGGGCTTGGATCACCACAGCCACTACGCGTTCCTTCGACGCGAGCTCCAGGTGCTCAGCACGCTTCGAGGCCCCAACCGTTGGGTGCTCAAGTGCCCGCAACACCTCGAACGGCTCGGCCCACTCATCTCGACGTTTCCCGACGCCACCATCGCGTTCACCCTGCGCGACCCCGTCGCCGTGCTCCAGTCCGCCATCACGATGCTCGCGTACGGCGACCGGAACCGGCGCACCTCGATCGATCCCGACGGGCTCGCCGCCTACTGGGTCGATCGCATCGAGCGGCTGCTGCGGTCCGCGGTTCGCGACGCTCACCTCATTCCACCGTCGCAGCGCGTCGACGTGGAGTTCCGCGCGTTCATGTCCGACGACCGGGCCATGGCGGAAACGATCCTGAACGCCGCTGGCCTCACCGTCGGCGACGAGTGCCGGGCGGGGCTCGACGCCTACGTCGCGTCCAACCCGCGCGGCCGCGACGGGCGCATCGCCTACGACCTTCGCGCCGACTTCGGGCTCGACCCCGACGCGCTCTACGAGCGGTATGGCTTCTACTTCGACGCATTCCCGCAGATCCGCCGAGAGGTGACCTGATGGCCGGCATCCACCGCGAGCGACCCGGGGCCGATGCGATCCGAGCGGCCGACGGCGAACCCGCAACGCTCGTGGGTGAGCGGATCTGGATGTCACCCGGCCTGTCGAACACGTACCTGATCGGCACCGACGACGGGCCGGTGGTGATCAACTCGGGCATGGGGTTCGAGGGGCCGTTGCACCGCGCCGCCTACGACCACATCGACGTCACCCCTCCGAGGGCGTTGGTGTTCACGCAGGGCCACTTCGACCACGTGGGCGGCGCCGACCACCTGCGCGGTCCCGACACCGAACTGATCGCCCAGGAGAACTTCACGGTGTGGCGCGCCGACAACGAGCGGCTCGAACGGTTCCGTTCCCGCAACGCAGCCTTCGCCTGGATCGAGGCGATCGTCGCCGCGATGGAACACGCTCGGAGCGCGGGATCGGGCGAGACGCCGCAGGCGCGACCGGAGCCGACCACCACGTTTCGCGACCGCCACTCGATGACGATCGGCGGTCGTCGCCTGGAGCTCATCGCCACACCCGGAGGCGAGACGTTCGACTCGCTGGTGGTCTGGCTCCCCGAATCGCGCACCCTGCTGTCGGGCAACCTCACCGGACCCCTCTTCGGGCACGTGCCCAACCTCGTGACCATCCGCGGCGACCGGTACCGCGATGCGCTCGCCTACATCGATTCGCTCCGCATCGTCGCCGATCTCGCGCCGGAAACCCTGATCACCGGCCACTTCGATCCGATCGTCGGAGCCGACCGTATCCTCGACGAGATCGCTGCCATGCAGGCGGCGATGCAGTGGGTTCACGACCGTACCGTCGACGGCATGAACGCCGGCGCCGACGTCCACACGCTGATGCGCGACGTCGCGGTCCCGGATCATCTCGACATCGGCGAGGGATACGGCAAGACGGCGTGGAACGTGCGCGCCATCTGGGAGAACTACGCGGGCTGGTTCCATCACCGCTCCACGACCGAGCTCTACGGCGTGCCCCCGAGCCACATCGCGCCCGATGTCGTCGCCGCCGCCGGAGCCGACGCGCTCGTCGCAGCGGCACGCCGGCGCCTCGGTGCCGGCGAGCCCGTCGCGGCGCTCCACCTGACCGACCTGGTCCTCGCCGCGGATCCACGCGACGCCCAGGCCCGCCGCGTCGCCGCCGACGCGACCGAGGCGCTGCTCGCCGACAGCGTCAACTTCTGGGAAAGCGCCTGGCTTCGGCGCGCCCTGCATCGATTGGAGCGACCATGACCAACGGCGTCGACTTCGACTTCAGCGGCTCGACCGTGCTCGTGACAGGCGGAACCAGTGGGATCGGCCACGCGATCGCGTCGGCGTTCGCGGGGTCCGGCGCCGACGTGATCATCACCGGCACGCGATCGACGGCAGCCGAGTACGCAGAGGCGCTCGCCCTGGACCGTTTCGAGTACCACCGGCTGCGCATCGACGAGGCCGAATCGGTCGATTCCCTCGCCACCGACCTCAGCCACCGCGGCCGGCTCGACGTGCTCGTGAACAACGCCGGCGCCAACCTTCCCGGCGGCCGCGACGAGTGGGATCCCGACGCGTTCGCCGCCTCGGTCGCGATCAACCTGACGGGCCACATGCGCCTCACCATGGCGCTGCGGCGGTTGCTCGCCGCGAGCGAGGCCGCCGGCGGAGCGAGCGTGGTGAACCTGGCGTCGATGGCGGCGTTCCGGGCCTCGCCCATCGTCCCCGGCTATGCGTCCGCGAAGGCCGGCATCGTCGCGCTGACAGCGAACCTCGCGCAGCGATGGGCGGGCCGCGGAATTCGCGTGAACGCTGTCGCACCGGGGCTGATCGCCACGCCGATGACCGCGCCGATGACCGCCTTCCCCGAGCTGCTCGACGGCGAGCTGGCGCACGTTCCCATGGCGCGGATTGGCCGACCCGACGAGGTCGCCGCTGCGGTGCTCTTCCTGTCGAGCGGCGCGGCGTCCTATGTGACCGGGCACACTCTCGCGATCGACGGCGGATACCTCGCCGGGTAAGGACGAACCCATGCTCCAAGTGCGAGTCCACGGCCCCGATGACGTCCGGGTCGACGAGGTGGCTCCGCCCGACCCCGGCCCGAGCGACGCCGTCGTGCGGGTTGCCGCGTGCGGCATCTGCGGCAGCGACCTGAGCTACATCCGCCTCGGGGGCATGGCGGGCCCAGCGCCCGAACCGCTGTGCCTCGGCCACGAGATGGCCGGCGTCGTGCACTGGGTCGGCGACCAGGTCCGCTCGGTCTCGGTCGGCGACCGGGTCGTCGTCGAGCCGGGCAACGAGCAGCTCGGCCGGATCGGCGGCGGAGGGCCACAGGGCGGCCTGACCCCCGAGCTGCTCGTGCGCCACGCCGACGCAGGCCTGCTGCACGCCGTGCCGGACCAGGTGCCGCTCGGCGTCGCCGCGTTCGCCGAGCCGCTCGCGGTCGGCATGCACGCGGCCGAGCAAGCCGAGGTGCAACCGGGTGACGGCGTCGCCGTGTTCGGCTGCGGCCCCGTCGGGTTGGCGGCGATCGCATCGCTGGTCGACCAGGGCCACGAGCGGGTGGTCGCGATCGACCCGAGCCGAACCCGCCGGCGGTTGGCATCGGGACTCGGCGCACAAGCGGCGCTCGACCCGAACGACGACGACGTGTGGTCGGCGCTGTCCGACCTGCACGGCACCACACCGTTCATGTTCGGGCCGACGCCGGCGACCCGCTCGTTCATCGAGGCATCCGGTTCCCCACAGGTGCTCACCGACATCCTCGAACGCGGCCGCGTCGGCGGCCGACTCTCTGTCGTCGCATTGCACTACCGGCCCGTGCCGACCAGCTTCCTGCTCGTGCTCATGAAGGAGTTCACGATCCGCGGGTCGATGGAGTATCCCGAGCGGTTCGCCGACGCGATCGACCTGCTCGCGCGCCGCGACCTGTCCGCCCTCGTGACCGACCGCGTGCCGATCGATCGGTTCGACCGGGCACTCGCAACGCTGCGCGAGTCCAAGGAGTGCGGCAAGGTTCTGGTCACCATGAACGGCGACCTGGCGGACCGATGACCTCTCCGACCCGACACCTCGTCGACCTGCTCGCGTACGCCAGCACCCGCAGCGGCCACGACCGCCGCGACCGAGCCGTTGTCGACGACCTGACCATCGACCCGTCCGGATGGAACGTGCCCGACGGGCTCGATGTGACCTGGCTCGGCGTCGCCGGGTTCGCGCTGTCGTCGCAGGGAACCACCGTGCTCATCGACCCCTACGTCAGCCGGGTCTCGGTCGGCGACTCGCTTCGCCGGCGGCGAGCGCTCCCCGATCCGACGCTGCTCGATCGGTGGGTGCCCCGCGCCGATGCCGTGCTTCTCGGCCACACGCACTTCGACCATTCGGTCGACGCCCCCGGCGTGGCGCGACGCGACGGGGCGACCGTGTACGGAGGCACCTCCGCCGAACACCTGATGCGACTGCACGGGCTGGGAGATCAGGCGTGTCGAGTCGAGCCTCACCGCGAGTATCGAATCGGCCCGTTTGCCGTCACCTTCGTGCCGAGTCGGCACTCCCGCCTGCTGCTCGGGCGGAGCGTGCCGAACGGTGGCGAGATCACCTGCGAACACGTCGGAGCCCTCAACCCGCAGGCGTACCGATGCGGCGACGTCTGGGGGATCCACGTTCGCGTCGAGCTGCCGACCGGCCCGTACACGATCTACCACCAAGGCTCGGCCGACCTGATCGAGGACGAGATCCGTCACCGCGGCGTCAATCTGTTCCTCTGCGGGATCGCCGGCCGCCAATTCACCGAGGACTACACGCGGCGAATCCTGCAGCGCATCGCGCCCGAGCAGGTGGTCGTGAGCCACCACGACGACTTCTTCGTACCGCTGGGCGAGCAACCCGCGTTCGCCTTCGGTGTCGACGTCGAACGCTTCCCCTCGGAGGTCGCGGCGGTCAGCCGCGAGATCCAGGTGGTCTCGCCGCCCCCGCCGCGGCCGGCGGCGCAATGGTCCGCCGGCGGGGAAGGAACGCCGTCCGGAGGCGGTTGACCCACCGGACCGGCCCCGTTCACCGGCCTTGTTCACCGGCCGAGGAGGCCCCAATGCGACCGATGACCGAATCCGAGTACGTCGACTTCCTCCGTGCAGGCACCCGCACGGCGAAGCTGGCCGTGACCCTGCCGTCGGGCCGACCGACCGTCACGCCGGTGTGGTTCGTGTGGGAAGACGACGGCGTGCTGCGCTTCAACACCGGGATCGACACACCCAAGGCTCGATCGCTCGCCGCCGATCCGCGGGTTGCGCTGGTGGTGGACCTGGAGGAGCCGCCGTACGCGTTCGTACGCGTGGAAGGCGAAGTTCGATTGGTGCGGGATCCGCCGGAGGTACGTCGGGTCGCAACCGCGATCGGCGGGCGGTACATGGGGCTCGACCGGGCGCAGGAGTTCGGCCGACGCAACGGCGGTGACGACGAGCTCGTGGTCGAGGTATACCCCACGAGGATCGTCGCAATCACCGACGTCACGGGATGACATCGCGGTCACCCGCCGACCGGCGGCCCACGCGTAGGGCCCCATCCGAGGCGTAGCCTTCGGCGATGACGCACACCGGCGCCGCCGACGATCATCAGGACCGGAGCGCGAGCAACGAACCGAGCGACGCGCCTCGGCTGGCTTCGCCCGCCGACCTGTCGCCTCCGCCCGTGCTGCCGCCTCCGTCCACCCTGCCGCCTCCGTCCACCCTGCCGCCTCCGCCCACGATGCCGGCGCCGCCTGCGGGCGCTCCGCAATCGGCGCCCGTGGCGAGCGCGTGGGGGCCGGCGGCCAAGGGCGAACCGCGCCACATCACGAATGAGGCCGTGCCGAACTTCACCGTCGAGGCGCGGACGCCGCCATCACGCCTGCCCAAGGTCGTCGCCGCGCTCGTCGTGCTCGCTCTGCTCGGTGGCGGCGCATGGTGGCTCACCCGCGCCACCGACGAAACGGTCGCGATGAACGCGGTCAAGCGCGTCTTCACCGATCACGGCGGCACCTGCTTTCCCGAGCCACCGACCGACAAGGCGACGGCGATCGCGACAATCACGTCCTCCACGGGGCTGTCGCGTTCGACTCGAGCCCGTGCCGTCGAACACCTGAGGCCGCTGCCTGCGGCGACCAAGGTCGGACGATCGCTCTGCACAGCCCCGGCCGATGCCGCGGCGGCGACGTCGGCTTTCGAGCGGACCGCGATCGTGATCACCTCGGCCGCTACGACCGCGACCGTCGCCGAGCTCGTGATCGTCGGACCGGGTTTCGACTATGCGAAGGACCTGGCGGACACCGGCGCCGAGGTGGTCACCGATCAGCTGCTCGAACCGGTGATGGACTCCGGCGGCATCGGCTTCGTCGGCGAGACCATCGACGCGTGCAGGATCGAACGGCGGACCATCGAAATCGCAATCGCGGCGTTCACGGCCGTCACCGGCGCGGCTCCGGCCGACCTCGCGGCACTCGCCGCACCGCCGGACGGCACGCTCAGGTCGGCGCCGAGCCCGAGCGACTGGGCGTACGACGCCGCGGCAGGAACGCTGCTCCCCCTCCCAGGCGGGAGGTTCAGCGCAGCAACGGCCACCGCCTGCGCCGCCGGCTGACCGGCAGCGTCGCGGGGCCAGCGCTGGCCGCAGTTCGGTCGAGGGTAACGGCAGGCGGCCGCAACCCAACCCCGGCCGATGCGTCCGACCGGGGTGTCAGCCAAGTCGTTCGGGCGACGCGAAGGCCGCCATCGCTGCGCGGTCCTCGGCCAGCAGGAACCCCGCGTCGACGGTGGCCTCGACGGCCGCGTCGAAGCGTCGCTGGTAGTCGGCAGCCGACGTGTACATGGTCGCCAGCTGTTCCGGTGGGATGGGTGTGGTGCTCCCCATGAGCTGGCAGATGAGCGACGAGTTCGGGCCCGGCGCACCCGACAGCACCTCGACGGGCACCTCGACCGGCGGTGTCCGAATCCCACCCTCGCCGACGCCGGCAGCGTTGCGTCGCTGCGTCGGCGTTGCGCCACCGGCCTCGTCGGTTGCGAGCCGCGGCGCGGTGGGCGGCGCTTCGCCACCGGCCGCCCACGTCTTGAGCGCCGCGTAGCCCGCTTTGGCGACCAAGTGCATCGGGCCCGAGTTCACGGGTGAGCCGCAGTCGAGCAGGTCCGCCATCGGGCCGAGCAGGTGCTGGTCGGCATGCGCGGTTCCGGCGACCTCCCACAGCCGAAACGTGTCGGAGTCACTCTGGCGGGCCTCGATCGAACGCAGCACACCGGTGACGTCGGCCTCGCTCTGCAGCTCGAGCGCCGGGGTCGCCAGATCACCGCGCAGCACCACGGCGTGCGGGACCTTCGCCATCGAGCCGGCGAGGTCGGCCATCTCGCCCGGGCCGACCACCGGTAGCGCTGCGAAGGCACGACTGTGGATGAAGAACCCGTCGAAGGTCCGGGTGAGCGGCTGCACGCCGTTGTAGTAGGTCGTCAGCGCGATGGCCGACTGCGACTCGCCCGCCGCGATCATCTGATCGACCGTCGCGCCCACCACGTCGACGCCGCGAACGGCCCGAGCGACCTGCGTGAAGATGTCGAACGCGTACCCGTCGCCGGGATGATCGAGCGTGCCGTACCGGACCGGGTCGATCGACCGCAGCCCCTTACCGGTGAACGCGTCGACACCGGGCACCGGCACCAGCACTGGACCCCCGTTCACGCCGATGAGCTGTGCCGACACGCCGACCCACGCGTCGCCGCGACGCACGATCTCCTCTTCGAAGCTCGCATACTCGGGGTTGGCGTCCAGGCCGGCGCTCACGTTCAGCCACTCGACCACGACGGTGCCGCTGAACGCCTCGGGGTCCTCCGGCCGTCGAACAAGCACCCGGGTTCGATAGGCAGCGGAACCTTCGGGGCGAAACGACCACTCGCCGTCGGCGGGCAGTGGGTCCGGCGCCTCGTAGCCGGTTGCCTCGCCGCTCGCGGTGTACTCGGTCTGGCGGTAGCCGTCGGGCACGTCGACGCCGACCGCCGAGCCGATGAACGGGCCGCCGGCAGCCTCAATCGGGGTGAGCTCGGCGGCCGGCCCGTCGGGGCGCTCCGGGGCGGGCTTGGACGAGGCGAGGCCGGTTGACGTCGTGGCGACGCCCTTCCCCTCGTCGGCCGAGCAGCCGGCGCCGACCAGGAGGCAAGCGACAACCGCCACGGCAGCCGTGGCGGCCCCGCGTCGCGGGCCGCGAATTCGGCCCGGAGTGGCCAAACGCCATGAACGAAGCGTGAGCGTGCGTGATCCCCCGATGTGCATCGGAGCAGTCTCGCGGATCAGCGCATCGCCGGGCGCGTTTCGGCCCCGTCAGCGGTGCCGTCAACCGGCGCGCCGCCATCGGGGTCGGCGTGAGCATGCTCGTCGTCCCGGTCGGCGTGACGACGAGCATGCGCGAGCGCCGCCTCGAGCGAGTCGAACAGGTGCCCGCGGGCCGCGAGTTGGTCGAGCACACCCACCGCGGCGAGCACCTTGAGGTGCTCGGGGCGCGGCCCCTTCACCAGCACGGTGATCCGCCGCCGCTCCAACTCGTCGACGATCTCGCCGAGCGTCCGCGCCCCGGTTGCGTCGATGAACGCGAGTCCGGGCAGCCGCAGGACCACCACCGACACGTCGCTGACGGCGGTGAGCTCCGACAGGAACCGCCTCGCCGCGCCGAAGAACAGCGCCCCGTCGAGGCGATAGGTCACGATCCTGCTGGCCCGCAGCGCGTCGGCCTCGGCGCCGGTGACGATCTCGACCGTTGCCGCCTCCATCGACGCCGGGCGTCGGAACACGGGGGGAAGCACCGGCGGCTCGTCGAGTGTGACCCCCGACGATCGAGCCACGCCGCGCAAGACCAACAACGCCGCCGCCGCGACGCCGATCTCGACCGCCGCGATCAGGTCGAACGCCACGGTCGCGACAGCGGTCAGGGCGAACACCACCGCATCGGATCGCGTGGAGGTGACCACCGATCGCACGGCATGGCGCTCCACCATCCGGATCGCGGTCATCATCAGGATCCCCGCCAGCGCAGCGAGAGGGATCGTGCCGACGACCCCGCCGACGAATGAGACGACGCCGAACAGCACGGCCGCGTGCACGATCGCGGCCAACCGCGTCTGTGCGCCGGATCGGACGTTGACCGCCGTCCGAGCGATCGCACCGGTCGCCGGCATGCCGCCGAAGAGCGGAGAGATCAGATTCGCGAGCCCCTGCCCGACCAACTCCCGGTCGGGGTTGTGCGGCTCGCGGTCCATCATCCCGTCGGCGACCTGCGCCGACAGCAGGCTCTCGAGCGCCGCGAGGACCGCCACGGCGAATGCAGCCGAGAAGAGATCGCTGAGCTGCGCCCAGTCGACCGATGGCAAGGAGGGAGCCGGGAGCGAGGAGGGCAGCCGCCCGATCAAGGCGACGTCGAACCCGACGACGCGGGCGACGAGCGTCGCGACCACCACCGCGATGAGCGACGCCGGCAGCGAGCGGTGCACGCGAGGCGCCACCACCATCACCGCAACGACGACCGCCACGAGCACGAGCGGGCCGATACCACGAGCGTTGCCTCGCAGGGCCTCGATCAACGCGCGGGCAGCCACGACCCCGGTGTTCTCGCCGTCGGGCTTCGCAACCCCGAGCGCGGCCGGCACCTGTTGCAGGAAGATGATGACGGCGATTCCGACCGTGAACCCTTCGACCACGGGCCACGGGAGATAGGCCAGGTACCTCCCGATTCCGGCGACGCCGCCCAGGATGACCATCGCACCGGCGAGGATCGAGACCACGAGCACCGCCTGCGGTCCGAAGCGGTGAACGACCGGAACAAGCACGACGGTCATCGCACCCGTGGGCCCCGACACCTGAACGTGCGACCCGCCGAACACCGCCGCCACCACGCCCGCAACGATTGCCGTGACCACGCCCGACGCCGCGCCGAGCCCGGTCGATACGCCGAATGCCAACGCGAGGGGCAACGCGACAACGCCGACGGTGACCCCGGCGACGAGGTCGCGCTTCCACGTCCGGGGCACCTCCGAATAGTCGGACAGCGAGGGGAGCAGCGAGCGAGCCCAGGCGGCCGCGCCCGGCCGGCTCTCGTCCATCGACGTTGCGGTTGACGGGCTCACCTCACGCCTCGCCGGCAGCAACGCGCAGGCCGTCGAGCACGGACTGCGCCTCCACCAACGACAGAATCAGCACCCGCTTGGCGACAGCGAGCAGTTCTGCGATCTCGGCGACCCGGAGCGAGTAGATCACCGAGGCGCCGTCCCGCCGGCCGACCACCAGCCCGGCCCGGCGAAGCACGGCCAGCTGTTGCGACAGATGCGACGCCTCCAGCCCCACGAGTTCGGCCATGTCGCCCACGGTGCGGTCACCGTCGCTCAGCACCTCGAGCACCCGGATGCGGGCCGGATGCGCCAGCGCCCGGAAGAGGTCGGCCTTGGTCTCCGAGACGGAGCGACTCAGCGCTGCTTCGAGCTCACGATCGGGCATCGGTAGATCATATCTCATTATCTGATGTTCTTGTCAGATGATGAGATAACCGATCTGATGCGCGATCGCGCCACACGATCGTCGCGAACCGTTGCGCGCCCACGGCTGGGCCGCATACCCTGGGGGGTATGTGTATGGCAGTGATGTGTCCCGCGTGCAAGAAGACGACCTGGTCGGGCTGTGGCGCCCACGTCGAGCAGGTCCTCGGTCACCTGTCCCCGTCCGAACGCTGCCGCTGCCACGAGCGCGGCACAACGCCCCACGCCTCACGCCGCTGATCGACACCATCGCCTCACCGAACCTCGCCGGGATCCGGCGGTAGCCTGAGCGACATGGCGGAATATCGGTCTCGAGGGCACGGCTTGGGCCGCGTGCGCACCATCCGCGATGCGGGGCAGCGATCGCAGCGCGCCGGAGCGCTCCTGGTCGCAGCCGTCTCGATCGTGGGCTGCAGCGACGACGCGACACGGACCGCCATCCGCTCCACCTCGGCCACCTCCGCCGTCGGACCCTCCGGCCGCACGGGACCCTCCGGCGGCACAGGTTCCACGGGCGGCACAGGTCCCACGGGCGCTGCGGCCCCCGCGGCTACACCGGGTCCCGCCCCCGTCGCACCCGATAGCAAGTCGATCATCGCCAACGCAACGGTGCCCTCCGGGTGCGCGCTGCGTGACGCCGTGTCGTTCGATGTGGCCGCGAACGAGCTGATCGTGTTGAACCCCGACAGAACCGACGATGCATCCGGGCGGGTTCGGACGGCGGTGTCAGCCGACGCGAAGATCGCGCTCCCGTCCGCGAGCGGGGCGAACGCTCCCGCGACGCGCGAGCAGCTCGCCGCCCTGTTGCGGGACAAGGCGACCACGCTCGTGCTGTGCGGCACCGATGCCGGGTGGAGCTGGATCGAGCCGGCGCCGCGGGGCGACCCCGTTCGCTCCGGTCAGGAGATCGACGCGGACGGCGTCGGTTCGATCGAGGTCGGCAAGCGCTATCAGGACATCGAGATCGCAACCGGCCGGCCGATCTCGGTCAACGACGCACTGTTCCCCAACGGCGAGTGCGCATTCGTGTCGTTCGGGCTCGACGGGTTGGGCGGTCTCGGCGGCGACGGCACGCTCCGCCGGGTCGAGGTGCTCGGAGGCTCGTGGCGGACCGACGCCGGCATCACCATCGGCTCGACCGAGGCGCAGGTCCACGCCGCGTACCCGTCAGCGACACGCCAGACCGACCCGCTCAGCCGAACCAGCTCGTTCCTCGTGGCCGGACCACGTGGCGATGCCTCCCACGTGCTCGCCTTCGAGATCGTCGACGGCAAGGTCGCCGGCATCAGGGCGGGCGAGCGGTCGTGGGCGCTCATCGCAGGGGGATGCCTCTGAACCGCCGCTCGGCCGCTGGCCCTGCGGCTGCAACTTGCGAAGCGCTGACCGAATAGCGTGTCGAAATGGCCGCCACCGACACTGCCACGCGACACACCGGCACTTCGGACCGCCTCCTCACGGCGGCCGTCGCGGCCTTCAACGAGCACGGCGTCGACAACGTCACCCTCGACGACATAGCGACCCGCGCCGGCGTGCACCGCGTCACGCTGCACCGCAACTTCCCCGGCGGCCGCGAACAACTGATCCTCGACGTGCTGCACCGCGAGGTGATGGAGGTCGATGGCAAGGTCGCCGAGGCGATCGCCGTCGCCCCGGACGCCGCCGCGGCACTGCTCGATGCGATCACGGTGGTCTTCGACGCGATGCGGTCGACCGGCACCCTCCGCTCGATCGTCGCCGACCCGTCCGCGCGATCGGCGCTGCACGGGCCGGCGGCATCGGCGCTGCACGAGCTCGGTGTCGGGCTCTGGCGGCTCGTCAGCGAGCGCGCCGCCAACGAGGGACGGCCCACCACCGACGCACCCGACGCCGAGATCGTCGACTACGTCATCCGCCTGGGCACCAGTCTGGTGGCCGAGCCCGGCCCGTACCGCACCGTCGCGCAAGCTCGCGGGTTCTTCGAGCGGTTCGTCGTACCGATGCTCCTCCCCCCACCGAACGAGGCCTGAGCGGATCGCCACGCGGGGCAACTCCCCCCAGGCCGCCGGATCACGGGCGGCCGAGCGCCACGGCGATGCGGTCGCGCGGCGCGGCCGCCATCAGGTCCCGCCAGAGGTCCGGATGGCCGCCCACACCGATGGCGAGAGGGCCTCGGCTGGGCGAGTCCTGCGTGAGGCCGAACGTCGGCGCCTCGGTCTCGGGGACGTAGGTGCCGAACAGCCGGTCCCACACGATCAGCCCGCCGCCGAAGTTGCAGTCGAGGTAGCCCGGGTTCGACGCGTGGTGGACGCGATGGTTGGTCGGCGTCACGAGCACCAGGTCGAACACGCCCATCGACGAGACGAGCGACGTGTGCGACACCAAGCCCCACATCAGCCCGACGATGCCGAGCGTCGCGGCGACGAGCGGCGGCACGCCCAGCAGCGGAGCCCACAATCCGGTCAATGGCGTGAACCAGACCTCGGTCCATGGCATCCGGACGGCCGCGGCGAAGTTGAAATCGGTGGACGAATGGTGCACCTGATGGCTGGCCCACAACAGGCGCACCCGGTGTTCCGCGCGGTGGACCCAGTAGTAGACGAAGTCGCCCAGCAGGTAGGTGCCAACCCACGCCCACGGCGCCGACGACCAGTTGAAGACGCCCCACCGTTGCGCGACGACGCGTGCGAGGGAGAAGAACACGAGGTGGCCGGCCACGATCTTCACGGCGAAATACACGGCGCCGATGGTGATCGAGGTGCGGGTTTCGATCGGATCGGGACGGCGGCCGCGCCGCACCCCCGCCCACAACTCGATCGGGACGAGCCCGATCACGCAAGCGACGAGCCACGCGGGCGGCGTCGAGAGGAACCAGTGGAGGAGCGAGCTGTTCAACATGTGTCGAGGATCCGCCGGGGGCCGCGCGTCCACGAGCCGGGAACTCCCTCATCACCGCCTGGGGGCGTCCCTACCGAATGGCCGTATTCATACGTATGTACGATTCCGGCGTGACCGCCCCCACCGGCCGAGCCGCCTCCACTCCCCCAGGCCCGCCGCCGAGCAGACCATCGACCCGCGATGCGCTCGTGCAGGCGACACGCGCGGCGATCGCCGAGGGCGGGCTCACCTCGGTGACCGCCAGGGAGATCACGGGTCGAGCGGCGGCCAACCTCGCCGCCATCGGCTATCACTTCGGCTCGAAGGATGCGCTGGTGACCGAAGCGTTGATCGCCGAGGTCTCCGAGCTCGTCGAACCCGTCCTCGACCTGCTCGACTCGGCCGGACCACCCGAAGAACTCGCGGCGGACGCAGTCGCCGCGCTCAACGAGCTCCTCACCACCACGAGCGCCCGCATCCCCGTCTATCTCGCCGCGCTGTCGTGCACGCCTCATGATGCCGAGGTGCGCGGCCGACTCGCCTCGCTCTGGGCGAAGGTCCGCGGACGCCTCGCGGCGAACATTGAACGACAAGCCGCGGCGGGGCTGCTTCCCGCCTGGATCGAGCCCGCCGCCATGGCGGCGCTCATCCTCGCGGTAGCGCAAGGTGTGGTCGTCTCCACCGCCTGGTCGCAGGACGACTCGACGGCTCCCGATTCGAGCGCCGTCGCCGCACAGTTTCTGGGCCTGCTGCTCGCAGCTCGCACGAGCCGATGAGTCGTTCGGCGATCTCCATGAGGCGAGCCAGCGTGTCGCTGCAACCATGAGCCGCCGTGCTCGCTGCCGGCTACGCCTGGAGCGCGTCGCGGCGCGCGCGGAGACCCGATGATGGAGACGATCCCTGCAGGCCCCCCGGACTCCATTCGCGCCGCGACCGTGTGAAAAGCTGCACCGATGCATCCGCGGGGCGGCAGACCACCGAACGAAGAAGCATGTCGGTCGACCTTGCGGAGCGCGTGCGAATGAGCGAGCGAGGCGCTGGCAGCGGAAACGACGCACGCGACATGCAGTTGCTCGCGGCGGAGTTCCGCCGAGGCGACGAGCGAGCGCTGGAACGCGTCTACCGCGATCACTCAGCGCTCGTGTACTCGTACTGTCGGCGGGCGCTGGGCGAACACCGCGCCGCTGACGCGACCCAAGAGGTGTTCTTGGCCGCGTGGCGATCACGCGAGCGATACCGGCCGGACGCCGGATCGATCGCCGGCTGGCTGATGGGCATCGCCCGATTCAAGGTGATCGACGCGTACCGGGCCGCGACACGCGACCTCTCCGACCCTGCGTCGGCCGCCGCGTCCGACGTGGGAACCGACTCGGTCGATCTGGAGCAGATTGCGCTGCGCATGCTCGTCGCCGACGCGCTGCTGACGCTCCCCGAGCGGGCTCGGGAGATGGTGCGCAAGGCGTACTTCGGCGACCAGACCCACGCGCAGATCGCCGAACAGACCGGCGTCCCGTTGGGCACGGTGAAGAGCGACATCCGCCGAGGCCTGCAACGGCTGGAACGACACCTGGAGGCGTTCGATGACGCACGACCCTGAGGAGCTGGAGCCACCGGGCGACCCGCGTCTCGCCGGTCTGCTGAGTGGGCTCAACGACGACGACTTCGCCCGAACCGACGCGCCCGCCGGTCTATTCGCCTCGATCGCAGGCCGCATAGCCGCGGATGCCGAATCGGAGCGCGACGTCACCCTCGCTGGCGCAGACGACGGCGCAGACGACAGCCTCGGCGGCAGCGGCGAACCACCCGTCGTGGTACGGCTCGCCGACCGGCGGCGGGCGCGGCTGCTCGTGGCCGCCGCTGCGGCCGCCGTCGTCGCGGCAGGCGCCGCGACCATCGTCGCGACCCGCTCTGGACCCGATGAGCGGCTGCTTGCGTCGGCGACGCTCGAACAACTCGAACCGCTGGGCCGCACGAGCGCCACGGCGCGGCTCGTGGATGAAGACGGGACGACGCACCTCGTGATCGACGCGTCGAACATGGCCCCGCCGCCGGCCGGGTCGTCCTATGAGCTCTGGCTGATCGATCGCAAGGTCTCGGATCCTCGATCGCTCGGCACGGTCACGGGCAGCGAGGACATCGTCGTGCCGTCATCGATCGACCCCAAGACCTACGCCATCGTCGACATCTCGCTGGAGCCCGACGACGGCGATCACCGCCACTCGGGTCACAGCCTGATGCGCGGCACGCTCGGCTGAGCAGCGCCGGCGCCCACGAACTGCACTCGCGACGATGCCTCGGCCGAGCGGCCGAGGCACCGTTCGCGGCGAGCAGGTCGAGTGGTCAGCCGTTGGCGCTCGTGATCACCGAGTCGATCACGTGGATCACCCCGTTCGAGCCAACCAGATCGGTCGTCACCACCTTCGCACCGCCGACGGTCACGTCGCCGCCGGAGACCTCAACCTTGAGCTTGGCGCCGCCCAGCGTCTCGATCGACGTGCCGGCAGCCGCCACGGCGTCGGCGGCCATGATCTTGCCGCTCACGACGTGGAGCTTCAGGACATCGGCGAGCGCGCCGGTGGGGTCGGCGGCAAGCGAGTCGAGCGTGGCCGCGTCGACCTTCGCGAACGCCTCGTTCGTCGGGGCGAACACCGTGAATGGGCCATCAGCGCTCAGCACCTCGGCGAGACCGGCCTTGCCGACGAGATCGACGAGCGTCGAGAAGTCGGGGTTCGAGGCCGCCAACTCCACGATGGTTCCCGTCTCCTCAGTGTCATCGGTCGTTGTCTCATCGGTCGGAGCGACGGTGGTCGTGGACTCGGTCGCGGCCGGATCGTCGGCCGAGTCCGTGTCCTCCGAGCAGCCGGCGGCCACGACGGCGATGGGTACGAGTAGTGCGGCGATGGATCGGGGGATTCGCATTCAGGCTCCTTTGGAGAGGGTTACCTCTGATTCGACGGGCAGCCCATCGGCGGATGCACCAACGCGATCGATTTCTCGATCGGGCGCCACCGATGGCAGGTCACGACTGGCGTTGGAGCGGCTCGGTCAGGTTCGAACCATCGACGCTTTTCGCCGCGGCGCGTTCGATCAGCTCGACGCGCACGTCGGGCGCAACGCTTCGGCTCCGGCTGAGGACGAAGGCCGAGCTACCGGCCGGATCGCTCACGATCGACCAGCGGTACTCGGGATCGAAGTCGACGATCCAGTACTTGCCGAGGCCTCCGGCCGAGGCCCGACCCAGGAACGACACGTTCAGCCGGGCGTTCGACGCGTCGGCCGGTAACGCCGGCTACGCGGTACCTCCGGTCGCCGGCCTCGTCGCGACCAGATCGATCAGCGCCGACATGCCGGCGTGGCCGGCGCCTTCCTGCAGCGTCGCGTCGTACGCATCGAGCACATCGATCGACATCGCGGCGAACGACTCCGACAGGAGCGTCTCGTCGTAGAGGTGCGTCGGGTCGGACGGGCCTCCGGTTGCGTAGCCGATCTGTTCGGGCCGATAGCCGTGCAGCAGCAGTCGTCCGCCCGGGCGAACGGTGCGCTGCATCCCGTCGAACACCCGAGCGCGCTGGTGCGGGTCGAGGAACTGGATGAACACCGCCACGACGATGTCGTACGCATCGGACTCCCAGTCCCAGCTCAAGATGTCGGCCACACGGAAGTCGACCGACGTTCCCCGGTCGGCAGCGAGTCGCCGCGCCTTGCCGACACCCACCTCGGACACGTCCATCGCCGTCACCTGCAGGCCGCGCTCCGCCAGGAATACCGAGTTGCGGCCCTCCCCGTCGGCCACCACGAGCGCCGTCGCTCCGGGGGTCAGCAGTTCAACGTGTCGTGTGAGGAAGGCTGCCGGCTCCGTTCCGAACACGTAGTCGGGCGTGTCGTAACGACGGTCCCACATGGAATCGCCGGCCATGTTGTTCGTCATGGCTCCTATCGTCGCAGCTCTCCGACAGCCGGCGCGCCACCCGCTGGAGGGCGGCTCGGCCGGCGCCCGGTCACGGGGCGAGGGATCCGCTCGCGGCGAGCTCGTCGACGAAGTCCGACGATCGCTGCAGCGCGTCGGCGTCGGCGCCCCACCCTCGGAGCAGATCGAGGTTGGCCTGGCGAGCAAGACGTGCACCCCCGAAGACCTCGGGAAGGTACGTCTCGAGGTCATCGCTCTCCAGCACCCCGCTGAGCGCGCCCGCCCAGATCGCGGCGCGATCGATCGAACTGCCAGGCTCGATGGCACCCGCCGCCTGGGCCTCGTCGATCGCCACGACGACGCTCGAGATGAGGTCGAGGGCAACGGGAAACACCCGCATCCCACCGCCGGGGTCGAGCGCCGAGGCCCGCTGCGACATGATCATCTGCAACAGCCGAATCTCCTCGGGGTGGGTCTCCGAGGCGGCACACATCCATCGACCGGAGAGCACGAGCCTCGTGAGCGCCGCATCGCGGTCCGACAAGGTCTGCTCAGCGAACGCAACCGACGCGACCGAGTTGATCGCGGCCAGGCTGGATGCGAGCCGCTGAAGGGACTCGGTCTGCAGCTCGGCCAGCAGCGCCCCCTTGGACGGGAAGTACCGATAGACCGCGCTCACCACCGTGTCGAGGTGGTCCGCGAGCCGGCTCATCGTCAACGCCTCGAAGCCCTCGTCGGCAACGATACGGGCCGCCGCGTCGAGGAACTCGCGGCGCCGCTTGGCACGCTTGCGCTCCGGTCGGCCGGTAGCGGAAGGAGCATCCGACATCGCTCCAACCCTACCGGCCGATCGGTTGCGCAGAGATCGCGCACGGTCCGGCGCGACCAGGCTCAACGCTCAGCAGCCGACGAGCGAGGGCGTGGCGGCCTTCAGCCCGGCGCCGGGAATCGAACCGCACGGGTTGGTCGGCGGAGGCGTGGGTGGCCGCCAGCTGAACCGGATGCTCGACGACACCTCGAGCCCCGGTTGGCGGATCGTGAGCTTGGCGTCGACGTTGCGCTCCTCGCCGAAGTTGCCCACCGTCGGCGTGAGATTCGACACGAGGGTCTGTCGACCCGGTCCGGTCGGATCGGCCGCGACGGCAGTGATTGCGACGGGCTGTCCGGTGACGCCGTCACGAACATCCCACTCGAAGGTGGTTCCCGGCCGCCTCAAGTCCATGCCGAACACCTGCGACGGGAAGAAGCGAACCACCTCGTTCGCACCGCCGCCGTCCGTGCTCGGAGCAATGGCGAACCGGGGCGTGGGACGGAGATCGGCGAACACCTCGAGGAATCCACCTCGCTGCTCGAAGTGCACGTTCGCGAGCGACGTGAACAGTCCCGGCACGATCCCGTCGAGCGACGGCAGGCCGATCCCACCGATGCTGTTCGACACCATCGGAATCACGATCTCGTTCACGACATACGCAAGGGCATCGGTGAGGCTGATCGGGTTGCCGGTCTGATTCAGCGCACCGGCGCCGGCCGCGCCGCGCCCGCACACCGAGTACAAGAGCGCGTAACCGCTCCCGTAGTCGGCCTTGCACCCGCCGACCACCTGGAGGTCGATCTTCGGCGAGTCGATGATCGGCATCAGCTTCTTCGTCGCCGGGTTGAAGCCTGCTCCGGCGTTGACCGTCACCGCGATCGAGAACTGGATCGGCGGTCCCGAGTTCGGCCCGACCGTCAGCTCGGTGCGAACATCGGGCAACGCGACCGCGGCGGTGGAGCGGCTCGGCGGCGACGGGAAGGCGGGGGGCCCGCAGTTCGTCTCGCACACGACCGGGTCCGGTGTCGGCACGCCGAGCACCATCGGCGCAACCTCGGGGCGAGTCGACACGGCCCAGCCGGGCAGCGGCAACTCGACGTTCGTCACATCCAGCAGTCCGTTCGTGGAACGACTGGTCGAGCTGCCCTGGGTCAGATCGCGCAACGCGAGGTTCACCAGCCGGGGATCGATCACGACGCCGAGCCCGGCAAGCTGCTGCGCGGTGTCGCGGTGCGACGTCACGAGGTCGGCCACCGTCGATGTCGTGCTCGGCGAGAAGACGTTCGGGAACCGCCCGCCGAGTGGGCCGCCCAGCGCCTGCGCCAGACTCGACACCATGGAGGCGTCACCCACCACACCGATGCCATCCTTGCCGATGAGGTCCTGATCGAACGAGCACCCCGCCGGCGGAGCGACATAGGTCCCGTGGCACCAGGAATTGTCGATGTTGGTGACCAACGGCTTGAGCGATGCGGAGCCGAGTCCGACCGTGGGCAGGTATGCGTTGAGATCGAAGCCCTGCAACAGCTTCTGCACCGACCCTTGCTCCACGCACCGCTCCGGCAGTTCGACCGACGGGTTCACGCGCGTCCCGTTCGGGTTGAAGAGCCTTGGGTCGTTCAAGCACGAGTCCACGATGTGCGGCTGGAAGGCGCTCTCGAGACCCTCGGACACGCCGCCCTCGAGGAAGTACTCGCCGACGACGCCGCCGAGCGTGATGAGCCGGATGAGCACGCACACCGGGTTGAGGTACTTGATGTAATCCATGTCGACGTTGACATCGGAGTTGACATCGAACGCGATCTGCGGATCGAGGCCGGTGTTCGCGCCGGCCGAATCCGCCCAGGCGTTCGCCGTGAAGTCGACGTCAGCCGTCGCCGTCACGTTGTAGCAGCCGATGCCCAGCAGGCTTCCGCCGAGCAGCAGGTCGGCGTGCGCGGATCCACCCGCACGGATGGCGCCGGTGACGCCCACCGGCTCGTTCGGCGCCGAGAACCCGTCGTGCGGCGTCGTGAATCGCAGGTCGAGCGAGGTGTCGAGCGGCTTGCGAAGCTCGGCCTGCACCACCACCAATCCGGCGTCGAGGGGGTTGAACAGGTCGCCGGCGAGCTTGTTGTTGACCTTGGAGCGAATGGTCGAATCGAGTAGGAGTCGGATGGGAGCCTCCAGATCGTCGCCCATCTCCCCGTTGGTGTCGGTGAGGACGTTGTGGGCACCCGACGGATCCTGACCTCCGGTCGCGAACGCACCCACCGACGCCGGCAACACCGCCGCGGTCGTCACCGGGTTGGCGCCGGCGTGGACCGTCGAGCGATCCGCACCTGCCCAGTACGCGGGCCCGGGGAAGCTCAACGCAAGGTCGCAGTGCGGGCCGTCGAACAGGTTGCACCGGAAGTAATGGTTGTTCTCGACGACCTCCGCGATGACCTGGAAGCCGGGCTCGGCACGTGGGATGTCGATCCACCCCTCGAAGTAGCCGCGGTCGGATCGCGTATCGCCCGAGTAGCAGTAGATCTTCCCGTCGATGATCGTCGCCCGGTACTCCTCGCCTGGTCCGGCGCCGATCGGTCGAATGTTGATCAGCGGGACGAGAGCCGATGGTCCGAAGTCCTTCGGGTCGTCGAGGTTGATCTGCACCTTCATCTGTTGACCGAATGGGCCGACCGGACGCAGCTCGATCCCCGGTCCACCTCCGGCGATGGGATTGACCCCGGCGATGCTGAGCGGAGCCCATTGGCCGGGAGCGATGCCGGTCGACGCGCGGGTGTAGACGTCGTGTCCGGGGGTCAGCAGCTGACCCGGCTGAACATCGGACGGCGCTGCGAGCGCTCCAACCCCCTGGGGCGCGGCGCAACTTGCCTGGCTGTCGGCCCCGAAGTCGGCTCCACCCCCGAGCGCATCTCCGCTCGCGTCGACCGTGCCGACCCCGCTTGGCACGCCCGAGCGCACGCCGGTGACCGGCGGGGTGTTCGACGTGGTGGCGAAGTCGCTCGAACCCATCCCGAGGGAGCCTCCGCTCGACACATCGGGGCGCTGCGGCAGCCCGTGTGGCTCGGTCTTGGCCGCGGCGCGCAACTCGGCGACCAGGCTGGCCCTTCCTTCGGCGGACTGCGTGAGCTTGACGATCCGGCCGACGTTCGCAACCTGGTCCTTCGGCACGTCGGCGAGGAACTCCGGATCGGCCGCACCGGCCTTGATGTCGGCGGCGAGGAAGCCGAGTGCCTCGACCGCTTGGGCGTCGGTCATCAGGTTGATGTCCCGAGGCAGCGACGATGGATCGGTCGGCGGAGTGGGATCGGGAGCACAGGCGACGGTGAGCGCTGCGGGCAGCGCGACCGAAAGCACGAGTGCACCACAGCGCTGTCGGAGCAGTCGTCTCCGAAGGATTCTTTGACCACGTTGCATGGGTCCCCCAAATCGTGAGAATGTCGTTCTTGTTGAGAATACCATTCTCGTTTCGGATTCACCGCCCCCGAATTCCGCTCCGACCGAACGGGCCGAACGGGCCGAACGAATCAGGTGCCGGCGTGAACGTGAACCCGCTGCCCCTCACGGTCGAAGAGCATCACCACCTCGGCAACGCCGCCGACCGCCGAGATGGCGTGAGGGGTCATCGTGTCGAACTCGGCTGCCTCGCCCGACTCAACGGCCACCTGCCGGTCGCCGAGGTGCAGCACGACGCGACCTTCCAACACGAAGAACCAGTCGCGACCTGGGTGAACCCGCTGTTCGACCGGGCGACGCGTCGGGCGCAACCGCATCTTGACCGCGGTGACTCCACTCGTGGAGCGGCTCAGCGTCCATACGGTGTCGCCCTCGATCCGGTGCGGCGTCGGACGAATGACAACGTCGCCGTCGTCGACCGCGAGCAGCGTCGCCACGTCGACGTGCAGCGCCGAGGCGAGCGGCACCAGCACGTCGAGGCTGATGGTGCGCTTTCCGGTCTCGATGCGACTGAGCGTCGACGGGCTCAATCCTGCTCGACCGGCCACATCGTCGAGCGACCGCCCCTGCGACAGCCTGATGGTCCGAAGTCGCGACCGTACGGTCTGCTCGATCCGGTCGAGTTCGGCCATTGCGTTCCTCCATCCTTGCGAATTCCGCAATCCTACTGTCGGATTGCGCACGGCTTGGATACGGTCGGGACCATGTCGCACCACACGCACCAGCACTCCGAGGACCATTCGCACGGCCAGGCCCACGCGCAGCGCACGATGGAACGCCACGCCGACGTCGCGGTCGTCGGGGGTTCGGCCGCCGGGCTCGGTGCAGCCCTGCAACTCGGCAGGCAACGCCGCTCGGTGATCGTCGTCGACTGCGGCACACCCCGCAACACCCCAGCCGCGCACATGCACGGCTACCTCGGACACGATGGCCTGCCACCGGCCGACCTGATCGCGATCGCACGCGAGGAGGTACGCCGGTACGGCGTCGAGGTGCTGGCGGGGCGAGTCGAGCAGGTCGAGCAGGTCGACGGGCGCCGGTTTCGCGTGGAACTCACGGGCGGCCACTCGGTGGTCGCCCGGCGAATAGTCGTCGCGACCGGCATCGTGGACGAGCTCCCCGAGATCGAGGGGCTGGCCGGCGCCTGGGGCCGAGGCGTGGTGTCGTGCCCCTTCTGCCACGGCTTCGAGCTGCGCGATCGACGGATCACCATCGTCGCAACACACCCGATGGCGTTGCACTCCGTACCGCTATGGCGTCATCTGACCGATCGGCTCACCATCCTCGCTTCGCCCGAGTTGATCGACGAGGAGGTAGTCGGCCGCCTGCGCGGCGCGGGCATCTCGGTCGTCGCCGGCGAGGCGGCGTCGATCGCAACCGATGATGGCGGCAACGTCCTCGGCATCGAGTTGCGCGACGGGCAGCGGCTCGTCGCCGACGCGATTGCGGTCGCTCCCCCGTTCCGGCCGAGGATCGCCCCCTTCGCGTCGCTCGGACTGACCGCCGGGCCGCACCCATCCGATGCCGGCACATGCGTCGGGGTCGACGAGACCGGCGAAACGGCGGTGCCGGGGGTGTACGCCGCAGGAAACGTGACCGACCCGAGCCTGCAGGTGCTCAATGCCGCGGCACAGGGCACGCGGGTTGGGGCGATGGTCGCAGTCAGCCTCGCCGCCGACGACCTCGATCGTGCCGATCGCACCTCGTCGAACCAGGCCGATTGGGATCATCGCTACAGCGGTTCGCCGATGTGGAGCGGCAATCCCAACGGCACGCTCGTGGCCGAGGTCGACGCGATGCCACCCGGCAGGGCCCTCGACGTCGGGGCCGGCGAAGGCGGCGATGCGGTTTGGCTCGCCGAGCGCGGGTGGCGCGTCACCGCCGCCGACATCTCGCAGCGAGGGCTCGATCGCCTCGACGCCGAGGCGCGGCGACGGGGGCTCGACATCGATTGCCGACGCGCCGACGCGAACGGCCGCGACCCATTCGAGCGCGGGGTCTACGACCTCGTGTCGGCCTTCTACGCGTCGATCCCGCGTACCCCCGACGACCGAGCGATCCACGCCATGGCCGATGCCGTCGCCGCGTCGGGAACGCTACTGGTCGTCGGGCACGACCTGACGCCGATGCGGTCGCCGATCGACCCCTCCGTCGCGAGTCGGGCATTCGATCCCGACGCGTACGTTCGCGTCGACGATGTCGCGCGTGTGCTCTCGAACCACCCAGGTTGGAAGGTCGAGCTCCACGAACGGCGCGAGCGTCCCGCCGGCGCCGTGGCCCAACGGGTCAGCGGGTCCCCCGCTAGGTTTACGCGCATGACACCATCACATTTCCGGAAGCGAAGGACTCGCTTGCACCTCGGCTCCTTCGCCGTCGCGATGCTCGCCCTCGCGACGGGCTGCGGCGATGACGACCCCGCCGAGCCGGCGGCCGACTCGACGACGACCTCGACGACCTCGACGACCGTTGCCGATAGCCATGTCGGCCTCGCGAACCCTGCATCGACCTACTGCGTGGAGCACGGTGGCACCAGCGAGATCCGGACTGCGCCCGACGGGAGCCAGAGCGGCATCTGCCGGTTGGCCGACGGCACCGAGGTCGACGAATGGGAGTACTACCGACAGCAGAGCGGAGCCACCACAACCACCCCGTGAGGGTGCGGCCGATCGTCAGCGATCGACCGACACGACGACCCGGAGTTCGATCGACGTGCGCACGACGTTGCGGCGAGCGGACTGAGACCGCGTCAGCCACTCGTCGCGACGCGACGGATCGCATACGCCTTCCGGGTCGCTTCGAGCGTCGTCGACGGCCACGGCTAGGCGATCGAGCGCTCGACCAAGCGAGTCGGTCACGCCGACGACATCAGCGGTGCGCACATCGATGCCGGCAAGTGCGTGGGCAACGCCTGCCGCGTCGCCCACGGTCGCAGCGGCCTCGGCCGCCTCGAGACCCACAGACGCGCGCTCGGCGAGTTCCTCGCCCACCAGCACGCCGGCCCCGTGCGGTGTGCTCAGCGTGTCGAACACGTATGCGCTGCGATGGTCCATCTCCGAGCGGAAGTACCACTGCTGGCCGGGGTCGTGGAGCATCGTCCAGATGTCGTTGATCGCCATCTCGTCGTCGCGTTCGAGAAATGAACCGGTGGAGAGCCCGTAGCGCAACTGGTGGCGCCGGCGGTCGACGCTTCGTCCGTCGGCGAGCACGAGCGGTTGGGTGACCTGGTGGAGCGGGATCCACAGGTTTACGAGCATGAGCGACGCGTCGTGGTTGTTGCCGTCGGGCGAGTCGTGGCGGAACAACTCGGGGGCGCGACCGCCCATCACCTGGCTGAGCGGCGTGCCGTAGACGTCCTGATCGACATGCACCGAGGTCGCTGCACCGTGATCGTTCATGCCGTTGGACTCGGGCGGAACCACCGGCAGCCGGTTCGGTCCACCGGTCCGCATGAAGAGTCCCTCGCCGGCGAGATGGAGCACCTTCAGCGTGTAACCGCCAACGCACGACAGCGTGGCGCCGTCGAGCGCCGCTCGGATCCGGGCGGCATCGTTGTCGCCCACACGGCCTGCCGCCGCGACGCGACCGAGCACGTCTTGCAGTTCGTCGAACGACGCGAGGTCGACAACGTCGAACCCCATCGTGAGCAGATCGGGGCTCGGCGCACCGGAGGCCGCCAGGTCGATCGCTCGACACGGGCGCGATTCGACGCTCTCGCCGCCATAGGGCGCACCCGTGCGCTCACCGGCCCGCATCAAACCCGGGTGCGCCGCGTCCGGCACGGCATACGACAGGGGCAGGAAGCCCATCACCACATCGCGCACCGCATCACTAGCCGACATGGCCGCAGAGGCTACCGACACGCACATGCCGGGCGCTCCGAACTCAGGGGGTCACGGTGATGGTGACGGTCGCGTCAGTGAGCAGCTCGGAGGCCACGTACTCGCCGGGAGCGGAGATGGCGAAGGTCTCGATCAGACCCCCGGAGATCGTGTACGTATCCGAGCCGTTGAAGGTGACGGCGTGCGTGCCGGCGTCGGCGTCCGCCTTGAACGTGACGAGCTCGCCGACGCCCACCTCGATCGAGTCTCGATCGAACGCGCCATCAGCGGTGAACGTCGCGGTCGCGTCGGGGTCGGCCGTACCATCGGCGAGCTTCACGGCGCTCAGATCCGCGGCGGGTGCAGGCGACTCGCCGTCCTTCGACGGTTCGCTACCGGCGTCATCCGCCTCCGGATCGGACGATGCCGAGGCATCCACTGTTGAACTCGAATTCGCGTTCGAGGTATCGGAGTCGGACGACTCGGCGCACCCGACGGCTCCCACGAGCAGCGACGAGGCGAGAGCGGCGAGTACAAGGCGATGGCGAAGCGACACGTGGTTCTCCTGGGCGACAAGGTGACGACTCGATCGAGTCTCGCCCCGCGTCGCCGCATCGAGACTCGGACCCGGTCCCAACCCGGTCCCAACCCGGTGCCAACCGCGACGTTCAGGCGGACGCGTCGATGAGCCGCTGACGCGCCCTCTGGAGGTGGCGGTAGAAGCTCGACCGACTCATGTGCAGCTCCTGGCGGGCGCAGGCATGGCCGCCGTCGGCGTCGAGGTAGGTGCGCACGAGCGCGTCGCGCAGCAGCCTCTCCGACGGGCTGTCGCCGAAGGCACGTTCGACCGCCGATCGGACGACTCGCCTCACCGCTTCGGGGTCGGACCCAAGCTGAGTCCGCCGCAGCGCGTCGTCGTCGTGGAAGCTGCGCAGGGCCGCCACCAAGTCGGCCCCGACTGAGCCGGCGCCGGGGTCGAGCGCACCCTGTTCCATCCGAATGATGTCGGCGATCGTTCCGATCACCCCCTCCGATCCGAAGTCGCGCGTCCAGGTGAGCAGCTCACGATCGCCATCGACACGACGCAGTTCCGGCACCTCGACGTAGCCGAGGAAGTCCGTTCCGTCATCGTCCCGCCGTTCCACGTCGGTGAGGTACCCGATGCGGTGGTATCGAATGAGCCCACGCGTGAACGCCGCCGAGTTGCCCACCTTCACCACCTCGGCGAACTCGCTGCGGCCGATCAGTGGGTCGAAGAAGAGGATCGAGTGGCCGAAGATGCTGTCGGCGAGATGCCCTGCGGCGGTAGCCCACTCGATCATCGGGCCGATCTCGATGCAGTCGTGCGCCCACCGGGGCAGTCGTTCCGATGGGCAGGCGACCATCAGACCCATGGCCTCACCCGTGGCGCGTCTGACCACGATCACCACGTCCGGAGCGTCTTCGCACCAACGGATGAGTCGACGCAGCCACGGCTGCTCGGGGTCGAAGGTCGCCGAGAGCAGCTCGATATCGGGGGCCCGGACGCGGTCGGCGTAATACGACGAGGACCCCTCCATCGCCAACCGCAGGGCGGGATCTTCAACCATGTCCGCCAGCTCGAGCAGTACGCGCGGGTCCTCGGTGAGCGCGCGAACGCGGAGATGCTCAGCCACCCGGAGGACGAGGGTTCGATAGCGGTCCGGATCGGTGTCGCGGAGTCTGGCTCGCAGCGCGCTGCGCAGCAGACGATGCAAGGCCACACGGCTCCCGACCTTTTCGCTCGTCGACAGGTCTCGGAGTTGGCGCAAACCCGAACGGGTCGATCTGCCCGGGAGGGCCGCGTCGAGCAAGCGATCGTCCACCGCAGGCGCGACTGCCGCAACATCGAGAACGTCGAGATCCACGCCGACCAGTTCATTTCCGCCGAGGCGAGCGAGGATCGCTTCGCCGAGGTCGCCATCCTCGCCGAGCACCGCTGACTCGGTGGCGGCATCCTCCCCCGGGATCGGCTGCAGCGATGCGGCGACGGTCAGCGCGAGCGGGAACCCTCCGCACCAGCGGACCACTCGATCGATCACCGCGGGGTCCCTCACCCCGTGGCACGCCAGGAGACGGGCCGCGTCGTCGGAGTCGAGCGGACGGACGGTGAGCACCTTCGTGACATGTTCGAGCCCCCCGTCGAACCACTCCCGGTCGGGCCGACCTCGACCCACGAGCAGGGCGACCGAGGAGTGGTGCATGCCCTCCGTGATGGCTGACCGGAGCGCGAATCGAAGCGGTCGGAGCTCATCGATCTCGTCGATCACAAGCAACGCCCTCGGCACAGCGGCAGCGGCCACCGCCTCTGCGACGCCGTCGGGATCGGGTGCAATCGTGCGCCCATCGAGCGCGACGGTCATGTGTCCGTTCGCCCGCGCCGCCCGAGCGGCCGCCCGGGCAATGGCGCTCTTTCCGACACCGCCGGGGCCATGAAGATGGAACACCCGCAGATCTGAGCGCCCCTCGAGCGCGAGCGCGATCTCGCCGAGGGCATCGTCACGGCCGACGAATCGCTGCGCATCGATCCGGTCGGCCTTGTCTCCAACCGCGTCAAGCCGTGCAGCATCGGTCACCGGGGCACGGTAGTCGCAGCGAACCGCTCCCCCCGTCACCTCAGCCGCCCGAGGAAATCGTCAGTCGTTCGGGCATCGATCGAGCACCGTCAGCCTGCCCGTTGCCGGCTGAACCGTCGCGCCGGCGCTCGCTCGCCTCGACGATCACGCCTGTAGCGTGCGCGCTCGTGGAGGACTTGCCGCCGGGCCTGTACGAGGTCTTGCTCACCGAGGGTTTGAGGGAGCGCCTGGACGTGCTCACGGGGGCGCTGCACCCGAAGCGGCGCGACCTTGCAGCGGCGGAGACGCCGGATCGAGTCGCCTGGCATCTCGGCCGCGAGATCGAACGTTCCTTGGCGGACGTGCCCGAGGGGGATCGCGCCCGCGTCGGCATCGAGGTGGCGCGGGCGCTGATCGACCGGCTCGGCGAGTTGGTCGCGGTCGCTCCCGGCGCCGCGCCGACCGACCCGGGAACGGTGCTCGAAGCGATCCTGGGTCGGCGACCCGACGGCACGTCGGCCCCGATCACGCAGCCTCTGATTCCGCTGCTCGACACGACCCTGCTCACCAACGCGCGGGGCGAGCCGAACTTGTGGAACCAGCTTCGATCCGAGATCGAGTCGTCTGATCGCATCGATGTCGTGATGGCCTTCATCCGCAGGAGCGGAATCGCTCCGCTGATCGAATCGCTCCGTCGGCACTGCGCAGCGGGACGTGAGCTTCGGGTGCTGACCACGACCTACACCGGGTCGACCGAACAGGCCGCGCTCGAGCTGCTCGTCGACCTCGGCGCCGAGGTTCGGGTGTCGTACGACGTGACGACGACCCGGCTCCACGCCAAGGCGTGGGTGTTCCATCGCAACTCACGGTTTTCCACGGCGTACGTCGGGTCGTCCAACTTGACGCACTCCGCGCAGGTCACGGGCATCGAATGGAACGTGCGGGCATCGGCGGCGCGCAACCCGCACGTGATCGCGAAGTTCGACGCCGTCTTCGACAGCTACTGGGGAAGCGGCGACTACCACCCGTACGACGCGGCGCAGTTCCTCGACGAACAGGAGCGTTCCGGCCGAACCGACGCGGGGCCGCGCGTAATGCTCAGCCCGATCGAGCTGCGACCACTCCCCTTTCAGGAACGGCTACTGGACCTGTTGGAGGTGTCGCGCGAGCAACACCACCACCGCAATCTGCTCGTCTCGGCGACCGGCACCGGCAAGACGGTCATGGCGGCCCTCGACTACGCCCGGCTGGCGGATCGGCTCGACCGGTCGCGACTGCTGTTCGTCGCGCATCGCGAGGAGATCCTCGACCAGTCGCTCGCAACGTTTCGATACGCGCTTCGCGACCCGTCGTTCGGCGAGAAGTGGGTCGGTGGCGCTCGCCCGACGCGGTTCGAGCACGTGTTCGCGTCGGTCCAGAGCCTCAACGCCGCCGATCTGAGTGCCCTGCCGCCCGACCATTTCGATGTGGCGATCATCGACGAGTTCCACCACGCCGCCGCGTCGTCGTACCGCAAGGTGCTGAGCCATCTGCGCCCCGTCGAACTCCTGGGGCTCACCGCAACGCCGGAGCGAAGCGACGGTCTGCCGATCCTTCACTGGTTCGACGATCGCATCGCTGCGGAGCTGCGCCTGTGGGACGCCATCGATCAGCAGCACCTCGCCCCGTTCCTCTACTTCGGGATTCACGATGGCCTCGATCTCCGCGATATTCCCTGGCGGCGCGGCCGCGGCTACGACGTGCAGGCGCTCTCGGAGCGCTACACCAGTTCCGACGCGTGGGCTCGGCTCGTCGTGCAGCAACTCGCTCGGCACACCGATGCCGGGGCGATGCGCTGCCTCGGCTTCTGCGTGAGCGTCGATCACGCCCGCTTCATGGCACGCCACTTCAGCGACGCCGGGATTCCCGCTGTCGCTGTGTGGGGCGATAGCGCGCCAGCCGATCGCGAAGCAGCGCTGCGCGATCTCGCCAAAGGCGTCGTGAAGGCCGTGTTCTCGGTCGATCTGTTCAACGAGGGCGTCGACGTCCCGAACGTCGACACGGTCTTGATGCTGCGACCGACCGAGAGCCCCGTGCTGTTCCTCCAGCAGCTCGGCCGCGGACTCCGCACCGCCAATGGGAAGTCGTACTGCACGGTGCTCGACTTCGTCGGCACGCATCGCAAGGAGTTCCGCTTCGATCGGAGGTATCGAGCCCTGCTCGGCGGAACCCGGCGCGACGTCGAGGCGGCGGTGCAGATGCAGTTTCCGTTCCTGCCGGCCGGCTGCAACATGCAGCTCGACGAGAAGTCGGCGGAGATCGTGCTCCGCAGCCTTCGGAACGCCATTCCGACGCACTGGCGAGCGCGGGTCGACGAGCTTCGCTCGCTCCGCAGCGAACGCCCATCGCTCGGCCTCGCCGAGTTCCTCGACGAGTCGGGCCTCGACCTCGACGACCTCTACGCGAATCACCGCAGCTGGTCGGAGCTGTTGGAGGCCGCGGGATTGCCGGTGCTCGCTCCCGGCCCGAACGAGGTTGCGCTGCGCCGTGCCATCGGCCGCCAGCTCCACGTGGATGACGCCGAGCGCATCGCCACCTACCGCGAGCTCCTGAGTCGCGCCGACGCTCCCCTGGTGGACCGGCTCCCCGAGCGGGCACGGCGTCGAGTCCACATGCTCGTCGCGTCGATGACCGACCAGGCGATCGGCAAGGGGGCATCGGTGCAGCAGGCCGCCGACCTGTTGTGGTCGCATCCGCAGGTGGTCGCCGAACTCGGCGCGCTGTTCGGCGTGCTCGATCGCCGTATCGACCACCTCCACCAACCGCTCTCGACCCACCCGGATGCTCCGCTGCAGATCCACGCTCGGTACAGCCGTATCGAGATCCTCGCGGCGATGGGGTTAGGCCGCGAGCACGCCAAGATCCCGACGTGGCAGACCGGTGTGTACGAGGCCAAGGCGGCGAATGCCGAGCTGTTCGCCTTCACGCTCGACAAGACGAGCGGGGCCTTCTCGCCCAGCACGCGCTACCGCGACTACGCGATCAGCCGGAGGCTCATTCACTGGGAGAGTCAGTCGATCACCCGGGCCGACAGCACGACCGGCCTGCGCTACCGGAACCATGAACGCGATCGACGCACGGTCCTGCTGTTCGCCCGCGAGCGCGCCGACGACCGCGCGTTCTGGTTCCTCGGCGCGGCCCGCTACGTGAGTCACGTCGGCGAACGCCCCATGGCGATCACGTGGGAGTTGAAGGTGCCGCTGCCCGGCGACCTCTACGCCGCGTTCGCCGCAGCCGTAGCGTAGACGCCAAGGTGGACCGGTGAAGATCGATCTCAAGACGACCGTTGCGACGCACTCGGCCCGCAAGGGCCGATTCGACATCGTCGATGTCGCGTCGGCGCGGTTCTTCATGATCGACGGCCGCGGGGACCCGAACACCTCGGAGGAGTACGCGGCCGCGCTCGCCACGCTGTACCCCGTCGCGTACAAGGTGAAGTTCCTGAGCAAACGGGAGCTCGGACGCGACTCTGTCGTGATGCCGCTCGAGGCACTGTGGTGGGCCGACGACATGGACGCATTCACGTCGTCGAGGGACAAGGCGACGTGGCGGTGGACCGTGATGGGCAAGCATCACGAGATCTACCTCAGCGACCCACGCCGGACCGCGCCAGAGCGGCTCCGCACGATTCTCCGCCAGCCCGTCGCGGCGACCGCCTGACCAACAGCGGCGCCCTGGCCCCACCACGGTCGCCGGTTGTTCGACGTCGCCGAGAATCGATCGCCCATCGCGCCCTCAGCGGCGGTAGCGTCGCGCCAAGCCAAGGGGAGCAGGTGCGCCGTGAGACGTCTCGCCATCGTGGGAGTTGCCGTCGGGCTGACCGCCGGGCTGACCGCCTGCCCCGGGCCGTCGCCCACGTACCAACCACCGACCGTGGAATCGATCCAGGTGTCCCCCAATCCGGCGGCTCCGGGGCAGACGGTCACGGTCGTCATCGACGCCCACGACGACGTCGCTGTCACCGGTGCGACACCGAATCTGGTGACGACACCGAACGGCGCTCGCCAGTCGGGGTCGTCGCTGTCGTGCACCGCGGAAGGAACACCGCAGGAGGACCAGCGCCACGTTGTCGTTGCTGCACGGTGCACGGTGCCGACGCTGGCCCTGAACGGGACGTGGCACCTGCAGATCCATCTCGCCGACGGCCCGGCCGACCCTCCGCCTGGCTGGTCGCCTCCGGACGGAACCGATGTGACCGCAGCGTTCGAGGTGGCCGGAGGAAGCGATGATCGCGAGGCTCCGCGGCTCACCGACTCTCACACCACGCCGACGATGATCGACCAGGAGACCACGTTCTCCGTCACCATGCGGCTGGGCGACGCGAGCCTTCCCGCTGCCGACGGAATCCTCCGCACCGGAAGCTTCGAGTTCGCCAAGCTCGGGGCGTCGAACTCGAAGTTCTGGTGTTCGGACTCGACGTTCCATGCGGCATCGGCGCTCGAGGTGGATGTGACCGCCACGTGTCGGCCCAGCAACTTCGGCGTTGCGGGTCGCTCCGAAACCGGCATGCATCGCGCCGTTGTGCCGGTGATCGATGCGCTCGACAACGTCGGCGGCGTCGAGTTGTTCGTCGACGTCCAGGCCGCCCCGGCCTGACAGCGCCGATGCGCTCCGGGGCGGCGCCACGACGAGCCCACCGTGTGCAACCATCACCTCGATGGTGGAACTGGTCGGCGAACTCGTCTTCAGCGTGGCGTCGGTGGCGCTCGGGTTCGTCCTCGGATCGGCGGTGCTGGTGCTGGTCCGTGGAGGTCGATGGATGCTTCTGCGGGCAGAACGAGCGACCCAGGCCACCGACCCGAATGGGGGCCGCTGGACGCTGCGGATCGCGCTCATTCCGACGCAACTGCGATTCTGGGCTTCCACGCGGCTGCTGCGAATGCGCCCCTGGGACCGACGCCAACGCGAGGCGGCCGGCGAAGCCCCCGACGCCGTGCTGCGCACCGAACTCGCTCATCCGTCCGCGCTCGTTGAGAAAGCCGACGAGGCGGCGGGGCTTGTCGGCCCAGTCATGCTCGCGTTCGCCGTCTTCGCCGTGGCCGTCCTACTCGCGGAGGTCGTGCTGGCGGTTGTCCTTGCCGTGGTCACTGCAGCCGGACGGGCGGCATGGGGTCGCTGGTCCTGCGAGATCGTCGGCCCGGACGGACGCCAGCGACACGACGCCTTCCGCTCGCTGAGCGAGGCCCGCTCGCACATGGCTGCACTCGCAGACTCCATCGAGCGAGGGGCCGAGGTGCGGCGGTAGCGGCGGCGGACGCCGCGGCGGTCGCTTTCCTTCCAAGGTGGCTACCGTCGACGAACATGAGGTGCGACAGCTGTGAGTTCGAGTGGGGATCGGTGCCCCGGGACGAGGTCGCCGCGCGACTCGGCGCCGCGACAGCCGGCCTTGCCGAGCGACTGACGGCGACGGCGCCCGATGACCTTCGTCGCCGTCCCGACCCGGAGGTGTGGTCGGCAATCGAGTACGCGTGTCACGTGCGCGACGTTCTGCTGGTGATGCGAGAGCGGGTCCTTCTGATCCTCCGTTCGTCGAGCCCGCCGGCCATCGCCACGATGGGACGCGACGAACGGGTCGTCCACGACCGCTACCGGGAGCAGGCACCAGCCGACGTGTCACGCCAACTCCTCGATGCCGCGGCGATGCTCGTCTTTCTGTTCGACGGCATCGACGACGAGCTTTGGGGTCTCACCTGTATCTATGGGTACCCGGAACCTGCCGAGCGCACCCTCGCCTGGGTCGCGCAGCACGTCGTGCACGAGGCCGAACACCACCTCGCCGACCTCGTCGAGTCGCTCCCGAAGCTTCAGACCGCGGGGATTCGCACCGTCGCGACCGACTCGCTGCCGAGGCCTCTCACCGAGACCTCATAGACACCGGGGAGCACGACGGCAACGGGGCGTCGTAGCGAGTAGGGGACGAGCGCCATCGTGCATGCAAACTCACCGGTGTCCGGGACTGACCATTGCACCACGTCGACCTCGACACGCCCGGAAGCGGGCTGCCTCACCTCGGTTCCGAAGTGCTGGCAGCCGTCCGACAGGTACCCCTCTACATCCACCCAAATGACCAACCCCTCAACGGTCACCTCAGCACGCTGGACGTCGGCGAGGACCACCGTGACTCCGGGTGGCGGAGCACAACCGGCCAACGCCACCAGTACCGCCGCCATGGACAGCACCGCTCTCAACCGTCGCAATGTCCTGCCCCTCCTGAAGGAGTAGCTGCAAGGTGCACTCGTCGCACGCCTCATCCCCCTTGTCCGGCGTTGATCGCCGGGCTACTCGCGATTCTGCCCCGCGGAACGCCGGAGGTCGAGCGGGACCGCCCGCCGCGTCGCTGGGTCTCCTGACCGACCTCGTCGAGTCGCTTCCGGTGCGCTGACGCGACCATCTCGTCGCGTTCGCTACGTTGCAGCTGAGTCGCCTGTGTCCGGCAATCCGCAACGAGGGAGAGCTCCCGATGAGACCGCTTCGATACTCGATCAACGTCACGCTCGACGGTTGTTGCCCTCACGAGGCAGGACTCCCCCCGGACGAGGAGTCGATGCGCTACTGGACCGCCGAGATGGAACGAGCCGATGCTCTCCTGTTCGGTCGGGTGACCTACGAGATGATGGAGTCGGCGTGGCGGCGGCCGGCCACCGGCACATGGCCCGATTGGATGGGCGATCGGGAGATCGCCTTCGCCGAGACCATCGACCGGGCGAAGAAGTACGTCGTGTCGGCCACGCTCAACGAGGTCGACTGGAACGCCGAGCTCGCGCGGGGCGACCTGGGGCAATCGGTGCAGGCGCTCAAAGATGAGCCAGGCGAGGCACTGTGGGTTGGTGGCGTCACACTCCCCCTGGCGCTGGCAGATCTGGGGCTGATCGACGAGTACGAGTTCGTCGTGCAGCCGGTGCTCGCCGGACACGGGCCGACGCTGCTCGCCGGTCTACGCGAGCGCATCCAACTCGAGCTCGTCGACCGTCGCGACTTTCGGTCAGGCGCGGTTGCCATGCGATACCGGCCCACGCAAATGCCGGGTTGAGGTGACTCGGGCGGGAACTACAAAGCGATGACACCGGAAGCGGGCTGTCTCTGACCAGGTCGGTCAGCTCCGGGGCACCGCGAGTCTAGAACTCACCGAAACGAGCGTCGTAGGCCCCTGCGATCTGATCGATGAACTCGTCCCATCGGAGCCCACAGCCGACCGGCGGCAGGTCGGGCTCGATGAGTCCGGTCTCGCGGTCGAAGGCCACGACGGCGATGCCCTCGAGCAGGTGCGGGGCGTGGCCTTCAGTCTCGCGTCCACCTGCTCGCACGAATCGGCCGACAGCTCGTTCGACAAGGTGCGTCGTGGACTTCCAGTCATCGTCGAGTCCGGACTTCTTGCGCTCGGTCGTTGGCAGCGTGAGGATGCCGCCGACGATCGCGAAAGGGAACTTGAGATGGATGTTCACGGCGAAGGTTCGGATGTCGCCGAAGCGGTTCCAGATCGCTCGACCGACGGCCAGGTGGACGGGCTTGATCTCGACGGCCAGCCTCACGCCGTCGAGCTCTGCGACCTCGGAGAGGTCGGCCTTGACAGTTCGTAGCCCGCCTCCTACGTCGCGCTCACCAGCTACGGCTCCGCCCAGAGCAAGGCCCTTCGCCCGCAAGTCTTCCAGCGCCACCCGAGCGAGGCCGTTCGACAGCCGGATCTGGACCGCCTTGCCAGCGCTGCTGCCAATCTTGGTTGCCTCGCGGATGTACTCGGCTGATGCCTGGCAATAGTCAGCGATTGTCGGCCGGGCGTTCGATGCGAACGCATCGACCAGATGGAGACCGGTCGCACCGTCAGCGGTCATGGCGCGCCCGTGAGGTCGAGCACCGTCTGCTTGGTGCCCTGGGCTACGCCCCGGACCCGCCGCATTGCCATCTCGTAGTAGTCGGGATCGATCTCGCACCCGACGCTGTTGCGGCCACACGCGGCCGCCGCGGCTGACGTGGTACCGGTCCCGAGAAACGGGTCGAGCACCGTGTCGCCGACGAACGAGAACATCCGGATGAGGCGCTCGGCCAGTGTCATCGGGTACGGCGCAGGATGATCGCGCGTGGAGGCACCGCCGATTCGCCAGATCTGCTGGAACCACTCGCTGTGCTCATCGGCCGAAAGAACCGACATCAGGCGAGTCGCCAGCGCCGGCCGCCGGTAGCCGCCGGGCTTGCGTTGGAACAGGATGTACTCGATGTCGTTCTTGATCACGCCGTTCGGTTCGTAGGGCTTTCCGTAGAACCCGCCGGGACCCATCTCGTACTGGCCATTCGCGATCTTGTACCAGATGATCGGCGCGAGATTGTCGAATCCGATGACCCGGCACCGCTCCTGGATACTTGCGTGCAGGGGGAACACGAGGTGACGTCCGTAGGCCTTTCGGGAGACGTTGACGTCGCCGACGACGACCACCATGCGGCCTCCAGGAATGAGGGCGTCGAAGGCGCGCCGCCAGACCTCGTCGAGTTCGTCGAGGAAGGTGTCGTAGTCCTCCACCTCGCCGAGTTGGGCCTCGTTGTCGTTGTACTTCTTCAGCGTCCAGTACGGAGGCGATGTGACGACGAGGTCGATACTGCCCGGGTCAAGATTGAGATGGCGGCTATCGCCGAGGTGGAGCCGGTGTTGGGTCGGCAGGGTTCGGATGCGGTCAGCGATGCACGCGATCGCAGAGGGGTCCTTCGCGATCGCCGGAAACGCCTTCTGCGGCTCGGCCGCGGCCTGGGCAAGCAGATCAGTCGGTGCGGCGCTTTCTACGTGCGCGGGGTCGAGCAGCTCTCCGATCAGTTCGGTTCGTCCAGGGCGAGTGATCCCGTCCTCGGTAGTCATCGTGGGCTCCTTCCCCTTCATGTCGGCTTAGAGCCCCGGGTGAAGACCCGAAATTGCGCCGTTGTAACGTGCGCCGCAATCTAGCGGTCGGGTGTGACAGTCCGGATCGCGAACGTGTACCGCGATTCGGGTGCGACCGGACCGCGGTGCGAAGTTCACCGGCTCCGTCCGGCGGTATCCGGGCCCGGCCGCTCTGCCGCGACTGACCTGGGATCCGGATCTCCTGAGGTGTAGCGGTCGCGCGAGCCGCGCTCGTTCACAGTCCGAGAACCGCTCGGATCCCGTCGTCCAGAGCGCGAATCAGCGCCACCGGGAGCTGACCCACCCGATCGTCCAGCCAGGAGCGATCCACCAGTTCCAAACCGAGAGGTACGGCGACGGAGTCCTTCGGCAAGCCCGTCACATTGGCGTCGAGCAAGACGTTGCCGACAAGGGCGCCGCGGTCGAGGTTCGACGTCAGCGGCACGACATGGGTCTGCCAGACATCGACACCGAGCACGTCGGAGGACGACACGACGACGCAGGGTCGGCGCTTGTCGAGGCCGATCCAGTAGACCCCGCCTCGGGTCACCACGGCGCGCTTCGCTCCATTCGCTCGCCAGCCGCGACCGCCTCAGTGCGCGAAGGCCGCTGACTCCCGGCCAGATCCGCATCCACCAGCAGCTGGTCGGCAAACGGAACCGCCGATGCTGCGGCGTGACGACGAAGCTGGTCGGTCACCCACATCGAGAACGGCACGTCGAGGCTCTCGATGATCGGCACGACCTCGTCGGGAACACTGATCGTCTTGTTGGGCATGTACGTATGGTACATACGTACATGCCTTCGGCACATGTGACCCGTGAGGAGCGGGAGTCTCGTCGAAGCCGAAAGCCCCGCTACCCCACGAGACCCAACGCGTTCCTCAGCAGTCCGCAAGCGCACGGAGTGCCCGGCAGATCTCATCGGCTTCGTCCGCCTGAAGCTCGCCCGCCCGCCGAGTGAGGAACGACCGGCGTATCGGCTGCAGGTTGTCGAACGACGCCACACACTCCTCAGGCAGCCCGTGACTCGCGCCGAGCCGGACCTCCGTCGGAATCTCACGGATGGTGCGAGTCACGGGAGCGACGACGATCCATGTCAGCACCGGCACGGCATCGCTGCGCGTCACGATCAGCACCGGTCGCCGCTTGTCCTCGGCCTCGGCCCACCAGACCTCGCCCTGCGTCGGCGCTGCACTCACCACGGTTCCTCGGAGATCATCCGCACGGATGACACATCGGCCCAAGCGACCTCGGCCTCGCTCTGCGGGCACTCTCGATATCCACGCGCGATCCGAGCGCCGATCTCATCACGACGGCAACGATCGACAAGCCGTTCGAGACCGAGCCGAACCGCCTCGGAACGGCTCGCGAAGACGCCGGCCTCGACGAGCTGATCGACGGCAGCAGCGAGATCATCCCCTACCCGAGTCACCAGTTGAGTCATACACGCAGCATATACAGTGCGCGATGCACCTCGCGATGCGCTGCGCATCGCCCGCCGGCCGGTGGCGTGCGTATCGCGACCGGAGGGTCAGAGCCATCCGCGACGTTTGAACGCCAGGTACAGCGCGCCGGATCCACCGACGACCAGGACCGCCGAGACGACGACCCCCCACCATTCTCCCGTGCCGGGGAACGGGATGTTCTGGCCGTACCAGCCCGTGATCAACGTGGGGACAGCGATGATCGCGGCCCAACTCGTGACGCGTTTCATCACCTGGTTCTGGCGGTAGTCGCGCAGGCTGATGTTGGTCTCGACGATGGTCGAGACCAGGTCTCGGAGCGAGTCGGTCGATTCGCTGACGCGGAGCACGTGGTCGTAGATGTCCTGGAAGTACGGGTAGAGCTCGTCGTTGACCGTGGAGTGCTCGCGGCGCATGAGGCTGCTCACGGTCTCGCGCATCGGCACGACGAGGCGATGGAACCGCACCAGCGCGCGCCGCATCTGGAACCAGTTCCGCTGCTGCTCGGCCGAGAGCGGCTCGTCGGCGAAGAGCCCGGCGCTGACATCGTCGTAGTAGTCGTCGAATTGCTGAACGACATCGAAGTAGCCGTCGATCACGGTGTCGAGCAGCCCGTAGAGCAGATAGTGCACGCCGTGGGCGACGAGGTCCGGGGAGCGGTCCCAGCGTTGGACGATCGGCGCCATGGAGAAGGCGTCGTCGTGGCGGACCGTGATCAACCAATGAGAGTTGATGAACGCGTCGATTTCGGTCTCGACGAGCGCGGCGCTGTCGGGGTCCACGCGTGTGGCGTGGCAGGACATGAACGAATGCGTCGAGTAGACGTCGAGCTTCGGGCGCTGGTGCACGCTCAGCGCGTCCTCGATCGCGAGCTCGTGGAGACCGAGCTCGCCGGCGAGCTCGTCGAGGAGCTCCTTGGTCGGCTGGCACAGGCCCACCCACACCAGTGCGCCGCTCTCGATGTGGGTGGACACCTCGGTGAGCGCGAAGCCCTCGGCGGCGAGCACGCCGCCGTGCCACGCCCGCGTGACGCATCCGTTGTTCACGCCTGACCGGGCCAGTGGGAGTTCATGTCGTCACGGTACTCATGTGCTCGGATACTTCGTTTTGAGGCCTTGGACAGGCTCCGCTCGGTGCCGGCGTCGATCACCGATCACACCAATGGACTCGACGCCGAGGTACGCCAGCGACGCGACGCGACACACCCAGAACATCACTTCGGACACCACCTCCGACGTTGGATCGGGCGGAGGCAAACGACCCGTGACTGCGTCGATGGCCAGCCCCGCTGCGCGGTCGGGGGTCGACAGGAATAGCACCAGTCCCACTGCGGTGGCGGCGCACCACACGGCGGCGACGATGAACGCACGGCGAAGCGACCGTCGCACGACTGGGATCAGTGGGTCCGTCAACGCCCGCCAAACACGGAGCTTCGCTCCAACGGCGGCAACGACGGCCAACAGTCCGAGTTCGAGAAGCTGAGCAGCCCAGCGGTCCGACACCCACCGACTGACGGTGAGGTGCAGGAAGAACACCGGCCCCACGAGCCGCGCGAGGCACACCGCATCGAATCCGGGCCGGGAAGGCGAAGGCGATGCCCCGTCTTGATGGTCATCCGGCACGCCTTCAGGCTACGCGGGGCGAGCCCTCGACAACGACAGCCCGTGTGGGCGGCTCGCACAGGCCGAGCGGCACGATCCTCATAGCGCGACTCGGCCGGAATGCTGGTCGTCGGCCAACAGGCCGAGTGATGGTCGAGGTCGAGGGAACGCCCCCACCCGACACCGAGGAGACCTCGCCTTGGCGGCTCTCGATCGTCGCCTACCTGTTGGCGTGCAACGCTCTCACGAGTTGCCCATCGGCGGTGTCCATACTCAGTTCCCAGAAGGCGGTCCCGCCCAGGCCCTGCGACTTCGCCCACTGGGCCTTCGCTGCCAACGTGGCCTTCTCCGAAGTCGGTCTCAAGGACTCGACCTTGGGTGGTGTCGGAGGGGCGTTCTTAACCGTGAGTACACGCGAAGTCGGCGCCTGGCAGGCCTGGCTTGATGCCGCGTGAACCATCGAACGATCGGGTTCAGCACCCACGGGCCACCGCGCTCACAGGCCAAGAGCGGCACGGACTCCGTCGTCCAAAGCGTGCATCAGCGGAACCGGGAGCTGACCCACCCGGTCATCCAGCCAGGCGCGATCCACCAGTTCCAGACCCAGAGGTACGGCAACGGAGTCCTTCGTCAAGCCCGTCACCGTGGCCTCGAGCAAGATGTTTCCAGCAAGGCCAGCCCGATCGAGATTCGAGGTCAGCGGCACTACATGGGTCTGCCAGACATCGACACCGAGCACGTCGGAGGAGGAGACAACGACACAAGGCCGACGTTTGTCGAGACCGATCCAGTAGACCCCACCTCGGGTCACCACGGCGCGGATCGCTCCATCCGCGTGCCAGCCGCGACGGCATCCCCGCGCGAAGGCCGCCGTTTCCCGGCCAGAGCCGCATCCGCCAACAACTGGTCGGCAAACGACATCCCCGACACTGCGGCGTGACGACGAAGCTGGTCGGTCACCCACCTCGAGAACGGCAACTCGAGGCTCTCGATGATCGGCACGACGTCTTCAGGAACGCTGATCGTCTTGTTTGGCATGTACGCATGATACATACGTGAATCCGGCGGACGCGACCCTCGAAGGACTTGTAGGTGTCAGAACCTCATCTGCTCCGTGTTTGCGGGGGTTTCGAGGCCACAGCGGCACCATTACCGTCCACACGACCATGACCGCGTTCGCTCCCGTCACCCGACTGGCCCTCACCCGGTTTCGGTGGTTCTTCGCGACCGGCGACACCCGTGACGCCGAGATCCTCGCCCTCCGACACCAAGTCCAGGTGCTCCAACGCCAGCCGGCATCAACCCGACCCGCGATCGCACCGGACCATCGTGGGCCGAGTTCATCCGCTCCCAAGCCTCCGCGATCATCGCCACCGACTTCGCCTGCGTCGACACCGCCCTGCTCCGCCGGTTCCACGTCCTATACGTGATGGAGATCGCCACGCGCCGCGTGCACCTCGCCGGAGTTCACGACCAACCCGACCGGACCGTGGACCACCCAAACCGCACGCAACCTCCTCATGAAATGGCGCGATGATCACGGCTTCCGATACCTGATCCGCGACGGCGCCGGACAGTTCACCGCCTCGTTCGACACCGTGCTCGCAGGCTCCGGGATCACCGCGTTGCGGATACCGCCACGATCGCCACGGGCGACCGCGTTCGCTGAACGATGGATCCGGACGTTGCGACACGAGCTCCGCTCCTCGACCACACCATCATCTGGAACGAGCGACAGCTCCGCCGGCGCGAGTTCTCAGCGACGCTCGCCGACGAGTTCTTGACCCCTACGGGGGGACTCGACCCATAACCCCACGAGCTGCCTCGGTCCGCGAGTACCTACTGGCGGCGTGAGCGTACCGGCGCACATCATGCCGTAGCACACCATGCTACACTCTCAGCATGGGCGCCGAAATCAGCCAACGCGAACTCCGCAACGACAGCGGGCGAATCATGCGTGCCCTGACCGAGGGCGAGACCTTCATCATCACTCGCAACGGCGAACCAGTCGGAGAGCTCACCCCGCTGCGTCGCCACCGCTTCATTCGGGCCGAAGCCGCCGTGGAGCTGTTCCGATCCGCACCACCTATCGACTACGACCGCTTCCGACACGACCTGGACGACCTCGCCGACCAAGACGTCACACCCCGTGCCTGATCGGAGCCGTCACGAGCGAGGCCTCCTCGACACCTCAGTAGTGATCGACCTCGAAAAGATCCCCGCAAGCTCACTGCCAACCGAGGTAGCCATCAGCGCTGTCACGCTCGCAGAGCTCGCTGCTGGACCGCACGCCACCAGCGACCCAGATGAACGAAGCCGACGTCAGGATCGGTTGCAACGGGTCGAAGCAGCGTTCGATCCGCTCCCGTTCGACGCAAACGCCGCCCGAGCGTACGGAAGGGTGTTCTCAGCGGTCTCCTCCGCTGGCCACAAACCCCGCGGCGCTCGTGCCGTCGACCTACTCATCGCCGCAGCTGCGTGCGCCGAACAACTCCCCCTGTACACCCGAAACCCTGCAGATTTCGCAGCTCTCGACAACCTCATCGAAGTCGTCGGCATCTGAGCGAACTGGTCCACCCGAGGGTGCCGTGTGGGGCTCGGAAATACGCGCGTGGGTGCTCACCAAGCCCGGTAACCATGCTGGCATGGTATTTCGCATCGGCCAGGCCAACGGATCGAACGACACACCGTGTGCGGCGGGCTCATCAACGAGTACCGCACAGGCGCCTGAACCACCGACCTTGGCCATCCCATGTCCACGCGAGAGACCAGCTTCAACGCGCCCCCACCCAACACCGAATCGACGGAGCCAGCCTGACCGGGAGCCGAAGACGCTCACCGACGCGTTCTTGACCCCCACAGGGCCGAGCAACGATATGACAGCGATACGTGTTTGGCGGAACTCACACCACTCCCCCGCAGATCTGATAATCTGATTAAATGACTGACGTCACCGCTACCGAGGCCGCACGCAACTTCGCCGATCTCCTGGACGCTGTCGAGCACCGCGGCGAGCACTTCACAATCGTGCGCCGCGGTAAGGCGATCGCACATCTGGAACCGATGAATCGAGGGCTCGGAGTAGATGTCAAGGCGCTCCTGCGTCGTCACCGCCCTGACTCGGGTTGGGTAGGAGATCTCCATGAGGTCCGAGACCTTGTCGTGATCGATGACCGAACATGACCCGCCTCCTCTTCGACACGACCTTCCTGATCGATGCTGAGCGAAGTAGCGACGACCTTGACGCTGTTCTGGATGACGCCGACGACGTCGCCATCGCAGCCGTGACAATCGCCGAACTCCGAGTTGGCGCCCTGCTCGCCAGCCGAGGGCGCAAGGCTTCACGTACCGCGTTCGTCAATGACATCGTCGCCACTGTGCCGATCCTCGACTACGACCTCGAAGTCGCCGAGGCCCACGCCAAACTTCTTGTCGCTGTGCGAGCCCAGGGAAAGCCACGCGGGGCACATGACCTGATGATCGCTGCGACCGCCAAGGCGTTCGACCGGACGGTCGTGAGCGCCGATGGCACTGCGTTCCGCGACCTCCCCGGCATCGAGGTCCGCTCGCACCGGTAGCTCACCTCGGCAGATCGAGATTCCGGCAGCGTTTCGGCAACGGTGCAGATCCTGTGGGTGTCAGAACGTCATCTACCCCGTGTTTCCTGGGGCTTCGAGGTCAGCGTGAGATCGCTACCGTGCACCCGCCATGGCCCTGTTCGCTCCCATCGCCCGGCTGGTGATCACCCGGTTTCGCTGGTTCTTCGCGACCGGCGACACCCGTGACGCCGAGTCCTGGCCCTCCGACACCAGATCCACGTGCTGCAACGTCAGATCAGCCGTGCACAGTTCACCGACACCGACCGCACAATCCTCGCTGTGCTCGGTTCGGTGGTCGACCGGCGGCGCCTCGCCGACGTGATGTTGATCGTGCAACCCGCCACCGTGCTCGGCTGGCACCGGCGTCTGGTCGCCCGGCGCTGGACGCAACCGCCAGCGCGACGAACTGGCCGACCGCCGATCGGCGCCGAGCTTCGCAAACTCGTTCGGCGCCTCGCTACCGAGAACCCGACCTGGGGATACCGGCGTGTCCACGGCGAACTCTGCCGTCTCGGCCACCGGATCGCCGCGTCGAGCGTGTGGAACATCCTGCGCCAAGCCGGCATCAACCCCACACCCCACCGGACCGGGCCCACGTGGGTCGAGTTCATCCGCTCCCAAGCGGCCGCTGTCATCGCCACCGACTTCGCGTGCGTCGACACGGTCACGTTGAGAAGGTTGCACGTCCTGTTCGTCATCGAAATCGGAACGCGGCGTGTCCACCTCGCTGGCATCACGACCAGCCCGACCGGACCGTGGACCACCCAAACCGCCCGCAACCTGCTCACGTCCTGAAACGATGATCACGGGTTCCGCTATCTGATCCGCGACGGCGCCGGACAGTTCACCGCCTCGTTCGACACCGTCTTCGCCTGTCGGTGCCCGGTATTGCGTCGTGGCTGGTCAGGCAGCGTTTGGGATGGTCATGACCAGTTGCGGTCCTGATCGCGTCGCCGTACAATTATCCGTACATAACGGCGAGGAGGACCGATGGCCGTCAAGACTGATCGGCTCGAGACGCGACTGTCACCCGACGAGCGTGCACGCATCGAGCGGGCGGCTTCTACGGCCGGCGTCTCGATGTCGGCGTTCATGGTTGGGGCGGCGGTGGACCGTGCCGAGGAGATCATCGCTGCGGCGACGACGACGGTCGTGCCTGCGGACTACTTCGACGGTCTTCTGGCGGCCCTCGACGAGCCCGAGGCGGCACCGCATCTGGCGCGAGCCGCGAAGAGGTCGCGTCGCACGGCTCGCGTCGCCGCGCGGTGATCTACAGGGTCGAGCCGTTCGGCGAACAGGACCTCGGAGAGTTTTCGTGCGGCAACGAGGAGCTCGACGAGTGGCTACGCCGTCACGCTGGTACCGCTTCCGGCCAGGGCACTCGCACCTACGTCCTGGTCGATGCCGACGGCTTGCTTGGTGGCTACTTCGCTGTGGCGCCTCATCTTCTCTTGCGTGAGGACGCGCCGCCTCGATTGGCCAGAGGAGCCCCCCGGGAGATTCCGGCGATCCTGCTGGCCAAGCTCGCGCTCGACACCTCCATTCAGGGTCAGGGACTCGGGAGCGAGCTGCTGGTCCACGCGCTCGAGACCGTCGTGGTGGCCGCTCGACGTGCAGGCGGACGTGTGGTGCTGGTTGACGCGATCGACGGCCACGCGAAGGAGTTCTACGAACACCACGACTTCGAGGCGCTCCCAGGTCACACCCGACGCCTCGTGATGAAGCTGAGCACCGCGGCGAAGGCACTCGACATGTCGTGGCCGTGACGGACAGCCTGCGCTCGTGTGCGTGCCCGGTGCCCGATCGTGCAGTGATTTCGGGTGTATCGCTAGGCCTCGGAGATCGCTCAGGCAGCTTCGAGCCACGCCTTGTTATGGGTGCCCAGAATCCGGTCGTGGAGCGGAATTCGGCGGATTCCCGCCAGTCTGAGGCCCTGTGGGGCTCGGAAATGCGCGCGTGGGTGCTGGCCAGGCCCGGTGGCGCCATGCTGGCAAGGTGTTTCGCATCCTCTACCGCCTTCTGGCGGCACTTGCTCGACTCGCTGTGCGCTCCGGTCGCTCCAAAGACGTCGAGAACATCCGCGACGGCGCCGGACAGTTCACCGCCTCGTTCGACACCTGTAGGTGTCAAATACTCATCCGAGCCTGTTTCAGGGCGTTCTCGACGGGGGGACCATGTCTCCAAGCGGATCAACCGCGTCGGAGGGGGGACTCGACCCATAACCCCACGCGCCACCGACCTCGGCGACTTCTTGCTCGTTGCCTGACCGGACAGGTCGGCGCGATCACGCCCCTCGACATAGCCTGATCGCCCGCCCCAATGAGCACCGCGACCGCCAGAGCGTCAGTGTCTTGGCCGGGTGCTGGGTGGACTGTGGATCCGCCTGAACCAACGCCCCAATTCGGCCGACTGCGATCGAGGAGCGCGGTGCCGCCAGCACGTGTTCCGCGTCGACAACCACCGGCCACAGTTCGCACGATCGCCCGACGTCTCGGCAAGCGGCTGACCCCTATAGTCGGGAATGTGCTAGCGGTCGGGTGGTGGGAGCGTCGCGTGCGTGATCGCAAGGGGGCCGGTCATGATCACCGCAGATGGTTCACGATGTTCGCCGTGCTCGCCTGCACCGCGTGTGCGGGACGCGAAGACCACGCGACCCGGGGGGCCGACACGACGGCTGCGGACGAACGTCTCCAAGAGTTGGTCGCAGCAAGCGACCTCGGAGATCCCGCAGTGGTCGAGGTGCCTGCACCGACGTCGGGCGACGCGACCCAGTGGCTGAACGGCGAGGGAGGGACTGCCACGCAACTCGTAGCAATCAGCCGCGATCTTTGGTTGCGCGGAGCGCCTGCGTGCCCTGACGTCGCGGAAGAGCTCGACGCTTTAGCAACACCCGAGGAGGTCCTTGCCGCGGCCGCGGGCACTCCTGATGAGCCCTCCCGCGACGTCCTTGTGAATCTCCACCGAGCCGTCAGCCAGGCCCTCGCTGCGTGCGCTGATGTCGGCGAGTTGGATGCAATGTTGCCGAGCCTCGCGTGGCAGTGGGCTTTGGCGGATGACCGTCTGGACGCGCTCGGGGTCGATCGATGAGGCGAGGGGTCGGGCTGGCGGCGCTCCTGATCACATCGGTCGCCGCCCACGCGCCTGGAGCGGCGGCCCAGGCGCCGGGGCTGCCCACCGACGTTTCGTGGCAGTCGGCTGGCGACTCGTACTCGTCGGGCGAAGGCGTCTACGGCAACCAGGGTGCGTGCGCCCAGTCGCGAGAAGCGTACGGACCGAAAGCCGCTGATCTTCTCGCGGCGCGCGGGTGGACCTTCGCGTCCGAGACGTTCACGGCCTGCACTGGCCATCTGGTCGAGGACGTCTTTCACGCCCGGGGTGACACCGGTGGAAAGAAGTCGCTGTGGGAGTGGGGTCGCGAGCAGGGCGGGCCTGACCGCGTTGACGTGCTCACCATGTCATTCGGCGGCAACGACATCGGGTTCGCCGACGTGATCACCGGGTGCCTCGTCCGACTCACTCCGCGGTGGAGCGACCTCGTCACCAAGAGGGTGCCGATCACGCTGGCTGATTGTGGCGTCACCGGCGACGAGCTGAGCCGCCGAGCCGACCGACTCCTGGATCCGCCACGTCGCAACTGCACGACGAGCCGACGCACAGACAAGGCGTATGACTGCGATCTCGCTATCGAAGACCGCCGCGGCTCGATCATCGACTTCTACTACGACATCGTGACGAGACACTTGACCGATCGGGGACGCCTCTACATCGTCGGCTACCCAAGGCTGTTCGCCGATATTGATCAGTGGCCAGCCTGGTCGTTCGCTGCGTGCGCCGGGGTGAGCCGCGGTGACACGCAGATGCTGGGAGCCGCAGCCGAGCACTTCAACAACAAGCTACAGGAAGCAGTTCGTCGGGCAAATGAGGCTCTTGGCACCCAGCGGGTGCACTTCGTCGACCGGTTCGCCTTCTACCGCGACGGACAACACGAGCTGTGCGGACGAGGAGAAGATTGGCTCAACGGAATCACACTCGACCGCGGCGACGGACCCGGACTGCGAAAGCAAATGAGCTTTCACCCCAACGCCGCAGGACACGCCGACACTGCAGCCCGAACCGCAGACGCAATCGACCTTACATTCCCTCGAGATCCGGCAGGACCCGCGCCATCGCTCGAAGTTGATGTCAACCGCATCGGCAGGGTTCGGCTGGGCATGTCGACCGGGGAAGCCGTCGCCGCGGGTTCACTCACCAACGAAGAGCCCGACATCTGCGGCGTCGAGATCGGCGGTGATCCCGACGCGAAGAGGTTCACGATGCCGGCACCCGCCGGCACGACGGTGCGCGTCACCACCTACGAAGGAAGGGTCGTGGAGCTCGGCGTAAGCGGCCAATGGTCGGCACCCAAACTCTCCGCCGCATCGGGCGAGCCGCTCGATGCCATCGCGCAACGGCTACGCGGCGAAGGATGGAACACCGAGATCTCAGTCGGCGACGAGATCATCGAGGGCGGCGAGCTGCAGGTCACTAGAGACGACCTCTCGTTCGACGTCGTTCCCGACGAGTCCGGCGCGGCATCGTCGCTCTGGCTGCCGCGCCAAATTCCGTGCGAGTGAGTCGCCGTCTGCTCGCTGTGTCCCGGGGTCTCCAGCAAGTAGCGGCACCTGCACTGCCCACCCTGAAAGTGGCCGTGCCGAGAATTCATCCGAGCGCTGTCTCCAGGCATTCTCGGCTATGGACACCGCGCTGGAGGCGAGTCCCCACCGACCTCGACGCCGGCCGCCTGTGGGGCTCGGAAAGGCGCGCGTGGGTGTCGACCAGGCCCGGTAGCACCATGCTGACACGGTGTTTCGTATCCTCTACCGCCTTCTGGCAGCACTTGCTCGACTCGCTGTGCGCTCCGGTCGCTCCAAAGACCTCGAGAACATCGTGCTTCGCCACCAACTCACCGTCCTGCGCCGACAAGTCCACCGGCCCGACCTCAACGACGACGACCGCAGCCTGCTCGGCGCGATCGCAGCAGCGCTCCCCCGCCGACTCCGCAACAACTGGATCGTCACACCCGACACGCTGCTGCGCTGGCACCGCAAACGCATCACCGCCCACTGGACCCAAGCGCCTCATCGAAGCCCAGGTAGACCGCCCACAGCGATCGAACTGCGCCGTCTGATCGTGCGGCTCGCCCGCGAGAACCCGACCTGGGGACACCGCCGCATCCACGGCGAACTCGTCGGCCTCGGCCACACCATCGCCTCCTCGACCGTCTGGCAGATCCTCAAGGATGATGGCATCGACCCTGCACCCGAACGTTCGGCGGTCACCTGGACCGAGTTTCTGCGCTCCCAGACTGCGGTCGCAACCGACTTCTTCACCGTCGACACCGCCACCCTTCGCCGCTACTACGTGCTGTTCTTCATCCACATCGAAACCCGCCGCGTGTTCTACGCCGGCGTCACCGCGAACCCGACCGGGCTGTGGACCACCCAAGCAGCGCGCAACCTGTTCCTGCGCCACGCCGAACACCTCAACAGCGCCCGCGCACTCGTACGCGACCGCGGCAGCCAGTTCATCGACGCCTTCGACGAGATCTTCCGAACCGAAGGCCTCAAAGTCCTCAAGACGCCAGTCCGAACACCGGTCGCGAACGCGTTCGCCGAACGGTGGATCGGATCGATCCGTCGAGAACTCCTCGACCGCACCATCATCTGGAACCACGACCAACTCGAACGCCTCGTCACCGACTACATCGAGCACTACAACCAACACCGGCCACACCGGTCCCTCAACCAACGACCACCGACACCCGCCACAGCGGATCCGCCGCCCAAGCCACCGGTGACCGGTACGGTGCTCCGAACAACGAGCTGTGACGGACTCATCAACGAATACAGAAACGCCGCCTGAACCAAGGCGATCGAGTTTCCGCGCCCCACACGGTGGACGGAACGAGTACGAGAACACGTTTGGGTGGCACAGGGGTGATGAACGGACTGGCCAAGGCAACAGCCGTCGTCCCCGTCCCGGTCGGAAGCGACACCAAGGCCGGTTCCCCGGTGGCGAGCCTCCAGTGGGCAATCAACGATCCGAGCGCGCCGAGTTGCGGGGAGCGCCACTTCGCCTTCAACAGCTCGAAAGTGCCACGCTGATCCTCGAAGAACGCCACCCGCGCCGCCCCTTCCCTGCTACGTCGCTGGAGCTGATCCTAGAGCCCACTCATGCGAACGTAGGGGGAGGTTGCGGCCGCCACTTTCAGGCTCGGCCGGAACGTCCTGGTAGCGGGAGAGTGCCCCCACCGAGTACGGCCGCCTTCGTGGGTTCTCGATGAGCACGCAAAGCGTCGAGTCACCCCTCTGACCACGGCTGGGACTCCATCAGCCGCTTGACCGAAGCGACGTACTTCGCCGCTGCCTCGGCCGCTTGCCCTCTGGGATGGACGGTGTATGGGGCCCAACGCACCGCCGAGAGTTCGACCGTGTACGTCAACAAGGAGCCACCAGCGGTTGCGGAGACCTCGTATCGCTGTGACTGCGGCGGGCCAGTCACACTACGGACACGGGCGAGGTGTCCGGGTGCTTCCTCGATAACCTCGACGACTCCAGCCGCGAGCATGTCGAGGGGACCCTCAGCTACGAAGCACTGCTGCTCGCCTGGTCCATCGGGGGTGCCCGGCACCTTGAACGCACGCCTGACCTCCGGCTGGATGGCTGGAGCAGTCTCGGCGGGGCGGATAAACGCCCAGACATGATCGGGCGGCCGCGCGATGAACTGGGTCGCAGACCCGGTCCACATCCGGAGTGCCGGCGGGATCTTCGCCGCCTTCCGCTCCGTGAGCATCACCACGAGAGCGGCAACGCATGCGGCAGCCGCCGGTGGCACGAGCACGCCCGCGCCGTTGTCGTCGCGCCCACCGCTCATGAGCCCAAGGAAGACAACCAGGACAGCGGCAGCGATCATTGTGATCTGCGCGGTCTTCCAGACCACCCGGATTGGATGCGGCGTTGTCCGCATAGCCCTCTCCCCTCCCGAAATAGGTGAGCGTGCAACACCGCTGCTCGGCCGGCGATGACAAACCGACGACAAGCGGCCTTGCGGCTACTAGGTCACTCACCGGATCCCCAGTGTCTCCAGGGGTTCTGAGCCCTTGAAATGGTGTCGGAGGGGGGACTTGAACCCCCACACCCTTGCGGGCACCAGATCCTTAGTCTGGCGCGTCTGCCAATTCCGCCACTCCGACGTGACTTACCCGCCAGCACGCTGACGAGCGCCGACAGTGTAGCGCCTCCGTAGCGTCGAGCGAATCGAGTTCGGGCGGCTCAGCGGTTCGCCGCGACGTGCACCGATCGGCCGTCGAACAACACGCCCGAGACGGGCTGCACGCCCCGCACCGAGCGACGCACCACATACGTTCGGCCGAGCTCCGCCAGCGGCAGCGCGGCCCCGTTCGACACCACGATCGCCTCGGCCTGGCGGTACGCGTCGGCCCGCGCATCGGCATCGCTGGTCGCCCGCGCCACGGCGAGCGCCGAGTCGAATTCGGGCGACGACATGCCGCTCACGTTCTCCCCGCCGCCACCGGCGAACCCCTGCGCCAGGTACGGGTCGACGCTCGGCGCCAACCCCACCTGTGCGAACAGCAGTAGCTCCGAACCGCCGCCTCCGACCGCCTGCTCGAGCGCCGCGCCGTCCACGGGACGGACCTCGACCGGCACGCCGACGACCTCGATCTGGCGTTCCAATTCCGCGGCCAGCCTGGCCGCCACGTCACCCGCTGGCACGTCGAGATGCAGCGGCGCACCGGTCGCAGCCAGGCCCATCAGACCGTTCCGCGCCACAGCATCGTCCACCCCGCACGAGGCGTCGCACACCGCCGCCGACACGAGGTCGCCGGGCACCACACCGTTCGCCACCGCCCACGCGTCGCCCATAGCCGCCACGGCCGCCTCGCGATCGACACCGTCCAGCAACGCCCGGCGCACGCCCACATCGGCCAGCGGCGGCGCCAAGTTCGAGACCGACAGCATCAGCGTTCCCGCCGACACCCGAAACCGTGCATCCCCGCCGGCCTCGACGAGCACCACGCCATTCGCTGCTGGCGCCACATCGACCGATCCGGCCTCGTACGCCTTCATCGCCGCATCGTCGCTGCCGAACGCAACGAACTCGATCGCCGAAACCCCATCGATGTCCGACTCCGCCGGCGCCAACCGCAAGGTCGTTCCGTCCGACGCGACCGGCACGAACGGACCCGATCCGACGACCTGCGCGGCACCGGCCTCGCCATCACCGGTCGGCCGGCCGATCCCGTAGCTGGGGTCGGCAAGCAGCGCAGGCAGTTCGTAGTTGGCGCTCGACATCTCGATCGTCAGCGTCGACGCGTCCGTTGCGACCAGACCGCGAATCGTCGCGGCACCGCCGGCTCGGAACTCCTTCACCCCGGCGATCACGTCGAGCCGCCCACCGGCGAGCCCGCCACCGCGGGCCACCTCGGTGAGCGCCGCCACCACTGAGTCGGCCGTCACGGGCGTGCCGTCGGAGAACTCGGCGAGCGGATCGATCGTGAACATCCACGAGATGCCATCGGTCGTCGTCCACGACTTGGCCACCCCCGGCGCCACCCGACGCTTCGCGGCATCCCAGTCGGTCACGCCGTCGAACACGAGGTCCGACGCGAGCACCCCCATCGGATCTGCAGGCGCGAGCTCACCCACCGTCGGCTTCGGCAGCGCCGCGACACCGATGCGCACCACGCCGCCACCGGACCCGTCGGCCGCTGCATCGGCGCGAGCACCCGTCGTTCGGCTGCACGACGCAACGGGCAGACACGCCAGAGCGCACGCCACGAGCACACCACGTGGGGTCGAGCGCCGAGATGGCGCCGCACCACGCCCCGGCGCCTGCATGCCTGCACCGATGACCGACCCGAACGACAGCACCTCTCTTCATCGACATCTCCGCCGATGACTTGAGTGCCGAGCACCCGCACGCGCCGCATCGCGGCGCCGGTCAGGTCAGGTCGGGGCAGTCAGGTCTGTCAGGTGTCGATGATGAGCGACAGGATGATCGTGTTGAACGTGAACAGCAGCGCCACCACGACCGTGATGCGATCGAGGTTCTTCTCCATCACCGTGGACCCCGACGCCGCTGCGCCGAGGCCACCACCGAACATGTCGGAGAGGCCACCGCCCTTGCCGCTGTGGATCAGCACCAGGAAGATCACCGCGAACGCCAGGATGAACTGGAGCACGATCGACACAACTTGCACGGAACAACTCCTCGGCGGACCGCATGACGGGCGGCGCCACGTTAGCAGCGCATCCGCCGGACCCAACGCACCCTCGCAGAGCCCACGCCGTAGGGTGCACCCATGTGCGACACGATGGTCCACGTTTCGGCGGACGGGGTGTGGTTCGCGAAGAACTCCGACCGTGACCCGAACGAGGCGCAACTCCTCGAATGGACCACGGCCGCCGACCACGCGGCGGGCTCCCGGGCCCGCTGCACCTGGATCGACATCCCGCAGGTGCCACACACCCACGCAACCATGGTGTCGCGGCCGTTCTGGATGTGGGGCGCGGAGATGGGCGCCAACGAGCACGGCGTCACCATCGGTAACGAGGCGGTCTTCACCGATCAACCCCTCGCGGACCTTGGCCTGACCGGCATGGACCTGCTGCGCCTTGCACTCGAACGCTCCGCCACCGCCCACGAGGCCGTCGGCGTGATCGTGTCGCTCATCGAAACCCACGGCCAAGGCGGCGGATGCGGCCACGAGAACCGATCGTTCCGCTACCACAACAGCTTCCTCGTGGCCGACCCGACCACGGCGTTCGTGCTGGAGACCGCGGGGCGCCTCACCGCCACCGAGCAGGTCACCGGCGGGGCACGCTCGATCTCGAACGGGCTCACCATCGCGCCGTTCGCCGCCGCCCACGCCGACCGCATCCGCAACAGCGTCACCGCGTGCGCCGCCCGAAGGGCGATCACCGAGGCAGCCACCGCCTCGGCGGCCGACCGCGGCGCCCCGGCATTCGCCGCCGCGCTCCGCTCCCACGGCCCCGAGGCGCACGCGCCGCCCGCATGGTCGCCGATCAACGGCGGACTGGGCGCACCCTGCGTGCACGCCGGCGGGCTCCTCACCGTGAGCCAGACCACTGCCTCGTGGATCGCCGACCTCCGCACAGCGTCGACACCGCAGCATTGGGTCACCGCCACCGCCGCACCCTGCACATCGATCTTCAAGCCCGTCGCCGTCGACACGCGCCTCGACCTCGGCCCGGCACCCACCGATCGCGACGACAGCCGCACCGTGTGGTGGCGTCACGAACGCCTGCACCGCAGCGTCCTCACCGACCCCGAGCGACTCCTGCCGATCATCGCACCCGAGCGCGACGCCACCGAGGCGGCGTGGTTCGACACCCCGCCCGACTCGGCCACCGCCTTCGCCGACGCCGCCACTCTCGAGGCCCGCTGGCTCGCCGCAGTCACCGCCGCCGGCGCCGAGCCGGGCCGCAGCGACCACCGACCGCCGCTCGTGCGCCACGTGTGGCGCGTCCGCAACCGCCGCGCCGGATTGCAGCTGTCGCTCGACGCGCAGCAGCGCTCCGCCCCACCCCGGAGGTGACCCTTATGTCCACCAACCCCGATCCACCCTCACCGCCGTTGCCGCAGGGCGATCCGGTCGACGCCCCCGACGGCACGACCGTCGATGTGCTCGTCATCGGCGCAGGTCTCGCCGGGCTCGCAGCCGCCCGGCGCATCGCCGCAACCGGCGCGTCGGTCGCCGTGCTCGAGGCCCGCGACCGCGTGGGCGGCCGAACCGAAGGCGGAGCCACCGCCGACGGCACGCCCATCGAACTCGGCGGCCAATGGATCGGCCCCACCCAACACCGCATGTACGAACTCGTCGCCGAACTGGGCATCGAGACGTTCCCGACCTACAACGAGGGCCACCACGTGGTCGACCTTGCCGGGCGTCGATCGCTGCTCGCCTCGCACCGCGGCGCCACCCCCAAGCTCAGTCCGTTCGCCCTGGCCGACATCGCCCAGGGCCTCCTGCGGTTCCAACGCATCGCCAAATCGGTCCCCCTCGACGAGCCATGGTCGGCGCCCAACGCCCGCCGCCTCGACGCCGAGACCTTCGACACCTGGGTGCGCCGCAACCTCCGCACCACGGTCGGCCGGGAGTACTTCCGGCTCGCAACCGAGGCGGTGTTCTCGGCACACACCCGCGACCTCTCGCTTCTGCACGCCGCGTTCTACGTGCACTCCGGCACCGACCTCGACACCCTCATCTCGGTCGACCGCGGCGCCCAACAGGACCGCATCGTCGGCGGGTCCATCCGCTTCGCCGAAGCCCTCGCCGACCGCCTCCCCCACGGCTCGCTCCACCTTGGCGCCGTCGTGCGCGGCCTCCACTGGAACGACGCCCCACACCCCGGCGTGTCGGCCGACTGCCGCAGCGGCGCCACCGTCCACGCCACACGCGCCATCGTCACCCTGCCCCCGACCCTCGCTGGCCGCATCGACTACCAGCCCGCCCTGCCGTCGTGGCGCGACCAGCTGTGCCAGCGAGTACCCGCCGGGTCGGTCATCAAGTGCTACTGCATCTACCCCGAACCGTTCTGGCGTGCCGACGGCCTCACCGGCCAGGCCGTCTCCGACACCGGCCCGGTCAAGGTCACCTTTGACAACTCGCCGCCCGACGGCTCACCCGGCATCCTCATGGGCTTCCTCGAGGCCGACGAGGGACGCGAACTCGCCCGGGTGTCGCTCGACGAACGTCGCCGCGCCGTCGTCGACTGCATGGTGCGCTACTTCGGCCCCCGAGCCGCCGATCCGATCGAGTACCTCGAGCGCGACTGGATGGCAGAAGAGTTCAGCCGCGGCTGCTACGGCGGCCACTTCACGCCCGGCGTGTGGACCTCGTACGGCCACGCGCTCCGCACGCCGATCGGGCCGATCCACTGGGCCGGGGCCGAGACTGCCGACGTGTGGAACGGCTACATGGAGGGTGCCGTGCGCTCCGGCGAACGCGCCGCTGCCGAAGTGCTCGCGGCCCTCTGACCGCGGCCGACCCGCCGGCCCGCCGACCCCAACCGGGCCGAACGAGCGATCAGCTCCGGTAGGTGATGATGCCGGCGAAGTCGTCGGCCACCAGGCTCGCGCCGCCCACGAGCGCGCCGTCGATGTCGGGCTGCGACATCAACTCCGCCGCGTTGCCGGCCTTCACCGAGCCGCCGTACTGGATGCGCACGGCCGCCGCAGCGTCGCCGCCGGCGACCTCGGCCACCACGGCACGGATCGCGCCGCACATCTCCTGCGCGTCGTCGGGGGTCGCAGTGCGGCCCGTCCCGATCGCCCAGATCGGCTCGTACGCGATCACCATCGCCGCGATCTGCGAGTCGGGCACACCGGCCAGGCCGGCACGGATCTGACCCGCCACCTTCGCCTGAGCACCACCGGACTCACGCTCCTCGAGCGTCTCGCCGCAGCACATGATCGGCGTCATCTGCGCCTTGAACACGGCCTTCACCTTGCGGTTCACGTCGTCGTCGGTCTCGCCGAAGATCTCGCGGCGCTCGGAGTGGCCGACGATCACGTACTTCACGTTGAGCTTCGCCAGGAACAGCGGCGACACCTCGCCGGTGAACGCCCCCGACTCCTCGAAGTAGCAGTTCTGCGCACCGAGCGAGAACTTCATCCGGTCGCTCTCGATGGCAGTCTGCACCGTGCGCAGGTCGGTGAAGGGCGGGTGCACCGACACCTCGACCTTGTCGTAGTTGTGCCCACCGAGGTGGTAGCTCAGCTTCTGCACCAACGCGAGCGCGTCGAGATGGTTGTGGTTCATCTTCCAGTTGCCGCTGATGAGTGGGGTGCGTTCGGCCATGTCGTGCTCCTACCTCGATGGAAATGTGGTGGTCGTCCGTGAAGGGGTCCGGCCTGCCGGGGCCAGTCTGGCCCCTCGAACAGGCTCGGGCTCAGTTGGCCCGCTCGGCGGCGAGACGCAGCGCCGCCAAGCCCGGCAGATCGCCCTGCTCGATCAGTTCGAGCGAGGCACCGCCGCCGGTCGACACGTGGTCGACCTCGGATGCGAGACCGAACTGTGCGATCGCCGCAGCGCTGTCGCCGCCGCCGATCACCGAGAAGCCGCGCGACTCGGCGACCGCCTCGGCCACCACCCGCGTGCCGGCCTCGAAGCGGGGATCCTCGAACACGCCCATCGGGCCGTTCCACAGGATCGTGCCTGCCTCGCGGATCACATCGGCGAACTCCGCGGCCGTGCCCGGACCGATATCCACGCCCATCCAGCCGTCGGGGATCGAGCGGCCCAGGTTGCGCACCTCGCCGCCCGCCTCGGGATCGAACAGCTTGCCGCCGGGGCCGAGACCCACGATGTCGGACGGAAGGTGGAGCCGATCGCCGTGATCGGCGAGCAGTTGACGACACGTGTCCACCTGATCGTCCTCGCACAACGAGTTGCCGACCGAATGACCCATCGCCTTCAGGAAGGTGAAGCACATACCGCCGCCGATGATCAGCGAATCGGCCAGATCGAGCAGCGCGTTGATCACGCCGAGCTTGTCGGACACCTTCGACCCGCCGGTGATCGCGACGAACGGACGGGTCGGATCCTCGCGAACGCCGAGCAGCACCTCGACCTCCTTCGCCAGCAGCCGACCGGCCGCCGACGGAAGATGCTCGGGCGGGCCCACGATCGACGCGTGCGCCCGGTGCGACGCGCCGAACGCGTCGTTCACGTACAAGTCGTGCCCGGCGATCAGCTCGGCGACGAACGCCGGATCGTTCGACGTTTCACCGGCATTGAAGCGCACGTTCTCGAGCAGCTCCACGCCCGGCGCGAGCTCGGCGAGACGGCGACGAACCGGCTCCACCGAGTACGCCGGATCGGGCGCACCCTTCGGCCGGCCCAGGTGCGTGCAACACGTCACCTTCGCGCCTCGTTCGGTGAGCCACTGCAGGGTCGGCAGCGCCGCGCGAATGCGCAGATCATCGCCGATCACCCCGTTCTTGAGCGGCACGTTGAAGTCGACGCGCACCAGCACCGACTTCCCCGACACGTCGGGCAGATCCTCCAACTCCGGCACACCGAACTGCATCGCTTGCTCCTCAGATCGTTGGCGGCCAGCGCCGCCCACATCGACACGCGCAACGGGGGCCGGACGAACCGGCCCCCGCCGCTCACACCATCACTGGTTGGCGGCACCCACGATGAGCGCCAGATCCAACAGGCGGTTCGAGTAGCCGGACTCGTTGTCGTACCACGAGAGCACCTTGACCAGGTTGCCCATCGCCATGGTCAGGCCCGAGTCGAACACCGAGCTGAAGGGCGAGCCGACGATGTCGGACGACACGATCGGATCCTCGGTGTACTCGAGGATGCCCTTGAGCCGGCCCTCGGAGGCGGCGGCCTTGAACGCCGCGTTCACCTCGTCGACCGTCACGTCCCGGTCGAGCACGCCGACGAAGTCGGTGATCGAACCGGTCGGAACCGGCACGCGCAGCGACGTGCCGTCCAGGCGGCCCTTCATCGACTCGAGCACCAGGCTGGTCGCCCGGGCCGCACCCGTGGAGGTCGGCACGATGTTGATCGCCGCGGCGCGGGCGCGACGGGGATCGCTGTGCGGACCGTCCACCAGGCTCTGGTCGCCGGTGTAGGCGTGGATCGTGTTCATCAGGCCCTTCTGCAGGCCGAATGAATCGTCGAGCACCTTGATGAGCGGCACGAAGCAGTTGGTCGTGCACGATGCGTTCGACACGACCTTGTGGGCCGCCGGGTCGAACGTGTCGTCGTTCACGCCGACCACGAACGTGGCATCAGCGCCGTCGGAGGGGGCCGACACGATCACGCGGGGGGCGCCGCCCTCGAGGTGCGCAGCCGCCTTCTCGCGTGAGGTGAAGATGCCGGTCGACTCGATCACGACGTCGACGCCGAGGTCGCCCCACGGGATCTCGGCCGGGTTGCGGTACTGCAGCACCGCCAGCACGTCACCGTCGACGGAGATGCCGCCCTCGGTCTCGACGATCTCGCCCGGGTACGTGCCACCGACCGAGTCACGCTTCAACAGGTTCGCCATGGTCTTCAGCGAGCCGAGGTCGTTCACGGCGACGAAGTCGATGTCGGCCCCGCGCGCCGTCGCGGCACGGAAGAAGTTGCGTCCGATCCGGCCGAAGCCGTTGATACCTACACGAATGCTCATGGCACTCCCCTGGTCGAGCCCCCGACGGCCGCCGGGAGGCTGAGATGGTCGAGAACTCGATGCCCACGCACTCCGAACGCTGCACCGCGCACGGGGCGCGGCCCGGCCGCACGGCCGTGAACCCCCTTATGGGACCAGAAACACCGCCGCGGGTGCCAATTCGCCCCGCGATCCGGCCCGCGCCGAGCGCCCAACACCCCGCTCCAAACGCCCAACTCCTCCGAACTGGGCCGATTTGCCGACCCATCAGGTCGGAGGATCGGCCCAGTTCCGAAGGGGGGAGCGCAACACTGCCGAACTGGGCCGATTTGCCGACCCATCAGGTCGGAGGATCGGCCCAGTTCGGAAGTGGGGCGGAAGGGTCTGCGGAACGCTGGCGGAACGGGGGCGTTCCGAGGGGGCGGAACGCGGGCGCCAATGGGCGGGTGGTGTCAGTCGAGGGCGGCGAGGATCGCCGGGCCGAGCTTGGCCGGGTCGTGACCGACGACTCCCGCCGAGGTCAACGACGTCGACACGACCACGGGACCCGTCGGCGACAACGCGCCCGGCTCGATCTCGGCCGGATCCACCAACACCACGTCGGGCGTCACGCCGTGCCGGGCCAGGGCCGCCACATGCTCGGCCACGTCGTACCCCGCGGTCTCGCCCGCCTGCGGATGCAGGTTGCACACGTAGATGCGGCGCGCAGCGCTGGCTGCCACCGCTTCGACGATCCCCGACACCGCGAGCGCGGCGAGCACGCTCGTATACAGCGAGCCGGGTCCGAGCACGATCGCGTCGGCCCCCGCGATCGCGTCGAGCACCTCCGGCGGCGCCGCTGCGCTTGCCGGGTCGAGATGCACGGAATCGATCCCGAGCGAGCCCATCACCCGCACCTGACCGCACACCTCGCGGCCGTCGAGCAGCTGCGCGTGCAGCTGCACCGGGGTCGTCGTGGCCGGCAGGACCCGGCCGCGCGCGCCCATGGCCGAACCCAACCGACCGAGTGCGTCCACCAGATCGCCCACCTCGTCGGTCGCCTCGGCGATCAACAGGTTTCCGACCGGATGGCCCACGATCGCCCGGTCGAGCGCCGCATCCGCTCCGCGCTCCGGCGCGAGCCAATCGAGGCGGCGCTCCATAACCCGGGTCAGCAGGTTGTCCGGATCGCCGAGCGCCACCAGGCACTTGCGCAAGTCGCCGGGCGCCGGCTGGTCGACGGCCCGGCGGAGGCGACCGGTCGACCCGCCGTCGTCGGCCACCGACACCACCGCGGTCAACGGGTCGGCCAGCGCACGCAGCGCACGCAACGTCGCCGCCAACCCGTGCCCACCACCGATCGCGACGACGGCGGGCGGCGACACAGCCGCCGCCGTCACTTCGTGACATCCCGATGGGTCACCCGCGGGTCGACGCCCAGGCGGGCCAAACGCGGCCGCAACGCCTCGGCCATCGCCACCGACCGGTGATGTCCGCCGGTGCATCCCAGCGCGATGGTCAGGTACGACTTGCCCTCGGCCCGATACGCCGGCACGAGCAGTTCCAACAGGTGCTCCAGGCGATCGAGGAACTCGGCTGTCTCGGGCACGGCATCGAGGAACTCCACGATCGGCCGGTCGAGACCGCTCAGCGGACGCAGCTCCTCGTTCCAGTACGGGTTCGGGAGGAAACGGCAGTCCAACACGATGTCGACATCGCCCGGCACGCCGTGCTTGAACCCGAACGACATCACCGTCGTCTGCATCACATCGCCGAGGTTCGGATCGGAGAACAGCTCGACGATTCGCTGCTTCAACTCGTGAACCGACAGCGACGACGTGTCGATCACGAGGTCGGCCGACTCGCGCACCGAGCGCAACACGTCACGTTCGCGCTCGATCGCATCGCCCAGCCCCTCGTGCTGAAGCAGCGGGTGACGGCGTTTGGTCGACTCATAGCGTCGCACCAGCACCTCGGTGGACGAGTCGAGGAAGATGACCCGCACCCGGGCGCCCGTGCGGCGCAACGCCGCGATCGACGACTGGATGTCGTCGACGCCGTGCCCCGCACCCACCGCGAGGGCCAACTTCGGCTCCTGGTCGCGGGAACCGATCGCTAGGTCGGCCACCTTCGGAATCAGTTCGGGCGGGAGGTTGTCGATGACGAACCAGCCCAGATCCTCCAGGCAGTTGCCTGCCTGGGAGCGCCCCGCCCCCGACATGCCGGTGATCACCACGAAGTCGCTCACGCCGGTCACGCTATCGGCGTACCGCCGCGAATCCGGGCCGTCCGAGCGGTCTCAGACGCGTTCGAAGCGGAGGAACAGCAGGCGCGGCACCGTCGCCGCGGCGAAGTACTCGGGTGCACGCGCCAGGAACCCAGGCGGGGGTGCCGGCTCCTCCATGCGCACCAGTCGAAGCCCGTGGGCGAAGGCTCCGTTCAGGTAGCGGTGCAGGGGGCGGTGGAAGAAGGTGATGAATACCTCCTTCTCCACCTCCTCGTCGGTCATCGCCTCGGTGAGGTACTCCCCGATCCGCCAGTACTGCTCGGGCGGCTCGAGCATCTGGTCGTCGATCCACCCGGACCCCGGGGTCTGTAGCAGCGGATGGTTCAACAGGAACAGAAAGGTTCCGCCCGGGCGCACCACGCGGGCCACCTCGGCGAGTGCGTCGTCGAGCGCGGCGACGTGCTCGAACACCAGGCACACCACCGCGGCGTCGACCGACGCGTCGGCGATCGGCAGGCTCGTCGCCGAACCCTGCACCCACGCCGCGCTCCCCCGCTCCTGCCCGACCGACACCTGACGCCACGCGGGATCGAGCGCCACCACGTCGAGCCCGCTCGCTGCCGCGACACGAGCCACCTGGCCCTCGCCCGCCCCGATGTCGAGTAGGCGGCCCGCCGACGGCAGGTTCGCTGCGATCAACGGGAGGATCTGCTCCACGTACTCGGGGTCGGCGCCGTCGGTGAACTCGGCCTGCCACCACGCCGCATGTGCTTCCCAAGGGTCGGTCATGGTGTTGCCTCTCCGCGTGTCCAGTGTCGCCGGCACAACAACTCGTAGGTCACGACCGGTTCGGTCTCGATATCGAACGCGGCCTGGTCAGGCTCGGCGTCGCTCTGGTCGACCGTGTCGCCGACCACCTTCAGTGCACCGTCGTACACCTGGGCACCGTCGACCAGCCGAGCGTTGTGTGTCGCCCGGTTGCCGCACCAGCACCGCGCCTCGACGTGCAATTCCTGGCGCTCGTCGGCGAGCTCCAACAACCGCGCCGTCCCCGGAAACAGGCGGCCCTGGAACGAGGTCAGCAGGCCGAACGCATACACGTCGACGCCCAACTCGTCGACCACCCTGGCGAGCTGGTCGACCTGGTCGGGCTCGTAGAACTGCGCCTCGTCGCACACGACGAAATCGAGCGGCGCCATCGCCTCGATTCGAGCCCGCAGATCGACGCCCGGCTCCACCATCTGTGCGTCGGCCTCGACCCCGAGGCGGCTCGACACCACCCCGCCGGATCGGTCGAGCTGGGTGAACAACGCACCCGCCAGCCCGCGTCGCGCCAGGTTGTGATGGATCTGCAATGCGAGCGTCGACTTCCCGGACCCCATGGTCCCGAAGAAGAACTTGAGCGCGGCCACGGGCCGCGAACCTAGCGGCTCGGCTCCGCTGCGGCGTCGGGGTGCAGCGACGCGAACACCGCGTCGGCCACCGGGTTGGGCAGCCACGACAGCGCGTACAGATCGTCGAGCGGCGCCGCCTTCACGCCCTTCAGGCCCCCCAACTCGCTCAGCAGGCGCTTGCGGCGGACCTCGCCGAGCCCGCGGACGTCGTCGAGCGCAGAGCGCGTCATGCGCTTGCCGCGCAGCTCGCGGTGGAAGGTGATGGCGAAGCGGTGGCTCTCGTCACGGATGCGCTGCAGAAGGAACAGGGCCTCGGACTGGCGCGGCACGCGCACCGGCTCCGAGCGACCCGGCAGGAAGACCTCCTCGAACTGCTTCGCCAACGAGCAGACCGGAATCTCCTCCTCGAGCCCGAGCGACTCGAGCACCCGGACGGCCACGTTCAGCTGACCCTTCCCGCCGTCGACCACCAGCAACTGCGGCGGGTACTGGAACTTGCCGCGCTCCTCGATCGGGCGCACCCGGTCGTCCAAGTAGTTCGTGAACCGGCGGGTCAGCACCTCTTCCATCGCAGCGAAGTCGTCGCTGTCGCCGATTCGTTGACCACCAACCGTGCGCACCTTGAACCGCCGGTACTCGCGCTTGTCGGCAAGCCCGTCGGTGACCACCACCATCGAACCCACGTAGTCGGTCCCCTGGATGTGACTCATGTCGAAGCACTCGATGCGCAGCGGCGCCTCCGGCAGCCCCAGGTGCTCCTGCAGCTCGTTGAGCGCCCGGGCCCGGCTGTTGTGATCGGATGCCCGCCGCAGCCGATGCCGCTGGAACTCCTCGGTCGCGTTCTCGGTGACGGTCTCGGCAAGGGTGCGTTTGGCGCCGCGTTGCGGTACCCGGATCTCCACCTTCGAGCCGCGGTGCTCCGACAGCCACTGCTCGTACACCGCCGGATCCGGCGGCAGGGTGGGGAGCAGCACCGAACGCGGCATCCCGATCGGCGGTTCCTCGTAGTAGAGCTCCTCGAGAATGCGGCCGCTCAGCTCGGACGGGTCGATCGACAGCACCTTGTCGAGCACGAACCCCTTGCGTCCCACCACCCGTCCGCGGCGCACGAAGAACACCTGCACCGCCGCTTCGAGCTCGTCCTCGGCCACGCCGATCACGTCGAGGTCCTCGCTGCGTTCGGCGACCATCTGCTGCTTCTCGATCGCGCGGCGCACGCTCGCCAGGCGGTCACGCCAGCGCGCAGCCAGCTCGAACTCCAACCCCGTAGCGGCATCGCGCATGGCCGCGTCGAGCCGCTCGACGACTTCGTCGGTGTCGCCGTCGAGGAACCGCAACAGGTCCGCGACCATCTCGTCGTACGCGAACTTCGGCACCTCTCCCACGCACGGCCCGGCGCACTTCTCGATGTGGAACAGCAGGCACGGGCGACCCTGCTTCGCGTGCATCGCCAGCTTGTTGTCGCTGCACGTGCGAATCGGGAACGTGCGCAGCAACAGGTCGAGCGTCTCGCGGATCGCGTACGCGTGACCGTACGGGCCGAAGTAGCGAACGCCCTTGCGGCGGGCCCCGCGCATCACCATCGCCCGCGGCCACTCATCGCCCACCGTCACCGCCAGGAACGGGTAGCTCTTGTCGTCGACGAGCCGCACGTTGAAACGGGGGCGATGCTGCTTGATGAGGCTGTACTCCAGCATCAAGGCCTCGACCTCGTTGCGCACCTGGATCCACTCGACCGTCGCGGCGGTGGCCACCATCTGAGCCGTGCGCGGGTGCAGGTTCGCTGGGTCCTGGAAGTAGTTCGACAACCGGGACCGCAGCGACTTCGCCTTGCCCACGTAGATGACCCGGCCCGCGTCGTCCTTGAACTGGTAGCTCCCCGGAGCGTCCGGAATCGACCCCGAGGGCGGGCGCGTGATCACGCCGGAACGCTAGCGACCCGTCGGCGGTCGCCGATCCGCCGCCTGAGCACCGCACTCGGCGATGGGCGACGGGCTGAACCCGCACGGCGGAACGGGGTTCTATCCTGACGACGACTCAGCGCTGAGCGGGTCACGGTCGGGAAAGCGAGATACCGATGACGACGACGGCCACCGCGGTCACCCTCCGCATCCAGGCGCCCCTCAACGACGGCTACGCCGACGCGTCGCCTGACGAACTGGAACGGCGCATCGCCGCGGCCAAGGCGACCCTCGGCGAGCGCGTCTTCATCCTCGGCCACCACTACCAACGCGACGAGGTGATCCGCTGGGCCGACGCCCGCGGCGACTCGTTCAAGCTCGCGCAGCTCGCCAAGGCCCGTCCCGAGGCCGACTACATCGTCTTCTGCGGCGTGCATTTCATGGCCGAGGCCGCCGACGTGCTCACCGGCCCCCACCAGCAGGTCGTGCTCCCCGACCTCAACGCCGGATGCTCCATGGCCGACATGGCCGACATCGACTCGGTCGAAGAGGCGTGGGAAGCCCTCGGCGAACACGTCGACCTCGCCCGGGTGATCCCCATCACGTACATGAACTCCGCTGCCGATCTGAAGGCGTTCGTCGGGCGCAACCACGGTGCCGTCTGCACGTCATCCAACGCCCGAGCCGTGTTGGACTGGGCGTTCGAACGCGGCGATCAGGTGCTGTTCTTCCCCGACCAGCATCTGGGCCGCAACACCGGCTTCCAGATGGGCTACGACGAGTCGCACATGCGGGTGTGGAACCCACGCCTCGACCTCGGCGGGCTCAGTGCGGACGACGTGCGATCCGCACGCTTCCTGCTCTGGAAGGGCCACTGCTCGGTGCACCAGCGCTTCAGCACCGAGCACATCGCCGACTTCCGCGCCGAACACCCCGACGGCATCGTGGTCGTGCACCCAGAATGCTCCCGCGAGGTTTGCGCCGCTGCCGACCAGGTGGGTTCGACCGAGTTCATCCTGCGCGCCGTCGCCGACGCGCCCGTCGGATCGGTGATCGGGGTCGGCACCGAGATCCACATGGTCAACCGCATGGCCGCCGAGACGCCCGACAAGACGGTCATGTCGATCGATCCACTGGTCTGCCCGTGCTCCACGATGTTCCGCATCGACGCACCGCACCTCGCATGGGTCCTCGAGGAGTTGGTCGAGGGCCGCGTGCCGAACCGCGTCGTCGTCGACGCCGACGACGCCGAATGGGCGCGCATCGCGCTGCAGCGCATGCTCGACATCACCTGAGATCGTCCAACGGCGCCCGCGCCCGCGCCCGCGTCACGCCGGACTCGATTTGGCCACAACGTGGCCGATAGGGGCGGGTGAGCTTCGCCAACCAGCCCTCCCCCAACGACGTCGGCGTCGCCGTCGTCGGCGCCGGCTACTGGGGTCCCAACCTGATCCGCAACTTTCTCGCCTCCGACCACATGTGGTTGTGGTCGGTCTGCGACCTCGATGTGGACCGGGCGCGACGGGTCCTCGGTCGCCATACCTCGGTGCACGTCACCAACGACCTCGACGACATCCTCGGCGACCCGCGCATCGAGGCCGTCGCCATCGCGACGCCGGCGCGCACCCACTACGGCATCGCCCGAGCGTGCCTCGAAGCCGGCAAGCACGTGCTCGTCGAGAAGCCGCTCGCGCTCTCGTCCTCCGACGCGGACCGGCTCGTGGCGCTCGCCGCCGAACGCGGCCTGACGCTCATGTGCGACCACACGTACTGCTACACGCCGGCCGTCAACTGGATCCGATCCGAGACGGCGCGCGGCACGCTGGGACGCATCCAATACATCGACTCGGTCCGCATCAACCTCGGGATCATCCAACCCGACGCCGACGTCTTCTGGGACCTGCTCCCCCACGACCTGTCGATCCTCGACTCGATCCTTCCCGCCGGGATCGAACCCACCGCGGTGAGCGCCCTCGGCGTCGACCCCGTGGGCGCAGGCCGCGCATGCGTCGGGTACGTCACGATGATGCTGCCCGGCGCCGGGATCGCTCACGTACACGTCAGCTGGCTCAGCCCGGTGAAGATCCGCACCACCATCATCGGCGGGTCGCACCGCTACGTCGTCTGGGACGACGTGAACCCCGCACAGCGGCTCTCGATCTACGAGCGCGGCGTCGACGTGTCGACCTTCCGAGCGCCCGACGACCAGCGAGAGATGATGGTCCAGTACCGCACCGGCGACATGATGGCGCCGGCGCTCGGCGAACACGAGGCGCTCGGCGAGGTCGCCCGTCACTTCACCGAGTGCATCCGCACAGGGCGAGCGCCGCTCACCGACGGCCGATCCGGCGTGCGCATCCTGCGGATCCTCGAAGCGGTCGATCAGTCGATCGCCGCACACGGCGCGCTCGTTCCGCTCAACGAGCGCGCACGACGCGACGTCGCAGCTGAGGTGCTCACGTGAGCGCCGAGCATCGCCCCGGCGACGACGGCTCCGACAACGCCGACTCCGACATCGCGACCGACAACGCCGACTCCGAAATCGCGACCGGCAGCGCGGACGGCGCTGAGACCGGCGCCACGGATCGACTCGGCGGGGCACCCGTGCCCTTCCTCGACCTCGGGCTGCAGCACCGAGCGATCGCGGCGGATGTCGACACGGCGTTCGCCCGGATCCTCGACCGGTGCTCGTTCGTCGGCGGATCTGACGTCGGTGAGTTCGAGATCGCGTTCGGGGCCTACTGCGGCGCCGAACACGCCGTGGGCGTGGCGAACGGCACGGACGCGATCGTGATGGCGCTCCGAGCCCTCGGCATCGGACCTGGCGACCGTGTCGCGGTTCCGGCGAACACGTTCATCGCCACGGCCGAAGCCGTCGCACTCGTCGGCGGACGCGTCGTCGTGGTCGACTGCGACCCGATCCACCAGCTCATCGATCCCGACTCCGTCGCCGACGCCATGCGGTCCGGTCGCCTCTCGGCCGTCATCGCCGTCGACCTGTACGGGCAGCGGGCACCCATCGAACAGCTCGTCCCACTCGTCCGCAACCACGGGGCCTTCCTCATCGAAGACGCGGCGCAGGCACAGGGAGCGACCCGGTTCGGAGCGGGCATCGGCAGCGGAGTCGATGTCGCCACCACCAGCTTCTACCCGGGCAAGAACCTCGGCGCGTACGGCGACGGTGGAGCCGTGATCACCGATTCGCCCGCGCTCGCACACCACGTTCGACTGATCGCGAACCACGGCAGTCGCGTCCGCTACCAGCACGAGGTGGTCGGAACGAACTCCCGCCTCGACACGATGCAAGCCGCCGTGCTCAACGCCAAGCTCGCGCATCTCGACGGCTGGAACGAGCAGCGCCGCGCGGCGGCGACCCGGTACGACGAGATGCTGCGCGATCGCGCCGATCTGCGGCTGCCGGTCGAGATGCGCGGCAACCGCCACGTGTGGCACGTCTACAACGTGCGGGTGCACCCGTCGTGGCGCCACCGCATCGTCGATCGCCTCAACGAGCGCGGCATCGGCGCCGCCATTCACTACCCGGTGGCGGTTCACCGCACCGCGGCGTTCGCCGATCGCGTCGACATCGTCGGTGGCGGGTGCCCAGCCGCCGAGTCGTCCGCCGCATCGACGCTCAGCCTCCCGATGTTCCCCGGCATCACGCTCGAACAACAGGAGCGAGTGGTCGGCATGCTCATCGCAGCGCTCGGCGAGCTCGCCGCCGAGCACGACGTGGCGCACGACCCGGCCAAGGCGCCCACGCCGGCCTGACCTGCGCAGCGCGGCGCCGCTGCAGATCCCTCCGGCAATCCAGGCCCACGCGTGCAGATATGCACCGCTGAGCCTGGATTGCGCCCCGAGCGCGGTGGCGAGAGGCCGCGGCGTTTGCGATGCTGTCGGCGATGCCGACCGGGGGGTCGGCCGCAAGGAGCTGGCCATGATCGTCCCGCTAACCGTCAACGACTTCCTGCGTCGGGCGGAGCTCGTGTACGGCGAGCGGGTCGGCGTGATCGACGAGCCGAATCAGCCCGCCGAGTCGTGGGGATCGCTCACCTACGGCGAGATCGCCGCCCGCGCCCGCGCCCAGGCCGCCGCGCTCGACGACCTCGGGGTCGACGCCGGCGCACGGGTTGCGGTCGTCAGCCAGAACTCGGCCCGCCTGTACTCGCAGTTCTTCGGGGTGAGCGGGTCGGGCAGGATCCTCGTGCCGATCAACTTCCGACTGAGCGAACCCGAGGTTCGCTACATCGTCGAACACTGCGGTGCCGAGGTGCTCCTGATCGACCCCGAACTCGTCGACGGCCTGCCGTCGGTGACCGCAAAGCACCGCTTCGTGATCGGTGCCGAGAGCGACGCGGTGCTGCATCGGTTCGACGCCGAACCGAGGCCGTGGGAGCCGGACGAAAACGCCACGGCAACCATCAACTACACGTCGGGCACCACCGCCCGGCCCAAGGGCGTGGAGCAGACGCATCGCTCCCTCTGGGTGAACGCGACCACGTTCGGCTGGCAGGCGGGCGTGAGCGATCGAGACGTGTACCTGCACACGCTGCCCCAATTCCACTGCAACGGGTGGGGCCAGCCCTATGCGGTCACGGGCATGGGCGGTACCCACGTGATCCTGCGCAAGGTCGACGGGGCCGAGATCCTGCGGCGCGTCGAGCAGCACGGCGTCACCTACCTGTGTGGCGCTCCGGCGGTGGTGTCGATGATCCTCGACGCCGCCGCGTCGTGGACCGGGCCGATCCCGGGTCGCGACCGCGTCCGCATCGTGGTCGCCGGAGCGCCACCACCGACCCGCACGATCGAGCGCGTCGAGACCGAGCTCGGCTGGGAGTTCATCCAGATCTACGGCCTCACCGAGACGGCGCCGCTGCTCACGATGAACCGCCGCCGTTCCGAGTGGGACGAGTTCGACCCCGGCGATCGGGCCCGGCGACTCGGCCGCGCCGGCGCGCCGGCACTCGGTGTGCAACTCGGCATCTCCGACCAGGGCGAGGTGCTCGCGCGCTCCAACGTTGTGCTGCGCTCGTACTGGGAGAACCCCCAGGCGACCGACGAGGCGCTCGAGGGCGGTTGGTTCCACACCGGCGACGGCGGCGTTCTCGACGACGAGGGATACCTGACGATCTCCGACCGCAAGAAGGACGTGATCATCACCGGCGGCGAGAACGTGAGCTCGATCGAGATCGAGGACGCGCTGTTCAGCCATCCCGACGTCGACGAGGTGGCGGTGATCGGCATCCCGTCCGACAAGTGGGGAGAGACGCCCAAGGCCCTCGTCGTGGTGACGCCGGGCAGCGTGGCAACCGAGGCCGACCTGATCGCGTGGTGTCGCGAACGCCTCGCCCACTACAAATGCCCGAGCTCCATCGAGTTCCGCGACGAACTGGCCCGCACGGCCACCGGGAAGCTGCAGAAGTTCAAGCTCCGCGCGCCCTACTGGGAGGGACGCGACCGGCTCGTCAACTAGCCGCCACGACGGAGGAGGACGCCGCCCGTGCGGCGGCCGCGTCGCCCACGACCGCGGCCGCCGCAGCGAGGCCCTGCACCACCTGCTCGTTGAACGTGTCGGCGCCGAACTCCGACGCCGAGCCGACGACCGTGCAGATCGGCGACGCCGCGTCGAACGCGGCGCGGGCGAGTTGGAACCGCGCTCGGTTCGACACCGACGGCAGGGGGAATGATCGAGAGCGCGCCGAGCCGAGCACCTGCAGGTCGCCCACGTCCGACACGATGCCGGCGTCCGCGATGGCCGCCGCGGCCTCGGTTCCCAACTCGGATTCGTCGACCCACCACGCCAGCTCGCAGCACACCACGGGCGGCGAATCGGCGGGGCGCGAGGTAGACGCCCGGAACACGGGACGGTCCTCGGCCGCCACCCACCACACGTCGGGTGCCGACGCGCCGTCGGGCAGCTCGACCCACCCCAGCGACGAGTGCGCCGGGTCGAGGTCGAGCTCGATTCCGACGGCGGCGAACAACTCGCGAGCGCCGACGCCCAGCACCGGACGGGCCGAGCGGACGACGGTGCCGTCGGAGAACGCACACGTGGTGAGCGGGCCGTCGGACTCCAGGCCCACCAGGTTGCCGGTATGACGGACCTCCACGGACGGGGCGGCGCAGACGCGCGCGACCAACTCGTCGACCAGCCCCGACATGCCCCGCTCGCGCACGGTCGCAAACGGGCGCTCCGGCCGCACGTACGGGGCCCCGGAGAAGGCCGCCGCAGCCGTCGACGGCCAGAACAGAGGCAGCCAGATCTTGCGGTGCAGCGCCGCGATCACATCGTTGGCGCCGCGTCGCAGGATCCGCGACGCGAACGATTCGATGAGTCGTCCCGACGCGTCGGAGCCGAGATGCGCGGCCCCGGCCTCGGCCAGGGAGTGGTGCTGCAGCAGATCGTGGTGCTCGGGAGCGAACCAGCCACGCTCGCCCCAACGGTCGACCGCCGCCTCGGCGGCGGCCGCGAATCGCTGGGCGGACGGAGCGAAGGCGTCAACGGCGCCTGCCAGGTCACCGGCGAGCAACCAGTCGTCCACCATTCGCCCGCCGAGATCCATTTGCGGTGGCGCCACGGCGCACAACTCGTCGCCGACCAGGCTGCGAACGTAGGAGTCGACCAGCCCGATCCACTCACGATGCCCGTGCGGTCCCGGCCGGTATCCCGACAGCGGCGGGCACGCGGGCGCCACGGAGCCGGTCGGCGCGTCGTAGGACAACTCGAGGACCCGCGCACCGAGTTCGAGTCGGCGACCACCCAGGTGCACGGCAGCGAATCCGCCGCCCACCCGTTGGCCGCCGGCGTACCAGACCACCTCGGCCCCGGCACGGGCGAGCGCGTCGACCGCGACGACCGCCGCGATCGAGTCGCCGACCACGACCTGTCGGCGCTCGATGGGGGCACCGCGACCCCCCGCGACCTCCGTCGAATGGCCCTCGACGCTGGCGATTCCCGCTTCGTCATGCATACATCGCTCCCCTCACAGGTCGAGCGCGACGACCGTGCGCACCTCGGTGCGGCACCCCATCGCGCGTTTGAACTGGATCAACCCGAGGTTCGGCGAGCCGTGGTCGGTGCTGATCCCGATGTCGAGTGTCGTTGCGCCGGAGGCTCGGGCGTCGGCGACCGAGGCGCGCACCACGATCGGCATCGGCGTGACCGGCAGGTCGTGGCATGCGTCGCCCCAGTACTGCACCACATCGCGGCCCCGACCCACTCGGTACACCAGCGAGGCCGCGACCACGCGGACGCCCTCGCGCACCACCAGCATTCGAACGAGCGGCGAGAAGCGGTCGCGCATCGATCGCACGTAGTCGAGCGACAGCCGCATCGGCCGGCCCTTGTCGACGCGGTTGCGGCGCAGCACCGCGTACGCCTCTGCCCAGCCGTTCTCGTCGTCGGCCGACAGGCGCTCGACCGTCAGCCCGAGTGCTTCGGCCGCAGCGAGCGCACGCCGCGCCTGCTTGCGCAGTGCCGGTTCCCAGTCGCGTTCCAGGTCGATCACGAAGTTCAGATCGGACTCGACCGCATAAAACCCCGCCTGATGCAGCGCGAACTCGACGTACGGCTCGGACGACGACCAGTGGGGCGGCTTGCGGCGCACCTCGATGCGATGGCAGCCGAACCGGCGCGCCACATCGACGCCGCGGTCGACGAGCGCCATCACCTCGCCAACCGTCTCGTGGTCGCGGCACAGGTCGATGCCACCGAAGGGCGCAGACCATCCCGACACCCACACCCCACCCTCGATCACGCCCGCCCACGTGCCGACCAGCCGGCCGTCGTCGGTGCGATGGTCGACCGCCACGCGGCGTTCCGCTCCGCCGGGACGCAGGCCCACGAAGGCGGTGGTGTTCCACAACGCGAGGTGCGAGGCGGATCTGTCGGGCACGGAGCCCGCACTGAGGCGGAGCCCTCCCGTTCCCGTGGCAGCCGTGTCGGCGCGCATCATCGCCCCCCGTCGGCGGATCGCAGGATCAGGTAGTGCATCGCCGCCAGCTCCGACAGGTAGCGGCCGGCAGCGACGAAGCCGTCCATGGTGGAATCGTCGAGCTCGCCCAACGCCGCATTGGGAAGCGGCTTGAGCATCACCCCCTCGTGGTGCACCTCTCGCAGCCCTGCGCGCCGACACAGCGCACGCAGCTCGAACAGGTCGTACAGCCGAAGCGTTTCGAAGCGCTCCCCGCGTTCGCTGATCGCCCGCAGATCCTCGATCGCACCCCTAGCGAAGCCGACGAGGCGATGCAACGACGACGGGTTCTGCAACGACACGTGGAGCAGTCCGGCGGGAGCGAGCGCCGGCGTGAGCGAGGCCATCGTGCCCACGGGGTCGTCGAGTTCGTGCACGACGTTGGCCAGCACGACGTGATCGAACTGCTCGGGCCAGCCGCCGGCGAGCGACGCGAGTAGCGCCGGCTCGATGTCGGCACGGACCCAGTGCACTCCGGCGAGTCCACGGGACTCGGCCCGATCGAGATACTCGGGCTCGCGGTCGACCGCCGTGACGGTGGCGCCCGCCCCGACGAGCGCTGCGGTCATGCGGCCGGTCGCGCACCCCAACTCGAGCACGCGGTCGCCCGGTCGCACCCAGTTCGTCAACGACGCCGCGGTGGCGTCGGTGTACCAGCGGTCGACATCGGTATCGGGGTCGTACAGCGTCGCGTATCCCATCGCTCTTCCATCGGCAGCGTGGCGGCAGGGCTGAGGACGCTTCGTCAACTCGCAGCGGCCCGGGCCGATAGGACCCCATGACCGACATGCTCAGCGCCCACGATCTCGATCGATTCGCCGAGGAGTACTACCTGAACGGCGAGATCGACGACACCGACATCGAGGAGCTGGCACAGCGCCACTCGATCCCCGCGATCCTGCGGGCCACCCTGCACAGCCCCCGGCTTCTCGAACTCGGCTACGGCACGGGCCTCATCACGCGCGAGCTGGTCGCTGCCGGACGCGAGGTGCACGTCGTGGAGGGAAGCGGCCGCCTCGTTGCCCACGCCCGCGAGCGCCATGCCCATGACCCCGTGGTGATGATCGAGTCGATGTTCGAGACCTTCGAACCCGACGAGCTCTACGACGCGGTGCTGGCACTCCACGTGTTGGAACACGTGGATGATCCCGTGGCGCTCACCCGCACGATCGCTACATGGCTGCGTCCGGGAGGCGTCATGATCGCAGTGACGCCGAATGCCCATTCGATCCACCGCCTGCTCGGCGTGGCCATGGGATTGCAGGAGCGGCTCGACGACCTCTCGGCCCGCGACGTCCTCGTCGGGCATCAGCGGGTCTACGAGCTCGCCGATCTGGAGGCGCACCTGACCCAGGCGGGGCTCGAGGTGCGGTCCCGCTTCGGCTACTTCGTGAAACCGCTCTCCAACCGCCAGATGGTCGGCTGGTCGTCGGAGGTGCTCGACGGATTGAACCGGATCGCCGGCGATGTCCCCGTGGAACTCTGCGCGAACATCGGGGTCGTCTGTGCCCGCCCCTGATCGACGGGCCGGCGCGACGCTGCGCCGGGTTTCGACCCGAGCGCCGGGCAAGGAGGGCCATCCGGCCGCACGATCGACCGAATCCGGTGCGCGGTCAGCAGGCCCACCACCGCCGCAGCCACGGCGGCTTGGCCCGGGGCGGCGACGTCGAACGCGGCGACCGTCGCTCCCGTGATCGCTCCCGCCGCCGCACTTACGGCGGACCAGCCGATTCCCTGGAACGCCAGGCCGAGCGTCGCGACCTGCACCGACCGCCGGGCTCCACGCAACAGGATCGATGCGACGGTCAACTCGCCGAGCAACGACGCGATCCCGAGGTGTACCAGGTCGGGCCGCGCCTCGACGCCCATCACGACCGCCGCGCCTACCGCCGTCACGGCGACTCCGGCGGCGACGGCGACTGCGACGATGCGCTGCTGATTCGTCACCAGTCGGACCGACTCCACGACGGTGCGGCTCGACGTGGCGAGCGCCGCAACGAGGAACGCAACCGCAGCGGTCGAACTGCCGCGCACCGCGGCGCCGAAGACGAGCGGCATGACCACCGACGCGTAGACGAGCAGCCAGCCGATCGCCGCGCCGAGCAGAACCTGCGCGACGGTCGCGAAGTCGACGGCCCGACGGAGCGCCTCGCCCGCGACGCCATCGACGCGACGGACCGCGCCCCGCACGGAACTCGGCCCGCGTCCGGCGCCACGACCGTCGGGCCGCGCCGCGCGTTCGGCGAGGAGCGGCAGGGTGGGCGCCGCGATCGATGCAGCGAAGGCCGCGAGCGCCTCGGCGGGCTTCTGCGCGATGGCCACGCCGCCGGCAGCGCGGGTCGCCCCCACCAGGATCACGACGAGCGGCACCACTCGTGGAGCGAGGACGGTGAGCGTCGAGCCCGCCGCGATCCACCGCTGCGACCGTGGCACCGCATTCGAATCGCCCCGTCGCGGATCACCCCCGCGCGGATCACCCCGACGCGGATCACCCTGGCCGAGCGAGGCGCTCACCATCCGATGCGAACGCATCGCATGGCTCTCCGATCGTCGCCCTCGCGCCACGATCGCCACGGCGCCGCACACCACGGCAGCGGTGACGGCGTTGGTCGCGGCATAGATCGCCATGACCGCGACCGCGCCGCCTCCATGGGCGAGCGCCACCAGGCCGGCGGCGAGGAACAGGCTGCGCTCGACGACCAGCATCGTCGCCTCCGTGCCGACGCGCACCACCGCCCGCAGGGCGGCGAACCCGGTCTCGGCCACACCGCTCAGCAATGCGGTCAAACCAGCGAGCGCGACGATGCGCACCGGGAGCTGCGGGGCCACCGCTGCGACCAGGACGACGCCGACCGCGCCGACCGAGACCCCGACCGCCGAGCGAAGCCGGACTCCGGCCAGGAAGCGACGCGCCAGCGCCCAGGGCTGAACGGACACGTCGACCGACACCGAGCGAACCACCCCGGCGTCACCGAGCGCGCCGAACACGAACACCAGGGTCAGGCCAGCCGCGATGTGCGCAAACTCCGTGGCCTCGATCGACCGGGCCGCCACCACGAACCACACGGTGCCCAGCACCTGTGCACCGAGCCGCGCGAGCGCCACGCCACCGATCCCCCGCCAGCCCGAGTTGGCCCACGAGCGGGCGCCCGCCACCGCGCCGGAACCGCCAGCGGTGGCGCCAGCGGCACCGCCACGCGGGTCGGAACCCGCGCCGACGCGAGCGCCGGAGCGGCGCGGCCTGGCCCCGCGATCGAGCGCCGAATCGGTCACCCCACTGCGCCCGACGTGAGCCGAACCCTCGCGATCGGGTCCGCCGAGGCCGCAGGTTGCGCGGCCACGTCTGCGTCGGCGGCGCGCCGGCGGCGCCGCAGCGCTCCGACCGCGCCGGCCAGCACCCCGCCACCCCACGCACCGTGGATCAGCGGCAACGCCGCGACGAAGTGACGCGTGCTCGCCCCGTGCGCGGCCGGCCGTTCCCGGATCACCGCCGCGCCGAGCAGCGCGCCGTACGCCACACCGATCGCCGCGGCGCCACGTTGCGCCGCCGCCCGCGTGGCCGGCGGGGTGAGTCCCGCGGCGAGCACGATCGCACCCGCAACGGCGGCGGGCGGAGCCAGGTGGCGCGGTCGGACGGCGTCGGGATGACGCGCCATCACCTCGGCCTTCCAGTAGCCGTAGTCCCAGAACTGGCGACCGAGCGCCCCGAGCGATCGCCGAGGTCGGTACACCGAGCTCAGTTCGGGGGTGAACACGAGTCTCCCGCCGGCCCGCCGGAGCCGATAGTTGGTCTCGTAGTCCTCGTTGCGCAGCAGGGTCTCGTCGTATCCGCCGATCTCCACGAGCGCCGACTTGCGGAATACCGGATGGCTGATCGTGTCGACGTCGCGCCGCTGCTGGGAGGTCCGATGCGGCGAGGCCATGCCGAACGGCGAGGCCATCGCCAGACCGATCGCGTTCGACACCGGATCCGTGCCGACATGGTCGTAACGGCCGCCGACGCCGACGGCCCCGGTCTCGTCGAGCACCGCCAGCGCCGTACCGACGTAGCCGGGGTCGGGCACGCCGTGCGCCGAGACGAAACAGAGCACCTCTCCCACCGACTCGTCGATGCCGATGTTCGCCGCCGCCGCCGCGAGCCGCCGCGGGTTCCGAACCAGGCGCACGCGCCGATCCAGCGACCGCCGGTGCAGCACTTCGAGATCGCTCCCGTCGGTGCTCCCGCCGTCGATCACCAGGATCTCGACGATGGCGTCCGTGGTCTGCGCCAGGAAGCCATCGATGCACGGGCCGACAAATCCCGCTTCATTGAGCATGGGGATGATCACGCTGACCGAGGGTGCCGTCATGGCGTTCCATCGGCATCCGGCGACCGATCCTGAGGGGCGGCGCGGACAGATCGGCGTCGCGCCGATTCAGCGCCCGCGGCCCGCACCGCCGAACACGGCCCGGATCGTTCGGATCATCACCACCAGGTCGAAGCGGATGCTCTGGTGACGCAGTTGGTAGAACTCGTACTGGAGCTTCTCGAGCGCGTCGGCCTGGCTGCCCGCGTAGCCGTACTTCACCTGTGCCCAGCCGGTCAGGCCGGGCCGGACGAGGTGCCGCATCGAATAGAACGGCAGCTTGCCGGTCAGCTCCTCCACGTAGTGCGGCTGCTCGGGGCGCGGACCGACGACGGAGAGCTCGCCCCGCAAGATGTTGATGACCTGCGGCAGCTCGTCGAGGTGGGTGACCCGCAGGACGCGACCGAAGGGGGTGACCCGCGGGTCGAGCTCGCTCGTCCACGCCGATGAGGTCGCGTCGCTCTCCGCAGACGCAGACGCCGACGCCGACGCGGGCGCGGGCGCAGGCGCGGGCGCAGACGGCGGGCGCATCGTGCGGAACTTCAGCATCCGGAACGTCGTGCCGCCCTTGCCGACGCGTTCCTGGCTGAAGAACAGCGGGCCGCGGTTGCCGAACAGGTTTGCGACGGCGACGACGGGCAGCATCACCACCAGGCCGATGCCGAGGACCGTCGCGACGGCCAGGTCGAGCAGCCGACGGGCCGGCGCGTACCCCGTGCCGTGGATCTCGGCGATGTCGAACATGAGCGACTGCCGTTCGAGCTCCGAGACGGGCAACTTGCCCAGCCACTCCTCGTAGAAGTCGAGCAGGCTGCGCACCCGAACCCCACGCTCGTGCACGCTGGCGACCTGGCGCAACACGCGCGGCTCACGCTGGGCCGTCGCGTCGAGCACCACGAGCGTCACATCTCCCCCCACCACGGCGTCGATCAGCGGTCGGCGCTTGGCGGTCGGCAGCATTTGGTCGGGCGTGCACACGTCGACCAGCGTCACGGGCCGCTCGGGTTGCGCGTCGATGTCGTGCACGACCGCGCCAACGTCGGCGAGGTCGCCGACCACCAGCACCCGCTCGGCGTCCCGAGTGCGGTTCGACAGATCGGTCGCGAGGTTGGCGCACAGCACGTACCACGGGGCGAGCAACAGGACCGACCCGCCCACCACGAATCGCGGCAGCACCTGCGAGCCGAGGGCGAGTTGCACGATCGAAACGCCGATCGCGGCGACGACCGGCACACCGACACCCAGCATGACGGCGTCGCGCCGTTCGCGGGCTCGATCCGGGAGCCCGGCGCCGTAGCCGGCGATCAACAGGAGCGCCACGAACGCGAACGCCGCCGGTAGCCGGAACGATGCCGTGAAGTCGTACGCCGGGTTCGCTACCACGGCCGCGTGGTACTTCGACAGCACTCCGACGACCGCCAGCGTGCCGACCACGAAGGCCAGCCGAGCGGCACGGACGCCTCTCATCGGCGCCCCTCGCGGCGCGAGCACGCGCCGGAGGTCACGGGGTCGATACCGTCGTCCACCCCCTCCTATCGGCAGCCGTTGGCGCCGCGGGAGCGGTTCGCCGGCCGGCCGCGCCGGCCGGTGTCAGTCGCCCGGGACGATCGTCACGGGACAGCCGGCGAGCTGCGGCAACTGCGACGACGTGCTGCCGAGCACCAGGCCCTTGAGCGGCGACAGGCCGCGGGCGCCGATCACGATCATCGAAGCCTCGACCTCGGCCGCGACCGCGGCGAGGGCGTGCACCGGATTGTCTTCGACCAGCCGGCACGTGACGGGCACGCCCGCGGTGCGCGCCGCGTCGGTCCACGCGCCTTCGAGCTGGGCTCGCGCCGCTGCCTCCAACGCCGCGAAATCGAGCGGAGGTGGCACCTTCCCGATCATCGAGAGCGGTTCGAAGGCATGGACGGCCACGAGCTCGATACCGAGCGAGCCGGCGAGGTCGACCGCGAACGCGACGGCCCGCTGGCCGATGGGTGATCCGTCGACGCCGACGACGATCTTGGACAGCGACATCAGTGCGCTCCTTCCGTTCCGGCATCCGCCGAATCGCTCTCTGAGGGACCGACACCGGGCGAACCGGCACCGGGCGAACCGGCAGCCACCGCCGCCGCTTGGCCGGCCGTCGCCCGCATCGAGGTCACCACCGTGATGGTCAGCACCACCGCGATCACCGCGAGCGAGATCAGCGAATCGATGTGGTACCAGTGCGAGACGATCATCTTCACCCCGACGTACGCGAGGATCACCCCGAGGCCCTTGTTGAGGTACACGAGACGGTCGCGCACCCCTTCGAGCAGGAAGTACAGCGCCCGGAGCCCGAGGATCGCGAGCGCGTTGGAGCTGAACACGATGAAGCGGTCGGTGCTCACCGCGAGGATCGCCGGCACCGAGTCCACAGCGAACACCACGTCGGTCGCCTCGATGAGCACGAGCACCACGAACAGCGGCGTCGCCATGCGTCGGGCGTTGTGCTTGGTGAACAGCCGCTGTCCGTCGTACTCGGCGGTGACCGGCACGAAGCGGCGCACCAGCTTGAGCACCGGGTTGTTCTCGGGGTGGATCTCGTCGTCGTCGTGCGTTGCGACCCGCACGGCTGTGAACACCAGGAAGCCGCCGAACACGAACAGCATCCAGTCGAAGGACTCGAGGAGCTGCGCCCCGACCAGGATGAAGATCGCCCGCATGACGAGGGCGCCGAAGATGCCCCAGAACAGCACGCGATGCTGGTATTTCCCGGGCACCGAGAAGTACCCGAAGATCACTGCCCACACGAACACGTTGTCGACCGAGAGCGACTTCTCGATCACATACCCCGTGAGGTAACGGACCGCCGCGGTGCTCCCGTTGTCGAGCACCGCCCAGAGCACGAGCGAGAAGGAGAGGCCGATCGCGATCCACACGATCGAGGTGATCGCCGCCTCGCGGACCGTTACGTCGTGCGCCTCTTTGTGCAGCACCAGCAGGTCGACGAGCAGCATCGCGACGACACCGGCGAGGAAGGCGAACCACAGCCAAACCGGAACGTGGAAGCCCTCGTCGGCACCGACGCCGCCCCCCGATGCGGCGGCAGACATGATCGTCAAGGTCGCGGGCATCGGAGGAGCCTACCGGGTCGGCTGCGAGCCTCAGCAGCGCAGGAGTGGGGCGAGGAATCGGCCGGTGTAGCTCTCCTCGCATGCGGCGACATCGTCGGGCGACCCCTCGACCACGATCGATCCGCCGCCCGACCCACCCTCGGGTCCCAGGTCGATGATCCAGTCGGCGGTCTTGATCACGTCGAGGTTGTGCTCGATCACGAGCACCGTGTTGCCCTGGTCGACCAGGCGGGTGAGCACGCCGAGCAGCTTGCGCACGTCCTCGAAGTGCAGTCCGGTCGTGGGCTCGTCGAGCAGGTAGATGGTGTGGCCGGTCGACCGCTTGGCGAGCTCGGACGCGAGCTTCACGCGCTGCGCCTCGCCGCCCGACAGCGTGGTGGCGGGCTGGCCGAGACGCACGTACCCGAGTCCGACGTCGACCAGCGTCTGCATGTGGCGGGCGATCGCCGGCTGGTTCCCGAAGAACTCGAGCGCGTCGGCGCAGGGCAGGTTCAACACGTCGGAGATCGTGAGTCCCTTGAAGTGGATGTCGAGCGTGTCCCGGTTGTACCGGGCGCCCTTGCACACCTCACACGGCACGTAGACATCAGGCAGGAAGTGCATTTCGATCTTGATCGTTCCGTCGCCCGCACACGCCTCGCAGCGGCCGCCCTTGACGTTGAAGCTGAACCGTCCGGGGAGGTAGCCGCGGACCTTGGCCTCGGTCGTCTGTGCGAACAGCTTCCGGATGTGATCAAACACGCCCGTATAGGTGGCCGGGTTTGACCTGGGCGTGCGACCGATCGGCGACTGGTCGATGTTGATGACCTTGTCGAGGTGCTCGATCCCCTCGATACGTCGATGCCGCCCCGGCGGCACCTTCGAGCCGTACACGCGCTGCATCAACGCTCGCAGCACGATGTCGTTGACCAGCGTCGACTTGCCCGAGCCCGACACGCCCGTGACCGCGACGAAACACCCGAGTGGGATGTCGACGTCGACGTTGCGCAGGTTGTGCTCCGAGGCGCCCTTGACGCAGATCCAGTCGTCGCCGGGCGTGCGCCGCTCGGTCGGCACGTCGATCCGGCGTTTGCCCGACAGGTACTGGCCCGTCATGGACCGGCGGTTCTTCAGTAGCGCCGCAACCGAGCCAGAGTGCACGACCTCGCCACCGTGCTCCCCCGCTCCGGGGCCGATGTCGACCACGTGATCGGCGACCTTGATGGTGTCCTCGTCGTGTTCGACGACCAGCACGGTGTTGCCGATGTCGCGCAGGTGCACGAGGGTGTCGATCAGCTTGTGGTTGTCTCGTTGGTGGAGCCCGATCGACGGCTCGTCGAGCACGTAGAGCACGCCGACCAGCCCGGACCCGATCTGACTCGCCAACCGGATCCGCTGCGCCTCCCCGCCCGACAGCGTGGCGGCGGAGCGGTGCAGGTCGAGGTAGGTGAGCCCCACGTCGCACAGAAACTTGAGCCGAGTGTCGATCTCCTTGAGCACGCGCTCGGCGATCGTCGCGTCTCGCTCGTCGAGGTCGAGGGTGCGGATCACCCCGACCGCCTCCGAGATCGGCAAGCTGCAGAGCTCGTAGATGTTGTGCCCCGCGACGGTCACGGCGAGCGTGAACGGGTTCAGGCGCGCCCCACCGCACGCGTGACACGGGACCTCGCGCATGTACCCCTCGGCCGCCTCGCGCGCCGAGTCGCTCTCGGCCTCGGAATGGCGCCGCTGCAGGTACGGGATCACGCCCTCGTAGTTGGCGGAGTACGTGCGGGTGCGCCCGTAGCGGTTGCGGAACTTCACCTCGACCCGGTCGCCGCCCACGCCGTAGAGCAGCAGCTTGCGCTGCTTCGCCGGCAGCGACCCCCAGGGCACGGTTCCGTCGATGTCGAACTGCTCGCATGTCCCTTCGAGGAGCCGATGGAAGTACTTCGCATGGCCGCCCGCCCACGGCGAGATCGCACCGTCGAACACCGACAGGTCGGAGTCGGGCACCACCAGCTCGGGGTCGACCTCGAACATCATGCCGAGGCCCTGGCAGGTCGAGCAGTAGCCGTACGGCGAGTTGAACGAGAAGTTGCGCGGGGCGAGTTCCTCGAAGCTCTTGCCGTCGGATGGCCGGGACAGCTTCTCGGAGAACGTGAGGAGCTCGGGTTCGCCGTCCTTGGGGAGCAGCTCGATCTGAGCGACGCCCTCTCCCAGCTGGAGCGCGGTCTCCATCGACTCGGTGAGCCGCCGGTCGATACCGTCACGGCGAACGAGCCGGTCGACGATCACGTCGATGTCGTGGGTCTCGTAGCGAGCAAGTTCGAGGGTGCCGTCGCCGGTGATGTCGGCGAGCTCGTGCACCGATCCGTCGACCCGAACGCGGGCGAACCCGTCCTTGGCCAGATCGGTGAACAGGTGCTCGTAGGTGCCCTTGCGACCGCGAACGACCGGCGCGAGCACCTGGAAGCGCGTGCCGTCGGGCAGGCCGAGCACCTGGTCGACGATCTGCTGCGGCGTCTGACGTACGAGCCGTTCGCCCGTCTCGGGATCGTGGGCGACGCCGATGCGCGCGTAGAGCAGGCGCAGGTAGTCGTAGACCTCGGTGACGGTTCCGACCGTGGATCGGGGGTTGCGTGAAGCCGACTTCTGGTCGATCGAGATGGCCGGCGACAGCCCCTCGATGATGTCGACCTCGGGCTTGTCCATCTGGCCGAGGAACTGACGGGCGTACGCGGAGAGCGACTCGACGTAGCGCCGCTGCCCCTCTGCGTAGATCGTGTCGAACGCCAGCGAGCTCTTGCCGGAACCGGACAGGCCGCAGAACACGATGAGCTTGTCGCGTGGGAGTTCGAGCGACACGTTCTTGAGGTTGTGTTCACGGGCGCCGCGGATGACGATCTTGTCGGCCACGGGGCGACACCCTAGCGCACCGCCCGCCCGCGTACGAACCCGTGTTCGAACGGCGACTGGGGCCCGGCCAGCTCGGATCAGCCGGCGGTCGAGACGGCGTTCATGACGTAGATGCGCCACACGCCGACCGTCTCGGTTCGGCCGGGCGCGGGCGAGTAGCCGCCGAGGCGACCCAGGTCGCGGGCGTGGTCGTGCGCCGAGGCGAAGGTGAACTGGGTGACCCCGGCCCGGCGCAGGCGCTCGGCGACCAGCGCAAGGTCGTCGGAATCGACGACTCGGAGGTGTCGGGTCTCGAGGACCGTGCGCCACGAGAACCGGCCGACGGCCTCCATGTTGACCACCACGACGGGCGGTGTCGGCGACCCGGTCGTCGATCCGGCCGCCGAGGTGTCGCCCGGCACGGTCGATTCTGAGACACGGTGGATCGTGTCGACGAGGTCGGCCGTCACCGTCTGCAGGCGGATCGTCGAACCCACCGCGATCACCACCAGCACCATCGCTGGGATCGCAAGGCCGAGCGCCGCCGCCCTCGCCGTGCGCGCATCGAGCCGGGCCCCGGCCTCGGCAAGCGAGTCGAGCACCAGCGGGATGAGCAGCGGCAGCGCGAGGTGGAAGAACCGGCCGCCCCACTCCATCGACCCGCCCACGGCGTACTGCGTCGCGAGCACGGCGGCCACGAAGGCCGCGCCCGTCACGGCCAACGCCAGCGGCCCCGGCGCTCGCAGCCACCGGCCCGTTGCGAGCACCAGACCGGCGCCGAGCAGGGGAAACGCAACCAGCAGCCCCGGAACGGGGGCCGGACGCAGCAGCAGCGTCGCCGGAGCGACGATCATCACGACGAGCGAAGCCCAGCGAACCGTTCGCCCCACCGCGGCCCCTCGGGTGCGCACGAGGTACGCCACGACAACGGTCACAATCGCGATCCCGAACCAGGTCATGCCCAACGCGGTCGGAGCCAGCAGATGGGGCCGCAGCAGCGTGGCGTACGCGCCCGACCAGCGACCGGCGAGCCATCCCGACCGCTCGTCGCGGATCACGAAGGCCTTCAGCCCATTCCCGCCGACGATCGCGGCGTGCCATCGGCTGTCGACGACGTATGCCAGGCCTCCGGCCAGGACCGCCACGATCGCCGGCGCCGCGGCGCGAGCGCGGCGCGTCGCTCCCGCGACGGCCATCCCGCCGACGCCGAGCGCAACGGCGAACAACGCGCCCTCGCTGCGCAGCATGACCGCCGCCACGACACCGAGCACGATCGGCGGCCAGCAGCGGATCGCGGCGGACCCCTCAAACCATCGGATCGCCGACCACACCGCGAGGGCCGCTCCTGCGGCTCCCAGGGAATGCGCGATCACCCAGTAGCCGTCGAAGAACAGCGGGCTCACGAGCCCCGCGACCCACAGCGCCACGACATCGCTGCCCGGCCGCACGCGGCGTGCCAACAGCGCCGTCAGCACCGCCGCGGCGAGCGTGCCGAGTGTCGACAGCGCCACCACCGCCGGGAGCCCGGCCACGCGGTACGCGCCCAACGCCAGCACGGGATAGAGCGGGTGCTTCGCGTACGGGAAGTAGCGGCCGTCGGCCGACTCGACGATGTCGATACCGAACCACTCGCCCGACGGATCGATGGCGGCAGCGGGGTTCTCGGCCCCCCATCCTCCGCGATGTTCGAGAATCCAGATCTGCGACAGCACCGCGCCCTCGTCCGCGCTCACCATCGAGCCGCGGTGCATCAACGGCAGCGCGGCGAACAACACCACGGCGAGCACAACGACATGACGCGCGAGCGGCATCACCGCGACGCGTCGAAGGGACGCCAAACCGACTCCCCCGCCGCCGGGGGCGGGCACACGATGATCCGTCGTCTCCGGCTGGCGCTCGGGCGTCTCGGAGTCGGGCACGAGCAGGCTCACCCACCACCATCGGCCGATCCCGCTTGGCGTTGAGCGGTTCGGGCTGAGCGGTTCGGGCTGAGCGGTTCGGGCTGAGCGGTTCGGGCTGAGCGGATCCACCCATTCGCCCGCTCCGATCCGCCGGGCCGGTTGCGCCGATTCCGGATCGACGTGAACCATACTGAGGCGATGTCCTCCCACACCGGAGTGCTCTTTCGGCTGAGCACGTTCGGCGAGTCCCACGGCCCGGCGATCGGCGTGATCGTCGACGGATGCCCGCCGCGACTGGCGCTCGACGAATCCGACATTCAGCCCGACCTCGACCGACGGCGACCGGGTCAGAGCCGCCTCGTCACCCAACGCGACGAGGCCGACCGGTGCCGCATCCTTTCGGGCGTGTGGAAGGGCTATACGACGGGCGCGCCGATAGCGATCGTTGTCGAGAACGCCGACCACCGGTCCGGCGCCTACGACCACCTGGTCGACGTGTATCGGCCGTCGCACGCCGATTTCACTTACGACGCGAAGTACGGCATCCGTTCCATCGCCGGGGGCGGGCGCTCGTCGGCCCGCGAGACGATCGCCCGGGTGGCGGCGGGAGCGATCGCCCGCAAACTGCTGCGCACGGTCGCCGGAATCGAGGTGATCGGCTGGGTGTCCGCCGTCGGCGGCATCGACGCCGCGAGCGCGATCGACACGGCAACCGTTGCCATGGCCGATGTCGAGGCGCACCCGACCCGCTGCCCCGATCCCGCATTCGCCGAGCGGTTCGCCGCCGAGATCGATGCGGCACGACGGGCGGGCGACTCGGTCGGTGGCGTCGTGACCTGCGTGGCCCGCGGGGTCCCTGCCGGACTCGGGGAACCCGCCTTCGACCGTCTCGACGCCGACCTCGCGAAGGCAGTCATGTCGCTCCCTGCAACGAAGGCGATCGAGATCGGGTCCGGCATCGCCGCCGCAGCCATGCGAGGCAGCGTGCACAACGACCCGTTCGAGCCGGGTCCCGACGGGCGACCACACACGACCGCCAACCGGTCCGGCGGCATCCAAGGGGGCATCTCGAACGGTGCCGATGTCGTGGTGAGAGCGGCATTCAAGCCCACTGCGACCATCAATCACGAGCAGGCGACGGTCACTCGGGACGGTTCGCCCACTACCCTCGCCGCGACCGGACGACACGATCCGTGCGTCGTGCCGCGAGCGGTCCCCCTCGTCGAATCGGCGATGCTGCTCACGCTCGCAGATCACTATCTGCGACATCGGGCGATCGACGTGCTCGGCCCGGTCGACGTCGACTGACGGATTCCCCACTCGCAGCTCCCTCTCTGTTCCCTCCCCGGTTCCCTCCCTGTTCCCTCCGCCCTCGAGCACCTTCCGAAACGGAATTCCCGTGACCTCAGCGGACGCCGCAGCCACCACGCCCGAGCCCGAGCCCCAGTCGCCCCCGCTCGCGGCGTCGGTGTACGACGCCTACAAGATCTACCCAACCCCCGACGGCGACGTCCGGGCGCTCGACGGCGTGACCGTCGGGTTCCCCCAGGGCCGATTCACGGCAATCATGGGTCCGTCCGGCTCGGGCAAGTCGACGCTCATGCAGTGCGCTGCCGGCCTCGACACGCTCACCGCCGGTCGGGCGTTCATCGGCACCGCCGAGATCACCCGTCTCGATCCGACCGCCCTCACTCTGTTGCGACGGGACCAGGTCGGCTTCATCTTCCAGTCGTTCAACCTGGTTCGCTCGCTCACGGCCGAGGAGAACATCCTGCTGCCGCTCACGCTGGCGAAGCAGAAGGTCGATCGGGAGCATTTCGATCGGGTGATCGACGTCGTCGGCCTCCGCGACCGCCTGACGCACCGCCCGGCCCAACTCTCGGGTGGGCAACAGCAACGTGTCGCCGTCGCGCGGGCACTCATCGCGAACCCACCGCTGGTGTTCGGCGACGAGCCGACCGGCAACCTCGACTCGCGTGCGAGCGCCGAGATCCTCGGCTTTCTGCGGCGCGCCGTCGACGAGTGGGGCCGGACCGTGGTGATCGTGACCCACGACCCCACCGCCGCAGCGATGGCCGATGCGGTGCTGTTCCTCGCGGATGGCCGAATCGTCGATTGGATCGAGGGACCGACGGTCGATTCGGTTCTCGACCGGATGAAGGGACTGGGCAGCTGAGATGTGGTCGATCGCGTTCAAACAAGTTCGGGCCAACCTTGCCCGCTTCATCGCGACGCTGATCGCGATCGCCGTCGGCGTGTCGTTCCTGACCGCGGGGTCGATGCTGACCACGTCGATCGAGCGGTCGCTCGGCGGTGAGGTCGACGAGCAGTACGCCGACGTGTCGGCCGCGATCACCTCCAAGGTGGTGGAGGACGACGCCGGATTCAGCCGCTCCGAGCTTCCGAGCGGGATCGCGGAGGACATCGCCGACGTCGACGGAGTGCGGGCCGTCGCCGGCGAGGCCATGGGGATCACTCGCTTCACCGACGACACGACGGCCACCACCGGCGACAGCCCGTTCGACATCGGGCCCATCGTGCGGAACTGGATCGCGGATGAGGCGCTCAACCCGCTCACGATCGTGCGCGGTCGCGCCCCGAAGGCCGAACGGGAGATCGCGATCGACGCGAAGACCGCCGACGAGGAAGGCCTCGACGTGGGCTCGTCGGTCGGCATCGCGACCGCCACCGGCGGCGCCAAGGTGAAGGTGGTCGGCATCACGCGATTCGGGAGCTCCGATTCGGCCGACCAGAGCGGCACCATCACGGCCGCCGAGCCGTGGGTCTTCAGCGTGATCGGCGACGGCGAGCCCGCCTATTCAACAATCCTCGTCGCGGCGACCACCGGCACCACCGAACGGGCGCTCGTCGACTCGCTGAAGCGCGTGGCACCGGACACGGTTCGCGTGCAGACCGGGAGCGCGTTTCGCGACACGCAGAAGGAGGCGTTCAGCACCTTCCTGGATGTGCTTCGCCCCGTGTTGCAGGGGTTCAGTGGGCTGGCGATCTTCGTCTGCGCCTTCGTGATCTACAACACGTTCGCGGTCGTCGTCACCCAGCGGATCCGCGAGGTCGCGCTCATGCGGGCGATCGCCGCAACGCCGCGCCAGATCCGCCGGTCGCTGCAGGCGGAGGGCCTCGTGATCGGCCTCATCGGCAGCTTGGCCGGGCTCGCGGCGGGCGCTGGGCTCACCGTCTTGTTGTCGTGGATTCTGAAGCGGCTCGACCTTGGTCTGCCACCGTCGCGGCCCGTGTTCACCACGTCGATTCTCCTCCAGGGACTGATCGTCGGCGTGGGTGTCACCTTCATCGCCGTGCTCATACCGTCGTTCCGTGCGGGGCGCACGGCGCCGGTCGCGGCGATGCGCGAGGCGGCGGTCGAGTCGGCCAAGGCGCCGAAGGTGCGAACGATCGTCGCCGCGGTGCTGGTGGTGCTCGGAGTCGCCGGAATGGCCACCACCAACGGTGTGCTGCTCGCGGTTGGCGCCGCGTTCGCGCTGATCGGCACGTTCATGGCAGGACCGGCGCTCGCCGTGGTGTTCTCCAAAGCGACGGGCGCGTTGGCTCGCGCCCTCGGGATCGCCGGGCGGCTCGGTTCGCAGAACCTCGCTCGCCAGCCCAAGCGGACGTCGAACACGGTGAACGCGCTCGTGATCGGGGTGTTCCTCGTGACGCTGGTCACCATCTCGGGGAACAGCCTCAAGCGCTGGTCGGTCGATTCGCTCAACGACCTGTCGACGGCCGACTTCGTGCTCGGCACGCCGACCGGCGCGCTGCCCGAGCCGGTGCTGACCGGCGCGGCGAAGCTCGACGGGGTCACGGCGTTCGTGCCGATGCGGTCGTTCGCGACGCGGCGCGACGGTCACCCCGACGCCATCACGTCGGCCGACCCGGCGCAGTTGGCCGCCATCGGCTTCAAGACCTCGGCGGGCTCGCTCGACGATCTCGGCGACGGAGCGGCCGTCTCGTCGTTCTCCCGGACACCGGTCAAGCTCGGCGACACCATCGCCATGACGGCGCTGGACGGCCGAACGATCGAGCTGTCCGTGCGGGCGATCCTCGAGCCCAGCCTCGATACGTTCCAGGCGGGCGTCATCGTCGCGCCGTCCACGCTCGACGCGATCGACCCGGGCGCGCCGGTGCAAGCCGCGATGATCGCCGTCTCGCCATCGAAGGTCGACGATGTCGACAAAGCGATCGCCAAGCTGACCCGGGACTACGCCAACGTGTTCGTCCAGAAGGGCAACTTCGTCGGTCAGATCATCGGCACGGTGTTCGACTTCATGATCAACGCTGTGAACGGCCTGCTCGGCATGAGCGTCGTGATCGCATTGATCGGCATCGTCAACACGCTGAGCCTGTCGACCTTCGAACGGCGACGCGAACTCGGCCTGCTCCGGGCGGTCGGCATGTCGGCGCGAGAGGTTCGCCGCATGGTGCGGATCGAGGCCGTGCTGATCGCTCTGCTCGGCACCACCACCGGCATTGCGATCGGATCGCTGCTCGCATGGCTGTTGCTCCGCTCCACCGACCTGGGGGCCGTGTCGTTCGCACCGTCCAAGCTCGCGTGGGTGTTCGCGGCCGGGGTTCTCGTTGGTCTTGTCGCGTCGATTCCGGCGACCCGCCGCGTCACCAAGTTCAACGTGCTCGACGCCCTCGCGGTCGACTGAGCCGCGAGCCCGACCGCTGCCCCTGAGCGCCGGTCCCTCCGCGACCTGACAGGATCGTCGCGTGGACGACATCTCTGGCACCCCTGAGCACCTCCTCCAGAACCTGGCTGACGCTGTCCGTCGCCACCTTCGGGCGGTGGAGCGCCAGGTCCAGAGGGTGCGGTCGGCCACAACCCCCGCCGATGACGAGGTGGACTCCTTCTTCTTCTGCGTTGCACTGTGCTGTCTACGTGCTGACGTCATCGCAGCGCGGAACCACTGCAACCGGCTGAGGGACGGCCGCCGCAGCTCACCACTAGAAAACGCAATAGAAGCGTTCGACGCTGCCGTCCCAGACCTCCGCAAGGTCCGCGACCTCCAGGTACACGCCGAGGAGTACGACACACGTTCAGCGCGACGCCGACACAAGGAAATAGATGGCCCGATGCCCATTTGGCGGGCCGCCGACGACGACACGACGGTCGTGCACGTGGCTGGCTACTCGCTCGACGTGGTGGATGCTGCGGGTGCCGCCCGTGCCCTCGCAGACACGGTGCAGGCCGTCCTGCGACCATCATCCGCATCAGCCGGTCTCGATCCGATTCGCGATGTGACCTGACTGAGATCGATATGGCTGTCTAGCCCTGCAAGGGGCGCCAACGGCATTCCGCCGCTACTGCGCCGGTAGATGCGTATCGGTCGCGGTCGCAGCAAGGTCAACTGCGCCCCGGCGGACGGTCTCACATGACTCTCACAGATCAGTCGCGAGGCGTCCAGCCAACAGGTGTCACGACTCTCCCGATTCCAATACGGCGGCAACACGTTTGTGGCCTAGGCGGCGCCGCGCCAGACCCCGACCGCCGAGCGACCGCCGGAGCAACTATCCGGCGACGCCGGCGTCGCGCAGTTCGCGCTTGAGTTCCTTGATCTCGTCGCGTAGGCGCGCCGCGTATTCGAAGCGCAGGTCGGCGGATGCTTCGTGCATCTCGTCTTCGAGGGTTTGGATGAGCCGGCCGAGGTCCTGGGGCGCCAACTCGCGGAACTCTTCGCGCACCGTCGGGCGGCCCGCCCGCTGACGACGACGATCGCCGCCCGGTACCGGCGCCGACGCGTCGGTACCGCGGAGGTCGGCCAGGATGTCGTTCACGGCCTTGCGAATGGTCGTCGGCTCGATCCCGTGCTCGGCGTTGTACGCGACCTGCACGGCGCGGCGCCGGTTGGTCTCGGAGATGGCACGTTGCATCGAGGCGGTCACGTTGTCGGCGTACATGATCACCTCGCCGTCGACGTTTCGGGCGGCGCGACCGATCATCTGGATCAGCGAGGTTTCGGAGCGCAGGAAGCCCTCCTTGTCGGCGTCGAGGATCGCCACCAGCGACACCTCGGGAATGTCGAGGCCCTCGCGCAACAAGTTGATGCCGACCAACACGTCGAAGTCGCCGAGCCTGAGGTCGCGGATCAGTTCGATGCGAGCGATCGTGTCGACCTCCGAGTGGAGGTACCGCACCCGAATGCCCAGCTCCAGCAGATAGTCGGTGAGGTCCTCGGCCATCTTCTTGGTGAGCGTCGTCACGAGCACACGATCGCCAGCGGTCACCTTGGCGTTGATCCGAGCCACCAGGTCGTCGATCTGCCCCTTCGTGGGGATCACCGCGACCTCCGGATCGACCAGGCCGGTCGGCCGCACGACCTGCTCCACGATCTGGCCGGAGTGCTCCCGCTCCCACGGGCTGGGCGTGGCCGAGAGGAAGATCGTCTGTCCCGCCCGTTCGACCCATTCCTCGAAGCGCAGCGGTCGATTGTCGGCGGCGGAGGGAAGGCGGAACCCGTGCTCGATCAGCGTGTTCTTCCGGCTTCGGTCACCTTCGTACTGCCCGTGTAGCTGCGGGATCGTGACGTGGGACTCGTCGATGATGGTCAGGTAGTCGCGCGGGAAGAAGTCGAGCAGCGTGAACGGCGGCTCGCCGGGAGCTCGGCCGTCGATCGGCGCCGAGTAGTTCTCGATGCCGTTGCAGAACCCCATCTCGGCGATGTTCTCCAAGTCGTACTGCGTGCGCATGCGCAGCCGCTGGGCTTCGAGCAGCTTGCCCTCGCGCTCGAAGTACGCCAGCCGCTCCTGCAGCTCGGCCTCGATGCGCGTGACCGCCGAGCGCAGCCGATCGTCGGAGGCCGAGTAGTGCGTGGCGGGGAACAGCACGAACTCGTCGAGCGTGCGCACCCGATCGCCGGTGAGCGGGTCGACGACCGTGATCGTCTCGATCTCGTCGCCGAACAGCTCGACCCGAATCGCCGTCTCGTCGTACGCCGGATGGATCTCGAGCACATCGCCCTTCACCCGGAACTTGCCGCGGATCAGGTTCATCTCGTTGCGCTCGTACTGCATGTTGACGAGTTGGCGCAGCACCGCCCGCTGCTCGATCTCGTCGCCCACGCGCAGCGACAGGAGCTTGCCGGAGTACTCCTCGGGCGACCCGAGGCCGTAGATGCAGCTGACCGACGCGACGACGATCACATCGCGCCGCGTGAGCAGCGAGGCGGTGGCGGAGTGGCGCAACCGATCGATCTCGTCGTTCACCGACGAGTCCTTCTCGATGTAGGTGTCGCTCGACGCGATGTACGCCTCGGGCTGGTAGTAGTCGTAGTAGGAGACGAAGTACTCGACCCGGTTGTCGGGGAAGAACTCGCGGAACTCGGTTGCGAGCTGCGCGGCGAGCGACTTGTTGGGCGCGAGCACCAGCGTCGGGCGTTGAACCTGCTCGATCGTCCACGCGATGGTCGCCGACTTTCCCGAGCCCGTGATCCCGAGCAGGGTCTGGAACCGTTCGCCCCGCCACACGCCGTCGGCCAACTCGCCGATGGCTTTGGGCTGGTCGCCCGCCGGTTGGAACTCGGAGCGAACCACGAAGGGTTTGCTCGAACGCTGATCGGCCGCCGGGCTCAGGTCACTCATCGCAGCCGATGCTACCGATGGCCTCCGACACCGAGATCGGCACCGGGTCGACCGGCGCGGTGGGTCCCCGCAGCAGACCCCCAACCCCTTGCACGTACCAACTTCGAGGCATGGCGATACCAACCATTTGCCTGCCCCGCCGCAGATCGGTGGCGCCGCCGCGACCGTCGGCCCGCGGTACAGACCTCAGCCGACGGCGCGGCCATTGCGCGTGAGCCGCAGCGCTCGGCGAATGCTCCACGCGCTGACAGCGGAGGTGACAACGAAGGCCAGCAGACAGACGGACACCGCGACGGCCGGCCTCGTCAACACATCGACAACAAACACCCAACGCGGGCACCCCACCCCGACGCCGTCCCGACATGCCCCGCCGGAGCCGTCGGGGGCGTCGAACCCAACGCCTGCCAAAGCCCAGGTGAGCGCAGCGAGAGCGAGGGCCCCGAGGAACGCGACGATCCACACCAGAACCGACCCATACGCCATGAATAGCGCCCGGCGGACGGTCCGCTCCGTCGAGGCAGGCCGGCCCACGGGCCTCAGGCCTCGCGCTGCGTCGTGCGCTGCGACTCGATCCATGCCCAGACCTTGTCGACCTCCGCCTCGAGGTGTTCGAGATCGAGCGAGTTGTCGACCACGACCGATGCCTTGGCCAGCCGTTCCTCGCGGCTCGCCTGCGTGGCGATGCGGGCACGAGCATCGGCCTCAGCGAATCCCCGGAACTCGACGAGCCGCTGCACCGCGATCTCGGGGTCGAGGTCGACGACGATCGTCCCGGCGATCCCGTCCCAGCCCGATTCGGCGAGCAGCGGGATGTCGAGTATCACCACGTTGTCGGTATCGGCCTGATCGAGCACGCGCCGGGCGATCTCGTCGCGTACCGCCGGATGCACGATCGCTCCCAGATCGGCGCGGGCAGCGTCGTCGTTGAACACCATGTCGGCAACTGCCTGGCGGTCGAGCGACCCGTCGGGCAGCAGGATCGCCTCGCCGAACCGCTCCACCATCGCAGCGAGCACTGCCTGGCCTGGCGCCTGCAGCTCGCGCACGATCGCGTCGGCATCGACGACCACCGCGCCGCGCTCGGCGAGCCGCGACGACACCGACGTCTTCCCCGACCCGATCCCCCCGGTCAACCCAACGAGCAGCATGGGTTCGCAGAATACTGGCTTGCCCGGCGACCGCCCCGGCGCGAGCACCGATGCCGTCACGCGGGCCGTCGCTCTCACCGAACTGGGCCCAATCACCGACCCACAGCGTTGGCAGATCGGCCCAATTCGACAGCGCGGGCCCGATACCGTCCGAACTGGGCCCGACCACCGACCCACGCAGCAGACTGGGCCGATGCGCGACCACTTGAGCTGCTTCATCGACGGAACCTGGCAAAACCCCGACGAGCCGAACGTCATCGACGTGATCAACCCGGCGACCGAAACCCCGTTCGGGCGCATCGCACTCGGCGGGTCGAGCGACGTCGACCGGGCCGTCGCTGCCGCCCGGGCGGCGTTCGAGGCATGGTCGGCCACCACCCCCGATGAGCGCGCCGATCTGCTGGAATCGATCATCGCCGCCTACGAGCAGCGGGTCGACGAACTCGCCGCAACGATCACCGAGGAGATGGGCGCTCCGGCACGGCTGTCGAAGGCGGCCCAGGCGACCGCGGGGCTCGCCCATCTGCACACCACGCTCGCCGCGATGCGCGACTTCCCGTTCGAGGAACGCCGCGGCACCACGCTGATTCGCCACGTACCCGTTGGTGTCTGTGGGCTGATCACGCCGTGGAACTGGTCGACGAACCAGGTCATGTGCAAGGTGGCGCCGGCGCTCGCCGCGGGGTGCACGATGGTCTTGAAGCCGTCGGAATTCACCCCCTTCAGCGCCATCATCCAGGCCGAGATCCTGGAGGCGGCCGGCGTGCCGGCGGGCGTGTTCAACATGGTGATGGGCGACGGCCCCACGGTCGGCGCGGCGATCTCGTCGCATCCGGGGCTCGACATGGTGTCCTTCACCGGCTCCACCGCGGCAGGCGCCGCCGTCGCACGCGCTGCGGCCGACACGATCAAGCGGGTCAGCCAGGAACTCGGCGGCAAGTCCCCCAACATCGTGCTCCCCGACGCCGACCTCGCCGCTGCCGTGACCCGGGGCGTCCGGTCAGTCATGACCAACTCGGGGCAGTCCTGCAACGCCCCGACACGCATGCTCGTTCCTGCCGACCGCCACGACGAGGCATGCGAACTGGCGGCGAACGCCGCCGCCAGGCTCGTCGTCGGCGACCCGACCGACGGGGCCACCACCACCGGCCCGGTCGCGAACGGCCGACAGTGGCAGCGGGTGCAGGACTTGATCCGCTCGGGCATCGACGAGGGCGCGGCGCTGGTGTGCGGCGGCCCCGGACGACCCGACGGGCTCGACACCGGTTGGTATGTGCGCCCCACCGTGTTCGGTGGCGTGGACAACGCGATGCGCATCGCACGCGAAGAGGTCTTCGGCCCTGTGCTCACGATTCTCCCGTACAGCTCCGAGGATGAGGCGGTCTCCATCGCGAACGACACCGACTACGGCCTCGCCGCCTACGTGCAGTCCGACGATCCGGCGCACGCCGCAGCGGTCGGCCTGCGCCTGCGCGCCGGGCAGGTGAGCCTCAACGGCGTCGGGCCCGACTTCGGGGCACCCTTCGGTGGCTTCAAGCGATCGGGCAACGGCCGCGAATGGGGCCGCGAGGGCATGGAGGAGTACCTCGAGGCCATGGCGTTGATCGGCATGGAGTAGCGCCCGCGTCCCGACGCGCTTTCGGTCGTCCGTGTGGCCCGCTACGGTGCCGCGCAAACGTGATCCGACACTTGGATCACCCGCGCATCCCAGGGGGACTGACCGATGCCGGATATACCCGCAACACTCGCCGCGCGCGACGCGGCGCATCTCATCCATCCCGTCACCGAGCCGCGGGAAATGGCGGAGCATGGCCCGCGCATCGTGGTCTCGGCCGAGGGTTGGCACGTGACCGACGATCGGGGCCACAAGATCATCGACGGGTTCGCTGGGCTGTGGTGCGTGGCGGTCGGCCACGGCCGCACGGAGATCATCGACGCGGTCGCAGCGCAGCTGCACGAACTCGACTACTTCACCACGTTCCACGGCCAGTCCCACCCGCGCGCGATCGAGCTGGCCGAGCGCCTTGCCGCCATGTTCGATCCATCGCACGGGCTCAACCACGTGATGTTCAGCTCGGGCGGCTCTGAGGCCAACGAGACCAACTTCAAGCTGGTCCGGCTCTACTGGGCCCTTCGCGGCGAGGAACGGCCGGTCACGATCGTGTCGCGCCACCACGGCTACCACGGCCTCACCATCGCCACCATGACGGCGACGGGGATCCTGCCGATGCAGTGGAACTTCGGGCCGAACGCGCCGGGATTCCGCCATGTGGCCGCGCCGTACTGCTACAAGTGCGAGCTCGGGCTTGAGCCCTCGACGTGCGGCCTCGCCTGCGCCGACACCCTCGAGGACCTGGTCAGCCAGGTCGGCGCCGAGAAGATCGGCGCATTCATCGCCGAGCCCGTGATCGGGGCGGGAGGCATCATCCCGCCGCCCGACGGCTACTTCGCGCGCATCCGCGAGATCTGCGATCGCCACGACATCTTGCTCATCGCCGACGAGGTGGTCACGGGCTTCGGCCGCACCGGCACCATGTTCGGGCACCAGCAGTCGGGCGGCTTCCGGCCGGACATCGTCACGCTCGCGAAGGGTCTGACCAGCGGCTATCAGCCGCTCGGGGCGTCGGTCGTCGCCGACCACGTGTGGAACACGATTGCGGAGCGCCTGCCCAAGCACGTGCCCGTCAGCCACGGCTTCACCTATTCCGGTCATCCCGCCGCGTGTGCTGCGGCCATGGCGAACCTCGACATCATCCGCGCCGACGGCCTCGTCACACAGGCGAACGAGGTCGGCGCCTACCTGCAGGAGCGGCTGCGGGCCCGCCTGGGCGACCACGAGTCGGTCGGCGAGATCCGCGGGCTCGGGTTGATGGCCGGCATCGAACTCGTGGCCGACCGCTCGACGAAACGCGGGTTCTCGATGCCGCACTCGGCGTGCACGATGGTCGAGCACACGGCGTGGGACCGCGGGCTCTACTGCCGGGCGATGGGCATCGAGGTCGTCGGCCTCGCACCGCCCCTGTCGATCGACCGAGCGTGCGTCGACGAGATGGTCGACATCCTGGTCGGATCGATCGAATCGATGGAAGCCGAGCTGTTGCCCGCTGAGCGGAGGCGATCGGAGCGCACCGGGCCGCGCCACGAGTCGGCGTCGGCGATCTTCGACGCTATGGGTTCGCGGTTCGATCCGTCGACGGCCGGGGACGCAGCGGTCGACGTGTGCTTCGCGCTCACCGGCGAGGGCGGCGGAATCTGGCACGTGATCGTCGCGGACGGGTCGCTCTCGGTCGAACGCTGCGACGCCGAACCGCGCGCCGCGGCGACCATCCGGGCCAGCGCCGGAGATTACGTGCGGATCGCCAACGGCGAACTCTCGGGCGCCGAGGCGTTCACCACGCAGCAGCTCGTGGTCGACGGCGACCTCGGCCAGGCCGCGGGGCTCGCCGAACTCGGCTTGATGTAGGCCGCCGACGCGCCGGACGCTCGACCCGTCGGCCAAGCCGCGGGCCGTTCGGCCCAGCTTGCCGGGCAAAAGGGTTAGGGAATGCCCGCGTTCTGCCGATCAATAAACGAGCAAGGTGGGCTCGATCGAGCGGGAGACGCGCAGGCGTGGCGACAGTAACCCCAAATCAGCGTGCACAGGGCGCCGCGGATCCCGCCGCCCCGGCATCCACTGAGATCGGGCTCGGTCCGGCAGGTGGCGCGGCGCCGGCGTACAGCCGCTGGCGGGTGATCGACCAGGGCCGCGCACCCGGGCCCTCGCCCATCGCGACCGCCCACGCGCATGCCTCGACGGATCGAGTCGCCCAGTTCAGCCCACTCATCACCGCGACCCGACTCGCGACGGTGGCGATTTCTCTACTCCTCGCGGGCAGCGACGTCATCGACGGCGACCCGATGGTGATCGGCGCCGCGATCGCCGCTGTCGTCTACGCCACCCTGCGGGCATTCCGACCGATCATCTACAACAACGACACCGCCAGCCTGCTGCGCGTGATGGGCGACGTTGCGCTGCACGTGTGCCTGGTGTCGATGACCGGATTCTGGGCGTCGCCGCTCGCGTTCACGCTGATCAACGCAGTCGTGGTGGCCGGGTTCGCGCGTGGATTCGCATTCGCCATGCGCGTCGCCACGACGTGCGCGCTCTCGGTGTCGGCCGCCTCGTTGGTGGTCGCAGGCCGCACGCCGTCGTCGCTGCGCGAGGCGATGACCTGGAGCGGGCTCATCCTGCTGGTCGCCGCCGTCGCAGGCCAGGGCCGGCGGCTCTCGGGCGAGGCCGAACGCGAACGCGTGCTGGCCCTCGATCGGCTCGGCCGCCTGGCCGACGCCAACGCGCTCTTGTTCTCGTTGCATCGAGTGGCTCAGACCCTTCCGGCCTCGCTCGACATGTCCGACGTGTTGGACTCCACGGTGAACCGGCTCCGCGGACTCGTGGACTTCGACTCGGTCGCCGTCCTGCTGCTCGACGACACCGACGGCGCCTGGCAGGTGGTGCGTAACGAGGGATGTCACGTGCCAGTGCGCATTCCCACCGACGACCTGCCGCACGGGCTCCAGGAAGCAATCCTGAGCGGCACCGTCGAGCATCGACGCGAACTCGAAGGGCCCGACGCCGGGTTCGACAGTCGCGCCCGCTCGGGCATGTACGCAACACTGAGCGCACGGGGTGCGGTCATGGGGTTGATCGCCGTCGAGGCCCGCTCGGCCGGCGGCTTCCAACGCCGCGACGCCGACCTGCTCGCCGGCTTCGTCCCTCCCCTCGCGCTGGCCCTCGACAACGCCCGTTGGTTCGCCCGCCTGCGCACGGTGGGCGCGGACGAGGAACGCACGCGCATCGCCCGAGACCTCCACGATCGCATCGGGCAGTCGCTCGCCTACCTCGCGTTCGAGCTCGACCGAATCATCACCCGCCACGGAGAAGGCGACGATCTCGGCCCCGCCCTCGATCACCTGCGCGACGACGTCCGCGGCGTGATCCGCGAGGTGCGCGACACCTTGTACGACCTGCGCACCGACGTGTCGGAGGACTCGTCGCTCGCCGAGATCCTCGGCCGCTACGCCGACCGGGTGTCGGACCGCACCGCGCTGCACTTCACCATCAACGCCGAACACGGCAGCCGTCTGCCCCTGCTCCAGGAGCGTGAGATGTGGCGCATCGCCCAGGAGGCGATCACGAACATCGAGCGTCACGCTCGGGCGCGCAACGTCGACATCACGTGGGAGTGCGACGGCGAGCGGGCGACGATCACGGTGGCCGATGACGGCGTCGGGTTCGAGGCCGGGAGGTCCGGCCGCCTCGACAGCTACGGGATGCTCGGCATGCGCGAACGCGCGTCCTCGATCGGCGCGGCGCTCGACGTGCGCAGCACCCCCGGCCACGGCACCTCGGTCACCTGCATGCTCGACCCGGCCAGGCCGGCCCGACCCTCTCCAGACCCCCTCAACGGAGGAGCCCGACGATGACCATCCGACTGATGCTTGCGGACGACCACTGCATGTTGCGCGAAGGGCTTCGACGCTCGATGTCCGAGGAGGGCTTCGACGTGGTGGCCGAAGCCCAGGACGGCGTTCAGGCCGTGCGCCTCGCCGAGGAGCTGTCGCCCGACGTCATCCTGATGGACGTGTCGATGCCGAACTGCGACGGCGTCGAGGCATGTCGCCAGGTGAAGGCGCTCGGCACCGACTCCAAGGTCGTGATGCTGACGATGCACGCCGACAAGGAAGTGCTCGCCAACGCGATCCGCGCCGGAGCGAGCGGCTATCTCGTGAAGGACTGCTCAACGAGGGAGATCGCCGACGCGGTGCGCATGGCGGCCGGGGGCGAGACCGTTCTGTCACCGCAGCTGGCGAAGTCGATGCTGGAGGAAGTTCGTCGACTCGACGAGCGCGCCCGCAACGACGAGGAGCGCATGGTCACCAAGCGCGAAGAGGAGGTCCTGCAGCTCATCGCCGATGGATGCTCCACCCCCGAGGTCGCCGAGCGGCTCTACATCTCGCAGAAGACGGTCAAGAACCACCTGGCGTCGATCTACCAGAAGCTCGATGCGCGGGACCGCACGCAGGCCGTGCTGCAGGCGGTGCGAATGGGCATCGTGCACCTGGACTGACGGCAATCCTGCTCAACTCCTTCAGTCGACGCGCCGGCGCGTCGATACCGAGGGAATGAGGCAACGCGCAGTCACCGCCGCGATCGCGGCGACCCTCGTTCTCGCGGGCGCGCTCATCGCACCGGGGCCCACCCGAACCGGGCGCGACGAGCGGGGCTCACACCTGGTCGAGCACGCCATGCTGTTGGTCCTGATCGTCGTCGGGTGCATCGCTGCAATCCGGGCGCTCGGCAACACCATGTCGCGCAACTACTCCAGCGTGTCCAACGGCTTCTGACGCGCTGCGGCGATCAGTCGACGAGGCGGAGGCCCGACGGGCCGAGCGTGTCGTCGGCCGCCGGCAGGTCCACCACGAACTCGGTTCGGTGTGCGGCGAACACGTGACGACTCACGAGCACCGGCGTTCCGTCGGCCGAGCGGGTGATGCGCCGAGCCACCAGGAGCGGCGAGCCGACGGGCACGTCGAGCGAGTGCGCCACCTCCGCGCCCGCGACCTCGGCACCGATCGACTGGGTCGCTCCCCCGATCACGATCGGCAGCTGTTCGAGAAAGCTCGACCGCTCGACGTCGGCCCGTGAGAGGTTGGCGCCGAGGGATTCAGGGCACCACACCGTCACCAGCGCGAACGGTTGCCCGTCGGCGAGATTGAGTCGATCCACCTCCAGCACGCTGCGCTCACCGAGGATCGCCGCGATGTCGTCGGGCGCAGCGATGAAGCCGAACGACAGGATCCTGCGCTCCGAGCGCAGGCCGGCGTGGCGCAGCTGCGCCTCGATGGTGCCGAGCGCACCGAGCTCCTGGCGCAGTGGGTCTGCGGCGACGTACCAGCCGAACCCCTGACGGGCGTCCGCGATCCCTTCAGCTCGCAGCGCGTCGAGCGCGCGGCGGATCGTGACGCGGCTCGCCCCGTATTGGTCGGAGAGCGCCGCCTCGGAGGGGAGCACAGCGCCGGCGGCGAATTCGCCCGCGACGATCCGCGACCGAAGCTCGTCGGCGATCTGGCGGTATCGGATCACTCGCGCCGGCACCGACACCTCCATCCACTTGTCTGCAACTTGTATTTCTGCTGTCGAACTTGTATCCTACCTGTACGCAACGAAGTGCCGCGATCGAGAGTGGAGCCGCCCGACGGCCCACCGATTCGGCATCGCAGGCGCTGCGTCCGCAATGATTCCGCCCAGGAGGTTCGACATGTCCGTTTCCGCCACCACCCCCATCGAGTTGGTCGAGGCCGCGTACACCGCACTCGCCGAGCGGGTCGAGGCTGCTCGGCGCGACCTGGGCCGGCCGCTGACCCTTGCCGAGAAGATCCTGCTCGGCCATCGCGATGCCGACGATGCCTCCCTTCCCGATCGCGGCGTGAGCTACAACGACCTCCGCCCCGACCGCGTCGCCATGCAGGACGCCACCGCGCAGATGGCGCTGCTGCAGTTCATGACCGCCGGGCTCGATCAGGCGGCAGTCCCGTCCACGGTGCACTGCGACCACCTCATCCAGGCGAAGGTCGGTGCGAAGACCGACCTGCTCGCCGCCGAGCAGGGCAACCAGGAGGTGTACGACTTCCTCGCGTCGGTCTCGGCCCGCTACGGCATCGGGTTCTGGGGTCCGGGCTCGGGGATCATCCACCAGGTCGTGCTGGAGCAGTACGCCTTCCCCGGCGGCATGATGGTCGGCACCGACAGCCACACACCCAACGCCGGCGGACTCGGCATGATCGCCATCGGGGTCGGCGGCGCCGACGCGGTCGACGTGATGACGGGATTCCCGTTCAACCTGCGCTGGCCCCGGCTCATCGGCGTGAAGCTCACCGGCACCCTGTCGGGGTGGTCGGCACCCAAGGACGTGATCCTCAAGGTCGCCGACATCCTCACCGTGAAGGGCGGCACCGGCGCGATCGTCGAGTACTTCGGCCCCGGCGCCGAATCGATCAGCTGCACCGGCAAGGCCACCATCTGCAACATGGGCGCCGAGATCGGCGCCACCACCTCGGTCTTCGCCTACGACGCAGCGATGGGCCGCTACCTCCGCTCCACCGGCCGTGACGCGATCGCCGCCGCAGCCGACGCAGCCGCAACGAACCTCCGCGCCGACGACGAGGTGTTCGCCAACCCGTCGGACTTCTACGACCAGGTCATCGAGATCAACCTCGACGACCTGCGTCCGCACATCAACGGCCCGCACACGCCCGATCTCGCCCGCGAGGTCCCGGCGCTCGGCGCGGAGGCACGCCGCAACGGCTGGCCGCTCGAGGTGAGCGCCGCCCTGGTCGGCTCGTGCACGAACTCGTCGTACGAGGACATCACCCGCGCCGCGTCGATCCTGCGCGAGGCCGCAGCGAACGGGCTGCGCGTCAAGTCGCCGCTGCTCATCACGCCGGGCTCGGAGCAGGTGCGGGCGACGATCGAGCGCGACGGCCTGCTCGCCACGTTCGAGGAGGCAGGCGCCACCGTGCTCGCGAACGCGTGCGGCCCGTGCATCGGCCAGTGGTCGCGACCCGACGCCGACACCGCCGAACCGAACAGCATCGTCACCAGCTACAACCGCAACTTCCCCAAGCGCAACGACGGTTCGCCGAACACGTTCGCCTTCGTGACGTCACCCGAAACGGTCGTTGCGCTAGCGCTCGCCGGCACGCTCGACTTCGATCCGCTCACCGACGCGCTCACCAACGACGCCGGCGAGCAGGTCCGACTGTCGGTCCCTGTCGGCGAGGAGCTGCCGACCACCGGATTCACGCCGGGCAACAACACCTTCGTCGCCCCACCGGCCGACGGCAGCGGCATCGAGGTACGGGTGTCCCCCACCTCCGAGCGGCTCCAGCTGCTGGAACCGTTCGCCGCGTGGGACGGAAACGACGTCACGGACCTTCCGATCCTGTTGAAGGCCAAAGGCAAGTGCACGACCGACCACATCTCCATGGCGGGGCCGTGGCTCAAGTACCGCGGCCACCTCGAGAACATCTCGGGCAACCTCTTCCTCGGCGCGGTCAACGCCTTCACCGACGCGGTCGGCGAGGGCAAGGACCAGCTCGACGGCGCCACCAAGCCCTTCCCCGAGATCGCCCGCCACTACCACGAGGCCGGCCAACCGTGGATCGCTGTGGGCGACGAGAACTGGGGTGAAGGCTCGTCACGCGAGCACGCCGCCATGGAACCCCGCTTCCGTGGCGCCAAGGCGGTTCTTGTGCGCAGCTTCGCCCGGATCCACGAGACGAACCTGAAGAAGCAAGGGGTGCTGCCCCTCACGTTCGCCGACCCGAGCGATTACGACCACATCGGCGAGGACGACCGCATCTCGATCACCGGGCTCGCGGAGCTGGCGCCGGGACGCCCCGTGCGTTGCATCGCCACCAAGCCCGACGGCACCACGGTCGAGTTCGAAACGCTCCACACGATGAGCGAGGAGCACATCGGTTGGTTCCGCGCCGGCTCGGCGCTCAACATCATCCGGGCTCGGGCGGCCGGCTGACTCGGCCCATGCGGGTTCATCACGTCAACCTCGTCGTCGCGCCCCATCGGTTCGACCGGTCGCTGTCGTTCTGGCGCGACGTGCTCGGATTCGAGGAGGTGGAGCGCGGCGGAAGCCCCACTTCGGCCGGCAGCTGGATCCGGCGCGGCGACGCCGAGATCCACCTGTCGGTCCGCGACGGCGAGCCGCACCCCGAAGCGCACGTGGCCCTCGAGGTGGACGATCTCGGCGCAATCGAGCAGGCGTGTCGGGCGGCCGGTTTCGGCTTTCATCCCGCCCCGCCCGTCATCGGGGTCCTGCGCGGCTTCACCCGCGACCCCGGCGGCAATCGCGTCGAGCTCATCCAGGTGGCGGCGGTCTCGCCTGCCACGGAACTCGAGGCGGCCCCGGAACCCGAGGCGGCAACGTAACCCGCCATCAGCCAGCGAGCGGCCCGCTGGAGCGAAGCGCCGCTGGAGCGAAGCGCCCGCTGAGGCGGGGGCCGGGCGTCAGTCGGCCGGACGGCCGCCGCTGAACGCAGGGGCCGCGCCCTGGCCCTTCCCGAGTGGCGAGCCCGACTCGGCCGGGTCAGCGTGCTCGGTGGGAGCGAGATCGCCGGGTGCCTCTCCGAAGGCGGCGTCGAACGCCTCGTCGGGCCACGTCAGCAGCGCCTGACGAAGGACCGACCTGCTGATGTCGGCGGCGGTGACCACGAAGTAGGTCGCCCACGCGAGAATTCCCAGGAACTTCGCTCCGTCCTCGGCGATGAGCCAGCCATCGCCGGGGATCGGGTCGATCACGTGGTCCACGACCAGCGACGCGGCCAGGCCCACCAGCGCCGCAACGAGCAGGTGGACGTGAGTGCGCCGGATCTCGCGCCGTTGGCTCAGCACCCACCACGCACCGCAGAACGCGATTGCGGTCGTGGCCACCGACTTCGGGATTCGGAGATAGGTGTCGGCGACGATGGCGTGCAATTGGAAGAGGTCGTCCACCAACAACAGCGCACACACCGCGGCACCCCAGCGCAGGAACACGCTCGCCTTCCGGCGGCCGCCGATGTTCGAGGCCCACGCCCCTGCCGCCGCGGCCGCAAGCGCCACGGTCCAACCGAGGATGCCGAGGTTCGACACCAACCCCGTGTACCAGTGTGCGCCCACGAGAAACGTCGGATCCATCAGCAGCGCGGCGGAGCGATCCGCCCCTTGGCCGGCGACCGCGGCAAGGACAGCGACGCCCACGGTCCACACGAGGACCAGAGGCGTGACCACGCGAACCAACTCGCGAGGGGAACGGTGCGTGCGGCGCTCGATCGTGGTCATCGCTCAAGCATCGACGACGATCATCACCTCCTTGACAAAGTCGTTCCCGTTCACCGCAAGGCGCGGCGTCGCCGACCCCGTCGCGCTCGCCGACCCCGTCGGCTCAGTCGGTGCCCGGGCGCCGGGTGGACTCGTCGAGCACGTCCGCGGCGCTCACGCCGGGCGGAAGGGTGCGGGCGAGCTCCTCATCGGTGGGCTCGCGGGGCGCTCGCGCCTCGGGCGGGAGCAGCGACATGATCGCCTCCATGATGCGTTCGGTGTCGCGCTCCTCCGAGCGGTACTCCAGATCGACTGGCTTGCCCACCCGCATCGTGACGGTGGGCGGGCTCGCGATCGCGGTCACGTTCGGCAACCGCGACGAACGCGGCCAGACACGTTCGGTTCCCCAGAGCCCAACAGGGATCACCGGCGCGCCGGTTGCGGCAGCAAGCCGTGCCGCACCCCAGCGGCCCTTGAGCACCGGGTTGAAGAACTCGTAGCCGCGCGGGATCGTCCCCTGCGGCATCATCGCCACCATGTCGCCTGCGGCGAGCACCTCCTCCGCGGCGCGGAGCGGCTCGTCCGACCCGGTGCCTCGCTCCACCCGGATGCCGCCCATGGCCCGGGCGACGTCGCCCACCACCGGAGCGTCGAACACCTCCTTCTTCCCCAGGAAACGGGCGGGACGCCCGCGCCGAGCCAGGAGGTGTCCCACGGCGATCGGGTCGAAGTAGCTGCGGTGATTGCCGACGATGATCGCGGGGCCCGACTCGGGGATTCGGCGCACCCCGTGCACCTGGAACCGCACCCACGGCATGAGTTCGGCTCGGGCGAGGTTGAGGATCAGCCGCTGCGGCTCGACCCAGCCGACCTTGGGCACTCCCGACGGAAGGTCGAAGTGCCGGATGGGCCAGCGTCGCAGCACTGCGATCATCGCGAGGCGGGGGTCTGGGTTGACGGCGTGCGGCCGACCGACGATCGACAGCAGCGGCACGTCGTAGTAGCTGTCGCTGTAGGCGGACGAGTCGCCGAGTTCGACACCGTGCTCGGCTGCCCACGCAGCCACGGCACGGGCCTTCGCCCGCCCCCACACGAACTCGCCGATCACCCGACCGTCGAAGGTGTCGCCGTCGTGGCCGTAGTTCGTGGCGATCACGTCGTCGAAGCCGAGGAGTTCCGCGAACGGCTCCAGGATCTGACGGGGCGTCGTGGTCGCGAGCACCACGGCGCGCCCTTCAGCGCGGTGCTGTTCGATCTCGCGCCGGGCGTACGGCAGCACGTTGTCGGCCAGCGTCGGCGCGGCGAGCGCCGCGGCGGCACGAACCGACTCGACTGGCCAGCCGCGGGCGGCCCGCGACGCATGCCGCGTGACGAACATCGTGGGGGAGTTCTCGCCGAACAGGTCGTACAACCGGAACAGCAGCGGCTCGAGCGGATTCGGCTCTCCCGAGATCACCCCGACCGTGCGAAGCGCTTGTGAAATGACGGGACCGCTTGCTCCCGCAAGCAAGGTGCGGTCGAGATCGAAGAAGGCCGCTCCCGAGAATCGACGTCGTTGACGACGCGACGCCCCGCTGCGGGCGGGCCGGGTTGAGCGCGAGGGCGAGGTCACAGTGCGACGCTAGTCCGATCGCCCCCGGCCTGTTCGCCCGGAAAAACACCGAAGGACCGGCGGGGGGGGATGCCGGTCCTTCAGCGTGTACGTACCGGCGTGAGGGGGGGACTCACGTTTCCGGCCGGCCGGGGGACGAGGGGGGGGGGATCTCGTGTACCCCGGACTTGCTTGTGGCTCCAGCATAAACACCTGCAAGCAATCTTTCAAACTGTTCTCTGAGATAGCTAAGATCTATCTCAGCGATGGACCTGCGGCAGCTACGAGCGTTGGTCGCCGTTGGCGATCACCGAAGCTTCTCGGCCGCCGCGCGCGCCCTGCACACCGTGCAGTCCAATGTCAGCACCCACGTGTCGCGCCTCGAGCGCGAACTGGGCGCAGTGCTCGTCGACCGGGCGACGATGGAGCTCACCGAGGAGGGCGCCCTCGTTGCGGCCCGAGCCCTGCGCGTCGACGCGGAACTCAGTGCCATCTCCTCCGACGTCGCGTCGGTGCGCAATGTGGTGTCCGGCACCGTGCGTCTCGGCGTCATCGGCACGACCGCTCGGTGGCTCGTTCCTCGCCTGCTCGACGAGATGGCGCGAACCTACCCCGACGTTCGCCTCGTGATCCTCGACGCGACGACCTCGTCGCTGGTGCTCAACCTGCTCGGCGCCCGAGTCGACCTCGCCATCGTCCATGCCCCCATCGACGATCCCGAACTCGTCCTCGATCCCCTCTTCGACGAGGACCGCGTGGTCGTCGCGCCCGCCGACCACCCACTCGCGGCGACCGACCGCATCGCGCTCGCCGACCTCGCCGGCCACGCATTGCTCCTCCCCGCCGAGGGCACGCCGTTTCGCGCCGAACTCGACGACGACGCCGAACGCGCCGGCGTCACGTTGATCTCGAAGGCCGAGGTCGACGGCATCCGGTTGCTCGCGTCGCTCGCCTTCGCCGGCTTCGGCGCCGCGATCCTCCCGGCGAGCGCGGCGCCCGGATCGATCTCCGGCGACTGGCGGCGCGTGCCGATCCACGACGCGTCCCGCCGTCAGGTAGCGCTGTGCTGGCGCGGCCGACGGATGCCCAGCGCCGCCGATCGTGCCGTCATGACCGAGGTCCGCCGCCTCGTCGAGGCCGACGCGCCGCAGCAAGCCGGCATCACCCCGATCGCATCTGGCAGATGACCGGCCGCAACGGCCGTAGGATGGCGGCCGTGGCAGACAGCATCACCATCACCGACAACCGGTCCGGTCAACAGGTCGAGCTACCGATCGTCAACGGAGCGATCGACGCGAAGACCTTCTCCAAGTTCCTTCCCGGGGTGTGGTTCCTTGACCCGTCTTTCGGCGCCACTGCCGCCGCCGAAAGCGCGATCACCGAACTCGACGGAGAACGAGGCATCCTGCGGTATCGCGGATACCCCATCGAGCAGCTCGCAGAGCACTCCAACTACCTGGAGGTCGCGTACCTCCTCATTCACGGTGAACTCCCCACCGCGTCGCAGTTCGAGCAATGGCGCTTCGACATCATCCACCACACGTTCATCCACGAGAACGTTCGCAAGCGGTTCATGGAGGGCTTCCATCACGACGCCCACCCCATGGGCATGCTGGTCTCGGCGCTCGCCGCGCTGTCGACCTTCTACCCGGAGGCCAAGGACATCCACACCCCGGACGTCCTTTCCAAGCAGATCGTCCGGCTGATCGCGAAAATGCCGACGCTCGCTGCGGGCGCCTACCGCTTCAGCGTCGGCATGCCGTTCGTATACCCGGACAACTCGCTCGACTTCTGCGCCAACTTCCTGTCGATGATGTGGAAGATCGCGGAGCCCCGCTACGACGCCAACCCGGCACTGGTGCGTGCGCTCGACGTGCTGTTCATCCTGCACGCCGATCACGAGCAGAACTGTTCGGCGACCGCCATGCGCACGGTCGGCTCGGCGCACGCCGATCCGTACTCGGCCACGGCGGCGGCGACCGCAGCGCTCTACGGACCCCGCCACGGCGGTGCCAACGAGGCCGTGCTCAAAATGCTCACCGAGATCGGCTCCTACGAGAACGTTCCGGCGTTCATCGACCAGGTGAAGGCCGGGAACGGGCGCCTGCAGGGGTTCGGGCATCGGGTCTACAAGAACTACGACCCTCGCGCCGCGATCATCAAGAAGACCGCCGACGCCGTCTTCGAGGTCACGGGCAAGAACCCGCTCCTCGACATCGCGCTGAAGCTCGAAGAGGTAGCGCTGGCCGACGACTACTTCGTGAGTCGGAAGCTGTACCCCAACGTCGACTTCTACTCGGGCCTGATCTACCAGGCCATGGGTTTCCCGCTCGACATGTTCACCGTCTTGTTCGCCATCCCCCGCGTGTCGGGCTGGCTGGCGCACTACAAGGAACTGCTCGGCCAGGACGCCCGTATCGCGCGGCCTCGGCAGACGTACATCGGCGCCCCGGCACGCGACTACGTGGCCGTCGGCGACCGCTCGCCCTTGAGCTGAGCGACCGCTCGCTCGTCCTGCCCGCGTCCGGCGCGGGCGGGACAAGCGCGGGCAGGGTCAGCGCCTTGCCGATCAGCCCTGCACGTCGATCAACACCTTGCCGACGCTGGTGTTCTGCGCCAGGTACGCGTGCGCAGCGGCGATCTCCGCCAGCGGGAAACGCCGGTCGATCACCGGTGCGAGTTCGCCGCGCTCGAACCGCGGAAGCACCTCGGTCGCGAACCGACGGCACACCGCGATCTTCTCTTCGACCGGCCGGTTGCGCAGCGTCGTGCCGATGATCTGGAGCCGCTTCATGAGCACCACGCCGAGGTTGACCTCAGCCGGCCCACCGCCCATCACGCCGATCTGCACGATGCGACCCTGGGCGGCCGCAGCGCTCACGTTGCGAGGCAGGTACGAGCCTCCGACCATGTCGAGCACCACGTCCACACCGCGCCCCGCCGTTGCCCCCTTCGAGACGGCGACGAAGTCCTCGGTCGTGTAGTCGACCACCACGTCGGCGCCGAGGCGGCCGCACCGTTCGACCTTCGCCGTCGAGGTGGTCACGATGCTCGACGCGCCGACGGCGCGGACCAGCTGGATCGCCGCCGTGCCGACCCCAGACGCTCCCCCGTGCACGAGCGCCCACCTCCCGGCGGTGAGGCCGCCCTGCCGCACCAACGCATCGAAGGCGGTGATGAACACCTCGGGGATCGCGGCCGCATCGGCCAGGGGAACGCCCCCCGGCACTGGGAGCAGCAGCCGCTCGTGTGTCACGAGCTGTGACGCGTACGACCCTCCCCCAACGATGCCCATCACCTCGTCGCCGGGTGCCACGCTCGACACCCGGGTCCCCACGGACGCGACTCGCCCAGCGAACTCCATGCCGGGGATCTCATACGCCACGCCGTCGACGCCCAGCACCGACGGCCCCGGATACTTGCCCTCGCGCTGCAGAAGGTCGCCGCGATTGAGCGCGGTGGCGACGACATCGACCAGCACCTCCTCGGGACCCGGCTGGGGAGCGGAAACGTCGCGGACGCCGAGCACCTCGGGTCCGCCGTAGGAATCGAGGACGACGGCGTGCATGGCGGGCACCGTAACGCGACCGCACGGGCCCGATAGCGTTGCCGGCCATCGACTTCGCCTGGACCCCCGAACTCGACGCACTCGCCGCAGACGCCCGGTCGTTCGCGCAGCGGGTCACCGCCGGCCTTGCGATTCGTGAGGACTCCTGGCTGCGCGGCGTCGACCCGCAGGTCGCTCGGGAGCTCGGCCGCCGGGGATGGCTCGGCATGTGCTGGCCGCGCCGCTGGGGAGGTCACGAGCGGCCGCCGATCGAGCGGTTCGCCGTGGTCGAGGCGCTGATCTCCCACGGCGCTCCGCTCGCCTCGTGCTGGTTTCCCGACCGTCAGATCGGGCCCACGCTGCTGCAGTTCGGCACCGACGAGCAGCGCGACGAGTTCCTTCCCGACATCGTGGCCGGCCGGGCCGCCTGGTGCATCGGCATGAGCGAGCCCGACGCGGGCAGCGACGTCGCGTCGCTTCGTACCCGGGCGACCCGCCACGGCGAGGGCTGGCGCATCGAGGGCACGAAGATCTGGACCTCGGGTGCGGCCGAGGCCGACTGGTGTTATGTGATCGCCCGCACCGACCCCGATGCTTCCCCGCACGCCGGCCTGTCGGAATTCATCGTCGACATGCACGCACCCGGGGTCACGGTCCGCCCGATCCGCGACATGACCGACGACCGTCACTTCTGCGAGGTGGTCTTCGAGAACGTGGCGGTGCCCGAGTCGCGACGCGTCGGCCGGCTGCACGGGGCCTTCCGCCAGATCATGCGGCAGATGGAGCACGAGCGCGGCGGCATCGACCGGCTGGTGTCGAACCGCCGGCTCTACCTCGATGCGGTCGCCACGCTGCGCGACCCGCCGCACGGGCCACCCGTACTGCCGCACCTGCGCCAGGAGTTCGCTTCGCTCGAAGCCGGCTATCGCATCGGTCGACTGATGGTGCTGCGCGAGGTGCTCGGCCAGGCGCCGAAGGGGTACTCGGCAGTCACGAAGACGTGGTGCACCGAGTTCGAGCAGCGCGTCGCCGCGTTCTGCGTTGCGGTCGCAGGGCCGGCGGCGATGCTGTGGGGCCGGGCGGCGCGCAACATCTGTTATGCACCCGGGTACACGATCATGGGTGGGACGACCGAGATCCTCCGCAACATCTGCGGAGAGCGGCTGCTCGGGCTGCCGCGAGAACCTGCCGGGGGGCAGCGATGACCGACGAGGTGCACTACCGGACCTGCCCGCTGTGTGAGGCGACGTGCGGGCTGGAGCTGACCATGCGCGACGGCACCGTGGTGCGCGTGCGTGGCGACCGCAACGACGTGTTCTCGAAGGGGTACATCTGCCCGAAGGGCTCGCTGCTCCACAAGCTCGCGGACGACCCCGACCGCCTCCGATCGCCGCTGATCAAGCGCGACGGCGAGTTCGTCGAAGCCACGTGGGACGAGGCGTTCGCTGCGGTCGCCGAGGGGCTCGGCCGCGTCTGGGATGCGGGCGATCGCAACGCCGTCGCGGTGTATCTCGGCAATCCGACGGTGCACAACCTGGGAGCGATGCTGGGAACCAAGCCGTTCCTCCGGGCGCTCGGAACTCGCAACCTCTATTCGGCCTCGACCGTCGATCAGATGCCGAGGCACGTCTCGTCGGGCGCCATGTTCGGGCGGCCCGACTCGATCCCCGTGCCCGACCTCGACCGCACCGACTACCTCCTGATGCTGGGCGCGAATCCGGCCGAGTCCAACGGGAGCCTGTGCACCGCACCCGACTTCATGGGTCGGGTCGCGGCGATTCGTGCTCGCGGCGGGCGGGGCGTCGTGGTCGACCCCCGCCGCACGCGCACGGCGCATGCCGCCGACGAACACGTGACGATCCGCCCGGGCACCGACGCGTGGTGGCTCGGTGCGATCGTCACCGAGATCGCACGCGGGCCCGGCTGCGACCTCGGTGCGCTCGCGCCGCACGTGAGCGGGCTCGACGAGGTGCTCGATGCGTTAGGTCCGCTCGACGCAGCGTCGGTGGCCGAACGCTGCGGCATCGACGCGGCGACGACGAGGCGAATCGCCGTCGCGCTGCGCGCCGCGCCAACGGCCGCCGTCTACGGCCGGATCGGCACCCACACCACCGAGTGGGGAACGCTGGCCTCGTGGCTGGCCGACGTGATCAACGTGATCACCGGCAACCTCGATCGACCGGGCGGCGCGATGTTTCCCACGCCCGCCATCGCACCCTCCGACGAGGCCCGGGAGCCGGGCGGGCGGGGGTGGACGGCCGGGCGTTGGGCGAGCCGCGTTCGCGGCGTGCCCGAGGTGCGTGGCGAGTTCCCCGTGGCCACGCTGGCCGACGAGATCGAGATGCCGGGTCCCGGTCGGGTGCGCGCGCTCATCACCCACGCCGGCAACCCGGTGCGCTCCGCCCCGAACTCCGAGCGACTCGACCGGGCCTTGGCGTCGCTCGAGTTCATGGTGTCGATCGACATCTACCTCAACGAGACGACCCGCCACGCCGATGTGATCCTGCCCAGCCCCTCGCCGCTGGCGAAGGCGCACTGCGACCTGGCGTTCATGGGGCTCTCTGTCCGCAATGTCGTCAACTACAGCCCCGCGATCCGCCCGGCCGACCACCCCGACGAGCCCGGGCTCGGCGACTTCGAGATCTTCGCCACACTGGCGCTGATCGCGTCGGGGCTCGGGCCCGACGCCGACCCTGCCATCGTCACGGGTCTGATGGTCTCGGCCCTCGCGACCGAGGGCGGGTTCGACGTCGACCACGAGACCGCCGCAGCGACGAACCAACCGCCCGTGGAGGCGATCCTCGACCTGATGCTTCGCCGCGGCTGGGCCGGCCTGACACTCGACGACCTTCGTGCGCACCCCCACGGGATCGATCTGGGCGCGCTCGTCCCGAGACTGCCCGCCATGCTTCGCACGCCAAGCGGCACCGTCGAGCTCGCCGCGCCGCCGATCATGCGCGAAGCCGAGCGCCTGGTGGCCGCGCTCGCGACGCCGCCGGCCGGCGGGCTGGTCTTGGTCGGGCGGCGCCACGAGCGGTCGAACAACTCGTGGATGCACAACATCGAGCGGCTCGTCTCCGGCCGCAGCCGATGCACCCTGGAGATCAACCCCGAGGATGCTTGCGCCGCCGGCATCGCCGACGGCGACGAGGCGCTCGTCGAGAGCGCCGCAGGCTCGCTCGTCGCGACAGCCGAAGTGACCGATGCGATCGCCCCCGGCACCGTGTGCCTTCCGCACGGGTGGGGCCACGACGTGGCGGGCACGCGCCAGCGAACCGCCGCCTCGGCCGCCGGGGTCAACTCCAACGTGCTCACGACCGACGACGTGATCGACCCGCTCTCGGGGAACGCACGCCTCAACGGCATCCCGGTGTCGGTTCGAGCGGTCGCCTCCACGGACTGATGCCGCCCGCGGGCAGGCGGTGACGCGCCGCTGGCGCGATGTTCAGCGAGTGGGCAACGACCGTCACCGGCAGGCGTCTCGCGCCTTTGTTGCTTCAGTCCTCTCTACGGTGGCTTGGCTGGGCTTCCCGGCGCTGGCGCTCAAGTTTGGGCGGCTGGTTTGCCGAAAGAGTCGTCACCTATCCGCCTTCGGGGTAGGGGTCTCGGGGTTTGGGGAGGTTGTTGTGGTGGTTTCGACGGGTGGTTCTGAGCGGTCGGCGTGGGCGCGGCTGGTCCTCGTGCCGGTCATGGTGTCGGCGTTGTTGACCGTGTCACTTCAGATGATCGTGGCGCAGGCGGGTGCGCAGTATCCCCTGGCTCTGAACCCGCGGATGTCGCTGTACCAGGCGGGCGGGCTGCCTTCGGCTGATGGCGGGATCCCACCCCTCTTGGCGATGGATGGTCTGTCGGGCGGCCAGGTTCTGAACGTGGCAGCGGAAGGAACCTGGGACATTTGTGGGCAGTGCGTTCCTGTGGGGCCCGATGGCGTCGATTACCCGACGGTCTTCACGATCAACACACCGACCGGTTCGCCGATATCCGGGTTCAAGGACGTTCAGATCGACATGTTGGCTGGGGTATTCCTCGGGCCGGGCCTGCCGACGTTGCCCGCTCCCCCGATGCTTGAGAACGCCGGTTACGCGACCGCTGCAGACCTCTACCCCGTGGTCGCTCAGACGTTTCCTGTTGGCGATGGTCTGACCCCGAGCGGTCAGACCCAGCGCATCCACGTGCCCGCCGGGGCAACGAGGTTCTACCTCGGCATCATCGACGGATACAACGACGGGTCGGTCTGCTGCTACGGGGACAATGCCGGGTCGGGGACCGCCCAGGTGAATCTCGATCCAGGCGCCGGCTACGTGAATTCGCTCCGGGAACGCCTGGGCAGTGCGGATTCGATGGCTCGTCATGGTGATCCGGTGAATACGGCGTCAGGGTCGTTCTTCGATTCGTGGACGGATCTCGGGTCGCATGGTGGGGTGTTCGGGTTGGGTGTGTCGCGGGCGTACAACTCGGTGGATTCGTCGTCGTCGGTGTTGGGTGTGGGTTGGCGGTCGGGGTTCTCCCAGACCGCGGTGGTCGAACCGGGTGGTGGTGTGGGTGTGACGTTGGAGGATGGTCGGCTGGTGCGGTTCCCGGTGTTGGCGGGTGGCGGTTGGGGGGCGCCTCGCGAGTTTGATGGTCGTG